>JAESGJ010000110.1_pt1 | contig 136679 bp, 121 predicted proteins | sample 9266241 | NCBI WGS metagenome assembly JAESGJ01 (sample SAMN14514841, study PRJNA621669) | algae metagenome | isolation source: Brasilonema octagenarum HA4186-MV1 and co-occurring heterotrophs from wet... | place: USA: Manoa Valley, Hawaii | collected 2009-07-20 | reverse complement strand
GTTGAAGCCGTGGCGCAACCGGCTTGCAGGCGGGAGACCGCTGAGCGCTCAGGGGTAGACATGCAGGAACGTTTCTGCAACTATTGCGGTGATTCCCGTCACTGCCCCCCGAGAGGACGCTCAACATGGTGAAGAAACGTTTCTGCAGTCGCGGCCAGCGCCGATGAAGACGGTGGACGCCCACCCCGGCGACACGGGGCTGGTGGTGTCGGCGGCATCGTCGGTCGAGCATCTCGGCATCGATCGCGTGCCGCCGGCGCAGCGGACATCGACGTCGACGGATCAGTTCTGGATCTGGGCCGGCGCCAACCTGGCGCCGATCAACTGGGTCTTGGGCACTCTGGGTCTCGGGCTCGGACTGAGTCTGTGGGAGACGATCGGCGTCCTCGTGGTGGGCAACGCCGTCGGCGCTGCCCTGTTCGCGCTTTTCTGCGTGATGGGGCAACGCACGGGTGTCAACGCCATGGTCTTGGCCCGACTGACGATGGGACGTCGCGGAGCCTACGTCGTCGCGGCCGTCATGGTGCTGATGCCGATGGGCTGGGTGGGCGTGAACACCTGGGTGGTCCTGGATCTGGCGGTCGCCGCCGTGGACCGTCTCGGCCTGCACGCCGACGCCGGTCCGGTGCGATACGCGATCGCCGGGGTCATCGTGGTGATCCAGGTGGTGATCACCGCCTGGGGCTTCAACGCCATCCGACTGTTCGAGCGCTGGACGATGCCGGTGGTGCTCGCCGTGATGTTGGTGATGACGGTGGTGTCCGCCTTCCACGTCAAGGGCAGCTTCGCACCGAGTGCGCTGACCCTTGGGGACAAGATATCCGCAGCCAGCACGGTGATGACGGCCATCGGAATCGGTTGGGGGATAACGTGGTTCGTCTACGCCGCCGACTACACCCGCTTCACCAAGCCGGAGGTGTCGACGCGACGACTCTTCGGCGTGACCTTCGCCGGCATGTTCGTTCCCGTCGTGTGGCTGGGGATCCTCGGGGCCTACATTGCCTCAGCGGGCGGCGGAGCGGACCCTGCGCAACTCGTCATCGCCGCGTTCGGTGCCCTCGCTCTGCCGGTGCTGCTCTTGATCTTGCACGGCCCGATCGCCACCAACATCGTCGTCATGTACTCGTCCGTGCTGGCGGTGCTGTCACTGGACCTGAAGGTGACGCAATGGAAGATCGCCGCGTGCGGCGGTGTCGTCAGCTCGATCGTGCTGTGGGGATTCCTGCACTCGGCAAGCTTCGCCAACTCGGCGGCGGCCTGGATGTCCGCACTGGTGGTGTGGATCTCGCCGTGGGCGGCGATCTCGCTGATCGACTTCTTCGTCCTGCGCCGTGGTGACGTCGACGCAGATCTTCTCTACCGCTCGCCGTCACCTCGGTGGACCGAGGACGTGGACTGGACGGCCATGGGGTGCATGGCCGTCGGCCTGGTCGCCGGCGTGATGTTCATGACCACGGCGATCGAGGGTGTGCAGGGCCCGTTGGCAGTCGCCATCGGGCACGTCGACCTGTCGTGGCTGGTCGGCTCGCTGGCGGCCGGCATTCCGTACTTCGTGATCAAGAGATCGCGAAAGCGCTTGTCGCACAGTGTCTGAGAGTTTGGTTTCAACAATTCACGAGAGAAAAGGAATCACATGTACGACTGGTCAACGGTGAACGTCAACCGCCTACGCGACGACCGCAGGCGCGCGATCAACGAGCTGATGACGCAGAACGGGTTGTCCCATCTTCTGCTCACCGGGTTCGACCACATCCGGTACGCGACCGACTACCGCACGCAGATCATCGCCGAGGCATTCGACTGGTTCGCCGCCGTCGTGGACGCCGACGGCAACGCCGAGATCTTCACGCCCTGGGTCGATCAAACCCACGACGACCCGATCGACGACCTGCCGTGGATCACCAAGATCCACGCCATGCCCTCCTGGGCTCCCATCGTCGGTCACCCCGAGACGTGGACGCGCGGGCTGCTGGGCAGTCTGACCGGTGCGACGAAGGTGGGCATCGAATTGATCGACCCCGGCGTCCTGCGTCGGCTCGAGGCGTCACTGCCCGGCACGGACTTCGTTCCGATCGGACGTGAACTCTACGACGTGCGTATCCGCAAGACCCCCGAAGAGATTCGGCTGCTCGAGGATGCCAGCATCGTCAACTCCCTGGGAGCAGAGGCCGGACACAAGGCGGCCGAGGCCGGCGCGACCGACCACGACATCCTGGCCGCGGTGATGGGCACGCTGCAAGCGAGCGGACCGGAATTCCTCAGCCACTCACTGTGCAATCACCGCCGCGGCAACGGTGGTTGGTTCGCCGAGGGCACCGTGCTCGGCGAGGGCGATCCGTACTTCTTCGACATCGGCGTGTACGGCCGTCACGGGTACGCCTCCGACATCGCGCGCACCGGGTTCGTGGGCGGCGACACCCGCACCGAGATCAAGCAGGTCTACGCCAAGCTGCTCAAGGCGCACGAAATCGGGGCCGAGCTGGCCCGACCCGGAGTCCGCGCCTCACAGATCGACGACGCCGTGAACGACTACCTGCGCTCGGAGGGATTGCCCACCACGCCGTACTCGATGGGCCACGGGGTGGGGTTGCGGGCGTGCGAGCTGCCGACGATCTATCGCGGCAATCTGGTGGATCGTGACCAGACCCTGGTGGAGAACAGCGTCATCTCGCTGGAGCCGGAGACCGGTATCGAGGTCGACGGCGAATTCATGCTGCTCAAGGTGGAGGACAACTACGTCGTCGAACGGGATGGACTGCGGCGACTCTCCTCGGCCGGCTACGGGCTCAACTTCTGATGCCCGGGTGCGGATCCGGTGACCGGGCGTCGGCGCTGCGGGTGCTCGCGGTGCAGGAGAGCTCCGTACCGCGTGGCGTGGGCGCCAACGTAGCCCGGATCCGCACCCTGCTGGCCGAACATCCCGAGGCTGACGTCGCCGTGTTCCCCGAGCTCTTCGTCACCGGCTATCAGGTCGATCGGCTCGATGAACTCGCCATCGGTGTCACGAGCAGTGTGGTGTCGGAGATAGCGCGGGCGTGCAGGCGGTTCGGCACGGCATTCATGGGCGGCTACCTGGAACGAGCCGATGATGGAATGCTCTACGATTCAATGCTTCTCGTCGACCAGCATGGTGAGCTCGCCGGTAACTACCGCAAGACCCATCTCTTCGGGGCGGAGGCCTCGCTGTTCACCGCCGGAGACCGGCTGCGGTGTGTCGACGTCGGCGGTGTCCTGGTGGCGCCCCTGATCTGCTTCGACGTCGAGATCGCGGAAGTAGCACGAACATTGGCCCGCGAGGCGCCGGACGTGTTCATCGTGATCGCGGCGAACATGCGACCCTTCCACGACGACCATCTGATCGCCTCGCGCGCGCGTGCGCTCGACAACCGCACTCCGCTCGTCTACGTCAACAGGGTGGGGTCCGAGTCGGGCTTCGACTTCGTCGGCGGCACGCGTGTCGTGGATGCGAATGGAAAGGTGCTGTGCGACTTCGGCTCTCACGCGGCCAGTGGCGTGTTCGAGCTGCCCGTGCGGGGTGCGGTGGCCGCCGAGGTGGATTACCGGCGTCACCTGCGGCCCGAGCTCTACGGCTGATCGACGGGCACGCGTGTCGTGCTGGCCCGCACCAGGAGGCGGCCGGGGACGAGCTGGTTCGCCGGTGGCGGTGCCGCGCCCTCGATGCGGGCGACGAGCATGTCGACCGCGCGTCTGCCCAACTCGTCGGGGGACAGGTCGACTGCCGTGATCGGCACGCGCGAGTGCGCGATCATCGCGCTGTCACCGAGACTCGCGATCAGGACGTCACCCGGTACCGACCAACCGAGCTCCTCCACCGCGGTGACCACCCCCATGGCGAGCTGGTCCAAGGTGGTCAGCACTCCGTCGGGGCGGCTGGCGCTGCGCAGCAGGCGCGCTGCGACGTCGTGTCCTGCGGACTGCGAGATGCCGTCCTTCACGTAAGCGATGTGGGGTTCGCAGCCGTTGTCGGCGCACCACCGGGTGTACTGCTCTGCGGTGTCGCGAACGTATGACGTGGCCGGGTCGCTGGCCAGCAACGCCGGGCGGCGTGCACCCCGGGCGGCGAGGTGGGTCAGTACCTCCGGCACGATCGCCGGATAGTCGTTGTCGACCCAGGGATGCCCCTCCGTGCTTCGACCGACGGTCACGATCGGCACGGCCTCGTCACTGGCCTGTGCCAACAACTCGTTGTTGGCGGTGGGGTCGACGACGATCGCCCCGTCGTAGGACAGGTTCGGTGGGACCGACTCCGGAGACAGCGCCAAGGCGAAGCCGCGGGTGGCGGCGCGGCCGGCGGCGGAGATCATGAGGTTGGTGAAGAAGTCGATGCTCCACAGCGACGACGTCGGGGTGTCTGGGGCGGCGACCGACATCAGCAGGAGGCCGGTGCGCGATCCCACCAGACTTCGCGCTGCCGCGCTCGGTCGATACCCGAGTTCGGTGGCCAGCTGACGAACCCGCTGACGTGTCTCCACCGGTAGACGGCCATTGCCGGAGAGCGAGTCGGACACGGTGGTGACCGACACTCCGGCCTCGCGAGCGATGTCCTTGATGGTCACCCGGCGGCTGGGGGCTACGTCGGCCACGACGACACCCCCTTCGCGATGAGCGGGCGAAGGTCTTCCCGGCTGCCGCGTTCGAGCATGCCGGCGATCATCGCACGGGCGTCCTCCCATGCGCCGCCGTCCGTCACGGCCATGTGCAGCGCGCGTCTCGCGGAGTCGAGGTAGCCGCCGATGACAGTCATCACGTAGCTCACGGAGGCTTCACCGGCGGCGAGGCCTTCCAGGACGCTGACGTCGACGGTCCGCGGCGTGCCCCCGTGCACGTCGAGAGCGTGCCAGGCGCCCAGCGAAATCACGCCCCGGGGCAGGTCGCCTCCGACTCCCTTGCCCAGCGCGGCGGGATCGCCGACGTGGTCGAGCAGGTCGTCGGCAACCTGGAACGCCATGCCGACGTCGCGGCCGAAACGACCCAGCTGCGTCGTCTGTTCGGCGGTGGAGCACTGGCTCAGCGCGCCCATCGCGGTCGCGGCCTCGACCAGGGCGGCGGTCTTGAGGGCGATGTACCGCAGGTGGGTTTCGGCCGACGTCGAGTCGATCAGCCCGGGCTCGGCGAGTTGGCCTTCCCACAGCTGCTCCATCGCCTGGGAGAAGACCGTGGCGCAGTCCGGTCCGAGCTCTGCGGCGACGCCCGCTGCGCGTGCCACCAGCAGGTTGCCCATCGCGATCGCCGCCGCCGGCGACGCCGCGACGTGCAGGCTGGGCACCCCTCGACGCTGGGGGGAGTCGTCCATCAGGTCGTCGTGGATCAACGACGACATGTGCAGGAGTTCGACCGCGGCCGCCGCGCGAACGGCGGCGTCTGGACGGCTCAGGCCGAGGGCGGCTGCCACGCCCAAGGTCATGCGGGGACGAAACATCTTGCCGGGACGCAGAACTCGGGCCGCCGCGGGCATGGAGGCACTGTGTTGCGGAACCGTCAGCTCGGCGAGTTCGGAGCTCACCCGTGCCAGCAGCGCGTCCGTTGCGTCTGCACGGCTGGTCATCGACTCTCCACGTGGCACCACGGCTCCGCACTGCGCAGGAACGTTTCTGCGCTTAGGCTACACGCCGGCCGTCGTGTGTTGTCGCGTGGGCCAGTCGAGGCTGAAGTACTGCGTCTCCTGGAATTCCTCGAGGCCGTGGCGCCCGCCCTCACGACCGAGGCCACTCTGCTTGACTCCGCCGAAGGGCGCCGACGGGTCCGACACCAGGCCGCGGTTGATACCGACCATTCCCGCGTCGAGGGATTCGGCGATGCGGACCGCGTGCTGCATGTCTCCGGCGTAGACGTAAGCGGCCAAGCCCATTTCGGACGCGTTGGCCCACGCGATCACATCGTTCTCGTCGGCCCACTCGACGATGGGGGCGACGGGTCCGAAGATCTCGTGGGCCACGATCGGGTTGTCGAAGCGCACGTTCGACAGCACCGTCGGCGGGTAGAAGTAGCCCGCGCTCGGGGTCAACCCGGCGCGGTGGCTGACGCGGGCGCCCGCGCGCACGGCGTCCTCGACGAGCGTCGCGACGCCCGCCCGCGCCCGGCCCGAGATGAGCGGGCCGATCTGTGCGCCACTGCTCGCGGCGCCGACGCTCAGCGCCTCGACCTGGGTGCCGAACCGCGCCGTGAATTCGTCGATGACCGCCGAGTGGACGTAGAACCGGTTGGCCGCGGTGCAGGCCTGGCCGCCGTTGCGGAACTTCGCGATCATCGCGCCGTGCACGGCGGCGTCGAGGTCCGCGTCGGCGGTCACGATGAAGGGGGCGTTCCCGCCGAGCTCCATCGAGCTGTTGACGATGCGTTCGGCGGCCTGGCGCAGCAGCACCCGCCCCACACCGGTGGAGCCGGTGAAGGACACCTTGCGGACGCGGCTGTCCGCCAGCCAGGTGCTGACCACGGAACTGGCGTCGGTGGTGGGTACGACGTTGACGACACCGTCGGGAACGCCTGCCTCGGTGAGCAATTCAGCGATCGCGAGGGCCGTCAGCGGCGTCTCGGCGGCAGGCTTGAGTACGACCGTGCAACCCGCCGCCAAGGCGGGAGCGACCTTCCGCGTGGCCATCGCGGCCGGGAAGTTCCACGGTGTGATCAGCGCGGCCACCCCCACTGCGCGGTGCGTCACGACGGTGCGGGCGTCACCGGCAGGTGCCGAGCCGTAGGCCCCGCCCGTGCGGACGACCTCTTCGGCGTACCACCGGAAGAACTCGGCGGCGTAGGTGATCTCACCGAAGGCGTCGGCTCGGGACTTGCCGTTCTCGGCCATCACCAGCTCGGTGAGCCGGTCCCGGTCGCAAATCATCAACTGGTAGGCGCGCGTGAGTGTTTCAGATCGTGAGCGGCTCGCGGTGTGGCGCCATCCTTCGAACGCGCCGGCGGCAGCGTCGACCGCAGCCTTGGCGTCGGCGGTGCCTCCATCGGTCAGGTGGGCGATGACCTCGCCGGTGGCGGGATCCTCGACGGCAAACGTCCCCTCTCCGTCGGGCCGATGGATGGTGGTCATGGGTAGAGGCCTCTCTGGGTGTGTGCGTGTGCGACGCGCTGCACGGCCAGCCGGGTTGCGGCGCGGCGCAACGTAATCCCGTGATCCAGGGCGTAATCGAGGACGCTGCGCCAACCGGCGGTCATCCTCTCGGCCAACCTCTCGTTGACCTGATCCTCTGTCCACCAGTAGGCCTGGTTGGCTTGCACCCATTCGAAGTAGGACACGATGACGCCGCCGGCGTTGGCGAGGATGTCCGGCACCAGGGTGACGCCCCTGTGCTCCAGCACCTCGTCGGCGTCGGCGGTGGTAGGGCCATTGGCGCCTTCCACGATGAGGCGCGCCCGGATGCGCTCGGCATTGCCGGCGTGCAGAACGCCCTCGATCGCAGCGGGCACCAGCAGGTCGACGTCGAGTTCCAGGAGCAGGTCGGGATCGATCATCTCGGCATCGCTGAAGCCGACGACGGACCCGGTGGCGTCGACGTGTTCCTCCACGGCTGCCACGTCGAGGCCGTTCCCGTCGTGAATTGCACCGTACTGGTCGGAGACGGCGGTGACGCGGACGCCGGATTCGGCGAGCAGTGCCGCTGCGCCGCGGCCGACCTTCCCGAAGCCCTGCACCGCGGCGGTGGCGTCGTGACGCGCGATGCCCAGATGCGCCAGGCCGAGGTGCGCGACGTGCACCACGCCGCGCGAGGTGGCCGCCGCACGGCCGAGGGACCCGCCAAGGCTGACCGGCTTGCCGGTGGCGACACCGAGCACGGTGTGCCCGGCATTGACCGAGTAGGTGTCCATCAGCCACGCCATCGTCTGTTCGTCCGTGCCGATGTCGGGGGCCGGGATGTCGTGGTCGGGGCCGATCAGCGGCATGATCTCCGAGGTGTAGCGCCGGGTGACCCGTTCGAGTTCGGCGTCGGAGTAGTCGCGAGGGTCGATGGTCACGCCGCCCTTGGCGCCCCCGTAGGGCACGTCGAGCAGCGCGCACTTCCAGGTCATCCACATCGCCAGGGCACGCACTTCGTCGAGGTCGACCTGCGGACTGAAGCGCAGTCCGCCCTTGGCTGGTCCGCGAGAATAGTTGTGCTGCACCCGATGTCCGGTGAGCACTTCGATGGTCCCGTCGTCCCGGCGCAGCGGAATGCTCACGGTCAGCTCACGCCGGGGCGTGGCCAGCAGGTCGTACATGCCGCGCCCGTAACCCAGAGCGGCCACCGCGTCGGCGAGTTGGGAGCGCGCGTCGTCGAGAGGCGAGCCGGTCGGTGCGGTCACGGGAGCGCTCAGCACGTCGGTCATCGGATCGCCTCCAAGGCCGCGGCGATGACGTCGAGGGCCTCGTCGAGGAGATCTTCGCGGATGGTCAGGGGCGGGAGGAAGCGAATCACGTTGTGGTCGGTGCCGCAGGTGAGCACGATGACTCCGCGGCGTCGCGCTTCGGCCGCGACGGCGGCGGTGAGCGCCGGGTCGGGAATCAGGGTGTCGGCCGTGACGAGTTCCATGGCGATCATCGCGCCGCGGCCGCGTACCTGTCCGATCCGCGGGTCGGTGGCCTGCATCTCGCGCAGCCGCTCCGTCATGACGACTTCGATCCGGGTCGCCTTCGTCAGCAGGTCGTCGGCGTCGATCGTCTCGATGGCGGCCAGCGCGGCGGCGCAGGCGATGGGGTTGCCGCCGTAGGTGCCCCCGAGCCCACCGGCGTGCACGGCATTCATGATGGCCGCGGTGCCGGTGACCGCTGCCAGCGGTAGTCCGCCGGCGATACCCTTGGCCGTGACGATCAGGTCGGGCACGATGCCCTCGTGCTCACAGGCGAACATGGCGCCGGTGCGCGCGAACCCGGTCTGAACCTCGTCGGCGATGAAGACGACGCCGTTCAGTCGGCACCAATGATGAAGTGCGGGAAGGAATCCGGGTGCCGGCTCGATGAAGCCGCCCTCGCCCTGAATGGGTTCGATGATCATCGCCGCCAGATCGCCGACGTCTAACGATGATTCGATGTGGTCGATGGCGCGCCGGGCGGCGTCGGGGCCGGTGACCTCGGCGCCATCGCGCAGCGGGTAGGACAGCGGGGCGCGATGTACCGCGGGTGCGAAGGGGCCGAAGCCACGCTTGTAGGGCATCTCCTTGGCGGTCAGTGCCATCGTGAGGTTCGTGCGCCCGTGGTAGGCGTGGTCGAACGCGACGACCGCGGTGCGCTTGGTGTGATGGCGGGCGATCTTGATGGCGTTCTCGACCGCCTCGGCACCGGAGTTGAACAGCGCGCTGCGCTTGTCGTGGTCACCGGGCGTCAGGGCATTCAACGCCTCGGCGACCGCGACGTACCCCTCGTACGGCGACACCATGAAGCAGGTGTGGGTGAAGCGCTCCACCTGTTCCCTGACGGCGGCGACGACGCGTTCGGCGCCGTTGCCGACGCTCGTCACGGCGATTCCGGAACCCAGGTCGATCAAGGCATTTCCGTCGACGTCGACCACGATGCCGTCGGCGGACGCGTGATCGACATAGGCCGGCAGGGTGGTGGAGACCCCATCGGCGACCGCCGCGGTCTTGCGCGCGGCGAGCGCATCGGACAGCGGTCCCGGCACGGTGGTGGTCAAGCGCCTGGCGTGGGTGCGGACGGTCACGAGGGACTCCCTGAGGTGGATGTCGAGGTCGGTCGGTCTACCTTCGCGCCCGGCGTAACATGCCGTCCAATACCGGTTGGGCAAGAAATCCATGCCTTGCAGGCATATTGCTGGCGATGATGACGCAGGAGGTGTGGCGGTGGAACTGCGCACGCTGAGGTACTTCGCTCAGACGGTCGAGGCGGGCACCGTCAGCGCGGCCGCGGAGTCGCTGCACGTGACGCAGCCAGGGCTCTCGAGGCAGCTGCGACAACTCGAACGCCAACTCGGCGTCCCGCTGTTCGACCGCAGCGGCGGTCGGCTGACGGTCTCCGCTGCCGGGCGCTCCCTCCTGCCCTACGTCCACCGGGTGCTGGCCGACGCCGAGACGCTGGCTCTCGGTGCGCGGATGCTGGCCAACGGGCGGCTCGACCGGATGACGGTCGCCGCGCCAGCCACCACCCTGGCCGAGGTGATCGCTCCCTTCATCGCGACGCTCGCTCCTGCCGATCCGACGCCAACGGCATTCGCCAGCGATGGATACGAGCCCAGCGCCGCGCTGCGCGCGGGCGCCGACCTCGTCGTCACCAACGGCCGACCCGCCGACTCGATGCAGTCCATCGCGATCGGCGTCCTCCCGGTCTGGGCCTACCTACCCAAGGCGCACCCCTGGGCCGGGCGGGCGACAATAGACCTCGAGGAGCTGGCGAACGATAAAATCATCTGCCTACCAACGACTTTCAGTGCACGCCAGGTGCTTGACGCGGCTGCCATGCACGAGCATCACAACGTCGTCGTCGACGTCGAAGCCAGTAGCGGAACCGTCGCCCAGGCACTGGCCGCCGCCGGCCGTGGAGTCGCCGTCGTCACCGATGACCCGCGATTCGATCTTGCTCGCGCGAAGATCTTGGCCGGTGTCGACCCGCTGAGCATCCATCTCTTTGCCGCATGGGATCGCGACCACCCCGCAAGCGCCCTGCTCGCTGAGATCGCACAACGACTCGCCGCGCACATCGACACGCACTACGGCACTCTCGAGTGAGGGTGGCGTTCACTCCTGGCTCAGGATCCCTCTCCTGCAGCGGGTTTCGTGCGAATTGCCTCGCGCCGCCGTCCGATCTCGATGGTGATACCCACGAGACTGATGCCGACCACGACGATCTCACCCCTGATCAACGATGCGCTCTGCGGAGCAGTGGAGTCGACTCTCGTGCCGAAGATGCGAACCGCGAGAACCGCGGCGTTGAACAGAACCGAAAAGACAAGACCGGTCAATGTCCTTCGGTTCGTCTGCAGGCAGTAGGCCAAGAACGCGGCACAACCAAGTGGGAAGCCGGCGAAGCCAACCCGATAGATGGTCGCGCCAAGGGGATTCGTGAAGGCGAGGCCCCGTTCTGTCGCTTGTGCCTCCGGGTGGACGAGGTTCCGGACGCCGACCACGGCGAGAATCGCCGTCGGTGGTACCAAGATGGACTTGCTGATCCAACGCGACGACGCCCAGAACGTTGTCACTTGAGCCTCCTCGCGAAGCTATGGTTTGGGGTCGGTTAGGGCGCGCAGGCGGATAACGGGTAGTTCGCGGTCGGTCTTCTGCTCGTATTTCGCGAAACGGTCTGCGGTGCTGGTGATGTGGCGCCATGCGTGCTGGCGGTCGACACCGCTGAGTTGCTCGGCGCGGACTGCGATCGTCCGCCCGCCAAGGTGAATCTGCACGTCGTCGGGGTGCGCGGCCAGATTGTGGTACCAGGCGGGGTTCTTGGCGGCCCCGGCTGCGGACGCGACGATCAGCCAGCTGTCGGCGCCTTCGGGGAAGTACGCGACCGGGGTGTCGCGGGCGGTGCCGCTCTTGGCGCCGACGGTGGTCAGGATCAGCGTCGGGATGCCCATCACCTTGGTGGCCTTGCCGCGGATCCGCTTCATGTTCCAGGTGTTGATCCAGCCCATCAGCGTCTTGCTGGGAAGGCGGGCACCGCGGGTACCGCGCGGGATGTCGAAGCTCATCAACTGTCTCCTCATTTTATTTTCCGTAACGGATAGACAATATAATTATCGTGTTGGAACGTCAATCTCCTGGAATCCGTGTAGCGGTAACATCGGCCCGATGACCTCCTCGGGTTCAGGGCGCCGATCGCGGGGGCGCCCCCCGAGCACTGCTGCGGAATCGCACGCGCTCATCCTCGATGCGGTCTACGAGCTGTTGCAGGAGTGTTCCGTACGCGACCTGACCATCGAGGCCGTCGCCAAGCGGGCCAAGGTGGGCAAGCCGACGATCTACAAGTGGTGGCCGACGAAGGCCGACCTCGTCATGGCCATGCTGCAGGAACGGCTCGACAGTACAACGGCGACAACGGTTTCCGAGCCAGCGGCTACGTCGACCCAGGAAGCCATCACGCTCAGGGTTCGGATGTTCGTGGGAAAGCTGAACGGAATGTTCGGCAAGGTGCTAGCTGAGCTCATCGCCGAGGGGCAGAGCGATCCGACCATTTTGGCGGCCCTCTACGATCGTCACCTACGAGCGCGGCGGGCCACAATGGTGACTGAGCTCGAGCGTGCCCGGGTGGCAGGCGAGCTACCGGCAGACGTCGACCCGGAACTGATCGTCGATGCCATTTCCGGGCCGCTCTACTATCGGCTGCTGATACGGCAGCAACCGCTCACCGAAGGCTACGCGGACGATCTGGTCGCGCAGGCATTCCGTTGCTGAAACGACGCTTCGGTCAAATTGTGGGTGGTGGCAGCGCCGCAGCCACAATCGGGCGCAGAGCCACCGTCGCATTCAACGGTCCATGTTCGTCGCGGAGTGCGTGGTGTGCGCCGGGAAGTATTCTCTGGAATCCGTTGCAGCGCTGGCGGATTGACGATGGAACGCGGCACGGCGAGATCGGCGGTGGTGGCCCGACGAGGATGGGGATGGTGATGACGCACTCCACATCGCCACCGTCGCGCGCGGAAACCGCATCGGTACCCCTGCCTCACCCCGTGGCGTCCCGACCAGTGAATCGCGGCACGTCACGAGCGTGCGCGTTGACCAATCGCCCCGATCGAGAGCAAACTTCTCACCATGACCCCCGCGACCGCACCGATGCCGACGTACCGGTGTTGGCGATGAGTTGGTCTCTGCTCGGCGGCGGTAGCGCACGTGAGCACGCCCGAGACTGCCGTCAGTTCGCGGGATGAGCCAGGATTCCGACACTCGCGCTGAAGGCACTCGTCAGAAGATCCTCGACGCGGCCTCGCGGCTCTTCGCCAGGCGATCCTTCGCCGAGGTGAGCATCGACGCGGTGGTGGCCGACTCCGAGGTGTCCAAGGGCTCGCTGTATTTCCACTTCGATTCCAAGCATTCGTTGGCCCTGGCGATCATCGAGCATCACGCCGCTGCCGTCCGAGCGAGCACGATGGAATTGCTCAAGAGCCAGAAAACCGGTCTCGAGACGATGATCGAGATCACCTTCATGGTCGCGACACTTGACGCCTGTGACGATTACGCGCGTGCCACGGCGAGCCTCGCCGAGGCAGTGCGCCGTCCCGGTCGCCCCGCCGCAGGGCCCGCCGATGAGTGGATCAAGGGGTCCATCACCGTATTGGAGCAGGCCATCGCCGACGGCGACGTTCGCGCGGACTGCGATCCCGAAGCGCTCGCCGAACTTCTGGTGAGCCACTACGTCGGCGTGCGGCAGGTCAGTGACCTCGATGCCGCCACGTCCTTCCTGACGAGTGTGCGCAACAGTTGGTGCACGACCCTGCCCGGGTTCACCAATCCCGATCGGCTCGACTACCTGACGCAATTCGTCACCCGCCGCTCGGCGGCCGCCATTCGCAGCATCGCCGATTGCTGCGGGGAATCGGCCTAACACCGTCGACGGTCTGCGGACCGAACCCCTTGCGAGATCCGTCACCAATCAAGTCTTCAACTGCCCCTGTGACTTTCATGTCAATCATGACCAGCCGGTTTCGTTCCGTGCGGTGCCGACGCGATGCTGCGATTGCCCACTCGGAGTAACGGGCCGACGCGACTCCTCGATAGACGACGTGCGGGTGAAAATCGCCTCGCCATGCCGCGCAAGCGGCGCTGCGATACACCCCGATCGCCAACAGATCGTGGTGGCCGGGCCGCCTGTCGACACCACGGCGGTGGGACGAATCGCAGCTCACGAGCTGGTAGCGCGAAACCCAGGTGATGCGGAGCCAGTTCACGAGATCAAGGAGTTAGACCATGAGCCTGAAAGACAGAGCGGCCAAGGGCGCGATTGCCGCGGTGTTGGGGCTTGCTGCCCTCGGTGCAGGAGCGGGGACCGGGATTGCGTCAGCAGACCCCGGTCAACCCTGCTGGCAACAGAACTGCCAGGGTGATGACCACCATGGAGATGGCGGCCAGGACAATCGCGGACGTGGCGGCGACGATCACCAGTGGGGTGATCAAGGGCGAGGAAATCAGTGGTGGGGGCCGGGTCAAGGTGGGGACCAGCGGCCGTGGGATCAACGCGGTATCGACGACGCACGGTTCGACCACCAGGCCTTCAACTGGCAGGGTCAACGTGTTGAGCCGTACTGGGACCAAGGCCGGAACGCCTGGGGATTCTGGTTTTTCGGCTTGTGGATTCCGCTGTGATGTAGGGGACTAACATCCTGAACGCTGGGCCGGGCGGCTGTCTGCCGCCTGGCCCGCGCCGGGTCGAGTGAGAGGTGAGTCGTGCGAGTTCGAGAAGACCGTCCCGCTGAATGTGGCCCGCTGCGTGACGATTTCGTCATGGCAACGTCGGCGGCACGGAGAGTTGCAGCGTGAACGTCATCAACGGGCTGCCAGCTCATGCCCTGCTGGTGCACTTCGTGGTGGTCCTCGTTCCGCTGACGGCGCTGCTGGAGATGGTGTGTGCACTATGGCCGGCGGGACGCCGTGGGCACCTCGTCTGGCTCACCCTGATTCTGGCAGTCATGACGACGGCGCTGACGCCACTCACGACGAGCGCCGGCGAGTGGCTGTACGACATGCGTCCGAAGCCCAGCCCGATCCTGCGTGAGCACGCCGAGCGGGGCGACACCATGATCTACTTCGCCGCGGCGTTGTTGATCGTCGCCGTGGGGTTGGTGCTGTTGCGGTTCTTTGAGCGGCGCACGGACAAGCGCCGTGTCATCACCCACGTCGTGATCGCGGTGATCGCCATCGTCGTCGGCGTCGGTTCGATCATCCAGATCTATCGCATCGGCGATACGGGCGCGCAATCGGTGTGGGGCAACGAGATTGCGCACCTCAAGGGCGCCAACGGCAGTTAGTTCGACCAAGCGGTGACGGACGGCTACTCGACAGCCGGACGTAGACGGCACCGATGCCGGCTGGCGACCAATCTGACATGCGTTCGCGCACAGCTCAGTTGGTCGATGGTGGTGGTGTGGGTTCGTAGGGGTCATACCACCACCAGTCGGCGCGTTCGCCGAGAGGTCCGGTGCAGGGTGGCACCTCGGGTGGGGGTGCGGTCGGGGGTCGGGCCAGGGAACCCGGGTGCAGTGGGCGGCCCTTGTCGTCGGTGACCACCAGGTGCTCGGCGTCACCGGCGAGGGTGATCCCCCCGCGGTGATACAGCCGGTGGTGATACGGGCACAGCAGCACCAGGTTGGGCAGCTCGGTCGGGCCGCCGTCCTGCCAATGCGTGAGGTGGTGGGCGTGCAGGCCGCGGGTGGCCCCGCAGCCGGGGATCACGCAGCACTGGTCGCGGCGCTCCAACGCCCGGCGCAGCCGACGGTTCACCGTGCGGGTCTCCCGACCGGATCCGATCGGCCGGCCCTCGCGTTCGAACCAGACCTCGCAGGTGGCATCACAGCTCAGGTAGCGGCGATCGTCGTCGGTGAGCAGCGGCCCCAGGTGCAGGGCGGCGATCCGGTCGGCGAGGTCCAGGTGCACCACCACGGTGGTCCGTTGCCCGTGCGGGCGGGCGGCGACGTCGCTGTCCCAGCCCGCCTCGATCAGACTCAGGAACCCGTCGATCGTGGACGGCATCGGCGGGGTGCCCGACGCGCTCTGGTCCCCGGCACCGTCGGCACCGTCGGCGGCGCGGTCGCGTTTCCAGGCCGCGACCAGCGCATCGGTGTGGGACTGCAGGGCCGCCTCGAACGTCGCCGCCTCCGGTGGTGGCAGCGTGATCCGCCATGTCGAGGACTGCTCGTCAGAGGTCCGGCTGATCGACCCCGGGGGCTGCGGCCTGGGCGGCCCGGACGGGGCGGGCGGGGCGTCGGTGTCGGCGTCGGGCGGGGGTTTCGGTTCCAGTTTCACCGCGGTGCGCAACTGGGTGACCGTGGCGACCCCGACCAGCTCGGCGTAGTGGGCGTCAGAGCCGATGCCTGCGCGTTGGGCGATCACCCCGACCTGATCCAGTGAGAACCGGCCCTCCCGCATCCCGGCCGAGCACTGCTGAAGTTCCTCGAGGCGATGCGCCACCGCGGCGATGACGTGGGCGTTGGACGGGGACACCCCCAGCTTCCAGGCCACCATCGCCGGCAACGACCGCGCCCCGGTCAACGCCCACGACGCGTCACGGTCGATCTCGGCGACGATCTGCACGATCTGCGCGTCGATCGCATTGCGCTGCCCGGCCAGCTCGGCCAACCGATCGAAGAACACCTCCAGCCGGTCAGCCGAGGACCCCCGAGGAGCCAAAGAGGTTGCCGCCGAAGACATGACACCATCACAGCACACGGGTCCGACAACTGACGATCAGCCGCCGTGGGCGCAGTCTGACGAGACGAGGGCCTCGTTGAACACCCCTTTCACCCTCTCTGTGCTGTCGTGACGACGAGCGCCACGAGTGGCCGCACGTCGTGGCGCGCGGCCCCCACTGACGCGCGGCCACCGTCGACGTCTCGCCGCATCGTCAAGCCACGAACACCGGCGCGGTATGCTCACCGCCAGGACGGAGCCTCGCGCCCGCCCGACCGCCGATGTAGTTCAATGGCAGAACATCAGCTTCCCAAGCTGAATACGCGGGTTCGATTCCCGTCATCGGCTCCGGTCTGGCCAAGTCATTTGGTGTTCGAACCCTTCGAACGCGAGGGTCCGTTGTCACTGAATGTCACACGTCGATTCAAAGTTTCTCCCGCGGTCTTCAGTGCATCGTTCTGGGAGTGCGCGTAAAGCCGCATCGTCAGACCGGCGTCCTTGTTACCGATCCACGCCGCGATCACGGCGACTGGTACCCGCTGAAGATGCATGAGGGTGGCGAATGTGTGACGGGCGGCATGCAGCTTGATGTGGGGCACGCCAGCAGATTTGATCGCGTCACGCCAGTACCGCGACGGCACGGCCGGTGAAAACGGCTCGCCGATCTCGTTGCTCACCAGATACTCGAATGAACCACTACCGACAGCCAGCCGCTCAGCGCCTGCCGTGCTCTCGCCGTGCGCAACACCGCAATCAAGCGATCAGGGAGTGGAAGTGTCCGTCGTGATGTCGACGACTTCGGGTCGTTCTCGACGGCGCGACCCCCAGCCGACACCCGGTTGTTGACAATGGACGGCGTGCGCGCATCGAGGACTGCCCCCGACGGACGGACGCTGGAAGCCGCGCACGGCCACAGCGACTACCCGCGCTGGGACAGCACCAACAACCAGCACTACACCTCCGGTTACAACATCGCCGCCGTCATCGCTGGCACGACACCCATCCCGCAGAAGTGAGCACCCGCCCATTAGCCCGCGACACGACCACCACACACGACGACTGTCGGCGCTCGTCTCCGCCGCCTCCCTCGCACTAGCCGCGACAGGATGTCAGATGAACGACCCATACGAGCCCACCGATCCCACCCACGCCAGCCAAGCCGCCTCGTCGCTGATCTCACTGCCGACGCTGGAGGACATGCAGGCAATCATGACCTCGACCATCGAGAAGGTCGGACAACCGATCTCAGCCATCGCGCCCACGGTCACCTGGGCGTGGCGGCGCGAAGCCAGCCGAGGTGGCTGCAACCCGCCCTACGAGCAATCCGAGGGCAAGCAGATCCTGATGCCCAACTATGTCTCCGAAGTCCCCATCCCCGAGCAGAACTGGAAGCAGGCCTACGACATCGCCCAACAGGCCGCCGCCACGCTGGGCGCAGGAGCTGTCACGGTCTTCAAGGACAATCCCAACGATCACGACGTCCAGTTCTCCAGCGACACGGGAACGACCCTGCGCCTCGCCTCACAGGCCGCCGTCGTCGTCACCGGAGCAACCGGCTGCCGACTGCCCGCCGACAAGCACTGACACCCCTCACTCGAAACGAAGCGACATCCCCAAATCCACCGCTCCCCTTGCCGGTGCGGAGCAGGAACTGGGCAGTGCGGAGCGCGGGTCGCGAAAATGAAAATAACCCTGCCCGGGCAACACCGCGTCAACCGCGTACTGACGCCCGCGCAAGTTACGTTTGCCCGCCGCAAACACCTCGCCAGACGTTGCTACAAGATCGAAAGTGAGCCCGACTAGGGAGTTTGTCAGCAAAGCATCTTTCGCTTAACATTTCCATGCTCGGGGGAGCACGTGACAGCCATCACATTGGGGGGGGGAGAGCATGATTCGTTCCATACTCGTGGCGGCGACTGCAGCCGTTGCAACCGTCTGCACCGCTCATGCAGCAGCGGCTAGCCCAGGGGCTGGCGACTCGACGCAATCGGGGCAGTCCGACGCCTACTACCAGAACTGCTCCGCTGCCCGCCAAGCAGGCGTTGCGCCGATCTTGCAAGGTCAGCCGGGTTACCGTGCCGGACTGGATCGCGACGGCGACGGAATCGCCTGCGAATAGTAGCTGCAGCGTGGCCGGGGCCTGCTTCGCTCACCACGCCCGATCTGCCTGGGGGAAGAAATGCACTACCGGTCAAATCTGGGGATCATGGTGGTTCCAGTGGCCGTGCTCGCCGCGTCGCTCGTCTCCTCGCCATCAGCACGAGCTGATGGGCTGTTCGTCATCTGCGCATCCGGGCGCGATGGCGTGGTCGCGGGCACGGCGACGTCCTGCGCGTTCGCCGACAACGTGCGTTACGCCTGGCTAAATCAGCCAGGAAACCCTGTCGTCGCGTACTCGCCCGTCACCGACCAGACCTACCGCATGTTTTGCGTCGGCAACACAACCGTCAACTTCACCGACGGTCACAGCTCCGATGCAGTGCAGTGTGTTGGCGGCAATGATGCCGAGGTAGTGGTTTGGTGAGCTGCATGCGTGCAAGCCGTCACCGCGCCAGCAAGCCAGGGTCAGTACGATCCGTTCCATGCCGCTGACTAACGGTTCGGACTCCGCCCGATACACCGTCCTTCGGCTACTTGGGTCCGGCAGCATGGGTTGAGTTCACCTGGTCCAACATCCACGCATGCCCCGTCACGAGGCCCTGAGGTCTTGCCTGCCAACGCATCCGCCGACCCGTCCGCGATCGGGGCGGCTCGGTGATCCTGTTCACCGACCCCTGGTTGTCACCCGCGTCGTCATCCGCGTCGATCGTGTTGCCCTGCAAGGTCGATGCGCCGTCGCCCTACGACAGCCTGGTGCCGACGATGGCCGTTGCCGAGCTATTGGTCACCGGAGTCCTTGCCGCCCTTGGCGATAGCGCGTTGGAGCGCCTGCGAGCGATCGAAGCATCCGCGACGACGCTGCACCTGTACTGAGGTCGGCCGGTCCGAGCTGCCGCGGGGCCCGCTTGTTCGACTGGCTGCACCTGGTCGCAAACACCCCTGATCCACGGATCACGAACGGGTCCACTGTCGCGGTGGTGATCATTTCTTGAGCGAAAGGGGATCCGTCGCCGTCTCTTATACGCTCTCGCAGCCCATTATGTTGATGAACAATTCGATCAGAAACGTAATATATTTTCAGTACTGAACGCTTAGTTCAGTAACGTACGTTCAGTTGGTCCAGTTCGGACGTGCGCTCAAAGGTGAGAGATGATTCCTGACCAACTAACCCAGTCCCAATTCAACACTGTCTACAACTTCCTATCCCTGGTCATCGCGGCGCAGTTGTTCGGCGCGATCTTCCTGCTCGCGGCCCAGCCAAGGGTGCTTGCTCGCTATCGTCAGGCCTTGGTGATCTCTGCGATCGTGTGCGGCATCGCCGCCTACCACTACTTCCGCATCTTCGAATCCTTCAAGGCGGCCTTCGTCACGAATGCTCCTGGTGGGCGCGGGACCTACGTCCAAGCGGCGGGAGAATCGTTCAACGAGGGCTACCGCTACGTCGATTGGCTGCTCACGGTCCCGCTACTGCTGACCGAGCTCATCGTCGTTCTGGCTCTCGCACGCAAGCTGCGAAACTCACTGCTGTACAGACTGATTCCCGCCTCGGCCCTCATGATCGCCCTCGGCTACCCGGGTGAGATCAGCAACGACAACGTGTTGCGCAACGTGTTCGGGCTGCTGTCGACGATTCCGTTCCTTTACATCCTGTACGTGCTGTTCGTGGAGTTGACCCGCTCGCTCGACCGCCAGCCCGCGGCGGTGCGCAAGACCGTCAGCAGGATGCGGATCCTGCTCCTGGCGACGTGGGGCGTCTACCCCATTGCCTACATCATCCCGCTCTACGGCTCCGGTCTGGGGGCGAGCGCGTGGGTGGCGAAGCAGGGCGGGTACTCGATCGCCGACATCCTCGCCAAGGCGCTCTACGGCCTGCTGATCTACCGGATCGCACGACTCAAGTCATTCGCCGACGACCCCGAATTCGCGCTCCAGGAAAACGAATTCGACGACACGCAGCCAACGCTCCAGACCAACGGCAGCACCTCGCCTCATGTCGTGGCCGGGCCAGGGCAGGCGGGGCTGGGACAGGCAACGACACCCTCGACGGCGTCGTAGCACCCGCGGGCCGTGGGGGTTACCCATGCAACCGATGTCGGGCGTGAGCTATCGCGGTACCCCGTTACGCCGCTCGGCTCTGGCGAGCACGCTGCCGATCGCCACAACCTGGTCGCGACGGCTGGTCGGTGTCACCGTCCTGGTGACGGGTGGGCAACCCCTCGGGGTGCCCACCCTCACCGCGACGAGTGCTCTCATCGTGGCGGGCGTGGGGTTCGTGGCGGGTGTTCCCCACGGTGCCCTCGACCACGTGATGGCGAAGAAGTTGACCCACGGCACGAACCTTCTGGCCATCGCCGCTGTGTACGCGGGTTCGGCCGCTGGGTCGTGGGCACTTCTGCAGTTCGCTGGCCCGATCGCCCTGGTGGCGGTGGTGGTCCTGAGTGCGCTGCACTTCGGTGTGGGAGAAGTCGAAATAACCCGTGGGCTGACCGGGTGGCGACCGAATCGGCTCTCGGCCGCGTCGCTGATCATCGCGGGCTCCGGTGCGCTGCTTCTGCCGGTGGCGCGGTCCGGCGATCAGCTGATGGGGGTGGCCGCGGCGCTCTCTCCACGGCTCGCAGCACTGATCGGGGCAGCGCCGCTGCACGCCGCACTCATGGTGACGTGGTTCGCCGCCGCCGCGCTCGCGGTAACGGCCGCGCTGTGTTCTGGTCACCGCGGGGTCGCCCTGGACATCGTGCTCATTGGCGCGCTGGGCCTGCTGGCACCACCGCTGGTCGCGTTCGCCATGTGGTTCGGCTGCTGGCATTCGCTGCGCCACACTGCGCGGATGTTGACCGTCGAGCCTGGCTGCGCCGCGCTGTTGAGCGACGGCAGACCACGCGCCGCCATCTCGCGGCTCACGAGACTCGCCGCACTGCCCTCGGCGGCGGCGTTGACCGTGATCGCAGTGATGGGCTGGGTCACGCTGGGGGCGCCAGACCCGGCGGCGACGACGCGGATAGTGGCCGACGTGCTACGTCTGCTGTTGGCCCTCACGGTCCCGCACATGATGGTCGTCCTATGGCTCGATAGGGCCGCCCACTCCCACGACGTCACCAATCCGCGCAGCACGTCGGGTCGGGCCGGCGCTCTGAACAGACGCATAGATCAGCTGTCGCGAAAAGGCGGGGTCGTCACGACGTCGACGGTCCGACCTTGATGAGTACTATCGCGGTTTCGTCGAAAAATCCTCTGCTGCATGCCATTCCAACGCAGTGAAGCGCGTGGTCGTATTTCCCGGGATGACGACGACCCGACGCCTCAAGGCAACTGTTCTGAAAGCTTGGCCCTAGTTTGGCCCCATGGGTCCGTGGGACACGGGATGCCGGCCACCACGTCGGGGATCGTGCCCCACTGTTGGGGATTCGCCGGGTCGTCGACCCGTTGACACTCGGGTCGGCGACGGCGACTCCAGGCGTCACCGCGAACCCCATCGAACCGGTGAGTCGGTGGCTCCCGCGGAGAGGGTCGACGTCGAAGTCGGCATCGTCGCGGGTTCCCCGCCAGAGCAACCCCGGTGGGCCCTAAGATGGCGCCGTGGAAGACGGCCGCGGCGACGCTTCTGACACGGCCGTTCTGGAAGCTCGCGCGCTCTGCAAGTCGTTTGGCCGCGCTGCCGCGGCGACGCCCATCCTCAATGGCATTGATCTGCAGATATTTCCGGGCGAGTTCGTGGCGCTCGTCGGGCCGTCGGGCTCGGGGAAGTCGACGTTGTTGAGCATTCTCGGGCTGCTGGAGCCTCCGACGAGCGGTGACGTTCTGCTCAATCAGAAGAGTGTGAGCAAGCTGTCCCGCCGGGAGCTGGCCGGCGTCCGCAGCAGCACGATCGGCTACGTGTTCCAGTCGTTCAATCTCCTGGCCGGGTTGTCTGCGGTCGAGAACGTCATGCTTCCCGGGCTGCTGGCTGGCGAGTCCGGTCGGGTGCACTACGACCGGGCGATCGGACTGCTGGACCAGTTCGGAGTCGCCTCGCGCGCCAAGCGCGTACCCGCGGAGATGTCCGGCGGTGAGCAGCAGCGGGTCGCGATCGCGCGAGCGTTGTTCAGGACGCCGGATCTGATACTCGCCGATGAACCCACCGGCAATCTCGATACCGAGAACGGGCGCAAGGTCATCGAGGCGCTGGAGAGCCTCAATGCGTCGGGCCAGACGATCATCCTGGTGACTCACGATCAGTCGATCGCCGGCGACGCCCCTCGACTCATTTCGCTTCTCGACGGCCGTGTAGAAAGTGACAGCGGTCCGGTACGGCCAACTACCTCACCCTGGCAATGGCGCAGTCGCGCATAGCCGCGACGCTGGGCGTCGTGCGGATCATCAATCTCCGCGCCATCCGCCGCCACACCCTGCGGGCGCTGCTGGCCGCGCTGTCGCTCGGCGGCGGAGTGGCCGTCGTCGTCGCCGTGCTCATCGAATCCACCAGCGTGAGCACAGCTGTCGACGACGTCGGCTACCGCATTGCCGGTCCGGCACCGCTGCGCATCGTCGGCGCCGCGACGCGGGGCGGCATCGATCCGTCCACGATCGACGCCGCCCGAGAGGTGCCGGGCGTGGCGGCGACGGTGCCGGTGATTCGCGCCGTGACCGTGCTCCGCAGCGGCGGCCACGACACGTTCGTATTGGCGCTGGGAATCGACTGTTCAGCGCAATGGATCATCGACCCGAAGGTGTGCCAACCCGGCCAGCGGGAGCCCCCGGTGATGGCCGCGTCGGCAAGTCTCGTCGCATCATTGGGTCCGACCGCCAAACTCGCGACCGACGTCGGAGATATGTCGATCCCTGCGCTGCAACCGATCTCAGATCTGGACTCCGTCAACAGTGGACGCGTGGTCGTGTTGCCGCTGAGCATCGCCAAGGCGCAGTTCGCCCGAGCCAACAATGTCGACATCGTCTATGTACAACTGGCCGACAACGCCAGCCCATCGGAGGTCAGAGCGCGACTCGCCGACCGACTGGGTCCCGGTCTGCGGGTGCTGACCCGCGACGAGCCCGCCCGTGGCTTCGACGTCAACACCGTGCTCCTGCCCCTGCTGGGGATCTTCGCTCTCGTCGCGGTGGGGGTCGGCGTCATCCTGATCGCGCAGATCACGCGCATGTCGGTCGAAGAACGTCGACGCGAGATCGCGATCGCGGCCGCCCTCGGCGCGTCGCCGCTCACGGCCGTCAGCGGCTTTCTGTTCGAGGCTGCCCTGCTCGGAGTGCTCGGATCCGTCATCGGCATCGCGCTCGGCATCGTGATCGCGCATCCCGTGGTTGCCGCTGCCAGTGAGCTGACCCAACAGTTCCTCGGGGTCAACGTTCCAGTCGTGATCACTTCCGGCGTCATCGCGATCGGGCTGGTCACCGGGGTGCTGCTGGCGGTGCTCGCCGCCATCCTCCCCAGTCTGTCGGCATCCAAAACCGCGATAGCGACCGAACTCTCGGGCCGCGCCGCCCAAGACAGCGCCAAGCCAGGAGGCATCTGGCCGAAGGCGCTCGGGCTGGTCGTCCTTGGTTTCGGCGGAGTCGCCGCCGCGACACTGGCCACCGCATCCGGGGGTCTGCAGCCCTGGCAGGCCATCGTCACCGACGCTGCGGTCGTCGTCGCCGTGGTCGGATTGCTATCGGCTGCAGCGTATCTGAGTGCGCAGGCGATCACGTCGGTCAAGACCCGCCCGCACCGGACGCACAGCGCAACGCTCGCCGTTGCTCTGAGCGGCCTGCGCGCCAATGGATCGCGGACCACCGCCATCGCAGGCGCCGTCGCCGTGCCGGTAGCGGTCGCCGTCCTGCTCTCCGGCTTTCTCGTGGCCATCAATCGCGGCGTCGCCGACGTGGCGCGGGCACAGTCAACCGATCGTCTGGTCCTCACCACCACGCAGTTCACCGATTTCGGGTCGATGGATGCCAAGTTCTCCCCGGACACCATGGCCAAGCTGGCGAACGTGCCAGGGGTGGACAGGGTCGAACGACTGGCGGAGATCGAGACCACCCTGCCGAACGGTTCCCTGGCATTCGTGCGGGCGGAGGATCGACCGACCTTTCCATTCCCGGTGCTCGCCGGCCAACCCCCGCAGCAGAGCGTTGACACGAATCAATTGATCGTCGGCGGTATTCTGGCTCGCCAGAACGGTATTCGCGTCGGTGACACGCTGCTCCTCGGCAGCGGGCCTCGAGCCACAAAGGTGGCAGTCGGCACGATTCTGGCGACTCCCGAGGTGGGTGGCCGCAGGATACAGATGTCCTACCGGCTCGCCGAGCAGATCTTCGGCCCTCAGCCCGCGGGTTTGGTGTTCCTCGCACCGGCGGCCGGATCGTCGGTGCAGAGGCTTGGCGAAGAGATCGGCTCGCGTGGGTTCAATCAGCCGGTCACGACCGCCGACGCCGCCGGGTACGAGAACGCCGTCGCCAGTGGCGAGGCCCGATTCCTCGCGCCGCTGAACACGTTGAAATACGGGCTTCTCGCCATCGCCTTCATCTCGGTGTCCGCCACGCTGCTGCTGACCGGTATGCGCCGCCGACGCGAAATCGCCCTGATCCAGGCGCTGGGAGCCACCAGGGGCAAGGTCTTCGCCGTGACGACGGTTGAGGCCATCATCGCCAGCGCAGTGGGCGCCACGTTCAGTGCGGCACTGTCCGTTGCGATCCTCGAGGCGGTTCGCCGAGCGGCAATCGTGAACGTGGGTTCGGACAGCCCGTTGGTATTCCCACTGTCAGAAGCTCTTCTGTATGCCGCACTTGCCGTCACGGCGGCGATACTCGCGGCGCTCATCCCCGCGTGGAGAAGCACCCAGACGGCGCCATCTACGGCGCTGCGCGACGAATGACGCGCGGACGTCAGAAGCGATAGGTCGCACAGCCGACCTGGATGCCTGAACCTACGCTCACGATCAACCCGATGTCGCCGGGCTTGACCTGCTGGTGGCGCAGGGCATGGTCCAGCGCATACGGCACCGACGAGGTGAACAGGTCGGCATCGGCGGCGACTTCGACCAACCGATCTCTCGGAATGTCGATGCGCCGGGCCATTTCGGTGAGGTCTGCCGCGCCCAGGTGCGGCGGGAACACCGCGGCGATGTCCCCCGGCGTCAACCCCTCCAACCTCAGCAGTTCCTCGACCGCTGCGGGGATCGCATCGAGGTAGTGCGTCGTCAGCTTCGGCTCACGGTCGATCTGCAACCAGCTGTGCCCGTCCTCGTGCCGAATGTAGGTAGCCAGCGCCTCGGCGTTCTCGGGACGGTGATGGAAGACGAACCGGCCGAAACCCGCTGTGCCATCGGAGCTCCCGAGAAGCAACGCCGACCCCGTCTCGTTGAGGCCGTACGGCGGATGGTCGCCGCCGGGGGTGTTGTTCTCGACTTCGGAGGCCATGACCATCGCGTGCTCGGCCTTACCTGCACCGATCATGTGGATGGCGACGTGGCACGCGTTGAGGAATCCGACGGCGCCGTTGAGCACGTCGAAGGCAAAGGTCTTGGGGTCATCCGGCGTCTCGATGTCGTCGTTGATCCCCAATTCGCCGGCCACGAGAGCGGCGATGGCCGGTTCGCAGACGAACTCGTCCCGGTAGATCCCGGCGTGGATCATCAGACCGATCGCCGACTTGTCCAGGCCGCTGGTGGCAAGGCACGCCGTGGCGGCTTGCACCGCGAGGTCGACCGCACGCGGTGGACCGGACTGCTCCGCGGCGGCGATACCGACGCCCTTGATCGCGACACGGGGCACCGCCGGCGGTGGCGCGGAGCGCGCCCCGACCGGGCGTCTGGCACTGTGCTGGGGATCCGGCCCCCTGCGCAGTCGGTCGGGCAGGTCGTCGAACGTGTAGAGCGCGGCGCCGACGGTCGCACCGGAGCCGCTGATGCCGAAGACCACGTTGTCACCGGATTTGATCCGGTTGCCGCGGATGTGATCGGCCAGTGCCACGAAATGTGTTGTGCTGGCCGTGTTTCCGCGCTCCGCCAAGTTGGAGATGACGTTGCCGGGGTGTGCCGCGGTGTAGCCGAACATGCGGTTCACCGCGATGACCGCGTCGTTCAGCGACGCTTCGGAGGTCTGGTGCATCAGGATGTGGTCGCAATGCTCGGGCCGCCAGCCGTGCCGCAACATGGTGGAGCCCACGTAGGGCACCGAACGCTTGACCGCCGCAGCGGTCGCGGCGATGGAGTCGACGAGCATGATGGCTCCGCCGTGCGCCCCGCTGCTCGCCTTGCCGATGCAGAGGTTGCTGTACTTGCTCAGCGTGGCCATGTCGAGATCGTGAAAACCCACGCGATCTCCCTGACCGCGTTCGAGTATCACCGCGGCACCCGCGTCGCCGACGGTGAGGCAGGCCAGCCGCGAATCCATCGGTCCTTCGATTTCCTGCTGCGCCGTGGCGGTGATGTGCGTGATGTACTCGCCGCTCACGACCATGGCCCGCTGGACGAGTCCCGTCCGCAGGAACGCATCGGCCACGGTGATTCCGGTGAACATGCCCGCGCACGCGTTGGTCAGGTCGAAGGCAAGTGCGTTCGTCAGGCCGCACTGGTCCCGCAGCCGCGCTGCCGTGCTGGGCTCGAACGTGAATTTGTTGGCCGGTCCGTCGTACCGGGAGATGTTGCAGGAGATGATCAGATCGATCTCCTCGGCTCCGTAGCTCGACCGGGCCAGGCAGTCGATCGCCGCATTCCTGGCAAGGTCGATCGAGAACTCGCCGTCCCCGGCCACCCGCCGATTCTTGATACCGGTCAGGCGTTCCAACGGAATCCCGATCGGATTGACGCATCCCGCCAGGACGGTGTCGGTGGACACCATCGCGGCGGGCAGGTAGGTGCCGATGCTCTCCATCACCGTGTTGCCCGGCTGCTGGCCGCCCGGGTGGGCGGACACCGCGGGACCTGGCGCGGCGGCGACGAGGTCGTTGGCTGCGATGACCTGAGCACCATCGAGGTGGGTAGCCGCAGCAGCAAGCCCCGGGGCGTCCTCGTGCACGGCCTGGCCGTATTCGGCGGCCAGCTCGGCGATGGTGCCGAACAGGAACACCGACTCCGGCCGCAGCGGTAGGTCGGCGGCGTTCGCACGCAACGAGATCTGCAGGCTCTGAGTCGAGCTGCCTCCGAGCGCGAAGAAGTCGTCGTGGACACCGACCCGGTCGACCTCGAGCACCTCGCGCCAGATCTCGGCGAGGATCTGCTCGGCACGCGTCCGTGGAGCCACGAAGACTGCATCCTGCACCGGCGAGGCGTCGACCGCCGATGCCAAGGCCCGACGGTCGACCTTTCCGCCCGACGTGCGCGGCAGGGCCGCCATGGGGGTGAAGACGGCGGGCACCATCGCCGCGGGAAGCCAATCGAGCAGGAACCGGCGCAGCTCAGCGGTGCTCGGGGCGGGTTCGGTCAACCCCACGAAGTGCGCTACCAGCAGGGTGTTGCCGCGGCCGTCTGTTCCGGTGACCACTGCGCTCTCCCGGACGCCCGGGTGGTTGTCCAGTGCCGCCTCGACCTCGCTCGGCTCGATCCGCACGCCGTGGATCTCCACCTGGTCGTCGAGGCGTCCGAGATACTCGATGGTGCCGCCCGGCAGGTACCGCGCGAGATCGCCTGTGCGGTAGAGCATTTGGCCAGAATCGGCGGTGAACGGGTTGGCGATGAATCGGGTGGCGGTCGCATCGGGCTGATTGAGGTATCCGCGACCCACATTGGCTCCACCGATCAACACCTCGCCCGGCACTCCGACCGGCACCGGTTGCAGGTGGGCATCGACGATGTGGATGGTGACGTTGGCGATGGGTCGCCCGATCGGAACGGGAGGACCCGAGACCGCCCGTTCGCAGTGAAAGGCGGTGGTGGTGATCGCGGCCTCGGCCGGACCGTACTCGTTCCACAACTCGGCATCCAGTGTGGCCCAGAAGCGTTGGACGAGTTCGTATGGCAGCACCTCGCCACCGCACGACACCCGACGCAGCGCGGCACATTGCGCGATGGCCGGCTCGGCCAGCATGGCGCGCAGAATCGACGGCACGACGTGCACCACCTGCGTGATGGACTGCTCGGCGATGGTGCGGACCAGGTAGCCGACGTCCTTGTGGCCCTCGGGTCGCGCGATGACGAGCCGAGCCCCGAGGACCAGCGGCAGGAAGATCTCCGCCAGCGAGGCGTCGAAGGTCACCGGCGTGTGGTGCAGCACTCTGTCGTCACTGCTCACCCGGTAGGTGTCGGCCATCCACAGCAGATAGTTGCGCAGTCCGCCGTGGGTGTTGACCGCCCCCTTGGGCGCGCCGGTGGAGCCGGAGGTGTGCACGACGTACGCGGGGCTGGCCGCCGTGACGTTGACCTCTGATGGGCTGACCGATGGGCCGACGAATGGGACCGAGCCACGGGCCGTCGGGGCCGTCTGCGCATCGAGGCTCAGCCGGTGCCCGGTGAATCCGTGCAGATGCGGAAGGTGGCGCTGGTGGGTGAGGCAGACTCCGAGTCCGGGCGCACCGGCCAGGACCGAGGCGATCCGATTGGTCGGTTGCGCCGGATCGATCGGCATGAAGGCGCCACCGGCCTTGAGCACGCCGAGCAACGCCACGACCAGGTCGTCGCAGCGGTCCAGCAGTACCGCGACGATGCTGCCTGCTCCGACACCCAGACCTTGCAGCCGATGCGCCAGTTCGTCGGCCCGTCGGTCGAGCTCGGCATACGTCATCTCGCGATTCGTCGTGCCGTCTGCATCGAATGAGACCGCGATGGCATCCGGGGTGCGTCGCGCCGCCGCGGCCACCATGTCGTGAATGCACTCGGGGGCGTCGTAGGCGACCGCGGTGTCATTCCACCCGGCCAGCTCGCGGCGCTCGGCATCGGTCAGCAGCGGCAGCTCCGACATGCGGCTGTCCGGGTCGGCGACGATGCCGCGCAGCAGCGTCACGAAGTGCCGGGCCATGCCGTCGATGGTCGCGTCGTCGAAGAGGTCGGTGCTGTACTGCAAGACGCAGGTGGACTCACCGTCAGCGTCGCCGACCTGCATCATCAGATCGACGGGCGCTCCGCCCTGGGCGATGTGCACCGTCGTCAGGTTCAGCCCGGCCGGCCCGCTGCCAGCGCCAGGACCGTCCTGGAAGCGGCGCGGCTGTTCCCACGCGAACGACACCTGGGACAGCGGGGCATGGCTGAGGTCACGAGCTGGGCGGAGCCGCTCGACGAGCAGCGCGAAGGGGTAGTCCTGGTGCGCGACGGCGCCGAGAACCGTGTCCTTGATCCTGCTCAGCAAGGACGTGAACGTCGGGTCGCCGTGTACGTCGGCGCGCAGCACCACGGGGTTGGCGACGTAGCCGACCAGTCCCTCGAGCTCCGGGCGGTCCCGACATCCGAACGGTGAACCGATGAAGAGGTCGTCCTGGCCGCCGTACCGGTGCAGTAGTGCGGCGAAGGCAGCCAGGAAGGTGGCATAGGGGGTCGCGCCCGAGCGCCGCCCCACCTCGCGCAGCGCCGTGCCCAGTCCGGTGTCGAGGGTGAAGCGGTACACGGCTCCGCGATAGGTTTGCGCGGCCGGGCGAGGGCGATCCAGCGGTAGCGCGATGGTGGGGACGTCACCGGCCAGCTGGTGGCGCCAGTAGTCCCACAGCCGGTCGGCCTCGGGGCCGTCGAGCATGTGCAGCTGCCAGTCGACGTAGTCGACGTAGCGCTGCGGGCACGGCGGCGGCGTCGGCGAGCCGTGCTCGGCCGCGTAGAGCAGGCGCAGCTCGTCGAGCATGACGTCGATCGACCAGAAGTCGACGGCGATGTGGTGAACGGCCAGAACCAGGACGTGCTCGTCGGAACTGCGCCGCAACACCGACAGCCGGAACACCGGGCCGGTCTGAAGGTTGAAGGGGCGATTGGACTCTCGGCGCAGCCAGTCGCGCAACTCGGCGTCGTCGGGTCCCAGCTCGTGACGGGCGATACCCACCGGCCACTTGGGGTGGACCAGTTGAACCGGTTCGTCGTCGCGCACCGCATAGGTGGTGCGCAGGATCGCGTGCCGATCGACGAGCGCCTGGGCGGCGCGTTCCAGCGCAGGCAGATCCAGGTCACCGGTGATCCGCCCGGCGTAGGTGATGGTGTATGCCGGGCTGGCCGGTGCCAGGTTGTGCAGGAACCACAGTGACCGTTGGCCGTAGGAGAGCGGATGTGCCGCAGCCGTTGCCTGGGCCTGCTCCACGAGCAGGCGGGACAGCAGGGCTCGCTTCTCCTGCGCGGACAGACCGGAGATGTCGATCGGGTCATCCATCGCTATCTACCTCCCTCGTGGCCAGGAGCTCGCGAAGCAGCACGTCGACGTCTGCGTCAGACACCTCCGGCACCTTGGCCAGCAGGTCGATCCATCGGGCCGAATCGTCCGGCGCCGGCATGTCGGGAGGTGGCGTCGCGCGAACGGGGGCTCGGACGGGATCGATGACGAGATCTCCGACCGGGCCCGGGGTGGGGCCCGGTTCCGCGAGGCGCCCGTCCAACCGCCCGGCGAGGGTCGCGATGCTCGGTCCGTCGAGGAGTTCGACGACGGGCACGGCAACGCCGAGATCACGTTGGATCTGCGTCCGCAGTTCCATTGCGATCAGTGAGTCGGCACCGAGGTTGTTCAGGGGTGAATCGACGGCGAGCCGCTCCGGCGCCAAGCCGAGCTTGGACGCCGCTTGATCCCGGAGGTAGGACTCGAGCAGCTGCCTGCGCCGCTCCGGAGCTGCCCGGCGTACCTCGTCGCCCAGTGCGGCTTCCGAATCCCGCTCGTCGCGTGCCGGCGAACCGCCTTGGGCCGCAACCAGATCCGCGAGCAGAGCCGGCTCCACGCCCTGGGTCGACCCGGAGCGCCACTGCGCCCAGTCGACGTCGAGCACGACCGCTTGGGTGGCGTCACCTCGCAGCAGCTGCGTCAACGCCGCGACACCATCGGGCACCGACATGGGCGCGATGCCATGCCGGGTGAGATGGCGCACCTGCTCGGGCCGGTTGACCAGACCCACCTCGGCCCACGGTCCCCAGTTGATGCTGAGCGCCGACCGACCCTCGGCCCGCCGATGCCACGCCAACGCATCGAGGAACGAGTTCGCCGCGGCGTAGTGCGCCTGACCCGGCGACCCGAGCACCGCGGCGGCCGACGAGAACAGCACGAAGAAGTCCAGGTCGACGTCCCGGGTGAGCTCGTGCAGATTCCAGGCGCCGTCGACCTTCGGCGCCATGACGTCACGCAGCCGGCGCCGGTCGAGGTGGGCAACGGCGCCGTCATCGAGCACTCCCGCCGCGTGCATCACCCCGCGCAGTGGCGGCATGGACTGGCGGATCGACTCGATCACCGACGCCACGGCATCGGCGTCGGCGACGTCCCCGCGCGCCGCCACGACGCGCGCCCCGGCCGTGCGCAACGCGTCGAGCGTCTGCTGCGCGGAGGTCGAGGGTGCAGAGCGTCCCATCAGCACCAGGTGCCGAGCGCCCTGCTCGACCAGCCAGGTGGCGACTGCACGACCAAGCCCGCCGAGGCCTCCGGTGATCAGATAGGTGGCCTCGGGGTCGAATTCAACGGGAAGGTCTGCTACGTGCAGATCCGGCATTGCGCCGGCCTTCAGCGACCCTTCGGCCGCCAAGGAGATGACGACCTTGCCGATCTGCTTGCCCTGGGCCAGGCAGCGCACGGCAGCGGCGGTGTCGGCGACGGGGAACGTACGGACCGGCGGCGGGGCCCACAAGCCGTGCGCGACGCCCGTCGCGATCGTGCGTAACAGGTCCCCGACGTAGTCGGGGCGATCGACGACCAGGGCCGCCAGATCGACGACCATGTACGACGCGTTGTGTCGCAGCTGCCACAGTCGCAGCGAACCATGCCCGTAGATGTCGCGCTTGCCGATCTCCACGAAGCGGCCGGAGGGTCGCAGCACCGACAGGCCCTTGGCGATCGCCTCGCCCGTCAACGAGTTCAGCACGACGTCGACGCCCTTGCCTCCGGTGGCGGCCAACACCTCATCGGCGAACGCGAGCGACCGGGAATCGAAGACGTGCTCGACACCGAGCGCGTGCAGATGCTCGTGTTTCTCCGCGGTACCGGCCGTCGCGTACACGGTCGCACCGAGCCAGCGAGCGACCTGCACCGCGGCCAGGCCGACGCCGCCGGCACCGGAGTGGATGAGGACGTGCTCCCCGCGGCGCAGACGCGCCTGTTCGTGCAGGCTGTAATAGGCCGTCAGGTAGGCGATCGGCAGGGCTGCCGCGGCCTCGAACGTCAGCTGCTCGGGCTTGGGGGCCACCAGCGCGGCAGGGGTCGTGACGTATGAGCCGACCCCGTCCATCGCCAAGGCGAGGACGGCGTCGCCCACCCGGAGCCCGGCCTCGCGTGCGTCGTCCCCGACCGCGGTGATGGTGCCCGCGCATTCGATGCCCACCCGCACCGGCCCGTCGAGCTGGCCGGGATACACCCCGAGGGCGCGCATCGCGTCGATGAAGTTCAATCCGACGGCCTGCACCCGGATCTCGACCTCGTCGGATCCCGGTGCCGGTCGGGCGGCGGCGACGGCTCGAACGTCATCGATCACGCCGGCCTGCGGATACTCCATCCGGAACGCCACCTCGGTACCTGGGGTAAACCGCCGAGCCGCGGCTGCAGCGTTCTTTCGCGGGGCCAGCCGCGCGACGAAGCGCGACGTGCCCCGTAGGGCGATGTCGGCTTCGCTGCCGTCCGCCCGCAACTCCCGCGCCAGCGCCGAGACCTCGTCGGGTCCCGGCCGTGCCGGCAGGTCGATCCGTGCGCAGCGCAGCTCGGGGTGCTCGAGGGCGATGCTTCGGCCCATTCCCCACAGCGGGGCGGCAGCGACGTTCACCGACCCTCCGGTGTCGACGTCGGCGGCGACCATCTGCGCACCGTTGGTCACCAGCCAGAGGCGCGGTGGATCCGACAGGCCGGCCAGCGTCAGCGCCTGCGTCAGATGCAGCACGCTCGTGGTGCCCGCGACCCGGGCCGCCTCCAGCCACTCGCTCGACGTTGAATCCGGTTCCGCGGACGCAGCGGCCGGCAGACTCCACAGGTGCACGACCCCACGGCACGGCCGCCGGTGCGGCCCGAACGCCTCGTCGACGAGGAGGCTGAAGTGTTGCGGCTGCGCGGGATCGAGGCGATAGGCGTCCGGTCCCAGCCGCTCGAATTCGGCGCCCGACTCGACCGTCACACAGCTTCCCGAGTGCCGCTCGAGGTGATCTCGCAGCATGTGCGATGTCGCAGTCCCGTCGCTGAAGATCAGCCAGCCGCCGTGCGGTGCGGGGTCTTCGGTGGGAGCCTGCGGCGCGACCTGCCACTGCAGTTCGAACACCTTGTCCCGCAACCCATCCGTCGTCGCCCCCCGGTCCACGGCGACTCTTCGTAGTCGCAGCCCGCGGGCCGACATCGCCACCTGCCCGTCGTCGGTGAGCAGGAACACGTCGCCGTCGATGGTGTCTGGCTCGGGGTCCGACGCCGGGCGCAGTCTCGCGTGGCACCATGCTGCGCCGGAGGACGCCTCGTACGTGCGGAGCTCGGTCACCCCCACGGGCAGATAGGTGTCGCGTGCCTGGCCGGTGGTGGGCAGCGTCGCGGCCAGCGCCTGGAAGGAGGCGTCCAGCATCCGGCCGTCCACGAAGTCCTGGCCGTCCCCGTCCGCTCGCGTCAGGCGAGCGACCGCCTCGCCATCGCGACGCCAGATCCGTTCTACGGCCGCAAAACCCGGCCCGTATTGCAGGCCATGCTCGGCCAGCCGATGGTAGAACGACGACCCGGCGATGACGTCGGGGCAGGAGGCCGCGATGACCTCCGGCTGCTGCGGTTCACCGTCGGGCCGGTCTGCCCCGTCGGCTTCTTCGGGGGCGACGGCGCCGCTGGCCAGAAGTGACCACCCGGGCGACGCTGCGCTCTCGGAATCGCCGACCTCGAGGCCGTAGCACTCGAATTGCGCTGCGCCCCAAGCGTCTTCGTGCAAGACCACTTGTACGGTGCGCTGCCGAGCATCGGCGAGCAGCAGCGACTGCCGGAAGTCGACGTCGCGTAGCACCCGCTTGGCCGGCCCGTAGGTCGCGGCGGCGGCAGACAGCACCAACTCGAGCAGGATCGCCCCGGGCACGACGACCACGCCCTGCACCCGGTGGTCGTTCAGCACCGGCATCAGTTCGGTGCCGAGCTCGATTTCGCAGAACGCCGTTCGCGGGTCCACCGCCGAGTGCAGTGGTGAACGCCATGGCAGCCGATCGAAGCCGGCCGGTGCCGGGGCGATGCTCGCGGGGCCGGCTTCGACGGCTTCGGTGGCGTCGGTCCAGAAATGGCGGCGCTGCCAGGGATAGGTCGGCGCCGTCACGCACCGGCCACCCCACGGATACAGCTGCTCCCAGGCCACGGATTGGCCGTGGGCATAGAGGGACCCGAGCGACGCGAGTGGGGTCGCGCGCCCGCCGTCGTCGCGTCGCATCGACGGCAACACGGTGCACTCCCGGCCCATGTCCTCGGCGTCCTCACGCACCGCGCTCAGCAGGATCGGGTGAGGGCTGACCTCGAGGAACACGTCATGACCCGTGTCGAGCAGCTGCCGGGTCGCCCCCGAGAAGTTCACCGACGAGCAGAGGTTGTCCACCCAGTACGCGGCGTCGAGTGGGCCGCTGACCACGTCTCCGGTCACCGTGGAGTACATGGGTATCGACGCCGCCGTCGGCGCCAGCCCGGCGAGCGCGGCCGCCAGGTCCGAGCGCAACGCCGCCATCTGAGGACCGTGGGACGCGACGTCGACCTTGATCCACCGGCAGAAGCGGGAGCGCTGCTCCAGAACGCTGACGAGGTCGGCCAACACCTCGGGATCACCCGACAGCACCATCGAGCGATGGCTGTTGGCCGCGGCGATGGCGACCTCGCGCCCGTGCCCGGAGACCAGGTCGCGCGCCTCGTCCAGCGTGAGCTCGGCGACCACCATGGCTCCGCGGGCCACCGGCCGCCGCAGCAGGCGGGCCCGCGCGCAGATCACCTGAGCCGCGTCGGCCAGGGTGAGCGCACCCGAGACGTACGCCGCTGACACCTCGCCCAGGCTGTGCCCGATCACGGCCTCGGGCTCGATCCCCCATGACCGCCACAGAGCGGCCTGCGCGACCTGGACCGCGAAGATCGCGGGCTGCACGAGGCCGATGTCGCCGAGCCAGGAGTCGTTGTCCTCGGCGAGGAGCTCGGCGACCACGGAGCCGTCGAGGTGCGGGCGGAGGGCCTCGTCGCACGTGGCCAGCGCATCCCGGAACACGGGCTCCTGCGCATACAGCTGTTGGCCCATGCCGCACCACTGCGAGCCCTGACCGGAGAAGACGAAGACCGGACCGTGCCGCCGACCCGGGCGGCGGTGTCCGGCCGAAAGCCCGGGATGGGCGACGCCACTTCGGAAGGCGGACAGTGCATCCGACATCGCCGCGGTCGAGTCGCCGATCACGGCCAGCCGATGGTCGTGGTGGCCGCGGCGCGCACCGGCGGTGTAACAGAGGTCGGCCAGCGGTGTGCAGGCGTTCAATGCCAGCTCGTAGCGGGCCGCCAGTTCGTGCAGCGCCTCAGGCGAGCGGGCAGACAGCGGCAACAGCTCGACACGCCGTGCGGCGGTGTCGTCTACCGGTGCGGTCGCCCGCGCCTGTGGGGCCTCAGCCATGACGACGTGTGCGTTCGCGCCGCCGAAGCCGAACGAGCTGACCCCTGCGAGTGCCCGGCCTCCGTTCTCGGGCCACGCGGTCAGGGTCTGCGCGACGCGCAACTTCAGTCGGTCGAACGGGATGTTCGGGTTGGGCTCGGTGAAGTTCAGGCTCGGCGGGATCATTCGATGGCGCATGGCCAGCGCCACCTTGATCAGTCCGGCGACCCCTGCCGCGGCTTCCAGGTGGCCGATGTTGGTCTTGACCGAGCCGATCGCACACGTGCTGTCGCGTGCGCGGCCCTCGGCCAGGACCGTGCCGAGCGCCTTCGCTTCGATCGCATCACCCAGTGACGTACCGGTGCCGTGCGCTTCGACGTACTGAACCAGGCCGGGGGACAACTCTGCCCTTCGGTAGGCCTCGGTCAGCACGGCTTCTTGTGACTGCGGACTGGGCGCCATCAACCCGTTGGTGCGGCCGTCCTGATTGGTCGCGCTACCGCGAATCACGGAATAGATCGGATCCCCGTCGGCCAGCGCCTGATTCAGCGGCTTGAGGACGACGATTCCGGCGCCCTCGCCCCGTACGTAGCCGTCCGCCTTCGCGTCGAACGTCTTGCACCGACCGTCGGCCGCCATCACCCCGGCCTTGTCGAAGTTGACCGACACCTTGGGCGACAGGACGACGTTGACGCCGCCCGCGAGCGCGAGCGTGCAGTCGCCGTCGCTCAGACTGCGGCAGGCCAGGTGGATGGCGACCAGCGACGAGGAGCAGGCGGTATCGATCGCCATGCTCGGTCCACGGAAGTCGTGAACGTACGACAGGCGGTTCGCCGCGATGCTCAACGCGCTGCCGGTCCCGGTGTACGCGTCCACGTTTGCCAGCTCGCCGAACTGGAGCAGCCCGTACTCGTTGGTGGAGATACCGACGAACACGCCGGTGCGGCTGCCCTCGAGCGCTTCCGGCACCTGCCCGGCGTCTTCCATCGCCTCCCACGCGACCTCCAGGAGCAGGCGCTGCTGGGGATCCATACGGGCCGATTCGCGCGGCGAGATGGAGAAGAACTCGGCGTCGAACTCGTCGATCCGGTCGAGGAACCCCGCCCGTCGGGTGGCCGGGTTGTCCACGCGCGCAGCAGAAAAGGCCTCCGCACCCCAGCGGTCCGCCGGTACCTCGGTCACGGCGTCGGTGCCCTCGGAGAGCAGCCGCCAGAAGGCCTCGGGACCGTCCGCGCCCGGAAACCGGCAGCCGATGCCGATGATCGCGATCGGTTCCTGCACGCCATTGGGGCGGGCATCGGGCGGAGCGGCGACCACGTGAGGTGCGTCAGCGGTGTCGTCCCCGGCCAGGTGTCTCGACGCCAACTCGATCGTCGGGTACTCGTACGCAAGTGTCGGAGAGAGTTCGCGGCCCAGCCACGCTGCCAGGGCGGAGGTCAGCCGGATGGCATGAATCGAGTCGAGCCCATAGTGGGCGAACGGTTCCGACACGTCGATCTCGGCGGGAACCAGGTCGAGCTCGCGCGACAGCTGCGCGACGAACCACTCCGAGATCTCCTCCGCGCGATATCCGCCAGGACGCGCGTCACCGGCAGATGCGTTGGCAGGCGGGGCTTCTGGGTTTGGCGCGAGCCACTGCGCGAGCACCTGGAGTTCGCCGTCGAGGAAGGCGTCGCGGCACTTGTTGCGCCGGATCTTGCCGCTCGACGTCGTCGGGATGCCCAACAGGTCGACCAGAACGACGGCGTCGGGCCGGATGTGGTGATGTTCGGTGACCGAGGTGCGGATCGCCGCGATGACGTCGCTGACGTCGTCCTCACCGATCAGGCCGCGGTCCACCTCCTGCACGACGACGAGTCGTTCGTCGGACCCCGTTTCCGGCATGACCGAGAAGCACGCTCCGCGGCCACGCAGCAGCCCGGGATGGCTGTCCTGAACGTGCGCCTCGATGTCCTCGGGGTAGTAGTTGCGCCCACGGATGATGATGAGGTCCTTCAGCCGACCCGTGACGAACAGTTCGCCGTCACGTTCGAAACCCAGGTCTCCCGTCCGGAGGAACGGCCCGCGCCCGTCGACGAGGAACGCCTGAAATGTCTGCTCCGTCTCCTCGGGCCTGCCCCAGTAGCCCGCTGCGACACCGCCTCCGGCGAGCCAGATCTCTCCGACCTGGCCGACGGCGCACGGCTGCCGCGCCGCCGGATCCGTGATGACGATCTCCTGGCCGTTGTGCGTCCGGCCGCAGCCGACGAACGGGGTCGCCGCGGGGTGTCCGGATTCGACGTCGATGACGCGGTGCTCACGCATCACGACGCCGTCGACGTGGCGCACCACCGGCAGAGCGGATTCCGACCCGCCGGCGACCAGCAGCGTCGCCTCGGCTAGCCCATACACCGGGTGAAACGCCTCCGGCCGAAAACCGGCGCAGGCAAACGCCTCGGCAAACCGGTCCATGGTGGCTGCACGCACCGGCTCGGCGCCACAGAGCGCCGACCGCCAGTTCGACAGATCGAGCGCCGCCCGCTCCTCCGCGGTGCTGTGCTCGATGCAGAGTTCGTAGGCGAAGTTCGGGGCGGTGGTCGTCGTGGCGCGGTGCCGGGACATGGCCTCCAGCCACCGCATCGGGCGTTCGATGAACGCCTCGGGCGGCATGAAGTACGAACTACCGCCCAGGTACAGGGTTTCGAGGACACCACCGATGAGGCCCATGTCGTGATGCAGCGGCAGCCAGAACACGCCGGAGTCGTCGCCGCACGCCTGGGCGATGGTCTCCAGATTGTGTAGCAGGTTCGCGTGGGTCACCATCACGCCCTTCGGCGTGTTCGTCGACCCCGAGGTGTACTGCAGCAGCGCGATCGTGCTCGGGTCGAGCTCTGGGGCGACCCACTGCGCGGCGGTGTCGTCGCTGACCTCGTCGACCGCACACCAGCGCAGCGAATTCCCGGCGGCCAAGCCGTCGACGGCGGACTTGAGCTCCGACTGCGACGCGGCCGTGGCGAGGACGAAGCCCGCGTCGACGTCCTCGAGAATGGACGCGACCCGCCCGATCACCCGGTTGCGTACCGGCGGATGCACCGGAATCGCAGCGGCTCCGGCATAGATGCACCCGAAGAATGCGGCGACGAAGTCCACGCCCGAGGGGCACAGGACCACGACCCGTCCCCCGGCTGCGCCCTGTCGCTGCAGAGTCACCGCGATGGCACGGGCCTTGACGTCGAGTTCGCGATAGGTCAGCTGGCTGTGTCGTTCACCGTCCGGGAGGAAGCGGCAGTAGTCGAAGGCGAGTTTTTCCGGATGCAGTCTCGCTCGGTGCCGCGCAACTTCCAGCAGGGTCTTGGCTGAAATCGCCGCGCTCTTAGACATGTGCCGTCAAAGTCCCCTAACTGTCCGAGCGTCTCGTCACACAGATGCTGAAATGCAAGGAACCCCATCTTCGCTGAGTCCTCGACGTGTGGGATCTGGTCACTTTATCCCCACCCCGGCGCGAAGGCGTGAGCAAAGTGGGACGCGAGAAGTGATCACGGCCATACTTTCGCGACAGCGCCGGAAGTCAGCACGTTCTGGCAGCTCAGTCGCGTGCGGTCAGCACGACGGGGGACCCGCCGGCGGGCACCGGCAACGGGTGCGTGCGGCTCGACCGTCCACCGACGTGACCGGCGACGGCGCCGAGGCGGCGGTGCTCGAACAGGGTCCGCAACAGCACCCGCGCCTCGAACAGCGCGAACTCCGCCCCCAGGCAGTAGTGAGAACCGCCGCCGAACGGCATCCAACTGTGCGCCTTGGGCCGCGCGCCGACGAAGCGTTCGGGTCGAAAGGCCAGCGGGTCTGGGTACAGGTCGGCGCGCTCGTGCAGGGCCATGATCCCGATCAGGACGTACGCGCCTTGCGGAATGAGCAGTCCGTTGAGGTCGAAGTCCTGCAGCGCGCGGCGACCGGTGAACGGCAGTGCAGGCCGCAGCCGCAACGTCTCGGCAATGACCGCGTCAAGGTAGTCGTCCTCGCCGCGGTCCAGGCTCTCCTCCAGTGCGGCGAGCGATTCGGGATGGTCGACGACCAGGTCGGCCAACCAACCGAGCGTGACGGTCGTGGCGGCATAACCGGCCAGCATCAGCCCGCGCATGGAGCGGGCGAGGAACTCGTCGCCGCGCGGCTGGTCGTCTGCCGCGTCGATGTCCAGATACATGGTCAGGCAGTCGTCGGTGCGCGATCCGGTGCGGCGACGCTCGGCGATCTCCTCGAGCACGATCGCATCGACGGCGGCGGCGGTTCGCGCCAAGCGCGGGATCGCCGTCCAACGGCCGCTCAGCAGTGTCGTCAGCACACCAACCCCGAGGAAGGACACGCTCTCGGAGACCGCGTTGTAGGACTTCATCGCTTGCTCAAGGCGCCGCATCCGATCCGGTTCGGAGACCCCGAAGATCACGGTCATCATCACGTCGAGCGCGAGCTGCCCTCCGAATTGGCTGAAGCTCACCGGCGAGCCGAGCGGCCACTCCGGGAGTCGTCGCAGCACGATGTCGACCATTGCGCGCTCGTAGGACTTGAGCGCCTTGCCGTGCAACGGCGGCGCAACCTTGCGGCGCTCCCTGAGGTGCTCATCCCCCTCCCGGAAGATGTACGCGTCGCTGCCGAACAGTGGCTCGTGCGGGGTGAAGCGGCGCAGCATCTCGCCGAACGAGAGCGCACCGTCACGGTCGGAGAACACCGCCTTGGCGTCGTCGGGGTCCGAGGTGAGTACCACCGTCGGCCCCACCGGAAAGTCGATCAGGACACGATCGCCCATTCCCCAGAGCGGGGACCGTGGTCGCCCCGGACGGGCGAAGCGGCCGCGGTCACGGGCGAAGTCCCGGATGCCCACTCTCGGTAGGGAACCCAGGGTGCGCGGCGAATGCTCTGGCGCCTCGGGGGATCCCGGTTCGCTACCGCTGCTGGCGGTCATCGCCTGCCTCCATGTTCAAGAGCCGCGGCCTTGGGCTCGGTGCCGATGACGGCAAGCGGGTCCTGCCGGTTCTGCAACGCTAACCCCCGGTCACGTTGGCAGCCACGCGGAACGGACAATTTAGCCCACCGTCACGAAACCGTTCGTGCCCCGCGCACGGTACCCGTACCCATGAGTGACAAAGCGGTGAAGCAGTGCGACATCTGCTGTGGTCGGTGACGAGCTGAGACGTCCGGGGTGCACGCGGGAACGCCGTTGGTCCCTACGATTGGCACCATGCCCGTGCCCGCTCCCAGCCCTGACGCGCGGGCCGTCGTCACCGGCGCCTCGCAGAACATCGGGGCAGCCCTGGCCACCGAGCTCGCCGCGCGGGGGCACCATCTGATCATTACCGCCAGGCGCGAGAAGGTGCTGGCAGACCTGGCCACGGCGTTGACCGGCCGCTACGGAGTGACCGTCGAGGTGCGGGTCGCGGACCTCGTGGACCCCACCTCCCGCGGCCAGTTGTGCGACGAGCTCGCCAACCGCAACGTGTCCGTCCTCTGCGCCAACGCCGGCACGTCGACGTTCGGTCCGGTCGCCAACCTTGACGTTCAGGGGCAGCGGGATCAGGTGCAGCTGAACGTGCTTGGGGTCCACGACCTGGTGTTGGCCGTGATCGGTGGGATGGTGCAGCGGCGCGCGGGCGGGATCCTGATCTCGGGCTCCGTGGCCGGTAACTCGCCGATACCGAACAACGCCACCTATGCAGCGTCGAAGGCGTTCGTCAACACGTTCGGCGAGTCACTGCGCGGCGAGGTCGCGAGCCTGGGCGTCAACGTGACCGTGTTGGCTCCCGGACCGGTGCGCATCGATCTGCCTGCCGAGGAGTTGATGCCCGACTTCCTGTTCATCTCGCCCGAGTACACGGCGAAGGTCGCGCTGAATGGCTTGGCGCACAACAAGATGCGCGCAGTTCCTGGCGTGATGTCGAAAGTGATGTCGGTGGCGAGCGGCTACGCGCCGCGGTCGATCGTCACGCCGATCGTCGGTGCGGTGTATCGCAGACTTGGCGGCGACTAGCGCAATATGCCACCCGGTCGCCGTCTCCACGTCCAGATACCCCACCCGGGCGACTCGCCGCGCGGCCCAGAAGGTCAGACCGCCACCCGCTCGACGCTGAAGTCACCGGAGCGAAGCAATTCGTCACTGGCAGAGACGATTTCGTCGACGAGTCGTGGCTCCACACCGAGATGCCGACCGATCGCCCGTCGGCTGAGCGCACCCTCGTAGTTCAGATGCAGCACGGCCGCGACGGTGTCGACGTCGGAGGCGCCCGCGCCACGCGCCGCGATCACATCGGCCACCTCGAGCCACGGCCGCACGGCGTCGTCATCCGTTGACGGTTCGGGAGGGACGTCTGCCGTGGGATCCACCGGGACGACCTCGTCGCGCATCACCACCCGCGGCCGCACCGCCGCCGCAGGCGCCACCCCCGCCGGCGTCCGCACGCCGATCAGCAGACTCACGCCATGCGTCGCGGCCAGCAGGCTCACGGGCGCCACGACCGCGATCGCCGCCGCCAGCCATGGGCTCAACGGCGCCGAGCTCGGCAGCATGGCATGCCAGCCGTTCGCGACGACGCTCACTGCCGCCGACACCGACAGCACGATCCAGAAGTACCGGCGGTTGTGTCGTTGATCCTCGAGGCCCGCCAAGGCCACCACCGCCATCGTGGCCTGCAGGATGGTTCCGTCGACGATGCACGGCCACAGCCACGCCAGCCGCTCGGGAATCCCCGCCCGCGCAGCCAGATCCGCGAGCGCGGTGAAGGACAGCACGAAGCTCCCCACCCCGATGCCGACCGTGATGGACAGCGCGGCAGCGCGAGTCAGCGCCAACCAACGCCGCGACACCGTGGAACCCGCGGACCGTCGTCCCGATGGATCGTTCACGGCTGGCCATCCTGCCGTGCCCCACCGACACCGGCCCACCAGTCATCCCGGAGCGTGAGTAGCGTCATGGCCATGGACTACCGGTACCTCGGCAACAGCGGACTGAAGATCTCCGAGATCACCTACGGCAACTGGATCACCCATGGCTCTCAGGTCGAGAACGACGTGGCGATCCAGTGCGTGCACGCCGCACTCGAGGCCGGCATCACCACCTTCGACACCGCCGACGTCTACGCCAACACCAAGGCCGAATCGGTTCTGGGCGAAGCATTGCGGGGCCAGCGGCGTGAGTCGTTGGAGATCTTCACGAAGGTGTACTGGCCGACCGGGCCAGGGGGACCGAACGATGCCGGCTTGTCCCGCAAGCACATTCTCGAATCCATCAACGGATCGCTGCGTCGTCTCGAGACCGATTACGTCGACCTCTACCAGGCCCACCGCTACGACGTCGAGACGCCGCTCGAGGAGACCATGCAGGCCTTCGCCGACGTGGTCAGGGCAGGCAAGGTGCTCTACATCGGTGTCAGCGAGTGGACGGCCGAGCAGCTGCGCGCCGGTCACGCGCTGGCCCGAGAACTGAACGTGCAGCTGATCTCCAGTCAACCGCAGTATTCGATGCTGTGGCGGGTGATCGAGGGCGAGGTGGTGCCGACAAGTCGCGAGCTGGGCATCTCCCAGATCGTCTGGTCGCCGATCGCCCAGGGCGTGCTGACCGGCAAGTATCTTCCTGGCCAGCCGCCGCCGGCAGGCTCCCGCGCCACCGACGAGAGCGGCGCGAACTTCATCCAGCGCTTCATGAACGACGACGTGCTGACCCGCGTGCAGGCGCTACGGCCGATCGCCGAATCGCTCGAGCTCACGCCGGCGCAACTGGCGGTCGCCTGGGTGCTGCAGAACGACAACGTCGCCTCCGCCCTGATCGGGGCGTCGCGACCCGAGCAGGTTGCCGAGAACGTCAAGGCCTCCGGGGTGAGGATCCCCGCCGACGCGATGGCCCGCATCGACGAGGCGCTCGGAGACGTGGTGGAGCGCGACGCGGCCAAGACCGCGGCCAACGCACCCACCGCCCGGCCCGCCTGAGGCGGTCAGCGCAGGCGACATCACGAGCGATCCGTGGGCGAATCTGCTTGCGCCCCCAGCTTCATCGGCGGATCGTGGAGTCATGGCACGGAGAACGCGGTGGGCAGCGACGGCGAGCCTGGTGGCCGGCGCCGCAGCATCGGCCATCGTCGGTGCCCCCGTGGCGTCCGCCAGCGGCGCCGACACCGCCATCGCGGACCTCGAAGCCCAGGGCTACATCGTCAACGTCAACTACCTCAACGGCCAGGCGAAGGCCCTGTCGCAGTGCACCGTGACCAACGTCAACAACCCGTCGAGCTCACCGGCACCCGGCGACACCATCTACGTCGACGTCAGGTGCCCGAACCACGACGACGATGACGGCGGTTCGTTCGGCATCGGGGTGGGCATCGGCTGAGCCCGCTCGCGACGTGACGAGCGCGCTCGCCGAAAGCGACGTTCTGCGGAAGAAGTCCGAGTAGCCGCCTGCGCGAAATGCGGATCTCGCGGGACGCCACCGCAGCCCGGAAGCCCCTGCCAGGCAGCGTGTTTCATTTGTCCCAGCCAACTCCTGCGAAAAGGCCGAGGCCACGGATTAGCCTTGCCCGGACGCGGGTACACCGCGCCAACTGCAGCGAAGAGGAGACGTCGATGACCAAGCTCGAAGACGCGGAGGCCACCACCCCCTCCATTCGCGAGCTCACCGTCCGCGGCGTGGTGCTCGGCGCCGTCATCACGCTCATCTTCACCGCGGCCAACGTCTACCTGGGCCTCAAGGTCGGCCTCACGTTCGCCACGGCCATCCCCGCGGCCGTCATCTCGATGGCGATCCTGCGTTACTTCCGGGGTCACACCATCCTCGAGAACAACATCGTGCAGACGATCGCGTCGGCGGCGGGCACGCTGGCGGCGATCATCTTCGTCCTGCCCGGCCTGATCATGATCGGCTGGTGGACGGGCTTCCCGTACTGGATCACCGTGGCCGTCTGCATCGTCGGCGGCATCCTCGGCGTGATGTACTCGGTACCCCTGCGGCGGGCTCTGGTCACCGGTTCGGACCTGCCCTATCCGGAGGGTGTCGCCGCGGCCGAGGTGCTCAAGGTGGGCGAGGCGGCCGAGGACGGCGGTGAGGGCAACAGGCGCAGCCTACGCGCCATCATCGTGGGTTCCCTTACCGCAGCGGTGTTTTCACTGCTCGCCGCGACGAAGGTCATCCTCAGCGACGTGTCCACCTACTTCCGCATCGGCGCGGGCGGGTCAATGCTCGGGGCCAGCCTGTCACTGGCGCTGATCGGCGTCGGCCACCTGGTGGGTGTCACCGTCGGCTTCGCGATGATCGTCGGTCTCGTCATCTCGTTCTTCATCCTGCTGCCGACGCTGACGTGGGGAAACATCAGCGGCGCCGACGCCGTCGAGGACGTCGTGTCGAGCACCTTCTCCCACGACGTCCGGTTCGTCGGCGCGGGCGCGATCGCCATCGGGGCCATCTGGACGCTGCTGAAGATCATCGGCCCGATCGTCCGCGGCATCCGGTCGGCGGCCGTCTCCGCCCGTGCGCGACGGGGCGGAAACCAGGTGGATCTCGTCGAACGCGATCTCCCCATCGGCATCGTGGGTGGCACCATCGCGGTGTCCCTGATCCCGATCGGCCTGCTGCTGTGGTGGTTCCTCGAGAGCACCTCGATCGCAGGCAACCGGCCGCTCATCATCGCGGTGACGCTGCTGTTCGTCGTCCTCATCGGCGCGATCCTGGCCTCGGTCGCGGGCTACATGGCAGGCCTCATCGGCTCGTCCAACAGCCCGATCTCGGGCCTCGGCATCCTGGTCGTGATCATCGCGTCGCTGGTGCTGGTGCTGGTGCACGGTCGCAGCGACGACGCCACGCAGACGCTGGGTCTGGTGGCCTACGCCCTGTTCGCGACGGCGATCGTGTTCGGCATCGCCACCATCTCCAACGACAACCTGCAGGACCTCAAGACCGGCCAACTCGTCGGCGCCACGCCGTGGCGCCAGCAGGTGGCCTTGGTGATCGGCGTGATCTTCGGCGGCCTGGTGATCCCGCCGATCCTCGACCTGCTGAACAAGGCCTTCGGTTTCGCGGGCGCGCCAGGCGCCGGCGAGAACGCGCTGGCCGCTCCGCAGGCGGCACTCATCTCATCGCTGGCCAAGGGTGTCTTCGGTGGCGATCTGAACTGGAAGCTGCTGGGCCTCGGCGTCGCCATCGGCGCGGTGGTGATCGCGATCGACGAAGTGCTCAAGCGCACGACGACGTTGAGCCTCCCGCCGCTGGCCGTCGGCATGGGCATGTACCTGCCCATGTCGCTGACGATCGTGATCCCCTTCGGCGCGCTGCTCGGCCGGTTCTACGACAGGTGGGCGGACCGTACCGGCGGCGACGTCGAGCAGAAGAAGCGGCTCGGCGTGCTGATGGCGACGGGTCTGATCGTCGGGGAGAGTCTGTTCGGCGTCGTGTTCGCAGGCATCGTCGCCGCCTCCGGCACCGACTCCCCGCTCGCCGTCGTCGGCAAGGGATTCGCCAACTGGGGCGAGATCCTGGGCGTGGTGGCGTTCGTGGCCGTGATCGCCGGGCTGTACCGGTGGACGCGGCGGCTGGCAGGAGCGGACCGCTAGCGCGCCAACGGAATTCACCGCGGCGCGGCCATCCTCGACGAGCACCGGGTACGGTGTGCCACGCCGTCACGGCGTGGCGAGCGCGCCCGAGGGGGCGTGACGGGCGCACCGATCGTGGCGGGGCCGGGCCCGTGATCGGCTACTACCCCTGACGCACGCCACGTCAACGGGCCGAGCGTCTAGGCTGGGGGCACATAAACGGGCAGGAAGCTCGTCGCCAACGGCGACCTCCCTGCACACGCGTCGTGGGCCAAGACCCTGCCGACTCGCGACCCCACATCGTTCGATGGGGGCCGTCCGAACCGAGCAGAAACCCGATACCGCGATGGCCATCTCCAATGTCGCCGAATACGCCCACCTCACCGAGTCCGACCTCGACGCGTTCGCCGCGGCCCTCGACGACATCCGCCACGATGTCGAGGCCAGCCGCGGCAGCCGGGATCGGGCCTACGTCCGCCGGACCATCGCGTTGCAGCGCTGCCTCGAGGTGACGTCTCGAGTGACGATCGCCTGCTCGAGGCGCAGACGCGGGTGGTGGCTGGGCACCCTGGGCCTGGCCGCCGCCAAGAGCATCGAGAACATGGAGTTGGCGCACAACATCGGTCACGGCCAATGGGATTGGATGAACGACCCGGAGATCCACTCCACCACGTGGGAGTGGGACATGGCCGGGCTCTCGTCGCAGTGGCGCTACTCGCACAACTACCGCCACCACGTCAACACCAACATCGTCGGCGTCGACGACGATCTCGGTTATGGCGTCCTGCGGGTGTCCCGTGACCAGAAGTGGAGGCCCGAGCATCTGATCCAGCCGCTGCGAAGCGTCCTGCTGGCCGTCGGCTTCGAATGGGGTATCGCCCTGCACGACCTCTACTCCGAGCGGGACCGCGCCACGACCGCCGAGGAGCGATCCGCCCACAGCAGGGCACTCCTGCGCAAGATCGGCCGTCAGACGGCCAAGGACTACGTGGCGTACCCGATGCTCAGCCTGAGGCGATGGCGACGCACGCTCGGCGCCAACGTCACCGCCAACGTGCTCCGCAACGTCTGGGCGTACGTGGTGATCTCGTGTGGTCACTTCGCCGACGGTGCCGAGACGTTCACGCCGGACACGCTGGAGAACGAGACGAGGCCCGAGTGGTATCTCCGACAGATGTTGGGCAGCGCCAACTTCGACGCGGGCCCCGTCATGGCGTTCATGAGCGGCAACCTCTGCTACCAGATCGAGCACCACCTGTTCCCCGATCTGCCGAGCAACCGCTATGCCGCGATCGCTCAACGCGTGCGCGAACTGTGCGAGAAGTACGACCTGCCCTATACGACGGGCCACCTTCTGCACCAGTACCTGCTGACGGTGCGCACCCTGTTCACGTTGGCGCTGCCCGACCCGGCTACTGCTCCAGCAGCTGCAGCAGATAGGCGCCATAGCCCGACTTGACCAGCGAGTGCGCCCGCTCGGCCAGCTGCTCGTCGTCGATGAAGCCGAGCCGCCACGCAACCTCTTCCGGCACACCGATCTTCAAACCCTGCCGACGTTCGATGGTGCGCACGTAGTCACTGGCGTCGAGCAGGGAGTCGAAGGTGCCGGTGTCCAGCCACGCGGTGCCGCGGGCCAGCACCTCGACACCGAGCCTGCCCTGCTCCAGATACGTCCGGTTGACGTCGGTGATCTCGTATTCGCCTCTGGCAGAGGGCCGTAACGACTTGGCGATCGCCACGACGTCGTTGTCGTAGAAGTAGAGGCCCGGGACCGCGTAGTGCGACTTCGGCGTGGCGGGCTTCTCCTCCAGCGACAGCGCTCGGCCCTCGTCGCTGAACTCGACGACGCCGTAGGCCTCGGGGTTGGCCACCCAGTACGCGAAGATCGCGCCACCGTCGACCGTGCCGAAGCGGCGCAGGCTGGTGCCGAGGCCCGGGCCGTAGAAGATGTTGTCGCCCAAGATCAATGCCACCGAGTCGGTGCCGATGTGGTCGGCGCCGACGACGAAGGCCTGCGCGACACCGTCGGGGCGGTCCTGGACCGCGTAGGTGATGTTGGTGCCGAACGTCGAACCGTCCCCGAGGAGTCGGGTGAATGCGGCGACGTCACCCGCGGTCGAGATGACCTGGATGTCGCGGATGCCCGCCATGATCAACGTCGACAGCGAGTAGTAGATGAGCGGCTTGTCGTAGACGGGCAGCAACTGCTTGCACACGCCCATCGTGATCGGATAGAGCCGCGTACCCGTCCCCCCGGCCAGGATGATCCCCCGCATGCCTAGCCCCCGCCCGCGCCCGGGCCGTTGTTGCCGCCACCGCCGGGGGTCTCGGTACCCCGACTCGGGGAGACCGTCACCGTCTGGGTCACGGTGCTGGTGCTCGTGCTGGTGCTCGTCGACACCGTGGTGCTGGTGCTCGGTGTCGTGGTCGTGGTGGTCGTCGGACTGTCGGTCGTCGTGGTGGTGGTCGGCGACGTCTCGGTCGTGGTGCTCGGCTGCTCGGTCTGGGTGACCGTCTCCGTACCCCCCGTCGGCACGGGTGCGACGGAGGCACCCGACGAGGTCGGCGACGCCGTGGTGCTCGACGTCGTCGACGTCGAACTCGAGCCGTCGCCGCCGGTCAGCGAGACGATGGCGTACACGATCACGGCGATCACGATGACGCTCACCGCGCCGATGCTGACGAGACCGGGCGCCGTTCGGTACCAGGGCGTGGGTGGTTCCGGTGGCGGCGGTTGACCGTAGTCGGGCTGCTGCTCGTGGGCCCCGTAGTTGGCGTACGCCGTCTGATCGCTGTACGCCCGTGGATCCTGACGCTGGTAGTTCGCCGCCTGCGTCGGATCGCTGTCGGAGTAGTACGGGTCGTCTGGGGGTCCGCCGGGACCGTCGTTACGCGCCACGGGTTTCGATGCTAACCGCCTGCCCCAACACCCGTCGTCGCACGAAGGTCACCTCGAGCCGTCGCGGCTTCCCGGCGACACCCCCGAACCGCTCAACTTTTTTGAAGGTTTTTTGGCGCGACGGCTCCGACCGGACATCCCGCTACCAATGAGTAACATGCTTCACCGGTGTCAATTTTCCGACGAATTGGACCCACAGCAGGAATAATTTCGGTCGACGATATCCCGGGTCGGCCCGCGGTGAGCGGCTACAGCAACGGCGAATCGTCCCTCTCGGCACCCCTCCCGCTCCCTGTCGTCCTGGGATTTCCCAGGCCAGAGGGTTGCGGCGACGCGTCGATTCCTGAAACTCCGAGTTGCCATCCGCCGTATTTCGGAAAAGATGCAATGGCACCCCGGCAGGAGGCGTACAGGTAATGGGCACCGTCGGGACAGATACCAGGACATGACCAAGGGGATCCTCATGAGCAAGTTGCGCAAGGCGGTGACCGTTGGTGTCATCGCGGCGCTGGCCACCTTCGGCGTCGCCGCGTGCGGTGGCGACAGCACCAGCTCCTCGTCGGGCGGTGGAGGTGGCGGGGACATCAACGTGTCGATGACCTCGTTCCCCGACTACGTCGACCCGCAGCTGTCCTACACGGTCGAGGGCTGGGAGGTGCTCTACAACACCTACACGCCGCTGCTCACCTACAAGCATGCCAAGGGTGAGGAGGGCACGCAGGTGGTGCCGGGCCTGGCCAAGGACATGCCCGCGATCTCGGCCGACGGCAAGACCTACAAGCTGACGCTGCGGTCGAACATGAAGTACTCCGACGGCACGCCGATCAAGGCCTCCGACTTCACCTACGCCATCCAGCGCCTGTTCAAGGCGGACTCGGGCGGCTCGGTGTTCTTCGAGGGCATCGTCGGCGCCAAGGACTACGCCGCAGGCAAGGCCCCCACCATCAGCGGTATCACCACCGACGACGCGAGCGGCGACATCACCATCGCGTTGGAGAACCCGAGCGGCACGTTCAACAACGTGCTGGCGCTCATGTTCGCCGCGCCGGTGCCGCCGTCCACCCCGCTCGACAAGGACGCGACCAACAACCCGCCGCCGTCCAGTGGTCCCTTCATGATCACCAAAGTCGAAGCGCCCCAGACACTCACGATGGAGCGCAACCCGAACTTCAAGACGGTCAAGGACGCCGGCGCCACGGAGGTGGCCGACGCACACGTCGACAAGATCACCGTCACCCAGAACAAGAGCAACTCCGCGCAGGTCACCGGCGTCGAGCAGAACACGATCGACTTCATGGTCGATCCGCCCGACGCCGACCGCCTCGCCGAGGTGAAGTCGAAGTTCGGCGAGCGGTTCCGCCTCGACGATTCGATCAACACCTACTACTTCTTCATGAACAACAAGACCGCGCCGTTCAACGACATTCGCGTGCGCCAGGCGATCAACTACGCCATCGACCCCGAGGCGCTGAACCGCGTGTTCGGTGGCCGCCTGCATCCCACGCAGCAGATCCTGCCCCCGGGCATGCCGGGCTACGAGGAGTACAAGCTGTACCCGCATGACATGGACAAGGCCAAACAGCTGATCGCAGAAGCCAATCCGACGGACAAGGACATCACCGTCTGGACCGACGACGAGCCGGACCGCAAGCGGATCGGCGAGTACTACCACGATCTGCTCACCCAGCTCGGCTTCAACGCCACCCTGAAGGTGGTCGCGGGCGACGTCTACTTCGCGACGATCGGCAACACCTCGACGCCCGATCTGGACACCGGGTTCACCGACTGGTTCCAGGACTTCCCGCATCCGGACGACTTCTTCCGGCCACTGCTCAACGGCGCGAACATCCTGCCCACCAACAACAGCAACTATTCGCAGGTGGCCATCCCCGAGAACGACGCCAAGATGAACCAGCTCGCCCAGGAGCAGCTCACCAGCGGTGACGTCAAGCAGCAGTACGCAGCGTTGGACAAGGCGTACATGGAGCAGGCCGTCTGGGCGCCGTACGGCAACGAGGAGCACGCCACGTTCGTCTCGGACCGGATCGACTTCGACAAGACGATCCCCCATCTGCTCTTCACCCAGGACTACTCAGCGTTCGCTCTGAAGTAATGGGTGCCCCGACCCCGACCACGGGGGACGTCGAGACGCCAGGGGTGCCTCCGGTACCCGTCGGCGTCCCCACCGAGGCAGTGCGGGGCCGCAGTCCCTGGTACCTGGCGTGGATCCGGTTGCGCCGCAACCGCGTTGCGCTGGCCTTCGGTGTGCTCTTCATCGCGATCGTCGTGCTGTGCCTAGCCGCGCCACTGTGGGCCGACCACGTCGCCCACACGGGACCGAACGAGAACCACATCACCGACAAGGTGTTGATCGGCGGGCACGAGGAGTACGTGGTGTCCCCCGACGGCACGCCACTCGGCCCCGGACTGCACGGCCGCTACCTGCTCGGCGCCGACCAGAACGGCCGCGACGTCATGGTCCGGTTGCTCTATGGCGGACGGACGTCGATCTTCATCGGTGTCGTCGCCGCGGCCGTCACCACGGTCCTCGCCGTCATCGTCGGCCTGCTCTGCGGCTACTACCGCGGCTGGATCGACGCCCTGCTGTCCAGGATCATGGACGTCGTCTGGGCCTTCCCCGTGCTGCTGCTCGGCATCGCGCTCGGTACGACGCTGGCGCTGGGCGGACTCAAGATCGGCGGCCTCGCCATCGCGGGCGACTCGCTGTGGATTCCGATCATGATCATCGGTCTGGTGTACGTGCCGTACATGGCGCGGCCCATCCGCGGTGAAATCCTGGCCCTGCGCGAGAAGGAGTTCGTCGAGGCCGCCGTCGCCCAGGGCAAGGGACCGGTCCGAATCATGGTCTCGGAACTGCTGCCGAACGTGGTGTCCACGATCATCGTGTTCTTCACGCTCAACATCGCGAACAACATGCTGCTCGAGTCGTCGCTGTCGTTCCTCGGCGCCGGCGTGCGTCCGCCCAACGCGTCGTGGGGCACGATGATCGCCGACGGCTACCAGACCATCTACACCGCACCGCACCTGACGATCGTGCCCGGCGCGATGATCGTACTGACGGTGTTGTCGCTCAACGTCTTCGGCGACGGGTTGCGCGATGCGCTGGACCCGCGGGCCAAAATCAGGCTGGAGCACTGACCCATGCTGCGATTCGCCGTCCGGCGATTGATCGGGATGATCGCCGTCCTCTTCGCGATCTCCGTCATCGTCTTCCTGATCTTCAACGTGATCCCCAACTCCGATCCCGCCCAACGGATCGCGGGCAAGAACGCCAACCCGGCACTGATCGGACGCGTCCGCGCGGACCTCGGTCTCGATCAGCCGCTGCCCATCCAGTACCTCACGATGATGAGGCGGATCTTCACCGGTCAGCTCACGTCGTACGCCAGCTCGCAGAACGTCAACGAGCAGATCTGGAAGGGCCTTCCCGCGACGCTGTCGCTGTGCATCGGCGCCGCCATCCTCTGGATGGCCCTGGCCGTGGTGTTCGGTTATCTCAGCGCCGTGCACGCGGGCAAGTTCACCGACCGTGCGCTCACCATCCTCGCGCTCGTCGGCATCTCGGTGCCGGTGTTCTGGCTCGCGGCAATCCTGTTGTACTACTTGAGCTTCAAGGCCCAGATCTTTCCGACGAGCAGTTACGTTCCGCTGACCAAGAATCCCGGCCAGTGGGCGTATCACCTGATCCTGCCCTGGATCACGCTCGCGGTGCTGTTCGTCGGCTTCTACAGTCGCGTGCTGCGGTCCAACATGCTGGACGTGATGAACGAGGACTACGTCCGCACCGCCCGCGCGAAGGGCATCAGCGAGCGGCAGATCCGCATCAAGCACGTGCTGCGCAACTCGATGATCCCGGTGATCACGCTGTTCGGGTTGGACTTCGGCGCGGTCGTCGGCGGCGGTGCCATCCTGACCGAGACGGTGTTCAACATCAACGGCGTCGGCCTGTACGCAGGCCAGGCCATCGGCAGCCTCGATTTGCCACCGCTGATGGGCGTCACCATGTTCGGGGCGTTCTTCATCGTGCTGTTCAACACCATCGTCGACGTGCTCTACGCGTTCCTCGATCCACGCATCCGACTCGGCGAGGCGGCACCCGCATGATCCTTTCCGTCAAGGACCTCGGTGTCCGCTTCGCGACCGACGGCGGCGTCGTGCGCGCCGTCGAAGGCGTGTCCTTCGAACTCGACAAGGGCGAGATCCTGGCCATCGTCGGGGAATCCGGCTCGGGCAAGAGCGTCACCGCGCAGACCATCCTCGGTTTGACGCGCGCGCCGAACGCGACGATCACGGGTTCGGTCGAGTTCGACGGCCGCGACCTGACCCAGTTGGACGACGAGCAGTTGCGCGACGTCCGCGGCAAGCGCATCGCGATGATCTTCCAGGACCCGATGACGTCGCTGAACCCGGTCTACCGCGTCGGCGACCAGATCGTCGAGATGATCAGGGCACACCGCAAGGTGTCCAAGCGCGAGGCCCGTGACACCGCGGTCGACCTGCTCCGCTCGGTCGGCATCCCGAATCCCGAACGGCGCGTTCACGACTACCCCCACGAGTTCTCGGGCGGCATGCGCCAGCGCGTGATGATCGCGATGGCGCTGGCCCTGGATCCCGACGTGTTGATCGCCGACGAGCCGACCACGGCCCTCGACGTGACCGTGCAGGCCCAGATCCTGCGCCTGCTCGACAAGCTCAACCGCGAACGCGGTCTGGCGGTCGTGCTGATCACCCACGACCTCGGCGTGGTGGCCGAGGTCGCCGACCGGGTCGCGGTGATGTACGCGGGACAGATCGTCGAGGACGCGACCCTGGAGAAACTGTTCTACGACCCGCAGCATCCCTACACCTGGGGGCTGCTGGGCTCGCTGGCACGGCTCGATCAGCCGCGCCCGTTGCGGCTGGCCCAGATCGCCGGGTCGCCGCCGTCGCTGCTCGATCCGCCGACCGGCTGCAGGTTCGCGGCGCGCTGCCCGCACGAATTCGCCACGTGTGCCGAACCACCACCGCTGCAGCACGGTGACCGGTGCTGGCTGTCGCCGGAGGACAAGCGACGACTTCGCGACGTCGACGGCCGGATCGGGCTGCGGAAGGCGGACATCGGCGAACCGATGAGTGGGGCGGACGTATCGTGAGTGAACCACTGCTCGAGGTGACCGATCTGGTCAAGCACTTCCCCGTCAAGTCCGGCGTGGTCATCGACCGCGAGGTCGGCAGGGTGAAGGCCGTCGACGGGGTGAGTCTCACCATCGGCGAGGGCGAGACGCTGGGCCTGGTCGGTGAATCCGGTTGCGGCAAGTCGACTCTGAGCCGGACCATCCTGCAGTTGACGCCGCCCACGTCGGGCTCGGTCCGCTTCTGCGGCGAGGAACTGGTCGGCCGGTCACGCCGCAGCCTGCGCCAGGTCCGCCGCCAGATGCAGATGATCTTCCAGGATCCCTACGCCTCGCTGAACCCCCGCAAGCGCGTCGGCCAGATCATCGGCGAGCCCATGGAACTGCACGGACTGGCCAGCGGACGCGACGTGAACCGGCGCGTGCAGGAGCTTCTCGACCGCGTCGGCCTGAGCGCCGAACACGCGAGCCGGTACCCGCACGAGTTCTCCGGCGGTCAGCGGCAGCGGATCGGCATCGCCAGGGCGCTCGCGCTGAAACCCAAGCTGATCATCGCCGACGAACCCGTGTCCGCGCTGGACGTGTCCGTCCAGGCCCAGATCGTGAATCTCCTGAAGGACCTCCAGGAGGAGCTGGGTCTTTCCTACCTGTTCGTCGCGCATGACCTGGGAGTGGTCAGGCACGTCTCGGACCGCGTCGCGGTCATGTATCTCGGCAGGATCGTCGAGAGCGCACCGGCGGCACAGCTCTACGACCATCCGCTGCATCCGTACTCGAATGCGCTGCTCTCGGCGGTGCCGATCCCGGATCCTAAGCTCAACTTCGAGCGCGAAAGACTGGTCCTCGAGGGTGACGTGCCCAGCCCGATCGACCCGCCGTCGGGCTGCCACTTTCACACCCGCTGTCCATGGAACACACAGGTGTGCGACGTGGACGACCCCGAGCTAACCGCGCTCGAGGACCGTCACGTCGTCGCTTGCCACCACCCGCGGAACCTGGCGGAGAAGAACTGAATCAGCTGGTGGGGCTGGCGGCTGCGGACGCCGAGGCGGCGGCGGCCGACGAGGACGCCGCCGCGGCTGCCGCCCTGCCCTCGGGGCTGCCCGCCGAGAATCCCGGGGTCTTGGCCGACGCCTCGCCGGAGTCGCAGTTCAGCGACACCAGCAGCTGCTGTGTGGCCGAGCCCGAACTGTTCTCGGGCGGGGGCACCGTGCGGGCCACCGTGTTGGTGACCTGGCAGTCGGGCCATGACTGACGGTCGCCGACGACGGTCGACACCACCGGCGTCAGGCCGGCCCCGCTGATCGCGGTCTGGGCGTCGCTGTACTTCTGTCCGACCACGTCAGGGGCTGAACCCGCTTGTGCCACACCGGCACCGAACAGGGCCACAGCGGCGGCGGCGAGCGCCGTACCGGCAATGAGATTACGCATGTCAGCCCCCACTGGCCGGAGTTGCCTTGGCGATCGCCTCGACCGAGGACGGGGTCGTCCAGGTCGCGGTGGCACCCATGTTCATCGCGCCTCCCGTGGGCGGGGCATACGTGGTGTTGGCCGGGGCATCGCCCGAACCGGCCAGATCGGTGCCGACAGTGCTGTCGTGGCCGAGGCCCAGACTCAGCACCCCCAGCGTGACGAACGCGGCACCGCCGACCAGTCCCAGCATTCTCGTGCGCAGACGCCTGGTCTGCGATGTCTTCTCGCTCATTCTCAGATCGTGGACTGTGCACCCGGGGAGACGCTGGAACGTGACTGTGACAATGCTTGTCGCTGTCAGGCGCTCACAGGAACTCCCTTCTTACTCACAGCAATTCACAGCTGTCAGTAAGGCCACTGAGGTTGTTGCTGATACGCGGGCGGCTGATACGGCGGGTAGGGCTGGTAGGGCTGATATGGCGCGGGGGTCGACGTCACCTGGATCGGGATGGGCACCGGAACGAACGGCACGGTGATGTAGCTGGTCGTCATGACCACCGTCGGTGTGGTCGTCGTGGTCGTCGTGGTGGTGGTCGTCGTGGGTGGCGTCGTGGTCGTGGTGATCGTCGTCGTGGTGGTGGTCGGCTGCGTCGTGGTCGTGGTGACCGGGCGCTCCACGGTCACGGTCTCCGTCGACGGCGGAGGGGGTGGGGGCGGGGGCGCCTCGCTGGTCACGGTGACGACGTTCTGCGGCGTTTCGGCGGTCGGCGGTGGCGGCGGGAGGGTCGTCGTCGGCGGCGGCGCGGGCGGCTGGGTCGACGTGGCCGTCACCTTCGCGGTGGTCGGCGTCGGGCGCGTCTCGTCGGTCGAACTGCTCAGCGCGATCGCGACACCGCCGACGGCTACCAGCGCCACCACGGCTGCGATCCCAAAGAGCAACTGCGGCAAGCGTTGCCACGATCCCGGCTCGTCCTCGGGCCGCGGGTGGTACTGCGTGACGACCCGGGTGGTGCCGGAGTCCGCATAGGGATCGGCGTACGGGTCCTCGCCGGTGTAGGGGGTCGGGTCACCCACGGTGTCGTCGTCCTGTGACCAGGCCAGCGCGCGGAACGTCGACGAGTCCGGTGGTGCCGCAGCCGCCGCGGCCGCCGTCGGGAAGGCGCCGGTGGCCAACGACGTCGGGGCCACCCCGGTCTGCGCGTCGGCGTCGGCGCCGTACGCCGCGAACAGCGCGGCCCCGATAGCGCCGTCGAGGGCGGGGTGCGGCGTGGTCACCACGGGCCGATCGCCGTCGGCCAGCCGACTGGTCACCAGCGGGATGCGCGCACCACCTCCGACGGCGACGACCGTCGACACGTCGGCGACCGCAATCCTGTTGCGGGACAACGATTCATCGAGCTCGGTGAGCACTGCTTGCAGCGGTCCCGCCATCAGGGCCTCGAGCTCGTCACGCGTGACCCGCACGGTCGACCGGTGTCCCGGCAGGTCGACGAGCACGTCCGCGGTGTCCGCCGTGGAGAGTTCCTCCTTGGCCCGCGTGCACTCGTCGCGCAGCCGCGCCAGTGATCCGACCGACGCGGTGCCCGCGGGGTCCACCTCACCCACGAGACCCTCGAGCACGTGGGCGAGCAGCGCCTGGTCGATCTGGTCGCCGGAGAACTCCGCGAGCCGCGTCGACTCGATCGGTTCGAACGACGCGGCGGCATCGGCCAGGGTGATCGTGGTGCCGCCACCGCCGAAGTCGAGGAGGGCGATGACGCCGCGCACGGGAAGGCCGGGGTTGGCGCCCAACGCCGTCAGCGCCGCCACGGCATCGGAGACCAGCCGGGCCGGGACGCCGTTCGGGGACAGTCTCGGCCTGGTCCTCATCGCATCGCGCAGGGAACGCAGGGTCGCCCCGTTCCAGTGCGCGGGGACGGCCACGGCGAGCTCGGAGGAGTGCTCACCGCCTGCTTCCACCACCATGGCGTCCAGGGCCTCGACCATCAGCGCATCGGCGCGATAGGAGGTGCCGTCGTCGGCGATCAGCGGCACCGGATCCCCGACACGCTCGACGAAACCGGTGAGCATCTGACCGGAAAGCGGCAGCACGGAGGGTCGCGTGACGGGTTGGCTGCCGACCCGGGCCGCGACGAGGTTGGTCGTCCCGATCGACAACCCCAGCGGGTCGCTCATGACGCCGACCACCATAACCCCCCAGGCCGTCGGCTCCCCGCAGACACTCCGGCGTCTCGGCAGCGAACAGCGTTCTGGCAGCTAGGTTTTGGCTTTGCGCGGGCTGTGCTCCCCGTTTTATTTGACGCTATGGTCAATCGGATTCGGCCCGAGACCCCACGACGCGCGGGGACGCTGTGTTGCAATGTCGGGCATGGGTGACATCGAAGACATTCAGCGAATCAAGTACCGGTACCTGCGAGCACTCGACACCAAGCACTGGGACGACTTCGCGGACACGCTCACCGAGGACGTGATCGGCGACTACGGCGAATCGCTCGGCGAGGAGCACCACTTCACCGACCGTACGACGCTTGTCGAGTTCATGCGCAACGCGATGCCGGCCGACGTCATCACCGAGCACCGCGTCACGCACCCCGAGATCGACGTCGACGGCGACGAGGCCACCGCCATCTGGTACCTCCAGGACAAGGTCATCGTGCCCAAGTTCGACTTCATGTTGATCGGCGCCGGTTTCTACCACGACCGATACCGGCGCACGCCCGACGGTTGGCGGATCAGCGCCACCGGCTACGACCGCACCTATGACGCCTCACTGTCCACTGCCGCGCTCAACTTCACCGCGAAAGCCGGTAAGGCCGTTGCCCTTTGAGGGTTACTTGGACACGGCTATCAGCGCACCGGGGCGCAGCCACTTCATGATGTTCACCAGCGTGGCGTCGTCGATCGAGACGCAGCCCGCCGTCGGACCTCCGTCGGACGTGTGCAGGAAGAACGCGCCGCCGTTGCCGGGCACCCGCTGCTTGTTGACTCCCATCACGACCGCGTGTCTGTACTGCGGGATCTGAAGGTTCTCCGTGCCACTGCTGGGGTCCGTGTCGAACGGGCACTGCGCCTTCTGACAGACCTGCATGGTGTTGTAGGTCGGGCTCTTCATGTCGCCGTCCCACCAGTGGTCGGCCCCCACCTGGACGTACTGCAGACCCCCGCCGGGGTTGGGCGCGGTGCCGAACGCGAAGTCCAGCGTGAAGACGCCCATCGGCGTGAGCATCTGGCCGTCGTGCGTCTGGGGTGCCATTCCCTTGGCGCCGACGTGTGCGGGGATCCCGGCAGCCACGGCCTGCCAGCCTGCCGCGGTCCGCTCGTAGACGTCCATCTTGGCGTCCGAACCACCAACGCCGACAACGGATATCACCTGCGTGGCGGTGCCGACCTCGGAGGCGAACCACGGCGTCAACTCCGCACGCGCGACGGGCGCCACCACGAGCCCGGCGACCAACGCGCACAGCGAGATCAACAGGCGGCGCACGGATTCAAGCGCAACACACCCCCACTTCGAGGTCAAGTAAAGGTTTAGCAACGATCGACCGCCGGAGAGATGAGTTGTGCTCGAAGCTTTTTCACAGCCCACTAGGTTGGTGGCATGCAGCTACTGCGAAGACGACGCGGCATCCGCCAGATCGGTCAAGGACTCGGCACCTTGGACCGTGAGGTGTTCGAGGCCATCGCCGATTCGCCCAGCCCGCTGCTGGACGCGGTCATGCCGCGCCTGACCGCGGCCGCCGACCACTCGAAGCTGTGGTTCGTCATCGCGGCCGCGCTCATGGCCACCCGCAACACCTCCGTGCAACGCGGTGCGGGACGCGGCGTGGCGTCGCTGGCCGTGACCAGCCTGGTGGCCAACCAAATCGCCAAGCGGGTGTGGAAGCGGCCGCGACCGGAGTGGGCGACCGTCCCCGTACTGCGCCGCTCGCGCCGGATGCCGACGTCCAACTCGCTGCCGTCCGGGCACTCGGCCAGTGCGGCCGCGTTCGCCGTCGGCGTCGGACTGGAGAGCCCACCCGTCGGATTCGCCCTCGCCCTGCTGGCGGGCATGGTCGGCGTCTCCCGCGTCGCCACCGGCGCCCACTACCCCGGTGACGTGCTGGCCGGGTTCGGCCTCGGCGCCGCGATCGCCGTGGCGGGCGCCAAGATCGTGCCGCCCATCGTCGAGGCCAGGCTCCCCGTGGCCGATCCCCTGCGCATCGACACCCCCGAGCGGCCCGACGGCGAGGGCGTCGTCCTCGTCATCAACCCGGCATCGGGCAGCGGAACCGGCGCCCGCGTCCTCGACGAGGCCCGCAAGGCACTGCCTCGGATGGAGATCGTCGAACTCGAGAAGGACGACGACGTCGACGAGGTGCTGCGGTCCGCGGCCCAGCGGGCCGAGGTGCTCGCCGTCGGCGGCGGCGACGGGACGGTGGCCGCGGCAGCCGGCGTGGCGCTGGCCGCCGACCGGCCGCTGGCCGTGTTCGCCGCAGGCACGTTCAACCACTTCGCCAAGGACATCGGCACCGACACCGTCGCCAAGACCGTCACGGCCATCCGCGAGGGCACCGTGTCGTGCGTCGACGTGCTGCGCCTCAACGAGACCGGCACCGTGATCAACACCGCCAGCATCGGCGCGTACCCGAGCTTCGTGCAGCGGCGGGAGAAGCTGGAGCACCGGATCGGCAAGCCGCTCGCGGGCGTGTACGCGATGTTCCAGACGCTGCGGCGCGGCGAACCCGTGCGCATCCGCTACGACAACAAGACCCTGCAGACGTCGCTGTTCTTCCTCGGCAACTCCACCTACCTGCCGTCGGGCTTCGCGCCTGCACGGCGGCTGCGGATGGACGACGGCCTGATGGACGTGCGGATCCTGGAGACCGAGCGCCGTTTCAGCACGGTGCGGATTCTCACGTCCCTGGCACTGGGCCGGCTGGTCCGCAGCCCGCTGTACCACGAACTGCGCGTCCCGGAGTTCAGCTTCGAGTCCATCGACGGCCCGACACTTCTCGCGCACGACGGCGAACTCGCCGACGAGCTGGACAGGGCCAGCTTCAGCGTGCGGTACCGGGCCCTTCCCGTGTTTCGCCCCGCGCCGTGAGCTGAGAAATCTCTCTTCGCACCACCTGTAACACCTTCATCAGCAGTACCGATGAATGCAGTAGCGCCCGCGCTGCCATCACAACCCCGACTCTTGATGGCAGTGCGGGCCATTTTGCTTCCGCTGGGAACACGTTCGTCACAGGGCCGAAACAACCCGGTCTTAGCTTTGCTAACCATGACTCAAGAGCTCAACAAGGAGCCCGACGCCCCAGACTCGGCTGGGATGACGGATCTCGACGCCGGCCTAGATCAGATGACCGCCACCAAGGAAACCTTGGAGGACTACACCCTGCGCTTCGCGCCGCGGAGCTACCGCAAGTGGTCGACGCGCGTGGTGGGCATCTCGGCGCTCGGCGGCATCGCGTACCTCGCGGACTTCGCCATCGGCGCCAACATCGGCATCGCGTACGGCACCACCAACGCACTGTGGGGCATCTTCATCTTCGCGGTCGTCATCATGGCCACGGGCTTCCCGGTGGCCTACTACTCGGCCCGCTACAACATCGACCTCGACCTGGTGACCCGCGGCAGCGGCTTCGGCTACTACGGCTCGGTGGTCACCAACGTCATCTTCGCGACGTTCACCTTCATCTTCTTCGCGCTCGAGGGCTCGATCATGGCCCAGGGCCTGCAGCTCGGCCTCGGGATACCGCTGTGGCTGGGCTACGCGACCTCGACGATCATCATCTTCCCGCTGGTCATCTACGGCATGAAGGTGTTGTCGACGCTTCAGGTGTGGACCACGCCGCTGTGGCTGATCCTCATGGTCGCGCCGTTCGTCTACCTCGTCGTCAGCCACCCGGAGTCGGTCAACTCGTTCTTCGCCTACCAGGGTGAGAACGGCGTCAAGGGATTCGACATCGGGTCCACCCTGCTGGCCGCGGGCGTGTGCCTCTCGCTCATCGCGCAGATCGCCGAGCAGAACGACTACCTGCGCTTCATGCCGCCCCAGACGCCCGAGAACAAGCGCAGCTGGTGGACCTGGCTGTTCCTGGCAGGCCCCGGCTGGGTCATCTTCGGTGCCATCAAGCAGATCGTCGGCCTCTTCCTCGCGGTCTACCTGATCGCCAACGTCGCCGACGGTGCGGGCATCGCGAACCAGCCCGTGCACCAGTTCCTGGAGATCTACAAGAACTTCCTGCCGAACTGGTTGGCCCTGACGCTGGCCGTCTGCCTCGTCGTCATCAGCCAGATCAAGATCAATGTCACGAATGCCTACTCGGGTTCGCTGGCATGGACCAACTCGTTCACCCGCGTCACGAAGACCTACCCCGGCCGACTGGTGTTCCTGGCCTTCAACCTCCTGATCGCCCTGGTGCTGATGGAAGCCAACATGTTCAGCTTCCTGAACTCCATCCTGGGCTTCTACGCCAACTGCGGCATGGCGTGGGTCGTGGTGGTGGCCTCCGACATCGTGTTCAACAAGTACCTGCTGAAGTTGTCGCCGAAGGTTCCGGAGTTCCGGCGCGGCATGCTCTACAACTTCAACCCGGTGGGCTTCGGCTCGATGCTGATCGCGGCGGGCCTGTCGATCGTCGCGTTCTTCGGCGGCCTCGGCTCGGCGCTGACCCCCTACTCGCCGTTGGTGGCCATCGGCCTCGGTCTGGTGCTTCCGCCGATCATCGCCGTCGCGACCAAGGGCAAGTACTACCTGCGCCGCACCGACGACGGCATCGACCTGCCGATGTTCGACGAACTGGGCAACCCGTCCGGTGAACATCTGCGGTGCCACGTCTGCCACCACGAGTACGAGCGCCCGGACATGCTCAAGTCGGCGAGCGCGGAGGGCTACATCTGCTCGCTGTGCCTGTCCACCGACAAGACCGGCGAGAACGTCCTGCCCGCGCAGACGTAGAACCGACCGCAGGAAGACGGTCACAGCCGATATCGTCTGCGGCTATGGCCGTCTTTCTGCGCAAGATGCTCGGCATCGGCAGCCTGCCCGAAGACATGCGCGCTCAGGTCGAGGCCGAGGGCGTGCTGCACCTGGCGGAGTTCGTTCCCGTCACGTACCGCTTCTCCGGGAAGGTGCCCGGCAAGGTCGCCAAGGGGAACTTCAGCAGCTACGTCGGCGCGCTCGCGCTGACCAGCCAGCGGGTGCTGGGGACGCTGTCCTCGGTGCCCAAGAAGGCCGGGCGGTCCGTCGACCACCAGTGGAACGCGGCGTCCGGCTCGATGGTGCAGGCCACGCTGGACGAGTCGGGACTGTTGCTCGACGTGCCCGACATCTCCGTCGTCGACCCGGCCTTCACGGGCTCGGTGTCACTGCACTACAAGGCGCCGCTGTCCGCGGAGCTGCTGGCGCAGCTGCCCGAACGATCGTTCACCTTCGACGTGCCGCCGAAGTTCGTGTACTCCGTCTGCGGTGTGCCCGCGCACTAGTCGCCGTCGACGTAAACCCAACGGCCACCGCGGCGTTCGAAGCGGCTGCGCTCGTGCATCGACTCCGCCTCGCCGTCCGCGACGACGCGCGCCGTGAACTCGACCTCACCCCTGTCGTCGTCGGTGCCACCCGCGGCGACGTCGCTCACCTCGAGTGAGGTCCACACCACGTCGGGGTCGACGGACACGTCGGCCGGCCGTGTCCGCGGATGCCAGGTACGGAACAGGTAGTCGGCGTCGCCGCACGCGAATGCCGAGTACCGCGAGCGCATCAACTCCTCAGCCGTCGCCGCCTGCCGCTCGCCATGGTGCAGCGGGCCGCAGCATCGGGCGTAGCCGAGACCGCTGCCGCACGGGCAGGGGCGACCGTAGACGTCATCAGAGCGCACCCGCCGATGATGGCACTGCCTCGCGACGCTCCGACAGCCGCGGTGCGAGGGGCGCCCGCACCCGCACCGCTTGCCGATTCGGCGGATAACCTGTTCCGTGTATCAACGATGACGGACAACGTGCTCCTCGTGCACTGGCACGACCTCGGCAGATATCTCGGCGCCTACGGCCACGACGACGTGCGGAGCCCCCGGCTCGACCAGCTCGCCGCCGAGGGCATCCTCTTCACCCGCGCGCACGCCACCGCGCCGCTGTGTTCGCCGTCGCGGGGATCGCTGTTCAGCGGGCGCTACCCCCAGGGCAACGGCCTGGTCGGCCTGGCCCACCACGGTTGGGAGTACCGCCCCGGCGTCCGCACCCTTCCGGCGGTGCTATCCGAATCAGGATGGCACACCGCGCTTTTCGGTATGCAGCACGAGACGTCGTTTCCCGGCAGGCTCGGCTACGACGAGTACGACGTGTCCAACTCGTACTGCGAATACGTCGTCGCGGAGGCCACCCGCTGGCTCTCCAACCCGCCCAAGAAGCCGTTTCTCCTGGTCGCAGGCTTCTTCGAGACCCACCGACCCTACCCGCACGACCGCTACGACCCCGCGGACTCCGACGCGGTGGACCTTCCCGACTACCTGCCCGATCTGCCCGCCGTGCGCGACGACCTCGCTGATTTCTACGGCGCCATCGCGGTGGCCGACGCGGCCGTCGGGCACCTGCTCGACGCCCTGGCCGACACCGGCCTGGACCGCGACACCTGGGTGGTCTTCCTGACCGACCACGGGCCCGCTCTACCCAGGGCCAAGTCGACGCTGTACGACGCGGGCACGGGGATCGCGACGATCGTGCGTCCGCCGACCCGGCTGGCGAAACCCCCGCGGACCTACGACGACCTCTTCAGCGGCGTGGACCTGATGCCCACCCTGCTGGACCTCCTCGGCGTCGAGGTGCCCGCCGAGGTCGACGGCATGTCCCACGCCACCGCACTCCTGCAGCCGGTCCACGAGCCGGTCCGCACCGAGGTCTACACCACGAAGACCTATCACGATTCGTTCGATCCGATCAGGGCGATTCGAACCAAGGACCACAGCTACATCGAGAACTACGCCGCGCGACCGCTGTTGGACCTTCCGCTCGACATCGAGGAGAGCGCACCCGGGCAGGCGGTGGCGCCCCTCAGTGCGGGCCCGCGCCCGAGCCGCGAGCTGTACGACCTGCGCGCCGACCCGACGGAACGGGACAATCTCCTGCTCGGCGACCCGGCACCCGAGGTGGAGGCCACGGCGAACGATCTGTCGCTGTTGCTCAACGATTGGCGGGTCAAGACCAACGACGTCATTCCCTCGGACTTCGCGGGCTCGAGAATCTCGGCCAGATACACCGAAACGTACATGCACATCAACGGAATTCAGCTGCCGAGCAGGTCAGCGCTGGCGTCCGAGCGCGGCGTCGAAGACCAGGTGCACACACCACAATAGTTGTGCTCGTGAGGATTTGAAGTCCGCGGGATCCCATGGCCGGGCAACGGCATTTCGATCCGGCTAGGCTCTCGCCATGCCCACCCCGACCGCGTATCTGGTGCTCGCCTCACAGCGCAGCGGCAGCACGCTTCTCGTCGAGTCGCTGCGCGCCACGGGGGTGGCCGGCGAGCCACAGGAGTTCTTCCAGTACCTGCCCACCACGAGCATGTCGCCGCAGCCGCGGCAGTGGTTCTCCGGTGTCGACGACGAGTCGATCCTGCGACTGCTCGACCCGCTCGACGAAGGCAAGCCCGACCTCGCACCGCCGGAGATCTGGCGCGACTACATCCGCACCGTGGGCCGCACCCCGAACGGCGTGTGGGGCGGCAAGCTGATGTGGAATCAGACGCCACTGCTGACCGAGCGCGCCGCGGGACTTCCCGACCGTTCCGGCACCGGCCTGCTGTCCGCGATCCGCGACGTCGTCGGCTCCGATCCCGTGCTCGTCCACGTCTACCGACCGGACGTGGTGTCACAGGCCGTGTCGTTCTGGCGTGCGGTGCAGACCAGGGTGTGGCGCGGTCGGCCCGATCCCGTCCGCGACGGGCGGGCCGAGTACCACGCACACGCGATCGCCCACGTCGTGACGATGCTGCGCGCACAGGAGGACGCCTGGCGGACATGGTTCGCCGAGGAACGAATCGAACCCATCGACGTTTCATATCCGGTGCTGTGGCGAAACCTCACGCAGGTGGTGGGAACGGTGCTCGAGGCACTCGGCCTGGACCCGCGACTGGCCCCGGCGCCGGTGTTGCAACGCCAGGCCGACCAACGGTCCGACGAGTGGGTCGAACGCTATCGCGAGGATGCCGAGAGGGAGGGCCTGCCGACATGACGACTGCCACACGCGACGACACCCACGTCGAGGAGCTGCGACTGCTCGAGGCCGAGTCGGTGCACATCATCCGCGAGGTGGTCGCCGAGCTGGCGCGACCCGTGCTCCTGTTCTCGGCAGGCAAGGACTCGATCGTGCTACTTCGATTGGCGGAGAAGGCTTTTCGGCCGTCACCGCTGCCATTTCCCGTGCTGCACGTCGACACCGGACACAACTTCGACGAGGTCATCGACTTCCGCGACCGCCGCCTGGGCGAGCACGGCCACCGCCTCATCGTCGGCTCGGTGCAGGAGTCGATCGACTCGGGGCGCGTGCCCGACCCCGGACCCGGCGCGTCCCGCAACCGGCAGCAGACCCGCACCCTGCTCGACGCCCTCGACGCGGGCGGCTTCGACGCGGCGTTCGGCGGCGCCCGCCGCGACGAGGAACGCGCGAGGGCCAAGGAACGCATCCTGAGCTTCCGCGACGAGTTCGGCCAGTGGGATCCCCGGGCCCAACGCCCCGAGCCGTGGTCGTTGTACAACGGCAGGATCAAGAAGGGCGAACAGGTCAGGGTGTTCCCGCTGAGCAACTGGACAGAGCTCGACATCTGGCGCTACATCGAGCTGGAGAACCTGGAGCTGCCGTCGATCTACTTCGCCCACGAGCGCGAGGTGGTGGCCAGGGACGGCATTCTGCTGGCCGTGTCGGAGTACGTGCAGCCGACCGCCGACGAGACCGCCGCCGTCGAGTGGGTGCGCTACCGCACCGTGGGCGACCTGACGATCACCGGCGCCGTCCGTTCGCACGCCACGGACATCGCGGGCGTGATCACCGAGATCTCCGCGGCCACGGTGTCGGAACGCGGCGAGACCCGCGCCGACGACCGCACGTCGGTGGCGGCGATGGAAGACCGCAAGCGGGAGGGGTACTTCTGATGGGCCGTTCACTCCTGCGCATCGCCACGGCGGGCTCGGTCGACGACGGCAAGAGCACGTTGATCGGCAGGCTCATGCACGACACGGACAGCCTGCCGCTCGACCACCTGGAGGCCGTCACCGACTCCGACGGCGTCGCCGATCTGGCCGCCCTCTCGGACGGCCTGCGCGCCGAGCGTGAACAGGGCATCACGATCGACGTGGCCTACCGGTTCTTCTCCACCGACACGCGCAGTTACATCCTGGCCGACACGCCGGGCCACGAGCGCTACACCAGGAACATGTTCACCGGCGCGTCCAACGCCCACGTCGCGATCCTCCTCGTCGACGCCCGCGCCGGCGTGCTGCGCCAGACGCGTAGGCACGCCAGGATCGCAAAGCTGTTGGGCATCAAGCACTTCGTCGCGACGATCAACAAGATCGACCTGGTGGACTTCGATCAGGCCCGCTTCGACGAGGTGGCCGCCGAACTGCAGCAGATGGCCGCCCGCCTCGGCGGCGCCGAGCTGTCGGTGATCCCGATCGCCGCCAAGCACGGCGACAACGTCGTGCACCGCTCGGACCGCACGCCCTGGTACACCGGGCCCACGCTGCTGGAGTACCTCGAGGGCATCGAACTGTCCGCGCCCCAGCCGGAGGCGGCCAAGCTGCGGCTGCCCATCCAGTGGGTGTCCCGGCCCACCGCCGAGCAACGGCGCCGCTACACCGGCAGGATCGCGGCGGGCACGGTCAGCGTCGGCGACGCCATCGTCTCGCTGCCCGCTGGCACCCGGTCGACCGTCACCGCCGTCGACACCCTGGACGACGACCGCAAGACTGCCGTTGCGCCGCTGTCGGTTTCACTCGAATTGGCCGACGACATCGACGTCGGCCGCGGCGACGTGTTCGTCAGCGGCGCGCCGGACGCCAGCCTTCCCGTGCTGGCGCGCGAGCTCGACGCCACGGTGTGCTGGTTCACCGAGACCCCGCTGCGCGCCGGTGACCGGATCGCCCTCAAGCAGACCACCAGGACGGTGCGCGCGACCGTGCAGGCCCTGCACACCCGGCTGGACCCCGAGACGCTCGACGAGCTGGACAATCCCGTCGAGTTGTCGCTCAACGACATCGGCGAGGTCACGCTACGCACCAGCTCGGTCGTGATCGCCGACTCGTACTCCGACAACCGCGACAGCGGCGCATTCATCCTGATCGACGAGACGTCGAACGAGACCATCGGCGCTGGCACCATCATCGAACCGCGCGAGGTCAAGCCCGGCGGCCACACCCGCAACGACATCCGTTGGCATCCTTCGTCATTGGATCGCGACCACCGGTGGAACGCCACCTCCCAGCGCGGCGCCACCATCTGGTTCACCGGGCTGCCCGCGTCGGGCAAGTCGACCCTCGCGGTGGCGGTGGAGCGGGCGCTCGTCGAATCCGGGGACGTCGCGTACCTCCTCGACGGCGACAACATCCGGCACGGCCTGTCCGACGATCTCGGCTTCTCCGCGGGTGACCGCGCCGAGAACATCAGGCGCGTAGGGCATCTCACGCGCCTGTTCGCCGACGCGGGCGTGGTGGCGTTGGCCTCGCTGGTGTCACCGCTGAAGTCCGACCGCGACATCGCCCGCGCACTCAACGACGCCGCCAAGCTGCCCTTCATCGAGGTGTACATCTGCACCTCCGTCGAGGAGTGCGAGAAGCGCGATCCGAAGGGTCTGTACGCGCGCGCCAGGGCGGGCGAGCTCAAGGGGCTCACCGGCATCGACGCCCCGTACGAGGCCCCGGAGAACCCGGACCTGGTGCTCGACACCACCGGCGCCGACATCGACGAGTTGGTGGCCAAGGTGCTCGAGGTGCTGAAGGCGGCGCGCGACGGCTCCTGACCGAACGGCCAGTGTTGTGAGAATGTCTTTACAAAATATTGACGACTCGGCCCCGGGCTGGTAGACAGCTCCCAAGCCATTTCGCGGAGTGACCGCGATCACAAAGGGAGAGACGCCATGATCGTTCGCCGACTACTGACGGCGGCCGTGGCCGCTGCCTTCCTGCCGCTCGGGCTGGCGGGCCCGGCCTCGGCCGACGACTTCAGCGGTACGTACTCCCTGAACCTGATCGGCGCGGGCGCCACCACCTCTTGGTCCACCCGTACCGAGTGCACGCCGACCAACTCGTGCGTCGCGCACGTCACCAGTTCCGCAGGCTGGAGCGGTGACGCGACGCTGGCGGGCAACCGCTGGACGATGACCGTGGCCAGGGCCGACGGACACAGCTGCCCGGACGGCACGCGGCACGCGGAGATGCAGACGTGGTCGTGGGACGCCACCACGCTCGACGGTCAGGTGAGCGGCGTGTCCACCGACAACGCCGCCTGCCCGGTGGGACAGGCCGACGACTTCGCCCTGACCAAGGTCCACCTCGGCGGCACACCCCTGTAGCCGTCGGGCCATCCACGCCGCACCGTCGGCTGGCTAGGGTCGAAGGTGTGACCCTCAAACTTGGCTATCAGATTCCGAACTTCTCCTACGGCACTGGCGTCGAGCAGCTCTTCCCCACCGTCGTCGCCCAGACCCGCGAAGCCGATCAGGCGGGCTTCGACGCCGTATTCGTGATGGACCACTTCTATCAGCTGCCCGGCCTCGGCACGCCCGACCAGCCGATGCTGGAGGCCTACACGGCGCTCGGCGCACTGGCGGCGGTGACCGAGCACGTCCAACTCGGCACGCTCGTCACCGGCAACACGTACCGCAACCCGACCCTGCTGGCGAAGGCCATCACCACCCTCGACGTGATCAGCCAGGGCCGCGCCATCCTCGGCATCGGCGCGGGCTGGTTCGAGCTGGAGCACGATCAGCTCGGCTACGAGTTCGGCACCTTCACCGACCGCTTCAACAAGCTCAACGAGGCCCTCGAGATCATCCTGCCGATGCTCGCCGGCGAGCGACCGACCTTCACCGGCACGTACTACCGCACGCAGGAGGCGATGGCCGAGCCCCGCTTCCGCGATCACATCCCGTTGATGATCGGCGGCAGCGGTGAGAAGAAGACGATTCCGTTGGCGGTCAAGCACTTCGACCACCTGAACCTCATCGCCGGCTTCGACGCGCTCCCCGGCAAGGTCGAGGTGGTCAAGCAGCGCTGCGAGGCGGACGGCCGCGACCCGGGCTCGTTGGAGCTCAGCACCCTCATCTCGGTGATCGTCGACGACGCGATGACCCTGGACCAGGTTCCGGAGGCGGCCCGGCACCGCACGGTCGTCGGAAGCCCGGAGGCCATCGCCGAGCAGGTCGAGGAGAAGGTGTTCGACGCGGGCATCGGCGGCGTCATCTTCAACATGGCCCGCTACCAGCCGGGTGCGGTGGCGGCTGTCGCCGAGGTGCTGAAACCGGTACTGCCCTAACCGATCTGGGCGACCACGAAGATCCGGCGGAATGGGAAGAACGTCCGCCCGTCGGGTCGGGCCGGATACCTCGCGTCGAGCATCGGGATCAGCTCGCGGCGGAACTCCTGCCAGTCGTCGTCGCCGAGTGCGCTCTTCACCGGTGTCAGTGCGGTCCCCGTGATCCAGTTCAGCACGGGGTTCTCGCCGGTGAGCTCGTGGACGTAGGTGGTCTCCCAGGTGTCGACGGCGCACCCGGCATCGGCCAGCATCGCGGCGTACTCGGCGGCCGAGTCGACCACCTTGCCCACGCGAAACGGGATGTCGCGCAACGCATCCAGCCACCGCGGGCTGCTAGCCAGCTCGCGAACCGCGGCGTGGGAGGGCGCATCGAAGTTGCCGGGCACCTGCACGGCGATCCACGCCCCGGCGGACAACTCACCCGCCCAGCGGACCAGCAGCTCGCGATGGCTGGGCACCCACTGCAGCGCCGCATTGCTCAGCACGACGTCGGTGTCCGGCTTGGGCGTCCACGCCTCGAGGTCGCCGAGGCTGGCGTCGAGGCCGCGCGCACGGGCCGCGTCGACCATCTCCTTCGAGCTGTCGACGGCCTCGATGGCGGCGTCGGGCCACCGGTCGGACAGCGTGGCCGTCAGATTGCCCGGTCCGCATCCCAGATCGACGACGCGGCGCGGCGACTCGGCGCCCACCCTGGACAGCAGGTCGTAGAAGGGCCGTCCGCGGTGGTCGGCGAAGGCGAGGTACACGTCGGGGTTCCACATGAACCTGATCGTCCTCCTCGCGTGCGGGAATGCCATCCTGTCCCATGATGGATGAGTCGACGGCAGTACGTGCCATCTGGGAATCGCTGGGGCTGCCGGGCCTGGTGGACGTCCATACCCACTTCATGCCCAAGCGCGTGATGGACAAGGTGTGGCAGTACTTCGACGCCGCAGGCCCGCTGGTGGGCCGGGTCTGGCCGATCACCTACCGCACCGACGAGGCCGACCGCCTCCAGACGCTGCGGGGCTTCGGCGTCCGCGCCTTCACCTCACTGGTGTACGCGCACAAGCCGGAGATGGCGGCCTGGCTCAACCAGTGGGCGGCTCAGTTCGCGGCGAGTACCCCCGACTGCCTCGCCACCGCGACGTTCTATCCGGAGCCGGGCGCCGCCGGCTACGTCGCCGCCGCGATCGACGGGGGCACCCGGGTGTTCAAGGCGCACGTCCAGGTCGGCGGCTACGACCCGACGGACCCGCTCCTCGACGACGTGTGGGGCGTTCTCGAGGAGGCCGGGACACCGATCGTCATCCACTGCGGTTCGGGGCCCCAGCCCGGCCTGCACACGGGTCCCGACCCGATCCGCGCGGTGCTGACGCGGCATCCGCGGCTGCGCCTGATCGTCGCGCACATGGGGATGCCCGAATACGCCGACTTCCTGGACCTGTGCGACGAGTTCGACGAGGTTCGGCTCGACACGACGATGGCGTTCACCCCCTTCGTCGAGGAGCAGATGCCGTTCCCGCCCGCCGAACGCGGACGCCTCGCCGGCCTCGGTGACCGGATCCTGTTCGGCAGCGACTTCCCCAACATCCCGTACGGCTACGTCGAGGCGATGCGGGTACTGACCGACCTGCCCGGCGTCGACGACGACTGGTTGCGCGGGGTGTTCCACGACAACGGCGCGCGCGTGTTCGGGCTGCCCACAGCGAGTTAGCAGACCCGCAGGCTTCACTATCGTCGTGACTGCCCGGTGGCCACGGTGGGCCCTCGCCGCCCTGTTGACGTGTACCGCCGCCGCGTATCTGTGGAACCTGTCCGCATCGGGGTATGGCAACGCGTTCTACGCCGCCGCCGCCCAGGCCGGGTCGCGGAGTTGGCGGGCGTGGTTCTTCGGTGCGCTCGACGCGCAGGGCTTCATCACCGTCGACAAGCCGCCCGCGTCGCTGTGGGTGACGGGTCTCGCCGTGCGATTCTTCGGGACGAACAGCTGGTCGGTGTTGGTCCCGCAGGCGCTGATGGGCGTCGCCTCGGTGGCACTGCTGGTCGCCGCCGTCCGGCGTGTGGTGCCCGACGGGAACCGGGGCGCCGCGGCGGGCCTGATCGCCGGCATGGTGCTGGCCGCCACGCCCGCGGCGGCGCTGATGTTCCGCTTCAACAACCCGGACGCGCTGCTGACCCTGCTGCTGGTCGCCGCCGCGTACTGCCTCGCCCGCGCGGTGCAGGCGGCGTCGTGGCGCTGGCTGGTCCTGGTGGGCGTCGCGATGGGCACGGCGTTCCTCACCAAGATGCTGCAGGGGTTCCTGGTGCTGCCCGGATTCGGCGCGGCGTATCTCCTCGCGGCGCCGACGGCGTGGCGCCATCGCCTGCTGCACGTGGGCGCGGCGATCCTGGCCACGGTGCTCTCCGGGGGCTGGTGGGTGCTCGTGGTTCAGCTGGTGCCTGCGGCCGACCGACCGTACGTCGGGGGCTCGACCAACGACACCGTCCTGGACCTCGCGTTCGGCTACAACGGCGTCAGTCGGCTGCTGGGTCACGAATCCGACTGGGGCGCACCGACGATCGCTACGGCCAAGACGGCGACGGGGCTGCACCGGCTGTTCATCACCGAGATGGGCAACGAGATCTCCTGGCTGCTTCCCGCGGCGCTGTTCGCCACCGGTTTCGGCGCCTACCTCGCGCTGCGCGGGCGGCTCTCGCGCGACGAGTCGGCTGCCGTCCTGTCGTGGGGCGGTTGGCTGGTGGTGACGGCCGCGGTCTTCAGCTACATGAGGGGCACGGTGCACCCGTACTACACCGTGGTGCTGGCGCCCGCGGTCGGCGCGCTGATCGGCCTGGCCGTGGTCTGGGCGTGGCAGCGCAGCGCTGCGTGGGACGGCAGGATCGCCATGGCCTGCATGCTGATGCTTGGCGGCTGGTGGTCGGGAGTCGTGCTGCGGCACAACCACTTCGGGCCACCCTGGGTGCCGACCGCCCTGCTGGTGACGACCGTGGCCGCAGGCGCGGCCGTCCTGACCGGTGTGCGTGGTCTCACCGTCGCCGGGCTGGTCGCCGGATCGGCCGCGGCGGTGGCGGGGACGGTCGCGTTCTCGGCGGCCACCGTCGCGACCCCGCACCGGGGTGCCATTCCGAACGCGGTCAGCCTGGGCCGGCCTGCGCCGGGCAGCGGGGTCGGGGTCGGCGGCTGGATGGGTGACGAGGCGACCAACCCGCAGCTGGCCGCGATGCTGCGGGCGACGACGACGCCGTGGTCGGCGGCGACCAACGGGTCGCAGTCGGCGGCCGCGCTCGAGCTGGCGACGGGCACGTCGGTGATGGCGATCGGCGGCTGGAATGGTGACCCGACGCCCACCCTCGCGCAGTTCGTCGCCGACGTACGCGCAGGCAAGCTGACGTACTACGTGGAGGCGGGCCGCGGCGGCGCAGCGCAGCCGCAGGGCAAGGTCATCCGCTCGGAGAACCACTCCGCCTCGCACAGCCGGGAAATCGCCGACTGGGTGGCCGACCACTACCCGGCCGTCACGATCGGCACGTCGCTGGTCTACCGCCTGACCTGACGCACGCGCTACGATCGCGCGTGTCTCATTCGGAGCCCGACGTCGCCGCCCCGGTGGATCCACCCCTTCCCGTTCCCGACGTCGCGGGCGCCGACGCGACCATCGGCGGCCTGCCCCGCCGCGTCGACCTCACGTGGGCGCAGAAGCTCGTCGTCGATTCCTCCGCCGCCGCCGACCTGGGTCTGCGGACGGTCATCGCCTCGCTCGTCGGTGCTGCCATGCTTCCCCGGCTGGCCGGTACGGCGCTGCGCCCCAACGACTTCCGTGCCGAACGAAATTCCCTCGCCTTCTACGCCGACCTCGCGGAAGCCAGGGACCCCGAACTGTCCTTCCCCGCGCCGACGGAGCCGCCGCGGGTCTCCTGCAGGCCCGCCAATCCGGTCGCGGAGTGGACCGCGCACGGGCACGTCGAGAACATCAGGTTCAGGAGCAGCTTCGAGGCGATCAACCCGGCGCTGCGCGAGAAGCGGCGCGGCTACGCCCGCAACAACGTCGTGCACGCCCAGCACTGGCGCCACGATGACGGCCCCCACCCCACGCTGTGTCTCATCCACGGCTTCATGGGGTCGGCCTATCTGTTCAACGGGCTGTTCTTCTCGCTGCCGTGGTTCTACCGGTCCGGGTACGACGTGCTGCTGTACACGCTGCCCTTCCACGGGCGGCGGGCCGAGAGGTTCTCGCCCTACAGCGGTTACGGCTACTTCGCCGACGGCATGTCCGGTTTCGCCGAGGCGATGGCGCAGGCCGTGCACGACTTCCGTTCGGTGCTGGACTATCTCGAGTACACCGGCGTCGACCGGATCGCGCTGACGGGCATGTCGCTGGGCGGCTACACCTCGGCGCTGATCGCCGGCGTCGACGACCGCATCCAGGCCGTCATCCCGAACGTACCCGTCGTCACGCCCGATGCGGCGTTCGACGACTGGTTCCCCGCCAACCTGCTGGTCCGGCTCGGCAACCGCGCGACGGGTACCGACCGCGACCGGGCATCGGCCGCGTCGGCCTACCACTCGCCGCTGAACTACGCGCCGCTGGTGCCGAAGGACCGACGGCTGATCATCGCCGGACTCGGCGATCGGCTCGCCCCTCCGCAACAGGCCGAAATGCTGTGGCACCACTGGGATCACTGCGCATTCCACTGGTTCCCCGGCAATCACGTGCTGCACGTCAGCCAGCCGGACTACCTGCGCAGGATGACGCGGTTCCTGCGGCCGTTCATGTTCTCCTAGACCCCGTCACAGCAGGCCGGTGCCGAGCAGACCGCCGTGCCCGTCGGATCCCGGGTCGGGGTGCTGATTCGGAAAGGCCGGTCGCGGTGCGGGACTCACGCTGATGGGCGCCCGCACGGTCGGGGTCGGTGCCGGCGTCTTCCGGGCCGGCGCGGCCGACGTCGGGGGTGCCTGCACCTTCGGCGCCTCAACCGGCGGCGGCGCCTGCTCCTCGATGGCGGTGGCCTCGGGCAGCGGTGGGGGCAGCGGGGGCGGAACGACCGCGGAGGGCGTCGTCGCGGGGGCGGCCGGAGCGGTGGTCGTGACCGCGGTCGGGGTCTGCACGGCGTCCGCGGTCCGCGGCCAGAGGATCACGACCCCGAGGCCGACTCCGATGACGAAGGCCACCACCACCGCGACGGACGACCACGACCGACCGGGCGGAGCCACGTCGCGCACCGGGGCGTCGTCGCCCACACCGTCAGCCTCGGCGTCGCCGGAGTCGAAGAGGTAGTCGAACGGCGACGGGTCCCTGCCCGCCATGCGGCGAATACTACAAGTGGGTTTGCTCGCGATCGACAGCTTGGGGGAATTCGCTCGTCACACCTTGATGGCGCTCACCAGACTGTTGGCCTGCGCCATCGGGCCCGCGTCCGGATGATCGGCGGGAATGGGCCTGCCCACGGCGCGCAGATAGTCGATGAGCGGCGTCGGGGTGGCGTCCCAGCCCCGCTCGCCGAACCACTCGGCGGCCGGCGCCACCTGCTCGTTGTAGATCAGCGTGAAGAAGTTGCCCTCCTGGCCGGCGTCGCGCTCCTCCTGCTGCTTGGCCTCGAAGACCTGCTGAGGCATCGGCCTGCCCTCCTCGACCGCGACCCGACTGCCCGGCGCCGACAGCGCGTCGATGCCGTCGAACAGCTGCCCCTGGGCGTCGGCGGGCAGGTAGATCAGCAGGCCCTCGGCGATCCACGCCGTCGACAGCGCCGGGTCGAAACCCGCGGTCCGCAGCGCGCCCGACCAGTCGTCGCGGAGGTCGACGGCGACCTCGCGGCGTTCGGCGGTCGGGACGGCGGACACCCGGGACAGCACGTCGCGCTTGAAGTCGAGCACCAGCGGCTGGTCGATCTCGTAGACGACGGTGCCGTCCGCCCACGGCAGGCGGTAGGCCCTGGAGTCCAGGCCCGCGGCCACGACGACCACCTGGCGGACCCCGGCCGCCGCGGCGTCGGCGAAGTAGGCGTCGAAGTACGTGGTGCGCGCCGCCTGGAACGCGATGAAGTGCTCACCGAACTCGCTGCCGAGCAGTGACTCGGCGTGGTACCCGGACACCGTGCCGTCGAGCATGTCGGCCCACTCGCCGCCCGCGGCCCGGCAGAAGAACTCGGCGAAGCGGTCGCGGACCAGTGGGTCGGGCCGCTGCGCCTCCAATGCCCTTGCCGCCGCGACGAACAACGCCGTCGAGCCGACGCTGGTGGTGATGTCCCAGGTGTCTCCGTCAGTACGCATGACGCCGACCCTACGCGCGGAGTCTGAGTCCTCGAGGCCGCGGTGCGGGCGGCTACACCAGCGGGCGGCCGGTCCTGATGCGCCAATCGAGATCCTTGAGCAGCACGTTGAACGGGAACTGGCGGACGAACCTCGGCGACAGGTGCGTGGCCACCCGCAGCACCCGCATCAGCCGGTCGAACCTGCGCTGCCGAGTGGCGTCCCAGGGCAGGCGCATCTCGTCTCTGAAGCGTTGCGGCAGAAAGCCGGTGGTGATCAGCAGGGCGAAGCTCTCGTGCCAGCGCTGCAGCGGGCCGGGAAGGGTGACCCCGCGGATCCGGCTCGCCGCGATGGGCAGCAGGTATTCGCGCACGGTGTCGTCGATGTGGACGTTGGCGAGCTGCTCCTGCCAGTAGACGTCGAAGGCCACCCGGTCGGCCGGCCACATCTCGGCGGGCACCTGCAACGTCGTCCCCAGCGAGATGCTCTCAGCGAAGTGCCGATCCGCGGTCTCGTCGTCCATCTCCCCCACGAAGGTGCGATACGAGTCGACGGCGCCCTTGTACAGGCAGGCGGCGACCCACATCTGCAGGTCCTTGTCGAACGCGTGGTACTTCACCGGGCTCTCGTCGGTGGAGTACACCTGCGCATGGGCGCGGTTGACCGCCCGACGGAACGCGGCCTTCTGCTCGTCGCTGCCACGGCCCGCCACCGCGAGATAGGTGAACGTGGTGCGGGCCCGCTTGATGGGGTGCCGGTCGACGCGGCCACTCTCGACCCGACTCTCCAGCACGCCGTACCCGACGCCCGGCCTGGCCAGTTGCATGATCACGTTCGCGGGACCGAGCAGCAGGGCGACACCGAGCAGGCCCTCGTCGAGGTTCGGCGCCCACCGTCTCGGGCTCCGGCGCGCCGCGGACGGCAGGGCGGGCGCACTGACGGGGCGCTCGACGTGGCTGTCACTGACCGTCATGGGCCGACCCCTCATTCCCGCAAATCTGATAACGCGTGTTTCCAGATATTGCCCGGGAGGCCTGACGGGTGTCAAGATCGTGGGCATGGCGAAGGTCCGGCCCTACGGCGGCGTGCAGGCGCGCGACCGCGTGGCCGAGCGCCGACGCCGACTGCTGGACGCCGGCCTCGAGGTGCTCGCGGGCGCGGAACGTGCCATCGAACCGACCGTGCGGGCCATCTGCGCGGTCGCGGGCATCTCGATGCGCTACTTCTACGAGAGCTTCTCCGACAAGGACGCGCTGGTGGCGGCCGTCTTCGACGCGGTGATCGCCGACATCGCCGCGACCACCCAGGCCGCGGTGGCGGCCGCCCCGCCCGAGGAACGCAACCGGGCGGGCATCGCCAACCTGGTCCGCGTGATCGCCGACGACGTCAGAGTGGGCCGACTACTCTTCGACACCCGACTGTCGGGCCGGGTGCTGTTGCGCAAGCGCGCCGAACTTGGCGGGTTCTTCGCGCTACTGAGCGGCCAGTACGTCGCGATGGGCGACGAGCAACCCGACGAGGAACCGGTGAAGGCCGTCGCGCACTTCGTGGTCGGCGGAGTCGGGCAGACGATCGGCGCGTGGGTCGCAGGCACCGTCGAGATGACGCAGGCGCAGTTGGTGGATCAGCTGACCGGCATCGTCGACGTGCTGGCCGCGGGTCGGCGGTCGGCATCCGTCCTGGGCACGGTGACGGCATCGTCGGATGTGAATTCCTTTGTCCAGCAGGCGAACTCGAGCGTGATCCCGTCGGGGTCCTGAAAGTAGAACGAGCGGACGTAGACGCCGGGGTGAAGCGTGGCCGACACCTGCGCCGGGCTCTCGTCGTGATTGAGCACCGGACCGACGCGAACCCCCTTCTCCTTCAACCGCTTCCGATAGTCGTCGAACTTGTCGGCGGGCACGTGGAACGCGAGGTGATTGAGCGAACCCACGGCGCTCACGATCTCCCCGATGCCCGGGATCGCGGCGGGGGCGGAGATGCCGGGGACGCCGTCGGGCGCCTCGGTGAACCAGAAGAACGCCACGCAGTCGCCGTTGCCCGCGTCGAAGAAGAAGTGCTGACCCATGCCCCCTGGCAGATCCAGCGATTTGACCAGCGGCATGCCCAGGACACCCGAGTAGAAGTCGACGGTCCTCGCCATGTCGGCGCACACCAGCGCGACGTGGTTGATGCCGCCGAGGTCGAACTCGGAGTTGGTGTTATCGGGCTTGATCATGGGCATGACTCCGTCTGGTCAAAGTACGGATCTGAATCTAACATCAGGTTCAGTTCGACGAGCCGCATTCTGCGAAGGAGAGGTCGCCAGTGACGGTCGCCCCGCGCGAACAGTTGCCCACCGTGCGCGGCAGGCAGACGCAGGCCGCGATCGACGCCGCAGCCCGAACCGTCATCGCGCGCAAGGGAATTCTGGCCACGACCGTCGCCGACATCGCGGCGGAAGCCGGCCGGTCGACGGCTTCGTTCTACAACTACTACGACTCGAAGGAGGCGATGGTCCGCGAGTGGGCGCTGCGCTTCCGCGACGAGGCCAGGGAGCGTGCGCAGGCGGCCGCCGAACCCGACCTCGACCACCGCGAGCGCTCCCACCGCGCAGTGGCCGCGCACTGGCACACCTACCGGCACCGACTGGCGGAGATGATCGGCGTTTCCCAGCTCGCGATGATCAACGACGACTTCGCCCAGTACTGGGCCGACATCTGCGAATTGCCCATCGCACTGATCACCGCGATGGTGAAACAGGCTCAGCGCGAAGGCTTCTCCGCTGGCGACGACCCACACCTGGTGGCCGTGGCGATCGTCTCGATGCTCAACCAGTTCTGCTACGTCCAGCTCAGCGGCGACCGCGGGAACGCCCCGGTCGACGACGACGCCTGCATCGCCACGCTCGCCAACGTCTTCTACCGAACCGTCTACCACGAGGAGGTGCCGCGGCAATGACACCCGGCGTGACGCGCGAGTTCATCGGCATGGACTCCCCGACGGCCCGTCGCGCAGGCTCTGGCGGGCACCCCTGCCAGGGCGTGTACTACCGCGGCGTGGGACGCAAGCCCAAGGTGGCGATGATCGCCACCCACTACCAGATCGACTTCTCCGAGCACTACCTCGCGGACTACATGGCGACGCGCGGCATCGGCTTCCTGGGGTGGAACACCCGTTTTCGCGGCTATGAGAGCAGCTTCCTGCTCGACCACGCCCTGGTCGACGTCGGCGTCGGCGTCCGGTGGCTGCGGGACGTCCAGCACATCGAAACGATCATCCTGCTTGGCAATTCGGGCGGGGGCTCGCTGATGGCCGCCTACCAGGCGCAAGCCGTCGACCCGCACATCACCCCGCTGAAGGGCATGCGGCCCGCCAGCGGTCTCGGCGAACTGCCGCCCGCGGACGGCTACGTCGCCAGCGCCGCGCACCCCGGGCGGCCCGAGGTGCTGACGGCGTGGATGGACGGTTCCGTGATCGACGAGGGCGATCCCATCGCCGCCCGCGCCGAACTGGACATCTTCGACCCCCGCAACGGGCCGCCATACTCGGTCGAGTTCGTCGAGCGCTACCGCGCGGCGCAGGTCGCCCGCAACCACGCGATCACCGACTGGGTCGATGACGAGCTGAAACGCGTTCGCAGAGCCGGGTTCTCGGATCGCCCATTCACGGTGCTGCGCACCTGGGCGGACCCTCGGATGGTCGACCCGACCCTCGAGCCGTCCAAGCGGCCCCCCAACACCTGCTACGCCGGCGTGCCCGTCAAGGCCAACCGCTCGGCCCACGGCATCGCCGCGGCGTGCACGTTGCGCAGCTGGCTCGGCATGTGGAGTCTGCGCACCGCCCAGACGGGCGCCGAGCCGCACCTGGCGCGGATCGACTGTCCCGCACTGGTGATCAACGCCGATCAGGACACCGGCGTGTATCCCTCCGACGCGCGACGCATCCACGACGCGCTCGCCAGCTCCGACAAGACGCTGCACTCGATCGACACCGACCACTACTTCACCACCCCGGGCGCCCGCAGCGAGCAGGCCGATACGATCGCCAAGTGGATCGCGAAGCGGTGGCGGTAACCGTCCTGGCTCATTTCACCCCCGGCGACAAGGTGCACGAATTCCTTGCGCCCCAGGCTGATTGGCTGGACATCCGGTACTGCGCGGAGGACGACGACCACACTTTCTACCGCGAGCTGCCCGCGGCCGACGTGATCTGGCACGTACTGCGACCCGTGAGCGGCGCCGACCTCGAAAGAGCATCGCGCTGCCGGCTGGTGCACAAGCTGGGCGCGGGCGTGAACACCATCGACGTGGCGGCCGCGACCCGGCTCGGCATCGGCGTGGCGAACATGCCCGGCGCCAACGCGCCGTCGGTGGCCGAGGGCACGGTGCTGCTGATGCTGGCGGCGCTGCGCAGGCTGCCCGCCCTCGATCGGGCCACCCGCCAGGGCCGCGGCTGGCCGTCGGATCCGACCCTCGGTGAGACGGTCCGCGACGTCGGCGGCTGCACGGTCGGGCTCGTCGGCTACGGCAACATCGCCAAGCAGGTCGAGCACATCGTCACCGCGATGGGCGCCAGCGTCCTGCACACCAGCACGCGCGACGACGGCACCGCGGGCTGGCGGCCGCTGGCTCAGCTGCTGGCGGACAGCGACATCGTGTCGCTGCACCTCCCGCTCACCGAGCAGACGTCGGCGCTGCTGGATGCCGCGCACCTGGCGCTGATGAAGCACGACGCCGTGCTCGTCAACACCTCGCGCGGCGCGATCGTCGACGAGCCCGCCCTGGTCGACGCCCTTCGCGCGGGGCGGCTGGCGGCCGCAGGACTCGACGTCTTCGCGGTCGAACCAGTGGCCGCCGACAACCCACTGCTGACGCTGGACAACGTGGTGGTGACCCCGCACGTCACCTGGTACACCGCCGACACGATGCGCCGTTACCTCGCCGTCGGCGTCGACAACTGCCGCCGACTCCGCGACGGCGAAGAGTTGGTGAACCTGGTGAACGAGGTGCCCGCACGACGGTCGTGAGCCGCGCGGTACCCTCGATCCCAACCCACCGGTTGATCTAGGAGTTCAGCGCATGCCCATCGCGATCCTTCCCGAACACAGCGACCTGGCCGATTCCGTCCGCGACCTGGTCAAGCGCGTCGCACCGTCCGACGTGCTGCACGAGGCGCTCGAAACCCCGATCGCCAATCCGCCCACCTACTGGAAGGCCGCTGCCGAGCAGGGCCTGCAGGGGCTGCACCTGTCCGAGAACGTCGGCGGCCAGGGGTTCGGCATCCTCGAACTGGCCATCACGCTCGCCGAGTTCGGCTACGGCGCGGTGCCGGGGCCGTTCGTACCGTCGGCCATCGCGAGTGCGCTGATCGCGGCGAACGATCCGGAGGACAAGCTGCTCGAAGGGCTGGCGTCCGGCGAGACCATCGGCGCGTACGCCATCGACTCCGGCCTGACCGCGACGCGTCAGGGCGGTGGCCTCGTCATCCGCGGCGAGGTTCGCGCCGTGCCCGCCGCCGCGCAGGCCTCGCTGCTGGTGCTCCCGGTGTCGATCGACAGCGGCGAGGCATGGATCGTCCTCGACGCCGACCAGGTCGAGATCGAGCCCGTGACCAGCGTCGACCCGCTGCGTCCGTTGGCCCACGTCCGTGCCAACGCCGTCGAGGTCGCCGACGACCGCGTGCTGTCCAACCTGAGCCGCACGCTCGCCCGCGCGCTGATGTCGACGCTGCTGTCCGCGGAGTGCGTCGGCGTCGCCCGCTGGGCCACCGACACCGCCGCCGAGTACGCCAAGATCCGCGAGCAGTTCGGCCGCCCGATCGGCCAGTTCCAGGCCATCAAGCACAAGTGCGCAAACATGATCGCCGAGACCGAGCGCGCCACCGGCGCCGTGTGGGACGCCGCCCGGGCCATCGACGAGCTCAGCGCCGGAAATGCCGACAGCGCCTATGAATTCGCCGCGGCCGTCGCCGCCACCCTGGCGCCCGTCGCCGCGCAGCACACCACCCAGGACTGCATCCAGGTGCACGGCGGCATCGGCTTCACCTGGGAGCACGACACCAACGTGTACTACCGCAGGGCGATCGTGCTGGCGGCGTGCTTCGGCCGCGCTGCCGACTACCCGCAGCAGGTGATCACGCTCGCCACCACCTCGGGGATGCGCTCGATCGACATCGACCTCGACCCCGACACCGAGAAGCTGCGCGAGGAGATCCGCGCGGAAGTGGCTGCGCTGAAGGCGATTCCGCGCGACGAGCGGAACACCGCGATCGCCGAGGGTGGCTGGGTGCAGCCGCACCTGCCCAAGCCGTGGGGCCGTGCCGCCGAGCCGATCGAGCAGATCATCATCGCCCAGGAGTTCTCGACCGGACAGGTGAAGCGTCCCGCCATGGGCATCGCGGCGTGGATCATCCCGTCGATCGTCGCCTACGGTACCGACGTCCAGCAGCAGCAGTTCCTGCCGCCGACGTTCCGCGGCGAGATGATCTGGTGCCAGCTGTTCTCCGAGCCCGGCGCGGGCTCGGACCTGGCCAGCCTGACGACCAAGGCCACCAAGGTCGACGGCGGCTGGCGCATCACGGGCCAGAAGATCTGGACCACCGGCGCGCAGTACTCGCAGTGGGGTGCCCTCTTGGCGCGGACCAACCCGTCGGCTCCGAAACATGGTGGTATCACGTACTTCCTGCTCGACATGAAGAGCGAGGGCGTCGAGGTGAAGCCGCTGCGCGAGCTCACCGGAAACGCGATGTTCAACACGGTGTTCATCGACGACGTGTTCGTACCCGACGAGATGGTGCTCGGTGAGGTGGACCGCGGCTGGGAGGTCAGCCGCAACACGCTGACCAACGAGCGGGTGTCCATCGGCAGCAGCGAGCCGCCCTTCCTCGCGAGCCTCGACCAGTTCGTCTCCTTCCTCGCCGACGGTCACTTCGACCAGATCGAACAGAACGAGGCGGGCAAGCTGATCGCCGAGGGTCATGCGGCCAAGCTGCTCAACATGCGCTCGACGCTGCTGACGCTCGCCGGCGGCGACCCGATGCCCGCCGCGGCCATCTCCAAGCTGCTGTCGATGAAGACCGGCCAGGGCTATGCCGAGTTCGGCGTCTCGTCGTTCGGCACCGACGCCGCGATCGGCGATCCCGAGCAACTCTCCGGCAAGTGGGCCGAATACCTGCTCGCCGGCCGCGCCACGACCATCTACGGCGGGACGTCCGAGGTGCAGCTCAACATCATCGCCGAACGGCTGCTCGGCCTGCCCCGCGATCCGTAGCCACCCGCCAAGTCGCCGAGTTCTGCAGCCGGGTCGTGAATCGCTCAGATTCACCGCCATGGTACAGAACTCGGCGGCGGGGGCGTCCAGCCGCGGCGCGCGAAGGCCTGGCGGACGCGGTCCAGGACGAATCGGCGACTGTGCTCGGTGACCACCTTGAGGTCGATCCAACCCTGGCCGTCGATCAGCTCGCCTCGTCGGATGTCGTGGACGTAATGCGTCCGCTCGGTGCTGTGATGGGCACCCTCGTAGTCGAGGCCGACCTTCGGCTCGTCGTAGCCCATGTCGAGGTAGGCCCGACGGAAACCATCGGAGACCTCGATCTGTGTTCTCGGCGGCGGCAGCCCGTCATCGATGAGGAGCAGCCTCAGCCAGGTCTCCCTGGGTGACTGTGCGCCTCCGTCCATCAGCGCGAGCGCCGTTCGCGCCCGTCGCACTCCCCTGGCTCCGCGATACCTATCGGTCAGTGCAAGGGCTGCGTCGGCGGTGACCTCGGTGGCGGCGGCCAACGCGTCGAGATGGGCGACTGCGGCATCGCGCGCCTGGTGGCGGCCGAGATCCAACGCCGTGCGCGCCAGGCTGGTCACGGGCATCCCGCACACCTCGGTGATCTCGTCGTCGGCGATCCGTTCCTCGCGGACGATGACGCCGGCGCGTGGACGGGTATGTTCGGCGATCACCTCGATCGGGGTGGTCGCGTCGACCCACTTGGCCCCGTGCAGCGCCGCGGCCGCACGTCCCGCGATGACGCCGCGTCTGTCGGTCCACAGCCACGCGGCGGCCGCGTTCGTCACCACCGTGCGTGCGACGTCGCGATGCACGTACACCCGCGGATGGACGGCCGTGTAGTTCCATCGCAGCCCTCCCCGGGTGAGCAGACCGGCGCCGATCGACTCGGAGCCGATGATTGGTTGGTCCATGGCTGCAGACGATGGCGTTCGCCACCGACGGCTCGGACCGCGCGAACCCCATTCGTCCACAGGCGGGGCCGGCACCAACCCCCGCGACTTCTGCGCCACGGTCGCGATTTCCCGCGGGCCACGACCCCCGTGCAGAAGTCGGCGGAGGACAAGAAGCACCTCGCGCGGCATATCATCGCCTCGCGGGTAATGGACGGAGGTCGGCGACGAGCGGCAAGGACTACGGGGTCACCCTGCGTCAACTTCGCTACTTCGCCGTGCTCGGCGAGGAGCTCAACTTCCGGCGCGCCGCCGAGAAGCTGTTCATCACCCAGCCTGCGTTGTCGACCGCCATCAAGGCGCTCGAGCACCAGACCGGCACCACGTTGCTGCGTCGCAACACCCGCGAAGTGACCCTGACCGAGATCGGCGCGGCGTTCCTCCCGCTGGCCGTCCAGGCGTTGCGCGCCGTCGACTCGGCGGTCGACGACCTCATCGCCCTGTCGAGGCGGGATCGGCACGTCCGGCTCGGCTATCTCATCGGCACCGGTGCCGACGTGCTGTTCCGGCTGGTTCGGCACTTCGAGGCGACCTACCCCGAAATCACGGTTGAGCCAAGGGAGTTCGACTTCTCCGACCCCACCGCAGGGCTGGCCGACGGGACCACCGAGGTGGCGATCATCCGGCCGCCGGTCGACCTGCCCGAGCACCGGATGCTGATCCTGGACGCCGAGGACTGGGTGGCCTGCCTGCCGCGCGACCATCGGCTGGCCACGCGCAGCGAGGTGTCGATCGCCGAACTCCTCGACGACCCGATCGTGGTGGCGCCCGGCAGCGCGGGTCGCTGGCGGGACTACTGGATGGCCATGGACGCGCGCGACGGCACGCCGCCGACCATCGCGGCCGTCGCCGCCACCTACGAGGAGGAGACCACCACCGTCGCCCGTGGCATCGGCATCAGCTTCACCAGCGAGGCCAGCGCCCGACTCTACAACCGGCAGGGCATCGCCTACGTGCCGATCGTCGACCGGCGGCGCAACTACACCGCGCTGGCCTGGCATCCAGGCAGGCTCAGCGACGACGCCGCCGCCCTCATCCGCCAGGTGCGCGACGAGTGGAACTTCGAAGAGGGGCAGGCGCCGGAGCGGGCGGCGACCTACTACTGATAACGCCGGCTATTGATAAATTCGATTTATCAGTAGATCAGAAAACGGAACTTCCGCCCACGCCCCCACGTGCGGTTATCTCGATTCATTCGACTGGCTTCTCCTCGCTGTCGTACACCTCTGACCACGGAGCAACCGATGACAGATACCGCTTCACCCGTAACACCACAGTCGCCGGCCAATGACGAAGACGCCAAACTGGCACAGTTCGGCTACACCCAGAAACTCGACCGCTCGGTGGGTCGCCTCGCCTCGTTCGCGATCGGCTTCGCCACCATCAGCGCGACGACGGCGGTGTTCACCGGCTTCGGCGCGGGCTACTTCACCGCGGGCGGACCCTTCGTCTGGACCCTGCTGCTGGCTGCCGCGGTGTTCGTCGTGTGGACGGTGCTCGCCGCCGACCTGACCGCCAAGATCCCGCTGGCCGGCTACTCGTACCAGTGGACCAGCCGGCTCGTCGGATCGACGATGGCGCTGTTCACCGGGATCCTGGCGCTGGCCGGCTGGATCTGCGGCATGACCGGCGTCGGCTTCATCCTGTCCGGCTATCTCGGCAGCCTGTTCGGCTGGAACATGAGCCAGACCGCGCAGATTCTCGTCGCCATCGGCGTGATGGCCGTCTGCATGGCGATCAACCTGTACGGCGTGCGGTTCGCAACGATGGTCAACAACATCGGCGTGAGCCTCGAACTCGTCATCACCGTCGGCGCCACGATTCTCGTTGCGATCATCGCCTTCTCGTCGCCGGAGAACCACCAGCCGATCTCGGTCCTGTTCACCGGCGGCACCTCTGATGACAGCACGCCCTACATCCTGGCGTGGCTGGCCGCGTCGCTCGGCCCCTTCTTCGGCCTCATCGGCGTGGAAGCCAGTGCCGACATCGCCGAGGAGACCGTCAACGCCCGCCACGTCATCCCGCGCACGATGTTCTACGCGCTGACCGCGTCGATCATCATCGAGTTCGGCATGTACGTCGTCTACGTGTTGGCGATCAAGAACGCGGACGCCGTCCAGGCCGCCTCCGCCGCTCCCATCGAGGAGATCATCACGCAGCAGGCAGGCCCCGTGGTCAGCAAGATCGTCGTCGCGGTGGCCCTGACCAACGTCCTCGCCTGCATCCTGGCCAACATCCTGGTGGCCACCCGGCTGACCTACTCGATGGCCCGCGACAACATGCTGCCGTTCTCCCACGTGTGGCGCCACGTGTCCCCGTCGAACCGCACGCCCACGTACGCCGTGCTCGGAATGTTCGGTCTCTCAACGATTCTGCTGCTCTCCGCACTGATCAGCGAGAAGGCGTTCTTCCTCATCCTCGGGCTGTCCTCGCTGGCAGTCTGCGCGATGTACCTGCTGCAGACGGTGGCGATCATGATTGCGACCCGCCGTGGCACCATCCCGACGGCCGAGCCTGGCACGTTCGACCTTGGCAAGGCGCGGGTGCCGATCGCCGTCGTGGCCCTCATCGCGTTCTTCCTGGTGTGCGCGGCGCTGATCTTCCTGCCCCAGTTCGCGGGCAACGGCTACGTGTTCCTCGGCCTGCTCGTGCTGACCACGCTCTGGGCCTTCACGGGACTGCGCAAGCGACTGGCGACCGGTGAGGCCGGACCGGACTACGCCAAGACCCACGCCTCCTGACTCACGCTCCGAAATCACCGAATACCAAAGGAATCGAAGAATCATGACCGTCACCACACCAGCCGTCGGCTCCAGCAACCTGGTCGCCGTGGAACCGGGCGCCATCCGCGAGGACACTCCGCCGGGTTCGGTGATCCAGTACAGCGACTACGAGCTCGACACGTCCAGCCCCTTCGCGGGCGGCGTCGCCTGGATCGAGGGCGAGTACATGCCCGCCGAGAAGGCGAAGATCTCCATCTTCGACACCGGCTTCGGCCACTCGGACCTGACCTACACCGTCGCCCACGTGTGGCACGGCAACGTATTTCGGCTCGATGACCACCTGGACCGGTTGCTCGACGGTGCGGCAAAGCTGCGCCTAGACGCCGGGATGTCCAAGGACGAGCTCGCCGAGATCACCAAGAAGTGCATCTCGATGTCACAGCTGCGCGAGTCGTTCGTCAACCTGACCGTCACCCGTGGCTACGGAAAGCGCAAGGGCGAGAAGGACCTCACCAAGCTCACCCATCAGGTCTACATCTACGCGATCCCGTACCTGTGGGCGTTCCCGCCCGCCGAGCAGATCTTCGGGACGACGGCCATCGTGCCGCGCCACGTCCGTCGGGCGGGCCGCAACACCGTCGACCCCTCCATCAAGAACTACCAGTGGGGTGACCTGACCGCGGCCAGCTTCGAGGCCAAGGACCGCGGCGCCCGCACCGCCATCCTTCTGGACTCCGACAACTTCGTCGCCGAGGGTCCCGGCTTCAACGTGTGCATCGTCAAAGACGGCAAGCTAGCGTCGCCCTCGCGAAATGCGTTGCCCGGCATCACCCGTAAGACGGTCTTCGAGCTCGCCGACCAGATGGGCATCGACGCCACCCTGCGCGACGTCAGCAGCCGCGAGCTCTACGACGCCGACGAGATCATGGCGGTCACCACCGCGGGTGGCGTCACGCCGATCAACTCGCTCGACGGCGAGCCGATCGGAAACGGCGAGCCGGGACCGATGACCGTGAAGATCCGCGACCGCTTCTGGGCGCTGATGGACGAGCCCGGCCCACTGGTCGAGGCCATCCAGTACTGAGCGAGACCATCGCCGACTGCCCGCTTGTTGCACGCAAACGTCGAGAAACCGCGTGAACAAGCGGGCATTCGGCGGTGTGTCGAGGGGTCCTACCCCAGCGAGACGAGGTCCTTGACGTCGTCGACCGGCAGCATGCCCTCGACCCAGGCGTTGACGTTCATGCTCGTCAGGTTGATGCCGCCGCCATGGTTGTCGAGGAACGCGGTGTCGGCGGCGTCGCGGCCGGTGGCGATTCGCACCATCGACTGCCGTGGCGCCAGGCACGTGGCGTCGACGACCCGCCACATCCCGTCGACGTAGGCCTCGGCGACGGCGTGGAAGTCCATCGGATAACAGCCGGGGGCGTAGACCGCGACGAGACGGGCAGGCACGTTGACGGCCCGCAGCAGGGCGATGACCAGATGCGCGTAGTCACGGCACACCCCCGCACCCGCGAGGACGGTGTCGGCTGCGCCGTCGATCGGATCGCTGGAGCCTGGCACGTATTGAAGCCGCGTGCCGACCCACGAGGACACCTTCTCCAAGAGCGTGATGGACTTCGCGTAGTCGCCGAATTCCGTTGCGGCGAAGCCGTAGAACTTGTCGGCCTCCGCGTAGCGGCTGGGCCGCAGGTACGTCGAGAGGTCGATCTCGGTGACCGGCGCCGGGTCGGTCTGACCGATGATGGTCGCCGAGTAGTTCGCCATGACAGTGCCCTTGCCCGCCTCGAACTTGTGGATGCGGGTGCCATGCTGGCCGATGAGTTCGATCGGCTCGATCACGTTGCCGTTCAGGGTGAATTCCAGCGACTCGGTCACCTCGGCGCCCGGCTGGGGCGCGACCGCGATCTGGAATTCCAGGGTCGTGGGGTCGAAGACCTCGACCTGGAGTTGCGCGCCAACCTCACGCCTCATTGCTCACCACTGCTTTCCGTACGTAGATTCCGGGGGAGACGCGGCAAGCGCATCATGTCGGCTGGTCGTTACCCGGACACAGCGTGGGTCAAACACCGGCCGAGGTCACACCGGTGTGATGCCGCAGAGTCTAGGGGATCATCGAGTCGGCGTACCCGCCCTGCACCCGGCAATCGGCCCGGCACGCGCTTGCCCACACGAACTTCACAGGTGACTGTGGAACCGTTTTCCTCGAGGACGTCTGCCTGAGCGACGATGCGAGGCCCCAGTTCCACGATGAGGAGATCTTTGTGCGCCGTCTGTTGATCACGGCCTTCATGGCGATTGTGCTGCCCGCGTTCGTCGGTTTCGTGGGTGGCTCCGCGACGGCCAACGCCTTCTCGAAGCCGGGCCTGCCGGTCGAGTACCTGATGGTGCCGTCCGCGAGCATGGGCCGCGACATCAAGGTGCAGTTCCAGAGCGGCGGACCCAACTCGCCCGCGGTGTACCTGCTCGACGGCCTGCGCGCCCAGGACGACTTCAATGGCTGGGACATCAACACCCCCGCCTTCGAGTGGTACAACGGCTCGGGCCTGTCGGTCGTCATGCCGGTCGGCGGGCAGTCCAGCTTCTACAGCGACTGGTACCAGCCGGCCTGCGGCAAGAGCGGCTGCCAGACCTACAAGTGGGAGACCTTCCTGACCCAGGAGCTGCCCGCGTATCTGTCCGACCAGCGACAGGTGAAGCCCACGGGCAGCGCCGCGGTCGGGCTGTCGATGGCCGGTTCGGCATCGCTGACGCTGGCGATCTACCACCCCGAGCAGTTCATCTACGCGGCGTCGCTGTCGGGCTTCCTGAACCCGTCGGAGGGGTCGTGGCCGTTCCTGATCAACGTCTCGATGGGTGACGCAGGCGGCTACAAGGCCAACGACATGTGGGGCGCCACCGAGGACCCGAACAGCGCCTGGAAGCGCAACGACCCCATGGTCAACATCCAGCAGCTGGTCAACAACAACACCCGCATCTGGATCTACTGCGGCAACGGCACGCCGAGCGACCTCGGCGGCGACAACCTGCCCGCCAAGTTCCTCGAGGGCCTGACCATCCGCACGAACAAGACGTTCCAGGACAACTACATCGCCGCGGGCGGCAAGAACGGCGTCTTCAACTTCCCCGACAGCGGCACGCACGACTGGCCGTACTGGGGTGCGCAGCTGCTCGCGATGAAACCAGACCTGCAGCGGGTGCTGGGCGCCACGCCGACCGCGACCTCCTAGGCCGACGAGGACCGACATGGGCGACCTGGTGACCGAGGCCAGGCGCCCATGCGCGGTCGGTGTGCTGGGCGGCCCGACCACCGTCGTCGACATCGCCGGGCGCCGCATCGTGATGGACCCGACGTTCGACCCGCCGGGACCGCACGCGTACCTGACGAAGACGGCGGGTCCGGTCGTCGCGGCCGAGGCCCTCGGTCCCGTCGACCTGGTGTTGGTGAGCCACGACGACCACCCCGACAACCTCGACGACACGGGGCGTGCACTCGCGCTGGCCGCGCCACGGGTGCTCACCAATCCCGGTGCGGCGCAACGCCTCGGCCCGTCGGCGCAGGGGTTGGCGCCGTGGCAGACGCTCGACCTGACGGATCTCCTGGTGCAGGCCGTGCCCGCGGTGCACGGACCCGCCGACGGCCTGCGGGACGAGGGCGGTCACGTCAACTGCGAGGTGACGGGTTTCGTCCTGTCGGGTCCGGGCCTGCCGACGATCTACCTCAGCGGCGACAACGCCTCGATGCACGCCGTCAGATCCATCGCCGACGCCGTCGGTCCGATCGACGTCGCGGTGCTCTTCGTCGGAGCAGCCCGCGTCCCCACCAAGGAACGCGGGCGTCCGCTGACGCTGACCAGCGCCAGGGCGGCCGCGGCTGCCGAGGTGCTCGGCGCCCGCATCGTCGTTGCGGCGCACCTGGATTCGTGGGCGCACTTCAGCGAGGGCATGGACGATGTCGTGACGGCGTTCGACGAGGCGGGTATCGGCGACGTCCTCGACCAGACGCCCCGAGGACAGTGGACCGACCTGACACCGCTCACTTCTGTCGGTTAGGCCCTCCGACCTCTGCCCTCTAGTCGGCCCCGCCGACCTCGATGTCCTTGAGCTCCCGCTTCAGAATCTTGCCCGTGGGATTGCGCGGCAGCTCGTCGAGGAAGATCACCTCGCGCGGCACCTTGTAGCGGGCCAGGTTGTCCTTGACGTAGGACTTGATCGCGTCCTCGTCGACCGTCGCACCCTCGACCTTGACGACGAATGCGCGAAGGCGGTGACCCCACTCCTTGTCCTCGACACCGAGCGCCGTGGCCTCGACGACCTCCGGGTGGCCGCTGATGAGGTCCTCGACCTCGGCGGGGAAGACGTTCTCGCCGCCGCACACGATCATCTCGTCGTCGCGGCCACTGACGTAGAGCAGCCCGTGCTCGTCGAAGTAGCCGACGTCGCCCGAGGACATCAGCCCGTCGATGATGGCCTTGTGTCCGCCACCGGTGTAGCCCTCGAACGGGAAGGTGTTGCCCACGAAGATGCGGCCGACCTCACCCTGCGGCACCTCCTTGCCGTTGTCGTCGAACAGCTTGACCTTCACGCCCTTGACGACGGGTCCGACCGTCGACGGGTTGATCGATAGGTCCTTGGGCCGGGCGATCGTCGCGAAGGCGATCTCGGTCGACCCGTACAGGTTGTAGATGACGGGGCCGAGGTCCTTCAGCGCGCGGGTGGCGAGCTCGCCGCCGAGCTGCGACCCGGACACGAAGACGATGCGCAGGCTCGACAGGTTCGGCTTGGGGCTGGTCTTGTCGAGTTCGTCGAGGATGCGCGACAGCATCACCGGAACGACCACCATGGCCGTCACCTTGTTCTTCTCGATGTCGGCGAGCACGGTCGCCGGCTTGAAGCGGCGACGCAGCACCAGCGTGCTGCCGAGCATCATCGCGATGGTGGCGTGCAGGAAGCCCAGCGCGTGGAACATCGGCGCGGGCAGCGACGTGACCTCGCCTGCCTTGAACGGCACATGCGACAGGACCCCGCCGATGGGCGCGAGCGACGGCGGCGTGCTTCGGTTGGCGCCCTTGGGCGTACCGGTCGTGCCACTGGTCAAGATGATGATCTTCGAGTGGTGGGTCGCCTTCGGCGGCGGCCCCGACTTGTTGCGCGCGATCAGGTCGGCCAGCGTCTCGTCGGAGCTCTCGTGTGGGATGTCGCTGTCCGGGTTGGTCGGCAGCGCGCGGAGCTTGCCGAGTTCGGGGTTCGCGGCCGCGCACGCCTTCGTGTACTCGTCGTCGTGGATGATCAGCTTTGCGCCCTCGCGCTCGGAGACCTCCTTGATCTGCGGGCCGGAGAACTCGCTGTTGAGCAGGATCAGCCGGACACCGACCTTGGCGGCGCCGTACAGCGCGATGAGGAACCAGCGATGGTTGCGGATCAGTAGCGCGACGCCGTCCCCACCTCTGACGCCCATGGCGAGCAGTCCGTTGGCGACCGCGTTGGCGGCGTCGTCCAATTCCTTGAACGTGACGTGGCCGTCATCGTCGATGATCGCCGTGCCGTCGGGGTTTCGGCGTGCGTTGAGGGCCGGGATCATGCCGAACTCACCCCATCGCCTGATGTCGGCGAGCATCGCGGCGATGTTCTGCGGCGGCTCGATCTTGAGGGCGCCCGCCTCGAACATCTTCTTCGCGTAGTGCAGTTCGGCAGAACCGCGCTCCAGATACTGCTGAACCTTGGCCGCTGCCTGTAGCGGCAACTCAGTGAGGTTGGGCATGGCCTCCACACTATGTGACCGTCGTCGCATGCGGGACCGGTCCTGACCCGCAGGTGGTCGACGACCGCCGACTCGCGCATCGCGTGGGGCGCGTGGTCCCTCGGCGGCGAGCTCCTTAACTACCATTGCCGTCATGGCGTCTGCGCTGTCGATGGACATCGGCGGTCGCACCCTGCGGATCACCCATCCCGACAAGGTCGTGTTTCCGGACGCCGGCGTGACCAAGCTGGCCCTCATCGAGTACTACCTGTCAGTCGCCGACGGAGCGCTGCGCGGGGTCGCGGGGCGGCCGATGATCCTCAAGCGATTCGTCAAGGGCATCTCCGAGGAGGCGATCTTCCAGAAGCGGGCTCCCGAGAAGCGGCCCGAGTGGATCGACGTCGCAGAACTGAAGTACGCGTCAGGCACGTCTGCCAAGGAGGCCGTGCTCGAGGACGCGGCGGGACTGGCGTGGGCCGTCAACCTCGGTTGCGTCGACCTCAACCCGCACCCGGTGCTGGCCGACGACCTCGAGCACCCCGACGAGTTGCGCGTCGACCTCGACCCGATGCCCGGCGTGGAGTGGCCCCAGATCGTCGACGTTGCCCTGGTGGCCCGCGACGTCCTCGCCGACTACGGGCTGACGGCATGGCCGAAGACCTCGGGTTCGCGGGGCTTCCACGTCTACGCGCGCATCGAACGGAACTGGCCGTACCGGCAGGTCAGGCTGGCGGCCGAAACCATCGCGCGCGAAGTCGAAAGGCGCGCACCGGATCTGGCAACCAGCCGCTGGTGGAAGGAGGAACGCGAGGGCGTCTTCGTCGACTTCAACCAGAACGCCAAGGACCGGACGGTCGCGTCGGCCTACTCGGTGCGCTCCCGACCGGACGCCCGGGTGTCGACGCCGCTGCGCTGGGACGAGGTACCCGACTGTCGACCCGAGGCGTTCACGGTGGCCACCGTGCCCGCACGCTACGCCGAGATCGGCGATCCGTGGGAGGGCATGGACGAGGCCCGCGGCGGGCTGGAGGGCCTGCTCGCCCTCGCGAAGGAACTGGGACCAGCGGAGAAGGCGCCCACGGGCGCGCGCCGCGGCAAGAACGGCGGACCGGGTCACAGAGTCTCCACGATGCCACTCATCGAGATCGCCAGGACCAAGACCAAGGACGAGGCGATGGCGGCGCTGGAGACGTGGAAGGCCAGGTACGCGGCCGCCGCCGACCGGCTGGAACCCGTCGACGTGCTGGTCGACGGCATGCGGGGGCCCAGTTCGATCTGGTACCGGGTCCGCATCAACCTGCAGCACGTGCCCGACGATCAGCGACCTCCGCAGGAGGACCTCATCGCGGACTACTCACCGTGGCAAGGGTATTCGGGTGCCCAGTGGAAGCGCAGCTGAAACGTCCTATTTCGGTTTGCTGTTCGGATCGTTTTGGACTCTTAACGATGTTTTAGGAGTTACTCCCCGGTACCTTAACTTCGCCCCATACTGTCGCCTGTAAGTCGAAGTGACGGCATCGCCGCCTTCTCACTCGGCAATCACCGAAGGGAGGCAGTGCCATGACCGCAACCACCACCAGCCCGGCGTCGAATTCCCGCTTCCGCTATGGAAATCCGTCGGTCGAGTGCAACGGCGCCGAGCTCCACAAGCAGTGCAGGCAGCTCGCCACCGTGCTCACCATCACCGGCGCCATCGACGAGGTGAACGTCGGACTCGTCGTAGCTCAGGCAAAGGGCTGCATCATCGCCGAGAAGCCGTTCATCCTTGATCTCAGCGGCGTTACCTCGTTCGCTGCGCAGGGGATCGAACTTCTCGACGCCATCGACGAGACCTGCTACGCCAGGGGTGACGAGTGGTCGCTCATCACCAGCCAGCCGGTTTCACGGACCCTCCGCCTCTGCGGCGTCGACGACGTCTTCCCCGCCACGGCCTCGGTTCCCGAAGCGCTGCATCACTTCTCGGACGTCGCCGGCGAGCGCCGTCGCATCCTGCCCATCCTCACCAAGTCCGCCTGAGCGAGAAGGAGCCGACATGCTGATCGACGTCCGCTGGCTGCGCTTCCTGTTGCAGAGCCATCACAAGCCCAGCCTGGTGCAACCGGCCCGCTGACCTACGCGGCCCGACCCAGCTCCAAGAACGCCCGCTCCCAAGCGACTTTGCTCGGGGGCGGGCGTTCTTGCTAGCAGTTGCCGAAGTGAAGCAATCCGAACGGGCCGGTGACGCAACCGCCGCCGTACCCGCCGTAGCCGCCGTAGTTGTAGACGGGCGGGGGCGGAGGAGGCGGGGGACCCCAACCCGGGCCGTTGTTCCAGCCGGGGCCGCCGCCCCAACCGGGTCCGTGACCCCATCCGTGATCCAGCGCCCACGACGTCTGGGTCACGAGGGGCGACGGCGCGGCGTTGGCCACACCAGTGCCGATTCCGAGAGCACCGATTCCGAGAGCCCCCGCAATCGCGGTTCCAGCTGCGATCTTCTTCACGCCAATCATGTCAACCTCGATGTAACTCGTACCGGAAGCGGCAAGCCTTGGTCGACCATTCGAGCCAAAGTCGTTCCGGGATAACGGAAGCGACAATTACTTATGCCGACTTCCTATTTCGAACCGTACTCCCGGCTCGTTATGAGGAGGCTGTGTAGAGCGTGTGCACATCTTCACTCACGATCGGGGAATGAATCCGGCCGCCCCGACTTCGGCCCGCAGCTGATCGAGGGCCTCGCGCATCACGGCGCCGAGCTCGCGGTCCTCGGACGCGTCCACCCAGAGTCCGAACGCCACCTTGAACACTGCAATTCCGGCTTCCGCGGCCAGGAGTGCGGCCGGGTCGCCCACGCCGCGCCCGCGCAGGGCATCGGCGACGGTCGCAGCCAGTAGGGCGAGCTTGATCAGCTCGCGCTCCCGGAGGCTGGGATTGGCGTCGATGACGGCCTGGCGTCGCCGGGACTGCTCGACCCGACCCTCGAAGAACGCGGCCGACGCCAGGAGGGCCTCCGCGACGGCGTCCATGGGCCCCAGCTCGGCGGGCGCGTCGGCCACCGCGCGCTCGAACAGCTCGACGAGCGCCTCCGATCCGGAGAACAGCACTTCGCGCTTGTCGGAGAAGTACCGGAAGAACGTCCGCTCGGTGAGCCCAGCGCGCTCGGCGATGTCGGCCACGGCGGTCGTCTCGAACCCGCGCTCCGCGTACAGCTCCAGGGCCGCCTGCTGCAGGCGGCCGAGCGCGTCCGGCTGCCATCGACCCATGGGGCGATATTAGTTGATGACAGCGGCTGACATCAGCGCTATGGTGGTGATGACAGTAGCTGACATCGATACTCGTGGAGGTTCTCGTGCGCATTTTCGTCACCGGTGCATCCGGCTGGATCGGATCCGCGGTCGTTCCCGATCTCATCGACGCAGGCCATCAGGTGGTCGGCCTCGCCCGTTCCGACGCCTCGGCCGACGCACTCACTGCGACGGGTGCGGAGGTTCAGCGTGGCGACGTCGACGATCTCGACGCACTGACCAGCGCCGCCAAGGCGTCCGACGGCGTCATCCACCTGGCGTTCAAGCACGACATCGCGTTCGCCGGCGACTTCGGCGGAGCGGTGGCCGCGGACCGGCAGGCCATCGAGACGTTCGGCGAGGCGCTCGCGGGCACCGACAAGCCCTTCGTCATCGCGTCGGGAATCATGGGCGTCGCCGTGGGCCGGGTGGCCACCGAGGAGGACGGCCGCGACGTCGACGCCGACGCCACGGGCAACGGGCCGCTCGGCAGGCAGGCGAACGCACAGTACGTGCTCTCGCTGGCCGATCGCGGCGTGCGCTCCTCGGTGCTGCGGCTTCCGCCGACCACGCACGGCGACGGCGACAACGGCTTCATGGCCACCGCCATTCAGATCGCGCGCGACAAGGGTGTCTCCGGGTACGTCGGCGACGGATCCAACCGCTGGCCCGCCGCGCACCGCAGCGACGCGGCGCGGCTCTTCCGGCTGGCCGTCGAGAGCGCACCGCGGGGCTCGGTGCTGCACGCGGTCGACGACGAGGGTGTGCCGCTGAAGGCCGTCGCCGAGGTGATCGGGCGACATCTCGACATCCCCACGGTCTCCATCGCACCGGAGGAGGCGTTCACCCACTTCGGCTGGCTGGGCGGTTTCCTCGCCATCGACGGTCCCGCCACCAGCGTGCTGACCAGGAAACTGCTCGACTGGCACACCGAGGGACCCAGCCTGATCGAGGATCTCGAGGCAGGCCACTACTTCTGAGCGGTGGTCAGTAGCCCGACAGCAGCTGCTGCACGCGAGCCAGGTCGGCCTGCGGCGCGTCACTGCGCACGCGGCCACGAAGATCGGGGCGTCGGCCCCAGATGAAGAGATGCCTTGCGGCGGAATCGAATTCGACGATCGCCCGGGCTCTTGTCAACGGTTCGGCGCCGGCCCACACCAGGCGCGCCGAATCCGCAGCGACCACGACCTCCAGATCCGGTTGCCCCTCGGCGCGCAACGTGGCGCGGAACTGGGCGTCCGGGTCGGGGTCGTGGGTCCGCCCGGCGACCAGCAGGATCCGGCCCAACTCGGCCACCGAGTGCTCCATCAGATCCTGCGCGCCGAGCAGCGAACGGCTGGTGTCGTCGTCGCCGGCGACATCCCATCGGTGCAGCGCACATTCGTTGCGGAGGTGCGGGACGAACTTCGCGACGGCCATGTGCCGGCCCGTCCACGGGATGACCGCCTCGGGTTCGCGTTCGAGCACGTCGGCGATCAGGCCGCGCATCCGCTGATCCTCCTCGGGCAGCCGCGCCAACACGGTCGGGTGGCCCGCCTCGCGCAGGGGTGCCTCCCGCTCCTCGAAGCTGCGGGTCTTCGGTACCTCGTCGCCCTGCAGGTAGGGCTCGAGGTGCCGGACGACTTCGATCGCGATGCCGAGGACGTGGGCGGCGATCTCCCTGGTGGTCCACCCGTCGCAGGCACTGACCGCCTCAGGCGAGGTTCCGTCGAGCGTCGCCATGAAGGCGTCCATCTCTCTGGTCCGTTCGATCACCATGCCGTCATCTCCTCGGTGCTCCCTCTCGCGGTCGCCTACCCGCGCGGCGCGGCCGCGACACCTCCGACAGTCGAACGGCCTCCGGCACCAAACCGGCTCCGACACAGCGCAAAACGATCTTGAAGGGAATGCTCAACCCGGCCTGGCGCGGCTGTCGTTGATGGCACGCTCGGACGATGGCATTCAAACTCACGTACAGCGATGGACAGGAAACCGACTACGACGACGGCACCGCCTGGGAGGTCGACAACGGCGTCCTCAAGATGGGTCGCGAAGACGGCGAGTGGACGGTCCTGGTGTCACCGAGCCACTGGGCCGTGATCGAGGTCGGCGCCGCCACGGCCCCGAGGGCCGAGTCCGGTGACGCCGCCGAGGAGGCCGAGGACTCCGACGAGGCCGAGGACGGCGAGACCACCGAGGACAGGGACGACTGACCCGACTCTTGCCAGCCGCTTCCCAGTCTCCGATCGAGGAGTCCACCGGTGAAGTGGGTACCCCTCGGTGCGCACCTGGCGGTTGCCCCGTGCACAACCGAACGCGAAGGAGAGTGCACGTTGTTGGGTCTTCCCGCCGGGGTTCACGCCTGCCTGTTCGATCTCGACGGGGTGTTGACCGACACGGCCAGCGTGCATCGACGGGCGTGGAAGTCGATGTTCGACCAGTTCCTCGAGAAGCACGCGATCCAGACGGGGTCGACGTTCATCCCGTTCGACGGCGACCACGACTACTTCTCCTTCGTCGACGGCAAGAAGCGCGAGGACGGCGTGCGTTCGTTCCTCGAGAGTCGCGGCATCGCCCTCCCCGAGGGCACAGCGGACGACGGCGCGGACGCCGAGACCGTCAACGGGCTGGGCAACCGCAAGAACGAGGCCTTCCTCCACACGATGCACGAGGACGGCGTCATGGTCTTCGAGGGCTCGCGCCGTTATCTTCAGGCCGTGTCCGACGCAGGTCTGGCGATCGCCGTGGTGTCGTCGTCGGCCAACACCCGTGAGGTGCTCGACCTGACCGGGCTGGCGAAGTTCGCCCAACAGCGCGTCGACGGCGTCACCATGAGAGAGGAGAAGATCGCGGGCAAGCCCGCGCCGGACTCCTACCTGGCGGCGGCCCAGCGCCTCGGCGTAAAGCCAAGCGAGGCAGCGGTATTCGAGGATGCACTCTCGGGCGTCGAGGCCGGCCATGCCGGTCACTTCGCCGTGGTGGTCGGCGTCGACCGCGTCGGCCAGGCCGACGCGCTGCGCAGTCACGGCGCCGACGTCGTGGTCAAGGACCTCGCCGACCTGCTCGGTGATCAGTGATCACCGCGGACACCTTCCCCGTCGAGCCGTGGCACGTGCGCGAGACGACCCTCGACCTCGATCTGCTCGCACAATCCGAGTCGGTCTTCGCACTGTCCAACGGGCACGTCGGCATGCGCGGCAACCTCGACGAGGGTGAGCCGCACGGCATGCCGGGCACCTACCTCAACTCGTTCTTCGAGCTTCGACCGCTGCCATACGCCGAAGCGGGGTACGGCTATCCCGAGGAGGGCCAGAGCCTCGTCGACGTCACCAACGGAAAGATCCTGCGACTGCTCGTCGACGACGAGCCGTTCGACGTCCGCTACGGCGTGCTGTCGCACCACGAGAGGGTGCTCGACTTCCGCGCAGGAACGTTGACGCGCAGCGTGGTCTGGCGTTCCCCGGCAGGCCGCCAGATCGCACTCACGTCCACCCGGCTGGTCTCCCTGGCTCACCGCGGGGTGGCCGCCATCGAGTACGTCGTCGAAGCGGTCGACGAATTCACCCGTGTGACAGTGCAATCCGAGCTCGTCGCCAACGAGGACCAACCCGAGACCTCCAACGATCCCCGGGCCGCCTCGATCCTGACCAAGCCGCTGGAGTCGGTCGCCTACGAGTCAGACGGGGGACGGGCGGTGCTGATTCATCGCACCCGCCTGAGCAACCTCACCATGGCCGCCGCCATGGATCACGACGTCGACGTGCCCGGGCGTGTCGAGGCCCAGACCGAGGCATACGAGGATCTGGCCCGCACCACCGTGATCTGTGGGCTGCGCCCCGGTCAGAAACTGCGCATCGTCAAGTATCTGGCGTACGGCTGGTCCAGCCTGCGCTCGCGGCCCGCCCTGCACGACCAGGTCGCGGGGGCACTCGCCGGCGCCCGGTACACCGGGTGGGATGGCCTGCTCAAGGCCCAACGCGACTACCTCGACGTGTTCTGGGAGGACGCCGACGTCGAGGTCGAGGGCGATCCCGAGATGCAGCAGGCGGTGCGGTTCGGGCTGTTCCACGTCCTGCAGGCCAGCGCGCGCGCCGAGCGACGCGCCATCCCCGGCAAGGGGCTCACCGGTACCGGCTATGACGGCCACGCGTTCTGGGATACCGAGGGATACGTCCTGCCCGTGCTGACCTACACGCACCCCGCGGCCGCCGCCGACGCGCTGCGGTGGCGGGCCTCGACCCTGGACCTCGCCCGTCAGCGGGCGCAGGAACTCGGCCTGGCCGGAGCGAGCTTTCCCTGGCGCACCATCCGCGGGCAGGAGTGCTCGGCCTACTGGCCTGCGGGCACCGCGGCGTGGCACGTCAACGCCGACATCGCCGCCGCCTTCGAGCGTTATCGCATCGTCACCGGAGACGAGACGTTGGAGACCGACTGTGGCCTCGAGGTACTCATCGAGACGGCCCGGCTGTGGTTGTCGCTCGGCCACCACGACCGCCACGGGGTGTGGCACCTGGACGGCGTCACCGGCCCCGACGAGTACACCGCCATCGTCAGGGACAACGTGTTCACCAACCTAATGGCGGCGGCCAACCTCCGGGTCGCCGCGGAGGCGTGCGAGCGCCACTCCGAGGCGGCCAGGGACCTCGGAGTCGACAACGAGGAGACGGCCGCCTGGCGCGACGCCGCCGACGCCGTGCACGTGCCCTACGACGAAGGCCTCGGCGTGCATCAGCAGTGCGAGGGGTTCACGACGTTGCGGGAGTGGAACTTCGAAGGGGAACCCTCCGACGACACGTATCCCCTGCTGCTGCACGAATCATACGTGCGCCTCTACCCCGCGCAGGTACTCAAGCAGGCTGACCTGGTGCTGGCCATGCACTGGCAGGGTCACGCCTTCACCGACGAGCAGAAGGCCCGCAACGTCGACTACTACGAGCCGCGGACGGTACGTGACTCGTCGCTCTCGGCGGCGACCCAGGCCGTGCTGTGCGCGGAGGTCGGTCACCTGGAGCTGGCTCATGACTATGCCTGTGAGGCCGCGCTGATCGACCTTCAGGACCTGCACCACAACAGCCGCGACGGTCTGCACATGGCGTCGCTGGCCGGAGCGTGGACGGCGCTGGTCTCGGGATTCGGGGGCCTGCGCGACGACGAGGCCGTCCTGGCGCTGGACCCCCACCTTCCGGAGGAAATCACACGGCTTCGATTCCGATTGCGCTGGAACGGTTTTCGTATCACGGTCGACGTGGACCACGGCGAGGTCCGATACGGTCTGCAGCGAGCCGACCAGGACGACGACGGACCCACGACGTTGACCATCCGGCATGCGGGCGACGACCTCAAGCTCACGACGTCGACGACTGCCACCGTGGCGCTGCGGAACCGTCAGCCACTGCTTCCGCCCCCTCGCCAGCCACCGGGGTGCGCACCGTCGCGCCGGCGGCGCTGACCTCGCCACACCGGTCGCGCCGGATCGGATTGAGCGGTGATCGCAGCGGGTACCAAATTGACGGAAGAGCAGGGGTTGATGGGGAACCTCGGAATTCGAGGAGAGGTCTGATGGACGAAGAACCCGGAATCGCATCGTCGATGCACGCGCCCGACCTGTTCGGCGATCCGTCGCTGGCCCTGTTCGGCGGTTTCGGATCGTCGTTCCGCGTGAGGGCGGTCGCGGGTCCCGTCTCGACCGAGGAGTTGCCATGAGCACCGTGGCCGTGTTCCGACGCCGTCGTCCCTGCACCGACGCGACACCGGCAATGTACGAAATGGTCTCCGAGATCGAACGTCTCGTGCACAAGTCCTGCCAGTTGCGCCAGGCCCTACAGGGCTGCCACGACAAGCGCCTGTCGGCCTGCGCCCTCGACGACATGATCGACGTGCTCGACGAGGTCAAGCTCCGGCTGCGCATCGACGCCAGCGGCCACCTCCGCACCTGAGGTCCCACAGCCGTCGGCAAGCCAATCCCCAGCTGCCGCGGGTGGTCGCCGTGTCACGATCGCGGCCATGTCCACCACAGTCGCGGCCTTCGCGGTGATTCCCCACGGCGGCCCGGCCATCGCGATCGTCGTCGCGTGCATCTTCGCCGCGGTGATGGCGGCGATCGTGGCCATGGAGACCAACCGCCCGGCACTGGTGTGGGCGGCGGGCGCGTTCGTGGCCGCCCTGGTGATCCTGAGCCTCGGCGTCGACCTCCTGACGAGTTGAGGCTGCGGTGAGAAACATCACCGCACGGTGATCCGCCGCGCACCAAGGACGTCGCTCGCTGACCGCCCGCGCGAAAGACCCAGCGCCACTGCGTGATCGGCGTCAGAGAGACGTGCGCGCACCCTTTGCGGCGTGATGACTCTCACACTGTCGGCACCGCTCACAGCTGCTGTCCAGGAATATTTAGCTTTGCTAACGTAGTTTTCCGATTGGCGCCGAAAAAGCTGCCACTACTAGCGATTCGAATTTCCGATTGTCAGAGGAGATCACCCATGACAACACCCGCCAGCGCCCGCGAGGCGCGGCTGTTCCGTCGGTTCGACGAACTGACCTCCCCCGGCTCGGGTGACGCCCAGCTCATTGCCGCACGACCCGATCCCGCCATCACGGCCGCGCTCGCCGATTCCGACCTGGTGCTGACCGACGTGATCCGCACCGCGATGACCGGTTATGCCGACCGCCCCGCTCTCGGGCAACGCGCCGTCGCGTTCGTCACCGACGACTCCGGACGCACGGTCGCCGAACTGCAGCCCCGATTCGACACCCTGACCTACGGCGAGACCTGGGCCCGGGTGCGTGCGCTCGCAGATGCGCTGTCGGGCAACCCGATTCAGTCAGGCGACCGTGTCGCCACGCTGGGCTTCACCAGCGCCGACTACGCCGTCGTCGACATGGCCCTCTCCCTGACCGGCGCCGTCTCCGTGCCGCTGCAGACCAGCGCGCCCGTCGCGCAGCTGCACCCGATCCTCGTCGAGACCACACCGGTGGCGATCCTCTCCAGCGTCGACCACCTCGCGGACGCCGTCGAGCTCGCCCTCACCGCGCATGCACCGAAGCGGCTGGTGGTGTTCGACTACCACCCCCAGGTCGACGACCATCGCGAGGCCTTCGAGGCCGCCGCCGCCCGCCTTGCGGAGATCAACGTCGGCATCGAGGCACTCGACGACGTCATCAAGCAGGGCGCCAAGCACTCCGAGGGCGCCGACACCACCCACGGCGGCGACCACGATGCCCTGCGGCTGCTCATCTACACGTCGGGAAGCACCGGAACGCCGAAGGGCGCCATGTACACCGACCGCCTGATGGCCAACTGCTGGAGCGGATGGTTCAGCGCCGACTGGGACACCGAGGGCAGGATGCCCGCGATCACCCTGAGCTTCATGCCCGTCAGCCATGTCATGGGTCGCGTCATCCTGTACTCGACACTGGGGGCGGGCGGGACCGCGTACTTCGCCGCCAAGAGCGACCTGTCGACGCTGCTCGAGGATCTGGCCCTGGTGCGCCCGACCAAGCTCGATCTGGTGCCCCGCATCTGGGAGATGCTCTTCCAGGAGGTGCAGAGCGAGGTGGATCGCCGCACCGACGCCGATGGCGCCGACCGGGCGACGGTCGAACTGCAGGTGATGGCCGAACAACGCGTCGATCTCATTGGTGGACGCCAGTTCTCGGCCATGACCGGCTCGGCGCCCATCTCGCCGGAGCTGCGGTCGTGGGTCGAGGAGTTCATCGACATCCACCTCGTCAACGGTTACGGCTCGACCGAGGACGGCGTCGTCCTGGTCGACGACAAGGTGCTGCGCCCGCCGCTGATCGACTACAAGCTGGTCGACGTCCCCGAGCTTGGCTACTTCGCCACCGACCGCCCGCACCCCCGCGGCGAACTGTGGGTCAAGTCCGAGAGCGTGATTCCCGGCTACTACCAGCGGCCCGACGTGACGGCCGAGCTGTTCGACGCCGACGGCTGGTATCACACCGGTGACGTGTTCGAGGAGCTCGGATCCGATCACCTGGTCTACGTCGACCGGCGCAACAACGTGCTCAAGCTGTCGCAGGGCGAATTCGTCACGGTCTCCAAGCTCGAGGCCGCCTACGGCGGCCATCCCTCGGTGCGGCAGATCTTCGTGTACGGCAACAGCTCCCGCTCCTACCTGTTGGCGGTCGTCGTGCCGACCGACGACGCACTCGCCGGTGTCGGCGGTGACGTCACCGCGGTCAAGCCAGTGCTCGCCGACGCCCTGCAGGGCATCGCGCGGGAAGCGAGCCTGCAGTCCTACGAGATCCCCCGCGACTTCATCGTCGAGACAACGCCTTTCACGCTGGAGAACGGTCTGCTGACCGGTATCCGCAAGCTGGCCCGACCGAAGCTCAAGGAGTTCTACGGTCCCGAACTGGAGCAGCTGTACGTCGACCTGGCCGACGGCCAGGCGGACGTGCTGCGTTCGCTCCGCCAGACCGGCGCCACGCGGCCCGTGCTCGAGACGGTCGGCAAGGCGGCGGGCGCACTGCTCGGCGCGGCGTCGACCGACGTGGCTCCGGACGCGGCGTTCACCGATCTGGGCGGTGATTCGTTGTCGGCCTTGACCTTTGCCAACCTACTTCACGAGATCTTCGACGTGGACGTGCCGGTCGGCGTGATCGTCAGCCCGGCGAGCGACCTCGCTGCCATCGCCGCGTACGTGGAGGCGCAGCGGGCGGGCGGCTCCAAGCGTCCCACCTACGATGCCGTGCACGGACGTGACGCCACCGAGGTGCACGCGCGTGATCTGACGTTGGACAAGTTCATCGACGAGGCCACCCTCGCCGCGGCGCCGTCGCTGCCAGGGCCGCGTCACGAGGTGCGCACCGTGCTGCTGACCGGGGCGACCGGCTTCCTGGGCCGCTACCTGGCGCTGGACTGGCTGGAGCGCATGGACATGGTCGGCGGCAGGGTCATCTGCCTGGTGCGCGCCAAGAACGACGCCGATGCGCGGGCGCGCCTCGATGCGACGTTCGACAGTGGGGACCCGCAGCTGCTGGCCCACTACCGCTCACTGGCCGATCATCTCGAGGTGATCGCCGGCGACAAGGGTGAGGCGAATCTCGGCCTGGAGCAGGCCACCTGGCAGCGGTTGGCGGACACCGTCGACCTGATCGTCGATCCGGCGGCGCTCGTCAACCACGTGCTGCCCTACAGCCAGCTGTTCGGGCCCAACGCCGTCGGCACCGCGGAGTTGATCCGCATCGCCCTCACGACGCGGATCAAGCCGTTCGTCTACGTGTCCACGATCGGTGTCGGCGACGGCATCGCGCCGGGTCAGTTCGTGGAGCAGACCGACATCCGCCAGATGAGCGCCACTCGCGCGATCGGCGACACCTACGCCAACGGCTACGGGAACAGCAAGTGGGCGGGAGAGGTGCTGCTGCGCGAGGCCAACGATCTGTGCGGTCTTCCGGTCTCGGTGTTCCGCTGCGACATGATCCTGGCCGACACCACCTACGCCGGGCAGCTCAACGTGCCGGACATGTTCACCCGCATGATGCTGAGCCTGGTGGCGACCGGCGTGGCGCCGGCGTCGTTCTACGAACTGGACGAGGGCGGTAGCAGGCAGCGGGCGCACTTCGACGGTCTGCCAGTCGAATTCATCGCCGACGCGATCTCGACACTCGGCGTGAACGTGACGGAGGGCTTAGAGACGGGCTTCGAGACGTACCACGTGATGAACCCGTACGACGACGGCATCAGCATGGACACCTACGTCGACTGGCTCATCGAGGCCGGATACCCGATCGCCAGGGTGGGTGAATACTCCGAGTGGCTGGCACGTTTCGACACCACGCTGCGGGCGCTGCCGGAGAAGCAGCGGCAGGCATCGCTTCTGCCCCTGTTGCACAACTACCAGTCACCGGAGCGCCCGATCAACGGGTCCCTGGCGCCCGCGGATCACTTCCGCGCCGCCGTTCAGAACGCCAAGATCGGTCCCGACAAGGATATCCCGCACGTCACGGCGCCGGTGATCGTGAAGTACGTCACCGACCTGGAGTTGCTCGGACTGCTCTGAGGCACAACGACATTGCCCACCTCTTCCGAGGTGGGCAATGTCGTGTCCGCTGCGGGTCAGTAGTTGTTACAGCTGCCCGCGACCGAGGAGATCAACCCGCTGTACTGCATCACCTGCGGGTAGGTCCGCGCCTGGTCCACCATCTGCTGGCGCTGCGCGGGACCCGAGGCCACTAGCTGCTGCAGCCAGGCGGTGGCCAGCGGATTGCCGGTCACCTGTCCCGCCGCGGCCGGATCCTGCGCATTGAGCGCTGCGATCACCTGGGGGTAGGTGCACGTCGAATTGACGATCGCATCGTCCCCCGGCGCCGCGGAGGCGATCCCGCTGCCCGCCATCAGCGCAAGAGCCAGGCCGCCGAGACCAGTGGCCATCTTCGTTGTCAACGCCATTTCGTCCACCTTCCGTCACGTAAACACGACGGCATCATCGAAGTGTCGTCACTGAGCTTAACCGTCGAAACTGCTGCCCGCGTTACAACATCGCTGGCAGCGAAATCGCCGGAGACCGTTTGCCACGCGATCTTAGTTAGCCAGTATACGTATTCGACTGTGGAACAGCTGTGCGAATGCGGACGCAAGCGGATCGCGAATTCGCTAATAGCGCCCGCAGGTGTTGGCGACCTGAATTACTTCCCGTGCCTGCGGGGTGCCAAGCCGGGCGTCGATCATCGCCTCCGCGTCGGGATTGGCGGCCAGCTGCTGGTTCACGGCCTGCTCTCGCTGGTCCACCGGAAGCGACAGGAAGTGCTGCAGTCGGGCCTGCGCCTGCGGCCGGCCGTTGAGCATGCCCGCGAGATCGGGCGCCTCGGCGGCCAGGGCGGCAGTGATCTGTGCATAGCTGCAGGGTGTCGTGATCAGTGGAGCGAGAACGGAGTCGACGTCGGCCGACGCGATGCCCGGCGCGGCAGACGGAATGAGCGCGACGACGAGCCCGCCGGCGGCGAGGCTGCGGAGGACGAGTGGGAATGCCATGCGGACGAGTGCATCCCATGCCGCGTTGGTGCAGCGTGAGGCCGCCACGGCCATGGCCTTCGCCGCGCGGCATCAACAGTGCCCCCGATTGAGCTCCGCAAACGGCTCCGCTCCTGCTGAAAGGGAACGGACTTGGTAGTCCGGCCGCGGCCGTGGCAGATAGCAAATAGTCAACAGGGCGACTGATTGACGTGCCAGTCAATTCTTTGTGGAATGGTTCACATCGTCATTCGGCAACGAGTTGGTGGCTGTCGACGAAGACCAGATTGTCGTCGTCGAGCATCACCGCCCACCGACGCGCGGGTCCTGCGATGAGGTCCCCACCGATCTCGACCGGAATGCCGACGGTGTCCCCGAAGTCCTCGACGACGACACCGTGGGCTTCCTTGTCGGTACTGGGAAACACGCACACCCGCGACGTGATCGCGACGCCTTCGGGCGTTGCGCCCTCGTTTTCACTCATGGCCAATCCCGTCCGAATTCATGCCCCCCGAAGGCTCATATCTTCGAGCCTCGGCGACGACGTCGCGGCAGTTCGATCATATTGACACGACTGTCACGCCATTCGCAGTTCCCGGAGCCGATCGTGATAAACCTCGATGTTCGCGAGTTTGACGCCCTCGTAACCACGAACGACGTCGGCGAGCCACGCAATCTCGACGGCCCTGTCATAGCCAGTCGCATCCAGATCGGCAGCCAGGTCGGTGACGATCTCGACGTATTCGGCGAGAAGTGCCCGCTCAACCCTACGAACGTGCGCGTGGCCGAACGGGTCGAACATCGTGCCACGCAGTCGTTTACCCTTTGCCAAGGTGCGGAGTACGACGTGGCTGCGCGGGCCGAATCCGATCTTCTGCGTCCTGCCGATCGCCCGCAACACCGGAGGATGAAGTCGATAGGTGAGTTTCTCACCGGTCGGGACCTCCGCCCGCACGTCCGCCACGAACTGCGGGTCCGTCAACAGTCGTGCGACCTCGTACTCGTCCTTGTACGCGGTGAACTTGTAGAGCCCCCTCGCGACCGCCTCGCTGAACTCGGTGCGATCGGACACCGCCCGTTCTGCCTCCCACACCGTCTGAAGCGTCGTCACGTAGCGCCGGGCCACCTTCTCGTTCTGATAGCCCACGAGCTGAGCGGCCCGCCGCGCGACGAGGTCACCCACGCGCCCCGTGATCGACGAGCCGGCCATCACGGCATCCGGCGGGCCCACCGGCTGACGGTCCCGCGGGGGCGCGACCGCGTCGGCGAAACGCGTGGGATCGGCCACCGCCGCACGGCCCCATCCGAAGGCGGCCAGGTTGGCCTCGACGGCGACGCCGTTGATCTCGATGGCCTCCTCGATGCACGCCAGCGGAAGTCGCAGTGCGCCAGTCTGATACGCGGCGCCGACGAGAAGCAGATTCGCCGACGCCGTGTTCCCGAACAGCTCGTGGGCGGCGCTCAGCGCATCGAACGAGTGCAGGCTGCGCGATACGTGGTCGAGCCGGTTCAGCAGCTGCGGGGTCTCGGGATAGGCGACCGACGTGTCGTAGACCATTTCGCCGGTCGGGGTCTTGCTGGTAGAGGCCACCGAGATCGTCCTGCCCGGGTCCCCGTAGGCGAGGTTCTTGGCGTCGGCGACGGCCAGCAGGTCGAAGGCCACGATGCAGTCGGCGCTGCCGGGGGTGAGCCGGTTGGACGGATCGAGCCTGCCGCCGGCGAACCGGAGATGGGAGACCACCGGCCCCGCCTTCTGGCTCAACCCGATCTGGTCGAGGCTCTCGACCTCGTAGCCCGCCCGCAGCGCGGCGGTCGCGAGCACCTGGGTCACCGTCACGATGCCCGTGCCGCCGATCCCGGCGAAGAAGACGTTGTGCGTGGCGGTGACGGGCTCACCGTCGACCTCGGGCACCGTCGGCGGCTCCGGCACGGGACGTGCCCGGCGCGCCTTCTTACCGGGTTGCACCTCGACGGTGACGAACGACGGACAGTCACCGTCCAGGCAGCTGTAGTCGGTGTTGCAGGAGGTCTGGTCGATGCGTGTCTTGCGGCCGAACTCCGTGTCGACGGGCTGCACCGAGAGGCAGTTGGACTTCACGCCGCAGTCGCCACAGCCCTCGCACACCGCCTCGTTGATCACGACCCTGGTGGTGCGGGTGGGCAGCGTGCCGCGCTTGCGCTGGCGGCGCGCGTCCGCTGCGCAGTGCTGGTCGTAGATGAGGACGGTGACGCCCGGCACGTCACGCAGCAGACGTTGCGCTTCGTCGAGCCGATCGCGGTGCCACACCAGCGTGCCCTTGGCCATCGCCCGCTTGCGATGGCGCTGCGGCTCGTCGGCGCAGACGATGATCTGCCTGACGCCCTCGGCCGTCAGCTTGTGGGTGAGTTTCGCGACCGTGAGCGCGCCCTCGGCGTCCTGGGCGCCCGTCATCGCCACGACCTCGTTGTAGAGCAACTTGTAGGTGATGTTCACCCCCGCCGCGACGCAGGCCTGCACGGCGAGTTGGCCGGAGTGGAAGAAGGTTCCGTCGCCGACGTTCTGGAAGAGGTGGCCGACGTCGGTGAACGGCGCCTGACCGATCCACTGGCTGCCCTCGCCGCCCATCTGGGTCAGACCGGTGACCGCACTGTCGGTGCGGCTCGACATCGTCACCATGGTGTGGCAGCCGATCCCACCGCCCGCGAGCGAACCCTCCGGCACCGCAGTGGACCGGTTGTGCGGACAGCCGCTGCAGAAGTAGGCCGCCCGTGTCGCGGGCAGCACGTCCAACGTCAACGCGGGCGGCGGCGCCTTCCGCAGCTCGAGCCGTCCGCCGAGCACCCGGCGCAGCGGCGCCAGCAGGCGTCCCGCGGTCAGTTCGCCGCCCGCGGGAATCAGCAGCCGTCCGTTCGCGTCCCTCTTACCCATGATCCGTGGCGCACCGGCTGCGCCGTAGAGGATTTCACGGACCTGAGACTCGACGAAGGCAGTCTTGTCCTCCACCACCAGGATCTCCTCGAGTCCCGTCGCGAAGGAGCGCACCGCATCCGGGCCCAGCGGCGTCGGCATGCCGATGCGCAGCAGCCTCACGCCGGCGTGGTAGAGGGCGAAGTCGTCGGCGCCAAGGTCCTTGAGCGCCTGGCGCACCGCGTCGAACGTGGTCCCGGTCGCCGCAATCCCGACGGTGGCATCGGGGGGATCTAGTTCGACGACGTCGAGGACATTGGCGGCACCGTAGGCACGGACCACCTCGGCGCGCGGGCCGTACAGGTCGGCCTCGGCCTCCAGGCTGTCCGCAGGGGCCGCCATCGGACGCTGGCGATAGACGAAGGGCCGCCCCTCCCAGTCGATTTCGGGAACCACGATGTCGACGTCGGCGATGCTGCCGTCGACCGACCACGCGCCGTCGGCGACGTCGGCGACGATCTTCAGCGCGACCGCACAGCCCGATGCTCGCGACAGCGCGACGCCGTGCATGGCCATCGACACGACCTCGCGGGCATTGCGTGGGAACAACACCGGGATCCCGAGGGCGGCCAGCGACCGCTCGCTGACGGCGGGCACGGTCGACGACTTGGACGCCGGATCGTCACCGACCAGAAGCAGCATTCCCCCATGGGGATTGGCGCCGTACATGTTGGCGTGCCGCAGTGCGTCCGTCGCGCGGTCGAGGCCGGGCCCCTTGCCGTACCAGACTCCGACGACGCCGTCATGGGTAGGCTGCCCCGCCGGGAGCACCGCCTGGCTGCCCCACACCGAGGTGGCCGCCAGCTCCTCGTTGAGTCCGGGCACGAACGTGATGTCGTTGGCCCGCAACACGTCGGGCATGCCCGCCAGCATCCGGTCGACGCCACCGAGCGGACTGCCCTGGTATCCGGAGACGAACGTCGCCACGCGCAGACCCGCCCGCGCGTCGCGCTGGTGCTGTTCGACGAGGGCACGCGCGATGGCCTGGACACCGGTCAGCACCACGGCGCCGGACCCCGACCGGTAGCGGTCGCCCAGTTCGTAGGGCTGACGGTCCGGTCGGCGGATGTCGAGATCGGTCATCGGGACTCACCACCTGGAGCTGTTGACTGGGCTATGTGCTGACTCCAGGGAAGCATCGGTACGCAGGTTGAGCAAGCGAAGCCCACTTCGTTGAGCATGTTGCCCATTTCTGGGCCGGTGTGACGTGCGATACTGAGCGACATGACGACGCTGGACCGTACCGACGCCCGAATGCTGTTGGAGCTGTGCGACGCGCCGCGTGCCACCGGAGTGCAACTCGCGGCGACACTCGGGCTGGCGCGCAACACCGTCCAGGCCCGGCTCACCAGGTGGGATCAGGACAGGGTGCTGGCTCCGATCGACCGCTGCGTGTCGCCGCGGGACCTCGGCTATCCACTCAAGGCGTACATCACCGCGGTCGTCGATCAGCACCGCCTCGACGACGTCATCGGCGAGCTGGAGTCCATCGCGCAGATCACCCAGATCACCGGTCTCTCCGGCGCCGCCGACCTCCTGATCGGCGTCGTCGCCACCGACGCCGACGATCTGTACCGCGTCGCAGGCCTGGTGCTCGCGGTGCCGGGCGTCGAGCGCACCACCATGTCGGTCGCGATGCACGAGGCGTTCGCCTACCGGACGCGACCGCTTCTGGAAGCCCTCGCGCGCAGAGCCTAAGCCGCCGCCAGACTTTCGATGCGCCGGAGCGCAACGGCGCAGACGGCCAGATAGGCCGGTGCCCAGAGCGGCACCCCGAACGACGCCACACAACCGTCGGGGTGCCCGCGGACGACGTGGCGCGTGGCGGGCACTCCGGCCACCCGCCACGCCCACGCGTGACCGTCGTCGAACTCGGTGACCTCGAAGGGCAGCCGCACGCCGAACGGCACGGACACCACGCCCCTCGACCCGAGCCGCAGCGGGCCCGGCCCGGTCAGCTCGGCGCCCATGACCGACGGTCCCCACTGCGGCCACGCGTCGAGGTCGGTCAGCACGCGCCACACCGCATCGGGCGCGGCGGCCATGGTCCGCGACGTGGTCAGCATGCGATCACCGATCAGCCCGACATGGCGGCGCGGCCCGCCACGTGCCGGGTTCGCACCTCGGCCAGGAAACTGCTCACCTCCACCGCGCAATGCCTGGCGTGGGAGGCATCCACGAGATCGAACGCGTGGCCGGCCCGCGGTATCTCGCGGTAGTCGACCGGATGCCGGGATACCGCCGCCAGCGCGTCGCGGAATCGACGGGCCTCGTCGACCGGGATGATGGCATCCCACTCGCCGTGGACGAGGAGAAACGGTGGCGCCTCCCGGTGGACGCGCGCCAACGGCGATGCGGCCGTGAAGATCTCGGGGTGGCGGTATTGACTGCGCCCCACCACGACCCGCTCGAGGAAGCCTTGGAAGTTCTTGCGCGTCGGCCCCGAGCGATCCTCCCAGTCGTAGCGCCCGTAGATGCCGACGACCGCGTCGACCGACGTGTCGGCATCCTCGGGGAGCTCGCCACGAAAGGCCTCCTCACCGGGCGTCAGGCCAGCCAGCGCGGCCAGATGCCCGCCCGCCGAGCACCCCGCGAGCGCGACGAAGTCGGGATCGCCGCCGTACTCGTCGACGTGCGCCCGCGTCCACGCGATGGCCGCGTTGACGTCGGCGATGTGCCGCGGCCAACGGTGCACGGGCGACACCCGATAGTCCATCGTCAGACACACCCAACCCTGCTTCACCAGATGCGACAGCAGGGTGTGGCCCTGCAGAATCCTGGTGCCCTGGACCCACGCCCCGCCTGGCACGAACAGCAGAACGGGTGCACCGGGCGGCACGTCGGGTCGCCGCCACACGTCGAGAAGTTGAGCGGGGTGATCACCGTAACGAATGGAACTGCGGTGCAGATACTTTCGACGCTGCGCGCGAGCCAGCAGATACGGCGGCACGCGACGTCCCGAGGCCGCTCGCCGCTCGTCGTCTCCGACGTGTGCCGTGCTCCTGCGGCGGCCGACGGCACCGCGCAGGGCCGCCGGGGCGTAGTGGCCTCCCCACAGTGCCATCGCCGTCAGGCCTCCGAACGGCTCGAGGTGCCTGCCGACGACGGGCAGCGCCGAGTAAGCCCTACTCGTCGCCAGGACGACGTCAACCGGACGTAACCGTGGCATCGGCTAGTGCCGCGTGCCATCGCTGGTACGGGCTGCCGTGGCCGACGCCTCGCAGGAACAGTCAGCCATGTCGATGCTGACGTTGCCGCACGTGGGACAAATGAAGGGGATCATGGGGCGCCTTCCACTCAGACGAGCCTTACGCTGGCCTGGCGACCGCGTCGCGGCGGGACATACCCGGCACCAGCCGAGCCGAAACGCCCTCTGTCGGCATTGCCCACGTGCGTAGTCTCGAGGGCGTGAGCAACGCGCGTACCAGGGTGGTCATCGTCGGCGGCGGGTTCGGCGGACTCTTCTGCGCGCGCAGCCTCGGCGGCGACGACGTCGACGTCACCCTGCTGGACCGTGCGGCCAGCCACGTGTTCCAACCGCTGCTCTACCAGTGCGCCACCGGGACACTCAGCATCGGTCAGATCAGCAGGTCACTGCGCGAGGAGCTCGCCAGACACCGCAACGTGACGACGCTGCTCGGCGAGGCGATCGACCTCGACGTCGAGGCACGCCACGTGCTCGCGCGCCGACCCGACGCATCGACGTTCACGCTGGAGTACGACGTCCTGGTGCTGGCTGCCGGGATGCGCCAGTCGTACTTCGGTCGCGAGGACTTCGCCAAGTGGGCGCCCGGCATGAAGACCCTCGACGACGCGCTGAGCGTACGACGGCGCATCTTCGCCGCGTTCGAGATCGCCGAGACGCTGGAGCCCGGCCCCGAACGCGACGCGTGGCTCACCTTCGCAGTCGCCGGGGGCGGGCCCACCGGCGTGGAGCTCGCGGGTCAGATCCGCGAGATGGCCACCCGCGCGCTGGCCAACGAATTCCACAGCATCGAACCGGAAGAGGCCAAGGTGCTGCTGTTCGACGGCGGCAGCTGTGTGCTGTCCAGTTTCGCCCCGGCTCTGTCGGCGAAGGCCGCCGGGATCCTGGAACGCCTCGGCGTGGAACTGCACATGGGCGTGCACGTCACCGACGTCCGTCGCGAGGGCATCACCGTGACGCCGAAGTCGGGTGGTCCGAGTGAGGACTTCGCCGCGCGAACGGTGCTGTGGACGGCGGGCGTGGAGGCGGTGCCGTTCGCCAGGCGGGTCGCCGAAGTCCTTGGCGCAGAATCGGATCACGCGGGCCGGATCGCGGTCGATGCCGATCTCTCCGTACCGGGCCATCGGGACGTCTTCGTGGTCGGCGATCTCGTCGGCCGCGACAAGCTACCCGGTGTCGCCGAGAACGCGATGCAGGGCGGTCTGCACGTCGCGGCCTGCATCCGTCACGACGCGGCAGGCGTGGCGCGCAAGAACTACCGCTACCGCGACGTGGGTTCGGCGGCCTACATCAGCCGCGGGCACGCCCTGCTTCAAGTCGGCCCCGTCAAGCTGGCAGGGTTTTTCGGTTGGCTCGGTTGGGGATTCATCCACATCGCCTTCCTCACCGGCGTGCAGAACCGCATCAGCACCGTGGCCACGTGGCTGTCGACGATCGCCCGCGCGCGGCGCACCGACCGCATCTTCATGCTGGGCAGCCCGACCACCCACGAACAGCCGTACACGTGGTCGGCCTGCGGCCCCGTGGCGATCCAGTCCAAGGCGTCCGAGGAGAAAGCGAGCGACGGTGGCTGACATCACGATGTTGATCCTCGACGACCACAACTGGTTCCGCGAACAGTTCGCCCGGCTCGACTACCTTCGCGCCCGCCCCGCGGTGAAACGTGAAGCGCTCGAACGCGTCTGGCGACCGCTCGCCGACAAGCTCGACGTGCACGCCTACATCGAGGAGGCGATCTTCTACCCTCAGCTGCTCAGGCGCGGCGTCGACGATCCCGAGGGCGAGACGCTCGACGCCATCGGTGACCACAACGACATCCGTGACGGGGTCCGCGACGCCGATGCCGCCGAGATCGGCACGCCGACTGGTGGGCGGCGGTCGACCGCACCCGCGCGGCCAACGACGAGCACATGGGCGAGGAGGAACGAGAGGGCCTGTCCGACTTCCGCCGCCACGCACCCGCCGGACTGCGCGAGGCGCTCGGGCGTCAGTACGGCGACTTCATGGCGGAGCACCCGACGACCAAGGGTCTGCGCATCGTCGACCGCGATCCGCGGGCCTACGTCGAGCAGGCCGAGGCCGAACAGGCACCGCGAGCGAGCGACACCTCGCTGCGCATCGGCAGCCTGAAGGGTCGCTGACTCCCGCGCCGCCAGCCTGTCATTAGCCAGCATAGACACTGAAATTCACGTGCCAAAGACCTGTGAATCTGCTTGAGCCAAGCGCAAGAACGGCTGACTGACCCCCTAATTGACGCCAAGCGGAACACAGGAACTTGGAGGTCATCATGAAGCGAATCGACAGCCGCCGGACGAAGACGGCGGCCACGCTGCTCGGCGGCACCGCCCTCATCGCGATGGGCGTCATCGGGGCGTGGGCAGGCGTGGCCAAGGACGGTCAGACGGCCGTCGTGTCCGGCGGTTCGATGCAGACCGGCGAGACGACGACGCTGACCTACTCGGGGACGATCGCCCCCGTCGTGGCGGTTCCTCCGGTCAAGGCGACGTTCTTCGGCGAGAGCTGAGCTCCGCAGCTGCCGAGCGCACCGCCTCGGTGACGGCCCCGATCAGCGGGCTGTCCAGCTTCCAGCACTGCCAGAACAGCGGGACGTCGAGGTGGACGTCGGCGATCCGCACGAACGAATCGTCGGCGGCCGCCCGCTCGGGATACATCGCCCACCCCAGACCGGCGAGCACCGCCGCCCGGAAGCCCTCCGCGGTGGGCACGTAGTGCACCGCACGGTTGATAGTCCGCCGAAAGACCTTGCGCACCAACATGTCCTGCAGCGCATCACCCCGGTTCCACGCCAGCGACGCCGACGAGGCGACCGTCGCCGCGGTGAATCCGCCCGGTAGTTGGCGTTCGACGAACTCCGCACTGGCCACCGGCACGTAGCGCATCACGCCGAGGGGTTGCACGCGGCAACCGGACACCGGCGTCCGCTCCGTCGTGACGGCCCCCACCACCGAACCCTCGCGCAGCAACCGGGCCGAGTGGTCCTGATCCTCGATCCGGATGTCGAACAGCACGTTCGGCAGCGCCGCGAGCACCGACGTGAACCACGTCGACATCGAGTCGGCGTTGACCGCGAGCGCGACCCGGGTGCGTTCGCCGGGGCCACCGCCCATTTCGGCGAGCGCCTCGGACTCCAACAGCGCCGTCTGCGCCGCCAGTCGCAGCAGCGGAATACCGGCAGCAGTTGCCGTGCAGGGCTTCTCCCGTTTCACCAGGACCTGGCCCACGGCATGCTCGAGCGCCTTGATGCGCTGGCTGACCGCCGAGGGCGTCACGTGCAGCTTCGCCGCGGCGGCGTCGAAGGAGCCCAGTTCGACGACGGCCGCCAGGGCCGCCAGCTGCTGGCCATCGACTGTCACATTAGAAATACTAATGTAGGTGAAGAATCATTAGCTGTACTGCAGATAACCAGCACTCTAGCGTCGACGACGTGAACTCACCCGTCGTCGTCGGCTTCCTGGCCTCGTTCGCGCTGATCGCCGCCATCGGCGCCCAGAATGCGTTCGTACTGCGCCAAGGCATCCGCCGCGAGCACGTCCTGCCCGTCGTGGCCATGTGCACGTTGTCCGACGTCGTGCTGATCGCCGCGGGCATCGCGGGCGTCGGCGCACTGATCGGTGCCCACCCCGGCGCGCTGAACGTCGCGAAGTTCGGCGGGGCCGCGTTCCTCGTCGGCTACGGACTGCTGGCAGCCAGGCGCGCGTGGCGGCCCGCGTCCCTGACGCCGTCCGACGCGGCGCCGGCCCGGCTGGTCGAGGTGCTGGTGACGTGCGCGGCGCTGACGTTCCTCAACCCCCACGTGTACCTCGACACCGTCGTCCTGCTTGGCGCGCTGGCCAACGAGCATCGCGACGAACGCTGGCTGTTCGGCGTCGGCGCCGTCACCGCCAGCGCAGTCTGGTTCGTCGGGCTCGGGCTGGGCGCGCGCCGACTGTCGGGACTGTTCGCCAAGCCCGCCACCTGGCGGGTGCTCGACGGCCTGATCGCCGTCACCATGATCGGCCTCGGCGTCTCGCTCGCGGTGTCCTGATACAGGCTCACGGGGCCACGACGACGCCGAAGGTGTTGCCGGGGAAGCAGACCGTGCCGTTGCACCACGTGCCGTAGGAGCCCTGGTCGGGCTGCACCGGCGGCGGTGCGTGGGTGCCACGCACGTCGCCCTGGGCGCAGACGACGGTGCCACTGGAGTCGTTGCAGGCCGCGGACGCCACGGGCGCGCCTGCCACTCCGGTCACGCCGACGGCGACGAGACACATGGGTAGGACGAGACGCGCGGGCATTCTCATGATCACTCCTCGGTGCACCCTCCAGCATGCACCTCGATGCGCAGCCCGCGCACGTGCAGTCAGCTCTTCTTGCTGGGGATCACGATGACGACGATCAGCGTCAGGATGCTGAAGAACAGGCCGAGGATGCCCCAGCCGATCGCGCTGCGGCCTTTGGAGCCCGCGATCACCGCGCAGATGATGGCGGCGATGATGCTGCCGATCAAGACGAAGATGCCCTTGATGCCGCGCAGGATGAACCCGGCCGCCTCGATGTTGTCCGAAGCCGCGAGCAGGACGCTGTGCATCATGGCGCTGATACCTCCACGTTGAGGAACATCCGGCGACGATCGCCGGATCCATGTCTTACCCCGGTCGACGCGTTCCAATCCCTCATTCAGCCGCCTGACAGCCAATTGGCCAACGTGACGCAGGTGCGAAGATCAGTCGAATTCTTCGCACCCGCGTCACGTTCACGGACGGCCGCCTGCGACGCCTGGGTCAGGATGCAGTGTGGACTTCTCCGTGCTCGACGTCCCGCGTGCCGCCCCGCCGGATCCCGAGGCCTATCTGCGTGCCGCGATCGCATGGCACTTCGGCGCCGACACCGGATCTCCGTTCTGGCTCCACGCCGCCGAGCGACTGCCCTTCGACCCCCTGACCGCCGTCCGCACCTACGACGACCTTCGGCTGTTTCCCAACCTGGTCGACGAATTGCGAAGCGTGCCAGTCGAAGACCTCATCCCCCGCGGCTACGGGTACCCGCTGCCAGTGCCGCGAATCTACGAGTCAGGGGGCACCACCGGGGCGCCCAAGCGGACGGCGCAGCTGCCCGACTGGGTGGAGCAGGTCACGCGCTGGCAGGTGGAGGACTTCACCGCGGGCGGTTTCGTCGAGGGCGCCGGACTGCTGTGCATGATGCCGTGTGGGCCTCACGGCGTCGGCCACTTCGACCGCGCGGTCGCCGAACGGCTGGGGTCGACCTTTCACGCGATCGACCTGGATCCGCGCTGGGTCAAGAAACTCGCGGCCAGGGGGGCATCCGCGGAGGTGGCCGCCTACGTCGAGCACGTCGTCGAGCAGGCGCGATTCGTCCTCGAGACCCAGAACGTCGCCAACCTCCATGCAACACCGCCGCTCCTGGAGGCGATCGTCCGCGACGATGCGCTCGTCGACCTGGTCAACGCCAAGATCCGGTACGTGCTGCTGAGCGGCGCGCACGTCGACCTCGACACCCTCGACGTCCTGCGCGGCGTCTTCCCCGACACCGCCGTCGCCACCGTGTTCGGCAGCACGATGATCCTGTCGCAGGCCGCCACCAGGCTCGCCCCGGACGGCGGGTTCGTCTTCGATCCCCGGTCGCCCTACGTGGTGTTCTGGGTGATCGATCCGGAGTCCGGTGAACCGGTGCCCCACGGCGAGCGCGGCCAGGTGGTGATGAACCACGTCAGCAAGGGCATGTTCATCCCGAACAACCTCGAGCGGGACACCGCCGTACGCGTGGAGGGGCCCACCGGACAGGTCGGGGACTCGGTCCGCGAGGTCGCACCCGTGGCGGTGTTCGGCGGCGAACCCGTCATCGAGGGCGTCTACTGACCATGGGTCTCGTCGCACTCGATGCGCTCGGTATCGATGGCGAATACCGCACGCGCAAAACCGAACTCGTCACCGACACCGCTGGCGTACCGGTCGCCGAGCTGAGCTCCGTGCCGCGAATGTACGTCACCAGGGCGGTCGGCGGGCAGCGCAGAACGCGCCCGCTGCCCGTCGCCGAGCGGGCTGCCGCCCTCGCACGCGCCGCGGAGCTGTTCCTCTCCGCTCCCGTCGCGGGGCTGGAGTTCGACGAGTACGTCGCGCTGACGTGCCGGGTCACCGGGCTGCCGATGACGGTCGCGCGGGCGGGCGGTGAGGTGGTGGCCGAATCCCTGGCCACGACGTTCGACGCCGTCACCCCGGCGCGGCCCGTGGGCGCCCACCTCGACTGGCGCGACGTCGGCGGTGCGGGCGGTGCGGTCTGGGCCAGGCGCGGCGACGTACTCGCCGTGCTCGCCCCGGGCAATGCCCCCGGCGTGCACGGGTTGTGGCCGCAAGCCCTTGCCCTCGGGTACCGGGTCGCGGTCCGGCCGTCGCGGCGCGAGCCGTTCACGGCCCACCGGTTGGTCACGGTGTTGCGCACCGCCGGGTTCCGTCCGGCGGACGCCCTGTTCCTGCCCACCGACTATCCGGGGGCCGACGAACTCGTCCGCGCCTCGGACCTCGCCATGATCTACGGCGGCCAGGACGTCGCCGACCGCTATTCTCCAGATCCGACGGTGCTGGTGAACGGCCCCGGTCGCAGCAAGATCCTGATCACCGCCGAATGCGACTGGCGCCCCTACCTCGACCTCATCGTCGAATCGATCGCCGGCCTCGGCGGGATGGCGTGCGTCAACACCACCGCCGTGCTCTTCGAGGGCGACCCCGCCCCGCTGGCCAGAGCCATCGCCGACCGCCTCGCCACGATGGTGCCGATGCCCAACGTCGACGAGCGGGCCACGCTGCCCACCATGCCGGTCGCCGGCGCGCGCGCACTCGCCGATCACCTGGCCCGCCGTGGCGCAGGCGCCGAGGCCGTGCTCGGCGCCGGGCAGGTGGTGGCCGACCTCGGGGACGGGTACGCCGCACTACGGCCCGCCGTCCACGTGCTGCGCCGACCCGACCCCGACACCCTCGACGTCGAACTGCCCTTCCCGTGCGTCTGGGTGTCGGCGTGGTCACGGGCCGACGGTCCACGGGTGCTTGGCAACTCGCTGGTGCTCACCGTGATCAGCACCGACGACGCACTCGTCGACGACCTGATCGCCGACCCGACGATCACCAACGTCTACCGCGGCGGCGTGCCCACCCAGTACTCGAGGCCGCACATCCCACACGAGGGCTTCCTCGCGGACTTCCTGATGCGCAACAAGGGGTTCATCCAGACGTAGCCCGCCCGCCGACTGCGAGTCGGCTGCGACGTGTGGACTGGCGGCCGTCGATGACCGCGCCGGAAGGAACCCCCATGCCAGACCAGGACGTCACCCTCGAGCAGGATCCCGCCACGGAGACCGAGTCGTCCGAGGTGATCCGCGAGGAGCCGACCGAGGTCACCGTCGAGGTCGTCCGCACCGATGACGCCGAGGTCGTCGAGCCGGCGTCGACCCGGGGCATCGTCATCCGCCACGTCCTGGAACGCCAGCTGGGCGCGGGCCAGAGCCTGGGCGCCCAACTGGTCGGCGCCTCCACCGACGTCTCCGTCGCGCTCGCCCACGCACCGGCCAGCGTCGTCGACGAAATTCGCGGCGGCGCAACGCTTCCCGCCGCGCTCGACCACACCCGCACGGAGGTGCGCGGCGTCGTGGCCGACACCGGCAGCCGGGTCCGCACCGCCATCGGCGAGTACGTCGGCAACCAGGCCGCGCTGCCCAACGCCGTCGTCGTGGGGGCCGCCGACGTCGCCGAGGCCGTGCTGCGTGCCCAGGGCAGCGTCGCGGCCACGGCCATCGACTCGGCGTTCACCGTCGCGACGGTCGCCGCGCGCGGAGGCAACGTCAGGGAATCCGTGACCCGGGAGCGCCGCGACCTCGCCGCGCAGGCGGGGGCCGCCCGCGCCGAGATCGCCGAGTCCATTCAGCGGGCCGCCGAGGAGATCCGGGGCGCCGTCAAGGATTACGACGAGTACCTCGAGGCCTTCTCCGACGAGGACTGAGCCGCGCCGGGGGCGACGTTTTGCGCCGCCCCACCGCCGGTTACCGATTACGCTCGGCCGCGTGCCGACAAACTGGTCCCGACGTCGTTTCCTGGCCGTCACCGCGGGGCTGTCATTGGCCGCGGTGGCCTGCAGTTCGGAGAAACCGGGCACGGTAGCCGGCGACGGCTCGGTGACCGTCAAACACGCCTTCGGCGAGACCAAGATTCCGGCGGCGCCCAAGCGCGTCGTCAGCGCGGGCTTCACCGAGCAGGACGACCTGCTGGCGCTCGGCGTGGTACCCATCGCCATCACCGACTGGTTCGGTGGTGAGCCGTTCGGGGTGTGGCCGTGGGCGCAGGGCAAGCTGGGTGCCGCGCAGCCCGTGGTGCTGAACATCTACGACGGCATCCAGGTCGACCAGATCGCCACGCTGAAACCCGATCTCATCGTCGCCACCAACGCGGGTCTGGACCAGGACACCTACTCGAAGCTGTCCGCGATCGCGCCGACCGTCGCCCAGTCGGGCCAGAACGCGTTCTTCGAGCCATGGAAGGACCAGGCCAACACCATCGGCCAAGCCGTGTTCAAGTTCGACGACATGACCAAGCTGATCGCCGACGTGGACGCCGCGTTCACCGACGTCGGCAAGAACAACCCGTCGTTCAACGGCAAGAAGGTCGTGGTGGTCAGCGCCACCACGTACCAGGGCAACTACGACGTCACCCCGCCCGGCTGGCGCACGGAGTTCCTGACGCAGATGGGCCTCACCACCCCGGACTCCATCACCGCCTACGTCAAGGACGACCGCGCGCAGGTGCCCCACGACAAGCTGGGGTCGGTGCTCGACGCCGCCGACGTCGTGGTCTGGAAGACCCAGAGCGACGAGGAACAGGCCGCCCTCGTCGCCGCGCCGGAGTTCGCTGCGCTGACGTCGACGAAGGCCAACCGGAACGTCTTCACGGGCAAGGATCTGGCGGGCGCGCTGGCCTTCACGTCAGTGCTGTCCTATCCGCTGGTGGCAGCGCAGTTACCACCGATGATCTCCAAGGCACTCCTCTGACAAGATGACCGGGTGACAAGCCAGACACCCGAGACATCAGCGCCACGTACAGGATTCGCACAGGTCGGCTCGGCCTACTATCCGATCCTCGTCGCGGTGTTCACGGCGCTGGTCATCATCTCGAACGTCACCGCCACCAAGGGCGTGGCCTTCGGTCCGATCATCACCGACGGCGGCTTCATCGTCTTCCCGCTGACCTACGTGATCGGCGACGTGCTGTCGGAGGTGTACGGGTTCAAGGCGGCACGGCGCGCCATCTTCCTCGGCTTCTCGATGAACGTCTTGGCCGCTCTGGCGTTCTGGGTCACGCTCTATCTTCCCGCCGCGGACTTCTACGACAACCAGGCCGCACTCGAGAACGTCGTGCACGCCTACACCCAGTTGATCATCGCCGGCCTCGCCGGATTCATCGTCGGGCAAACCATCAACGCGTGGGTCGTGGTGGCGATCAAGGAACGCACCAAGGAGAAGCACCTCTGGGCGCGCCTGGTCGGCTCGACGTTTGCTGGACAACTCGGGGACACGCTGGTTTTCTGCAGTATCGCCGCGGGCGCGATCGGTATCACCACGTTCCACGACTTCGCCGTGTACACGGCCCTCGGCTGGCTGTACAAGACCGCGGTCGAAGTGGTCATGCTGCCCATCACGTACCGGGTGATCGCCTACATCAAGCGCAGGGAGCCCACCTACGAGCCGGCCGCATGAAGCATCTCTGAGGCTCTTCTGGCGAGGTCCTAAGTCCGAGTGAAAAGATTGCTACCCGCGGGTAGCTTGGCGGGATGACGGTCACGGCTGAAGTGATGGACACGATGTCCCTCGGGACGGTTCACGACTGCGGAGACCAGGCGCTGCTGCTCGACTTCGAGAGCACCGCCGAAGTGCTGGCGTGGTCCGAGGCACTGAGGAAGGCCGACCTGCCCGGCGTTCTGGATATCGTCCCCGCGTCGAAGACGGTGCTGCTCGAACTCGCGGCGCCGCGCCACCTGGCCGCGACGCGGGCGCGCCTGGAGACGGTGCGGGTGGAGCGCGCCGCCGTCGACGGGACGACGCCCGCCGACCACCGCGCCGACGTCACCATCGACGTCGTCTACGACGGCGACGATCTCGACGAGGTCGCCCGGCTCACCGGTCTGTCCGCCGAGGCCGTCGTCGCGGCTCACACGGCCGCCCCCATGCGGGTCGGGTTCGGCGGATTCGCCCCCGGCTTCGCCTATCTGGTGGGCGGTGACGAGCGTCTGCACGTCCCTCGCCGCGCCGAACCCCGCACCAGGGTGCCCGCCGGATCCGTGGGTCTGGCAGGTGAATTCAGCGGTGTGTACCCGCGGGAGACCCCGGGCGGCTGGCAGCTGATCGGCCGCACCGACGCCGTGCTGTGGGACGTCGAACGCGATCCGCCCGCGCTGCTGACGCCGGGCATGTGGGTGCGGTTCCGCGCGGTGGGGAGCCGGCCGTGACCACCCTCGAGATCCTGAAGACCGGACCGCTGGCGCTGCTCGAAGACCTCGGGCGCCCGGGGTTGGCGCACATGGGCGTCACCCGCTCCGGGGCCGCCGACCGGCGCTCGCACGCGTTGGCCAACCGGCTGGTGGCCAACCCGCACGACCGGGCCACCATCGAGGTCATGTTCGGCGGATTCTCGGCGCGCGTGCACGGCGGTGACGTCGCGATCGCCGTCACCGGAGCCGACGCCGATCCGTCGGTGAGTGGACTTCGGTTCGGCACCAACAGCATTCACCATGCGCACGATGGCCAGGTGATCTCACTCGGGACGCCGCGCGCCGGCCTTCGGAGCTACCTCGCCGTGCGCGGCGGCATCGACGCGTCGCCCATGCTCGGTTCGCGCAGCTACGACGTGATGTCCGCGATCGGGCCACGGCCGCTGCAGCCAGGTGACGTCCTGACCGTCGGCGAGCACACCGCCGACTACCCCGAACTCGACCAGGCTCCGGTCGCGTCGATCGCCGACGACCTCGTCGAGCTGGCGGTCGTCCCCGGCCCGCGCGACGACTGGTTCACCGACCCGGACGCGCTGACCCGCACCGAGTGGGTGGCGTCGGACCGCAGCGACCGCGTCGGCATGCGCCTCGCCGGACGCCCCCTGCTCACCAGGTGGACCGACCGCCAACTTCCGAGCGAGGGCGCCACCCGCGGCGCAATTCAGGTGCCGCCCAACGGCTTACCCGTGATCCTCGGCCCCGATCATCCGGTGACCGGCGGTTATCCGGTGATCGGGGTGGTGGCGGACCGCGACATCGACAAGGTCGCCCAGGTGCGGCCGGGCCAGCACGTGCGCATGCACTGGTCACGTCCCCGCAGTCGGTAGTCTTCGCGGTCCGCCCCTGGTAGGAACGAGGTGTGCTGCACACCGCGCGCCTGGTTCACACCTCCGATCTCGACGCCGAGACCCGCGAGGACGCCCGCCGAATGGTGATCGAGGCGTTCTCCGGTGGTGAGCTCGTGTTCACCGACGACGACTGGGAACACGCGCTCGGCGGCATGCACGCGTTGATCTGCGTCCGCGGCGCGCTGATCGCGCACGGCGCCGTCGTCCAACGCCGCCTCCTGCATCAGGGCTCGGCGTTGCGCTGCGGCTACCTCGAGGCCGTCGCCGTGCGGGAGGACTGGCGCGGCCAGGGGCTGGCGATGGCGGTGATGGACGCCCTCGAGCAGGTCCTGCGGGGCGCCTACCAGCTGGGCGCGCTCTCCTCGTCGGAAGCGGGACGGCACATCTACGGGTCGCGGGGCTGGTTGCCGTGGGAGGGCGCCACGTCCGTGCTCGGCCCGACCGGGCTGACGCCGACGCCCGACGACGACGCCTCGATCTTCGTCTTGCCACTGACCGTGGAGCTCGATCTCACCGGCGAGATCACCTGCGACTACCGCGACGGGGACGTGTGGTGAGCAGCGTCTGAGCACCTCACCACGCGGGACTCACCCGCGTGAGGGGAAGTTCACCGACGGGTCACGGCCCGGGCGTCGCGATATGGGCAGGCAACGGCGGGGTAACCGCACCGCAACACCGAGTGCCTTCACTAGGGGCATGCGTGACCCCGACTGGGCACCGCTCACCGGCTTCCGGGTGGCAGTGACCTCAGCCCGACGTGCTGACGAGCTGAGCACGCTGCTGCGCCGCCGCGGGGCCTGTGTGACCAGTGCGGCGGCGATCGCGATGGTGCCGCTGCCCGACGACGACGAGCTGCACGGCCACACCGAGGCCCTCATCGCCTCCCCGCCCGACGTCGTCGTCGCCACGACCGGCATCGGGTTGCGCGGCTGGCTCGACGCCGCCGACGGCTGGGGGCTCGCCGCCGAACTGACGACCGCCCTCGGCAAGGCGCGCATCGTGTCGCGCGGTCCCAAGGCCACCGGTGCGCTGCGCGCGGCCGGGCTCCCCGAGGAGTGGTCACCGGACTCCGAGTCGTCCCGCGAGGTCCTGCAGTACCTGCGCGCCGGCGGCATCGCCGGCCTGCGGATCGCGGTGCAGTTGCACGGGGCGACTGCCGAGTGGGATCCGTTCCCGGAGTTCCTCGACGAGTTGCGCAACGCGGGCGCCGAGGTCGTGCCCATCCGGGTCTACCGCTGGCATCCCGCGCCGCGGGAGGGCGCGTTCGACGCTCTCGTCGGCGGTGTCGCCGAGCACCGCTTCGACGCCGTCAGCTTCACGTCGGCGCCCGCCGTGGCGGCGATGTTGATGCGCGCCGTCGAACTGGGGATCGAGGACAAGGTGCTCGCGGCGCTGCGGACCGACGTGCACGCGATGTGCGTGGGCCCCGTGACGGCGCGACCACTGGTCCGCCTCGGCGTGCCGACGTCCGCGCCGGAGCGGATGCGGCTCGGGGCGCTGGCCCGCCACATCACCGACGAGCTGCCCCTGCTGCAGTCCAGGACCGTGACCGTCGCGGGCCACGTGCTGGAGATCCGCGGCACCTGCGTGCTGGTCGACGGCGTCGTCAAGGAACTCCCACCCGCGGGCATGGCGACCATCCGCGCGCTGGCGCACCGCCCGGGCAACGTCGTGTCGCGCGGCGAGTTGCTCAATGCCCTGCCCGGTGGCGGCACCGACACGCACGCGGTGGAGACGGCCGTACTTCGATTGCGAACGGCGTTGGGCGACAAGCACATCGTCACGACCGTGGTGAAGCGGGGCTACCGGCTGGCCGTGGACGAGGGCGTCGCGTGAACCCACTGCTGGTCGCCCACGGCACCCGCAAGGCAGAGGGCGTCGCGATGGTCGCCGAGCTCGCCGGACGGGTCGGTGCCCACCTCGGTCAGCGGGTCCACACGGCGTTCGTCGACGTGCTCGGCCCGACGCCCGCCGGGGCGCTGTCGGCGTTCTCCGACGGACCTGCGGTGGTGGTTCCCGCGTTCCTGGCCAGCGGTCACCACGTGCGGGTCGACATCCCCGGCTTCGTCGCCGCCAGCGGCCACCCCGACGTCACGGTGACCGCGGCGCTGGGTCCGTCGCGGGAGATGGTCCTGGTCCTCGTCGACCGACTGCTCGAATCCGGCTGGCGGCCAACCGACTCCGTGCTGCTGGCCGCCGCGGGCACGTCCGACGAACGCGCGCTGCGCGACCTGCGCGCCACCGCGGCAATGTTGTCGGCGGCGATCGGCGGCCGGGTTGGGCTCGCGTACGCGGCAACCGGAACCCCGCGCGTCGCCGACGCCGTGACCGCCCTGCGCGCACGCGGTGCCCGCCGTGTCACGGTCGCGTCGTACCTTCTGGCGGACGGACTGTTTCAGGACCGCTTGCACCGGTCCGGCGCCGACCTGGTGACGGCGCCGCTGGGGACACACCCCGGCGTGATCCGCCTGATCGCCGACCGGTTCCGCCTGGCGCGGCAGCGCACCGCTGCCTGACCGATCTCGCCGGGTTCCCGACCCGCCACCTCGTCGGAGGGTAGACGATGGTGTCATGACGGACACCGCGGTCCTGGACACCTACCGCTACCTGCGGGGCGGCATGGTGGTGATGATCGTCATGCTGGGGACCGCGGTTCTCGTCGAACGCGCGCACGCGACGTGCTGGCAGACCTCGATCAGCGCCTACTACTTCACCTCCGCGCACGGCGTGTTCATCGCCGCACTCTGCGTCATCGGCGCGATGCTGATCGTCTACCAGGGCAGCAGCGACACCGAGGACGTCCTGTTGAACCTGGCGGGCATCCTGGCGTTCGTGGTCGCGATGGTGCCCACGACGCGGCCCGTACTGCTCTGCGGCAGTGCGGATCTGAACATCGACGGACAGTCCGCGATCGCCAACACGTGGGCCGTCGTCGTCGCCCTCGCGGTGTCGCGCGCCGCCTCGTGGTGGCTGCACCGCCGCACCGGGACGGCCCCAGCGCGCAGCACGCTCGGCACCGCGGCGGTGTGGGTGCAGAGGGTCCTGCTGGGCGTCGGGCTCGTCGCACTGATCCTGGCGCCGGAATGGTTCCGCGCCAACGCCCACGGCATCGCGGCGGTCGCCATGTTCGCCGCGATCATCCTGACGGTCGTCATCACGGCGTTCGTGACGGAGCGGGGACGCTATCGGGCCATCTATCAATGGATCTCGGTGATCATGGGACTGACGCTGGCCGCGACGGTGTGTCTGCACCTGCTGCTGGACGGGTTCAACCACGCGGTCATCGTGGTCGAGGCCGCCCTCATCCTGGAGTTCGCGGCCTACTGGCAGGTGCAGACCATCGAGCTGTGGGGCACCGCGACCAGAACCGCGCCCGTGGCGCCGACGCGGCTCCTCCGGGCGCTCTAGCCGCCGATCTCGACGCAGCCGTCGTCGGCGACCCTGGTGCGGTACACCGGCACGGTGACGTCGGGGGCGTCGAGGCACGTGCCGTCGTCGAGGGCGAACGCCTGCTTCTTCAGCGGCGACTGCACGCATGCCCTCCCGCCGCGGTCGCCGACGATCCCGCGCGACAGCACCGCCGCACCGGTCAGCGGATCGACGTTGCCGATCGCCCACAGCGAGCCGTCGTCGAGTCGGAACAGCGCGACCTGCACGCCATCCGGGAGCAGCACACCCACCCCGCGCCCGGGCAGCAGTCGGTCATAGGCGCACGCAGGCGTCCAGACCAGGAGGTCTCTGTCGTCGTCGAGCAGGGTCACGGTCGACCTCCCATTGATGGCATGCCCAGTGGCACCTTCCTGCCGTTGCGTTCGGTGAATTCGACCGTCGGATCGGCGGTCTCGGGAGCGTTGACGAACGACACGAAGCGCGACAGCTTCTCCGGGTCGTCGAGGACGCCCTTCCACTCGCAGGCATAGCCCTCGACGTGGCGGGCGATCGCGTCCTCGAACTCCGCCGCCAACCCCAGCGAGTCGCGGCAGACGACATCGCGCAGGTGCGCGAGCCCACCGTCGAGACCCTCCAGCCACGGGGCGGTGCGCTGCAGTCGGTCGGCCGTGCGGATGTAGAACATCAGAAAGCGGTCGACGTAGCGCACCAGGGTCTCGCCGTCGAGGTCCCCGGCCAGCAGCTGCGCGTGTTTCGGTGTGGCGCCGCCATTTCCGCCGACGTACAGGTTCCAGCCGTTCTCCGTCGCAATCACGCCGACGTCCTTGGCGCGCGCCTCGGCGCACTCCCGCGCGCAGCCCGACACCCCCATCTTGATCTTGTGGGGGGCCCGCAGGCCGCGGTACCGCAGTTCGAGGTCGATGGCCAGCTGCACCGAATCCTGCTGGCCGTACCGGCACCAGTCGCTGCCGACACAGCTCTTCACGGTGCGCAGTGCCTTGCCGTACGCGTGCCCGGACTCCATGCCACCGTCGACGAGCCTGCGCCAGATCTCGGGTAGTTGATCGACCGTGGCGCCGAACATGTCGATGCGCTGTCCACCGGTGATCTTGGTGTACAGCCCGAAGTCGCGGGCGATCTCGCCGATCAGGATCAGCTGCTCGGGCGTGATGTCACCGGCGGGCACCCTCGGCACCACGGAGTAGCTGCCGTTGCGCTGGATGTTGGCGAGGAAGTGGTCGTTGGAGTCCTGCAGCGAGGCCTGCTCGCCGTCGAGGACGTGCTCCGAGCTGGTCGACGCGAGGATCGAGGCGACCACGGGTTTGCAGATGTCGCACCCCCTCCCGGTGCCGTACCGCGCGATCAGACCGGAGAACGTGCGCAGGCCGGACGCCGCCACGATCTCGAAGAGCTCGGCCCGGGACTGTGCGAAGTGCTCGCACAGCGCCGTGCTCTGCGCCACGCCCTGCGCCTCGAGGAGCTGCTTGAGCAGCGGCACGCACGACCCGCACGAGGTGCCCGCCCTGGTCCACGTCTTCAGGGCGGGCACGTCCGTGCAGCCGTCGGCGATCGCGTCGGTGAGATCGCCCTTGCTGACGTCGTTGCAGGAGCAGATCTGCGCTTCGGTGGGCAGGGCACCGATGCCCAAAACGGTTGAACCCGAGTCGGATCCGCCCGGAGCGAGGATCGCGAGCGGGTCACCGGGCAGTGACTCACCGATCATCGGCCTCAGCACGCCGTAGGCGGTGACATCGCCCACCAGGATGCCGCCGAGCAGCGTGCGCGCGTCGTCGGACAGCACCAGCTTGGCGTAGGTCTGGTTCACCGCGTCGTTGACCACCACCTCGAGGCAGTCCGGCGTGGTGCCCATCGCGTCACCGAAGCTCGCGACGTCGACGCCGAGCAGTTTGAGCTTGGTGGACGTGTCCGCTTCGCCGAATTCGGCTGCACCACCGAGCAACCGGTCGGCGACCACCTCGGCGCTGGTGTAGCCAGGCCCCACCAGGCCGTAGCAGACGCCCTCGATCGCGGCGACCTCCCCGACCGCGTAGACGTCGGGATCGGCAGTGGCACATCCCGGATCGGTGAGAATCCCGCCGCGGTCGGCGACCGGGAGCCCGGCCCGCCTGGCCAGCTCGTCGCGGGGGCGGATCCCTGCCGCGAAGATCACCAGACTCGCATCGACCGTGGACCCGTCGCTCAGTTCGACCGTCACGCCGCCCTCGCGCGGCACGATCGACTCGGTGCCCGCCTCGAGGTGCACCACGATGCCGAGCGCACGGATCATCCGGTTGAGCAGCGCCCCGCCGGCCTCGTCGACCTGTCGGCTCAGCAGGTGCGGCGACCGCTCGATCACGTGGGGCGTGATCCTGAACTGGCGCAACGCATGTGCGGCCTCCAACCCCAGCAGCCCGCCGCCGACCACGACGCCTGCCGCACCGCCATCGGCGCGCAGCGCGTCGGCCCGGATGGCGTCCAGGTCGTCGAGATTGCGGTAGACGTGGCACCGGGGAAGGTCGTGACCGGGCACCGGCGGCACGAACGCGCTCGAGCCGGTGGCGAGCACCAGCGCGTCATAGGAGACGCGTCGGCCCAGCACCGTCGTCACGCACTTCGCGGCGCGGTCGATCCGGGTGACGCGGTCGCGCAGGATCAGTTCGACGCGGTCGTCTCCGGCGTAGTCGTTGCCCGGCAGCGCGAGCCGAGCCCTGTCCCAGTGCTCGGTGTAACCGGTCAGACCGACGCGGTCGTAGGCCGCCTCGTGCTCCTCGGCCAGGACCGTGACCCACCAGACGTTCCCGGCGTCGCGCGAGCGCAGCGCCTCGACGAAGCGGTGGGCGACCATGCCGTGGCCCACCACGACGACGCGCTTCTGCGAACCCATGGCCTGACGTTAGGCAGCCGACGTTGCGGGCGTGTCGCGGCGCGTGAAGCGGCCGTCACGGTGTGCTCACCTCGGCCTCACCCGGCTGGTGAGCACTCAGACGTGGCCCGCGTTGGTCGGGGTCGTCGTGTTGTAGGGGTTCGAGGTGGTGGTCGACGTCGTGGTCGTCGGGTCGTCGAACGTCGGCGCGTCGGTCGTCGGCTCCCCCGTGATGACGGGCGCACCTGTGTCCTGACTGGTCTGGACGCTGGGCACGGTGTAGCTCGTCGACGTCGAGGAGCTGGTCGTGTACTCCGAGCCCGACGAGCTGTCCGACGCGGGCGGCGGTGGTGCGAAGTCGGGCGCGTGCGAGGAGTCCGCGGTCCGGATCACGGCGTAGACCAGGATCCCGATCAGCACGACGGCCGCTGCTCCCGCCGCCCACATCAGACCCGGCTGGTCGTGCCAGTCCCACCGCTCGTCCCCGTCGTCCACGGGCGGATCGTAGGACGACGGGTCGAACGCCAGGCAAACGACCTCGGTGTCGAGGTCAGCGCCAGCGCGCGAGCAGCGTCTCGGCCTGCCCCGACAGGAACCGCTGGAAGAACGGGCCGAAGCTGATCCGGCCCACTCCGAGCGGGCCGAACGACGAGGGATCGTCGGCGTCGGGCAGCGCAATCGCGTTGACCGGCAGCGGCAATTCGGAGGTCAGCCGCCGCATGACGGCTGGATCGTGCCTGCCGACGGGATAGAGGCTGTCGGCGCCCGCGTCCGCGGCGAGCCTCAGCCGGGCGATGGCACGGTCCACGCGGTTCGTCTCGTCGCCGTCGTTGCGCAGGAACAGGTCCGTGCGGGCGTTGAGCACCACGTGCACACCCGCCGCGTCGGACGCCTCGCGCAGCTCACCCACCAGGGCGGCGTGCTCCTCGGCCGTCCGGAGCCGCTTGCCCTCCTTGTGCACGGTGTCCTCGACGTTGAGCCCCACCGCGCCCGCCTCGAGCAAACCGTCGATCAGTCGCTGGGGAGCCTCGCCGTAGCCCGACTCGACGTCGACCGAGACCGGCACGTCGACCGCGCCGGTGATCTGCGCGACGCGTGAGGTCAGGTCGTCGAACGACATGCCCTCGCCGTCTTCCTTGCCAACCGAGTCGGCGACCGGATGGCTGCCGACCGTCAACGCGGCAAACCCCGCCTCCACCGCCAGCTTCGCCGACCAGGCATCCCAGACCGTCGGCAGAATCACCGGCGTGCCTGGCACGTGCAGCGCCTTCAGCGCCGTCGCACGCTCCTGCAGAACCTCTTTGGACACGGCTCAACCTCCACTCTTCGACGTGACCTGTCTCACTCTTATCTGGCTCAGTGACTAGCATCAATTGTCGTACTGTGATCCGTGACACCCTTCAGCCCAAGGAGGTCAACTCCGTTGTCCACAACCACCGAACTCGACCAGCTACACGAGCTGATCGGCGGCCTGCGCCGCTGCGTCACGTCCCTGGCATCACGCTACGGCGACACTGCCGCCATGCGTCGCATCGTCAACGATGCCGAGCGCATCCAGAACGACATCGACCGGTTGGACATCGATGCCGAGGAGTTGAATCTCGTTCGCGGGGTAAGCCATCACCACCACACTGCCGAGAAGATCATCATCCCGGACACGCAGTACGCCAGCGACTTCTGGCAGGACGCCAGCGACGATGGTCCAATGACGTCACCGTTCGACTGACCGACCCGCACCACCCGACACATCACGACGAAGTGAGGCAAAGCCCTTGAGCGCACCCACCGCCGACCGCCCCGGCACAGGTGTCTTCTCGCCGACGCGCGCGCAGATCAGCCAGCGCACGCTGCGCACCGACAACTGGCTCAAGTCGCCGATCTGGACCGACCTCGGTTTCGCGGCATTCGTGATCTACGCGACGGTGCGCGCCTTCCAGCGCGACTACTTCTTCGTCCCGGCGTACCACTACCTGACGCCGTTCTACTCGCCCTGCCTGAGCAAGGCATGCGGTGAGGCGAGCGACTTCTGGCCGCAGATCCTGCCTACCACGGGACCGCTGTCCTTGATCCCGTACGCATTCCTGTCGCTGCCGTTCCTCCTGCTGTTCCGGCTGACCTGCTACTACTACCGCGGCGCCTACTACCGCTCGGTGTGGCAGTCTCCGACCGCCTGCGCGGTCGCCGAGCCGCACGCCAAGTACACCGGTGAGACGCGTTTTCCGCTGATCATCCAGAACGTCCACCGGTACTTCTTCTACATCGCCGGAATCATCTCGGTGATCAACACCTACGACGCCATCGTGGCGTTCCATTCCGAAAACGGCCCTGGCGGTTTCGGATTCGGGCTCGGCAACGTGATCCTGGTGATCAACGTGGTGATGCTCTGGATCTACACCCTGTCCTGCCACTCCTGCCGCCACGTCGTCGGCGGTCGACTCAAGCACTTCTCGAAACACCCCGTCCGGTACTGGATGTGGGGCCAGGTGAGCAAGCTCAACACCCGACACAAGCTGTACGCGTGGATCACGCTCGGCACGCTGATGCTCACCGACTTCTACGTGATGCTGGTGGCGAGTGGCACCATCTCCGACCTGAGATTCGTTGGCTGACAAATTGATTCAGAAAGTAAGGGCACACATCAATGGCTGAACTCGAGCGGCACGAATACGACGTCGTCGTGATCGGTGCCGGCGGGGCCGGACTGCGCGCGGTGATCGAGGCCCGGGAACGGGGTTTGCGCGTCGCGGTAGTCACCAAGTCGCTGTTCGGCAAGGCGCACACCGTGATGGCCGAGGGTGGTTGCGCTGCGGCCATGCGCAACGTCAACACCAAGGACTCCTGGCAGGTGCACTTCGGTGACACCATGCGGGGCGGCAAGTTCCTCAACAACTGGCGGATGGCCGAGCTGCACGCGCAAGAGGCCCCGGACCGGGTGTGGGAGCTGGAGACCTACGGCGCGCTGTTCGACCGCACCAAGGACGGCAAGATCAGCCAGCGCAACTTCGGCGGGCACACCTATCCCCGCCTCGCGCACGTCGGCGACCGCACCGGCCTCGAGATCATCCGCACCCTGCAGCAGAAGATCGTCTCGCTGCAGCAGGAGGACAAGCGCGAACTCGGCGACTACGACGCCCGCATCAGGGTCTTCCACGAAACGTCGATCACCGATCTGATCCTCGACGACGGCAAGGTCGCAGGCGCGTTCGGCTACTACCGCGAGACCGGCAACTTCGTGCTGTTCGAGGCGCCCGCGATCGTGCTGGCCACCGGCGGCATCGGCAAGTCCTTCAAGGTGTCGTCCAACTCCTGGGAGTACACCGGCGACGGCCACGCGCTCGCACTGCGGGCCGGCTCCGGTCTGATCAACATGGAGTTCATCCAGTTCCACCCGACCGGCATGGTCTGGCCGCTGTCCGTGAAGGGCATCCTGGTCACCGAGGGCGTGCGCGGCGACGGCGGGGTCCTGAAGAACTCCGAGGGCAAACGGTTCATGTTCGACTACATCCCGGACGTCTTCAAGGGTCAGTACGCCGAGACCGAGGAGGAGGCGGACCAGTGGCTCAAGGACAACGACTCGGCCCGCCGCACCCCTGACCTGCTGCCCCGCGACGAGGTGGCCCGCGCCATCAACGAAGAGGTCAAGGCAGGCCGCGGCACCCCGCACGGCGGCGTGTACCTCGACATCGCCTCCCGCATGCCCGCCGAGGAGATCAAGCGCAGGCTCCCGTCGATGTACCACCAGTTCATCGAGCTGGCCGAGGTCGACATCACCAAGGACGAGATGGAGGTCGGTCCGACCTGCCACTACGTCATGGGCGGGATCGAGGTGGATCCGGACAGCGGCGGCGCCGCGACGCCGGGGCTGTTCGCCGCCGGTGAGTGCTCCGGTGGCATGCACGGCTCCAACCGGCTCGGCGGGAATTCACTGTCGGATCTGCTGGTGTTCGGCCGTCGCGCCGGGCTGGGAGCAGCCGACTACGTGCGTGCGCTGCCCGACCGCCCCAAGGTGTCCGAGCAGGCCATCGAGGAGGCGACCAAGCTGGCGCTGGAACCCTTCGAGCCGAAGGCCAACGCGGAGAACCCGTACACGCTGCACGCCGAGCTGCAGGAGTCGATGAACGACCTCGCGGGCATCATCCGCAAGGAGCACGAGCTCGAAGAGGCGCTCGTCAAGATCGATGAGCTCAAGGCGCGGTACGCCAACGTCGTCGTCGAGGGCGGACGCGTGTTCAACCCCGGCTGGCACCTGGCGATCGACATGCGCAACATGCTGCTCGTCAGCGAGTGCGTCGCCAAGGCGGCCCTGCAGCGCACCGAGAGCCGAGGCGGACACACCCGCGACGACCACCCGAAGATGGACTCGCACTGGCGCAACAAGCTGCTGGTGTGCCGGGTCGCGCCCGGTGAGGCGGACGCCGTGGTGCCCGACGTGACGGTCGAGCCCGAGCAGCAGCCGGTCATGCGACCCGACCTGCTGGCCACGTTCGAGCTGAGCGAGCTCGAGAAGTACTACACCGACGATCAACTGGCCGAGCACCCCGATCGGAAGGGCTGAACATGGCTGCCTATGACGCGAAACTCCGGGTGTGGCGCGGCGATACCGAGGGTGGTGACCTGCAGGACTACACCGTCGAGGTCAACGACGGCGAGGTCGTGCTCGACATCATCCACCGGCTGCAGGCCACGCAGGCCGGCGACCTTGCCGTGCGGTGGAACTGCAAGGCGGGCAAGTGCGGATCCTGCTCGGCGGAGATCAACGGCCGTCCGCGGCTGATGTGCATGACGCGCATGTCGACGTTCGACGAGAACGAGACCGTCACCATCACGCCGCTGCGCACCTTCCCCGTGATGCGCGACCTGGTCACCGACGTGTCCTTCAACTACGAGAAGGCGCGCCAAATCCCGTCGTTCACCCCGCCCAAGGACCTGCAGCCCGGCGAGTACCGCATGCAGCAGGAGGACGTGAACCGCAGCCAGGAGTTCCGCAAGTGCATCGAGTGCTTCCTGTGCCAGAACGTCTGCCACGTGGTGCGCGACCACGAGGAGAACAAGGAGTCGTTCGCGGGCCCGCGCTTCCACATGCGGATCGCCGAACTGGACATGCATCCGCTGGACACCGTGGACCGCAAGGACATGGCGCAGGACGAGTTCGGGTTGGGCTTCTGCAACATCACCAAGTGCTGCACCGAGGTCTGCCCCGAGCACATCAAGATCACCGACAACGCGTTGATCCCCATGAAGGAGCGCGTCGCCGACCGCAAGTACGACCCGGTG
>JAESGJ010000109.1_pt1 | contig 136780 bp, 113 predicted proteins | sample 9266241 | NCBI WGS metagenome assembly JAESGJ01 (sample SAMN14514841, study PRJNA621669) | algae metagenome | isolation source: Brasilonema octagenarum HA4186-MV1 and co-occurring heterotrophs from wet... | place: USA: Manoa Valley, Hawaii | collected 2009-07-20 | reverse complement strand
AGGTTTGACATGACCTTCTTTTAATTTCTCTCTACGCCCTTTTTTTCAGATTTTGGCTCGCACTGCAAGCCCACTTGTTGAGAATGGTGCAAGATCTCAGTTAAAACGGACTGAGTAAGTTTTTTAGTCCGTTTTAACGGACGCGTGTTTATTAGCCCAGAACTTAAGTTCTGGGCGTACTCAGCCAGAGGTGCAAGATCTGAGCTAACGCACTTGCTGAACTCAGTTATACCCTTTTCGCACCGCCCAAAGAGCGATCGCGCAAAGCGCCCCCTCCTGCGGAGCAATAGCTTCGCTGCTGCGCTCCTTTGCAGATCGCCTTCGTGAAATCAAAAAAGAGAAGCGTATTACTAACCACTGACTCCTGAATTTTGCCGTAATTACTTCGTCAATCTAGGTGCAATAATAGCCATGAGTAACATAAAACCCAATTTCTAACACGTAGCTCACATACACACTAGGGTTTAACAAACCATCCTTGAGGTAATTGCTACGTTTGGGCGAGAAAGAACTATGCTTGACAGCATGAGTCCATCCGCCGTATATGCAAGGACATCGTAATCCATGATTGGCGAGAATAGACTCAATCTCTGCAACACGAGGATAGAAACCGCGCTGAAAGTATTTCCATTGACTTTCTAATATCCAGAAAAATACGGGAATTGCACAACCAATTAAGGCGATGCTCCCGGAGGGAGCCGCGCAAGGAGCTAACGCACTTCCATTAGTTTTTTGCTGTAACATCAACGCTAAAATAGCCCCAGTGCCTGTGATACCAAGAGGTTTGATAACCCAAATTTGTTTATTGTAGTCTTCGATAGTCGTTTGCAAGAAAAAGTATTCTTTTTCCAAAATGTTGCGTTCAAATTCTGTGAGTGATTGAGTTTCAGGTTCTGGAGTTGTCGGCGGTAGATTAGACATAGAGAAATCTTGAGGCGTTGCTGAGATTGAGATAAATCAGGAAAAATTTCTAGGCGGAGATGAAAACACAGCTTTTCGCTAGCAGGGAGAGCAGATGCTGCGACAGTAGCAGTAACTGGACTGATTCAAGCTTTGAACGATGAACATTCTTCTGTGCGTAGCAGTGCGGCTGATGCGTTAGGAGAAATTGGAGATTCAGCAACAGTCACTGCACTGATTCAAGCTTTGAACGATGAACATTTTTATGTGCGTTGGAGGGCGGCTAATGCGTTAGGAAAAATCGGGAATTCCACAGCAGTAACTGGACTGATTCAAGCTTTGAACGATGAACATTCTTCTGTGCGTAGCAGTGCGGCTGATGCGTTAGGAGAAATCGCTAGTCCTGAAAAACTACCAGAATTAACTGATCTTTTATCAACAACCACAAAAACCTATCTACTAGATACAATCTCTAAAATACAAAACCGTTGCAAATTCTACAACTACACCCTAACTCAACCACCTCGCCCACACCCAACACCCATTTCTATCTCCATGACTTACATTCTCCATCTCGATGCATTCCCTCAGAGGATAACTTCAAAGCATTTCGCAAGAAAGTAAAGAACATAGTCAACTGTTCTAACTATGCAGCAAAAATTAAGGCAGAAAAGCTCGCTCCAATAGTAAGAGGATGGAGAGTTTACCACAGATTCTGTAGAATGAGAGGCTCGCGAAATTCGCTGTGGTTCATCAACAACAGAACATACAAGGTATTCAAAAAAGAAGCCAGGAACAACGGGGTCACCAGCAAAATATTGGTGGATAAGGCATTCCCAGCCGTACCATACTCTGAATTTGATTACGTCATGGTCAAAGGAAATAAATCCCCATTTGATGGAGACATATCATACTGGAGCGAACGCAATAGCAAACTCTACGATGGAGAAACTGCGAAAGCCTTAAAGAAGCAAAACCATTCATGTGGATATTGTGGTCTAAAGATGGAAAGTGAGGAAAGAATCCATTTACATTATTTAGACGGCAATCATAACAACTGGAAGAAAAATAATCTAACAGTCGTACATGAAAGCTGTCATGACTACATACATATGGGCAAGGAGAAATCCTAGAACATCGGGAGCCGGATGCACGGAAACGGGCACGTCCGGATCTAACTGAGAGGTGCGCAGGATAATACCTGACATCGACTCAACCAAACTCTGCCAAGAATTCCAACTCAAGCAAGAGCAAATTGTCATCGTTCCTGGTAACCATGACCTCAATTGGAAATTCTCAGAAGATGCTTACACATCACATAGGCGCAAAAACTATCAAGGTCAACTCAAACCAGGAACCTATTATGAGGATGGTGACTACATCGAAGTTCGAGACGAAGAAAAATATAAACAGCGCTTTGCCCACTTCAGCAAATTCTATGAATCGATCAAACACCAACCCTATCCTTTAGAGTATGACGAGCAAGGCATTTTGTACCACTTCAAAGAACAAAACATCCTCATCTTGGGGCTAAATTCTGCTTGGGAGTTGGATCACCACTACAAATCCCGCCCTAGCATCAACCCCTCAGCCCTCAGCAAAGCCCTTAACTCTATCCGCCAAAATCAAGAATATCAAAACTGCCTGAAAATAGCAGTTTGGCACCATCCCCTCGACAGCCCCTACGAAGACCCTCCGGGTTCGCCAGATGCCTAGGTCGGGAAACCCTCTCCGAAGTTGCCACAACGGGGGTTCCCGACCTAGGCGACTGGCGTTCGCCCTTGGCGTGCCGCAGGCATACCCGAAGGGCGTGTGTAAGGGTGTAAGGGTGTAGGGGAAAAATAGAGGATCTTGTTTATGGTACTGTTAGTAAGTGTCGGCGTTTTTTATCACAGTTTGCGTCGTAACTCGTCTGGGAATGTAGTGAGTATGGGTGGCTGAATTTGGGAGTGTAAGCAAATGCATAAGTTGCTTTGACTCACAATTATAAAAGCATTAGAAGAAACTATTCGTCATCAAATAAGGATTTATTAATGTCAGGTACTTTAACTCTCAGGAACAATACAATTTTTAAGCAAGACCCCACTTTTCAGGACAAGGAACAGGTTACACGTCAAGCAAATGATAAAATTCCATTTTCCTGGATTGAAATTAAAGATTATAAGGGGATATCGTTTGGTCAACACCAGCACTTGGAAGTGCACATTGAGGGTAATGGAATTGTATCTGACCAAGGTAACTCTAGACAAACCTGGTTCGTTAATACCAAAGATGTAGCCAGAATAGATTAAAGACAATAATTGTGGGAGTATAACAATATTGTGCTTCCACATTGTCTTTTAGGGCATCTACGGAAATATCCGCTACCGATCTTGCGGGTAAAATTCATCTGCACGTAGTACTGAAATGCATCGTTGCCTTTTATACACTATTAATGATTAAGATTTTTAACAGAAGTTTCTGTAACTTTATTTAACAATCTAGCAACCTGATGCTGATTTTTATAAGATAAATTTATCATAATTAACTCGCAAAATTTCATTACTAATCGAGTTCAATTTCTGGTTACATCCTTTTATTTTTCTCGTAGTATCAAAGGTGAAGCTAATTATAATTCGCGGCTCTTCCGATAAGAAAAGCCGTAATTTTTGCTTCAGCATAACTTATACAGTCCATTTGCAAAACAGAGAATTACGAAATGGCAACTTACAAAGTAACACTGATCAACGAAGCTGAAGGCCTGAACGAAACAATTGACGTTGAGGACGATACTTATATTCTAGACGCTGCTGAAGAAGCTGGTCTTGACCTGCCCTACTCTTGCCGCGCTGGTGCTTGCTCTACCTGTGCTGGTCTGATCAAAGAGGGTGAGGTTGACCAAGGTGACCAATCTTTCTTAGACGACGACCAGATTGGTAATGGATATGTACTGACCTGTGTGGCTTATCCAAAGTCTAATTGCACCATCGAAACCCATAAGGAAGAGGAACTTTATTAAAAGTTAGGGTTCTCAAAAATTAACCTCTTGCAAGAGTTTTTGATGTCGTAGAGACACAAAAGGAAAAGAAGCAGAACCAACAACACAAAGAGGTTTGTGCTGTGTCTGCTCCAACACCTACTTTGGCATTAAGTCTAGATTCAGGTTATATAAGCAGGAGCAGCGGGTGTCCCACGTTCCTGCTTTATTTGCCTAATTCTAGCAATCTGCTACTGACAAATATAACAAAGCTTACTTTGTTAATTATCCGTAAATTATTTGACTATTTAAGGGAACGCTTAACAGGCTTCGTCGAACCTCCGAACGGGAATATCAAATGTAGTGAGTTTTTAAGCGCAGAACACAGCCACTTTCACAAAAATCAAATATGAGTCTTATACTCTACTCCACAAAAAAGCCTCAGTTACCCTGCAAGGGTAAAAGAGGAGGATTTTGAGTATAACTAATCACTCAGTTCCTTTCGGAAATCCCGTTGCCGAGAATTTGAATTTGAGTTCCAGGATAGTAGAATTGGAGAATTTTCTGATTCTCCCAACCTAGCTGAGCGAGATTCATCGCACCGACTTGACTCAAACCAACTCCATGTCCTAAACCGCCACCAACAAAGGCATATCCCCATAGTTCTGATTCACCTTTATTTAAGGGTTTTAAGTAAAACAGTGTGCTTACAGGAGCAGCAAAAGCACTGCGAACCTCATCTTTATGTAAAGAAAAGGTGCCAATCTCTGTTTTTACATCAAGTTTAAGAATGCGTCCGCTCTTGCTTCTCTCTACGACTTTCATATCTCTGATAGTTTTAAACTTTGCGTAGGGACTGTTTTTCACTTTCAGAAATTTTTGTAAATCCTTGGTAATATCTTTCAAGCTAGATTCCTTACGCCAACGGAACAAGTCTTTCTGACTTTCGTTAAATCCTTGTTTGATACTGATAAAGCGTTGAAATTGGTTTTCATCGGCTAAATTCTGTCCAGACAAGTTCCATACATTATCGCTTGGAGCATCTATGATAGGTTGCAGATAAGGACGATCATCACCATTCCAAACATCGCTAAAAGAAGCAGTGACGCCACCAGTCGTAGAAGAATATAAGGCATCTACGAGATCGTTTTTGTAGGTGAGAACCATACCCCGTGTTGTTGCGATCGCCCGATCTGTGTTTGGTGTCACTCCATTCAACCCATAATACACTTGACAGTGAGTATCAGCACATAATTGATACCCATCTATTGCAAATCTATGTAAATTACGCAAAGCATAAGTCCGGGCAAGAACCGCTTGTGCTTCCATCGCTGCAGTTGGAGCCGAAGCACCAATTTCATACGGCACAACTCCACGCAAGTATGTTTCCAAAGGCACTTTGTTCACGAGAGTATAGGAACCGTAAGCATTTGGCTGCAACTTCATCTGTCCAGCGTAAAGATGTGCTTTTTCTGGTTTTTTAGTTTCGTTGACGCGAACCAAATTTTTATCGCTACTAATTTCCAAATTATCTAAGTTGTAGCGCTTACCATTCAATTGTCCAGTGACTCGCGGAACACTTTGTAAAACTTGGCTATCTACAAAAGCAGTTTTTCCACCTGCAGATTCTACAGTCGAAAGAAGCAAACGCCTGAGTAAGGGAGTGTTATACACGTCGCGCTTTGCCCAAACTTGCCAGCGTTCTGGTTGGGCTATTTCTACCTCTATTCCCTTCTCACGCCAGTGTTTCGCGCTGTCTTCGGCTGTTTCGTAGGTGCGGTAAGTCCCTAGCACAACCCTTTCGTTGACGACAGCCACGGGTATTGCTTGCATTAAGACTTCCAGTTTGACAGGCTTGGTGGTCACTACGGTTTCCTGACGATTACCATCTTGAAATTTCAGCCTCAAGCGATCGCCTTTGGTAGGTTCTAATTCTAACTGTTCTGTGGAATTATCTCCAAATCGTTGCACTATGCCAATCCTGATTTCCACATCTTTTGTGTTGCTAGCAGGACCAGAGGCTCCTGTCAGACCTAATAAACAAAATGTGGTCAGTACGGTGTAAGAAATACGCCAGATAATTTTCATAGAACCTTTGTTCTTCCGCTACAACTGTCTAGGGGTGGATGATCCGCAAAAACAGTATGAAATCAGAAGGAGAATGGTAGATTTATTTGGTTGTCAGCCCCCCAAACCGGAAAATCCTTGGAGAAAAATTTAAACCGGAGCATCCTGAATATTAAGACCCTCGTTTCTCCTTTGGGGTTCCTTGAAGGGCTTTGATCAAAAGTATGTAAAACTGGGCAACTACAGGCAACTATGTGCGCACCACGATGACTCGTGGCAGTATCGCAGTTTTACACAGGTTCAACCCAAGGTTGACTCCCTATGTAGTTTAGTAGTTTTTGGCACAAGTTATTTGAGCAAACTAATATTAGTTTTGCCAATTTAGTTGTAGACAACTCATACTCATAACGAGTATGATATATCAAGAACCACAAGACACGACTCATGAACAAAACTTATTTATGATTAAAGTTCAAGAGATTCCTTTAAATCAGATACGGCGACCTTTGCCACGTACCAACGACCCCGACAAGGTAAAAGCTCTGATGGAATCGATTGCTGCCATTGGGCAACAAGAACCAATCGATATATTAGAAGTCGATGGACAGTATTATGGATTTTCTGGATGCCATCGCTATGAAGCTTGCCAGCGTTTGGGTAAAGAAACTATATTAGCCAAAGTTCGCAAAGCTCCCAAAAGCGTTCTGAAGATGCATTTGGCATGAATTTCATTAGCTGTTATGAGCAAGTTTTTGATAAGCGATCATTAGCAATAACTAAACAGGAGAAAAATATGCAAACTCGGGTTTTCCCAGTGAATATCGGCATTGACGAAGCAAGCAGAGCTAAAATTGCTGAAGGTTTGTCTCGCGTGTTGGCTGATACCTACACCCTGTACCTGAAAACTCATAACTTTCATTGGAACGTCACAGGACCAATGTTCCAAACTCTGCATCTGTTGTTTGAAACGCAATACACAGAGTTAGCAGGTGCAGTTGATTTAATTGCCGAACGAATTAGAGCATTGGGCTATCCTGCACCCGGTACTTACAGCGAATTTGCCCAACTTACTTCTATTTCAGAAACGGATGGCGTTCCCAAAGCTACGGAAATGATCCGCCTGCTAGTGGAAGGACAAGAAGCCGTTGTCAGAACTGCGCGGTCTATCTTCCCCATAGTAGACGAGGTTCATGACGAACCTAGTGCTGATTTATTAACTCAGCGGATGCAAATACATGAAAAGAATGCTTGGATGCTGAGAAGTTTACTTGAAGAATAAATTATAGATGGGAATTATTTGTTGGTTGTCAAAAAGTACCACTAACCACTAAACTGTAGTTCTGAGGAACCAGCAGTTAGTCATTGCCAACGATGTCCCACATCGATTTCACTTCACAGTTGCATGACTTGATGCAACGTGTGGGTATTTCTAGTTTCAAAGCTCTGAGTCGCACTGCTGGCGTCTCAGAGCATCAGCTTTTGCGGCTACGGCGGCTGGGAGTTGAGCAGATGCGGGTGGATGTTCTGTTCAAGTTAGCCCAAGCACTACAAATAACTTTCAATGAGCTAGTTACAAAATTCTCTCAAAAAAAGTTAGAAAAAAGTAAAGATATATCAACTAACGAATCTCAACAACTGTTACAAGAAATAGCAGAATTAAAAAAAGAGTACGAGCGATCGCAACAGCAAATGCAGCAACAACGACAAGTATTGCTGCAGGAGTTTCAGCAGTCTAGTTTACAATTGCTGGAATCTTTGTTGTTGCAATTTCCAACTGCAGCACACAAAGCACGAGAAAATTCCCAATTAAGCGCGATCAACATCGTACCGTTAGTGCAAAAACCCTTAGACAGACTTTTGCAGCAGTGGGGGGTGGAAGCCATAGCACCTGTAGGAGCAGAACTACCCTATGATCCACAAGTACACCAACTTCTAGAAGGTACGGCACAAGTTGGTGAACTGGTTAAGGTACGTTACATTGGTTACCATCAAGCTGATAAACTGCTATATCGAGCCAAGGTGAGTCCCATTCCACCAAAAGCCTAGGTGTTTGGCTAAAGATGATATCAAATCTTGAGGCAATTGGTGTTGTCAAAAAATGATTTAGGTATGAAATATCAAGAACTTGTCAAGATTTTGATTTGGTGATTGACTTATTATTCGTAATTTATACATACTTATGTGGCAAGTGTTTTTGAAATGAATTACGATCAGTGTAGAGTTCATTATTGTGTCTTTTTTAATACAAAACAGTGTGCATATGATGGTAGAAGAAGTAAAAGTTGTTCAACTTAGTGGTATTTTAGATGCGGCTCAATCGCAAGAGTTTAGAAAAAAAATTGATGAAATTTTACAAAAAGAAAGTAGCACTAAAACAGTATTAGTTGATTTCAAAGAAGTCACTTTTATGGATAGTTCTGGCTTGGGTGCTTTAGTGTTAGCTTTTAAAGCTCTAAACTCTGTAGATAAAAATTTTGTGATCTGCTCGATTAATGAGCAAGTCAGGATATTATTTGAACTGACAAGTATGGATAAAATCTTTAAAATCTATTCAAATCGAGAAGAATTCAACCAAGCTGTGAGTTTTGGAATAAGTTAATCAAATTCAACCTGGATCATAGATAAATCATCATCAAAAGCTTCTTTGGAGTTTAAAGAGATGATATCATTTAAAATGTGATCCAGTTTACCCTCATATTCAAGCTGTGAGGTGACAAGCATCTGAATAAAAGCGTCTAAAGTCCAAAGAGTACCATCTGATTTGGTAATTTCATAAGCACCATCACTGAAAATATAAAGAGAACTGGATTCTTCAATCTGACAAAAGTCATCTACATATTTTACCTCTGGGAACATGCCTACTGGCATACCAGGGGTTTTCAGTCTTTTAACTTTCGGGTTGGTTGGGGAATTTCTAGATACTAAGACTGCTGGTGGATGACCTGCACTTGCGTAAATTAACTGGCGCTTAACCCGGTTATAAACTCCATACCAAATAGTAAAGTATTTATCGTTTCGATAATTCATTTGAAAAGTATTATTCAACGCTTGCAAAACATCACTGGGTTGATAATAATTCAGACCTGCAAGAGCACGCGATCGCAATAAGTTCAGCACGGAAATAGAAGGAAGAGTTGCTCTGAGTCCATGTCCAGCTGTATCTAACAGGTAAATTGCCAGATAATCAGAGTCAAGCCAGTAGTAATCAAAACAATCACCACCCAGTTGACGCGAGGGAATAAATTGGTAATTAATTTTCAAAGGATGCGTCATTGGCATAGGCAAAAGGGAACACACATATTCTGCAGCTTCTGCCAATTCTGCTTCTAAAATTTGCTTTTGAGTTTGTAAATCCTTACTAAGTTGGTGTAGACGCAATCCGGCTCTTACCCTCGCTTGCAATTCATTTTGTTCAATAGGTTTAGTGATAAAATCATCAGCACCTGCATCTAGCCCTTTAACGCGATCCGCGACCGAATCTAAAGATGTTAATAAAATAAAAAATGTGGTGGATAATTGAGGATCTGTCTTGATTCGCTGACAAACTTCTAATCCATTTAACCCTGGCATAATCCAGTCACAAATAACCAGCGCTGGAGAACAAGCTATTGCTTTTGTAATTCCATCTTTACCGTTATTGGCTACCAAGACTTTATAACCCTGTTTTTCCAGCATCCTTGTAAGAAGTATCTGTACTGCTGGATCATCATCAATTACTATAATTTTAAATGCACTATTCATTAGTCAATAGTCATTAATCAATAATCATTTAAAGTATGGACTGTTCTAAAATTCTGGGTGTTTGATGATCTCCTAGCTGATAATGGGATTGGAAAGAGGGTTTAGCCAAAAGAGGATGATGCTTTTAAGCTGATTCAGATCGCGATAGGCTTGTTGCTTAAACCACTGTCCTAAAGCGTCAAACGGTGTGAAAGATTCTCCCGTTTGCCATTTAATATCTTGCCCTAAGGGTGTGGTGTGAGTCCCGTTTAGCATCTGTGCTATCACCATCTCTGGAAAGCGTTGTTTTAATAACTCAGTTAAAGCTGTTGATTGGTCAAGGGTGTCGTTGGTAAATTTGATCAGCAAGTTACGACGAACGTTATACCTGTCTTGGACGAGTTTGTTAGTTTCTAACGGTGAGGGGGTAAACTCGACTGCGGCTAAGTTAAACTGTTCGATTAAGGGAATGGCATCCCGTGCAGCATAATTGTTGAAGGATATGAGGATATTGCCAGCGCGTTCTACATTGAAGAGGCTGCCGATAAGCAAGTGGAGTTTACAACCCATGCTATGCCCGATTCCATAAATGGGAAGGTAGCGCTTGCGTATTGCCGAATTATCCTGTAAGCGTTCTAGGGCGCGTTCAAAGTTTAAGAGGACAGATTTTGCGATCGCACTATGATCCAAAGTGTTCACAAACGGTGTCGCGATCACTACATAGCCTTTGTCTGCCAGTTGTTCTAGCAACCAACGGTACGTCAGATGGGGTGCTGTTGCAACAAATGCCCCGCCCAGAAAGTGAATCACACCAACAGGATTTCGCGGAACAAGTACCCAGTTTCCAGAAATTTCTTGCCAGTCCATGTAAACAAGGTAAAAAGTTAAAGAAAAAAAGTTTAAAAGTTAATACTTTTTCATAGTAAACCTTGTTGACTGTTCTTGTGGAATGATATCAAGCTTGCAGGTGGTGAGAATTCCTTTGGGAACGACATACCAGAGCGATCCCCAGTTAAGTCAGAAATAAACTTTGTGTCCTTCATGATAAAGTCCAGATAAACACAAGTCAATTACATGGACCAGCTAAGGCAGGACTTAGCCGCAAGCATTGCTCCTTTGTATCTCTTGAGGGAGGGAGTGAGCAAGGGAGGTGTTTCTTTCATTCGTAACAGGTTGCAATAGCTACACGTGGATCGCTCCTAAAGAAAAACTGACGAATTCCAAAGTAGTATGCCCTATGGGCATATTTGAAATTTTTCCTTTGAAAGGACACTTGGCTCAAGGCGGGTTCCCCTTTTGAATTTTGAATTGTTTATGCTCCCATTCCCGAATATCGCTTCAATCCCCGTCGCCACAGCAAACGATTCAAACCCAAAAACACCAAAATCCAACCTACTATTAATGAGAATCCCCGTGTCAAATCTACGGGTGATCCAATCAAAATATTTGCCGGGAAATCAATCATATAAGGAAATGGTGTCCAAAGTACTATCGCTCGCACAGATTCAGGAAAGACCTCAACAGGTGCAATCATTCCAGACAAAAATAAATAAAACAAAAACCAAAAATTTTCTACAGCACTAGCTCGTTCCGTCCAAAAAGCAAGCATTGCAAACGAGTATTGCATGATAAAGCGTAAAACAAAAGCAAGTACACTCGCCAACAAAAATAGTAAAATGTTTGCTATTTTTGGCACCCAAAAAGCTTGTGGATAAAGGAGAAAAAAGACGACTATCAGTAACAATGTAAAAGGGAAACGAGCCATTCTTTCAGCAATATGGGAAGCAACATGATGCCACACGGGATCAATAGGTTGTAACAAGCGCGGTGAAAGTTTTCCTTGTACTATTTCATCTTCAAACTCCCAAACCACCCAAGTTACTGTGATTTGCCTAACAATGAAAACTGCAAGAAAGTAACGAGCAAAATCCACAGGTGACAAATTGAACCGTCCTCCTTGGGCCGCTTCTATCCACACTCCCATTAAAATAATTGGTAGAGAGTTTGACAGTAGCCATAAAATGACTTCTGCACGATACTCAATCGTATAAGCGTAATACACTGACAACAATGTCAGGGCTTTTCGGAAAAATCGCTTGATCATAAAGATTAGTCGCGTTCTGATTTATGAAAGTTACGCATCCTCAGATTCCCGACTTCTAAAACAAGTTGGGAATCTTGTTGTTCACTTTAACAAAAAAGCCTCTCCAGGGAGAGGCATAACCATGAACGAGTAAAAAAATTAACCTAAGAAACTTAGACCTTTTACAGCTATCACTCCAGCTATTGCTGAAGCTACTAAGGAAAGAAAAGCGGTATTAAATAACCACCAAGCAGCACCTGCAACGGCTTTTTTAGTTTCAACTGCTTGCTTTTGAGCTTGCTCTTTAACAGCATTGAGACGTTTTTGCGTTTCCTTTTGGATGCGTTCGGCTTGATGTAACACCTTATCCCGCGTCCCTTCAATTCGCTCGATAATTTGGTTTGCTTGCTCTTCGGAAATATCCTCACGCGAACTCAAGACAGCAACTAGGGTTTCACGATCAAATTGACCGAGGCGATCGCGCAAACTCTCAAATCCTGCTTGTGGATCGTCAAACAATGTGGCAAAATCTTGCTGAATGCTTTCATAGTTGAGTTCGGGACGTTCGAGTGAGTTGAGATAGTCGCGAACTTTAAGCGTGGCACCGTCAATCACCGATTGTACTTTTTGCTGAACTTGCTCATATTGTTCAACCACAGAGTTACGCACAGACTCGATTTGGTCTACAATTCGGTTGGCTTCCTCTTCTGAGATATCCTCCCGCCCAGAGAGCAAAGCGACAATTGTTGAACGGTCAAATTTGGCAAGGCGATCGCTTAAACTTCCGACTCCAGCGCGAGGAGAAGATAGCAGCAATTGCAAATCGCGCTTGATTCCTTCGGGGCTTAATTCGTCTTTGTTGGTGTTGCGCAGGTAGTTTTCCAGATTCGCTTCAAAGTCCTGAACCTTTTGAGTCGTACGCTTTGCCAAGCGTTGCGGCGCTTTGACAATCTGATCAATTCCTTGTTGCAAAGAGTCGATAGTACGGTTTACTTGCTCTTCGCTCAAATCTCCTCGTTGCGTCAGGAGTTTGACTAAGGTTTCGCGATCAACTTGGGACAGGCGATCGCGTAATGCATTCGCACCATCTTTAGGATCGGCGAGTAATTTTTGCAAGTCTTGCTGAATTCCTTCAGGATTGAGTTCTTCCAGATTCGTATTGCGGAGATACTCACCAATAGCGGTTGTAGTTTGCTCGTACTGCTCTTTGGCTTTACCCGCTACTTTTTGAGGTGCTTGCAAAACATTGTCCCGGACTGCAAGTAAAGAGTCAATGTTTTGGTTTATCTGTTCTTCGCTCAAATCTTGCCGCTGACTTAATAATTTTACTAAAGTATCGCGGTCAAACTGTGAGAACCTTCCCTTTAAAGCCTCAAATCCTGCTTGGGGATCTTCTAGCAAAGTTCCAAAATCACGCTTGATACCTTCTGGATTCAGTTCTTCTTTGTTCGTATTGCGCAAATATTCTTCTACTTTTTGCCGCAGTTCATCAGCTTTCGCTTTGGCTTGTTCCTGGAGTTCTTTTGCCCGATTTAAGACGTTATCACGTGTACGTTCGAGTTGACCAACAATATTATTGGCTTCCTCTTCGTTAATATCTTCGCGTCCAGCCAGCAGCTTCACCAAGCTATCACGGTCAATATCTGAAAATCGTTGACTCAAATCTTCAACACCAGCTTCTGGATCTTCCAGCAGCTTTGTCAAGTCTTGCTCAATACCTTCTGGGTTAAGTTCTGCTTTACCAGTCGAACGCAGGTAGTCTTCTAAGCGAGTGCGGAGGTTTTGCGATTTTTCTGTCGCGTCCGCTTGGTTAACAGTTTCTAAAACTTCGGTGCGAATGCTTTCCATCTGCTCAGCAATTTCTTTGACTTTTGCTTCGCTGATGTCTTCTCGTTGCGATAGCAAGTTGGCAAAATACTCTAAGTTGAGTTCCTCCAACTCCCGTTTTACAGTTCCTGGGTTAGCATTCTCGTCATAGATGACTTGTTTGAATTCATCTTTGATTGTCAGAGGGTTAAAATGCCAAGGTAAAGAGTTTTGTATGTATTCTTCTACATCTGCCTTGATAGTGTTGGATTGAGAGGAAGGCGATTTACTACCTACAGAACTACCCAACTGACCAGCTTGCTCTGTTGCTTGGTCTTTAAGCTTTTGCAGTTGTGCTGTAATTTTATCAACATCTATTTCCTTAACTTTTCCTCCTAGCTGTTGTAGCAGGGGTTTAATTTTCTCAATGTCTATCTGCGAGAAGTCTACCTTTTTCAAAACTGCTGGTAAAGCAGCACCCAAACCAATTTCTACACCTTGCTTCACTATCCCGCCGGTGGGGTTAATATTGCTTGCAGCGACTGAGGCTAATTGCTGTAGCTGTTGACTTAATTGCTCTGGCTTCAATTCTTCCGGAGTGGCAGAGTTAAGTAAATTAATAACTTGTTCTGTGGGATTTTGCCCTTGAGCAGCTTGGTTCCAAGCACCTTGCAATTGATCTACAAGCTGATTGGCATCTTCTTTAGATAAGTCTGTGCGACTACTAATTAAATCGACAAAAGTCTGGCTATCGATATTTTTTAGCAAGTCACTATCAGCAACTGATTCCAAATCTGCGTCTTTGAGCAGCTTGTCAAACTGAGAGCGAATTTCTTTGATATCCAACTGGGGTGATTGCACACCAGCTAAAGATTTTTGCACTGTGTTTTTGATACTATCAGCATCAAAACCTGATGTGAGTTCGCGGCGGACGGCTGCGGTAATTTCCTCAGCAGTAGAAACCATTTGATTTTTAGCAACATTAGCGCCAACAGCTGTAGTTGCTGTACCCACGAGTCCTTGGAAGCCAGAAGTCGCAGTGCTGACAACAGAACCAATTAAGGAACCTACTGCTGTTGAACCAAACCAAGTTATTAAGGAGAAGTAGGTAGACCAGATGACTACACCAATTATCCCTCCTATAAGCGCACTTTCAACCAAGCTTAGTTTGACTGCCAGAAAAGAAGCACCGAATAATGCAATGGTTGCGGTAACAACCGCCCAAAGACCTGCGGCTGTTTCAACTTTACGAATTGTTCCACCCAAGCCTTCTGAATCATCAGAACCATCACCTGTTCCTAAAGATGATATTCCCACAGCTATGGAGAAGTTTGTTAATAGTAATTGAAAGGCAAATGCCATCAATACACCAGTCACTAATGCGACTAAAAATTTAGGATCAGAAAAGACAAGCGCAGCCTGTTCTGGATTTACAAGTTCCGGATTTGCTGGGATTGGTACTGCTCCAAGTTGGTTCCACAGCAAACCCAACGTCATTTCCACACTTTTAAACATGTTATCTCCTTGATCACAACTTAAGTACACATGCCAATCTAGAAATCTCTATTAATCTTTAGGCGTTTCTACAAGCAGAGCTTAAAGATTTTTCACAAGACAACCCCTAGTGTTACCGTTCAAGTTACTGGTTAAATCGTTAGGTTGATAGCAACTGCAACTGCAACTACTGGCTTTGGGATAGCTCTACTTCTTAACAAATCCACGATAAACGCAGCACCTATACAACAGCAAGCATTAACACCCACATAGAAAAAACTATCCATCCTCTTGCTATTGTCTAAGTTTAAGTACCTAATTAGAGCCAGTGATATCGTTCACTTTCTCCTTCACATGTTCTCCTATCTCTGAGATTATAAATTTCATGATTGGGAACCATCTTCCTAGAGAATGACTTGATTTTACCGAGAGAATGATTTAAAACTTTTTAATATTTTGGTGACTCACAATTAGAAAAGTGCCAAATATTATAGATTACAAGACTATATGTATATATAGTCTTGTAATCTCCAGGAGTCTTCCTCTGAAGATGCATTATCTAGCGAGCGCTAGATGTTGACTTTTGAAGTAGTTTCTCAGAACCCTGATTACCTGTGAAAATTTGTATTATGAGCTAGTAGTATTGTTCTGACTACTTTCTGGCAAAGATTGTCAAGCATTAGATTCCTAAAAATAAAGAAATGATAAGCATTTCAAGGAAATCAGCTAGACCATTTATTGAACAATAAACAACAGAGCCGTCAGTCGCGCTTGAGTCAGTAATGTTGGACAGTGCGACGTCAAGATGAGTAATGGGTTGCTCTCCCCCCACCAAAATCTTTGATGCATGTGGTCTATAATTAGATAGCGCTCACCAATCCCTACCATAAAAATTGCTAAATCAGGAATTCCAGTATAGTTGACTTGTTGTAGAAAAACATTTTATTGGACTTTATCTAAAAACGAATAATTTTTCAATTTGATAAAGAGAAAACTTATCCCAAAAGATGGGTGAACATTTCGTTAAAAAATAGTATTAATATGATTAACTTCATTTAGAAGATTCTTGTACAAATAATTTTAGCGCTTAGGAGGAAGTAAGGATGGTCTTCGGTTTGAATCAGTGTACTGTAAGCGTATTTACTCATTACTCTGTGCAAAATGTGAGCTGTATAAATTGAGAGATTCTGGTTTGCCAATCAACAGAGTATTTGTGGTTGTGCAGGAGAAAGATCGCAATCATCAGATAAAGTGGTGCTGAAATTACAGAGTGTGTTGGCAATAAAGCTGACGAATATCCTGTAGTTGCAGCAGTTTATGACATGCTAGGCTAGTACCATAAATATAAGTAGAAAAAATTGTTGTTATTTGAGAGGGAGCAAGTATTATGGACAGCGAATTACAACAAGCTGAATACACTGATGCCAAGATAAAAGAAGGCATCAAAGCACTTGAAGCTTCAGAACCAGGAACTTTGGCAATGCTACCACCTGCGACTGAAACTGAAGAGGAATTGCAGCAGTTTGGTGGACAAATTTCTACCTTTTTGGCAGAACTACCCGAATACTTAGGTAGGTTTGTCAACGAATATAAGCTACCAGTTATTAGCTTTGCTTTACTTGTAGTGACGGTGACTCTACTCAGGCTAATATTGGCGGTGCTAGATGCAATCAATGATATTCCGCTCCTAAGTCCGCTGCTGGAGTTAACAGGGATTGGTTACACAATTTGGTTTACTTTCCGCTATTTACTCAAAGGTCCTACTCGGCAAGAATTAGGTGCAAAAGTGGACTCAATCAAAAAAGAAATTATCGGCTGAAATATCTCAAAACGTTTGAGCTAACTACAGTATAGTTCCAACAAAGTTTTTTGGTACCATTTACACCCGTTGTGGTCAAGTAGAAATTGCTTTTTCTGCTTGACCACTTTTTGAATCAATGCTTATTTGCTCATCATTGCTTCACCTAGGTGAATTAATCGTAGTTCGCTCTTAACTGAGCTGGGATCGTCGTAAATGGCGATACGCACAAGCTAAAGCCAAGGGCTTATACCACCTTTAAGTTGCTCTTTGTCAAAACCACCGCAACCAAACGCAATCACGAAGTTGAAGATATCACCTCTTCCTAAGTTCTTACTTCCAATGGTAGAATGACTGTAAAAGTAGAACCAACTCCTACTAGAGATTTGACAGTGATTTTGCCTTGCAATAACTTTACAAGTCGTGTAACTATGGCTAGTCCTAAGCCTGTGCTATTGGGGGGATGAGGTCTGTGGGAGTGTTGAGCGCGAGCAAATGGCTCAAAAATGCGCTCTTGATCTTCAGGAGGAATACCAATTCCTGTATCAGTCACTGCAAACATCCACTGACTGCTCTCTATATTGTGACACTCAATCGCAATGCTACCTGTTTGCGTGTAACGAATAGCATTGCTAATTAAATTTGTCAAAATCTGTTGCAGTCGTAACGGATCTGTGATCACTTGTTTTGGTAAATCATCACAAAGCAGTACAAATTCTAATGCCTGCGCATCAGCTAAGGGCTGCATAGTTTCGATAACTATATTAATCACAGAACGCACATCTGTAGATGCTAAGTGCAACTGCATGTTGCCCGTTTCATACCGAGAAAGCTCTAAGGCATCATTAATTAGGTGAAGCAACTGATGAGCATTGCGCACTACACGCTCAATGTGTTCTACACTGGGAATAGTATCTCTTATTTGTTGCTGAGAGGAGCGCTGTTGACGCAAGAATAATTCTGAATAGCCAATGATTGAGTTCAGCGGTGTTTTCAGTTCATGTGCTAGCAGGCTCATGTGATCTTGGCTACTAAGAACTAACCGCCTCAATTCTTCTACAGTTAAAGTTAAATGGTTTTGTAATTTCTCCAGTTCTTGGAAACGCTGTTTAACATAACTTTTAAAGCATTGGGCGATTGCTTCATCTACAACTGTATTAATTAGTGACACCGCCCGTAAAACCTCTTCAGCCGTTCCTTGCGACAATTCAGGACGCAAATGAGAAATGATAGTTACGCGCAGCAGGTGATATTCTCGTACAACCTCCGTGGGATCAAAGCCTTGTTCTGCTCTCTCAAGACCATGTTGCAAACTCGCTTCTACAATTGTCCTGACATCACTCTGTTCAGTTTGAGCCAGCACTGTCACCAAAGCAGTAAGAACATAAGGAATATGATCTTGAATTGCTGTGCGTGAAAGGTTTTCGGTACTTTTGATTTGTCTATCTTGGGCTACGATTTCCACCCAATTTTGTGCGATTGCGTTAACTTTAAGGGACAGCAATTGACTAAAATCTTGCATGGATCAGAGGTGGTGCGTTTGCTGGTTATGTTTAACTATTACCTGTATAATAATTGATCTCTAACAGTCCTGTCATAGATACTTATTCTCACCTAAGATGGTTTGTAGCCAATAATGCTTACTGAGAAAAGTTTGTATGAAATTATGGTTGGAACAAGAAAGAGACTCGCTTGAACAATTGTATATACTCCAAAGTGAGAAAGTCGCGAGTATACGAAAAGCATTGGTTATTGAAACTGATCCATCACGTAAGTTTCAATACTCACACCTTCTTCAAGAAGAGGAACGTACGCTGAAGGAGCTTGGTGACAAGTTAAATGAAATTGAACATCAGTTGCAATCTACTGAAAATTTTATACTAAAACCAAACACAAACATGTATATAGAACGCCCACCAATTGAGGAGAAATGCTTTGGTGCGATTGTGCAACCTGGTGCGCTGATTCGTATTAAAGCACCACAGGGGATGGGTAAAACATTGCTGTTGGAGAAATTGCTCGACTATGCCAGACAGCAGGGTTATCAAACAGCTAAATTAGATTTGAAGCTTGCTGATAATGATACCTTAACTAGCTTAAAAACCTTCTTGCAGTGGTTATGCGTTGATGTTTCTGATAGTTTAGAACTTCAACCTAAACTGAACGAATACTGGCAAGATATCTACGGACTGAATAAAAACTGTACTCGTTACTTTCAAAAGTATTTACTATTAGATATCAAAACTCCTCTGATCTTTGCTATAGATAATTTTGAACGGTTGTTTGAATCTCCTGATATTTTCTCGCCATTTTGCTTGCTTCTGCGGAGTTGGTATGAAACAGCGAAACAAGGGGACAGAATTGGTAATATTTGGAAGAAACTGCGGTTAGTTGTGGTTCATTCTACAGAAGCTTATCCTTCCTTGGATACCAATCATTCACCGTTTAATGTTGGGTTAGCGATAGAGTTACCTGAGTTTAACCTTTCTCAGGTCATAACTATTGCCAAGCAGTATGAATTAGATGGACAGTTGGGAGAAAATGGATTTCGTCAGTTGATGGAGTTGCTAGGAGGACACCCATATCTCATACAGCAGGCTTTAGCCAATCTCAAGACTCAACAAATAACTCTAGAACAACTTTTAAGCCTTGCGCCGACGGAACAGGGGATTTTTAGCGACTATCTGCGACAGCAACTATGGAATTTACAACACAATCCTCAGTTAGAATCAGCGTATAAAAAAGTGGTGATGGCAAATGAACCTGTCAGACTTGATGCTGAAGTTGGGTTTAAACTGCACAGCTTGGGGTTAGTGAAACTCTCGGCTAATGATTGTATTCCAAGTTGCGATTTATATCGTCAGTACTTTTCCGTGCGTTTGGGGTAAGTAAACAGTGAACAGTGAACAATTATCAGTTATCAATAAGCTATGAACAGTTTGGTATATGAGAAAGCAATACGGTTCGGATAAGATCCCCCCGCCTAACGGCGACCCCCTTAAAAAGGGGGTAAAGAAGGAAAATAGCCCTGCTTTTTAAGGGGGGTTGGGGGGATCTCCCTTGCGATAAACAAGCTAACTGATAACTGTTAACTGATAACTGGTAACTGATAATGTACATTTTCTCTGGAAGTTTACCCGAAGAAGCCACCACTTATGTGACGCGAGAAGCTGATGGCGAATTGTATGAAGGACTCAAGGCGGGTAAATTTTGTTATGTGCTGAACTCCAGACAAAGTGGAAAGTCTAGTTTGCGAGTCCGAACCATGCGCCGATTACGAGAGTCTGGCGTCGAATGTTCAGCTATTGACCTTTCTGCTGGAGGTATTCAGAATGTCCCACCAGAACAATGGTATGCGGATTTGATTGATACGCTTATTGAGAGTTTTGGATTGGATGTGGAATTTGGGGATTGGTGGTCACAGAATCAGTTAAACTCGCTGGTGACACGATTTCGGAAGTTTATTGAAGAAATACTACTTGCTGAAGTTAAAGAAAATATTGTTATTTTTATTGATGAGATTGATAGTGTTCTCAGCCTCAATTTTCCCACAGACGACTTCTTTGCATTTATCCGTGCCTGTTACAATCAGCGTGTTGATAATCCTGAATACAGTCGCCTCACTTTTTGTTTGTTGGGAGTCGCATCACCCAGCAATTTGATTTCAGATAAAAAACGCACCCCGTTTAATATTGGGAAAGCCATCTCTCTTAAAGGATTCCAACTGCATGAAGTCGAACCGTTAGAGAAGGGGTTGCACGGAAGGTATTCTGATTCTCAAGCAGTGATGAAACAAATCTTACACTGGACAGGAGGACAACCGTTTTTAACGCAAAAGCTGTGTCAGTTCATGGTGGCAGAGTCCGAGAAAGAAAATCCGCGTACTGTTGAACAAGTTGTAAAATCACACATCATAGAAAATTGGGAATCGCAAGATGAACCAGAACATCTGCGAACGATTCGAGATAGGATTTTGAGGGATGAACAACGCGCATCTTATCTGCTGGAATTGTATCAGCAAATTCGGTGTTCAGAGGAGCAATCTGAAATTACAGCAGATGAGACTCAAGAGCAAAGCGAACTACAGCTTTCGGGATTAGTCGTTAGGCAACAAAATAACTTAAGAGTTTATAACCCAATTTATAAAGAGATTTTTGATCAAGATTGGATTGAAACCCAATTAAGGAATCTACGCCCATATTCAGAGAATTTTAAGTTTTGGGTAGCTTCTGGGGGTAGCGATAACTCCCGACTCTTGCGCGGAAAAGCTTTACAGGATGCATTGGAATGGTCGAAAGATAAAAGTTTAAACTATCAAGATAGAGAGTTTTTAGCAGCTAGTCAGACAAAGGAAAAAGAAGAGGCGATCGCTGCATTGGAAAAAGAAGCTGCATTGGAACGCGAGAAAAAGGATAGGGAAGCAGTAGAAAAGAGGAATAAGGTACTGACAGAAGCTAATAACAAAGCTCAATGGCGGATTAGTATTGGAACTGTTGTTTTAATTTTGACTTTGTTTGGAGCAGTATTTTCGGGAATACTCGCAGGAAATCAAGTCCAAATAGCAAAGGATGCAGAGAAAAGGCTTGATGAAGCTAATAGCAAAACAGACAAAGCTAAAGATGAGTTAGAAAAAGCACGGCTCTTAGCTCAACAGGCAGAAAATCAACTATCTTCTACTCGCAAAACTCAGCAGTCAGCAGAAGCATCACGTAAGGTAGCAGAGTCAGAAAAAGCGAAAGCTAAGAATGATGCTCTCTTAGCAGGGAAAAGCGCTAACGATGCTAAAAGGGAATTGCTTGTTATTATCAAAACTCGGCAGTCAGCAGAAGCATCACGTAAGGTAGCAGAGTCAGAAAAATTGAAAGCTAAGAATGATGCTCTCGTAGCAGTGAAAAGTGCTAGCGATGCTAAAGGGGAATTGCTTGTTATTCGCAAAAGTCAGCAGTCAGCAAAAGGGTTACTTAAGGTAGCAGAGTCAGAAAAAACGAAAGCTAAGAATGATGCTCTCGTAGCAGTGAAAAGTGCTAGCGATGCTAAAGGGGAATTGCTTGTTGTTCATGAAACTCAGCAACAAGCACAAAAGGCGCTGAAAATAGCTCAAGAAGGAGAAGCACGGGCTAAAGACGAGATTCATAAAGCGCAGATGAAAGCAGAAACAGCACAGCAACGACTTACAAGAATCGATGAACAAGCTAAAAATCTCTTACTACTATCTGATTTAAGCGGAGAACTCCAGAGCAAGAATCAACAAGATGATGCAGATGAAGCCAGAAGACAATTAGGTCTATCGTATGCAATTAAAGAAAATTATAATCTTCAAAAAGCGCTTTTGTTATCTGGTATTGCCTTTGCATATCAGAAGCTGGAAAAGCCTCTAGATGCCACAAAAGCAATCCAAGACAGTATGAAACTATTACAGGAGGGAGATAAAAAAACTTATTCTCAAGAAAAGGAAGTTCGCATTTACGTCTTAAATATACAAGGTGCATTACTGAAAGAACAAGGAAAATTTCAAGAAGCAATAGAAGCTTACAAGACAGCATTCAATTTACTTCAATCAAATAGCTTAGAGCTTAATCCTATTAATCAACAGAATAGAATTATCAACATAAAAACTGTGGGAAATGTGCATCGGAATTTAATTTATTTGCTGTCTAGCGAACCAGGTCAAAACAATAACTTATTGAGTCAAGTTAGAAAATCTCTTAGAAATCACTATTACACCGAACTAAAATACTTAATGGAAGCAAAAAATTGGAAAGAAGCTGACATGAAAACGGGTCAGTTCATGCTCTATCTTGCTAGAAGAGAAGGAAATGAGTTTGATAGAGAGTCCACAAATAATTTTTCTTGCAAAGACCTCAAAGAAATTGACTCGTTATGGGTAAAATATTCAGGCGGGCGTTTTGGTTTCAGTGTACAAAAACATATTTTAGAAGAAATAATAAATCAACAGAAGAATAGATTAGAAGACTTTGAAAAGATTTACAAGCTTTTTGCTAAACGCGTTGGCTGGTATGATGATAATAATGAGGAACAAAAAAAGAATTACGACTATGAATCGGAAAGGGAACCTCAACAAGGACACTTCCCCACAGGTACGTATACTTATTCTTCATTAGAAGCGATAGGTTTTATCAAGGGTGGAGTAGAGAAGTATTATCTCTCAGGAAACTTCTGGGATGGCACCAGTTCGGTTGGGTGGTCTGATAAGCTAGGAGCGGATTTGTCTCAGGCTGAGGCGAGTTGGGTGAGTAGGGCGAAGCTGCCAGGTGAAGAGTTCACTCACTTACTTATTAGATGTAAGGTATAACATACAAACGTTCCAGTTTTTATTACAATCTTTTTACAAAAACACTTAATACGAAAACATAGGCATTTCAGCTGTTTCTTTGGTACTATCCATTCAGGAATTATCAAACAACTTCATCGCTATCTTGCGGTCATAACAATTAGCCATCACAAATTTTTCTGCAACTTCTTGGACTTCCGTGGTTAAAGGTTCCCATTCTGCCCAAGGCGATACGCGGAGCGTCAGCCCTTTGGGCTATCGCATCTGTCCCGGCGATGTCTTTTTCTTCTTACCCTTAATGTGAAAGTACAGCTTACAGTGAGCACAAAGTCCATCTCCATGGGCGGGCTGGAGATACGAATAATGCGGAAGGCACAGCCACACCGCATTTTAGATCATGAAAGGATGTATTGCACTCAACACTGGAGGCACTATATTTAGTATGGAGCGTTTGCAGGGGCTATGTCCCTAAGAGTACGACCTGTACTACGCCCGTTATAGCCTTGGAAATCCTGATACTGTTGCGCTTCAGACTCCGTAACTTCAGCTTTAATTCCTCCAGGAGGTGGAGTTACCCACTGAGGACGGCCTTGGGCATCCCGGAAGTAAACACGTCCATTCTTTGAAAGGTAGTACTTACCTTGCGCCCCCTCTTTTTCGTTATTCTTATGTCTGTTGTAGAGGTAGTATAAAGCAGCTGCACCAGCTAATGTAATTGCTACTTTCTGCCCTGTATTTAATCCCTTTTTCGGTTTGGTTTGGTTTGCTGGCTCTGGATTATTCACTGTTCTACCAACAGTATTGTCAACAGGTGGCGGTGCTGCAGTTTTTGAACCTCCTCCACAGCTAGTAAGCAGTGGGAGTGTTAGCAAAGCTGAAAGAAATATTGCAACCGGAAAGGAAGCTTTTTTGCGTTTCGAGTGTACTATGTTAGTCATATTTCTTCTCCACCCTAATTTTAGTAAATGCTGTTTCTTCGCGTCTCTAATAGGATTTTAGATTAGCAATCCTCACAATTATTTTAAATATTATTTACGACAATAGAGTAAGTTTTGCAAACGTTCTACCAGAAGACTGAGTTGATCATATGTGGACAAGACGTTCCCCCTTTTGATATACCTCTGACGTAGCAGAACAATATTGTTAATTTTTCCACTGACAGTTATTCACGAAGAATACCATATTTCCATATTTTTAAACTATCTTTTTAGAGGCGATCGCGTAGCGGTGCCCTGCTGGCACATCGCCCTTGGCGGTTCCTAAAAGAGCATCGCACGTAGCGTGTTCATTTCTATCTTAGGGTGAGTGAAACACGTAAAACAATAGGCTATTGTTAGAAGCTGTCTAGCCAACTAATTTGTAATTCAAACCATTTTCGCCATGCTTCTTCAAGACAAGCAGACTGGTCATTTAGTAGAAATACACGACTTAGAAACACTGATTAGCCCATTGAAACCTACTGTCTCTGGGCAACTTCAAGCAGGAGAAGAAGAACAAGATCCAGAAGATTATAAAAAAGAACAATTACTTTTTCCTTCTGGTGAGAGCCTGCCACGCTGTTGGATGGATGAAAATTATAAAGACTCTTAATTTTCTTTCATCTTAGCAATCATTATAAGCAAGGTTTATCATGATAAATCATCGAAAAATCTTGCTCATAATTGTTTGTATATTGGACTTCCATCTGTTGACTACACATTTTAGCTAAAAACAGAAAATATTTCATAATATTAAAAATAGTTATTTTTGATGAAGATAAAGTATTTTTGGAAATAAAAAATATGAAATCAGTAAAAAACATACTATACAGCAATTATAAACGAGTTGTGAAGTTACTCGTTGAGATTGGGAACGCTTAACGCTTAAGAAGAATGTACAAATGTACTTTGTTTTCTAGCGCAAAGCGCAGGCACTTTCACACAAATGAAATAGGACTGCTATAGCAATCCGCTCAGTTATGAGATTCTCTGATTTTCTTACTCTGTGACACGCCAGACGCCTCAACGGTCAAAGCTCGTCGCTTGGGTTGCTTCCCCCGACAGACTTTGGGGAAACCCCCCTTCGGGTATCTCCTGCATAGCGCTGGATTCACCGCATAGGGCTGGCTGCTCTGCGTTCTGGTGCGGTTCATTTCTTAGAAATCAAATAGGAGTCCTATATATAGCCAAAATATATCCCTGAAGATGTTATTGTCAGTTTTAAAGTATCTCTCTTGAAAGAGGAGTTAATGTGTTTGTTTTTTTAGGCTTGATTTAAGAAGAGTAAGACCGTTTTCAACTTATTTCAAGCTATGAAAACTCAACAAAAATCAGAAATAGACCAGCCAGTAAGTATAGGTAAACATACGAAAGGAGAACCATCAGTCAAGGAACAGAATTTAACAGTAAATCCGGGAGATGTGATTGCTGATAAGCCGCAAAGCGTTCAATAAAAAGCAAAGCAAATTGCTGTAGATTCACCGGATATTACAGGAGACTGGATTAAGGTTCCTACCTACTTTATTGTGGAATACCCAAATGGTGAAAAAAAAGCACTTCACCATGTAAAAGATGCTAAGCAAATCTCTGATGTGATTCGACAAGCACGAGTTGATGAGAACGGAAATCGAATTTGGTGGTAAAAATGGCAAGCAACCCGCTGTTAACAATAAAAGATTACGGTCAAAGTATCTGGATGGATAATTTGACTCGCGACTTAATTCAGTCTGGTGAACTCCAAGACATGATTTCGAGTCGGGGTATCCGTGGGATTACTTCTAATCCTGCGATTTTTGAAAAAGCGATTGCCGGAAATGTGCTCTATGATGCTGATATCGAAGCAGGAATTCAAGCAGGTTTACCTGTTGAGAAAATTTATGAATCCCTAATCTTTGAAGATATCCGCAATGCCTGTGATATTTTCCGCCCTATCTACGAAGAGTCTGGAGGCTTGGATGGCTACGTCAGCATCGAAGTTCCTCCAACTATTGCCCACGATACAAAAGCTACGATTGATGAAGCGCAGCGATATTATCGTGAAATTGGGCGGGAAAATGTCATGATAAAAATTCCCGGTACTCTCAGCGGCTCACCAGCAATAGAGCAGGTGATTAGCGACGGAATTAATGTCAACGTTACCCTACTGTTCTCGATTAAAAGCTATGAAGAGGCGGCTTGGGCATACATTCGAGGTTTGGAAGCAAGAGTAAATAAGGGTCAAGATATTAGCAAAATAGCCTCTGTTGCTAGTTTCTTCCTCAGTCGAATTGACATTAAAGTTGACCAAATCGTTGACGAAAGAATCAAGACAATTGGCACTGAGGATTTGGCAATAGAAGCTCGCTTAGTTGCCCTTAAAGGTAAAGTTGCAATTGCTAACGCTAAAATTGCTTACCAAAAATACAAAGAAATTATCCAGAGTGAGCGTTGGAAAGCTTTAGTGGATAAAGGAGCGAACGTACAGCGACTATTGTGGGCTTCTACCAGTACGAAAGATCCCACCTACAGCGATGTGATGTACGTTAACGAGTTAATAGGTTCAGATACCGTTAACACTCTACCCCCAGCAACAATAGAAGCCTGCGCAGATCACTGCGACGTTGCTAATCGGCTTGAGACTGGGGTAAAAGAAGCATATCAGTTGATTGACAGTCTTAAAGATCCAGATATCAAGATTAATCTGGATGAAGTGATGGATCTTGTCTTAGATGAAGGGATTGACAAATTCATTCAGCCCTACCAATCACTGATGGAATCAATGGAAGAAAAAGTCAAACAATTGTCTCCGGCTTAGTGACGCTAACTATAGTTCTCTCACCGCCTATCCAATATAGCGTTTCTGATGTTGGGTGCAATACACACCAGATGTAGAGACGTAGCATGTGAGTCCAGCGCTGCGGGAGGGTTTCCCGACAGCCAGGCGACTGGCGAACCCGAAGGGCTACGTCTCTACATTATTCTTATTTATATTCAACCGCGTCATTTCAAATAACTGCTGGGCATTCCTTCCAAGAAAACCATCAAACAGCACTTGCTGATCTGGTTCCACTTCTACCATATAGCGCTGGGCAATTTCATAGTAGGCATAAGTCCAAGGAAGTTGAATTTCCACATCTACATTATCTTCTAAGACTGTGACAACTTCAGTAACTGCTTGAGTTGCCGTTTGCCGCAAACCACTAGCAATGTCTCCCTCAATCTCAGCTTTCATTGGCACACCCAAGTTAGCTAAACCACGAGCAGTAGTCTCAATATCTGGGTATTTTGGGGTATTCTGACGATTAACGTAGCCTGTAAAGTGATTGACAGCATAACCGTGCACCAGCACCCAAGCACCATATTGAGTTACCTTGTTCACTTCTTCCACTACAGAACGCCGGGGAGGTTGCCAAGGGGACATAAAGATTCTATGGAGTTCTTTGGCAAGGCGTTTAGTCTCAGTAGCGAATGCCTGGAGAATTGCTGAATAATGAAATAAATTTACGCCCAAAACTGTTTGTTGGATGAGCTGAACAGTCTCTTCTGGCAATTCATCAACAATCAACTCGCTGATAAACAACTTCGGCAAATCAAATTCCTCTTGCTGAGGATGGCGATAGTGACGGGCGTAAAGATGGGTTTCTGGAAAAGAGTATTCCCCAGCCGCCTCGTAGCCCAAAGCCTCAGCAAATTGTCCTAAATAGTCAATACCCAAATTAACCTTACCCTGTGGACTGTCTACCTCCATGCGTAAAGATCGAAAAGCAATGTGATCATTAGCAACAGTCCCACCAGCATCAGTGATCATTTGTGCGTAGATGCGGGCATAACTCACCCGGATGCTGTAATCTTGCCAAAGTAATTTCCAAAGATGACGAGCAATTTCGGGGTTCATAATGTTTGTGGCGATGCATATCAAACTTTATGATAACCTTTGGCAAGGATGCGAAACAGCATAGCTTCTTTTGTTACTGAGGTGTAGCTCCATTGTGAAGTTTTGTAACAAAAGAGAAAATCTTACTCCACTCCAACTGAAGAACATATAGAGCCAACACTAATCCAAATATCACTTAGCGTGATATTCATTTTGTTGAGCTGCGTTCCGTGACGGCAGAGATATAGCATTTGTGCTATATCCTCTGTCTTACTTATCAGTTATCAGTTAGCAGTTATCACTGTTCACTGTTTGAACAGTCTTACTGTTTCTGGGGTATTGATGATAAGAATATTTTTTAACACTCCCATGCCACGCATGTGATATTGCTAAAAGAGAAAAGTATGAATAAACGCCTGATTAAACGAATCATTTTTCCATCAATCGCTTTTTTTGTTGGATTTTTTATCACGCTTACTCATGTTGCTGCACAAGAAGTGCCATCTAAGTTGCAACCAGACAACAACCCGTCTCAACCTAATGGGCAACTAGACAACTTCTTTAACTTCAATTTTTGGATCTTTGTTGTGTTTATTTTGATCGCTATTTTTTGCCTAGCTAATTTCATTAAAAATCGACACTGTCCTCAATGCAAAACGTTCAATCTTAAACGGACTCAACAAGTTTTAGTTCGAGCAACCACTAGTCATTCAGGAAGGCGTAGGGTAATCCGCCACTGTCAAAACTGTTCTTACCATCACGAGTATGAAGAAAACATTCCAGTAATTAGGAATGATTACAGTGGCGGTGGCGGCAATGATTACAGTGGCGGTGGCGGCAATGATTACGGTGGCGGTGGCGGTGATGGCGGTAGCTGTGGCGGCAATGATTACGGTGGCGGTGGCGGTGATGGCGGTAGCTGTGGCGGTGGCGGTGATGGCGGTGGCGGTGGCTGAAATAATCTCTTACTTTTTATCGGAAGAAAACTCAATTGTAAAGTTATGTAACAAGATAGATAATTTTGTTCCACTCCAACTGAAGAACATATAGAGCCAACACTAATCCAAATATTACTTAGCGTGATATTCATTTTGTTGAGCTGCGTTCCGTGGCGGCAGAAATATAGCATATCTGCTATATCCTCTGTCTTACTTATCAAGTACCAGCCGCAGTTATCAGTTATCACTGTTCACTGTTTGAACAGTCTCACTGTTTCGGGGGTATTGATGATAGCAACATTTTATGAAATTTCAACCAATAGAGTTATACCAAACCACTCTAAGATTCTCTTGAAATGAAAAGTTTTAATTCGGATTTATTCATCAACTGGACAGGGGGAAATGAAGAACATAATCCTAATCATTGCTGTAATTGCAGTTTCTGTGGGGATTTTCAGTGGTGTATTAATAGTTGGATTAATTTCTCTCCAACGACGACGCCAAGTAGTAGATAGCTTGGTACGTAGTGATAATATTATCGGTTGTTTTGCTACGGTGGAAATTCCTTTGACTCACAACAGTCCTGGAAAGGTGCGTGTGAATCTTAAAGGTTCTTTAGTAGATTTCGTTGCTTTTACTGACGAAACTCAACAACTTCATCAAGGCGAGCGTGTCGTTGTTGTTGGCATGAAGGGCAATAAAGTATGGGTGGTGTCTGTGTAGAGAGGGAGGAAAACAGGAGATCAGATATAACACAAAATACCATGCACTCAAAAGTAACAAGTAACCACTAATTACTAACTACTAACTATGAAAAGTCAGCAAAAGATCGCAACAGTGCCAGTCGCACAAATTAATATCGACACACCTACTAACAAGGACAACAATAGTGTTGAAGGACTACTTTTTAGCAGTATCCCCATTGCACTTTCTATCTTTAGTGCTGTTGTATTTGTATGGTTCGTTAAGTCTTTTTTGTGTATCTGTAAACCGAATGAAGTATTGGTTCTTTCTGGACGTAGGTGGCGTACTCAGGATGGACAAGAAGTCGGTTATCGAGTGCTATTAGGTGGACGGGCTATTCGTATTCCGATTGTGGAAACTGTTAAGCGTATGGATGTCACCACTATGCCGGTACGGGTAGAGGTACGAAATGCTTACGCCAAGGGGGGAACACCTTTAAATATTCAAGCAATTGCTAATGTGAAAATTTCCACAGATCCAGCGGTTGTGGGTAATGCTATTGAACGCTTTTTGGATCGCGATCGCTCAGAATTAACTCGTGTCTCTCGCGAAACTCTAGAAGGCTATCTGCGGGGTGTTGTCGCTACCCTCACACCTGAAGAACTTAATGAAGATCGCCTGAGTTTTGCCCACCGTATCGCCTCTGATGTTAGCCGCGACCTTACAAAACTAGGATTACAACTCGACACCCTGAAAATTCAAAGTGTTTCTGATGATGTAGATTATCTCAAATCTTGGGGACGCAAACAAATAGCTCTTGTTGTTAAAAATGCGGAAATTGCTGAATCAAATGCGATCGCACAAGCAGAACAAATAGAAGCCCAATGTGACGAACACGCCCAAGTCGCCAAAACCCAAGACAGAATTATTGTGCTGGAGAAAGAAAACGAACTCCGCACAATCAAAGCAAAGCTAGAACAAAAAGCCCGTTCTGAAGAAGAGATTACCACAGCTGCTGCTCAAGAAAAGAAGGCAAAAGCTGAACAAGTTCTGCAAGCACTACGTTCAGAATTAGAACGCTTGCGCTTACAAGCGGATGAAGTCCTCCCAGCCCAAGCCCAACGCCAAGCCCAAGAAATCCGCGCCAAAGGAGAAGCCGCCCCCTTGGAAGAAAATGCTAAAGCCGCAGCTTTAGTTAACGATATTCTCTCCCAAGTTTGGCAGCAAACCGGAACAGATGCTTCCAAATTATTCCTAATCCAACAAATTGAAACTGTACTCCAAGAAGCAGTGCAGATTCCCAAGCGCATTCAACTCAAGAAAGTAAACGTGATTGACAATGGTGATGGAAAATCTTTAGCCAGTTTAGTCAACGTTTATCCTGAAATCGTGCTTCAGTTCCTAGAAAGCGTCAATCAAACCCTTGGTATTGATGTCACAGGAACTCTCAATCAAGGAAAGGACTAAGGTTTTAAGTGACTCACTATTTCCAAACTCCCGAGGTTTTTTATGAATACCCTAAAAACTTTTGCTATCACCATAATTGCGGTGACTTTGGGAACGCAGAACCCATCTGCTGCATTGGTTAACAAACCAGTATCCCATCAGAATTTAGTATTTGTAGCACCTAAGCAATCAGATCTCATTTTCGTTATCCCGTTGAACGCACCCCAGCGAAACAAGTTATGGGTAAAGTCCCCCAACTCACATCTTTTGGGTACAAAAGCAAAGGAACGCAATTCCTGAAATGAGCGATTGCCTACCCAAAGCTAATAAGGTTAATTAACCTGTTTTAATGTTCTACAAATTACACTTCAATTCGGGAGAAAAATGATGGAAATAATCGCTTTACTACTGGGAATTTTTGGTACTGGAACTGCCGCTGCTTGGTGGGTGATTCGTAACTTATACTATATTTGTCAACCAAGTGAAGTATTGATTTTCGCTGGTAGTCGCACTTCTCTTGATGATGGAAATTCCGTTGGATACCGCTTAGTGAAAGGAGGTAGTAGGATTCAAACCCCGCTATTAGAGAAAACTTTCCGCATGGATCTGACAAACATGATTATTGAGTTGCGAGTATCGAATGCATACTCAAAAGGCGGAATTCCTCTGACAGTAGAAGGAGTCGCAAATATCAAAATTGCTGGAGAAGAACCGACAATTTACAATGCAATTGAGCGACTCTTGGGTAAAAGCCGCAAGGATATAGAACAGTTGGCAAAGGAGACGCTAGAGGGAAATCTGCGGGGAGTATTGGCAAACTTGACGCCAGAACAGGTGAACGAAGATAAAATAGCCTTCGCCAAAACCCTACTTGAAGAAGCTGAAGACGATTTGGAAAAGCTGGGATTAGTACTAGACAACCTACAAATTAAAAACATCTTTGATGAGGTACGCTATCTGGATTCTATCGGACGCAAGCAGCAGGCAGAATTATTGCGAGATGCACGCATAGCAGAAGCCCAAGCGAAAGCCGAGGCAATAATTAAAGTTTCAGAAAACAACCGTATTACTAAACTCAAACAAATTGAACGGGATTTAGAAATTGCCAAAGTAGACGCGGAACGCAGAGTTAAAGACGCGCTAACAAAGCGGACTGCGATGATCGCAGAGGTAGAAGCGGTTGTCAATGCCCAAGTCGCAAAGGTGCAAGCAGAAGTTGGCGTGCAAACCGAACGCATCAAAAAGGTAGAAAACCAGTTACAAGCTGATGTGGTTGCACCAGCAGAGGCAGAATCGGAACGGGCGATCGCCAAAGCAAAAGGAGATGCAGCCCGCATTGTAGAAGAAGGTAAAGCCCAAGCAGCCGGGACGCAGTATCTCGCCGAATCTTGGCAAAACGCTGGTGCATCTGCCCGAGAAATCTTCATCTTCCAAAAACTAGAACCATTGTTGCGAATGTTAGCTGCAGGAGTACCAGAGGTACGAGTAGACAATTTGACTGTAATTGATGCTACAAATGGTGGTAGTGTTCCCAAAATGGCGTCTTTCTTGGAGCAGTTACGCCAGACAACTGGTGTCGATGTTACCAAAGTTATCAATCAACTTAAGTCTGAAGACAAAAATAGCAAGTACGAAATCAGACCACATCTGGAAAAGTAGCTTTAAAACAGTGAACAGTGAACAGTGAACAGTAAACAGTAAACAGTGATAACTGATAACTGGTAACTGATAACTGATAACTGGTAACTGATAACTGATAACGTAGGGGTAAGTTATGCCAAGACTATTGCCAGGTAACCCTGAACAATCAAATCAGACTGACGATGACAGTATGGATGAATTAGAAGTACAAATCCTCCAACTTGTGAAACAAACCTGTCAGCATCCGAGAGGTAGTATTGAACGTCAAAAAGGATTGCACAAACTTTTTTTACTAATTCAAAAAACAGGAAAACTGTTGCGGGGTACGGGTGTACCTGATGCGGAGGAAGCACTACAAAAAACCTGGCTATATTTTTGCTGCAATCTTTGTGAGGCTTGTACTGCCAAGAACCCCTACAATTCAGAAAAAGGTAGTGTCATAACATGGCTCAACGGGTATTTGAAGTTTAGGTTGGAAGATCATCGTAGGGTTGGTAGTAATAATAGAATTCATCCCATACAAGATCAAAATGGTGAAGAACTAGATCCAGTAAATTTAATTCCAGCGCGATCGCAAGCACCACCCATATTACAAGAAATTCAGGAATGGTTAAAACAAGAAGGCAATAATTTGCGTCGCATCCATATAAAAGATCGCCCAGACATTAACTGTCTAGTCTTAATTGAACGTCGTTTACCACCTGAAACTCCCTGGGAAGATTTATCTCAAGAGTTTGGCAAATCCATACCCACCCTCAGCGGTTTCTATCAACGTCAGTGTTTTCCCCGCCTTCTCAACTTTGGCAATTCCCAAGGTTATTTTGATGGCGAAGGTTATTTTCATATCGAATCCTAATTTTTGAATCTACGGCTATGAGTTACTCTACCCAAGAACAAATCATCTCTATTCCCATTCCGGCGAAATTTCGAGAAACTGCTCTGGAATTTGCCCAAGAACAACCAACTCAACAAAAAGCTAAACAAGTGTATGTAAATACTCTAGCTGTACTAGTGGTCAAGAGCTACTTGGAAATGCTTGAAATTTCTACTAACTTAGAAGCCAGTTATAGCTGGAACCAATATGGGCGCTTGATGGCAGATGTTGCAGATTTACTGCTCACCGGAGTGGGACGTTTAGAATGTAGAGCAATCAGGACAGGCGATCGCCTTTGTTATGTTCCTCCTGATGTTTGGGACAATCGTATTGGTTATGTTGTTGTAGAACTAAATAAAACCTGCACCGAAGGAAAAGTCAGAGGATTTTTACCTGATATTAAAACATCACAAATTGACATTGAAGAGTTACAACCATTAGAAAGATTAATAGAATCTTCCCATCTCGTGCATTTGCGGCAATGGCTTGAAGGTATCTACAAATCTCAATGGCAAAGTATTGAAGAATTATCCTGTAAAAGAACTCCTCAAGTAGCCTTTCGTTTTAGAGGGGTAAGAGGATTTCAGTTAGATAGTTCAGAAGAAGTTTGGAAAGTCATTGAGCAATTATTTCCCCATCGCAGTTGGGAAAACAATTTACCTTCAGAACTTTTAGAAAAAATGTCTGGTAATCAAGTCGAAGATGTAGAATCACCTCACCATAATATTAACTCTATTAGTGTTACCGATGTACTTGCTCAGCTTTTAAAAACAACTGAAGATGAAGAGAAGCGTTGGAAGCTTGCAGAAACTTTGTGGACGATAGAACCAAAGCACCCTGCTATCAGTGCTAGACGCATCATGGATTTAGGGATGCAACTAGCAAATAATCCGGTGGCTTTAATGGTAGCAATTTTATGTAAACCTGACAAAACTGTTGCTGTTCTGTTGCGAGTATATCCGATAGGAAATCAGTCCTACTTACCACCCGGCTTGCAATTAGCTGGATTGTATGAAAATGGAGAACCGTTTCTTGAAGTCAAAGCAAGAGTTGTTGATAATTACATCCAATTAAAATTTTGTGGAGAATTTGGTGAAAGATTCGGAGTTCAGGTTAGTGTAAATAATGCAAATATTACGGAACACTTTATCATTTAGCTAGGTCAATTAGTACACGGTGAGAAAAGTGAACATGCGGGTTATCTTCGAGATTGGAGAAGGCAGTGTTGAGACAGGGTTTCCTGTCAGAGTTAGAATCGGTGAACAAGGTAGACCAGATTCTGAGAATTTTTCTGGCAGGTTACCGCCCGCATTGCTAGTTAAGAGAAACTACGAAAATTGGCAAACAATTTATCGTCATTTACCAGTCAATTGGTTAATCACCCTTCCTGAAAGTCAAATAACAAATGTATCTACTATAGAAGCTTGCAATCAAGCTGCTCAAGATTTTCTATCCAGTTTCAACGAATGGTTAAATAAACCATCAGTACGACAATTAGAGCGGCGAATTTCACGAAGAGTTGATAATTGGAAAAATACCCGTTTTATTTTACAAACGCAAGATTCTCTGCTACAGCGATTACCTTGGCATTTATGGGATTTTTTTCAGTTGGACGATGATCACCCAGAAATTGTAGTTAGTCCAGAGTATGAACTATCCAATAAGAAGTTAAAAACACAGCAGTTAACAACTCCTGTTAAAATCCTTGCTGTTCTCGGTTACGGTCATGGTATCGATATTCAACAAGATTTGCAAGCCCTCGGACAAATATTACCTGGTGCAATCATTGAACCTTTGAGAGAACCATCATGTCCAGGATTAAGAAACAAATTGTGGACTCCATCTTGGGATATTTTATTTTTTGCGGGACATAGTTGTAGCCAACAAGATGCTAGTTGCGGAGAGATTCAAATTAATGCCAACGAGAGTTTACCGTTGGATAATCTGCGCAATACTCTCAAACATGCTGTCCAAAAAGGATTAAAACTTGCAATTTTTAACTCTTGCGACGGACTTGGACTAGCACGCAATTTGGCTGATGCGCGAATTTCCTATACAATTGTCATGCGCGAGCCTGTTCCCGATATAATAGCACAACATTTTTTGGAATATTTTCTCACCGCATTTGCGGCTGGTGAATCTTTATATGCATCTGTACAACAAGCTCGTGCACGCTTGCAAGAAGAATGGGAAAATCAGTATCCTTGTGCTTCGTGGCTACCTGTTATTTTTCAAAATACTGCAGCAGCAGAACTGAAATATCCCCGACAGCATCAACAACAAAATTGGAAAAAAGTTGCTTTGCGAACAGCTATTGTTATCAGTGCAATAGTAGGTTTTGGTATGATTTCATGGCGTGTTCTTGATGAATTTCAATCTCGTGCTCGCTTTAGCGATGGCAATAAAATCTTAGTCAAAACATTCACAACTTCCTATAAACAAGAGGGTGTAAAGGCGTATAGGCAGAAAAATTACAAGCTAGCAACAAGTAAGTTTCAACAGTCTTTACAGCAGTATCCTAACGATCCAGAAACGTTAATATATCTGAATAATTCCAAGATTGGTCATGAACTAGCACTGACAATTGGCGTTCCCGTTCCTATTGGCACTAACCCGAATGTTGCCCAAGAAATTCTCCGGGGAGTGGCGCAAGCTCAACAAGAGATAAACAATCAAGGTGGCATGAATGGAAAGTTATTGAAAGTTAAAATTGCCAACGATGATAACAATCCTGATATTGCTGTAAAGGTTGCTGATAGATTTGTGCAAGATAAAGATAATATTTTAGCAGTAGTTGGGCATAACAGTAGCGATGCTAGCCTTCCAGCCTCTGATAAATATCAGGCTCGAAAATTGGTGATGATTTCACCAACCAGTAGCTCCACAAGATTAACAGATCGCCCACATGGCACCGACGGTAACTATATCTATAGGACAGTTATCAGCTTTACGACAATTGCAGATGCTCTGGCTGAATATGCCAAAACTACTGGCAAAAACCGAATAAGTACCTGTAATGATTCTAACGCAGCAGACCAGTCATTTAAAAATGATTTTGAGAAGGCAATTGCGCAAAAAGGTGGTCAATTAATTAACATTAATTGCGATTTTGCGTCCAAGAATTTTCAGCCAAAAACGATTATAAAAAATGCAAAAGATGTAGATGCCATACTTCTGAACCCTCAAGTCAACAGAATGGATAAAGCGATTGCACTTGCCAAAGAAAATCAAGGCAAAATTACGTTATTAGGAAACCCCAGTTTACAAACCAAAAACACTCTGGCTGCTGGCGATGCTGTTAACGGTATGGTGGTACCAGTTCCTTGGCATGGAAGCGTCTCCCCCGACAAAAACTTTGTCCAAAATGCATACAAACTATGGGGTGATAAAGACTTAGTTACCTGGCGTACAGCTACCGCTTTTGATGCGACTCAAGCAATTGCCGCAGCATTTAAACAAAAGGATACTAGAGAAGGAGTACAACAAGCTTTATCATCTGGTACTTTTTCCCTACAGGGAGCAACAGGTACAATTAAGTTTTTACCTTCAGGCGATCGCGTTGGTAATGCTGTGTTAGTAGAAGTCAAACGCAATCCCAAAGCCTCCACTGGCTACAGCTTTGAACCAAAAGACTCTATGGAAAGCCGTATTAGTCTGGGTGAGAAAATTTTAGTTCAAGATAACCCTAGTAACGAGAAACAATTGGGCGTGCAAGCTTTCGCAGCAGGAGATTATGACAACGCAATAGCACATTTTCAAGCATCTGTGCAAAAGATGCCCAACGATCCCGAGTCGCGGATATACTTACTAAATGCTTCTGCTGCTCGTAGTGCTAAAATCTTGAAAATTGCTGTGAGTGTTCCAATTGGCAGTAATCTCAATGTTGCTAAAGAAATACTTCAGGGTGTTGCTCAAGCTCAAGATGAAGTCAATAAACAAGGTGGCATTCGAGGACATTTATTACAAGTAGAAATCGCTTCCGACGATAATAATCCAAAGATGGCTCAAAAAATCGCCAATTCCTTAGTGGCAGACCAGAAAATTTTAGCAGTTATTGGTCATAATGCTTCTGAAGCTTCTGTTGAGGCTTGCCCCATTTACCAGAAGGGTAAATTAGTAAATATTTCCCCCACCAGTTTTTCTCTAAAATTATCAGGATGTGGCTCCTATATATTTCATACTGCTCCAAATATTCGTTCTATTGCTGAAGCTTTATCTAGCTATGCTATCAAGAATATTAACAACAAACAATTGGCAATTTGTGTAGATGAAAAAGCCATAGATAATCAATCTTTTCGAGACGAATTTAGTTATCCTATCAACAAAGATAGAGGAAAACTTGTCAATATAACCTGCGATTTCTCAGCACCAGATTTCAACCCTAATCAAGTTATTGCTGATGCTATTAACAGCGGTGCAGATGGGTTAGTGTTAGCTCCTCATGTAGATAGAATTAACAAAGCATTAGATTTAGCCGCAGCCAATAAAGGAAGGCTGAAACTGTTTGGCAGTCCTACCCTTTATACATCCCAAACACTACAACAAGGACGCTCAGATGTCAATGGTTTGGAGTTAGTCGTACCTTGGCATCCAGAAGCGAATTTTGAAAATAACTTTGCCAACAATGCTCAGCAACTTTGGGGTAGTCCGGTGACTTGGCGTTCTGCCACAAGTTACGATGCAGCTGTCGCTATTATTAGCGGTTTGCAGCAAAGTACAACTCGTGAAGAATTAGAAAAAGTATTGCATAATCCCAACTTTTATGCTGATGGTGCAACGGGGAAAATTCAATTTTCACAATCAGGCGTTAAGCGTAGCTCTGCCGTAGGCAATCGTAATATCAAAAATGATGTCGTCTTAGTTAAAATTCAACCGAGTAGCGCATCTCCGACTGGCTATAAATTCTCTGTTAAATCCAGGAAAAATCCATAATTTCAGAATAAAGTAATACGATTCAGACAAGAGCCTTTTTTGTCTCCACTGTTAACTGAATCGTATTGTTTTATGGGGTGCTTTACTTTTAGGACTTACGCATTGACAAGAAAAACCAAATATGGGGTATGGATTTCAGGCATTGAACCTTGATTTAGAGAGACTTTTTAGGCGTTAAGCGTTTGCGTAGCGCCCCCTTAGGGGCTAGCTCTGCCGTAGGCAATCGCCATTTATCCAAGAATGATTGCTCAAAGCCTGAAACAATGTATTTTCGTTAATTCACAAGATGATTCATTTGTACAGTGCGTAAGTCCTAACTTTGTTGGCACCCCAAGTATGCTAAAAACAGTTTACGATTGCAGCGATTTTGCAATAACTCCCAATTGTAAACCAGGCGGATAACTGCCTTCCTCTTTTATCCGCTTAATCTCAGCTTCGGTGATCCGCAAATTTAACTTTTGTGCTAACTCCCGCACAATATCCCCTCGATCAATCACACCAGCCACAGCACCAGCAGGAGAAAGCACCGTGATGCGGGGTAATTGTTCATTTTCCAGCTTGTTAATCACCTCTGCTATAGGAGTTGACTCAACAACAGTGGGAATTTCTGTCAGGGGATGCACTATACTTTGCACCGTGAGGGTTTCCCATTCACTTCTTTCCACAAGGCGCAAATCGTCTATGGAAATGATGCCCCGGTAACGTCCATCAGATTCGGCAAAATAAACTCCAGGAGTGTTAGTCTCCAAAAGGTAGGAGTCGGCGAAAGAACGCAAAGTCTGATTAGCATCGACGACGCGAAACTCACGAGTCATTGCATTGGCGGCAATTAAATTGAGTAAGGTTTCTTGTAATGTTGTTATGCGGTCATAGGTGGTGGCATTGCGGATACCAAACCAACCTAACAAGGCTATCCACAAACCAGTGACTAATTCCCCTGTAAAATAATCTACTGCTAGACCTAGGGCGATCGCCCCATAACCCAAAATTTGCCCTGCTTTTGCTGCTAACCGTACAGCTTGAAAGCGGTTCCCTGTTACTTTCCACAAAGCTGCTTTTAAAACTTGTCCGCCATCTAAGGGTAAACCAGGAATCAGGTTGAACAGTGCCAAAACTAAGTTGATTCTGCCTAAATCTCTAACCATGACGTTAGCAGGACTGTTATCAGGCAAAACATTTACTAGCAGGCTGAGGAGGACAAACAGGACAACACTCACGAATGGTCCGGCAATTGCGACTTGAAATGCTTTTCCTGGGGTTTTGGATTCTTCTTCGATAGAAGCAATACCACCAAACAGGAATAGAGTAATCGAATTGACTTTTATACCTTGCGATCGCGCAACTAAGCTATGACCCAATTCGTGCAATAATACTGAACCAAAGAGCAGTAATGCCATCACCACTCCACCACTCCAAGCTAGAGTCGTTCCCCATGTTTGGTAAGCCACCCCAAAGTTAAGGGTTGCCAACCCTAAAATCACAAACCACAGGGGGTCTAAAAACAGTGGGATTCCGAATAAAGACCCGATTTTCCAATTTGTTTGCATCACATTTTCCTAAAACTAGATATTTTTAATCGCTCAGAAATACGTTTTATATGTTCTTTTTTACACATATATCCTTTTGCCTCACTAACTTTTGCTTACTGAAATTTGGAAAATCAGCAATGGCTGGTTATATAGACTCCAATTTCTAGAATAGACAATTCTGAAGAGCGAGCAAAACTCAAACTAGGGCGCAGTTATTTAAGAGTTAAAAATATAAGTGGCAGGTCTTCTCTGCTTCAAAAGATGACTTGAAAGAGAAAAAACCTGCCGCGTCAAAGTCCAGCGAAGCCGAGGCTTTGAGTTTATGTGTACGCTACGGTACTTAAAAAAGACTATGGTCGGGGATACAGAGATGTTGTCATAAAACATCTCTCTCAAAATCTAGATGCCACCGAGATTTGTCAACCCCAGAACAATGCCAATCCCTACAATATGCCCAAAACACATAGCAGCAATGAATCCTGGAAGAGTTACGGGAAGTACGGGCAGTTTGGGACCTACCTTGGGAGATTTAGTAAACGATGTCAGCAAAAGAGCTACTAAACAGCTGACGCTGATGATGATTCCTACAGTAGGATTCCACTCAGGTGTTGCGGGAACAGTGGTGGCGGCTGCTGCTAGTAAGATAGATGAAATCAAGCTTTTATCTCCTAAATAGAAAAATTGACAAGTGGTCAGTCATTAGCATATGGCTAGCTATGCGCTGACTGCTTATTGGTAAACCATAAAGATTATAGAATCATAAAGGAAAGAACTTGAAATTGTTTATACAATTTAGGTTTGATGTAACTATTACTACTATTATTTCTCAAAAATATCTATGCGGGTAAAGATTTGCGGAATAACTCAACCACAACAGGGGAAGGCGATCGCCTCTTTTGGTGCAACAGCCTTAGGATTTATTTGTGTTCCAACCTCACCGCGCTATATCAATATAGAGCAAATTCGGGCGGTTGTGGAACAACTGCCCGAAAAAATCGACAAAATTGGAGTTTTTGCCAATACTTCTGTTCCTGAAATTACTCAAACAGTAGTTCATTCTGGCTTAACTGGCGTTCAATTGCACGGAGATGAATCCCCGGAATTTTGTCAGCAGTTGCGTCAATTGCTACCAGATATAGAAATCATTAAAGCTTTGAGAATCCGTAGTTTTGAAGATACTGAAAAAGCTGAAACTTATACTTCAAACGCAGATACGCTGTTACTTGATGCTTACCATCCACAGCAACTAGGTGGTACAGGCACAACTCTAGACTGGACAATGTTGCAGCAATTTCGCCCTAGCTGTCCTTGGTTTTTGGCGGGGGGACTCACTCCAGAGAACATTATACAGGCTTTGACTCAGATAACCCCTAGTGGCATTGACCTATCGAGTGGTGTAGAACGTGCCCCAGGAGATAAGGATTTAGACAAGGTAGCTAAGTTGTTTGAAAAGCTGCATTCAAAGTGCTGAGTGTAATTAACAGTTATCAGTTATCAGTTACCAGTTATCAGGTAGGAAACGGACAAAGTCCACCCCTTGTTCACTGTTTACTGTTCACTGTTCACTGTTAAGCGTTCCCTAAAAATTCGTAATGTGACACCTGAGGGTGCGGAATGTAGGTTAGAACAACGATGATTGGTGACGAATTAAGTTGAAGAATTCTTCACGAGTTTTATGATCATCTTGAAATACACCCTGCATTGCGCTTGTCACAGTCCAAGAACCAGGTTTTTGGACACCCCGCATAACCATGCACATATGTGTAGCTTCCATCACAACGGCAACTCCCTGTGGTTCTAGAATCATTTGAATTGCTTGAGCAATTTGGCGAGTGAGCCTTTCTTGCACTTGCAAGCGTCGGGAATACATCTCGACAATACGAGCAAGCTTGCTCAATCCCACAACTTTTTGATTAGGGATATAAGCAACATGAGCTTTGCCCATAAATGGCAACATATGGTGTTCGCACAAGCTAAAAACGTTGATGTCCCGTACTAATACCATCTCATTATGACCTTCATCAAAGATGGCTTCGTTGACGATTTCTTCTAAAGATTGGTTATAACCACTGGTGAGAAACCTCATTGCCTCTGCTACCCGCTTGGGTGTTTTCAGCAATCCCTCGCGTTCGGGATCTTCTCCAACACCCACCAGTAGAGTCCGCACCGCGTCCATCATTTGCTCCATTTGCTCCTCTGTTTGCGGGTGCAACTCAGCTTGCTGCCCATTGTGAGTGTTGCGATCTGGTCTTGTAGAGATGGCTTCCGTCAAGTCTGGAATCAGAGGAGATTGTTGAGAGCAATTGGTTCCGTCGGAAGGAGCAATAGTCATGGTGTCGAGTTTTAGTTAAGGTTTGATTAGGAGCAATGAGTCAGCAGTCATGAGTCTTGTATTATTAGCAAAAACTAAAGACAATAGACAAATGACTAGTTAGAGTGTGCCAGCCCCAGGCACGATAGTCAATTTATGAATAACTGCCTGTTGTGGTAGCAAAGGAAGCTCAAGAACTAACTTTCAAATTGTTTAACGGTTTGATAACCACGTCACTACTCTGTTATATAAGTCTGGTAGTGTGGATAGATTAAACAAACCTAAGAATCCGATTAACTTTCTTCGACAATTGCTATTTTGTATTGCGAAGAGATATTTACCCCATTTCACATATTCCATAGGGTTAGAAGAAACTGTAGATGACAGTTGTAAAAGTTGTACAAACCGCTAATATCTGTACAGCATAGCCGCTCGTACTGGAATAGGTAAGACATTTGCGCTCCTACTCCCTAGAAATTCATATCATAATTCAAGGGGATAGTCAGCTTAGTAGTTTAACGAGTACGCGGTTTGTACCTCCTACTAAAAACTACAAGTTTCTATATTACCCATAGGGACAGAACATAAGGCTTAGCAGTTGACTCATGACTAAAAATACAAATGCCTATGACTTAAAAGATTGTTAAAAATCTTTAAATGACATAGGCAATTATAGCATTGCCGCTATTGTGATCAAGTAGCTGAGGTCTTATGAGTGGGACAGTTCAGTAAAGACACCAATTTTCCGGAACTTTTCGTAGCGCATTTGGCGTCGTTCACTAGGAGCCAAGCGGTTGAGTTCCTCCAAATTGTCTAAGAGGGCTTGCTTGAGAGTGGTAACTGCTCCCAGAGGGTCAGAATGAGCACCGCCAATGGGTTCAGGTAATATCTGGTCGATGATTCCCAAGTGTTTCAAATCCGGTGCTGTCATTTTCAAGACAGCTGCTGCTTGGGGGGCTTTGGCAGCATCTTTCCACAAAATAGCAGCGCAGGCTTCAGGAGTAATCACAGTGTAAACGGCGTGTTCAAACATCAGCAGGCGATCGCCAATACTAATACCCAATGCACCGCCAGAAAAGGCTTCACCAATAACAGCACAAACTATCGGCACATCTAAGGAAAACATCTCACGTAGGTTGTATGCGATCGCTTCTCCTGCACCTTGTCGTTCAGCTACGACTGTAGGTAAAGCTCCTGGCGTGTCGATAAAAGTTAAAATTGGCATGCCAAACTTGTTGGCATGTTCCATCAACCGCATCGCCTTACGATAGCCTCCAGGGGAAGCCATACCGAAATTACGGGCAATATTGTCTTTTGTGTCGCGCCCTTTTTGATTACCCAGCATAACCACAGGTTGTCCGCCCAAACGACCTACACCACCAACTAAGGCAGGGTCGTTAGAACCACAGCGATCGCCATGTAACTCCATCCATTCATCACTGATAGCTTGAATATAATCAAGGGTACTAGGGCGGCGCGGATGACGAGCGACTTGTAGTCGCTGAGACGGCGATAGACTACCAAATATTTCTTCACGCAGTTGCATGGCGCGTGCTTCTAGCTGACGAATTTGACCAGAAACATCGACGCCGTTTTCTTCTGCAAGTTGCCGAATTTGCTCAATTCTAGTTGCCAGTTCTGCTAGCGGCTTTTCAAAATCCAACAGTAGCGGTTTACGCTCGGTAGTAGCCATTTTTTGACGAAAAAAGTGAAGAGTAAAAATTGAGGTGTGGGGCAAGGGGATTTTCTAGACTCATGAGTCACTAGCTCATAACTAATAACTCATGACTTATGACTAATCACTAAACCAGGAGTGGTCTAAATCCATGCTTTCTTGATACCTGACCAATTTGCTCCATTTTTTCTACAGTAATCCGATTGCGCCCCCAAGAGAAGTTAGTGTATAACTTCTCAAATTCCAATAGCATTGATTCTGCAAAACAAGCAAACAACTGGCGTGCTGGAACATCCATATTGACGATGCCCATAATTTTCCAATCAATATCCAGGGAATGTTCCACAATCCCACCATTTAGGACGTGTACACCTGGATGCTGAACTTTAGTTGCGAGATTTTTTGGATAGCCACCATCAATCAGCAAACAAGGTTGCTTTAAAACTTTGGGATCGATTTCCATCCCTTTAGGCATACTAGCAACCCAAACGACAATATCAGCTTGGGGAAGTGCTTCTTCCATAGACAGGATTTTTCCACGCCCCAGTTCGTCTTGCAGCTGTTGTAGGCGTTCTTGGTTACGGGCTACTAGCAACAGTTCCTTAACATCTGTTTTTGCATCCAACCAACGACAAACAGCACTACCAATATCTCCAGTCGCCCCGCATACAGCAACCGTTGCATTTGATAGTTCAATGCCTACTTGCTTCGACGCTTTTTCTACCTGTTGACAAATGATGTATGCTGTATGAGTGTTACCTGTGGTAAAGCGTTCAAACTCTAATTTAATATTGCGGACTTGTTTGAATTGCTCTAAATTAAAGTTTTCAAAAATTATTGAAGAAAATCCGCCTAAAGCTGTGATACTTATCCCGTGCTTTTGAGCATGAGCCATAGCGTTGAGGATTTTGCGTGTTGCAGCTTTGATGCGACGAGTTGCCAGCATTTCTGGCAAAAAGCCTGACTCTACATACCGCCCTTCAATTTTTTGTCCGGTAACACTGGTAACTGTAATGTTATCGACAATTTGGGGCGGAGCGCTGCACCAAAAATCTAACCCCTGATCAGCATATTCTGGGTAGCCCAATTCTTTGGCTACTGCTTGCGCGTGTTCTAAACTAGTAAGGTGTCCGATTAGACCAAACATGAACGATGTTGTGACGCGTATCCTTCGTTAGAAGGGTGGAATAGGCGGGTTAAGATATAATTAACCCTTCAAAATACTACACAAAAACTAACCAGCAAATGAGAGTCTGCTCTGGCTTTTAAGAAATTCAAAAAAAGGATGCAAGCCCCACTCGCTTCTTAAAAATTCAAAATTCAAGATGCAAAATTCAAAAAAAGACTCTTTAATTTTGAACTTTGTTAGCGCAGCGGGACGCACTCCTCCTTTGTTCGCGTTGCAAGAACGTGTCCCCTTGGGACTCAGCGTGCCCGTCCGCCGCAGGCATAGGGCATACTTTGAATTCCTCCCAAGGGTAGATCCCTAATCCCCACTCTTTCAAGAAGTGGAAACTTTGAATTTCCTGTTGTCCTATCCGGTGATTCCGTAGGCAGACAGACGCATGAGCTCGCGGGTGGAAAAACCAATATTACTAAGAGCTTCTCCGTATTGAATCATGAAAGCTTCTACTAAAGCGTCCTTTTCCATAGCTAAGGTGCGCGCATCATCCTCAACAGAGTTGAGCATTTTCCACACTATGGGTAAGTTTTGGCGATTTGCTTCTTCTAATTCCGCTTTGGATTGTTCAAAGTGTTCTTTCAACCATACTTCTCCAAAGTTGAGGTGGCTGTATTCATCTTTAACTACCCCTTCGGTGATTTTACGAGCAAAATCATCAGCAACTTCGATGTAAATTTCGTATGCGGCGATCGCAAAACATTCAATAATCAAAGACTGAATCAGCAAGCAAGTAACGACTTTACCTTCAGCGGCTGCTTTTTGAAAATTTTGATGCAATGGGGCAAAAAACTCTTGAGCAAATTGCATATCTGGCGTTACCTTCAGATTGCGCCCACAAGCTTCAAATCCTTTTTTGTGGCGACTTTCCATCTTAGAAAGCCGAATTAGCTCATCTTGATTTTCGCTCAGCAGTTCAGTGAGTTTGAGATAATTTGCGTGCGCTTCTTGTTCGCCTTCTATCACAATCGCATTGATCCGGCTGTAAGCGTCTTTGTATACTTCGCTCTGGAAGTCAAGTTCTGGTTGATCTACAAGCTGCTGCATTGTACATTCACTCCCGTGAAATGAATTATCTTATACAAGAATCGAGTTTTGCCCGTGAAATAAGGGCAAGGGTAACTATGATTTAATTTTACTTAACAAGTCTCTATGTTATAGATTAGCTTTTGCTGGTGGGATTAGCTCAAGCTAATTCACAAAACAAGTAGGCAATAACAGAGACAGGGGATTCATGATGGATGACGAATCCAAAATCCTAAACGCCAAGCACTCTCAATATAGACCTTTAGAAGGAGACTTCCGCAAGGGTAGCCTAGCAGCTAAATTGAAAACTTCCCCAAGGCTAGGAATTCTACTGCTAGCTGCTGTTATAGTATTATTACCTTTAGTTGTCGAGTTGTTGACATCCTTTGTTCCTAATAAGGCACTATCTTGTGTTTTAGGGGAAAATAGCTGGTTTTTAGTCCATTATCACGATACCTGGGAGACAGGTTAACTTTTACTTGCTTTTGCTAATTCTAGCTTAGTGCGCGATCGCGCGTTGTGCGTCTTTCAACAGAAGAATTGAGCAATTTATAGCAGCGCCTGTTCATCGTTAGTGACATCGCCAAATCTTTACTGCACCATCATTACTACTACTGACAATGCTCTTTCCATTTGGACTGATAGTGAGAGAATGAATCAAATCTAAATGTCCGGTAAGGGTATCAATGAGTTGCCCATTGCCCATGTCCCACAACTTGATAGTTTTATCCCGACTTCCAGTGGCGAGAATTTGACCATTAGGACTAATAGCGACAGCACTTACCCAATCAGAATGACCGACTAAGCTACGAATCATTGTGCCATTGTTTAAGTGCCACTGTTGAATAGTTTTGTCGCGACTGACGCTAATTAATGTCTTACCATTAGGACTGATAGCAATACCAGAAACCCAGTCTGTATGCCCAGTGAAAGTGCTAAGCAACTTCCCGCTTATTAGGTTCCACACCTTAATCGTGTTATCTCGACTACCACTGACAAGAGTTTGACCATCTGGACTGATAGCAAGGGCACAAACCGAGTTAGAATGCCCCATAAGATTGCGAATTTGTTCCCCAGTGGGTAGAGACCATACTTTGATTGTGTTGTCCCTACTACTACTGGCAAGAGATAGACCATCTGGGCTGATGGCGATCGCATAAACCGAGTCGGAATGTCCTTTCAAATTGCGAATGTGCTTACCACTACCCCAATCCCAAATTTTGATAGACTTATCTAAGCTAGCACTGGCTAATGTTTGACCATCTCGGCTAAACACTAAGCAAGTAAACCAAGTTGCCTCGCGTTTCAGCAAGCCTGAGTGTGATGTCAGGGTGCGAATTAAGCTGGCGCTGCCTAAATGCCACAGTTTAATGGTACTATCATCGCTACCACTAGCAATTGTCTGACCATCTGGACTGATAACAACAGAACGCACCGAGGCAGCATGACCTGTGAGAGTGTGTAAGCACTCCCATGTCTGAGTAATGGTTGATGGTGGTGTTGGGTTAGAGATAACTGTTTCTGGAATGTTAGCAGATGAAGTTGTGGCGTGTATATCTCTTAATACTTGATCAACTGATTGGTAGCGATCACCCACTCGCTCTTGTAGTAGTTTGTCTAAGACTTCCCCTAACCTTTTGCTGATGGTTACATCTGTTTTTTCCAGGTGTTCTCGCCATAACCAACGAGATTCCCAGGAACTGTAGAGATTAGAAGGGTGGATTCCTGTAATTAAATGTAAACAAGTTGCACCTAAAGCATATAAGTCACTGGCTGGATATGCTTCACCAGAGCGGATTTGTTCATTCGGAGCATAGCCTGGAGTACCCGCCATTGTACCCCGGTTCACAGACATAACAGTGCCCGAAGCTTGTTTGGAAACTCCAAAATCAATTAAAGCAAGAGCACGATCTTTCTGGCGACAGATAATATTTTCGGGCTTAATATCCCGGTGAATAACGCCGCGTTCATGAATAAACTTCAGGACTGGTAACAAATCATTTAGAAATTGCCAAATCTGACTTTCGTTGTATACTCCATATCGTTCCAATTCCTGTAATAAATTTTGCCCATCGACAAACTCTTGTACCAGATACAAGCATTTGTTCTGTTCAAAAGAGGCGAGCAGATTGGGAATGCGCTCATGCATCCCTAGTTCGTACAGCCGAATTGCCTCTTGATTAAATAATTCAATTGCCTTGTTTAACGCTTGTGAATTTCCTTGAATTTCTGGTGACGGTGAAAATTGCTTAATGACGCAGAATTCATTCATTCTGTCTTGATCGACTGCGCGGTATGTTTTACCAAATCCACCCTCACCTAGCTGACTTATGGCACGGTATCTGTCTTTCAGCAGCAGCTTTGTCCCGCAACTTATGCAGAAATTTCCATGCTCAGGATTTTGATGTTTTTGACAATTGGGATTGAGGCAGTAGCTCATACTTTTGATGGTTATTGGGGAATGGAGTACTATGAAGCCTCTATCAAAACGCTAACAATCAACGTTATTCGCTAATCACCGCTCAACGTAGATTGACTTATGTTTTATTTCTATTCAAGTAAACATAAATGTTTGATATCCATAAAATTACACCAAATACCATCCACACAATTTCTCTACCTGTGAAAGATTCGTTGACTCGTATGTTTGGCTGTTGTTGTTGCCAATAATAATTCACTGCCTTTAATACAGTTAATAATGGAATGAAGCTTAATAACCATACAAGCTGCAGTGAATTGTGAAAATCTAGCACATAAAATATCCAGTAAAAAAACGTCACCCGAAAAGGTGAAGGCTTTTCTCTATATCCTTGTTCTTCAGCTAGGGCAAATAGTTTTTGAGATAAACTGTATAAGTAAAAAGGTAAAAACCAAGAGCGAAACCAGGCACTAATTTTTGGATTATTGCGTTCTTTGAGAAATTTCCATTGTTTATGCGCCCAGGGGAGTTGATAAATACCCAAAGTAAAAATATATAAAGTGCAAAACTTCCATAAAGGCATTATGTTAGAAAGCTCACCATTATTTATTCTATGGTTATATTGATTCATCTTTTTTCACACAATATACTGAGTAGTTACATTAACAACACTCTCGCTGACAAACTTATCTTCGCAACTTTTTGCAAACTCACTGTATGTAATTAAATATATACATAGTAGCCTTTTTACTTAGTTTTGACTAGGAAACTTAGTAAAATGTCAGTCTTGATTGCTAGTCGTAACCCTCTAGGAACAATAACAATTAACAACAATTTTTAAACCGGTTTTGATACAGGATTCATCTACATCTACAACGTCTTGGCAGTTGATTCCTGAAAAGCAAAGCCCAGAAAGCAAGTCGTGATTTATCAAACCAAGCCCTAATCTTGCAAATTAGGTTGAGCCTACACTGCAGACTTAATTTGTATAGTAGTACAAAACTGCCTATGGAGGTAACGAAGTTCTGATTGTTGTTTCAAAAGAAGCAGACGAAGCAGGGGAGGACACGGTTCGTATTCAACAGCACGCGCGTATTTGTGTTTTCTCCACTCCCCACAGCCTACTTTTTAACTAGTCTCCTGTATCTGCAAGCGGATAGTGTGTTCAGTCCCACCACTCAGTTGTAATTCCATAACTTCACCGCCAAGAGGTTCCAAGCATTCCAGAAGTTCTCGCAAGCGTGGTGTACTTGCACCCGTATCCACATACAAACGGTCTGATAGATTACCAATTTTCTTCCAACTCATGTACAATTTGGCAATCATTTGCTCTAGTTGGGATGCTTGATTTACTAAGTCTGCTGCTATGCTCAGACAGCCAACTCTTTGAGCTTCTATCAAGGCTGTTTCGATGTCAACTTCTTGAGCGTTTAGCGCTTGGACTTGAGCTGCTGCTTTGAGATATTTTGCCAGATTACGAGCATCTGTGGTGACTTGCTTGATGGTATCTATGTCAGGATTTTGGGATATTTCCTTTTGAATCGCGTTTTGGTGAGACTCTGGCAATTTCTCCATCTCCTTCACCAGTGGCGCGATGTAACGGGGAGGAAGAGAATTTTCTGCTGCTTTTATCTTGACTGGTTCGGGTAGCAACTCCGAAGACATTGCTGTCCATTCGTCGTTGATTTGACGTACTTCCCGTCTGGTGATGCGATCGCCTTTTTGGGCTGCTTCACCAACCATCTGTTGAACTTCTGGCGCTGCTTTGGCAGTTTCGATAAACGCCCGTTTGCTAAAGTTATTGATGGCTGAGGGTTCTAATCTTCCTTCTTCTAAAAGGGTATCAGCGCTGTTCGCCAGTTGAATCAGAGCATATGCTTGACTTTTGCCAATTTCTCGTTCTTTGAGCCATTTGAGAAAACCAGCACCTCGTCCCTCACCGCCTATTTTCTCCCTGTCGCGAACAGCGCGTAAAATTCGTCCTCGCCAAATGTCGGTTTGCAAATCAAAGCGATCGCACACCTGCCAAGCCACATCTAGCTGCTTTTGAAATTCAGGTTCAGGAATTTCCTCATCTTCGGGATCAGGTAGTTCAAATTCAAAATCAGCCGGCTGTTGCAGAAGTGCAGCCAACTCATCAATAGATTCGTTATATTGCACGATTTTATAGTTTGTTAGTTGTATGACTGTATGCGCGGTTTATTATCACACATTCCGCGTAAGCTAGATTGTATGCCTGAGTGATTTGTTCCTAGCTATGTTTATTCTGGCTTGAGTAGAGCCAAGAGGCTATATTTTGTCACTAACACGCTCCGATCTCGAATTCAACCGCTTATAGGAAACCATATTATGTTAGATGTGATCATCGCGGGGTTAGTAGTAACAGCTTTTACGTTATGAATAATAAAAAGTGAGACAAATCTTACATTTGAAAAAAGCCGGGAAAAGCAAAAATGGCTCGCACGCCCACACTAACTTTTGATCGTGGCACATTAATTTTGCATCCACCACCACGCGGCAGGGCTTGGATGGATTTTGCTACATGGGATGACAGAGTAGAAAAATTCCGCATTCCGGCTATTCAATACCGTGCTTTGGTGGAAGCAATGCAAGCCCAAGAAATTAATTTTATCGATGAAGCTAAGGCGTTTTATCCGATAGAGTTGGTTCCGAGTCTGGAAATGGAACCTTATCCCCACCAAAGTGAGGCGTTAGCTGCTTGGAAACTCGCGGGAAGACAAGGAGTCGTCGTGCTTCCCACCGCAGCGGGAAAGACGTATTTGGCGCAAATGGCGATGCAAGCGACGCCGCGCACGACACTTATTGTCGTGCCAACGCTGGATTTAATGCATCAGTGGTATGCTCATTTGAAGGCGGCGTTTCCTGATGCTGAGGTTGGGTTACTTGGCGGTGGTTCGCGAGATAGAACACCTGTACTTGTGGCCACTTATGATAGTGCGGCTATCCATGCGGAAAGTTTGGGGAATCTGTATGCTTTGTTAATTTTTGATGAATGTCATCATTTGCCAACAGATTTTAGTCGGGTGATTGCGGAATATGCGATCGCACCCTACCGTTTGGGACTATCTGCGACACCCGAACGCACTGATGGTAAACACGCGGACTTGAATTTTTTAATCGGCAGAGAAGTCTATCGCAAAAGGGCTGAAGATTTAGCAGGGAATGCGTTAGCAGAACATGAAATTGTACAAATTAAGGTGAAATTATCACAAAATGAGCGGGGAAAATACACTCAACTGATTCAAGTTCGCAATGACTTTTTGAAGCAATCAAAGATATCTTTAGGGAGTCTTCAAGGTTGGCAAACATTTGTGCAAATGAGTGCGCGATCGCAAGCTGGGCGTAGAGCAATGTTAGCACACCGTCAAGCCAAAGAGATTGCTTTGGGTACTGATGGGAAGATAAGAGTTCTTGCTGATATATTGGCAGAACATTATCCAGAAAGAATTTTGATTTTCACTGCTGATAATGCGACAGTTTACCACATTTCTCAAGAATTTCTTGTTCCAGCAATTACTCATCAAACTCCTGTGAAGGAACGGCATGAGATATTAACAAAGTTTCGCGAGGGAGAGTTTAAAACTTTGGTTGCTTCTCATGTTTTGAATGAGGGTGTTGATGTTCCTGCGGCTTCTGTTGCGATTATTTTATCTGGCACAGGTTCGACACGGGAGTATATTCAAAGATTAGGAAGGGTTTTAAGAAAAGGTAAGGATAATAAGAAGCAGGCGATTTTGTACGAGGTGGTGGCGGAGGATACGAGTGAGGAGGGAACTTCGGCGAGAAGAAGAGGTGTGGAGAAGAGAAACGTTAGCGCAGCGTGTCCGGAGGACATACCGCCAAAACGCCAAGAACGCCAAGAGAAAGAGGAGAAGAAAGGAAAATTACAGGTTATTTATGGGAGTGGGAAGGAAAAGAGTCTTAAGGCTGCTGAACAGTTGGAGATAAATTATAAAGTTCAAAAGAAACCGCCGATAAATACGGATGAAAGCTGATAATGTTGCAATAATTATCTGCATTTATCTGCGGTTCAAAAGTCCAATGCTACCAACAGAGTTACTAAGCCACAGGCAAAATGGGGAAGAAATCATCCCGAAGAGACTGAAGATTGATGATAATCATTTGGCGATCGCCACTGAGTTAACAAGTTGTTTTCAGGAAGCGGTAGGTAAGACTCAGGGTGCGCTTGAGCGTCAATTGTCAGAGTTGGAGGGGGATACTCCAGATTATAGAGTCAAGCGGGGTTTAGCTTATATCCTCAAAAGCAGTTTCTGTACTTTTGAGGTGGTGAGTCCTTTGGAACCTCAAATGTTACGAGAAAGGGTTTTTGCTTTGGCGGCTAAGTCTCCTCCGAGTCGCGAGTTGACAGAAACGACTTTAACTCATATTGCTGATGAATTGAGTCATGAACTTGAACGTGAAGTTTTGCCGAAACAAGTTCGTGAGGGGTTATATGCGGATTTGTCTGAGAATAAAATTTTAACTGCTTTTGATGCACCAGCACCCCATGATTTATTGCATCGCTACAATTTATCTCAGGTGCAGGGGGTGTTTTATAGAGCAAGTCAGTTGGTGATAAATGCTCATCGCAATGTGCCTGGACAATATAAGCTTTTGTTTCGCTACCTCAAGTTGTTTCAATTAATGTCTTATATTGAGGGAGATGCTGACCACGGTTTTACAATTACAATTGATGGTCCGACGAGTTTGTTTACTCCAAGTACACGTTATGGTTTGGCTATAGCGAAGCTGATTCCGGCTTTACTTCATGTCACAAAATGGAGTCTTTCTACAACATTGCGAACTCGCGATACTTATACAAATACATGGAAAACGGGACGTTTTACTCTCAATTCTGAATGCGGTTTGGTGTCTCATTACTCCACAGGCAAGCCATACGACAGTATGTTGGAAGAGTCTTTTGCTGATAAGTGGGAGTCAACAAAAACGGATTGGGTGTTAGAGCGGGAGGTTGACTTAATTCCTATTCCTGGAAGTGTGATGATTCCTGATTTTAGATTAGTGCATCCTGATGGGCGATCGCTGTTATTAGAAATAGTTGGTTATTGGCGACCAGAATATTTACAAAAGAAGTTTTCACAGGTACGACGTGCAGGACGTGATGATTTAATTTTGGCTATTTCTGAGCGATTGAATCTGGAGAAAGCCGGAGTTCAATTAAATGATGTGCCTGCTAGGATTGTTTGGTTTAAAGATAAGTTGTTGCCGAAAGCAGTGTTAGCAGTAATGGAGTAAAAAGGAGGAATGATATGAAGATTATTGAAACAATTGCTACGGTTACAGAAGATGGGAAAATCACAATACAGTTACCACCAGATATCCCAGCAGGTGAGCATCAAGTGGTGGTGGTGATTGATGAACAGGTTTTACCCAAAAAACCAGAGATAAAGGAAAAGCGTCCGCCTTTAAACTTCCCAGTAGACAATTATGGTTCTTGGCCTGAGAATCTTTCTCTAAGACGTGAGGATATGTATGATGATTGGGGACGCTAATTTAATATTTCTGGACACGAATATCTTGGTGTACGTGAATGTGTCTGAGTCTCCTTTACATGAAGTGGCACTACAGTTCTCACTGTTCATTGTTCACCGATGAAATATTATGCCTTCACGCGATATTTATCACAACACTGTTAAAAATGCTCTCCTCAAAGATGGATGGACAATAACCCACGAGCCTCTAAAACTTGAGATGGGTAAAAAAGATTTATATGTTGACTTGGGAGCAGAACAACTCATCGCTGCTGAGAAAGAAAAGTCTAAAATAGCAGTCGAAATTAAAAGTTTTGTTGGTCGCTCTGATATCGATGATTTAGAAAAGGCGCTGGGGCAGTATATTCTCTACAATGATATTCTTTCAGAAAAAGAACCAGAACGAGTTTTATACCTTGCTATCCGCAATGGAGTTTACATAGACCTGTTTGAAGAACCAATTGGTAAACTGTTATTAAGCAAAGGTCGTGTCAAGCTGATTGTGTTTGACCCTAGCATGGAGGTAATTCTCAAATGGATACCGTAGACAGCTATAGACAGATTACTGAAAAAATTCTCTCTGAATATGCTGCTGTTCCTTACGCTTACGGTGAGATTCAAACCGAAGTCGTCTTTGATCGCAAGAACGACCGATATTTGCTGGTGAATGTGGGATGGGATGGGGAACGCCGAGTTCACGGCTGTATTATTCACATCGACATTATCAACAACAAACTCTGGATTCAGCGGGATGGTACTGAACACGGTATTGCCAAAGATTTGACAGAAGCTGGAATCCCCGAGGAGCACATTGTCTTAGGATTTCGAGAGCCTGAACTCAGGCAGTATACAGGATATGCTGTGGCGTAGCGGTCTACGTCTTCTACTAAAACTTGAGCGATAGTTGACTCTCAATGATTTGAACAGGTTGTTGAGATTATAGCTTGCATCAGGAGAAAGCCTTACGGCACGCACTCGCGATACGCAAAGCGTCAAGCGTTCGACTGACTTGTGCTGAGCCGGTCGTTGTAGCGCTCACGCCGAAGTTCTCCGGCTTATCGCCCTTTATGGAGATGGGTAAAGGCAGTTACTTCCAAAGCACGTAACAAAATATTGTAAAAAACATATCTTATCAGCTTATAGACACCATTTTATAAAAATATCTATTTATACTAGTAAGTAGTTATGTAATATGTATAATTTCGTAATTACTTGTTAAACTATGGAACTTGTAACACTTACCGCTGCTGGCATTACAACTCTCATTGTTTCCGAAGCTGCTAAAGAATTCGGTAAAAATACAGGAAAAAGTGTTTCCGAACAATTCGGCAAAGTCTTGACGGCTATTCGTGACAAATTTAGTACAGTGGGAACTGAGGGACTACTGACACGAGTACAAAACCAGCCAACAGAAAAGAATAAAGCACACTTCCAAGATGAACTGGAAACGCAAATGACTGAAGATAAAGCATTTGGCAATCTTTTGCAAAAACTCATGCAACAACCTGAATTAGCAGAAGCAGTTCGTGAAGATCAAGTGATAGGAGAGAAGCTTAAGGCGAAAGGCAGCATAGAACTTGATCATAACACTCAGGAAACAACGCACGGTAAGCCTGGAAGCCAAAAGATAGGATCTGATATTGAAGCTGGTGAAAGTATCAAAATCAGCAATAATTCACAACGAAAACTTTAGAAATAATTAAAAATTTAGAGTCATATCATGTCCGCTTAAATGCTTGTCATTGCGAACGTAGCGATAGCGGAATGAAGCAATCGCAACATCTAGGCTTTGCGATTGCTTCGCTACACTTCGTTTCGCTCGCAATGACATATCACAAGGGGAGCATCCCAAATGTGTAAATTTATTTTATTTTGTAGTGCGGGCATCTTGCCCGCTTGGTAATAAAGTAGGAAGCAAGATGCTCCCACTACCGTTTTTTTTGCAAAATTGGGATGCTCCCTATCACAAGTAATTTGCCGGACAATATCAGTAGGGTATATCAGGGTAGCAGCTATTTCTCATTTAAAACATTTATTCAAGACGCTAATATACCCATGAAGAAACAACTCGACGATAAACAGGGACATCATGAACAGAGTATTGCTCAGGGTATTGAAGGTGAAAATGTAAGCATTACAGGTAATAAACAGACAATTATTAATAATTACAGCCCCAAATCAGTACTATTCGTTATTGGATTTTTTGGTTTACTTATAGGTGGTGTCTGGTTGATCTTCAATCCCAAACAAACCAATACTAGCAATTCTCAAATTACGAATAATTATAATAATCAGAAGTATGATAACTCCAGTCAATTTCTGATTAACAACCCCTTACCACAATTACCTGGTCAAAACTTTCCCGTTAAGCTACAGAAAAAAGAAGCGGAACAGAAAATCATAATCTATCAAAAGGAAGTAGAAAAAAATCCCAATTCAGCAGTAGCTTACACTAATTTAGGGGAAGCAAAACGCCGTGCAGGTGATTTGGAAGATGCTGCTAAGGCACACAAAAAAGCGCTACAGTTGAATCCCAATTTAGTAGAGGCGAAACTAGGACAGGCGCTGGTAGAGCAAGATAAGGGGAATACCGCACAGGCGAAACAAGAAATTCAAGATGCTTTGAAGCGTGAGGATATTGCTGCTGCTTACTACTATTTAGGTGATATTTTCTGGAAGCAAAAACCTCCAGATTATCAAAGTGCAGAGGCTGCTTGGCGAAAAGCGGTTGAGCTAGAACCGAAAAATATTGAATATAAAATAGACTTAGCAACGGTATTGAGTCAGCTAGTAGATAAAGATGAAGAAGCACTACTTGAAATCAAAGAAGCAATTCGCCTTAATCCTAATTCTAAAAAAGCTTATATTATATTAGGTATAATTCTGGCGGAGCAAAATAAGCTAGATGATGCAATGTCGGCATTCCGTACAGTTCTCAAATTGGGTGATAATATTTTTTTTGATAGCTATGCGTACGCAGGTTTAGGTCTACTTTTAAATGAGCAAGGCAATACAGATGCAGCTATTACTAAATACAAAAAAGCAATTAGTATTAATGATTATAATGCATTCAATCATAAACTATTGGGAGAAATTTTAGTTTCTCAAGGTATTTCTAGCGGACAAGCTAATAAGATAGAGGAGGGAGTCATAGAACTAAAAAAAGCAAGTGAGCTATACAGAGTTTTTAACGACACTGACGAAGCTGATGAGATTGATAATGAGATTGATAAAGTTATCAATTCCCTAAAAAATTGAACTCTATCACAAATCCATCTCAACTTTTCACCTAAAATCGAATGACTCAAAACTCCCTCTATACGAGACGCACTCGCGTTCGGAACCTCACCCTGCCCTATCGGGCATCCCTCTCCTTAATAAGGAAAGGGAAAGATTTTACCGCCGATTCAAGCGAGGGTGAGGTTTTGAGTGGTGGGTTGTAGAGACGTTCCATGCAACGTCTCTACAGGGTTTTGATGATATACAAACCAATCAAAACTAACGCGATAGACTACTTAGTAACTACCCCAACTCCAGCCATATCTAAAATTGGCACAATCAAATCTTCCCGCTTCACCGCCATCATGTGCACACCCTGACACAATTGACGTGCGATTTGGACTTGTTCAGCAGCAATTTTCATCCCTTCCTCAAGCGGATCTTTTGCTTGCGCTAACCTATCAATAATGTGGTCAGGAATATTCACACCTGGTACACACCGATTGATAAACTGAGCATTTTTCGCTGATTTCAACAGAAAAATTCCTGCCAAAATTGGTTTATCACAGCCTGCGGCTATTTTGTCCATAAACTTTTCTAGCCGTTCAAAGTCTGTAATCAATTGACTTTGAAAAAACTGCGCCCCCGCCGCTAATTTGCGCTCAAACCGACTTTGTAAACCAGACCAACTTGCACATTGCGGATCGACTGCTGCACCTGGGAATAAATCCAGCGCACCGTCACTCAGAGGTTTTTCGTTGCAGTCAATGCCTTGATTGAGTTTGTGAATCAGTTGCAGCAACCGCACTCCTTCCAAGTCAAACACGCCTTTAGCGTCGGGATGGTCGCCTGCTTTGACAGGATCGCCAGTCAAAGCTAGGATGTTATAAATACCCAGAGCATGAGCGCCCATGAGGTCGGCTTGTAAACCAATACGGTTGCGATCACGACAAGCCATCTGACAAATCGGCTCTATGCCATTTTGTAACAAAATTGCCGATGCCACTAGTGAACACATCCGTAATACTGCGCGGCTACCATCAGTAATATTGACGGCATGAACCCTCCCCTTAAGAGTCGCCGCCATTTGTATCATGTGTTCTGGATTACCGCCTTTCGGTGGTGTTACCTCGGCGGTAATCAGGAATTTACCTGTTTTCGCAGCTGTACGAAAAGAAGTTAAAGCTGTTGGAGTTATCGTATCCAGCATAAAAAACAACCATTTCTGTCTAATGGTACAGCTATAACACAAGACAACCTGATGAGAAAACCTTATAGGGGTATAGAGTAACCCATCGCGGCTTTGACTTGATTGAGAGTTTGGTTGGCGATCGCCTCTGCTTTGTGCTTTCCATCCCGCAACACAGATTCCAAATAACCTTTGTCGTTCATGATTGTCTGATATTTTTCTTGAATAGGTTTGAGGGCTTCAATCGTCGTATCCGTTAACAAAGGTTTAAATTGCCCCCAGCCCATATCCTGACACTCAGCCGCTACCTCTTCCTTGGTTTTTCCAGAAAGCAGCATATACAGAGTTAACAAATTGTTACTTTCTGGACGTTCTGGGTTGTCAAACTCCAAACCGCGTATCGGATCAGTTTTGCAGCGCTTAATTTTTTTTGCAATTTCATCAGGTGAATCTAGCAAATTGATCCGACTCAACTCAGACGGATCGGACTTCGACATTTTCTTAGTACCATCCGTTAAACTCATCACCCTTGCACCTTCTTTACGAATCAAAGGTTCTGGTAACTTTAGCACTGGCTGATTTGGTTTGGCAAAGAAGTGATTAAACCTGTTGACGATATCTCGCGTCAGTTCCAAATGTTGCTTTTGATCTTCACCGACGGGCACTTTATCTGGTTTATAAAGCAAAATATCAGATGCCATCAGCACTGGGTAGTCCAACAAGCCAACATTCACATTTTCTCCTTGTTTGACTGCTTTTTCCTTAAACTGGATCATGTCTTGCAGCCAATTGAGGGGCGTGATGCAGTTAAACAACCAAGTCAGTTCACTGTGGGCAGAAACATGAGATTGCACAAAGATAGTAGAGTGGTTGAGATCAAGTCCGCAAGCCAGATATAAAGTAGCTAGAGTATAGGTATTAGCTGCCAGCGTTGCTGGTTCGTGGGGCACAGTAATCGCGTGTAAATCAGCTATGAAGAGAAAATTGTCATACTGGCTTTGGATTTCTACCCAGTTGCGAATTGCACCCAAGTAGTTCCCTAAATGTAAATTGCCCGTTGGTTGAACTCCGGAAAGAACTCGTTGCCTGCCCATAAACTCCAATTATAGTGTTTTTAAATCCGACAATAGCGGCTTTACAACTGATTTCCATTGTTACAGATATCAGTTATCAGTTATCAGTTATCAGTATTTATTGCCCATAACCTTGGTCCGTGTTCCCTGTTCCCTGTTCCCTGTTCCCTGTTCCCTATAAATTTAAAACCATAACTTCTCTATAATTCATATATTAAGAAGTGATTGCCAACAAGATGCTAATCAGGGGAAAAATTCTTTGGCTCAGGCTTTATCGGCAACTTTTGCAACCTAAACGCTTTGCTATTTTTCAAGCTTGTCTGATTGGTTTAGTGTCAGCGTTAGCAGCAGTTTTGTTAAAGCAAGGCGTGGGTTATTTAGGTGGCTGGCGAGTCCATATGACTCATGTACTACCAGCTTGGTTAGTACTACCAGCAATTGGCTTAGGCGGCGGATTGCTGTCTGGTTGGTTGGTGGAACGAATGGCTCCTGAGGCTTCTGGTAGTGGGATTTCACAAGTTAAGGCAGTACTTGCCAAGGTGCCAGTGTCGCTGAATTTGCGAGTAGCAATAGTTAAGCTATTTAGCGCAATGATAGCATTAGCTTCGGGTTTGCCTTTAGGTCGGGAAGGTCCAACGCTACAGGTGGGAGCTGCGATCGCCAATCAAGTCAATCGCTTATTTCCAAGTTCCCCTGATTACCGTCGCCAAATTATTGCAGCAGGTGCAGGAGCTGGTTTAGCTGCAGCTTTCGATGCCCCTATCTCCGGTTTTCTGTTTGTTGTCGAAGAACTGCTTCAAGATGTCTCTGGCTTTACTCTAGGTACAGCAATACTCGCTTCTTTCATTGGTGCGGTGATTTCCCGATGGCTGGGAGGACATAGCTTAGTCTTAGAGTTAACTGCACTACAAACCAACTTTTCACTTCCAGAAATTCCTTTCTACCTGGCTTTAGGAGTATTAGCAGGGTTGCTGGGTGGACTGTTTAATCGAGGAATTATCGCTTCTATAAAATTTAACAACCGTTGGTTGCGCTTTGGATTACCTCTGCGAGTGGGGTTAGCTGGGTTAATTTGCGGTATAGTAGTCGCTCTTTTACCAGCGCCTTTTCGGGATACAGCAGGATTACGGGAAACTTTGACTGCGGGTAATCTCAGCGCTGGTGTGACTATTATTGCTTTCGTTTCTCAGTTTATCTTGGTATTAATAGCATACGGTTCAGGAGCTCCGGGAGGGTTGTTAGTTCCCCCGATGCTTTTGGGAGCTGCTCTTGGTTATTTAGTAGGAATTGCAGAGCATAGTATGTTGGGTATAACGTCTCCCACAACCTATGCTTTAGCCGGGATGGGGACGTTTTTGAGTGCTGTAGCTAGAGTCCCAATCACCAGCATCATCATCGTCTTTGAAATGACGACAGATTTTAATTTGGTGTTACCGCTGATGATTGGTGCGGTTGTTGCTTATTTAGTGGCGGAAAAGGTGGCGGCTGGTTCGCTTTACGATCATTTGTTAGAGCTTAGTGGTATTCACATAGAACAAGAGCCAAAAAAAGAGGGATTGTTATCGCGGCTCAATGCAGTAGATGTGATGCAGCACCGTGTGGAAACATTATCTAGCCAGATGAGCGTTGACGAAGCATTACAGGCTTTTTCTAACTCACAGCATCGCAACTTTCCTGTTATTGATGGTCGCAAAGTTGTTGGTATGCTAACTCAGAAAGATGTCGCAAATCTTGCCTCACTTCCATCAGGTGGGAATACACCAATCAGCGAAGTCATGACACCCGAACCTGTAACAGTGAGTCCACAAGATACGTTGGGTTATGTTCTACATCTACTCAACCGTAATAACCTCAACTGTCTACCAGTAACAGAAGTCAGCAAACTAGTTGGAATTATTACACGTAGCGATATCATTCGTGTAGAAGCAGAACAATTGAGTGGCAAAACCTCTAAGGTGGCATCGAAAGCGAAACCTTCGTACGTCGTTTACCAAACCCGTTCTCCAGAAACAGGCAAAGGACGATTATTAGTACCGCTTTCGCATCCGGGCACCGCACAAACTCTGCTTGAGATGGCGCTGGCAATAGCTAAAGAGCGTAATTATGAATTAGAATGCCTGCAAGTGATTCTCGTGCCGCGCGGTTGCAACCCGGCTCAAACACCAGTGCAAACCACTGATAGTCATCATCTTTTGAATCAAGCGCTGCAACTTGGGCAAGAAAAGCAGATTCCCGTTCATACACAGATACGAGTTGCTGATAATATCGCCAGAGCAATTTTAGAAACTGTCAGAGAACGACACATTGACTTAGTTTTGATGGGTTGGAAAGGCAAGACTTCTACACCCGGACGAGTTTTTAGCCGAGTGGTAGATACTGTCATTCGTCAGGCTACTTGTGATCTTGTCTTAGTGAAGTTGAATGGCACAATAGCTTTTAACCGTTGGTTATTATCAGTAGCAGGAGGTCCTAACTCTCGTCAAGCCCTTCAACTTTTACCTGCGCTTGCTTCTTTAAGTTCAACGCCGGAAATTAAAGTCTGTCAAGTCTTCCAGCCGAATGGCTCTACTCCTGATACAAAGCCATTAGAAACATCTGTCCGCTTTCTCAAGCGTAAAGTCGGTGCTCATGTCATGGCAACTCCAGTTCGCGCCGATTCTGTGTGTGAAGCTGTTATTGAGTGTGCCGAAAAAGACCAAAGTGATGTTATTGTTCTAGGGGCTAGCCGTGAAAAGCTTTTGCAAAAGGCAATCAAAGGAAATATACCAGAGACGATTTCTCGTAAGAGTCATTGCACTGTGATTTTGGTGCGTAGTGCTCTTGGTTGATTGAGTAGTCCAAGGATTGGCTAGCTTTATATCCGGACTCGGACTGGTTACGTCTCGGCTTCGCTCGACGTAATGCTGAGCGAAGTCGAAGCATTACTGGGATTCAGCTAGCAACCAATCGCACAAAGAAACGACTTTTATACCGAGTTGCATTCATAGATAGAATTTATTAAACGAACCGCAGAGGACGCAGAGGGCGCAGAGAGGGAAAAGAGAGAGAAAAGAGTAAGTTACCTGTATGAATACAACTTAGTATTACTCACTAAGACTGGCGATTATCACGCAAGGATTTTAAATTTTCACGGATAGTGATTGTGTTGGGATGATTGACTCCTAAGCTGCGTTCAGCAATTTCCAAAGCTTTGATTAAAAGTGGTTCTGCTTGGGTGTACCGTCCTTGGTAATAGTAGAGTAGAGCCAAGTTGTTGAAACTTTGGGCGACATCAGGATGTTCTTCTCCGAGCAGGCGTTGTCTTAGTTCCAATGCTTTGATGTAGAGTGGTTCAGCTTCAGTGTACCGTCCTAGGTAAGAGTAGAGTGTTGCCAAATTGTTGTAACTACTGGCGACATCGGGATGCTGATTTCCTAGCAGGCGTTGCCTTAGTTTCAAAGCTTTTTTGTACAACGGTTCAGCTTCAGTGTACCGTCCTTGGGATTCGTACAGTGCTGCCAAGTTGTTGTAACTGGTGGCGACAGAAGGATGCTGATCTCCTAGCAGGCGTTGTTTTAGTTTCAAAGCTTTTTTGTACAACGGTTCAGCTTCAGTGTACCGTCCTAGGTAAGAGTAGAGTATTGCCAAATTGCTGTAACTAGTGGCGATCATGGGATGCTCATCTCCTAGCAGGCGTTGGAACAGTTCCAAACCTTTTTTGTACAATGGTTCAGCTTCAGTGTACCGTCCTTGGGAACGGTAGAGTTCTGCCAAGTTGTTGTAACTACTGGCGACATCGGAATGCTCATCTTCTAGCAGGCTTTGCCTTAGTTTCAAAGCTTTTTTGTACAACGGTTCAGCTTCAGTGTACCGTCCTTGGGATTCGTACAGTGCTGCCAAGTTGTTGTAACTGGTGGCGACAGAGGGATGCTCATCTCCTAGCAGGCGTTGCCTTAGTTTCAAAGCTTTTTTGCACAACGGTTCAGCTTCAGTGTACCGTCCTTGGGAACGGTAGAGTTCTGCCAAGTTGTTGTAACTACTGGCGACATTGGGATGCTCAACTCCTAGCAGGCGTTGCGACAGTTCCAATGCTTTTTTGTACAACGGTTCCGCTTCAGTGTATCGTCCTTGGGAATAGTAGAGTCCTGCCAAATTGTTGTAACTAGCGGCGATCTCGGGATGTTCTTCTCCCAAACGGGATTGGACGACTAATACACATTGCTTTAACCACGGTTGAGCCAACGCATACAAACCCTGTCCTTTATAAAACCTACCCAAGCCAACAAAAACCCAAATTAAATTTTCATCACTAACTGATGCAGTCAGATTTTGTACCACCTCTGCTAAATGTGGAATCGCAGGAGTTAAGGCAGTGATTTGGTTCTGAGTAGGTATATCAGGAATTTTTTGAGCCACTTTTACCATTACTTGGCAAAAACTAGACTTCTGCGAGTCGCCTGAAGCTAAGTTCTTTTGCTTGTCTTTCAGAAACTCTCGAATCAACTGATGTAACAAATAAGTATCTTCACCCGTAAGTAAGTGCAAGTTTTCTAATTCTACTCTTGCATCTTCCAGTTCTTCTGCGTCTTTCTCAACAGCAGCACGTTCCACCAGTAACCAAGGAATCCCGGCTAAAGCAAATAAACTTAGTAAACAACCTAACTCTTGGGCAGACTCACTTAATTGTTCCCAACTCAGTTCAAAAGCAGCCGCTACTCCATGTTTGATACTTGAAGTCCAAGTGGGGTCATTTTCCTTTATTTCTAAACAAGGATGCCCTAGTCCTTTTTCCTCCAAGCGTCGCAGCATTTCTGTCAAGGATATTTTACGTTTTTTCACATACCGCCCGACTAATTGCAATGCCAGAGGTAAGTAGCCTAAACGCTGAACGAGTTCTTTTGCTTTTATTGATTCTTGGGTGACCTTTTCTTCTCCAACCAATTGAGTCAATAATAAGAGTGCATCAACCTCATGCAAAACTTCCAAAAACACAGAACCACGATCATCTAACTTGAGTCGTGTTGTTATCAGTACTTTAAACTGAGATGGTTGTGGTGGTAAATAAGGTTTTATCAGACTGTAATCCTTAACATCATCCACAACCACAAGCGTGTTTCCCTTGTGCTGCCAATGTTGCCAACACCAGCGTACGCGTTCTGGTAAATCCAAATCTTCTGCCGGCTGCAAACCCAAATTTGTTCGAGCAAATTCTATGATCTGCAAACCAATATCTTCTTCTCTTGCGCGTAGCCAGCAAATACCACCAGGGTAAGTGTGCAACTGTAAGTGTAGCAGTGAATGCTGGATTGCTAATTCTGTTTTCCCAACTCCCCCCATACCTTCTACAGCAGCAATGACGACTTCATTATTTCGTTGTAACTGTTGGTGGAGGCGTTCTAATTCGCGCGATCGTCCGATAAACTTATCTGTGCTACTGGGGGGAATGTTTTGGGGGAAACCTGTTGGTTTAGGAATATCACTCAAATTGATAACAATTTGGTAAATCTGCTGAATATCTCCTACTGTTATATTCCCGCCAGCCTGAACATTCTCAAAGATTTTTTGTACAACTGATAGAGATTCCTTATTATTCATATTTTTATATGAGTATAAATAAATACTTAATAAATCTGATAGGACTTACGCATTCCCTCGTTACCATGCTCTGCATGGTAATGCATTACCGGAGGCTCTGCCTCTTGCAGCTCTTTTGCTCGTGAGACAGAGTCTCACTCAAGGCATTCCAAGTCTGTGACTTGGAACGAGTTCTATCAGTTATCAGTTATCAGTTACCAGTTACCAAGAGAAAATACGGATCTTTTTCTTTTGTTAACTGTTCACTGTTAACTGTTCACTGATTTTAAGCTTCTTGATTTAAATTCCCTAAATCAATGTTTGTAGCTTTCACCCCTTTAACCATCTCCTGTTCAACTGAACCAACCCGCGTAGCTTTCTGGCTTATATCTTTTGCTTTCAAGTCACCAGTTAATTCAATTTCACTCAACACTACTTGACGTATTTTTTCATCTTGTGCTTGTAGTAGTTGGACTAGTTCTTTCAGTTTCTGAGCAAATGCTTTATCTGCATCCATCTGAGCTTGCAGCTCATCTTGTACCTTTTCTTTATTCTTTTGCGTGGGTTCACTTTCTGCTCGTTTGAGTAACCCTTCTGTTCCTTCTGCCTTAAACTTTTCACGAATGGTGTTTAGTAAATGAGCAAATGTATCTGTAGCGCCCTTAGTTAAAGCTTTTCCACCTTCTTTGATTGCCTCAGAGAAAAATAAAGAGACAATCACTGCTGCTGTTAGAGGTTCTGTCATAAGGGTACTTATAAGTTGAATAGTAGTAAAGTAAGATACAAGCTTTGCGTATGACTTTCCGGATTTTTAGGTTTACTGAAATTTGACTCTTTTTTGCGCTCTATAAATCAATACGTCCGAACGGTGTAAGGGTGGTTCATTGAAACAAGAACCAGTTTGCTCTAACTTGTTAAAATGATGTTGAGTGCACAGTGACTCAAAGCAAACCATCACTGACCACCATTAGAAGCATGAAGCATCTATCGGACTACAACTTCTTTGACCCTGAACTGCTTGTGTGCCCTTATGAATTCTACAAGCTAGCACAGGAGCAAGCACCAATTATGGAGCTACCTAGTCCCAAAACTGATGCTAAGCTCTTCCTCATTACGCGCTATGACTTGGTGATAGAAATTCTTAAAAATACAAGAGTATTCTCTAGTAATTTCTCTACTTTACTGGCTGGGAAAGAAGAACAAGATGATGAGTTGCAGAAAATCTTTGCTCAAGGCTGGCCTCAGATGAACACCTTGCTCACGGCAGATCCGCCAGAACACGAGCGATTCCGATCACTGGTGAATAAGGCATTCACCTCATCGCGTGTCAACAAAATGCATAACTTGATTCAGCAGACTGTTGATGAACTCATTGACAGTTTCATCCATAAGAGTAAGTGTGAATTCGTCAGTGAGTTTGCCGTACCCTTACCGCTCAAAGTTATTGCTCAGCAGTTAGGTGTGCCGCAGGCAGATCTGCCGAAGTTCAAGCAATGGTCTGATTCTTTTATTGCGCGCCTAAGCCATATGCTTTCTAGAGAGCAGGAGATCGAGTGTGCTAAAGATGCGGTTGCTTTCCAGCATTATTTTTATGATGTCATAGAATCACGCCGAAAACAGCCTCAAGATGATTTGATCACTGACTTGGTACAGGCAAAGGTGGCTCAAGAGCGATCGCTCGACACTGCTGAACTGCTGAGTATAATTCAGCAAATACTAGTGGCAGGCAATGAGACTGTCACCAGTGCGATCGCGGGTGGAATGTTGTTGCTGACAAAGAATCCCCAGCAGATGAAGTTGCTACAAACAGATCTTTCCCTGGTAGAGAACTTTGTTGAAGAAGTTCTACGGATGGAAACTCCGACAGCGGGAATGTGGCGAGTTGTAACACAAGATACAAAACTAGGAGACGTTGATCTAAAAGCTGGGTCTTTGGTCATGATCCGCTTCGATGCTGCTAACCGCGATCCCATAAAATTTCCAGACGATGAGCGTTTCGACGTACGTCGCCATAATGCCAGCAACCACCTATCTTTTGGTTATGGCATTCATTATTGTTTGGGCGCTATGCTTGCTCGCAAGGAAATGCAGATCGCCTATGAACGGTTGCTGCTACGGATTAAGAACATCCGCTTGGCACAAGATGATTACCAGTACTTGCCGAACATACTCATGCGGGGACTCAAGCATCTCTATATTGAGTTCGACAAGGTAGCAGTTGAACAAAGTGAAACGTAATATTAAAATGAGTTTTGTAATGAGTCTATTTTTTCATCTGTCTACAGAATGAAAAACAAAAATATTGTTTCTTTCTTCTACTTTTGTTGCAGCCATTCAATCAAAGGTCTTAACGTTCCTGGTAGCGCAGTTTCACTCACAGTGATTGTGTGTTCTCTGTTTTCATCTTCTACCGTGAGTTTGTACTGAAAGCGGTCAGGTTGTGTCGTAGAAGCTGTGATCTTTTCAGGTAAATTAAAGAAATCTGCGGCTTGTATTAATGAAGGTAATTGATCAGCTTCATTTGCCGGAATGCTTGCCGTATCTACAGTTTTTTTTCTACTTATCCCTGCAAAACCACCCGTGCGTTCAAATGATATCCGCATTTTGTTGTTCTCCGTCTTGCTACATCTTGCAAGAATGAATAAAAACTGGGAAGATAACAATATATTTCCCAGTTTATCAAGAAAAACAATAATAACAAGAAGTCAAAAGTCAGAAGTTTTTGAGGCTATAGCCCACTTACAGACAACACACCTGTGTGTTTACTAATTTGGTGGGTAGGTTTCTGTGTAGCCCGTTGCGAGTGGATGCGTTGCAATCTGCGGATGACTCCAAATTGTTTTGTCTGTTGAATAGTTCTCTAGAGAACTCCTACCTTTTGCCAACCATTCTTCACTGCTTTTTGTTCTTTACTTCCTTGACCGTAAAGTTCTTCAGCAACTTTGATAGTGATATTAGCAGCCTGTTTAAAATTGGCTTTGGATTTGAGGCGATCGCGTAAACTAATGTACCAGATTTTCCCAGCTTTTTCCCAAGCATAGCCGCCAATTTCCATAGCCGCTAAATAAAAGGCGAGATTAGGAATACTTGAGTTGATATGTACTCCCCCATTATCATCTGTACCAGTGTATTTGTTTTTCATATGCGCTGGTTGGGGGTCTTTGCCCATTACTGGATCATCATACGCTGTTCCAGGTGCTTTCATTGAACGAATGCCTACACCTTTTGTCTTCAGTGTCAATAGACCTTCCCCAATTATCCAGTCTGCCTGATCTGCGGTCTGATTTTTGACTCGCTGTTTCACCAGAGAGCCAAATACATCAGAAAATGACTCATTGAGTGCTCCAGATTCTCCAAAATAGATGAGACCAGCTTCATGCTGAGTAACCCCATGAGTTAACTCATGCCCAATAACATCTATACATTTGGTGAAGCTCTGAAACATTTCTCCGTCACCATCACCGTAAACCATTTGGTCGCCATTCCAAAAGGCATTGTCATATTTAACGTTGTAATGGACGGTAGAATCTAAACGCAGTCCTTTGTCATCAACAGAATTGCGCTCAAAAATCTCTTTGAACAAGTCATAAGTTGCACCGGCTGCATCGTAGGCTTCGTTGACTGCTGGATCTTGGCTTGGGGGATCGCCTTCTGAACGGACGAGTACGCCAGGAAGTTGTTCAGTATTTTTAGCATCATAGATAGTACGACGCTTCTGACCTGGGGAAACCCCAAAATTCACAGCACCTACTACGTTCCGCCGTCCACGAAATTGTGCCGAAACATTTAATGTGCGAAATGCCCACTTACGCTGCTCTTCGTTACCATTGACTGCAACGTGTTCCAGCATATGAGGTGGAATAATACAACAAATGGGGCATCTAGTGTGAAGTTGATGCTCTAATTGAGACGCAACAGATTTTTTCTTTTTTTGAGCCATCTTTTAAGATATTCTCCTTTTTCAGATAAGTAATAGTAAACAGTATCTCTTACTGTATACAACAAGCTGTAGAGTCATTATTCCAAACAGGAGGGTCAAACAAAGCGATGGGGCAAAGCCCCCGCAATCATCCGATGCTCCGTTCGCCGTTCGCCCAAGCCGCGTGCGCTCTGCGCTCAGGCGTGGCGTAGCCATAGGAGCCTTCATGGGCGATCGCCAAGACTTTAGGACTTACGCATTGACATAAAGCTCGCCGGGGAAAGTTTTATCCGGCAGACTTTACAAAAATCTGATTATACGCATCAGACGATTTGCTTTCCGTTCTTCTTTTATTAAATGCAAGCAAAATCAACTTATGCACTTTTGAGATAGAAATGGGAAATTTTTGCGCTCATCTGACTATTGTAAAACTGCACAAAACTAGACACGCTAATCGTTCTACACACAATAGTTGATTTGTAAAGTGCGTAAATCCTAGATTTTATGAGCGCGTTTTTCAATCTTGACCTACTCATCTAAGTAACTCCGGGCAAATATCAGTGTCAAAATTAGTATTCCTGGTGAATCTTTGTCCCGTGAATAGCTGTTTTATAAGAATTGGCACTGATGGTTCCACTTAATAATAATGCTTTATTTCAGACTTTACGCTTATTTATAAAAATATTTTTAAACATAGAAAATTGTAGACAGGAGATATCACCAGTAAAAATCTAGACCAAAATCATAAGATTGTTTAACATAATAAAAGACCCCACTAAATTGTGTGTGGTTGTGTGTTGTAAAACTTGGTTGATACATGGTCAGGGGGTTAGTTCCCTCGTGACCATTTTATTTTTGATTTCACATTCAGCGCCTTAAAGTCTCATGCATCATAATTATTTAGAAAAATCATATTCAGAGTCATTAATTATGACTTGATACTAGGTAAAATGTTGCTTGAAATACACTTTTTCGGTATATTAAGTATTTTAAAGATAAAACTTCTATTTAATTTTTGTGAGAGTGCCTGCGCTGTACGCTTAAAAAACTCGCTACACTTTTATTCCTTCTTCGGTATTCCCTGTTTCGTGTTAAGCGTTCCCTACCTCAACTATGTTTCTATATCAGCAATATATTGATATAGATTATCAATTAATAGAAACTATCTTACGGAAAGAATGAAGTATCTTAAAAAACTTATTGAAATCAAAACTTCTGGGATCAATTCTTTGACCGGAACGATCCACACTTCGATGGGTCGTAATCCTCTCATCTGGAACATTACTTTGAGCCAGAAGCCAAGCCAGAGATTGGTATTGAGCCTCTGTATAGCCGGTGTGAGTAGGTTCGTTGTTCATGACGCCAGATGGTGGTGTTTCTAAACTGACGTGATAAGCGAAATTATTCACAGATGGAAAGAGCTGAGAATTTGTCTGAACAGTTTCTGCACCAAGCGCCCCATCAAACACCGAATGAGCCGCACCAAAGGCTCGCTTTTCTGGTGGGACTATGTAAACAACTGTCCCATCTAGGTTAATCATGGCGTGGTAGCTTGCTTGAATATTACTATCATCGTGAGGAGTTTGAAAAAAATTAATTACACTGGAGGCAGGTGCAGCGGTTTCATGAAGTACTATGATTGGTGAATTGTTGACTGGTTGACCATTAACGTCTGTTGCGAAGCGCTCTCCATAGTTAGTTGAGTTTGCCCAAGCAATCTCATATCTAGGTTTGTAAGCCCTAAAAGCTGCGGTAGTTTTGACTGTGGAAATACGAGCCTTCTGCAATTGGCTCTTTTGGCTGCTCTTGTGTTGAGGTTGAGACGTTGAATTTTGACCAGACAAAGGCGTCTTTGGACTTTGCGTTTTCGTTTGAGGTACGGGTTGGCTGTTTTGGTTGATTTTTTGTTGAGGTTGAGATGTTGAATTTTTACCAGACAAAGTCGTTTCCGGAATCAAGGCTGGGGTTTTGACTTGGCTGGGTGATTTTGAGTTTTTACTAGAGAGATCTGTGTTTTGATTTGCTGTTAGTGCTTTAACATGAGGTTGAAAATTAGAATAGTCACTAGAAATAGTGCTTTGTGGATGTGATGTTGTCTTCTCCTGCCAAAACTCGCTTTTTCCAATAAGCAGCCCCAATAACAGACCAACAAACACCATAATAACTAGGTGCCATCTAGTTGTCTTTATCTGAAATTTCATTTTTTTTATGATTCTGATAAATATTATTTATATCAATTGAAAGTTATTTCAATTGCCAAAAATAAGTTTGAATATGGTTTATGAATACACAATGACATACAAAATATTTATCTGTCTAGAGGTTTTTTTCCTAAAAATGCTGGGATCATATCGGTTTTACAAATACAGAGCTTTGCAGAGGGCATCCCAAATGTATAAATTTATTTTTCTTTTGTAGTGCCCAAGACAAAACCGGGGTGCGTTGTGTGGGATTTACAAGCAATTAAGCGAACTTGATATAGCAGTCGTCAGGTAGATTAAGACACGAAGTAATGATAAAACACGCTCACCAAGAGACTTTCAAGTCTGTTAAGCGTTAAGCGTTCCCTGCTATATAACTAAATATACTGAAAGCGAGGACAAATTTACAGGTAGAAAAAAAGAAAAGGAGCCTGTATTTGACGACAGACTCCCAGCAACTGAAAATTACACAAGTGCTAACAACTCTGATTACCGTTATGGAACCATTCGCACGACTCAAAGCATAAAGTTCGTGCTGCATATGAAAATTTGTGTCGATCCCATGATGCGATATTTGAGCTAACAGATGGGGTGACACTCAATACGGTTCGGTTAAAGGGAAAAGGAAAAGGGGAAGAAAAAACCTTTAACCCAAACCCAGTAACCTTTTGCCCAAACCCAATTCGCAAAGTGAAAAATGCTTATCACCAAGCGTATTGCGGTGACACTGACGCGCAAAGCTTACTGCTTGGCGGGGGTACCGTTTCACTTAAGGGTTGATGCAAATATACAGCACCTTCCCCCTCTCAGGGCTACGGTGTACACACAAGTTATCGAATTACCCAAAATTGTGGGAAAACCTCACCCTGCCCTGTTGGGCATCCCTCACGCCAGGTGCTACGGGCGGCACGTTATGTTCCTGTGCTTCCCCCCAAAAGCTGCGAAGTCGAGCCAGCGCCGTGCCAAGAGTTGTCTGAGCGGAGAGCAGCGCTGGATTCACCGCAACGCACTGGCTCTCCTTATAAAGGAGAGGGAAAAATTTTAGGGAAGCGAAAAGCGAACGTGAGGTGAAAAGCCAGATGTGTGTACACGATAGTCTCTCAGGGGGAAAGAATTTAAGACCAATCATTTGTATCACACATTTCAAGCAGTATCAAAACTTACCGAGCCTTACCAAATCTTCGGCGCATATTCGCACCCAATCCCAGTGCTGTCAGAGAACCCAAGATTGTGAGAGGTTCGGGAACTGGCGCTACGTTTGCATTACTGACAATCAATCGTGATGAGAAAGTAGCATCAGGTAGCCCATTAAAAGGACCATCGACAACGCCAATGCCGATGGTGTAGTTGCCCGCAGTTGAGAAGGTATAGTTGAAAGTAGAATTACCAAGCGTTAGAGGGGTGATGACTGAACCCGTTGTTGAGTTAACAATCGACACAAAGGCACGGTCAATACCTGGATCATCAAAGGTTTGAAAGTTTGAGTTAAAACTAAAAACATCTCCAGCTTGGAAGTTTCTCAAAATACTGATAGCAGACCCCTCAGCAATATCAAGACCAAGAGATCCCGGACTTAGACCCAAAAAAGTTTCTAACTGGTACGGAAAAAGTGGCTGATTTCCCGAGACATTATAGTTCGTACCGCCATCATCACCGCCATCTGCGTAAGCGTTAGTGATTGTAGCTTGAGTTGGAGTTACATTACCAACATCACCTCCTCTATTGAAACTCCTTAGGTCAACACTGGCAGCAAAAGATGGTTTTGCAATCGTGATACTACTTAAGCTGAATAAGCCCAAAGCTACAGTTTTCCAAAAAGTTTTAGCTGACATTGAAAACTCCGTTAATTTAGTTGATGAACTTTGTTGGTAGATGCCAGCACAAAAATGGTAATTGCAACCTTAAGCTTTTAAAACACGAAGTTACTAGAACTGTTGAGGTTACGCGTACCCAGAAGATTAACCGTGATAAATGGTCGGAAGATGTCTGCGCCTGTAGAACCATCTGCATCAATTTGTACGCTGAAGTTATTGGAACTAGTGCCTTGGACAACTTTGACATAGTTATCGGCAATAGCGTCAGTACCACCGTAGCCTCCTGAAATCAAACTACTTAGTAGTTGGGTGAAGACAATCTTGTCTTTGCCCACCTCAAAATCATTAATAGTGTCACCTTGGTCGCGTATACTTGTGTATACAAATTTGTCGTTGCCAGCACCACCAGTGAGGGAGTCTGCACCCGAACCACCGATCAGGACATCATTTCCAGAACCTCCAGTCAATGTGCCACGACCTGTTGTTGATGTATCCTTGATAGCTGGCAAATTAAAGCGAGCTACACTTGGGTCATGGTCACTCACTTGATCTGTAAACTCTGAGTTAATGTGAACAACATCGAACTCTGAGTTATTGTTCAAATTGCTACTAGCCAGAATGTGATCCAAAACTTGGGCGTTACCTTCAAAGTTGTAGGTGTAACGTTCGTTTTCAGGCAGGTTTTCAACGAGATCTGTGAGTCCAGCACTTTTTAGGATATTGAGTGGGTTAGAGAACTGGTAATCGTTCAAGTCACCCGCTACAACCACATTGGCGTTGGAGTCAGCAGCCAGAATGTTCTGAACAAAGTTTTTCACTATTGTCGCTTGCTGGTTGCGCTGTGTCTCGCTAGAGAGGGTTGGGGGTTGATTTGGTCCAAACAGGGGTTGGTCGCCACCTTTAGAGTTGAAGTGGTTAGCAATAACATATACACTTTGACCGTTGAAGGCAAATTCCCCAACTAAAGGCTTACGACTGCTGTTGAAGGCGGAGTTGGTGGGGTCAATGAGACCGGGACTATCAGAGAGTACAGGAACACCATTGACGTTGCTGACTGTAGTGCTGGAGGTAGAAGTCCCACCAGGACGATCTATAAAAGCGACGCGGTTGGGATTGAACAGGAAACCCACCCGGATATTACCACCCGGTTCACCACCATTGGTGTCGTCTACTGGATTAATCTGGCGATATTGGTAAGTGGGACCGCCAGCAGATGCGATCGCATTGATTAAAGTCTGGTAGGTTGTGCTAGCATCTACCACACTATCATTCGTTGGTCCGTTGTTGTCCTGAATTTCTTCTACACTAATGATGTCTGGAGTCTTCAGGTTATTGACAATTGCACTAGCCAGACCGTTGAACTTAGCCGCACCATCACCAGGATCGAGGTTTTCGACGTTGAAGGTGGCAACTGTGAGTTTGTTGGGATCGACAGAAGTTAAACCAGTGACTTCTCTTGTGAGGTTGTTGGAAATGACAGTTGGTGCGGTGGTTGGCAATACTTCAAAGTTATTGAAGCTGTAGTCTAAAACACCTGTAATTGTGCTCAGTTGAGCACCAACGTTAACAGTAGGCAGGTTGACCAGGGTGTCATCAATCTGAATCCGTTCTGGATTAAAATCATTTTGACTGATGATGCTACCGCCACGCGCAGTGCGTCCTGTGGCATTCACACCATTATCCGCCAGTACCCAGATTTCACCAAAACTGTTGGTAGGGCTAACTGTTACAGGATTGTTAACCTGTACCAGCATCCCTTCCAAGCTTTCGTAAAAGTCGATGCCATCTTGGGCTGGGTCGAAAGTTCCACTCGTTTCTACGTTGCTAGCATCGTTTTCAATCACCATGTTTGGAATTGTCCTGCCGCCATTACCTAGAACAATAGGACTAGGCAAAGGATTACCAGTTGAGACTGTGGTAATCGTCGGGTTGGTAATTTCGGTGATAGTGAGGTTGTTTGCGCCAGTAGAACCACCAGGGCGAAACTCGGTTACTGTACCACTAACCAACACAGAGTTTCCGACAGCGACTGTTGGTGCAGAGTTGGTGAAGACAAAGATCCCTTCTGAGGTGGCATCATTTGTATCTGGGTTGGGATCTTGGTAGTAAAAGCCGTTGGAACGTACAGTTGTGACTATACCAGGAACGTTACTAACCGTTTGACCGTTTAAAGGTGAGATATGTGCTGCACCTTGAATGTCATGGATGCGAGTAGAAGATGTGGGTGGTGGAGGAGGAGGGGCATTGGTTGCAGAGACAGAGAAGTCATCAATTCCCAAGCCGTGATCATTTCCAGTATCGTTTAAGTCTTGCCAGCGCAGCCAGATTTCTTGATTTGGGGCAAGGGTAAAACCACTTAAAGTAGAAGACAAAACAGTGCGACCGCCCGCTGCGTTACCATCTAATGCACCCGCAGTTGCTGTGGCAATGGGGCTGGTAAAGTCTAGTGTATTAAAGTCAGTCCAGCTACCCGAAGTGATATTGGTTGCGCCAATTTGATATTGAAAATCTAGTCTTTGTGGAGTTGTATTGCCGCCATTTCTCCACTCCTCACCCGTGTAGTTAATATTGAGTGCGTTAATTGTGTTACTGGTGTTATTGAGAAGACGAACTCCATAGTAAATCGTATCTGTGCTGCCAGACGCCACGGATCCCAAAGCACGTTCTGTACTGGCAGCATTACCAAAACTATAGAGTGACCCTGTATTGCTTGATCCAGTGCCTGCTGTGTAAGCTATTCTGTTAGAGTACCAGCCAGAAATAGTGGAGTCATCAGTCCATGTATTACTACCTGAGTTGGCTAACGAATCAAAGTTTTGAGAGTAAACACTACTCAAGTTAATTGGCGGCATGAAAAAACCTCAGTTGTTGTAGAAAGAGTGAATCATGGGACTTACGCAAAAACCCTTTTAAACCCTCTTACCTTTGTGACGAACACTCTCCTCAACGGGGGGAACCCCCGCACAGAGGTGTCCTCCTCTTTGTGTCCTTTGCGGTTTATTTTTTTTATTAAACGAACCGCCAAGACGAGCCAGTGCGTTGGGCGGCTCCGCCGACTTGAAGCACCTGGCGTGCCAAGGACCCCAAGAAAACAGAGAAGAGGGAATTTCACGAATCATTTAGGACTGCGATATTAGTTTCAGTCGTTAGAAAAGGAAGTTTCTTGGATCGTTCAAACTACCCGTACTTGTGGATGCCAAATTAACTGTGATAAAAGGTCGGAAAATATCTCCGCCTGTGGGACCATCTGCATCAATTTGTAGGCTGAAGTTGTTAGTACTACTGCCTTGGACAACTTTGACATAGTTATCGGCTATGGCGTTGGTACCGTTGTATCCTCCAGAAACTAAGCTATCAAGCAGTTGAGTCAAAACAATCTTGTCTGTACCAACTTTAAAGTCAGTAATTGTATCGCCACTATCACGAATATTTGTATAGACAAATTTGTCATAACCAGCGCCGCCAGTGAGTGTATCTCCACCTACGCCACCAATGATGGTATCGTTTCCTTCTGTACCAATGATGGTATCCCGACCAGAGGTACCGTTGAAGACTTGACCAACAGTGTCGCCCAAGGTAACAGTATCACTGCGAAACTTTTTGAAATTGTTCTGCCCTAAATCTTTAGCGGCTGTTCCGTTGTTGTAGAAAACAGTATCACCGTTATCTGTCAACAACTGTAGTTGGCTGGTGCTTGTGAGATTATCGGGAACTGCAACAATAGACTCAAAACTACCACCAGTATTTAGTCCTGTTAAATTTGCACTACGCAGTTCGGGAGCATCTGTTGGGTTACCTGTCCAAGTGAACAGGCGGAAATCATTGGGAGCAGTTCCTGTGGCAGAACCAGTAGAACCAGCAATAATAAGGTACTGGTTACTGGCATTGCGTTGAATTTCGCGAATCCCGCGACCACCCAAGTCAAGTAAAATGGGAGCGCCAAAGGTTGCAGATCCTTGTGTACCGCCACCAGTGGAAGATAATAAGGATGTAAAGTTTGTGACTGGAACAATCAGCGCGTCGCTGCGGTTACTTGCAGCTTCAAGGGGGGCACGAAAAGCTACGTAAGCAGTGGTGTTATCAGGTGCGATTGTCAAACCTTCAATATTGTAACCGTTTATACTTTCAGGAATCACCCCAGGCGTAGCACTGGCAGTCAGTCCCAAGTAATTAGCACCCAATCCGTGACCGTTGTTCCTATCCCATGCTGTCACGTCTTGTTCTAGAAAGTCGTAACGTCCTTGGTAGCTGAGGGTAGTATTTGCACCTGTGCCTGATATCTGCGTTGCAAATAGGCGATCGCGGTTCGGTCTATAGTCACCGCTGGAGGAGTTGCTGTTGGAACCTGTCCAGTATATTGTGTTATTCAGACGGGTTGCAGCTTCGATGTCTACTTCTCTGAGTGCACCGCTACCACTAGTATCTGTGAGTCCCAGAGATGACGTGAAGTCGAAGCCATTGAGTGCTAAACCAGATTGATTGCGATCGTACAGCCGAAGCACTTGACTTTCATCATCGCCCACAAGCATGTAGTTGGAATCAATGGCGATCGCCGTCGAGGCATCACTTGCACCCGTGTGAAAACGGGTGGTGTTAGGGGTAACTGATGTTGCCGAAGCTGCGTAATTAACTAAATAAGAATTGGTGTTAGTGCCATCGCTAACAGTGACTGTAACATCGGCAAAGCCTACACCAGTCGGATTAATCTTCAGATTGCGACTTGCACCGGTGCCACTGAGAGTTAAGTTAGCATTGATGACAACGTTTTGATTGTTGCTAACTGCTGTGACTGTTAAGTTATTGAGTGGGGTATCGGCGTCTGCAATCGTGAAATCAAGTCCCAACGTTTTTGCTGGATCTGTAGGATCTGCGATCACACCGCTTACCGCCCCAGCAATTGTTGCTGGAAGATTCACAAAAGGTGAGGCAGTTGCTTCCTGAATCGTTGGTGCTGCACCACTACCACCTCCACTGGTGAGGGTAATGGCAGAGGAGTTATTAGTTGCCGGACTGATGTTCCAGCTACGTGCTGTAGTGAAGGTATTTGTCGTCGTATTAAATGTACCATTAGCTACTATGACCTGGTTTGAACCAGGATCTGGTGCTAAGAAGCTGTTAGACTGAAGCTTTCCACCAGAATAGCGATCGTTCACAGGCAACTGATACCCTGCGGTACCGCCACTGACAACTGCATTACCCCCAGCAGAACCAAAAAAGATAGCGTCGGTAGGAACAGTAGAATTTGTGATGTTGCTGATATCGACATTAAACACTCCAACAGCATCAGCGTTGCTACCGCCATTACCCAGTACGCCTCCTGAGTTGGCGTTACCAAAGCGATCGCCATTTGTCGTTCCCGTATTGATCGTGCGTACTTTTCTGCCAGTCGGTGCAAGTGAGGAACCACCAACATAAACAACATCACCCGCATTCACGACACCGCTCGTGATGTCAAAGCCATAAGTAATATTACCACCTGCGATCCAGCCACTGGAAGTAGCAGTGCCATTGTCGGCAAAAACAACGCTATAGGGATTTGCTGAAAAATCAATCGTCTGAGTTGCTAGTAACTCGACATACTCGAAAGGTGAATCGTTTCCAGACGGGTTAGTAAATATTTCCGAAATTAATAAACCTGGGTTCGACGCCATAAGTGATCCTTGTTTGGTGTGTATAAGCGGGAGCGATCGCCTTAAAAAGCTACGGTGTATACACATCTCGTTCAAAACCTCACCCTCGCTTGAATCGGCGCTAAAATCTTTCCCTCTCCTTAGTAAGGAGAGGGATGCCCGATAGGGCAGGGTGAGGTTTTGCGCGAATGAGTGGGTAATTCAAGAACTTGTGTGTACACCGTAGCCTTCCTTAAAAAGGGGATAAATAGGTAAACGGGTTGATAGCCCCCCTTTTTAAGGGGAGCCACTGCGTTGGGCGGGTTTCCCGACTTGAAGCAAGTGGCGTGGGTTGGGGGGATCTTCTAACAGGAGTTGTAATCTCCCATATCAGGAGATTTCAATCACGAATTTGCTCAGACAATGACAACAGACGCCCAAGTAGCAGCGATAACATCTGCTGCTACAAGGCGATCGCCAATCATCGAAGAATAGTGGAATTTTGGTAGAGGCAGTCAACTGGTAGTTTCCAACTTTGCCTGGTTCTGGAGGTATAGATCCCTGTAGTTACACTAATACTTCCTAGTGTCAACTCATTTAATGTTTCAGTAAGCTACAAAGATTACGTTGTTTAAAATCTTACTGTATATAAAAGTGGGTAAGACTAACAAATAACATCTGTAGAGCTTTGGTAAACGCAATTACGTGTTATCACTTGCACAGTATAAAACTAATAGAAACAATTTAAGATTAACTCTGAGTTAAGTTAGTTTTAACAGTTAGCAGCTAAAAAATCAGTACCAAATTTGTCATAGCTTCACATCAAAAGCTAGTGGCGATACTTACATAGTTCGGGGAGTGTCAATCTTGCCGTTTATCCTTTAATTCTGAGTGCCAATGCCGTTGCAGAGAGTGCGATCGCGATCGCTAACATTAGGATTGGTCCTCAAGTAACCCCGGATGATATCACAATCGCGTCTCATAAGATTATCAAAATCTAAATTAGATAAAATAGAATTTAAATCCCACAAAATCACTGTGTTATCGGCACTCGCAGAAGCCAAGGTTTTGCCATCTGAGCTGAATGCTACGCTATAGACCACATCGCTATGCCCGATAAGGGTGGTCTTTTCTTGACCTGTACCCACATCCCACAGTTTGATGGTTTTGTCAAAACTTGCAGAAGCTAAGGTCTTGCCATCTGGGCTGAAAGCTATGCTCTTGACCTTATCGCTATGCCCAGTGAGGGTAGTCTGTTTATCTGTAGCCACATTCCACAGTTTTATCGTCTGGTCAAAACTCGCAGAAGCCAAAGTCTTGCCATCTCGGCTAAAACTCACGCTATAGACCTCATTGCTATGCCCGTTGAGGGTGATCTTTTGTTTACCTGTAGTCACATCCCATAGTTTGATGGTAGTGTTCCCTGTTCCCTTATCTCTAACTAATATCGCCTTGAGTGATACTTCCTCCGCTAATGTCGTATGCAGAAACACCTTTGACATCTCCACCAATATTGATGTTTCCACGACTTTGGGATGCTTCGGCTTCAGCCAGAAGCTGAGTGACTTCGCTTTCTAACGTTGGATCTTCCTTGAATAACTTCTTAAGCTGCAGACGCAGTGCGGCTAAAGCATCTTCATCCTCAGGCGCTTGCGCTACATCTTGGACAGCTTCTTGGGCTGATGGTTTAGCTTCTACTTTAGGATGGAGTTTAACCCAAATCGCTTTCGCTTTTTCCCACGTATCTGCACCAAGTTTTTTTGCTGCTTCCTCTGCTGCTTTATCTCCTAGTTTGAGTAGGTAAGGCAGCAAAGGAGATAGAAACTTAGTTAGAACAATAACATCTATCATTAGTAAGAGATTTTACAGAGCATAGATAGTACTATTTAAATCTACACCTGCGTAAGTTGTGCTTTCGGAAAAGTTATAGCAATTTCCCTCAATTTGATGGGCGGTTTTTTCGTCCTTTGCAGCCTCGTGTCCTCTGGACACACCTTAAAATGAAAAGAAGTATCGCCCAATCAGTTCATTCATTGTTTATCTATGTCATTTCTTGCGGGTTTAGCAGCGATCGCAGTCTTGGCTGTTTTGATCCTGGTGCATGAGTTTGGACATTTTATTGCAGCAAGGTCCCAAGGGATTTACGTCAATCGTTTTTCTTTGGGCTTTGGTCCGGTGATTTGGAAGTATCAAGGAGTACAAACTGAATACGCTGTCCGTGCTTTCCCTCTGGGTGGGTTTGTCGGTTTTCCTGACGATGATCCAGATAGTGATATTCCTCCCAATGACCCAAATCTTTTACGTAACCGCCCTGTTTTAGATCGGGCGATTGTGATTAGTGCAGGAGTGATAGCAAATTTAATATTTGCCTACTTCCTGCTTGTGACACAGGTGGGTGTTGTCGGGGTAAACATACCGCAACCGGCTCAAAACGGGATTCTCATCCCAGAATTAATTTCACAACCAGTTTCAGTTGCGGCTAAAGCAGGTCTTCAGGCTGGAGATGTCATTTTAGCTGCTGATAACAAAACTTTTGGGACTTCTGAGCAAGAATTAAAAGCTTTCACAGAAATCGTCAAAAGTCATTTAGGCAAGCCAATTAATTTGACAATCGCCCGTGGCGATCAAAAACTGTCTGTGAATCTGACTCCTGAAGCTAATGCGAACGGAGAAGGTAGCATAGGTGTCCGTCTTTCTCCTAACCAGAAAATCGTGCATCGTCGCGCCACAAACCCCGTGGAAGCATTAAAAATTGGCGCTACACAATTTCAGCAGATTCTGATCAAGACATCTCAAGGTTTTGGACAATTAGTTACTAACTTCGGCGAAACAGCAAGCCAAGTCGCAGGTCCAGTTAAAATTGTCGAGATTGGTGCAACCTGGGCTCAGAATGATATCAGCAATTTGTTGTTCTTTGGTGCTTTGATCAGCATTAACTTGGCTTTCATCAACATTTTGCCCTTACCAGCTTTAGATGGAGGACAACTCGCTTTTCTGTTGATTGAAGGTTTGCGCGGTAAACCCTTACCGAATCGTATTCAAGAAGGTGTCATGCAAACTGGTTTGGTGATACTTTTAGGACTAGGAATTTTTCTCATCGTTAAAGAAACTACCCAATTGGAGTGGGTGCAAAGATTATTCCAGTAATGAGTATCCGCAAAAAGTCATCTCAGAAGCAACGGGCGCTAGAAATCCTAGTTCGCCTGAAGCGTCTTTATCCAGATGCAACTTGCTCTTTAAACTACTCAACCCCAGTACAGTTGCTGGTGGCTACGATTCTCTCAGCTCAGTGTACTGATGAACGAGTTAATCTAGTCACACCAGCTTTGTTTAGTAAATTTCCAGACGCAGCAAGTTTGGCGAATGCTGATTTAACAGAGTTAGAAACAAGCGTACGTTCCACTGGGTTCTATCGCAATAAGGCAAAGAATATTCAAGCTGCTTGTCGGATGATTATCAATGAGTTTGGCGGTCATGTCCCCAAGCAGATGGAACAGATGGTGCGCCTTCCAGGTGTGGCGCGAAAGACAGCAAATGTTGTGCTTGCTCATGCTTATGGAATTAATGCTGGGGTGACAGTGGATACTCATGTCAAACGTCTGAGTGAGCGTTTGGGGTTAACTGAACACACAGACCCCATCCGGATTGAACGAGATTTAATGAGTTTATTGCCTCAAGCAGATTGGGAAAATTGGTCTATTCGGCTGGTTTATCATGGTCGTGCGATTTGTAAAGCGCGATCGCCTGCTTGTGATGCTTGTGAATTAGCTGATCTGTGTCCTTCTGCTTTTAACGTACCACAAGTCACTGTCAAGGCAAAAATTAAGGAATTTTAGGAACATAGCCAAAAGACCTATCTAAAAGAGACTTTGGTCACTAGACGCGGGATTATATAGAATGGAAAATGCTGTCTTTAAAATGAATCACTGACATTATGGCAAAAAAGAGTTTGATTGAGCGCGAGAAAAAACGCGCCAGATTGGTGGCTAAATATGCTGAAAAACGCCAAGCACTGCTCGAAGAATTCAGAGAAACAGAATCTCCTGTTGATAAGCTCGAAATTCACCGTGAAATTCAACAGCTACCCCGTAATAGCGCTCCTACCCGCCACCGTAACCGTTGCTGGTTAACAGGTCGTTCCAGAGGAGTTTACCGCGACTTTGGGCTATCTCGCAACGTTCTGCGCGAATGGGCACACGAAGGTCTTTTACCCGGAGTTGTTAAGTCTAGTTGGTAGTTACTTAGTCATTAGGAGGCAGTGCGTTGCGGAGCCAGTGCGTTGCGGGGGTTCCCCCCGTTATAGCACCTGGCGTCGGGTTAAGCGCGTTGTAGCACCTGCCGTTCATTAGTCATTAGTCATTAGCTTTAGACAAAGAACCAAGGACTAATGACGAAGGACAACAGACATCAATTATTTATTGCCTATTATTGCCCACAACACTTGTCAATCCCCAAACTTTCTAGGAGTAAGTCGCTAACGGCGTTAGCAATAGCAAACTCTCCGTAGAAACTTTTGGAAAAATCAAACGACTGCATCTCTGTAACAATGGCAATAACCAGAGAACCCAAGTCGTTTTCTCCTTCCATACGTTGACGTACAAAAATTTGTCCAGCCCTTTCGGCGATTGTCTGATTAATTGCTTCCGGGATAAATTCTTCATCCAGCCACTGATGCAAGCGTTGCTGTAACCATTTTCCCTCAAGCATCGGATCTTGAGGTGGTGGTAGGGTGATGGGTGGAATGGGTTGCGTCATTTTCTTGTTTTTATATTAAAGATGTTCGTAGTACTCGCTTCAGCGCTGACTACAAACTATGTATTGGAAAACTGAAATCAGATTATAGACAAATAAGATCATATATAAACAATTCTATACGTGAATTGACTCGGTGCGGAAGTCAATGATAGTATTTGCGTACTAAAAAGATTCGTAAGATGCAGCTAGTCGAGCGCCACGTCATTAAGTCTAACCATCCTCACTATCAAGAAATTGATCAGTTATGTTTCGCAGCAAAAAACCTCTACAATTTTGCCAACTATCACATTCGTCAAGCTTTTTTGAATGAAAAGAAATATCTCAACTACAATACAATAGATAAACAACTGCATTCGTCCGAACCTTATCGAGCATTACCAGCAAAAGTATCTCAACAGGTTTTATTAAGTTTGCATCGTGCTTGGTTAAGTTTTTTCGCAACAAATAATGCTTACCTGGAAAACAGTCAAGCCTTTTTAGGTAGACCAAAATTACCAAAATACAAACAGAAAGAAAAAGGTCGATATTTTCTTGTTTATACTGCCCAAGCGGTAAGTAAAACCCTCTTAAAAAAAGGTTTTATCAGTCTCTCGAAAACCGGGGTAAAAATTCCAACCTTCGTTGAAAGTGGTACACTGTGTCAAGTGCGGATTGTCCCGAAGTTAAATGATTACGTGATTGAGGTGATTTATGAAAAACAGGAAACTCTTCTAAATTTCGAGCCAAATCTGATTGCTGCGATTGATATTGGAGTTGATAATTTAGCGGCTGTAACTTCAAACAAGGTAGGGTTTGTCCCACTTTTAGTTAACGGCAGACCGTTGAAGTCAATCAACCAATATTACAATCAGCGCTCTTCTAAACTAAAATCTCAATTAAAAGGTTCGCAGCACACAAGTAAACGGATTCAACAGTTATCAAAAAAACGTAGTTTTCAAGTGGATGATTATCTGCACAAAGCCAGTAGATTAATTATCAACCACTTGATTGCGAATCAAATCGGCACTTTGGTAATTGGTCAAAATCCATTTTGGAAACAGCAAGTCCTTATGGGGAAACGAAACAATCAAAATTTTGTTTTTATTCCTCACGCTCGCTTTGTCGAATTGTTGAGTTACAAAGCGCGACTTGTGGGAATTAAAACGATTATTCATGAAGAGTCTTACACTAGTCTTGCTGATTTTCTCAAATTTGACCCAATTCCAGTATATGTCCAAGCTCACTGCAAACTAGTTACATTTAGCGGTAAACGTATTCAAAGAGGAGTTTACCGTTCTGGTACTGGTGTCTTGATTCATGCCGATGTCAATGCTAGTTTCAATATTTTGAGAAAAGTAATCCCGACAGCTTTTAGCCAAGGGATAGAGGGTGTTGTAGTTCGCCCAGTCAGCGTTACACCTGATAAACAAGCGGCATGAGATATTTGTCTATGCTTTTTGGAACTATATTCCTTATTTCTATGAAATATGATGTTGCCACTATTATTCAAGGCTATGCTCAAGGTTATTTTCTCATGGCTGATGAGAATGATGTCTTGGGGTGGTATGGGAGTCGCGATCGCACTCTTATTCCTTTAGATGAAAGATTTCGCTATCCCAAGTCCCTACAGCGTGTTCTGAATCAAGAGCGTTTTAGCGTTGCGATTAACCGCAATTTCAAAGCCGTCGTAGCTGGATGCGCTAACCGAGAATCAACTTGGATTTCACCAGAGTTAAAACAGATTTATTGGGAACTTTACCAGACGGGGTGGGCGTACAGTTTTGAAACTTGGCAAGGGGATGAACTGGCTGGAGGAATTTTAGGAATTGTGATTGGGGGTGCTTTTATTGGGGAGTCGATGTTTTACCGCATCCCGGAAGGTTCAAAGGTGGCGATGGTGAAGTTGGTGGAAAGGTTGCGCAAAAGGCGATTTGTGATGTTTGATGCTCAGATGATGAATCCCCATTTGGAGAGGTTTGGTGCTTATGGGGTGAAAGATGATGAGTACATGGTGTTACTTGATAAAGCTTTGCATCGTTCTTGTTCTCTATTTTAGAAAGATGGTAAATTTCGATATGCCCAAAGGGCGGCTTGAGTAAAGTCAGGCACGCCAAGTTGACAGAAGATATTGGTCAGGTGGTTTTTCACGGTTCGTTTAGTCAAATGGAGAACTGCTGCAATTTCTTGATGACTTTTCCCTGAACCTAAGAGTTTTAGGATTTCGAGTTGGCGATCTCTGTTATGGAAACTGGTGGGCGTTGTTGTTGATAATACGAGGGTTGGTGCTGGTTTTTTGGTTGCGTTGGTGAGCAATGGCTATATGGGTACTGCTTGTCGTTTTGGTGGTGTTGCTGAGAATTATGAGCAGTTTTTTCTCTCAAGAAATGCAGGGGTGTAGGGGCAAAACAAGTCAAAACCTCTTGTCGGTAGCTGTGAACACCACTCAGAATTCAAATGTTCAGCATAACCTCTTTTTTAGGATAAAACTTTTTAGTTCATTGCTTTTTTTTGTACTGTTAAAAAACATCCAAAGCCTACTATTCTTTCCATTTTTATCTAAATAATCCTTGCATAATTCAAGGGTTGTATTTAGTATTTGCGGTAATTGTATTTCCTTATAGCTTCTAAAATCATCTTCACTGTATTCTGGAAATAAAACTTTGGCTTCCACTTGTTTTAGTATAAGATGTAAGATAAATAAGTTACCATAATTCAAGATATCTAATTTTATTTTAGTATCTATCTTCTCTTGCTGCTCAATAATTATTTGCTCTACTTTTCGTCTTATTTCTATTTGTCTCCATAGGTGCATAGCAGTAACTCTGGAGTTAAACAGACTGGTGTATGGAGCTTGAGATGTGTCTGACCAAAGTTTACTAATATCTTGTTTAGCGATAATAACTAAATTGATATCGTTGTTAGCACAAGCTAAGGTTACAGTAGCTTCTTCTAAATCATAATTGTTTTCATCTTTACCTATTGTTTCAGCAGTACGCTTATAGTGATAGTTTCTACCGTTACTGTTAAATTCCTTACGTAACCTTTCCTGTTCATCATCTAATGCAACAAAATCTCTTACTTCTACCCGATTTTGTGTATTAGTTGCTTTTGTAACCCTCAATCTAAAAGAATCATCTCGACATTTTTCCAATGATATAAATCTTATAAATATTTCTGCACTCTCTAAATGTTCTCTTTGTTCCTCAGTAGCTTCCTCGTAAAAAGCACCTATGCTACCTATAGTCTGAGCGCCATTAACAATACTAATACCCTTAGCACTAAAGTCTCCTAATCTTTTATCTGCCTTTAAGCCTAATCTACTTATATCTTTGCATAAGACAGTGATGCCGTTATTAAAATACCAAAATAGCATTGGATCGTTTTCTATTGTTTTGCTAATTTCGTTATTTACGTTACTTGCACCCAAGAAGTTCCGAATATTTTTAGAAAATAGTTTATTTTTATGCTGATCCCACCAATTAGCTACATCTAGAGCGCTAATTTGCCCGTAATAAGCTGGATATGGTTCATCAACTTTTCCCCAATTTGATAGTGTACATTTGATTTCTATATCTTCTTCATTGTTGCTATTTATCACAGCGTTGTAAGCTTTGTCAAGGTCAAATATTTCAAGAGATGCCACACCATCATTGTCGCCATTTAAGACTTCAATACAATCTTCTTCTAATACCCTCCTAGCATGATTTGATAATTTTGATCCTGTGTAGGCAATCACGACCTTAATTTTTAATCCAGGAGTTTTAGTTGCTGAAATAACTTCCTCCTTTTTGTTTGCAAATTTATGATTAAATCTCTCTGCTTTTTTAGGACTAAAATCTAATAGATCAAATATTCCGTCTTTAAAACTTTTCATTTCATCTTGTTTGGGGCTACTTTGACCATTCTGTATCCACTTAGATTGAACAAGCCATAGTGTCTTTTGTTTTTCATTAAACAAGAAACCATCAATACCATTATCATCACATCCGTCTACAATAGCTTCTGCTGCTTGTCTGGGGCTAACATCCGCTAGTATATGTAGTGAATAAGCTGCTAATGCTCGGCTATTGAAAATATTATCTTTATCATTTTTCTTTTTGTTTTCACAATCTGAGATATCTATTAAATCTGTAAATATTTGATTCATCTCACTTCCTACTTGTTTAATATGAAATGCAGTTGTTTTATCACTCATTGTTTTCTCTGTCCTTAAAGAGAACAAATAGTATTATCATTTACATCTTGGTACAGAATACTACTTTGCTCGGATTGTTATTGCATTATAGCAATCCTATTTTATTTTTAAAAATCGCGCTTCAGCAAATTACCGAGTTTTTTAATAAGTCGGGAATCTTGTTGTTCACGAATAATTTCTGATTGCTATAGTTGTGATTTAAATCATAAAGAAAACCCAGGTGTTTGCCAGACTGAGGTGGGGTTGCTATCAAAATTGTCTACACTCACTTTTGTTTTCTAAGAACAAATGGCAATGTTAGTGGGTTGAGACTCTTTAGTGCAATTGCATTTATGCTACATCCATAATGGAAACTATTTTGTCGGCGTTATTATCTGATTCATATATTAAAAGCTCGCCTGGTTGCCAGTTGAATGCTGCACAAATGCCGTTTAACCTTTCAGGCGTCAACCTAGGCATTTCGTCAACCTTGCGAAGTCTGTAGACCGAATTTTCAGTTATAATCAGCGCTTGTGCTAAGTCCTTTAATTTCGTTTTGGGGGAAATAGGGCAATCATTTAACGGGACTCGCACAGTGTGGGGCGCTAGCCTCAAACCGGCAAGGCTAGCTCATTTTTCTCACCCGCAGCCTCGTGAGTGCCAATCTGTTATCTAAATCTGCCAAAAACTGATATCCTACAACTAGTAGTTAAAGGTACCCAATTTAATTGTAATTGAACGTGGCTCAAAACTACCGTAATGCTAAGCTAAGAGGCAAATCCTTTAAAGGGCAAGACTTAACAGGTACGGACTTCTCGTATTGCGATATCCGAGGTGCTGACTTTACAGGTGCGACACTCAGAGGAGCAAACTTCAGCCATGCGCAAGCAGGACTACAACGCCGTTGGGCATTTGCGTTAGTCATATTTGCGTTACTGCTATCGGCAGTATCAGGATTGCTATCGGCTGTTGGTGGTTCGTTGCTAGGATTTATTCTAGTTGATGGCAACCGTCAAAATGTCTATGTTACTGTCATCAGTTCAATAATATTGTTAATATTTTTTCTCATCTCTATGCGCCGAGGAGTCGCAGCAGGCTGTGGGTTTTTGGCAGCGGCTGTTATAGGATGTGGGCTTGCAGCAGTCGTATGGGCTGGGATAGTGGCTGTAGCATGGATTGGGACAGGCACTCAGACACGGGTAATGGAATTGGCAGCTGTGGTATCGGTAGTCGTCACCGGGGCTGTGGCAGTTATAGTGTCTGCAACAGGGCTAGTGGTTATATCCGGGGCGGCGATGGTGGCAGGATTTATCGCTGGGTTATTGGCAGTCGCGCTGACAGTGTCAGTCGCAGGGGCTGTAGCAGGAGTAGTAGTTGTAGCCGCTGTAAAGATAGCTGGTGTCGTCGCAGCAATTCCAGCTTCTGTGGTAGCAATATTAACCTTAGTTGTGTCTGCTGATGTGAGTAGCCGTGGCTTATATCAAGATGAAAAGCAAAGCTGGATTAGCAATATTGCTCTTGGTTTGGTGACAAAACACGCTACAAATTTTCAAGAAAGTGATTTGACAGATGCGGACTTTACGCAGGCAAGACTTAAAAACACTACCTTTAAAAAATCTATTTTGGCACGTACCTGTTGGTTTCAGGCGAAAAAGCTGAATCTGGCTGATATTAGGACAACTTATCTTAAGGATGAAAAGATCAGACAACTATTGGTGACAAAACAGTTACAAAACCAAAATTTTGATGGCTGGAATCTGCAAGGTATCAATTTGCAAGGAGCAAATATTGCAGATGCTAGCTTAGTTGCAACTGTGCTGAATGAGTCTAACTTACAAGATGCTGATTTTTCTAGAGCCAACCTGACAAGAGCACAATTAGATAGAACTGATTTTAGAGGTGCAACTCTTACAGGCGCATACATCGGGAACTGGGGCATCACACCGGAAACTAAGCTAGATGGGGTTAAGTGTGAGTATATTTTTCTGTGCGTACCCACAAAAGATAATCCTAATCCCCATCGTTTACCCAGCAACTGGGAAGAAACTTTTGAAGATGGGGAGTTTACTCAATTTACTCGCACATCATCAAAATTCTCAACAATTTAGACAAAAGACTTGACCGAAACTAAGGGTGTAAGGGTGTAAGGGTGTGAGGGGAAATGCATTTATTTTCTGGCGTTGCTGAATTTGGCAATGAATTATGGTTGTAGTACGATGTTCATTTTCCTGTAACCTTGTAGAGACTTGCATGCAACGTCTCTACATCAATGGGAATTTTAAAATTCATATCTTGATTCAGCAACGCCTATTTTCTTGTACCCCTACACACGCCAGATACCTACGGAGGGAAACCCTCCTATGGCACAAAGTGCCACGCTGCGCGAACAGTACTGGCTCCCCTACACCCCTATACCCCTACTTGTTGACTCTATGTTCTGTTACCAAAGTCAGCGTAACCCATTCACCTTTGTCGTCGTAGCTGCGAATCATTCGTTGGCGTAAGTCTGGTTGGATAAGCCAACCGACTTCAAGAAAAAGTGGTTGACGTAATTGCAACTTGAGTAAAGAGGTTGCAGAAGCACCATCAGGTAGAAGTAGGACTTGTATCTGCTTTTGAGGATCTTGGTTGAAGTGGATGATAGAGTCTTTAACAGTCGCGGTTGAAGTGATTGTGCGTTCGCCAAAAGTTAAGCTTTGTGTTAATCGCCCAGCACCATCAAGTTGTAGCTGCATTTTAGTGGAGTTAGTTTGGGGTGAACGCCAATCTGGATATATTGTCACTGCTTCACCCTGCCATTCTCCCAAAAGGTCATCTACTGTTAAAGGTGGACGTTGTACTGGTTGGGTTCCAGCCAGATGTTCTCGAATCAGAGTGAGTTTGTCTAGTTGGAGGTTTTTGTCAAATAACTGAACCAGACGTAAGCGACGATTTTCCCAAATTAAACCCAGTTCTGCCCCAAATTCGGAAAATGGACCAAGCTGTATTGAACCTTGAGAAAACGCCCCATTTTCAAAAAACAGCACACTACGTCCTAAAGACGAGTATTCAAAAGCTTTTTCATCTTCCTGAGCGAAGCGAATTGTTTGGCGGATTGTTTGGTTGTTGTTTAACCCTTCCAAGGAAACTACGCTGGGAGTATCTTCTAGAATTTCACCTTGAGGCGAGATACGGGTAAATGAACCTTGCCATTCACCGAGGTTTTTCAGCAAAGATTCCCATTGCGATCGCATAATTATAAATTTTTAGTTATGAATCAGACATTATACCTTATAAAAAGTACATTTTCTTATTAGATAATTGAGTGCGATACGCTTAGCGTCAAGCTTCTGGCTTATCGCTTATGTCGCAAGGGAACTATTTGAAGCAATTGAACTAAGCGATCGCAGTATTCGGCTACTGGGCATTTCACTATCAAATCTTGATAATGTCCAAACATCCCAAGCTATTCAACTGGCATTATTTGAACTATCCTAATCATTCTACTTTTTCATCTTGAGACTCATCAGAAATAGGTTCTAATACGGTTTCCGGCTCAGTTTTGATATTAGCTTTCGGCTTAACGGGTTTGGGGCCACGCGCCAAAGCCGGATTAACCGGTTGCCTTGATTCATCCCCAAAGGATGCTTTTTTGCCCCTACCCTCAGAGCGGTCATCACTCCGTTTTGAGTTTTTGCGACTGGGTAGGGGAGTGGGCATAGAATCCAAATTTTCTGACTTGGTGTCAGTGCTTTCAGAAGACTGACGCTCAGATTTCTTGATTGGGCGTTCCACTTTTGTTAACTTTTTTTGATTGACTTATCTTATATAATATATCGCTGTCAGGTAACAAATAATTTGTTACTTGAGATAAGTAAAAGTCACTCAATGGATTAAACTCATACACCCTGATGTATGTCTTTACATAGGAGTAAATAGTTTTTGTACCGGTGGGAGACAGCCCGAGCGTGCAATCGCCCAGCTTATACCAAAATAAACTTGAGAGCAGATATGGGCATTACATCCGTTAATGGTGGGTTTTACCCAATTTAGGAAAGGGACTGGAATTGTTAAGATCAAAAAACTGACAATATATTAAAACCTAGTTAGCACAACTGAGTTACAAGACCATGCCTATAGAAATCGCTGTTGAAAAGAAAAAGTTACAAAATCCGCCATTAGAACTTCATTATTTAGGCGATCGCGTCCTACGTCAAGCAACTAAGCGCGTATCTAAAGTTGATGAGGAAATTCGTCAAGTGGTACGGGAAATGCTACAAACTATGTACAGCAAGGATGGCATTGGTTTGGCTGCGCCTCAAGTGGGAGTTAACAAACAACTCATTGTCATCGACTGCGAACCAGATAACCCAGCTAACCCACCACTGGTTTTAATCAATCCCACGATCACAAAGGTTAGCCGTGAAATTTGTATGGCGCAAGAGGGATGTTTGAGTATTCCAGGGGTTTACATGGATGTAAAGCGTCCGCAAGTTGTAGAAATTTCTTATAAAGATGAACACGGGCGTCCCCGGACATTAAAAGCTGGAGATTTACTTGGACGATGCATCCAGCATGAAATGGATCACCTCAACGGCGTGGTATTTGTAGATCGTGTAGAAAACTCTTTAGCTTTGACGCAAGAGCTATCTAAGCATGGATTTTCACATCAGGCTGTAAAACCAATAGATAGGGTGGTCCGCTAATGAATATAATGACTCCAAAAAGCGGTTTATTTCTCGCTGGTTCTTGTATTACGGCTATAGCCGCAGTCGGTTCAATGTTTGAGCTCGGTTCTGGACAACCAGACTTGGGTACTGAGATAACTGCAATTATCCTGGCAATAAGTATTCCACTGACAGGATTATTTTTTGTTGCTGCAGTTAGGGATGCTAGAGCTAATATTAAGTAAGCATCAGGTGTAAAGCAAGGAAAAGGAAAAAGAAAAAAGGAAATATAAATCTTTTGACTTTTAGCCTTTTCCCTTTTACTTAAAGCTGATTATTTCATTGTGATTTGAGAGAAAAATTCCTAACAATTGAAAGAATTATTGCTGTGAGGATAAGCCTCTACGTCTTGAATTGCTCATCCACTGGAATTTGGTAGCCATTGGCAAGGCGATTGGTTGTATTTGCTGTAGCAATAATCCCCATAAGTTCGGCGAACATAACATCGCTCATGCCTTTTGCATATGCCCCTGCTGTATGCGAGGCGATGCAGTACTCACAACCATTTGTCACACTCACCGCAATATAAATCAGTTCGCGCATCAACGGATCGAGTTCGCCGGGAGTAGTCATCACTTCTTTGAGTGTCTCCCACGTTCGGCGTAGAGTGGGGGGATGGTTGGCGATCGCTTTCCAAAAATTGTTAATGTAATCAGTCTTACGAGTGGCGCGGATGTCGTCATATACAACACGCACTTCGTCAGTGGCTTGTTCGTATTCAATGAGTTTGGTCATCTGAATGGAGAAGTATAAAGGACAAAGACTTTCAGATCATAGTGGTATTAGCGAGTTGAAAATCCCTTATCTTCTGTTAGTCTGCGTAGCCTCCGTAGGTATCTAGCGTTGGAAACCTTCCCGCAGCGCTGGACTCACCAAATCAAACCAGGTTCCTATATCAAACATTTCGTGAAATAGTATAACAGTCCGTTTTTTCCTTTTGTTATAACAATTAATAATAACTTTTCTGTTTTCGTTGTTTTCGTCATTAAGTTTTGTAAATATTGGCGTAATTGATCAAAATCACAGTGACTAAATATATAGGTAAAAGTATTTGATTTTCGGAGGAAAAGCGTATTTAATATTGAAGGCTAACCAAAAAGTAAGACCCTTAAAGATTATTCGTTAATAACTGTATAAAAATATAATAAGTACTTAAACTCAGTCATCTGGGCTGGGCAAAGGTTGTGGATGTTATGACGCTCAAGTGCCTTAGTTAGCAAAGGAGTGGAAAATCAATTTTCCTTTGAGTGCTTTAACGCAATCAATTTGCTAGATTAGACGAAAGTAAAACAATTTGCTGAAGTGAAAAACTCAAGTTCATAAGGATTTACTCAACAGACTTATAGAAAATTATCGTAGTTCTTTTTAGGATTAAGTAGTAATTATGTGCCCCCTCGGTATTAGTTCTAGTGGTTCTAGTGACTCAACTACTATATTGAAAACAGGAGAAGCCAAGCTTTGGATTCTCTTGGTAGGCGTTAACGAATACCAAGATCAAACCTTGCCTTCTTTGCGCTACCCAGCGTTAGATTGCCAAGGGTTAGGAGAAGCGCTTAGCAAAGCCACCCAGGGATTTCCTAATAAAGAAGTGATTGTTCATCACGATTTTGCAGCACAAGCTCCTACCTTGCAAAAGATTCGTGGGAGCCTGCAAAAAATTGTTTCACAATCGAAATCCCAGGATACCATCCTGTTATATTTCTCAGGGCATGGAATGTTAGAGCCTAATACTCAGCAGTCTGTCCTGTGTTTGGCAGATACCCATAAAGATAACTTGCTGGGTACAGGCTTAGGTATGCAAAATCTGTTGCAGATGTTAGGGACTAGTTCCGCTAATCAACAGTTACTTTGTTTAGATACCTGTCATAGCGGTGACTTGAAGTTGTTGGGGGGAAACCGTGGTACCGCCAGAGATGGAGATGTCCCTAATACTTCACTCACTCCTACAACGCAAGTAATGATGAATGCCTTGAGACAACGTGCTGCTCAAAGTAAGGGATTTTGTGCCTTGCTATCTTGTGATCAAGGACAAAAGTCTTGGGAGTTTCCGGAATTAGGACATGGAGTATTCACTTACTATTTAATGCGGGGAATTTTGGGTGAGGCTGCTGATTCATCTGGAATGATTGAAGCAGACGGACTTTACAAATATGTTTACCGCAAGACCCAGCAATATATAGATAAATTAAATCAGCAACTGCGTTTGATTAATCAACAAAAACTCAACCGTGGAGAGCGTCAATTATATCCAGAATATCCTCAGCAAACACCTAAACGAATTGTAGAAGGAGTAGGAGAATTAATTGTTGGATTCAAGCCAACAAAAGTTGAATCTTACAAGCAGCGACGTGCGGTTGTACTCGATGGACTTTCTAACAGCAAAACAACTATTGAGTTGAGTCGATTATTTGCTGGTGCTGGCGGTTTTGAAGTTGAGTATCTTCCAGGACAAGGTAAAAGTTTGTCAGAGATACGGAGAACTATTCAAGAATTGACTCGTTGGCATAATCATTCAGAAATCAAACCTTTTTCACTGTCTAAAATCGTCAATATACCAACATGCTTATTATATTTGCGCGGGCGCATCGAAGAAATTGAACACGAAGAAGCCTGGTTAGTTTTGAGTGATGGAACACGCTTGAGTCGTTCTTCCTTAAGACAAGAATTGCGCCGTGCTCAAAAAACTCAACAAATCATTATCTTAGATTTCATTATTTCAGATTCTTCTGAAGCTACTTCTGTGGAGAATTGGATAGAAGATTTGCAATGTGACACAGAGTATGGACAATGTTTAATAGCTGCTGCAACACTGGCTAAGCAACCAGAGTTATTTTCTCAAACGCTTCTAGAAACCCTTGTTGCAGCAAATTCGCAAGCTGGCTTATCAATTGTTAAATGGATTGCTCAATTACAAACCTTTTTCCAAAGTAAAGGTATTAATCTGCATGTTTGGCTATCAGGTACACAAGCAGTTATAGATATTTTACCTGGTAATATTGCCACGATTTTTCAAGATTTGCAGAAGCCAAAAGAAACTGAAAATGAGAAAAACAAACAGGAAGATGATGCTTGCGTGTTGCTGAACAAGCCTGACTTCAAATGGCAACACAACGAAAATGTATTCTCCAATCCACCTTCTCGAATTCCTTCCTTATCTTCACCAGAGCATTCACAAACGCAGAAGTCTTTTTCTCGTTCTAATTCTGATGTTCGTGTTTCAGCAACCAAACAATCCCAGCTAAATTTCCTTCCCGGTATTGATGCCAACTTTATTACCAAATGCGAGCGTGAGTTGGCTTATTCAATTGGTCCAATTGCTAAATTTGTCGTGAAAGATATTCTACAATCTCACCCGCAGATTTCCTTAACGGAGTTTATCAGTAAATTAGCGAAGAACATTCCCGAAACCAAACAAGCTTTAGAGTTTGAGCGGCGTATGCTCAGTCAATAGACTTCTGTAGAAAATAGCAGAAGCTACTCAGCTAAAAAGGTTTTTGATGTCTGCGGCTGAGCGCAATTTCAGACGGCTAATTACGATTTTTATTTAACATATTCATAGCCATTTCTAAACTGTACTTCATTCGATTGAACGCTTCTGCTAAATCTCCGACTTCATCTTTAGATTGTTTTTCAAAATTGGCATTCATATCACCAACGCTAACTTGTTCTGCCACATTAGCAATTTTTTTAATACGCAGTAGTACAGTCTTTTTCAACAACTGATTTACGACAATAAGGATAACTGTAAAAATAATCGCTACAACTCCCATCATCTGAACCCATGAGCTACGAGCTTTGCTCAAAATACTTGAAGCTGGAACATAAACTATTTGTGCTGCAACAATTTGATTGAGCTTCCATCCAAAACCATGCTCTTGTCCGTAGGTTGCTATTTGACTTTTTGGAGCTTCTTCAGGAGTGTTATGACAGCGCAAACAAGTCTGTTGTTCTATTTTAAAAGGTCGGGCGATATAAAATCGTTTTTCTCCAGAGAAGGTTCGGAAATCATGTCGGGGTTTTGAATCCGGCTTTTGAATAAAATCTTCAACGATTTTAGTTTCAAATTCGTCAGCTTTATCTCGCAAATTTGTTGGATTCAGTGTAGCGTCTTTGTAGACAAATTTTTCGTATTCTTTATTTTTACGGAAAAGTTCAAACACCTCTCTAACGGAATAAGATGGTATGGATTCTGCAATGAACTGCTGTTGAGTATCTAACTGCGGTAATAGTAAAGGTTGTACACGGTCGTTAGTATACTTTCTAACTGAGTTGACAATTTGCATGAGAATCTCGGCTTGAGAACTTACCTCATTCTCTGCATTTTTTTTAAATACATTTTCTAAAATTATTCCACTACCAAAAATACCAATAATAAAAACTATTATTAAGATGAGATTAACCTTATTTTGTATTTTCATGGTTTTTATTGCTGAATCAAAATTTTTTATTTTTTATATCATTATAACATTTTTGTAGAAAAATGATTTAATGCTTAATATTATTAGATAATAACAAAGTATCCCAAAAATCTTTGCTAAAAACCTTTGATGTCATCTCAACTTTCCCGACGTTTATTTCTTTTACAGACATTGCTTCTGTTCACCGCTTGTGCAGCAGAAAAAACATCAAATCAAGAACTTGAGTTAGTAATTGGCATGATTAGCTATGGAGATGGAAAACAAACGCTAGAACGATTTGTTCGCTTCCGTGAATATTTGGGTGCTAAGACGAAAGCAATTATTCAATTAGAGCCAACTTTGAATGAAAACATAGCCCTTGAGCGCATTCAGCGTGGTGCTTGGTCATTAGTTTTTGCTCCTCCAGGTTTGGCTGCAATTGCAAGTGCTAACTATCAATATTCACCAATTTTCAGTCTTGAAAACCAGGACTATCCACAAGCAATATTTGTTGTACGCGAAGACAGTCCTCTACAAAAATTAAAAGATTTACAGGGTAAGACAATTGCCTTAGGTCAACCAGGTTCCGCCACTGGATATTATTTCCCATTGCGTAATCTTTCCGGTTTCACATTGACAGAGATTTTATCTGCTCCTACACCAAAAACAGTGCTTGAATTGGTGGCACAAGGAAAGGCTGCGGCTGGTGCCATTTCGTCAACAGAATACAATTTTTATAAAACGAAATTAGGTGCAGCAAAATTTCGTATATTATTCACTGATTCTCAAAATGTTCCATCTGGTTCTGTTTTGATTGGGCCGAATGTCGAAATAAATCGTCAACAGTTGATTCGTAATTATATGAAAGATGCTCCTCCTAATATAGTTCAAGACGTTGGATATGTACCAAATGCAGAACCCCCTGACTATAAAAATATGATTTCTTTAATTAAGCAGCTAAAACCTATTGCTGAGCGTCTTAATTCCAAACCTGTTCGTCTATTTTGATGAACTAACCCAAACTAAAACGAATGCCTGATTTCCATCGGCAAACACGAATACTATTTGATAAATACAAATCAAAGTCTTGTGAGCACCGATAATAGCTACTCATCAAGCGCAAACATGAATGTTATCGTGTCTCGCCGCCCAATATCAATGCGAATACCTGGTTTTAACTTGTACCAAACACCTGGTATGACTGGATAATTGTTAATGTAAGTGCCGTTTGAACTGTTCAGATCTTGGATATAGTATTCGTTTCCGTCAAAACGAATCTGGGCATGAACACGTGAGACAAGTTCAGAACTAGGTAAATCTGAAAGATCCACTTCGGGAATAATGCGATTGCTGGACTTGCCGATATTAATGACCTGAAAATTATCCGGCAATTCAAAGACTCTGTTAGTTTGGACATGTAATAGCTGTGCAATAGATGTTTGTATATTTGTTGGAGATGCAGGTTGTGGTGGAATTAAAGTTGTTTCATCGGTGTTTACAGGAAGCTCGACCTGTACGGTTTTTGCAGTGAAATTGAATATTTTAGTTGTTAGGAAATAATTGAAAACTGCAAATGAAATAACGGCAAAAACGGCGCTGGAGTAAAAGACTGCTGGTAGTCCCCAAAATGTGATGGCTAAACTTCCAAGAAACGGACCAAGTGTTTGTCCCCATGACATAATAGAGGTATTTACCGCCATAAATCCAGCCCGAGAATCTTGTGCAGAAAGTCCTCCTAACAGTGCTTGGGAAGATGGAAGAGCGATACCTTGAGCAGCACCCAATAAAATCATTGGGATGAATATCAACCAAAAGTTAGGAATAATAGGAAGAATCAACAGCGCAACTGCAAAGAGAATAAAAGAAAGTTTGATGAGTTTAATTTCCGAAAGACTTTGAGTCAAGCGTCCCAATTGAGCAGCGAAAAACGCCAGCGCAATTGACATACTCGTCAGGATAATCCCATTTTGCAAATCTGTTGTTTGGAAGTTCTTTGTCGCCAAGAATGGAATATAAGTTAAACATAAAGTTTGCAGCAAGAACAGAGACATGACTGCGAACAACAGCCCTAGTACGTGACGATTGTTTATGCTGTTCCAAGTGCTTTGTAGATAAGATTTGAGTTGAAATTTCTCTGTGTTCTGTGGTCTTCTTGGTAATCTTAGTGTCACCAGTACCAAAAATGCTATTGGAATGGCAACCAATCCTGGTAAAAACGTATATTGCCAGTTAATCTGGCCTAATATCCCACCAATAAGCGGAAAAAGTGCCCCACTCATACCAATCAAAGCGGCATTAAATGCCATTGCAGCGCCTAGTTTTCTGCCTTGGTAAAGATCGCTAAGAACGGTAAGTTGTAGCGGTTCTAAGCTAGCAGCACCAACACCCTGTACAAATCGCCCTCCTAAATGGATTCTAAATTGCTGTGTTACATTGGTCGTGAAATTAGATGCCCAGCCGCTTAACCCAGCACCAAGGGCAAACACCAGCAGCGAAGGAATCAGGACTTGCTTTCTGCCTAAAACGTCAGCTAAAATTCCAAATATTGGAGTAATAACCGCACCGGGCAACTGGAAAAGTGTCGAGATCCATGAAGCTTCCTCTGGTGTAACATGAAAAATTTTGTCTTGTATGGTTGGTAGTGCGGGGTTATAGAGGGTTCCCCCTAAAATTCCCACCACTGTCACAAGATTTATGATGTAAAAATTTTTATCTTGGAAGATGTTTGTTGAACTTTTCGGTTGGTTTCTTGTGCTTGACTGATTCATGGTTTGTGTTTACCCTCTCCTGACTAATACTTCGCTTGACAATTCTGGTAATTTAACTTTCTATCATAGGAGTGAGTGTCGCTATACATTCCATTTCCACTCGTGCATTTAAAGCTAAACCGGTTGCGGCTAAGGCACTTCTTGCAGGCAATCGTGACGGTGAGAAATAACTAAGATAAACCTCGTTCATAGGGCCCCACTCTTGTATATCCGCAAGCATTACCTTGCATTGAATAATTCGGTCAATTGATGAACCATGTCTCTCAATAATACGTTTAATATTGTCCATAGTTTGCTTTGTCTCAGCTTTTATTCCACCAGTGACAAGCTGCTTTTTCCCAGGGATGTTTCCGATAACCCCTGAGAGGTAAAGCATGTTACCAACACGTACGGCTTCCGAAAAGGGAAGATTCATAGATGTCGTCTCAGGAGAGGTTAGATATTCGACCGAATCTGGGGAATATGACATTTTGGCTGATTTTGGCTAAGTTTTGATTGTCTGGCTTCAATACTATAAGTTAAAGTAGTACCCAATCAGGTCATAGTAATTAACGAAGATAAAAACTTCATTTAATTCTCCCTAAACCAGTGTCTAAAAATAATAGATATCTTTGAAAATAAGACGTAACTCCTTATTTTGCTTGAGTTCAAATCTAATTTTCGCAGAAGTCTATTATTGTGCTATGACATGGCAATGACTAAATAGATTCTTCTGGTGAAGCGGAACCACTTTTAGTTTGCCTTAAGCCATAGAGAATCACAAAACAGGCTAAAAGGAGAAAAGTGGTCATGACTTTGGTAGGTATTTCGACAGCTGTCTCCAACCAAGCAGGACCTTCGGGAAGTCCCTGTCCTGTCATCGGAAAAATCCTCACTAAAGCAAATGCTGCTGCCAGAATTTGACCAATCACACCAACATAAGCACTGATGAGAAACGACCAAAAACTTGCTCTAGCAATCCACAGTGGTAACTTGAGGTATGGATAAGATAAACCGATGATTGCTAAGAACATTCCCTGTGTGATTGAAAGTGCATGGGCTGCTAGCCCCGCACGTGGATTGGCATACAAAGGGATCAACAAGCCAAGGATAAATCCTAAGGTACAGAACAAAATACCATGCCACAGAAGACTGCGTTTAAAAGCCTCACTCTGAATGCTATTCATTCCAGAAGATGGTGGTTTTTCTAACAAATTAGATTCAGAAGTTTTCTCAAGGGTACTCATTTTTAACTCTCCATCTCTTTAAAGTAAAACACTATACAACACGGGTTGAGTCGTCAACCCGCGTTGTTATCATAATTTAAGTTATACGAGTTTAGGTTAGACAGGAGGACCACCTAATTTTTGACCTGTTTGCGGTCCGACAACTCCATCTGGTGTTAAGCCATTGTCCTGTTGAAATGCTTTAACTGCTTCTTCAGTGGCTTGATCAAATGTGCCACTAACTGCACTGGTGTCAAGATATCCCTTTGCAGAAAGGTCACGTTGCAGTCCTTGTACAAAATCACCTGTGGAACCACGACTTAAGGTTGGAGGCATACCCATTGTTCTATTTCTCCTAAATAAACGACAAAATCAATTGCTGTGTGAAATTGAGATTTTCAAAACCAGTAGGAAGGATGAAGTCATAAAATAAATATAGATTTGTGATTATTCAACTTTCATCCTTCTTACTTGTCTATAGGGTCTTGTTTTAAGTTTTATGCAGGAGGACCACCTAATTTTTGACCAGTTTGAGGTCCGACAACTCCATCCACTGTTAAGCCATTTTCCTGTTGAAATTTTTTGACTGCTTCTTCAGTTGCTTCATCAAATGTGCCGCTAACTGCACTAGCATCAAGATATCCTTTTGCAGAAAGGTCACGTTGCAGTCCTTGTACAAAATCACCTGTGGAACCACGACTTAAGGTTGGAGGCATACCCATTGTTCTATTTCTCCTGAATGAGTGACAAAATCAACTATTGTGTGAAATTGAGATTTCAAAAATAAGTAAGAAGTATGAAGTCCAAAAAGAAATATAGATTTGTGATTCTTTAACTTTCATCCTTCCTACTTTTCTATAGGGGAGACTTGTGAGTTTTATGCAGGAGGACCACCACCTAATTTTTGACCAGTTTGAGGTCCAACAACACCATCCACTGTTAGGTCGTTGTCCTGTTGAAATTTTTTGACTGCTTCTTCGGTTGCTTGATCAAATATGCCGTTAACTGCAGTCGCGTCGAGATATCCCTTTGCAGACAAATCATTTTGCAGTTGTGAGACAGATGCATCGACAGAACCAAGTTTTAAAATTGGAGGTGTACTCATTGTTGTGTTTCTCCTTGAAACTACATATGAATGAACATTTTGAAGCTCAGTTTTTACTGAATGGCTTCGATTCAGTGGCACATAGATACTGTAAGCAGGCTACGTTACCAAAGCTTTTTATGGACGGGTTGACTCAACCTGTCACGCGACATCCCACTCCACCTCTAGGTGTGAGTAACCACGGAATATCATATTTGGAGAGTGGGTTAGTTCTTGATTGGGACGCAGTCGCAGATTTGGCAATCTCTTAGATAAGATCTCCAGCCCAATCCTTGCTTCCCGACGGGCAAAGTGCGAACCAATGCAACGATGGGTTCCATGACCAAACGCTAGATGGTTGGGGGTAACCTCTTTAAAGCGTTCTAAATCAACACTATCAGCATTGCTGTATTTAGTTTCATCCCGATTGGCAGAGCCATATATCAAATAGATTCGAGTACCCTTGGGCAGCATGACTCCCGCTAGCTCAACTTCTTGGGTAGTTGTGCGAGTCATTGATGTGACAGGAGCATCATACCTTAGTATCTCTTCAAGAGCAACAGGAATGAGTGCAGGATTATCACAAATAGTTTGCCATAAATGAGGCTGCTCTAGCAAGTGTTTTAAAGCATTCCCAATTAGATGAGAACTCGTCTTATGTCCTGCTTGTACTAACCCACATAAAATACTGACTAACTCTACCATGTTCAGGTCAGAGGACAGCACATTGCTAATGAGATCGTCTTGAGGTGATTTCCGTCGCTCCTCAATGAGACTAACAACGTAGTGCTGCATTGACACAAAACTTTGAGCACATTCTAACTGACGTTCTGGCGTCATTGGCGTTGACAGCAGCTCATCCATGTCATAGCACCACTTCTTAAGATCTTTCATCCTGTCTGAAGGAATACCATACATGGTGAGGATGGCTTCAAGCGGTAGTGGATAGGAAAATTGCCGTATGATGTCGGCGTGACCATCATTAACAAAATTGTCTACCAATCTGTTAGCAATAGTGTGAATTGGTCCTTCCATTGCCTCAATCCGCTCTGGTGCAAATACTCTCATGAAAGGAGCACGCAAGCGTTTGTGATCTTCGCCGTCACTATTCACCAAATCACGAACTTTGGGGACACCTTGCTTGAGGGCTTCAACTGTTTGAGGCGTGAATTTGATCACCGGAGCAAGAGTATCCATTGAAGAAAATCTTGCTGGGTCTTTAAGTACCTTTAAGATTTCATCATAGCTAGTCAGAACATAGCCGTTTAACAATGGGCTATGAAATAGCGGCTCTTCTTGTCTTGCAACTTTATAAAACGAATATGGATCGTCCAGTTGTGGGTTGACAAATGGTTGGTATTTTTCCCCAAGATGGGGGCAAGTTTTCTTTTCCGGTTGTGTTGAATGTTGTCCCATCATAGTTTCTATGTTTCTCTATTTTGGTTTTATTTATATTGCTGACAATCATTCATTTTTGACAATCAATACTGAACGGGTTACCTTCTGGATCAATACCTTCGGCAATTTTTAACCCAGGCGAGGGAGAACGAATTGCGCTAAGTTTAACGCCGCGTTCTGTCAATTCTTTATAAGCTGCATCAATATCATCTACGTGAAATGCTAACAGCGTGGGTTTATCTGTACCGATTTGCTTCTGCATATTGCCGTGCAAAACCAAAGTGCATTCGCCTGTGATAAACTCCACCCATTGTTTATCAATGCGTCCTTCTATACTTTGCCGACATTTGATTGTTAAACCCAATTTATTTTGATAAAAATCGATTTGTTTGTCTATGTCTGTGACGTAGACGAGAGCTTTTGTCAAACCTTGTATAACGTTCATGATGATTGTACCTTATTTGCAATTTTTTTATGGGCAGAGTTTGTATGATTTTAGATTTTAGATTTTTAATTTTTGATTTAGGCGTTGCTGATTAACGGTAAGGCGTGAAGGCACTGCAGAACTTGTGTTTGAGACATTTGATTTTTTTCTGTCATACTTACTCGAAAGCAACGCCTAAATTTTAGAGGCGATCTAAAATCTAAAATTTGTGAATTAAGCGATCGCAGGTTTTTTAAAACTAACGTGCAAATGATTAGGACCATGAAACACAATGTTGTTTGCCCACTCAATTTTTTCATCTGCCAAACGAAGCTCAGGCAAACGGTTGAGCAAGACATTCATGGCAATTTGACCTTCAGCACGAGCTAGCGATGAACCAAGACAGTAATGGATACCGCCGCCATAGGCACTGTGTTTGTTTTCTGCACGCTGTATATCCAGAACATCAGGGTTCTTGAATTGGCGAGGATCTCGGTTAGCTGAGCCAAGCATCACTCCTACGCTATCCCCACGCTTAATCAACTTGCCGCCAACCTCAACGTCTGCATAAGCCCAGCGTGTAACCATCTGGATTGGCGTGTCGTAGCGGACGAACTCTTCTATTGCAGCAGGAATGAGTTCGGGGTGAGAGCGTAACTTTTTGAGTGCTTCTGGATGTTGGAGTAACGCCAGTGCACCCTTGGCAATCAGGTTAATTGTGGTTTCGTGTCCTGCTGTCAGCAGGTGGGTGCATGTGGCGACAATTTCAAAGTCGCTCAGCTTGTCGCCCTCATCAGCAGCTTTAACTAAAGCTGAAATCAGATCCTCACGTGGATTGGTACGTCGTTCTGTGATTAAAGGCGTGAAATAATCGACGAATGATTGAGCAGCCTCGTTTGCACGTTGGTAGACTTCTGGTGGTGGTTGCAAACGAGAGGCGCTGGCATGTTGCATCGCTAGTGCCCATTCACGGAACAACGGCAAATCTTCGGGATCAGCACCTAGCATAATAGCAACGACCTTAGTTGGCAGAGGGAAAGCGAACTCCTCAACCAAGTCCAACTCACCACGGTTCTGAACTTTATCCAACAGATTGTCTGCAATTTCGTAGATGGCTGGACGGATGTTTTCAACAATTCTTGGGGTGAATGCCTTGCTAGCCAGCGATTTTAGTCGTGTGTGATTGGGTGGTTCCCGGAAGACTATCCAATTACTGACGAGAGCCAAGAACGCGTTATATGCTGTTGGCACTGGCGTGGTTTCAACATCTTCTCGTTCGTTCAAAGTCTCGCGACCAAATCTCCGGTCTTCGAGAACTTTCATGACATCTTCATGACGGAAGATGTACCAAGCACCAGGCAACTTGGGATTCGCTGATACTCCCCAATGAACGGGATCTTCCTCTCTGTAGCGACGATAGACGGTGTAGGGATCTTGGATAACTTCTTTTATAAACGGGTTTAATCTTTCAATTGTTGAACTAGACATTTTTTATCTCCAATAAAAAGTTTTGAATCAGGGGTTAGAAGTAGGGAATAGGGAACGCTTAACAGGAAACGGGGAAAAGAGTGTTTTTTTCATATGTTGCTTGCAGTTTCCTGCGCTAGTTAGAGATTTCTAACTTTCCAAGGGCACCAGTTGCAGGGGATTGCGCAGTTCAGACAGCATCTGTGTCATCTGGTTACGTCCGGAGTTAAAAACTTGCGCTACGGATAATCTGGACTCCAAACGTTTGACGTAATTTGTCAAATTGGGAAAGTGTTTGTAGTTGTAAACCATGCGCAGGTAAGCGAAGGTGGGGGCAGCAGCACAATCAGCGATTGTAAACTCTTCGCCTCCCAGCCAGGTACGAGTGGCGAGTTTTTCATCAAGCATGGCGATCGCTGTTTCCAATAACCGCTTTGCTTTGATAACCTCTTTTTTGCCTCGTTCCTCAACCGGACGTTGGGTATCAGCAAACAACGCCTCCCGTCCATTGTTAATGTACACATCAATCATCCGTTCCACCATCCGCACCTCTAGGGCTTCTTCTGAATCAACAGGAATGAGGCGGGATGTATTTGGAAAACGTTGGTCAAGGTATTCAATGATTATATTAGCCTCAAATATGACATTTCCTTTGTCAGTTACTAAGGTGGGTATCTTGGCAAAAAGGTTAATTTGCATATACTCTTCACGGCTTTCGGGGTCAAAAAGATTTACCGGAATCGCTGTAAAATCAACTCCCTTCTCGTACAGGGCGATTAGGACTCGTTGGGAATAAGATGATGCAGGAGCGTAGTACAGTTTCATGACTCAGTTACCCAGTTGTTATCGGTTGATAGTTATCCATACCGTCGGAAAAATGAGTTTATGCATTTTTTTTGTACTCGCGGACAAGAAAATTAGAAAACCGATAACTGATAACTGTTCACCCTTCGGGTTCGCCAGTCGCCTACGGCGGGAAACCCGCCTGCAGCGCTGGACTCACTGTTCACTGACTCAATGAGCCAACGACTGGGGATGACGAGCTAAATCATCAAAGAATTTGGCGTAGAAATCAAAGATTTCGCAGACGCTGTTGGGGATGGCTTCGCACTCACGCGATCGCTGTCCTAGTCGCTCAAATCGACGGGCAATGATTTGAAGTGCCACTTCTGGCGTCGGGATATAACTAGGAGATTCTATCTCAAAGGATGGTCCGGCTGTTTTACCGTTTTTGCCTGAAGGCATACTCATCAGCACTTCTCCTAAAGGACGCATCATACCAGTCATCACGTCAATACCAGCATTCATCAGCTTTGAGCGCCGCAGGCTACCAGTGGGCATTAACCCAAAGTGTTGTACCATAAGTTGCGTCATTAGAAAATAACTTTCGTTAAATATTTCCATGACTGCTCTGGTTTGGGGGACTGTCACAACGTTAGTGTTGTAATCTCGGTAATTTAAGGAGGGATTACGCAAACCAGGATAAGAGGGGTTCCACGGGGCTTTGCCTTTCGTCTCGCCATCACTCACCTGTTGATGAGAAAGTGCTTCAGCCAGACGACGAAATTGTTGATAGTGAGAACGCTCAAATTTTGGTGATTGGGCGTGACATCCTTCTCCTTGTTCGACAATGAGGTCGATCGCGAAAAGTGCGCTCTTGAGGTCGTCTACCTGAAACTGGTAATCTGGGTGAACTTTGTTAAAGTCATCGCGTATAAATAAACGATGTTCGCCGCCTACTTGACCCTTTTTGACCATGAATAAATCTGGAATATTCTTCAGCCCTTCCCGAATCTGGTGATACAGTTCGCTTAAAGAACCATAACCATGTAGGCGGTGAACTGTCGGATCCCCTCCTCCAGACTTGTCGTTTAGGTTTTCTTCCAAAAAGTCGGGCATCTCCAAACGCATAAAACGCTGTAGGGAGGTGGCGTTCAATGGTTCTAGGGCAAAGTCTACATCAATGGGAAAGCGTCCGTTGAGTTCCCTGAAGTTGGGAACTGCTGGATAAAAAGGTTCCCCAATTGCCATCAATATATTATTTACCATCAAAAAGTGAATCATTTCCTCGCGGGAGACTTCCAGCAGTACACCCCGCATCCCATAACTTCGGACTTCTTTCCCGTCGCCACAAGCTAAATGTAACTGTTCGGGAGTCCACAAACCTCGACGTACGTATTCCTCACCTGTGACGTAGTTAGGAACAGAGTATCCTGCATAAATGTATTGCAACATCACAGCAACTTCCAACTCCGCCGCCTGTTTCAAGGCACTTACTAACTCCTCGCGTGTCTGGAGTGTGCGTTGGCTACGCTTTGGTTCTGGAGTTGCAGGCGGAACATAGCCGACTCGCTGCTGATTTTGCAGAAACTTCAGCAGAAGCATCGACTTAGCTTGGGACATATCCCGCGTTGGCGGCATATAGTAAGTCTTATATTTGTTGCGGGGGTCAGACATCTGCCACATCAGACGTGCATAGGTTTCTACCTTGCATTGGTCAGCGAGACTAAAAACATCCACTTTCATGAACGAGAAACTTAACTCGTAGAAAGCGAGGACGTGTTCGTAGATTAAGTTAAAATCTACAGCTGCATTTGGAATTTCGTCCAAGTGCCAGTCATCACTTAACACCCGCACGGCCAAGAAGCCAGCACCAGACCAGAAGCCCAGTTTATCATCATTGTCGTAAGCAATTTCCGCTTCATTGAGGTGACTAGACTCACAAGGCAAATCATCAGGGTGAGCAGATAACAGCACCCGTGTTGTTCCCGATCTACCACCGCGCACAGTTACCCAACCACGCCCCTCGTGATTGGTGGAAATTGCACATGTGGGGGTAAATTCTCCCTCAGAATTCTGCAACCCTTGCTTGAAGTGGACAATTTCCATTTCAGAGTTACGGGGAAAGTGGAAAGTTTTACCTGCGTTGGTAGGGTTACTTTCAAATTCGTAACGTAGCTGGGGGAATGCTCTTGGGTTGTAGAACTGACGCAGGTAGACAGACTCAACTTGAGTCGGGCGTCCCCGGACAAAAGACCGTACTTCTAACTCAACTGCATGGTCTTCACCCAGTTTCCAGTTGGGATGTTCTAAAAATAAAGACGCGTCATCTACCTGAAGATTGATTTCTTCTTCTTTAACAAGAATTTGCTGTTGTCCGTTAGCTGCTGTCTGGATGATACACAGACCTTGCTGTTCTATCTCGTCGCGCAGATTCTCAAATTCTTCTACTAGTGGAACATCTACAATTCCACTTTTAAGTTGATGCGCTTCCCGTTGATATTCTTCTTTAGGAATCCGTGCTATCAGCCGTTTGCTATCAACAGTACGTACTTCCAAATCACCGAGGTCGAGTTTGGGACCAATCCCATGAGTTGGTCCGGGTCCTGGTTTAGGGGCGCGTCCGACACAAGGTACGGCTGTGACCATATTTAAACTCACACCTTGGGGAGTCACTTGCAGCGTGAGGTTAGACATTTGTGCTGATTTGGTTTCCGACTCAGCAGCACGTCGAGGAGTGAGTAACCGTCCGTGAGGATAAGTGCTGAGTTGGTCTTTACACCACAAACCAATAGTTCCGTGCAGTTCCCAGAACGTTGGTAAGTCGGGTTGCACTGGTGCAGACATATTACTAATGCCCAATTGCACCACCAGTCCCAACACATCGTCACGATTCATTGCTTCCCGCAGTAAAGATACAGTTGGTGACTGGGCGACTTCTTCACCCCAGAGGAAATCTTTAGCATCTTTGGGGATAGTAAATTGATAAACTGCTGCTCGTTTAAACTCGCTGTTGAGGCAGTGTTCAGGTAATTCGCGGATATGATCGAAATTTTGCCAACGGGCTAACTGCATCCCAGAAATTGGTGCAGAAACCATATATGGAACTTCGTTGGAAGCACCAAGGCGTCCGAAAGTCAAGTGTCCCAACATGATTGTGTTTGTCCAGTTGGAAGCTGGATCGGACTCAAAAAAGCGGGCGCGATTGAAACTTGTTTTGACGTAGTCGTTATGGTGACCCCATAAATCAACACTGCGTCCTACTATTGGATCACGTTGGTCAATCTGTCCAAACTCACGTTGTGTGCTAACAATTTGTGCTTCGATGGAAAAGTGACCGTTACCGCCAAAATCCCATCCCATCGCCATACTGAAGGGACCATTTTCATCCAATTCTCCTTGCTGGTTAAACCGAGGTCCCAAATTTTGAAGGTATTCGTGGTACTCGGACGCCCCACGGTGGTCATCAAAGGGCTTACCATTCATGTAGCAGGTGTTGCTACTGACATCTACGAGACCATTTTTATGTCCTGTGGGGGCGTGGATGCGGGCAAAACCGAGTAAGTGTAGGCGGGGAAAATCTAAAATACTCATTTTAAAAAACCACTTTTAGGACTTTGGATAAAAAAGACGAAGTTAGGAAACAAAAAACACTTTACTGAATCATCATGTACATTTGGAAAGTCAGGAAGTTTGTCCGTTATCGGACTTGAAAGAAACAAAGATTTTGTTTTCTCGAACAATGCTGATTTCTGTTGCAAATGGAATAGAATGTGAGATTTTCGTAAAAATTCAGCCTATCTGCAAAGCTTTCAGCCCAGATTTATGTTACAAAAACACATCATTGACAGCAAGCTTGTGAAGTATTAGTTTTCTTGATAAGCATGTTTTCTGTTATTTTTCATACATAAATTAACTCACTCTCATATTTACTTTTAGGTATTATTGTAGATACATTTTTATTGTGCTCCCTAATATATTGTGGTTGTTTCAAATACTACTATCGTGTTTTCTTTTGTTTTTCTTCATAAATAGCGCTCCTTGAACGAGTCAGGGTTGATAGCCAGAAAGTCACTAGAAGTATATAGAGTTGAGTGAATTCAACTTATGCAGTCACAGATTTAAAGGATGCGTAGGTGATGCACGGGGACGAAGCAGCCAAGAAGAGAAAAAAGCAGGTATGATGAGCGCTTGATTGTTTGATCAAGCAGGGTAAGCTCGTCCAGAACTCATAGGACTTACGCACCATCTGCTGTTAAACCGGGTTTCTTCGTTCGTCTTTGGTTGCGAAACAGACGATTTTTGGTAAAAACCGGGTTTGTTTGCCTAAGTCCTGACTCAAAAGCTATAAAATCTATAGATTTTGTGACATTTCTTAAATTATTTTCAAGATTTACAATTCTTTATTTTTGAATTTTGAATTGTTAAGTGCCCCCATCCAAACCTGTTGAGGGGGCGAGTCGAGATGATTAAGCTGCGGGATATTCCAGATGTTGATTGTTTTGTAGAGTCTTGACATTTGTCTTCTTGGTAACGGGGTGTTGTGTTGTGCTTTTCTTTAGCTGTCGGTGAGAAACAATATCGTACAAAGCTTCAAGTGCAGACTCAATAGAACCCTGAAGCCAAGCAGGATATTTAGAACAATGTTCGCCAGCAAAGAAGAGAGTGTTTTGCGGTCTGGCAGCTTCTAAGTAACTGATAGTATAGTTAGACTCATCAGACATATCATCACTCCAATGAACAGTGCATCCACCAGCACTCCACTGGTAGTTACCCCAGGCAATAGAAGCCACATCTAAGACCATACCAGGAGTTTGAAGTTCTGGGTGAACTTTGCTAACAACGTTCTTGACGTAAGCGTGACGTTCTTGTCCAGACATCATTCCCAAGCGTTGTGCATCGTCCCCGATAGTATAACTTGCAAGCATCGTACTACCACGTTCGGGGTTGAATTTCACAGAAGGATAGTATGTTTGACGAACGCCATCACCGCTGAAGGATGCACCACCCTTGATACCTTGTTTTTCCCAAAAAGCTTGTTGTGTGTGAAATGCAACCTTGGTTGCTGGACAATATATAGTATTGTGGATTGATTCGAGTTTTCTGTCGTCAAATCCGCTCAACTCTATTTTCCGCAAGACTGAGAAGGGAATGGTGCACAACACATAGTCGCAGTGACGAGTATGCAACTGTCCATTTACGAAGTAATCCACTTCTACGTGCTCTTGACGTACGCGCAGTCCTACTACTTGTTGGTTGCACTGAATATTAGCTTTGATGGATGATACCAGACGCTGGATGAGTTGATCCATTCCGCCTTTGAGTTGTAATAAATCGTGACTGGTTTCAACTAAGATGTCGCCCAGAAACATATCCAAAGCTTTGCTGCAACGAGCGCGAAAACTTGGGTTATCTTTAATGAATCCCTGTAAGTCGATAGTTTCGCCGTCTTCGCTAAAGTAAGGTTCTAAATTCAGTCTTTCCAATTCATCCATTAAGTGTGATTTGAGATCTTGTTCCAAACTTTCACGCAAGTTACCAGGAGAAATAGTATCAATGATGGTTTTCAGCCATGCAGCAAAGAGTTGAGTTTTCTCGCTATAACGATTGTCTGTATAGATTCCTTGATAACGTTCTTGGAACAGCCGGGGCGCGTCTTTCATCCGGAAAATTTTTCCTTGGATGTTCATGAAGGCGTTTTGTTCTTCAAAGACTGTGACAAATTTGCAAAGTTTATCATCTAAGCCCATTTGCGAGACGTAGTGCAGTGTATACTTATGTTCGCTGGGAATACGCATTGCTCCCAGTTCTGCATAGGGTGCCTCAGGTTCATTACCAAAACGATGAGTCCAAACTCGACCACCGATACGTGGGCTAGCTTCCATAATATCTACTTGATGACCTAGACGTTCCAATTCGTAGGCTGCAACTAAGCCAGCAATTCCCGCGCCTAGAATGGTGATGTGCTTACTTTCAGGGAAGTTTGCCAATTTGCACATATCGAGCATTGTTGTGGTATCCATGTTCCGGTTTCTCCAGTAAATAAATTGATTTAAAAGTTTTATACTGGTCATAAACTTTTTTTATGCACTTGATGTGTGAACTTATCAGGAAGTATCTTCACTTGGGGAATAGGGAACGCTTAACGCTTAACACGGTTAATGCGCGCTTTATAAGCGATTAAGCGAACTTGATACTATAGATAACCTCACTCCGCCCTCGGGGACACCTCTCCACTCGCGAGTGCGCTTTGCGCTTACGCTCAAATTCGCTGATTAAAAAAAATTTTCTTTTTCATTTGGAACGACCGAATTCAGCGAAACAGCACCTGGTGAGGTCATTGAACCGCAACGCGCCTACCACTTTAGAAAAAAAATGTGTTTGTTCTGAGTTGGTGCTGCATAATCATCATTTTCTGCTGGTAATGAACTCATAGTTAATCAATCAAAGCTTAGTCCAAAGTAAGTAAAAAAAATAAGGAGATAAGAATATGACTTCATCACTCAGTAGAATTGACAGTAATGCTAAGAGCATACAAATTGATGCTAATCTTTTACTGATTGTTTCTATATCGTTAGTAGCAATAAGTGGAGTGGTTGGTATTAATCCAATCATGCCAAACATTGCTAAATCTCTCAATATTCCAACGCAAGAAGTTGGATTGATCATGACAACTTTTTTGATGCCGACGACAGTTGGAACTTTGATTTTTGGAGCATTAGCAGACCGTATTGGTAGAAAGAAAGTTCTTATTCCTTCTTTGTTATTGTTTGGAGTTGGTGGAATATTGTGTGCGATCGCTAATAATTTTCACAGCTTACTAGAGTGGCGCTTTTTAACTGGTGTAGGTGCTGCTAGCTTAGAGTCCTTAGAACTCACTCTCATCAGTGATTTATATAGCGGTAAAATGCTCACTACTGCGATGGGTTTTAACTCCGCAATGATTGGGGTTGCAGCTACAATTTATCCTCTGATTGGTGGCGTATTAGGAGAGTTAAGTTGGCGATATCCGTTTTTACTATCAATCTTAGCCTTCCCTGTTGCACTGTTGATTTCTAAGAATCTGAAAGTACCAACCAAGCAAAAAAGCACTGGAAATTTGAATTTCAGCAACTATATCAAAAATACCTTTAACAATATCAAAAATCCTCAAGTGTTTGCGCTACTGTTTGCGGTTTTTTCCCTCTTCGTCATTGAGTTAGGAACTTTCTATACCTATGTCCCGATCCTTGCTGGAACTCAATTAGGCGCTTCCGGAGTAGAAATTGGTATTATCATTTGCTGTCAGTCACTCGTTTTTTCCTTTGTTGCTTCCCAAGTGGGATTTTTGGCAAATCAGTTTTCAGAAAAAAAGTTAATCATGTTAGGTTTTCTTCTCTGTGGTTTGTCACTCCTGATTATGCCTGCTATTAATAACGCTTGGTTGCTAATCATTCCTTCTGTTATATTTGGTGTTTCTGTAGCCTTGATTTTTCCACCTCTGCAAGCAACGTTAGCAGGAATTGCCCCAGAAGGTTACCGCGCTGGATTTATGGCACTCAATGTTACAGTTCAATCACTAGGAAGAGCATTAGGTCCTTTATTCGCAGGTCTTGCTTACGGTGCTTGGGGAATACAAGGAGTCTTTTATGCAAGTGTAGTTCTTATTATCATCACAGTTGTTGTGTTTGGTTTGCTGCATACTTCTAAAAAATTGAGAGTTGTGAATGGCTAAAGCTGTAAAACTAATTTTCAACATGAAGCGTTTTTATTATGTTAGGGTCGAGAGAAATATAACTACTCGACCCAATAATCGGAAAAAACTATATATAAGTCCCGCTATCCCAGTGCTAGCCCACAAAGTTGGCACTGGGATAAATGGCGCTTTAAGCTAAAACGAAAATACCGTCCGAAGTGTACCTGTTACAATTGTGCCGTTGCTTTCTTGATTTCCAGCATGGGTAATCACTTGAATTGATGGTGTGACTTGGATCTCTCGACTAAACGGGAAGTTATAAAACGCCTCGAAATTAGTCTGAGTGGAATCCCCGATTTGATTGACAACAAATGGCTGACCGACAGCAACCCCAGCTAAAGCACCACGTGTAAATAAGTCTCGCACTCCAACGCCCGCCATCCAGTAATTGGGTTTGATGTCGCCAAAGTCGGTGTTATCAAAGTTACCGTAACCGTAGCGACCAAAAATACCAAACTTTTGTGAGAGGGTTAATTCAACATTCACGCCATAACTATCAAAACGGTTTTTAAAAAGTTCGCCACCACTGTATTGCAGACGCAAGGCAAAGGCTTTGGAGGGTGCGTATTCTACTTCTACCGTACCTTGATAGGTATCTCCAAAGAAGCCGCGATCGCCTGTAATACTGGGATCAATGGTGCGATCTCCACCAGCAGCACGAAATTGCCTGGAATATAAGATATTTGTGAATGGTGAAAGACCCTGAATGACTCCTGGTCCCTGTTGGAGAGGATTTGCTGAGTCTGTTGCAGCATACAAAGCCCGCACAGAAAATGCTCCATTACCTGGCTTCCAATCAATTGCAGCACCTGCACTCGCACCGTTAATTGGGAAAAGAACAAAGTTATTGACAAAAGCCAGAGTGCTAAAGTCTCGGAAGCTGAGGTAAGCGTAACTGTTGAAGTCAACAAAATCAGTCGGGAAAAAACTTGGACCAATAGTGACTTTAAAGTCATTAGCGAGTTGAAAGCTGTAATACAGTCTGCTGATTTCTATATCACCATTTGTGGGTGGCTTGACGGAGTAGTCTATAACACTACCAAAATTTGGCTCCAGCAAACCTGCAGTGTTGTCTTTTCCAGCATTCGCTGGACTAGCATCAATACCACTTCCAGTATCAAGGCGAATTTTGAGCAAGTCAGTTCCAAAGAAGCTGGTGTTTAAATCTACACCGGCTCGATACAAAACTGTAGTATTGGGTTGGCTGGTAATTGGATTAGCTGTCGGGGGTTGCGCGGGGTCAATGATGCGTCTACCATCAAACCCACCAGAATTCACAGAAATAATAGCCTGACCTTGTAGCTTGGTCGTTGTGGAAAATTGATTGGCTTCGAGTTCGGCTGTGTGTGCTTCTAGAGTATCTACTCTACCTCGTAAAGTTGCTAACTCAGCAGTAAAGTCTTCTTGTAGCTTTTGCAAACTTGCCAAGTCTTCTTTTCTCACCAAATCTGTTGTTGCGGTAGCTACGAGTTCATTGACACGGTTTAAGCACGCATTCAGTCCTGCTGCAAACTCATAACGCGTCATTGCCCGATTTCCCCGAAAGGTACCATTCGGATATCCTGCTATACAACCATAACGTTCAACCAGAGACTGCAACGCCTGAAATGCCCAATCAGTGGGTTGAACATCACTCAGTTGATTGACATTTGTCACCTGATTCATTCCAGATGTACTTTTTTTTCCCTGGTTTTGACTGACAAAATTTGGTGTACCACCTGAAGTGGGAGGCATTTGAGCCTTTGTTGAACATGTTCCTAAAAGTAATAAACTGAGCAGGCTGACTCCAGAAGCAATTGTATGAGTCAAAAATCTTTCGCAAACTTCAGTTTTTACAATCGTATTCTCAGACACTTTTTTCTTCTGCATTTCGTTATTTATTTTTGAGACCAAAATTCAACTTTTACTTGAACAAAAAATCACAAAGTAACACACTTTGGTTTAAAGTCCGGATTTCTCACCACGATTTCACAAAGACTTATCTGACTTGGATGAACGGTAAAATGAGCCATTCAACACTTTGTCAAAAATTGGTGCATCGTCAAGGGTGCCCCAATTTTTATCTGTCTAAAGCTTGTGAAAATTGCGATTGCATAACTTGTAACAAATGCGGATCAAAGTCTCTTAAATAGAACTAACTTTTTCACTCACTCAAATACACATCTGGTGTAGGGCGGGCATTGCAATGCTCAAGGCCCTTCGGGTTCGCCAGTCGCCTACGGAGGGAAACCCTCCTGCAGCGCTGGTCTCACCAGATGCCTCTGTCGGGAAAGCCGTCATTCGCACTGGCTCCCCTACTTCTTTCGAGGGTATATTGCACCTGTATTTTTGTATTTTATCCAGTCGCAAACCACTGTAAGTTGAAAAAACTTGTTCAACAACAAGCTTATTATCTAATAAAAGTAACTGAAAAAAAAGCAGGCCAGGTATTGAAATCAAAAATTTGAGTATCTTGCATGAGGCTTGAAATAATTAGTAACAATTATCTATCGAACTTGATAATTTAAACCTATGAAAATAAGTTTGTAGTAAGTATAGCGCTTATATCAGTACGCTATGTGCTTACTACAAACCTTGTAGTGCTCTTTTACAAATCTATACAGTGCCAAAAGTGACACCCTAATTTATAACGGTGGTGCGATACGCCAAGCGTTAAGCCTCGGGCTTATCGCTTGGCAAAAGCGTGAGCTAGTACTCGACCACAGCAACTTTGATGAGTTAAGAACGAACCGCCAAAGCGCCAAGAACGCAAAGGAAGAGAAAGAAGAATAAATATAAAAATGGGTTTACCCCGCAAAGTTAGTATGGTGGACTACTAGCCTCCTGTAAACGTTTACTATGAAACTGACGGAGATCGCCCCCGTCAGTTGTTTTTGAATAACAATGTTTACTAGAAACCTGTTTCAAACCCTTCAAGACATTTAAAAAGTATCCAAGAATTTTGCAACAGTATGCACATCCTTGTCACCACGTCCAGAAAAATTGATCACAATTTTAGGAGAACCAGTCAGTTGTGGACAAAGAGTTTCCAACAAAGCGATCGCATGAGAAGTCTCCAGTGCTGGAATAATCCCCTCCAGTAGCGACACACGTTTAAACGCCTCCAACGCCTGCTGGTCAGTCACACTGTAGTATTCAGCACGTTCTATATCCTTCAAATAACTATGTTCTGGACCTACACCAGGATAATCTAACCCAGCACTGATAGAGTGTGCTTCTGTAATTTGACCATCCTCATCTTGCAGAACATAACTCATTGCGCCGTGCAAAACACCGACTCTACCTAGTGTCAAAGTAGCTGCGTGTTTTTCAGTATTAATTCCTTCACCCGCCGCCTCAACTCCAATCAGACGTACAGATGGTTCATTGACAAATTCATGGAAAAGCCCAATTGCATTTGAACCTCCGCCAACACAAGCAAGCAGAATATCTGGTAGTCCACCCCATTTTTCTTGAGACTGGCTGCGAGTTTCTTTACCAATGATTGCTTGAAAGTCTCGCACGATCATCGGGTATGGATGGGGACCTGCAACAGAACCTAAAATGTAATGGGTAGTTTCGACATTCGTTACCCAATCGCGAATCGCTTCTGATGTTGCATCCTTGAGGGTTCCAGTTCCTGCTTCCACTGGACGAACTTCTGCTCCCATCAAGCGCATCCGAAATACATTCAAGGCTTGGCGTTCCATATCATGGACGCCCATGTATATCATGCATTTTAAGCCAAAACGAGCGCAGACTGTGGCGGTTGCAACACCATGCTGACCGGCTCCGGTTTCAGCTATGATCCGCTGTTTGCCCATACGTTTGGCGAGTAATACCTGAGCTAAGGCGTTATTAATTTTATGTGCGCCGGTATGGTTTAAGTCTTCTCTTTTTAAGTAAATTTGTGGTCCGGTTCCATCTGGTTTGGCGTAGTGTGCTGTCAGGCGTTCGGCAAAGTATAGAGGGGTAGCACGTCCTACGTAGTCGCGTAGTAGTCCCTGTAGTTCATCCTGAAAATCTGGATCGTTGCGGTATTTTTGATAAGCTGCTTCTAATTCACTCAGTGCAGGCATTAATGTTTCGGGTACATACTTGCCCCCAAATTGACCAAATCTGCCTAATGCATCGGGTTGCTGAGTCGTTCTAGGTGTATCTGCTAACATGGAATCTGCTCCGTAAAACTTATTTAAAATTGATCACTTTCTCATTAATTTCCTGCTTCACCAAAGGAGTCGGCTCCTGATGCGTGAAATTTGGAACTGAATTTTCAAGACTTATGCTAAAACTATCAAAAAGTTCAATTAATTTCACTGCAGCAGGTAGAGAGAAAAAGATGAAAATGCGTAACTCCGAAAATGTTACTTTCTAATTCCCGCAGTGGGGGTAATTGCTGCTTTCAAATCGGTACAGAAATCTTTAATAACTCGCAGTCCTTGGTTCGGTGTGTTTTCTCCCAAGCGTTGCACAAACGCGCTTCCCACAATCACTCCATCTGCGCCCCAGTCTTGAACTTGATGAGCTTGTTCTGGTTGGGAGATACCAAAACCAACGGCTATTGGCTTGTTTGTGACGCTGCGGATTTCTTTGAGGACATCTTTTACGCGTGTATGGATTTGTGAACGTACGCCTGTGACACCTGTGACACTAACTAAGTAAATAAACCCACGAGATTGACGAGCGATCGCCTCAATTCGCTGTTTGGGAGTGTTGGGAGTGACTAATAGTGTGACTTCAATTCCTACAGCATCCGCACATTTCAATAAATTGTCTGCTTCTTCTAAGGGTAAATCCGGTACGACTAATCCCTTGATTCCAGAATCAGCAACTCGCTTGAGGAATTGTTGGATGCCGAGATTTAAAATTGGGTTGTAATAGGTGAAGAGAATGATGGGTGATCGCACACTCTTAGTGGCTGTTTGCGCCATTTCTAAAACATGAGCTAGTCGAGTTCCCCCCTTAAGCGCACGAGTAGCAGCCGCTTGAATCACTGGCCCATCCGCCAAGGGATCTGAGTAGGGTACTCCTAGTTCTATGAAATCTGCACCATTGGCGTCTAATATTTTTAGGGCTTCGGCTGTTGTTTCCAAATCTGGATCGCCTGCTGTGATGAAGGGTATTAAAGCACATTGGTTTTTTGTGCGTAAATATTCAAACTGTTCTGAGATAGAAGTCATCTTAATTAAATCCTAAAAGTGGACAATAAGTTAATAGGGAAAAAGCAGAATCAAAAATGCAAAATTCACGATGAGGTCAAGAATGATTTTACATTCTTAATTCCTTGACAGCTTGCTCTAAATCAGCTTGCTTGACTAAAGATTCTCCTACTAACACAGCTTTAGCTCCCGCCTGAGATACAAAAGCTAAATCAGAAGATGTGTACAAACCAGACTCACTCACGATTGTAATATCTAAATCACTTAACTTTTGTTGACGTTCTACCAACAGGTGTTTTGTGATTTCTATGTCAAGGGTAAAGTTTTCCAAATTGCGGTTGTTAATTCCGACAAGCTGCACATTTGATAATGCCAATACTCGGTCAAGTTCAGTCAAGGTATGCACTTCCACCAATGGAGTCATGCCCAAATGCTGAATAATGTTTAGAAAATCTTGCAGTGTTTCGTCGTTTAAAATAGCAGCAATGAGTAGCACTGCATCTGCACCGTTGACTCGCGCTAGATAAATTTGGTAAGGATCTATAACAAACTCTTTGCAAAGTAGCGGCAACTCTACATTATTTCTAATGAGTCGCAAATTCTTAAAACCGCCCTGAAAAAATTTTTCGTCAGTTAGCACAGAAATACAAGTCGCGCCGCCTCGTTCATATGCTTGGGCAATTTTTACTGGTTCAAAATCAGCACGAATAACTCCTTTACTTGGTGAAGCTTTTTTAACCTCCGCAATAATGCTGGGAGGAGTAGAATTTTGCCGTATGGCATTCAAGAAATTTCGTACGGGGGGAGCAAGATTGATCTGAAGTTTTAACTCGTCTATTGGCAGTTGCTCTTTCATGAGCGCAACTTCTTGTTGTTTATGCTCAACAATTTCTTCGAGAATATGGCGCGGTTTGGTAGATGCAGTTGCTTGAGTTGATTGCTCGTGAATATTTAGCATTTGTTTATAGTGGTTATTAGTTCAACAAAGGGAGAGTTAATCCAAAATTCAGAACCTCACCCTGCCCTGTCGGGCATCCCTCACGCCAGGTGCTACAACGGGGGGAACCCCCGCAACGCACTGGCTCTCCTTATAAAGGAGAGGGAAAGATTTTTGCGTAGCTAAAGGCGGGGGTGAAGTGAAAAGCGATTAGAGAGGGTTATAACAGAGGTGATTATGCAAGCGCTGAGGAGGGAATTGTAGCCATGAATTCTTGGACTACATTTGTAACAATTGTTAAGCCTATTCCTCCTGCCAAAGTCATGATAGATTCTGGATGGAACTGAACGGCGGCAATTGGTAATGTGCGATGCTCAATGCCCATAATCACACCATCTGCGGACATGGCGGTCACTTTGAGTTCTGCGGGTAAGCTTTCCGGTAGTGCATACAACGAGTGGTATCTACCAACTTCAAACGATTGTGGTAGACCTTTGAAGGTAACAGAATCTGGATCAACAACAGATACCATTGATACTTTACCATGCTGGGGATAATCTAAAACTCCCAGTTTTCCGCCGTGTGCTTCAACTATTCCTTGTAAGCCCAAGCACACACCAAATATGGGAATTTGCCGTTTTTTACAGGCTGCGATCGTCTCTGCTACATGAAAGTCACTTGGTCTTCCAGGACCAGGAGATAATACAACCAAGTCAGGTTTTTCTGTATCAAAAACTGATTCAGCAAAACCATGCCGTAGTGTTGTGACTGTGGCACCAGTTTGACGGATGTAATTTGCTAGGGTATGAAGAAATGAGTCTTCATAGTCAACTAACAAGACACGTTTGCCCGCCCCTGGATTTGCTTGTTGAATGTCAAGACCTGACAGCCTTGACAAATCTGCACTTTTGTGTTCAACGACGCGAAGCGTTTGGAATAAGGCACCAGCTTTAGTAATAGTTTCTTGAGCTTCCGCTTCTGGCTCTGAGTCATAAAGAACTGTTGCACCAACTCGCACCTGTGCAACTGAGTCTTTCAGTCGGATAGTTCTTAAAATCAGACCAGTATTCAAGTTGCCTTTAAAACTCAAGCATCCAACGGCTCCACCATACCAACGTCTTGGACTGCGCTCATTTTGTTCAAGAAACTGCATGGCTGAGCGTTTTGGTGCTCCTGTGACTGTAACTGCCCACAGATGTGTGAGGAATGCATCCAAAGCATCAGCTTCTGGTTGCAGCACCCCTTCCACATGGTCTACTGTGTGGATGAGATGGCTGTACAATTCAATTTGGCGACGACCAATCACTCGTACAGAACCCGGCTCACAAATCCGCGACTTATCATTGCGGTCTACATCGGTACACATGGTGAGTTCGGATTCATCTTTACGCGAGTTCAGCAGCTTCTGGATTTGCGCTGCATCATCAATCGCAGTTTCTCCTCGACGGATTGTACCACTGATTGGGCAAGTTTCAACACGTCTGCCGTCAACACGCACAAACATTTCTGGAGATGCACCAATTAGATATTCTCCACCTAAATTAAAGAGAAATCCATAGGGACTGGGATTAATCTCTTTGAGAGTGCGGAAAAGTTCCGTTGGGGGTTTTTCACAAGCTTGAAAAAAGCTTTGACTGGGAACAACCTCAAATAAATCACCGCGACGGAAGTAATCGAGTGCTTTGGTGACTTGTTGTTCATATTCACCAGGCGCATGATCAGAGGTTTGAGTTACACTTAAACGCTGACCTCGGTAATCCATAACTTCACCCGTGCGAGGTAAATCCCGAGTGCTACCATTGTTGGTGACAAAATCATATTGCACTCTGAATGCCTGTTGCAGGTGATAGTCAACAACTAACAACTCATCAGGTAGATATAGTACCAAGTCTCTTTGGTCTGCTGAACGTTCCAGATGCTTTGGCATTTGCTCAAATTGGAAAACTAAGTCATAGCCAAATGCACCATAAAGTCCCAAGTTTTCATCTAGTGGACTGTGGAAGACAGATAATATCTCGCGAACAACACTGAAAACAGAAGGTTGTCTACTGCGTTCTTCTTCTGAGAAGAGACGTTCAGTTGGTTTGACAGAGCCGATAATACGCTTGTTCTCTTTATTAACAGCTTGAAGATATGGTTGATCCAACAGGTTCTGTGCTAGATAATCTAGCAGTATCTTGCCTCGCTCATTATGAGCCGTAATGGTAAAAGTGTTATCGCGGGTAACAAGTTCTAAAGGTGGATTAACAAAACCGATCGCCCAGCGTTTGTAGCGTCCTGGGTATTCATAGCTACTTGCCAACAACCCTCCGCGTTGGGAATCCAGACGTATCAAAACCTCATCAATTGCCGACTCTATAGAAGTATTCGTTACGGAGCGTGATACAAATATTCCACCTTGAGTTGTGTAGGATTGTGCGTCAGAATACATAGATATGACCCTCTTAAAGTTTGTTTAAAAATCATCACCAGAATAATTTGACGACTTGCTGAGAAAGTTGAGTGCAGGACACTGTTTTTCTGAGTGATTGTTGGTTGACAGCAACTACCCGATATTAAATAGATGTAGTTCAATTTGACTTATGCAGTTTTGAGAAGTAAATGCTTCTGGAGCGTTCAGTATCAAAATATCTATTGCGCCTATAGTCATTTTGGTATCTACAAAAGATTTGGTTAGAAATTCAGGAGTTTTGTCAAGTTGTTGTCGGTATTAAATTTCTTAAGATTTAACAGCAGTGTCAATTATAGTTTTAGAATGAGAAAATGCGAGTAAATTAGTTTGTGCGTATTTTCCTACTGTATTTCTAGTCAAGCTGAAAGAATAATACGCACACATGATTGCCTTAACGAAAGAATTTCAGAATGATTAAAGAATCTCAGGTAGGCAAATCGATGAGTCATTGGTGTAAACATGATATTACCTACCCTAGAAAAACCACTGATGATTGCTCAACTTAGACACCTACAGTCGAAAGAGTTTTGGTAGCAAATGGTGTGGTTGTGAAGGCAGACTTTGTTCCACGTCCGAAGAATTGGGCAAGGGAAGCAAGTTCCTGCATGAGTTCGACAAAATCCGGTGGTGTTAGAGATTGAGGACCATCTGATAGTGCTTTGGAGGGATTGGGGTGAACTTCAATCATCAAGGAATCTGTACCAGCTGCTATAGCTGCCTTTGCCATTGTTGGTACAAACTTAGAGTAGCCGGTGGCATGACTGGGATCAATCATAATTGGCAAATGGGTTAGTCCACGCAATACAGGTACCACAGATAAGTCTAGAACATTCCTTGTATATTGCTTGTCAAAGCTGCGAATTCCACGTTCACACAAAATCACATTTGGATTACCAGCAGCCAGAATGTATTCAGCAGCCATCAACCATTCTTCAATTGTCGCAGACAGCCCCCGCTTGAGCAGAATTGGTTTACCAGTAGCGCCTGCTTTCTTCAGTAAGGAGAAGTTCTGCATATTGCGAGCACCAATTTGCACCACATCAGCAACTTCTGCAACTTTGTCTAAGTCCGCTGTATCCATCACTTCTGTGATAATCCCTAGTCCAGTGACTTCGCGGGCTGTTGCTAACAGAGATAAAGCGCTTTCGCCATGTCCTTGGAAAGCATAAGGTGAGCTACGAGGTTTGTATGCTCCTCCCCGAAGAAACTGTGCACCAGTGGCTTTTACGACTTGTGCTGTTTCCACAATCATTTCTTCATTTTCGACTGAACAAGGTCCAGCGACTACAATTAAAGGATGATTTTGACCAAAAGTGACTGGACCATTGGGAGTTGGGACAACGACTTCGCTTGGTTCACCATAGCGATATTCTAACGAAACCCGTTTGAAAGGCTGTTTCACGCGAACCACCTGTTCGATAAATGGACTGATTTGTTGGACGTGTTCTGGAGAAATAACACTTGTATCACCCACCAAGCCAATGACAACCTTGTCTTTACCAATTACTTTTTCGATTGTTGCGGAATACTGGCTCAGTTCTTGAATGATTCTTTCGATTTCAGATGCGGGAGTTTGGGATTTGATGACGACAATCATTTTCTTTACCTCATGAAATAGTTTTGGTTTTGGTTTGTGTCTTTGTCCGCCGTAAGTTTGTTTGGCGTCTTGGACTCGTTTTTTGCTTCTGCATTTTGATAGGGATAAGGGTTGAAGGTTTATGCACGCTTGTGTGAACTTTAAATTAGTTTTGATCGCCAAAGGCGAGAAAAGCGTAAGGATTCAGGTTAAAGGCAAAAGACGCGAGCTTAGCCAGAGCCATAGGACGCTAAGAGCGCCAACGCGAGTGCGAACGGACACCCCTGTGGGCAGGTGACACCATCCTCATAGATGAACAGGTGCATGAACAGGGAAAGTTTTGGATCAGCCGAAGATTTTTTTCTCGTTCCCAGGCTGAGCCGGAGAACGAGTGCTGGCATGTTTTTCGTTGACACAAACGCAAACGACAAATCCCCAACTTCTTCAAGAAGTCAGGGATCTTGTTTCTCACGAATATTTAGGATTGCTATATGTTCAAGCTATTAGGTACATTCGAGGGTAAAAGAAAGGTGTAAGGTTCAAGCCGGTTTTGATTCCGCTCATGAATCACTTGCTCAATTTCTTGTAATTTTGTCTGGAATTGCAGCAAAACCTTCTGAGCACGGATATCGACAAAGTTCTTATCTGGATAGCCCAAGCGATTTGGCAAGAAAACAGTGAGAGTTTTCATCAACTCCAATTGCTTTGCCGCCAGCTTTTGTGGAGGGAGAATCTTTAAGATTGTGGCTTCATCAATGTCTTGATCACGACTGGGAGGGGGCGCATACGTAGCTAACGGCATGTTGGGGGCAAAGGCGATGTAGTCGTATTGGGGATAGTTCACCGCACCGTGCTGGGGTCCACTAATAAAAATAAGCTGGGTGGCGATCGCCACTAACTGTTCCACACTCTCCACTCTACCATTAGCCACTAATCCTTTAACATTACCCCCCTCTGGAGATATTAGTTTCCGCACCCAATTCTGTAGCTCTGTATCTTCCAAAATCTGGACTGGAGATGTGTAGTACAGCTCTAGATAATCGCTAACGTAAGACTCAATTGCTCTCCACAATAATAAAGCATCATCCCGGTAGGGGTAATCTGGCAAAAAGTTTTCTCCCTGTTCGTCAAGATCGGTTTCTCCAACTCCTCGCCGACTTAGCTCTTTAGGTAGGGCAAACTCACTGAAGTTTTCGAGAGATTCTTTGATAGCTCCTTTAATAAGGTTGATGGAGGCTTCCAAAGTTCCAGCTAACAGAGTATCTGCATAGCCACCTGGGCTGATCAATTGTTCTCGTGCCAGTTCATTGATTGCCAGAGTGAATTGAAAATGGGGTTTCAGTAAGACTGAGAGGGGATGATTGGGCGCTAGTTCATTAGCAGTTGCCATTACAAACGGTTCCAACATCAGATGGGTTCTTCCCAGATGGCTGATGGCTTCGTGATAGTTACCATCTGCCATTTGAGCAAAGATTTTTGCCATAAACCAATGCATCCCATCGATTGGTGTATAAATGGGATTTTTTGCTGGATCAGTTTGTTGATTGAGTTGAATGGCAATGGGAGCTAAAGTACCGCGATAATCGCCATAACCTACAGGTTTCCAACAGTACAACACCAACGGGGCAGCAATGGTTTTTGTTCCTTGTTCGTATGTTCCTGGAGTGAGTCCATCAAGCCCTTTGTAATTGGTGAGGAAGATTCTGCCTTCTGCGATCCCCTCTGCCAGTGTCTTTTTAGTCAGCATGATTTTTTGAAAGATGGCATCTGTCACTGGAAAGTTATCAGGCAATTTCTCAATGACGCGCTCAATCACCATCGGATTGGCACCAGCAATGCGCTGACGAGCAAAGACAGTATCGTTGCGGAATGTTTGCAACGTTGAAGGTTTGCGCAGGAGTGGAAACATCTCCTGGTAATCTTTCAAGCTATCGAATGGATCGAAAACATTATCGATATTGGTTGCTAAGGTATTCGCGATTAATGATATTAAGCCCTGATCTCGCTCCAGTGAGTATTTGAATGAGAACATTTCTGACTGTGGCAATTTTTTAATCAACAATATCCCCGCAGTTTCGCCGTATTGATAATCTTCTCGCTGGCGGGCGATCTGTTCATTTCGCTGCTGCTGTTGTTCAGGGGTATCGTCTTGAGGTAAACTTGGCTGAATCATCGAATTAATCTTCCAATTCTAAATAGCTTGACAATGTAAGTAATTTCATCTGTAAATTTTTCATTCATGATGATCTCAAGGCTTTATCAAAGATTCACACTTCGATTGGCTCATGGTTTGTTCTCCTTTGTAAACGTAGTCTTGTGCTCGAGTATTAATGGAAGTTTGATTATGTGAGATCAGTACTACCTCTTTAGTAAAGGGACGTTAAGCTTGTTTACTTTCCTTGTTTTATTCATAGTTGTAAGCAAAATCGACTTATGCACTCTTGAGATAGAAACAGAAGTCAAACTTGTTTGCTTTCCTTGTCTTATTCATAGGTGTAAGCAAAATCGACTTATGCACTCTTGAGATAGAAATTGAAGTGAACTACCCAGCATCAATCCTTCGAGTGGTTGTGTTCAGGTTATAGCGTTTCTGAGAACTTCTATAGTAATCCTATTTGATTTGTAAGAATTAAAAACGACAGATCCCCGACAACTTCTACGAAGTCGGGGATCTTGTTTATCACGAATATTTAGGATTGCTGTAGAAAAGAATATGTCCCGTTAAGCTTGCGCTATAACGGAACAGAATATCACAGACTTAACCGTTGAGTTGAGCTATTCCCACAGGACAAGCAACGTTAGTCCCGCCTAATCCGCAATAGCCATTGGGGTTTTTCGCCAGGTACTGCTGATGGTAGTCCTCGGCATAGTAAAATTCAGGAGCATCCAGAATTTCAGTGGTTATTTTCCCATAATCTGAAGCACTGAGAGCTTTCTGATAAGCTTGTTGCGATGCTTCTGCTAGCTTTCTTTGGTTTTCAGAATATACGTAAATTCCTGAACGGTACTGAGTACCCACGTCGTTACCCTGACGCATTCCTTGAGTGGGGTTGTGGTTTTCCCAGAAGACTTTTAGTAACTCAGAATAACTAATGACTTTGGGATCAAAGACGACTTGTACCACTTCATTGTGACCTGTGCGTCCAGAACACACTTCTTTATAAGTTGGGTTAGGAGTGACACCTGCAGCATAACCGACTGCTGTGCTGTAAACTCCTTCTAGCTGCCAGAATTTGCGTTCTGCACCCCAAAAGCACCCCATACCAAACGTTGCAAGTTCCATTCCTTCTGGAAATGGCGGCTTGAGCGGATGACCGTTAACATAGTGACGAGCCGGTACTGGCATTTTTTCTGCTCGCCCTGACAAAGCTTCTTCAGGAGTGGGCAGGCTTAATTTTTTACCGAATCCAAATAACACCATTGATTTTTACTCTAGCTTTTTATGAGAGTGTTCTTTACCTTACTTAATATTGTACAGATACTGGTTGTAGTAGGGAGCCAGTGTGGTGGGCGGGTTTCCCGACTTGTAGCACCTGGCGTGCTCTTGAATTCCGCCGAAATGCGTTAAACAACGGCAGAATCACAAACAACTGAAACGCAAGCATGTACCAAAGGTAGCAAAGGACCAAGCTGTTCTTGCCCATTGACCGCTAAATCGCTATGACATAAATAGACTCTGTGGGACACGCGAGCAAGCAAATCTGCCAGAATTGTTCGCAGTCTTTGTTCTTCTGCCGATTTTTCATCTTCTACTGTCCAAGGTTCGCCCAACCTTTCTTGGAGGAAGAATGGTGCACCGAATAAAGTTGCTGCACCGCCTTTTGCCCACAAAGGCGAACCTGTATCCAGCCAGAACTGCCAACGGTGAGACCGTCTAGAAGAGCGATATTGGAAGATGGTAGCCAATGTGACAGCGTTTGATTTCGGCCCGATGGGATGAACCGGGTAGGGATTAGCGGTAATGGTACCACGCCGCAGGAGTTGGATAAATTCGGCAGTTATTGAGTAAGGTGAAGTCCCTTTCGCTTGGGTTTCCTCTTTTAATGGGGGAGAAACAGAGGAGGTTTGCCGCAATCTCGTATCAATTTCCCAGTAGTGCTGTGCGGTTTCCAATAGTTCCCGCAGTGCTGCCAATTGGTCGTAGGGGAGATTGTTGCCATTCCACAAGAAACGCTGAATTGCCCTATCTAAAAGAGAAATGGGACTGGGAATCAAGCGCAGTTCTTGTTGTGTTTTTTGGGTTTCTAACCACTGCAATATATTACCATAAGCCGTGGTCGCTGCGTAGCCCAGCCTATCCCAGCGGTCAAACGCCCTGACAGGTAGCAACTTGGGTTGGTCTGGATGGGGTACAAAGCAGTAATCTGCTATCAAGCCAGCGCGGACGGGGTCAATGTGGGGAAATGAGGGGGAAATTTCTGCTTCGATTCCAGAAACTTCCTTGCTTAACACAACTAACATCTCTGCCACAGCATCGCGGTCAACTAAGCGTCCTAAGCCGGGATAAACTAAGGCAAGAACGGTGAGCAATCCTCTGATGATCGGCGAACTTATCAAGGGGCGTTGGTCGTTGAGAGGTTGGACTTGGATGTTTTGCTTGGTGAGGATTTCTGTGAGGGTGTAACGGGCGATCGCATCTAAACCTGGCGCAATGATCGCCACTTCGTTTGGCTGTACCTGCTTCTCCTTAACAGCTTTAACAATCACCTCTGCTGTTTCCCGCAATAATTCGGCACGGGATCTGGTTTGAATGGATTGCACTGCTGCTGGTAAGCTTAAAGGCATGATCTGTTCTGTTATCAGCTCCTGCATCGGTATGGTGCTAGCTTCTCCAAGGCATGAAAAGGGACGCTGAGTCAAAACTTCTTGCCGACAACGTGCTGATAATCCTTCTAAATAATTGGGGTCAGCTCCTAGTCCCAAACGCACTACACTATCGGGATTGTAGCTAAATGCCCCCACTGCACCGTTATTTAGAAGCAACTCAAACAGGTGACGCGATAGGGCAGGATAATCTTGGACATCATCAGCCAGCACTGCTTGATAGCGTTTGCTAAGCTGTTGCTGATAAGTTGGATCGCTTAAGAGGTATTTGCCATAAACTTCGGTCATGATTCCATAGGTGAGAAATCCTCTTTCTAGACACCAGTTACGCCAATTGAGTAGTAAAGATGTTATTAGTTGAGGTTCTAGGTTTGCACTATTCTCTTGCTGAGCGATGGCGTTGAGCAAAACGTCGTTAATTTTCTCACAGGCTATGCCACTAGAAGCCCCTAGTTGCAATAAATCCAAGATACGACGTACTAATCGGTACTCCGGTTCTCCCGCGCGACGCAAAATTCCCTCGTCCAATTGGGAACGCCAAAGTTTGGTTGCTAGTTCCTGTTCAGTTTCTGGACGCAGCCGTACTGGAAATTGCGCCTTTAACTCCAATAACTGAATAAGCAAAGGCCAAAACAAACTCACTTCATCCTGAATAAAGCCCAAGGGTGTCTTGCAACGTACTGGATATTTTCCGGAAGTGGCTGTAACAATTTTATCCGCTAACCCCCGACGATTTTCATCATTGGCTGCCAAAACTAAGACTCCTGGTTCTGTTTGATGAAGATACAAGGGTCTTGGTATATTCTCGCTATTTTTTTGCCCTTGGTTTTTCGTATAATATGACTCTTTGCAGCTAGTTTCACTCAACACCCAATTACAAAACTGCTTTACCAAGCGAGCAGTCTTACCACTGCGGCTAGGTCCTGTTACCCAAAGGGAATCCCAAATCATAAATATCTCCTTGGAGATTTTTTCAGACACTTCGTACGTTAACTTAAGTTTAAGAGTCACAAAAGTATGCTGGATGATTGCCAACAATGATTATTTCTATTTTTCGCCAAAAAATATACCCTTTTTTAGTAGCCTCTTACAGATGGTACTTACGCACCTCAGAGCGTTCTCTAGACGAGGCTTACAAAGCGGCATTGCAGATTAAGGCAATAGAAGATAAAGATTTCGATGGTAATAAGATAGACATTACATCAAATAAGTACAGCCGTAATGTCATGGATTATTTTGAGTCATACCTAAAAAAACAATTAAAAATTGTCCGAATGCGGCTAACAGAATTTAAGGCAAGCCGTTTTTTTCTGAGCGAATCTAATCAAAAAGCTGCAAATGAATTTGGTATACAGTTTCCACAGCCTTCTGTGATTTTACAAAAACTCACATTCATTGATGAAATCACAGCAAAATACACCAATTTGGACGAATTACATTCCCAAGTTCAAATCAATAAAGATAATAGTTTAATAAGAATACAACCCTCAACTAATCAATTAAAACAACAGAATTTCTTAACTCAGAGATTAGACAATAATATACCTCAAAATAAGGCAAATACGACAGGAGTTGTACCGCGTTCTATTCTTAGTACTTTTACTCGTCTGCAAGTTGAGTTAGACCCCCAAGCAGAACAAGATGTCGTTAAAAATTTTCGTAATACACAAAGAAGAACAATAATATCTGTCAAATTTCTGCTTCTGCTTATTATAGTTCCTATTTTGACTCATCAATTGTCAAAAGCTCTGGTTGTTGGACCGATTGTTGACCGTACTTTTCATAAAGAATCTGCGAATGAAGCTGGTCTGTTCCTGAATTTTGAAATGGAAGAAGAAGCTCTAGAAGAACTAGAAAAATTTGAAGAGAGAATAAAATTTGATAACTTGCTGCTCAATGGCGAACCATTATCTCTTGAGCAGATGGAAAATCAGATAAAAACAAAGGCTAATGAGATTTCTGAGGAATTTAGTAATAGTAGTTCTAATGCCCTGAAAAATGTTTTTGCTGATATATTGTCTGTGATTGCGTTTTCCTGCTTGTTGCTTGTTAGCAAAAAAGAAATAGCGGAACTCAAAGATTTCTTTGACCATATTGTCTACGGTCTTAGTGACAGTGCCAAGGCATTTATTATAATTTTGTTTACCGATATTTTTGTGGGTTTCCACTCTCCTCATGGTTGGGAAGTTATTTTAGAAGGTATTTCGCGCCATTGGGGATTGCCAGCAAATCACAGTTTTATATTCCTATTTATTGCTACATTTCCAGTTATTTTAGATACGATCTTCAAATACTGGATCTTCCGTTACTTGAATCGTGTATCGCCCTCTGCTGTTGCTACATATCATAATATGAACGAGTGAGATAGCACTCTTAGAGGATTTGTGAAAAAACAAGATGTCCAACTTTGTAAGAATTGTCGGACATCTGAATATCAATTCTCCAAAAATAAATTCATGGGGCTGAATGCCTGACAATTGGCAGTTGATAACTGATAATTGAAGGGTCATCAGTGGTTACGGGTAAGATGTAAGCAATTTTCATCACACCCCTATGTCACGCAGTTTAGAAAAAATGATCAAAAAGACATTTGTCGCAATGGGGCAAAGTGCCGTATCCTTACGAACTATAAGCCGAAAGCTTGACGCTGAGCGTATCGCCATAAGTCTCCCTATAGCCCCTATAATTGTGTTATTACTTATGCAACCTTTCGGGCATTTAGCACTGAGTCCACCACAGTGTCGGGTGACAAAATGGCAACTACCAGTATCCTCTCAAGCTCAATTACAGGATAAAATTGTTCAACCGCAAACAGCGCCATCTCCATTAGTACCCATTGCGAAGTCACCGTTTCCTTGTTGCGAGGGCGATACTTCTTGTTTGGATGGTCAATTATGGGGCGAAAACAGTGAATCACCAGATAAAAAGGCTTTGTTGACGGCTGTAGATCGCAGTTTGCAGTACCTTTTTTCTAGCGATGCGGCGGGGGTGTATCAACAGTATCCTGTGGTGGGAATGACACGCGATCGCGTTATCAAAAGTTTGCAAAGATTCCGAGAACTGGTATTAAAATCTAAATCTGCTGTGGAACTTAATGCAGCAATAGCAAAGGAATTTGTTTTTTACCAGTCAGTGGGGGGAGACAAAAAAGGCTCGGTGCTGTTTACAGCATACTATGAACCAGTTTATGCTGCTAGTCGTGTTCCAACTCCAGAGTATCGCTATCCTGCTTATCGCATACCACCTGATATTAGCTCATGGCAAAAACCTCATCCCACACGCTTGGAACTAGAAGGTGCCGATGGGTTGCAAGCTTCAATTGGTAGATTGCGGGGGTTAGAGTTGTTTTGGTTTCGCGATCGCCTAGAACCGTATTTAGTGCAGATTCAAGGTTCAGCCAAACTTCAGCTTACTAATGGCACTCAAACAACAATAGGTTATGCTGGTAACACCGCTTACAACTACAAGAGTATCGGGCGAGAACTGGCGAACGATGGTAAGTTACCGCTTGAGGGTTTGACCATGCCGAAGATCCTCAACTATTTTCAGAAGTATCCACAACAGTTAAATGTTTATATCCCTCGCGATCCCAGCTTTGTGTTTTTTCAAGAAAACCACGGTGCACCCGCCGAAGGTTCTATCAAAGTACCACTAACAGCAGAACGCTCTATTGCAACAGATAAATCGCTTATGCCTCCTGGTGCTTTGGCGTTGATTCGTGCTCCCTTCCCTTTTGTTAATTCTGTGACTAAACAAATGGAGCATCGAATTGTCAGTCGGTATGTTCTTGATCAAGATACCGGAGGTGCAATTAAAGGTGCGGGGCGAGTAGATTATTTTTTAGGTTCAGGTAAGATAGCAGGCGATCGCGCTGGTGTGACTGTTAGTCATGGGCAGTTATATTATTTGTTGCTTAAATCTCATCAATAATAGTAATTATTAGTCAGACTTTGTAAAAAACTAGGTCTAGAGAAAGAATTCCAATACAAACGGATTTGATACAGAACGCGCTTTCTATCTAGTTTTTAGACCTAGGTTTTGTATTTTATACTCGTTGCAAACTGCTGTATTTTTGTTGTCTAGCAAGAGTTTGCTCTCTAACACGGACTTTATTTGTTTAATCATGACTTTAGTCATGGGTTTTGGACAATCACTAAGTGTTACTTTAATATCAATCCTTCTTTAGATAGAAATTTGTGCTTTTCTTTTTAAAGAAGAGTTTATACATTTCATTTATAAAAATCAAAACACTTCATAAATTTTTATTAGTTGATTGAATTCTTTTATGAGATATTAGTGATATCACGCTTATCACTTTGTTATTTTTATAACTTCTAGGTGAGAAGCATTTATTAACTTTGTAAAAATTCAAAATATGATGTTACATTGACTGGAATTTTGGGTATAAATGACTTTTACTCTTGTTTGGAACTACAAAAATTTATCTGGCGTCTTACGTAGATAGAATGTTAGCCACTCAACCAAAAGTTGATCATCTTAGCCAGACAGTAGAGTGGTGCCAAAGCTAGTTTATATTTCTCATTGATTGTGCGTAAATCCGAAATACTATCTTTTTAGTTTGTATATAAGTATATTCATGACTCAGTGAGTCTAATATCTTATTTCTCCGCAATATATTGATAGGTTAATAATGGGGTTTGAAAGTGTTCAGGATATTAGTTGATGCTGATTTAATATTAGAGGCTTTGATGAATCGTAATAACTCTGTAGGAGATGTCAGTGAGTTATTAGATAGAGTACATCCGTGGGTTCAAATGTACATAACAGATATTGGTTGGCAAAAAATTCACACATATGCAAGTCGTTTGCGAAATACAAATATCGCTGAACTAGTGATTAATTGGCTGCAAGACAAAATCCAAGTCTGTACTATCGATCAAACTATTCTCCAACAAGCACGTTTTTCACCTCTTCAAGATTTTGAGTCTGCTGTAGAACTCGTTTGTGCCACGGATGAAAAACTGGATGCAATTGTTACCCATAACTATGATGATTTTGCCCAAGTACGAAATAAATTTTGGATTTGGTCTGTTGCAGAATTATGGATGCGTGCAAATCTGGAAAGCCAAATAGGTACAACTAGATCTATATTATAGTAATTCAAAATACCCTACCCTACAAGAAGCCACTACGGGGTGTAGGGGAAGTCTTATACCTATAGTACACTCCCTTGACGCGCTTGTCGGACTCGTGTCAAGGGAGGAGATACGGGTATGTCTTTCGTATGGTACACCAGCAACAGATCCAAAAAATACGAAAAAACTCGCTACTAGTCCGCAAGCCAAAAAGCGATAGTTATAAATAGCAGAACCTTTACAAGGCAGCCATTAAGCTATTGGGGCGAATAAGTGACTACGAGTTCGTGTGCTTGTTTATAGATTCAGTGAATGAATTCAAGGTTAGCTACACAATTGACGATCAGCCGGAGGCTTTAGCTTGCGCGTATCGCATGAGCTTAGCGTACGTTAACATCCATAGTGTAGTTTAAGGCACCATTACCACTATTTTGTTGGGCTACGTTAGTACCAGGACCGCTCAGTTCTACACTCACAGAAGATGATGGGGGATTGTATCGTGCTGATACTTCCACCTTGTGTTCACCAACTGATAAATAAGGTGACAAATTAAGCTTAACGTTTTTATCGTTGTTAATTTGCTTGACAACTTTACCATTTACAGTAATTTCACCCGTCATTTGAGCATTTGATGTATTGATGCTCAAGATATGCGGTTGACTTAAATTCGCAGCACTTAGCTGAAGTGAGCTTTTTTGATATCCAAAGGAATCACCAAAGCTAGATTGCTGGCTAGTGAATGTCGTCGATCTGTTCATATCGCTACTCCTGTGTGTTGGAACAACAACGGAAAAATCTTCGCTACTTTCCTCGTCGTCATCGTCATAACTGTCTGTTGGAACAATAACGGAAGAATCGTGAAAATTTTTGTCATCGTTGTCTGTCTGAACAATAACAGAGGAAGTCCTCTGGCTGCTATGTCCGCTATTGCTGTCTGTCTGAATAATGACAGAAGAAGTTTTCTGGCTACTACGGACGAAATTTTGTGCAAAAGCTGTACTAACACTTAGAAGTACTAGACAGCTTGCAAGAATCACTAATTTACTCATGATGACAGAACCAGATTGAAGTAACAGCAGGTACACAATTAGCCAATTCAATTATTTGAAAAATTGCATGACCTGCTGATAGCTGGAGAAAAGATTAGGCGGGAAGAAAAATTTCACTCGCTACTGTAAACTCAACAGAAGTTTTTGCCTTCACAAAAGTCATCCCTAGCAATGAAACCGAAGTTCCCGCCTGCTAGGGACTTCGGAAAGGTGAGAGTTTTGATAGGAGTTGTTAGGACTATCTTACCTGTTGGAAAAAGGTGCTCTTGGTGATTTTACGTGCACAGGAACGTTGACATCAACATTAATGTCTTTTACAGGGTCATAACCCCCCCTGCGGTTACCACCTTCAAAATTTTGATTCACAGTGCGACGTTGTTCGCAAGCACCATCATTGTTGATACAAACTTGCTTTCCTGTGCTGACAGAAGTGCTACCGCTACAACCTGGAGAACTTTGACGATTAACTCTTGTAGATTGTCTTGCTTCTCTGGAAATCGCTATTTGTGTCCCAGCTGTGACACCAACACATCCTGCTGAAGCAGAAGGGGTTAAGGAAGGAATAAAGAAAGGGGAGACAGCTGTTAGAGAGAACAAGCCCAGAGAAAGTAGTTTGGATTTCATGTATGTACCCTTGGTATTATTGACAAGTGGATGTGGTTGTAGAACTGTAAGTACTATTTGCGCTGTTAGAGCCACTGCGTACAGTATTTGTTCGGACTACTCGTCTGCCGTTACAGTAGCTTTGTGTTGTGCGAGGATATCTCAAACTCCGCAGACGCTGATCAAGACTGTATTGTCGAATGTTTCTTCTAGAACTTGGTATCCGACTGTAAGGATAAGTGGTTCTGTTAGTAGGTCTTCTGTCTCTAATTGTGATACCACCTTCTTCATCGATTGTTACCCTACTAGTACTACCTTCGACATCAATGTCATCTGCGCTTGCAATTTTCGCAGGTAGTGCAATCAGCGCTGAGAGTACCACTAGTAATGAAATAGTTTGTCTGACAGGCATGGCTTAATTCCTCTGTTCCTAAAATACAACCGACTTTCATATAGTAAAACTAGGAAATCGGTAAAATATGTATCAACTCCTCACCTATAACACACCACCGCACTGTCAACAGACACTCGCAATTTTCTGTAAACTGGTGAGTTATTTGGGGTTGCTTTGTCACATAGATCCAGCAACACCCAATCGCTAATTAGCCGGAACCGCTATATATTTCCGGAGTTGAACTCATCAGGATTTTGGCAGATGCGTAACCCAATACCAACAGCAGCTTGAGACAGCAAACTAAATACAGACTAGTACAGCACGGCTTAACGGCGGTAAGGAATAGAAGATCCTCTGTTTTGTCTATTTCGTTGCAGTTGCTCGCTTTTTTGAGAAGCATACTGGTCAACATTACTGTTATCACGCGCGGCACCATTTTGGTCGATGCGCTGGTTAGCATTTTGTCTTCCAGAACGGGGGTGACCAGTTTTTTGCTGAATGCTGTATTGGTCCGCTGCCTGATTCACTCGGCTATTTTCACCACCAACTGTAGAGTTTTGATTAATCTCCTGCCTGGTCACGGCTTCGCCTGCGAAAGCTACAGTTGGTATTACCATCACAGCAGCGACCAAAAGACCCAGAGTCAACGTTTTCTTTACCATAACTATGTCCTAAATTATGAATGAATTGTGAAACAGTGGCGTTGCTTGAATAGTAAAAGAATTAACTGATACCAAACACTCGGCAACGCCTTTTGATGACATCAATGATTAGCGATGGTAGGATCTACCACGATTGGTAGCATTTTGACGCTGGTTGTTGTTGGTCTCGCTGTATTGGTTAGTGTAAGAACCATCAAGTGCTGCACCATTTTGAATGGTGGTTTGACGAGCACCTTGGTCTTGAGGAGTTCTGCGGGAACCACCGTAGTAGTTACCAGGACGGGAGTGTGTACGATTTTGGACTTGACTGCTATTGGTGATGGAAGTTTGAACTGCAGTACTACCGTTGGTAGCAGCAGCGTTTTGCTCTGTGTACTGGTCAACGTTCTGTGATTGTTGACCGGCGAATGCGGCGGTGGGAGCGATCATCAAACCAGCAGCCAGTAAACCAAAAGCAATAGATTTGTTCAACATAATTTTTTGACC
>JAESGJ010000104.1_pt1 | contig 141139 bp, 136 predicted proteins | sample 9266241 | NCBI WGS metagenome assembly JAESGJ01 (sample SAMN14514841, study PRJNA621669) | algae metagenome | isolation source: Brasilonema octagenarum HA4186-MV1 and co-occurring heterotrophs from wet... | place: USA: Manoa Valley, Hawaii | collected 2009-07-20 | reverse complement strand
AGATGATGCGGTCGTCGGGGGTGTCGAAGACGTGATGCAGCGCGACCGTGAGCTCGACCACGCCGAGCCCGGAGCCGAGATGGCCGCCGGTGACGGAGACGGCGTCGATCATCTCGGCGCGCACCGCATCGGCGACCGCCTGCAGGCGGCTCTCGGGCAGGTGGCGCAAAGCCGCCGGCTCCTCCAGACCGTCAAGGATCGACGTTACGCTCTCGTTCTCGGCCACGGCATCAATCCTCGTCCTGTCGGGATGGGCGGGCTACTCGACGTCCAGCGGCGCCACGCCCTCGGCGCGTCCCTCGGGGCCGAGCGTGATCCGCTGGATACGGGCCTCGGCCCGCTTGAGCAGCTGCTCGCAGTGCCGCTTCAGCATCTCGCCGCGCTCGTAGATCGCGACGGACTCGTCCAGCGGAACATCCCCCCGCTCAAGGCGGCGCACGATCTCCTCCAGTTGCTCGAGAGCCTTCTCGAAGGGCAGATCGGGCGCGGCGGGGGCATCGGAGCGAGGTGCGGTCATCCCTGTCAGTTTCCTTTGGACCGGTTCTAGGGCGGAGCGTGCGCCCGGGACAACCCGGCGGGCATGGCCGGGCCGCGATGACCCACCGCTTTCGCGCGGCCTGACGTGCCCGGGCAACACCCGCGACGGTGGTACGGTACGCCGCTGTACGCGATCCGGTGGCAGGATTGCGCCTCGCGCTCTTACACCGCGAACTGGAACGGCGCGCCCTCGTAGGCGTCGGCGCCGCGCCCGATCGCGGCGATCGCCGCGACCATGCGCCCGTCGCGCCCGAGGATCCGGTCGGCCAGCGCGACGAAGCGCGGGTTCGGCGTGGCGGAGGGCGAGGCGGCGCGGAGTTCCCGCGCGACCTCGGCCTCGTCGCGCTCGGGGTTCAGGGCGCAGGCCGCGATATAGGCCGCGGCCGTCGATCGGCTGATGCCGGCCCAGCAATGGATGACGAGCGGCCGCTCCCGCGGCCAGGCGCACACGAAGGCGATGATGCGCTCCACGTGGCTCTCGTCGGCGAGAACATGGCCGTCGGTCGCCGCCGCGATGTCGCTCACCGCGATCACCGCGCGGCATTCCGGCGGCACCGTATCCGGAAGGTCCGGAGCGTTGCCGGAGGTGAGCAGGCTGAGGACATGGCCCGCGCCGGTCGCCGCGACGGTCTCGGGCAGGCGCGCGAGGGAGCAGACGTGGAGGGTCGGCATCGGGCCTATCCGGCGAGCGCTTCGAAGCGGGCGATGTAGCGGTCCTGGGCGCGGGCGGTCGGCCAGGGGTCTGCCAGCGCCAGGACCGGTTCGGGCAGGGCCTCGGCCCGGCCGAAATAGCGCGCCGCCTCCTCCCCTGTGAAGCCCGCGAGCCGCACCGCCTCGACATGGGCGGCGATCCGGTCGGCGCGCTTCACGAGGCGGGCGAGGGCCGGGTCCGGTGCGTCGAGCCCGAAGCGGCGGCGGATCGCGGCGAGCAGGCGCCGCTCGACGCCCTTGTAGGCATCGCCGATCGCGGCCTTGAGGGGCGAGATGATGTCGCCGACCACGTATTCGGGCGCGTCGTGGAGCAGGAATTCCAGCCCCTGCGACGCGGTCCGCTCCGGCCGCAGGTGCAGGCCGATCGCCTCGACCAGCAGGGAGTGCTGGGCCACCGAGAAGACGTGCTCGCCCGCCGTCTGCCCGTTCCAGCGCGCGACCCGGGCGAGGCCGTGGGCGATGTCGGCGAGTTCGATGTCGAGCGGCGAGGGATCGAGCAGGTCGAGGCGGCGGCCCGACAGCATGCGCTGCCACGCCCGCGGGGCAGGGGGGCTCACGCGCGGCCCCCGAGCGCCGCGCAGGCCGCGTGCCGGTGGCAGCCGACGAGGTGGTCGTTCACCAGCCCGGTGGCCTGCATGAAGGCGTACACGATGGTCGGCCCGCAGAAGCCGAACCCTTCGGCCTTCAGCGCCTTGCTGACCTGCCGGGAGAGGGGCGTCTCCGGCACGATCTCGGCGCGGGTGCGGGCGCAGCCCTGGAGGGGCGCGCCGTCCACGAAGTCCCAGAGGAAGCGCGAGAAGCCGGGCCCGCGCTCCTCGATGGCGAGCCAGGCGCGGGCGCCGCGGATCGTCGCCTCGATCTTGGCGCGGTTGCGGATGATGCGGGCGTCGCCCATCAGCCGCTCGACATCGGCCGGCGTGAAGCGGGCGATACGCTCCGGCTCGAACCCCGCGAAGGCCTCCCGAAAACCCTCGCGGCGGCGCAGGATGGTGATCCACGAAAGGCCCGCCTGGAAGCCGTCGAGGATCAGCTTCTCGTATAGCGCCCGGCCGTCGTGTTCCGGCACGCCCCATTCGGTGTCGTGGTAGGCCATGTAGAACGGGTCGTGCCCCGGCCACCAGCAGCGGGCGCAGCCGTCGGGGTGCTCGATGAGGCCGGTCTCGGACATGGATCCGCTTTAGCGAGAACAAGAGCGGAACGCTATCGCGCGTGGCGTTGGAAGTCCCGAGCTTTGCACAGGCCTACCTGCGCACGCGCACCCATAACGGGCCCCGCCCTTTCCCGGACGCCTGGAGCGTCAGCGGAAGGTGATCCGGGATCCGGCACAAGGAGACGCGAAGCGTCCGAACCCTGCAACGTCGCTGAAGATCGAGCCGCTTCGCGGCACTTCTCCTGCTGGGTCCCGGATCACCCTCCACTCCGTTCCGGGCGTCCGGGAAAGAGCGCGGGTCCTCTGAAACCGGGCGGCCCGGCACGGGGTCGCGCTCAGGCGGCCGGCGCGCCCGCCGCCTCCGGCATGGCGAAGCCCGCGTAGGATGGGCGCTCCAGCGCCACGGCCCGGTCCCCGGCTCGCAGGGTCTCGCCCGCGGCGAGCGCGTCGCCCAGCCGGTCGATGCGGACCATCGCGAGTCCGCGGTCGCCCGCCGTGCCGCCGGTCGTACCCATCACCTTGCCGCCGGCGGTGATCTCGGTGCCCGGCGCGGCGGCCTCGCCCTCCGGGTAGTGCGCCGCGAGGATCCGGGTTCGCGCGGTGCCGCGGTGCTGCATGCGCGAGACCACCTCCTGGCCGACATAGCAGCCCTTCTTGAAGTCCACCCCGCCGAGCTGGTCCATCAGCGCCTCGTGCGGGAAGGCGTCCCCGAGGGCGAAGTCGCGCCCGCCCTCCGGCACCGCCAGGGCGATGCGGTGGGCGTGGTAATCGTCCGGCGCGGCGTCGGCCGAGAAGGCGCCCTCGGCGGCGTAGAGGCGGGCGCCGAGGCCGGGCGCGCGGGTATCCTCGACGCGCGCGACCTCCGCGGCGGTGGTGGCGCCGTCCCAGGCGGCGGCGACCGCGACGGTCGGATCGGCGGCGATCTCGGCCTTCGCGCGCAGGCGGTAGAGGCCCAGGCGCTTGGCGAGGGCGGGGGCTTGCTCGGCGGCGACGTCGAGGCGGAATCCCCCGGGCAGGCGGGAGATCAGGAAATCGAACAGGATCTTGCCCTGCGGCGTCAGCAGGGCGCCGAGCCGTGCCGCGCCCTCGGGCAGGGTGGCGACGTTGCAGGTCAGCACGCCCTGGAGCAGGTCCGTCGCGTCCGGGCCCGTCACGGTGACGAGGGCGCGGTCGGGAAGCAGCGCGATCGGCATGGAACCTCCATCGCCGCCGCGGGGGTGGCACGCGGCGCGCGCCTGACATAAGCCCCGCGGGAACGGGGCTCAACCGCCCGCCGAACCCGTGGAGACCGTGATGGAGCAGCCCTTCGACCTCGTCCTCGCCGGGGGCACCGTGGTCAACCATGACGGCCAGCACCGGGCCGACATCGGCATCCGGGCTGGCCGGGTCGCGGAGATCGGCGATCTCGGGGGCCGCGACGCCGCCGAGCGCCAGGACTGTACCGGCCTGCACCTGCTGCCCGGCGTGATCGACAGCCAGGTCCATTTCCGGGAGCCCGGCCTCGACCACAAGGAGGATCTCGAATCCGGGTCGCGCGCCGCCGTGATGGGCGGCGTGACCGCGGTGTTCGAGATGCCGAACACGAACCCACTCACCACGACGAGAGAGACGCTCGCCGACAAGGTCGCGCGGGCCCACCACCGCATGCACTGCGACTTCGCCTTCTGGGTCGGCGGCACGCACGAGAACGCCGCCGAGGTGGCCGAGCTGGAGCGCCTGCCGGGGGCCGCCGGCATCAAGGTCTTCGTTGGGTCCTCGACCGGCGCGCTGCTCGTCGAGGACGATGCGGGCGTGCGCGCGATCCTGAAGAACATCCGCCGCCGCGCCGCCTTCCACGCCGAGGACGAACCGATGCTGCGCGCGCGCAAGGGGCTGCGCGTGCCGGGCGACCCGTCCTCGCACCCGGTCTGGCGCTCGCCCGAGGCCGCGCTCAAGGCGACCGAACGCCTCGTGGCGCTTGCGCACGAGACGGGCGCGCGCATCCACATCCTGCACATCTCCACGCAGGAGGAGATGGTGTTCCTGGCCGAGCACAAGGACGTGGCGAGCTGCGAGGTGACGCCCCATCACCTCACCCTCGACGGCACCGAGGCCTACGCCCGCCTCGGCACGCTGGTGCAGATGAACCCGCCGGTGCGCGACGCCGGGCACCGGGCCGGGATCTGGCGCGGTCTCTCGCAGGGCGTCGCCGACGTGCTGGGCTCCGACCACGCGCCCCACACCCTCGAGGAGAAGGCCAAGCCCTATCCCGATTCGCCCTCCGGGATGACCGGCGTGCAGACGCTGGTGCCGATGATGCTCGACCACGTCGCGGCGGGCCGCCTCTCCCTCGCCCGCTTCGTGGACCTGACGAGCGCGGGCCCGCAGCGCCTGTTCGGGATCGCGCGCAAGGGCCGGCTGGCTGCGGGCTACGACGCCGACGTGACCGTGGTGGACCTGAAGCGCCGCGAGACCATCCGCAACGGCTGGATCGCCTCGAAATGCGGGTGGACGCCCTACGACGGCGTCACGGTCACGGGCTGGCCGGTCGGCACGGTGGTGCGCGGCAACCGTGTGATGTGGGAGGGGCAGCTCACCGCGCCCTCGCGCGGCGAGGCGGTGGTGTTCGAGGACGCGCTCGCGGCGGGCTGAGCCCGAATTCTCCCCCCTCTGCGGGGGAGGTCGATCTCCTGGGGCGTGCCCCTTTTCAAAATCGCGCGTGAATCACGACCGGCCCCCTCTCCCATAGGGAGAGGGTTGGGGTGAGGGGTATGACGTATCAGGACCGAGCACGCGGTCGACGCGCGTTCAGCGCCGCGTCCTATCCGGCGGCGTCATACCCCTCACCCGGCTTTCTGCGAAAGCAGACCTCTCCCTATGGGAGAGGGGACCCGCGCCCGATCCGGAATCCGGGCTGCCCCGCGAGGGACCCGGACTGTCCTATCAGGTGCGATCGGCCCGCTCTGCGGGATGGGCTGGCCGCGCGTCACGCCCGCTCGGCGTGCTCCCGCGTCACGAAGGCGATGCGCACGAGGTTCGTGGCGCCCGGCGTCCCGAAGGGCACGCCCGCCACCACGATCACCCGGTCGCCGACGTCCGCGAAGCGCTCGCGCACCGCGAACTTGCAGGCACGCGAGGCCATGTCGTCGACGTCGGACGCGTCCTTCGTCACGATCGGGTGCGTGCCCCAGGCCATGGCGAGCCGCCGGGCGGTCTCGCGCTTCGGGGTGAGCGCGATCACGGTGGCGTTCGGGCGCTCGCGCGAGAGGCGCAGCGCCGTCGAGCCCGAATGCGTCCAGGCCATGATGGCGGTGAGATCCAGCGCATCGACCATCTGGTGGGCGGCCGCCGCGATCGCGTCGGCGGCGGTGTGGTCCGGGGTCGAGGATTGCGCCCGGATGATCGACCAGTAGAGCTGGTCCCGCTCCACCTGCTCGGCGATCCGGCTCATCGTGGTGATCGCCTCGACCGGGAAGGCGCCCGACGCGCTCTCGGCCGAGAGCATCACGGCGTCCGCGCCCTCGTAGACCGCGGTGGCCACGTCCGAGACCTCGGCGCGGGTGGGCACCGGCGCGGTGATCATCGATTCGAGCATCTGGGTCGCCACCACCACCGGCTTGCCGAGGCGACGCGAGGCGCGCGTGATGCGCTTCTGCACGCCCGGCACCTGCTCCAGCGGCATCTCGACCCCGAGATCGCCGCGGGCCACCATCAGCCCGTCCGAGATCTCGATGATCTCCTCGAGCCGCGAGAGCGCCTGCGGCTTCTCGATCTTGGCCATGACCAGGGCGCGGCCGGCCGCGACCTTCTTCACCTCGGCCACGTCCTCGGGCCGCTGGACGAAGGAGACGGCGATCCAGTCGGCGCCCGCGTTCAGCCCGGCCTCCAGGTCGGAGCGGTCCTTGTCGGTCATCGCCGGCAGCGGGATCACCGTATGGGGCAGCGACACGCCCTTGCGGTTGGAGATGCGCCCGCCGACCTCGACGCGCGTCACGGCCCGACCCGCCTCGGCCTCCGTGACGGTGAGGCGCAACTTGCCGTCATCGACCAGGATGGCGTGGCCGGGCTCCAGCGCCTGCAGGATCTCCGGATGGGGCAGGTGCACCCGTTCGGCATTGCCGGGCGCCGGATCCGCGTCGAGCACGAAGGTGGCGCCGTTCTCGATCATCGCCGCGCCCTCCGCGAAGGTGCCGAGGCGCAGCTTCGGCCCCTGGAGATCGACCAGGATCGCGATCGGGCGCTTGGCCTCGCGCTCCACGGCGCGGATCACCTCGACCTTCTCGGGCAGCTTCTCGCGGGCCAGGTGGCTCATGTTGAGCCGGAATACGTCGGCGCCCGCGTGGAAGAGCTTCGCGATCATCTCGGGCGTGTCGGAGGCCGGCCCGAGGGTGGCGACGATCTTCGTGCGACGCGAGCGTTTCAACAGGGACCTCCGGTCTCTTGTGTCCGGCGGCCGCTCTCTCGATCCGGCGGCCTGATCCGGCATCGCGGCCAATGACCCCGCGCCCGAGCCGGCGTCAAGGCTCGGCGAAGCTTTCGCCGGTGTTTCGCGCCGGGCGAGTTCCCGCATCGACCGACCTCCTGCGTCGGAACGAAGACGAGCCGGCTCGCGACACCGTGTTCTTGCGCGTTGCGGGAAAACTTCACGCCGTCTCGATGCGGCGCGACACGATGCGCGCGGCGCTCGGTCCGCTCAATGGGCCGTGCGCTGCTCCGCGACGGGGACCTCGCGCGGGACGCGTTGCGGGAGACCGATCCGTCTGGGCACGGGATAGGCCGCGAGGCCGAGCAGCATCCGCGCCCCGGCGATCGCCGCGAGCGTTTCCGGACCCGCACCCTCCCAGCGCGCCGCGTATTCGAGCCGGTCGAGCCGCTCGGCGAAACGCTCCGCCGCAGCACGGTCACGGCCCGGCGGGGCCTCGGCCAGCAGGGAGAACAGGCTTTCGAGAACGGGGCTGACCGGATCGACGGACGGCATCGTGCCAATCTCCGCTGCGGCTCGCGTCACGGTTAACGGATCGGACGATCGCGCGCCGCATCAAACGTTAAGCTCAACTGGCGCGGGCCCGGCGCGGGGAAAGCGCGGCGCTACGCCCTATCTGCCGGCGGAGAGGCGGGGGCGCGCGACCCGGCCCGACGGAACCCGAGCGGGAGGAACCGATGCTGCAAAATCCGATCGAGCCGCGACCGCCCGAGCTGCAGGCGCCCTGGCGCACGGAGCGGCGCGCCGCCCTGCAGGCGGAGGCCCGTGCCTTCGCCCGCGACGTCGTGCTGCCGCTCGCCGACGAGCTCGATCCCCGCAAGGGCGAGATGCCGCGCGCGCTCATCGACCAGATGGCGGCGAAGGGCTGGTTCGGCATCACGATCCCGGCCGAGCACGGCGGCATGGGCCTCGGGGTGTTCGAGTACTGCCTTGTTTCGGAGGAACTCGCCCGCGCCTGGCTGTCGGTCGGCAGCATCCTGGCGCGCGGGCAGGGGCTCGGCACCCAGACGATCGACGACGCGCGCCGCCTTGACCTGCTCGCCAAGTCCGCGCGGGGACGGTGGATCGGCAGCATCTCGCTCTCCGAGCCGACCGCCGGCTCGGACCTTGCTGGCGTTCGGACCCGGGCGGTGCGCGAGGGCGACGACTGGATCCTCACCGGCACGAAGCGCTGGGCCGGGTTCGCGCTGGCGGCCGACTTCATCGAGGTCCTGGCCCGCACCCGGGACCCGGAGCCGGGCGAGCCGCGCTCGGCCGGGCTCGAACCCTTCCTGGTGGTGAAGCGGCCCGGCACCTTCCCGGAGGGCATGACGGGCCGGGCCATCGACAAGGTCGGCTATCACGGCTTCCAGACCTACCAGCTCGAACTCGACGGGGTGCGCGTGCCCGAGAGCGACCGGCTCACCGGGCTCTACGGCGACATGGGCGCGGACGCCGATTCGGGCGGCTTCGCCGCCGTGCAGCGCGGCCTCAACATCGCCCGCGTCCACACCGCCGCCCGGGCAGTCGGCGTGGCCCGCGCGGCGGTGGAGGACACCCAAGCCTACCTGCAGGAACGCGAGCAGTTCGGGCACCCGATCGCCGAGTTCCAGGCGCTGCGCTTCGCGCTCGCCGACATGGCCGCCGAGGTCGCGCAGGCGCGGGCCTTCTGGTGCCAGGTCGCCCACCTCCTCGACCAGGGGGAGCCGGCCGAGAGCGAATCCGCGATGGTGAAGCTGCTCGCCACCGAGATGGCCGTGCGGGTGACCAACCAGGCCATGCAGCTCCACGGCGGCAACGGCTACACCACCGAGCGCCGCGTCGAGCGCTACTGGCGCGACGCCCGCCTCACCACGATCTTCGAGGGCACGAGCGAGATCCAGCGCCGCATCATCAGCGACCGGATGCTGCCGCGCGCCTGAGGCGCCTCAGGTCTCGCCGAGGAGCGCCGCGAACCGCTCGACCAGCCGGCGGCCGACCTCGTCCTTCGGAAGCGTCGGCCAGGTCTCCAGCGCGCCGTCGCGGCCCAGAAGGTGGATGGTGTTGCGCTCGCCGCCCATCACCCCGCCCGCGGGCGAGACGTCGTTGGCCACCAGGAGGTCGCAGCCCTTGCGGGCGAGCTTGGCGCGGGCATGCTCCAGCACCTGGTCGGTCTCGGCCGCGAAGCCGACGACGAGGCGCGGCCGGTTCTCCGCCAGACCCGAGACGGTGGCCAGGATGTCGGGATTCTCGACGAGCGCCAGCGGCGGGGGAGCCGAGCCGTCCTTCTTGATCTTGCCCGCCCGCTCGGCGGCCGGACGCCAGTCGCCGACCGCCGCGGCGAAGACCGCGAGGTCGGCCGGCAGCGCGTTCTGCACCGCCGCCAGCATCTCGCGCGCCGTCTCGACGCGCACGACCCGCACCCCGGCCGGATCGGGGATCGCGACCGGCCCGGAGACCAGGGTGACGTCGGCGCCGGCGGCCGCGGCGGCCTCCGCGATGGCGTGGCCCTGGCGGCCCGAGGAGCGGTTGGCGAGGTAGCGCACCGGGTCGATCGGCTCGTGGGTCGGCCCCGAGGTCACCAGCACGCGCCGTCCGGCGAGCGCGCCCGAACGGGCGCCCAGCATGGCCGCGACGGCGTCGGCGATCTCGGTGGGCTCGGCCATCCGGCCGGGGCCGGTCTCGTTCTCGGCCATGCGGCCCGCGTTGGGGCCGACGACCCGCACGCCGTCGCCGACCAGGGTGGCGAGGTTGCGCCGCGTCGCCGGGTGGGCCCACATCCGCACGTTCATGGCGGGCGCGATCAGGATCGGCAGGGTGGTGGCCAGCAGCACCGTGCCGGCGAGGTCCGGCGTCTGGCCGGTCGCCATCCGGGCCATCAGGTTGGCGGTGGCGGGCGCCACCACCACGGCGTCCGCCCGGCGCGCCAGCTTGATGTGGCCGATATCGGCCTCCTCGGCGCGGTCGAACAGGTCGGTATGGGCGCGCTCGCCCGCGAGCGCGGCCGCCGCGAGGGGCGTCACGAATTCCTGTGCGCCCGCGGTGAGCACCGGGCAGACGGAGGCGCCCCGCTCGCGCAGGCGCCGGATCAGGTCCAGCGCCTTGTAGGCCGCGATGCCCCCGCCGATAACGAGGAGGATGCGGCGGTCGGCGAGCGACAGGTTCATGGAAGAGCGTTCTACCGGAAGGCCAGCACCAGCGCACCGACCGCGATGCCCCAGAGCGCCAGGGTCTGCAGGACGGCCCGGCGGCGCTCGTTGCGGGCGAAGCGCTCGATGCGCTGCGCGTCGCCGGTGCCCGACTCGTCGAGGCGCACGATCACCCGTTTCAGGCGCTGGGCGAGATCGGGGAACTCCGCCACAACGTCCGCGAGGGTGCGCAGCGCGTCGGCACCCTGCTCGAGGCGCCCGACGGGCCCGAGGTTGCGCCCGATCCAGGCGCGCACCACGGGCTCGGCAGTGGTCCACATGTCGAGGCGCGGGTCGAGCGAGCGGGCGACGCCCTCGACCACCACCATGGTCTTCTGCAGCATCACCAGTTCGGTGCGCGTGCTCATGTCGAACAGCGCGGTGACGTCGAACAGGAGGGTGAGCACCTTGGCCATCGAGATCTCGTCGGCCCGGCGCTGGTGGATCGGCTCGCCGATCGCCCGGATCGCCTGCGCGAAATCCTCGACCGAGTGGTGCGCCGGCACGTAGCCGGCCTCGAAATGCACCTGCGCGACGCGGCGGTAGTCGCGCATGATGAAACCGAGCAGGATCTCCGCCAGGAAGCGCCGCTCGTTGCGCCCGAGCCGGCCCATGATGCCGAAATCGACCGCGACGAGCTTGCCCTCCGCGTCCACGAACAGGTTCCCCTGGTGCATGTCCGCGTGGAAGAAGCCGTCCCGGATGGCGTGGCGCAGGAAGCTCTGGATCACCGCCCGGCCGACCGCCTCGGGGTCGAGCCCGGCCGCCACGATCTCGGCCTTGCTGTGCAGCTTCGTCCCGTCGATCCACTCGGAGGAGAGCACGTCGCGCGCCGTCAGCTCCCATTCGGGCTTCGGCACGCGGAAATCGGGGTCGTCCCGCGTGTTCTGGGCGAGTTCGGACGCCGCCGCCGCCTCCAGGCGGAAATCCATCTCCATCATCACGGAGCGGGCGAGGATCTCGACCACCTCGCGCGGGCGCAGCCGCTCGGCCTGGGGCGAGAGCGCGTGGACCACGCGGGCGATGAAGCGCATCACCTGCAGGTCGCGCTGGAAGCGCTCGCGCACGCCCGGCCGCATGATCTTCACGGCGAGCGCGCGCTGCGTCCCGTCCGCGTCCTGCACGACCGCCTTGTGCACCTGGGCGATCGAGGCCGCGGCGATCGGCTCGCTGAAGGCCGCGAACAGGGCGGTGATCGGCTTGCCGAAGGCGGCCTCCACCACCCGGACCGCAATCGCCTGCGGGAAGGGCGGCACCCGGTCCTGCAATTGCTCCAGGTCGCGGGCGGCCTTCATGCCGACGATGTCGGGGCGCGTCGCCAGGAACTGGCCGAACTTGACGTAGCTCGGCCCGAGCCGGGTCATCGCCGCCGAGAGGCGGGCAGCGCCGTCGCCGAGGCCGGGCCGCTCAAGCGAGCGGCCGACCCGCAGCGCGAGCCGCAGGTGCGGCGGCAGCTCGGATGGGTCGACGAAGGACAGCGCCCCCTCGCGCGCCAGCACGAAGCCGACATGGGCGCCGCGCGCCAGGTGGAAGACCGCGCCGAGCACCGGATCAGCCCGCTCGGCCGCGCCGCGGCGCGCTCACGAGACCTTCCAGCCGGAATGGATGGCGACGATGCCGCCGGACAGCGGCCGGTCGGTGACGTGGCGGAAGCCCGCCTGCTCGATCAGCCCCGCGAAGGCGCCGCGCGTCGGGAATTTGCGGATCGATTCCACGAGGTAGCGGTAGGATTCCGCGTCGCCCGCCACCCGCGCGCCGATGCGCGGGATCACGTGGAAGGAGTAGGCGTCGTAGATCCTGTCGAGCACCGGCAGGTCGACCTGCGAGAATTCGAGGCAGAGGAAGCGGCCACCGGGCTTCAGCACGCGCCGGGCCTCGGCGAGCGCGAGGTCGATGCGCGGCACGTTCCGGATGCCGAAGGCGATGGTGTAGGCGTCGAAGGTGGCGTCCGGCAGCGGCAGGCTCTCGGCGTTGCCCGTGACGAAGTCGATCCGCCCCTTGAACCGTTCGGGCGCGCGCTCGGCGCCCACGCGCAGCATCGACTCGTTGATGTCGAGCACCGTCACGTCGGTGCGCGCGCCTCCTGCGTCGAGCACCCGGAAGGCGACGTCCCCGGTGCCGCCCGCCACGTCGAGGTGGCGGTGGGGCCGGCTCCTCGACGGGCGCAGCATCGAGACGAGCTGCGCCTTCCAGGCCCGGTGCAGGCCCGCCGACATCAGGTCGTTCATCAGGTCGTAGCGGCGGGCGACCGAGTGGAACACCGCGTCCACGCGGCCCTGCTTCTGCGCGAGCGCCACCCGCTCGTAACCGAAATCGGTGGTCTCGTCGGCGGCCATGGGCTTCTCCATGGCCGCCTCCATAGCGAAGCCGTGCCGGGAGCGCCATCGGGCGCAATCGCACGGGACGGGTTCTCCCAGGCTACGCGACCGTTCGGCCGGCGGTCGGTCCTGGCCGATAGAGACCCAGATCCTCCCAGCCGATCGGCTCCTGCGCGGGATCCAGCCCTTTCAGAAGGGCCGAGTATACGGCCTCGGCCTCGGACGAGCTCGGGTCCTTCCCCGCCGCGATCACGGCGGTCAGCGAGACGCCGCGCCGATCGAGGCCGAGCGCCTTCTCGATCGTGGCGGCGAGCAGGTCGGGCGTCTTCTGTTTCTTCAGGGTCTCTACGGTCTCTTCGTCCAGGCTCAGGCGCTCGGCGATCGTGTCGATCATTTCCGGGTCGCCTGGCTTCGCCGTCAGTTTCGCGAAGGTTTCGCCGAGCGCAGCCACGAATTCGGATTGCGTCGCGTAATCGTCGGGCTCGATCCCGAATACGTGTCCGACGCGCACCAGCATCGCGCTCAGTTCCTTCACGGGATTCGGGCTGTTCACGCTGAACAGGGCCGCGCTGGACTCGGCCTCGGTTCGGTGCGCACTCGGATCGACGGATGACGACAGGAGGTTGTTCGGGTTGGAGTCCGACTTCCGCGCGACGGCCGCTGCGGATGATTGCCGCAACAGCAGGAGAGCCGTCGATCCGGAGGTCACAGATGAGAGCATGTCGTCGACCCCGCGGATCAGGCTCGGCGAGACCGCACCGATAGGCCCGAAATCTAATCGGTCCTGGTGATCGCCGGAGCATCGGATGTCCGGAATTGTTGACTCCGATGCGTGAAGATTGAGTAGCCGTCGCCCGCCTCGGCCGCGAGGGCCGGACCGTGGCACGGGGCGAGGGCCGTTCCCATCTGAGAGGCGCGCCGCTTCCGGCCGCGACATAGGACGACATGCCCGAGCTTCCCGAAGTCGAGACCGTGCGCCGGGGGCTCGTGCCCGCGATGGTCGGCGCCCGCTTCGCCCGCGTCACCCTGCGGCGGCCGAACCTGCGCTTCCCCTTCCCCGAGCGCTTCGCCGAGCGGCTGGAGGGACGCGCCGTGACGGATCTGGCGCGGCGGGCGAAGTACCTCACCGCGCATCTCGATTCCGGCGAGACGCTGGTGATGCATCTCGGCATGAGCGGGCGCTTCGACGTGGCGATGCCGGACGGGCGAAACCTCTCGCCGGGCGACTTCTACCTCGAGGGGGCGCAGGGCGTGCCGAAGCACGACCATGTCGTCATGGCGATGGGCACGGGGGCCACCGTCACCTACAACGACGTGCGCCGCTTCGGCTTCATGGACTTGGTGCCGACGGCCGACCTCGCCGCCTCCCGTCACTTCGCCGGCATGGGCATCGAGCCCCTGGAGCCTGGGCTCGACGGCGCGGTGATCGCGCGGCTGTTCCGCAACCGGTTCACGCCGCTGAAGGCGGCCCTGCTCGACCAGCGGCTGATTGCGGGGCTCGGCAACATCTACGTCTGCGAGGCGCTGCACCGGGCGGGGCTCCATCCGGAGACGCCCGCGGGATGTCTGGCGAAGGCGGACGGCAAGCCGACGCCGAAGGCGACGCTGCTCGCCCGCACGATCCGGCAGGTGCTGACCGAGGCGGTCGCGGCAGGCGGCTCGACCCTGCGGGACTACGCCCACACCGACGGCAGCGCGGGCGCCTTCCAGCACGCCTTCCGGGTCTACGACCGCGTCAACGAGCCCTGCCGCGCCCCGGGCTGCGGCGGCACGGTGGCGCGCATCGTGCAGTCCGGCCGCTCGACCTTCTTCTGCGCGACCTGCCAGCCGGCGTTCAAGGCGTGAGCGAGGTCAGCAGCTTACCTGCATCTGCGTGATTGCCCCGGAAGAGCGGGCTCGAATCGCGCCGCGCGCCCTCTCCCGTGCGGGAGAGGGTTGGGTTGAGGGATGAGAACTCTACGAAAGAGGCGCAAGGCTGCCGAGCGGGCCTGTCATGCCCGATCCTGACAGTTCTCGTCCCTCACCCGGCTTTCTGCGAAAGCAGACCTCTCCCGCACGGGAGAGGGGACCCAGGCCTCGGCCGGAACTGTGCGGATCGCAAAATATCAGTTGAACAGCGAGCCCACCCCGCCCTGCACCCGTCCCAGGCCCTGCTTGGCCACCGCGTTGTTCGGGTCGATGCCGGCGGCGCGCTGGTAGTTCTCCAGCGCCTCCTTGCGGCGGTTCGACTTCTCGTAGGCGAGCCCGCGATAGGCCCAGGAGGTCGCGTCCTTGTTGTTGACGTTGAGGGCCGCGTTGTAGTCCTCGATCGCCTTGTCGTACTGGTTCGTGGCGATCAGGCTCTGGCCGCGGGCCGCGTAGGGCGCGGACACGAAGGGGTTGCGGTCGATGGCCGCGTCGAAGTCGGCGATGGCCTGGGTGTTCTGGCCCTGCTTCTGCCGCACGAGGCCGCGGGCGTGGTAGGCCTCGGCCGATTCCGGCATCAGGCGGATCGCCACGTTGAGGTCGGCGAGCGCGCCCTCCACGTCGCCTTGCGCGCGCAGCACGTTGGCGCGGCCGATATAGGCGGGGCCGTAGTTCGGATCGGCGTTGATCGCCTTGCCGAAATCCTGCAGCGCGGCTTCGTTGCGGCCGGTCTGGCGCAGTGCCAAAGCGCGGTTGTTGTAGGCCGAGCCCGAGTTCGGGTCGATCTGCACCGCCTTCGTGAAGTCGGCGATGGCCTCGCTGAACTGGCCCGCGCGGGCGTAGGCGGCACCGCGGGTGTTGTAGGCCGCCGCGTCACCGGGATTGCGCTGCACCACCTCGGTCAGCGAGGCGATGTTCGTGGTGGTCGCGCCGGTGGTGTCGGTCTCCAGCACCGCGAACTGGCGCGGGGCGGTGGCCACGCTGCCCATGGTCTCGCAACCCGCGAGCGCGACGGTCGCCGCCAGGGCCGACCCGACCAGCGCCGTCCGCGACGCGCGCACGCTCATCCACCTCATCACCCGCTCCCCTCGGGGCACGATCCGCAGGTTCGTCCCCTCAAAACCCTGTCCGTCGCGCCGATACGCCGACGCTCGCTCCGGTCGGCAATCCCGCTGGACCGGACGGACGGCGGGACAATCGCGCGGCGCGGTGAACGCGCGCTTAAGACCGGGCGACGATGTCCCTGGAAGCCAGAGGATGTGGCGAAGGTATGGCCCCCCGGTCGGACGGCGTCCCCGAGGGCCGCTCGAGCCGCACGCGGCCGGCCGACTGTGTTCCGGTGGACTCAGTCCGCCCGGGGCAGCAGCCGCGTGACGTGGCCCATCTTGCGGCCGGCCCGGGACTCGCCCTTGCCGTAGAGGTGCAGGTGCGCGCCGGGCTCGGCGAGGATCGCCCGCCAGTCGCCGGCCTCCTCCCCGATCAGGTTGCGCATCTCGACCGCGAGCCCGCCGGTGCGGGCGGCCTCGCCCAGCGGCCAGCCGCAGACGGCGCGCACGTGCTGGGCGAACTGCGAGGTCAGCGCCCCCTCGATCGTCCAGTGCCCGGAATTGTGCACCCGCGGGGCGATCTCGTTGACGATCAGGCGCTCGCCGGCCTCGTCGCGCACCAAGAACATCTCGACCGCCAGCACGCCCACATAGTCGAGCGCCTCGGCGATGCGCCGGGCGATCTCGTAGGCGGCCGCGCCCGTCTCCGGCGACAGGCCCGGCACCGGTACCTGGGTCAGCGCCAGGATGTGATCCCGGTGCTCGTTCTGGCAGAGGTCGAACGCGGCAAAACCCCCGTCCTGCCCGCGGGCGGCCACCACCGAGACCTCGCGCTCGAAGGGCACGAAGCCTTCAAGGATCAGCGGCGCGCCGCCGAACTCGGCGAAGATCGCGTTGCGGTCGCCCTCGGCCGCGGTGCGGATGATGCGCTGGCCCTTGCCGTCGTAGCCGAAGCGGCGGGTCTTGAGCACCGCCGGCAGGCCGATCGCGTCGAGGGCGCGGGCGAGGTCGTCGGGCGTGTCGACCTGCCGGAACGGCGCGGTCGGGATGCCGAGGCCGTTGATGAAGCTCTTCTCCGAGAGCCGGTCCTGCGTGGTCGAGAGCGCGTCGGCGCTCGGGTGCAGCGGCGCGTGGCGGGCCAAGAGGTCCGCGGTCTCGCGCGGGATGTTCTCGAACTCGTAGGTGATCGCCTCGACGCTCTGGGCGAAGCGGGTCAGCGCCTCGGCGTCGTCGTAGGCGGCGCAGGTCGCGACCGCGGCGACGTCGAAGGCCGGGGAACCGGCGTCGGGCGCGAAGACGTGGACCTTGAGGCCGTAATTCGCCGCCGCGAGCGCGATCATCCGCCCGAGCTGGCCGCCGCCGACGATGCCGAGGGTGGAACCGGGCGCGAGGGTTCTGGCGGTCACGGGTGCTCGGTCTCCGGCCGCTCGGCCACGGCGGCGGTCTGGGCGGCGCGCCACGCGTCGAGGCGGTCGGCCAGTCCCGCATCGGTGAGCGCCAGCACGGCGGCGGCGAGGAGCGCCGCGTTGACGGCGCCCGCCCGGCCGATGGCAAGCGTGCCGACCGGGATGCCGGCCGGCATCTGCACGATCGACAGCAGGCTGTCCTGGCCCGAGAGCGCCTTCGATTCCACGGGCACGCCGAAGACCGGCAGGCTCGTCATCGCGGCGGCCATGCCGGGCAGGTGCGCGGCCCCGCCCGCGCCCGCGATCACCACGCGGAATCCCGCCGCCCGCGCGCCCTTGGCGAAGGCCACGAGCCGGTCCGGCGTGCGGTGGGCGGAGACGATGCGGGCGTCGTAGGCGACGCCCAGCGCGTCGAGGGTCTCGGCGGCGTTGCGCATGGTCGCCCAGTCGGACTGGGAGCCCATGATGATCGCCACGGGTGGCGCTGCCGGGTTGCTCACACGCGTGCTCTCGCGTTGGCGCCGGGTGGGTGAGCCCGGCCGAAGCCCGCCGTTACAGGCGTGCGCCCTGGCCCGCAAGCCATGCGCCCACGCGATCCACGGGCCGGCCCACCCTCAGGCGATGATGTCGGGGGTGATCTGGTCCTCGACGTAGGAGATGCGGTCGCGCAGCGTCAGCTTGCGCTTCTTCAGCCGCTGGATCTGGAGCTGGTCGGCGACGACGTTGCGTTCCAGAGCATCGATCGCGCTGTCGAGGTCGCGGTGCTCCTCCTTGAGCCGGGCGAGCTCCGCGAGGAGGTCCCCCTGGTTGTCGTTCTGGCTCTCTTCGACCGACTCGACCGTCATTGCCGCCCGCTGAAAACACGCACCGCGCCGCGCCCGAGGATGCGTCAGGCGTCCCCGCACGGCAACACAATCTCGCACCGCACCCGGAGCCGATCGACGTGGTTTGCCTTCGACAGCCGGCAAAACCTGTGGCAGGTTGGGTGCGTCGGAACAAGGACAGGAGATTCGCCTCATGTCGCTGCAGACGCATCTGAACCAACTCACCCGAAAGCACGAAGCCCTCGAGCGTGAGATTCAGGAAGCGATCCACAGGCCCTCGGCAAACGACCTTCACATCGCCGAGCTGAAGCGACGGAAACTCCACCTCAAGGACGAGATCAACCGGCTCCAGGACACCGCCGGCACGCTGCACTGAGCCCCGGTTCACACGAACATCCAGATCGACCCAGCCGCCGCGCCCGAAAGCGCGGCGGTTTTCGTTTCCGGCGGGCTGCCGCAGGCCGGTCGGCCTCTGCTAGAACAGGTGGGCCCGCCCCGAAGAGCGGTTTCGCCGAGGAAACGCCCCATGACGTCCGCCAGCCTGCCCGGCCGCTATCCCGAGGTCTACGCCGCCGCGAGCCGCGATCCGGACGCCTTCTGGCTAGAGGCCGCCCGGGCGCTCGACTGGAACCGGCTGCCGGACCGCGCCTTCGATCCCGATTCGGGCCCCTACGGCCGCTGGTTCCCGGACGGCGAACTCAACGCCTGCCACAACGCGGTCGACCGGCACGCGGACGGGGGGCGCCGCGAGCAGGTCGCGATCCGCTACGATTCGCCGGTGACCGGCACGAAGCGCGCGGTCACCTACGGGCAGTTGCAGGACGAGGTGGCGACGCTGGCCGCCGTGCTCGTCGATCTCGGCGTGAGGAAGGGCGACCGTGTCGTCATCTACATGCCCATGGTGCCGGAAGCGATGTTCGCCATGCTGGCCTGCGCGCGGCTCGGGGCGATCCACTCGGTCGTGTTCGGGGGCTTTGCCGCCAACGAGCTCGCCGTGCGCCTGGACGACGCCCGTCCGAAGGTCGTGCTGGCCGCCTCCTGCGGCATCGAGCCGAGCCGCACCGTCGCCTACAAGCCGCTCCTCGACGCCGCGATCGGGATGGCCGCGCACGCGCCGGACGCCTGCCTGATCCTCCAGCGCCCGCAATGCGCCGCCGCCCTGGCCGAGGGGCGCGACCGCGACTGGGCCGAGGCGGTCGGCGCCGCCAGGGCGGCGGGGAAGCGGGCGGCGTGCGTGCCGGTCGCGGCAACCGACCCGCTCTACGTGCTCTACACTTCGGGCACGACCGGCAAGCCGAAGGGCGTGGTGCGCGACACCGGCGGGCAGCTGGTCTCGCTCGCCTGGACGATGCCGAACCTCTACGGCGTCCAGCCCGGCGAGACCTATTTCTGCGCCTCCGACATCGGCTGGGTGGTCGGCCACTGCTACATCGTCTACGCGCCGCTCCTGCACGGCTGCACCACGGTGCTGTACGAGGGCAAGCCCGTGGGCACGCCGGACGCGGGCGCGCTCTGGCGGGTCGTGGCCGAGACCGGCACGGTCTGCCTCTTCACCGCGCCGACCGCGCTCAGGGCGATCAAGAAGGAGGACCCGCGCGGCGCGCGCGTGGCCGACCACGACCTCTCCGGCTTCCGCACCCTGTTCCTGGCGGGCGAGCGGGCGGACCCGGATTCCGTCGCCTGGGCCGAGCGGGTGCTCGAGCGGCCGGTGATCGACCATTGGTGGCAGACCGAGACCGGCTGGCCGATCGCCGGCAACCCGGTCGGGCTCGGCCTGCTGCCGGTCAAGCACGGCAGCACCTGCGTGCCGATGCCGGGCTACCGGGTCGAGATCCTGGACGAGGGCGGCAAGCCGGTGCCGGCCGGCACGATGGGCACGATCGCGATCCGCCTGCCGCTGCCCCCGGGCTGCCTGCCGACGCTCTGGGGCTCGGACGAGCGCATGCGCGCGAGCTACCTCGCGACCTTCCCGGGCTACTACGACACCTCGGACGCCGGCGTGATCGACGCGGACGGCTACATCACGGTGCTCGGCCGCACCGACGACATCATCAACGTAGCGGGCCACCGGCTCTCGACGGGCGGCATGGAGGCGGTGCTGGCCAGCCATCCCGATGTGGCGGAATGCGCCGTCATCGGCGTCCGCGACGCGCTCAAAGGGGAGGTGCCCTGCGGCTTCGTGGTGCTGAAGGCCGACGTCGCGCGCGAGCCCGCCGAGATCGAGCGGGAGCTCGTCGCCAAGGTGCGCGACGAGATCGGGCCGGTGGCGGCCTTCAAGCTGGCGCTGACGGTGCCGCGCCTGCCCAAGACCCGCTCCGGCAAGATCCTGCGCGCCACCATGAAGCGCATCGCCGACCACGAGCCCTGGACCATGCCGGCCACGATCGACGACGCAACGGCGCTCGACGAGATCGGCGCGCGCCTCGCGCAGCGGGGCGTCGGCGGCGCCTGACGCCGCCCCGCCATGCCGCCGGCCGACTGGCATACCGGGTACCTCCGCGACAGATAGGGTCGGTCCATCCGGAGCGCCCTTCATGACCGCACGCCTGTTCGAACCGCTCACGCTCGACGGCCTGACCCTCGACAACCGCATCCTGATCGCGCCGATGTGCCAGTACTCGGCCCGCGACGGGCAGGCGACCGACTGGCACATGATGCATCTCGGGCAGCTCGCCATGTCGGGCGCCGGGCTGCTGACGCTGGAGGCGACCGCCGTCTCGCCCGAGGCGCGCATCACCGCCTGGGACCTCGGCCTCTACGACGACGGCTGCGAGCGGGCGCTCGCGCGCGTCCTCGACGCGGTGCGGGACTACGCGCCGATCCCGGTCTGCATCCAGATCGCGCATGCGGGCCGGAAGGCGTCGAGCGAGGCGCCCTGGACCGGCGGCGCGCAGATCCCGCCCGAGCACCCCTACGGCTGGCGCACCGAGGCGCCCTCGGCCGTCCCGCACGCGGAGGGCGAGGTGGCGCCCCACGCCCTCGACGCCGCCGACCTGAAGCGGGTGCGCGAGGATTTCGTGGCGACGGCGAAGCGCGCGGTGCGCCTCGGGATCGAGGCGGTCGAGCTGCACGGCGCCCACGGCTACCTGCTGCACCAGTTCCTCTCGCCCCTCGCGAACAAGCGCACGGACCAGTACGGCGGCAGCCTCCAGAACCGGATGCGCTTCCCGCTGGAGATCTACGACGCCGTGCGTCAGGCGGTGCCCGCGGGCAGCCCCGTCTGGCTGCGCGTCTCGGCGACCGACTGGGTCGAGGACGGCTGGGACCTCGAGGAGACCCTCGCGCTGGCGCAGGCCCTGAAGGCGGCGGGCTCGCCCGCGCTCCACGTCTCGACGGGCGGCGTCTCCCCGAAGCAGGCGATCACCCTCGGGCCGGGCTACCAAGTGCCCTTCGCCGAGCGGATCAAGGCGGAGACGGGGCTCGCCACCATCGCGGTCGGCCTGATCACCGAGGCCGAGCAGGCGGAGGCCATCCTGCGCGAGGGACGGGCGGACGCGATCTCGCTCGCCCGCGCCATGCTCTACGACCCGCGCTGGCCCTGGCACGCGGCGGCCGAACTCGGCGCGCAGGTCCGCGCCCCGAAGCAGTACTGGCGCTCCCAGCCGCGCGCGTACAAGGACCTGTTCAAGGACACCGCCTTCGGCCAGCGCTGAGACGGCGGGCGGCGGCGTCTACCGCGCCACCGCCCCCACCATTGGCCCGAGCGGGCGGCTCAGGTCGCTGCGGCCGAGGTTCGGCGCGTAGAGGCTCGACACGCTGCCGTCCAGGAACAGCGCGTTGCGGCAGCCCAGGTCGTCCCGGAACAGGCGCGCGAAGGCGCCGAAGGTCACCGGCCGCTCCGAGATCGCGAAGACCGCGGTGCGGCCGTCGTCGCGCGTGCCGACCCCGTTGCGGATCTTCTGGGACGGACCGTCCGCCGAGATCTTCGGGTGGATCTGCCCGTCGATCACCAGCATCGGGCCGGATTGCGTGGCGAAATCGGGCTTGACCTTCGCCTTGAGGTAGCGGGCGGTGTCGAGCACGCCCGCGCGCTCGCCCTTCACGTAGAACACGCCGTTGGGCTTCAGATGAAAGTTGCCCGGCCCGTTCGCGGTCGAGACCGGCTTCATCTCGCGCCCGTCCTCGACGTAGAGCCCGACCGGCGCCTGGCCCTTGTCGTACATGCCGGCATTCATGGCGAAGCTCAGGCCCGCGCCCTGCCGCGCCGCGAGGCTGCCGAGCGAGGCGTAGGGCAGGCCGTCGGCACCCAGCCAGAACAGGCGCACGCGCTGGCGCCGCAGGTCCACCGTGCAGACCGTGAAGCTCTCGCCCTGGGCCTGAACCGCCGCGCAGGGGGCGCCCGCCCGCGCGGCGTCCGGCGCGGCCACGGCCGGCGCCGCCGCCGGTGCGGCGAGCAGCGATCCGACGAGGCCGGCTGCCGCCAGGCGGACAGGTGCGCGGTGGAGCATGATCGAGGGATCCCAGGAGCGGCCGGAGGGTCCGCAAGCTGGGCCGGTTCCTCACGCCAAAAGACGGCGGCTTTCGGGCCCTCCGCCGTCGCACGCCCCACCCGAACACGAATCTTTGAGCCCCGCGGACCGATCTCGCGCGGAGGGGTCACGAACCGTCGCGGGCTCCTGCACGTTTCAGGTGGCGTAGGGGCATTCTCAGGTTGGTCTCGGAGAATCAGATGAAGCGGGTTGTTCTCGCATCCAGCCTCGCGCTCGGCGCGCTCGCGATGGTCCCGGCCTCCGCCGACGCGCGCGGGTTCGGCGGGGGCTTCCACGGCGGCGGCTTCCACGGCGGCGGCTTCCGTGGCGGCGGGTTCGGCGGTTTCCGCGGCGGCGGTTTCGGCTACCGCGGCGCAGGCTTCGGCGGCGGCTGGCGCGGCGGTTACGGCGGCTGGCGCGGCGGCTATTACGGCGGCGGCTGGCGCCGCGGCTACGGCTACGGCCTCGGGGGGCTCGGCCTCGGCGTGGGACTCGGCCTCGCGGCCGGCGGTCTCTACGGCGGATACGGCTACGGCTACCCCGCCTACGGGTACGGCTACGCTCCGGTCGGCTACGGCGCCTACGATTACGGCTACGGCGGGTGCTACACCGTCCCGCGCGTGCGCTGGACGCCCTACGGCTACCGCCGGGTGCTGGTGGAACGCTGCTACTGACATCGAGGCGGCGGCGTCCGCACACGATCCGGAGGGCCGCCCGCGGGCGGCCCTTTGTCGTCGCGCACCGTGGCGGAATGGCTGCGTCAGCGGCTCCCCCGCATCTCGTCGCGCCGCATCGGCATCGCGTCGATCGTCGCGAACAGACGCTCGGGTGCGACCGGTTCGGTCGCGGTCAGTTTCGGCCCGCCGTCCTTGCCGATCAGCACGGCGCGGAACGCCCGGTCCGGCAGGCCGAGGCGGCGCCGGAGCGCGGACGCGTCGGCACCCGCGCCGACCGCCTCGACGACGACGAGATCCCGCTCCCGCAGCCCCGCGCGGGCCGACGCGAGGGCCTCGCGCTGCGCCAGCAGGGCCGGGTCCCGCGCCTCAGGTGCCGCGACCACGAGGATCCGGGCCTGTCCCCGATGGGCCGCGAGCGGATCGGAGGCGGCCGACCCGTCCGCACCGAGCGCGAGCGCGAGGGCAAGTCCGAGGGTGAGGGGCCGCATGTCGGTCTCCGGATGGCGGTTCGTCGGACCGAGACAACGCGCGAGAGCCGGTGAGGCGCCGCCGCGTGCGGATCGGGTTTTCCGGCCGGATTGGCCAGCCGGGTTTGCCAGCCGGGTTTGCCATGGGCGGCACACGGTCCAGATTGACCGGACGATCGGGATTCCGAGCCAGCAGGAGAAGCCGTGATGGCCGCCATGAACCGTCGCATCGTGCTCGCCTCGCGCCCGCACGGCGAGCCGACGCCCGCACATTTCCGCATGGAGGAGGCTCGGGTGCCGACGCCGCGGGAGGGCGAGATCCTGCTGCGCACCCGCTGGCTCTCCCTCGACCCCTACATGCGCGGGCGCATGAGCGCCGCGAAGTCCTACGCCCAGCCGGTGGCCATCGGCGAGCCGATGGTCGGCGGGACGGTGAGCGAGGTGGTGCAGTCCAACAACCCGGACTACGCGGTGGGCGAGCTGGTCTCGGCCTACGGGGGGTGGCAGGACTACGCGATCTCGGACGGTCGCGGCCTGCACCGGCTGCCCCCCGGGCTGCCGCCGACGACGGCGCTCGGCATCCTCGGCATGCCCGGCATGACGGCCTATACGGGGCTTCTCACCATCGGTCGGCCGAAGGCGGGCGAGACCGTGGTGGTCGCAGCCGCCGCCGGCCCGGTGGGCTCGCTCGTCGGCCAGATCGCCCGCCTCAAGGGCGCCCGGGCGGTCGGCATCGCGGGCGGACCGGACAAGTGCCGCTACCTCACCGAGACGCTCGGCTTCGACGCCGCGCTCGACCACCGCGCCGACGACTTCGCCGACGCGCTGGCGGCCGCCTGCCCGAAGGGCATCGACGTCTATTTCGAGAATGTCGGCGGCGCGGTCTTCGAGGCAGTGCTGCCGCTCCTCAACGACTTCGCCCGGGTGCCGGTCTGCGGGCTGGTCTCCGGCTACAACGCCACCGAGCTGCCGGCGGGGCCCGACCGGCTGCCGACGCTGATGCGCACGATCCTCACCAAGCGCCTGCACCTGCAGGGCTTCATCGTCTGGGACTTCGCCGACCAGCAGGAGGCCTTCGTCCGCGACGTCGGCGGCTGGCTCGCCGAGGGCAAGGTCCGCCACCGCGAGGACGTCGTCGAGGGCCTGGAACGGGCGCCGGAAGCCTTCATCGGCATGCTGCGGGGCCGGAATTTCGGCAAGCTCGTCGTGCACGTCGCCTGAATCGCCGGCCGTCCGTCCCCGGGGCACCGGGGCGGGCGGCTTGCCGGCCTTCTCGAACAAAGATAGAACATCACCGCGACCCGCGCCGCATGTGTTTACCGGGAACAAGGGCCCGCCCCGCGTTGCGGCGGCCGCTCCCGGGGCTCATCAAGGACCGGCCCGGGCTCGTGAGACGAACGCCCAGTGAGATCGGAACGGTAGGAGAGAGCGATGGCGGGCAGCGTGAACAAGGTGATCCTGGTGGGCAATCTCGGGCGCGACCCCGAGACGCGCCGCCTCGGATCGGGTGATCCGGTCGTGAACCTCCGGCTCGCCACCTCGGAGACCTGGAAGGACAAGGCCTCCGGCGAGCGCAAGGAGCGCACCGAGTGGCACTCGGTGGTGATCTACAACGAGAACCTCGCCCGCGTGGCCGAGCAGTACCTGCGCAAGGGCTCGAAGGTCTACATCGAGGGCTCGCTCCAGACCCGGAAGTGGACGGACAATTCGGGCGTCGAGAAGTACACGACCGAGGTGGTGCTCCAGCGCTTCCGCGGCGAGATGACCATCCTCGACGGGCGCGGCGGCGGTGGCGGCGACTTCGCCTCGGACGAGGAGGGCGGCGGCGGACAGGTCAGCCGCGGCGGCGATTTCGGCGGCGGCCGCGCGCAGGGCGGCGAGCGGGGCGGCGAGCGCAGGCCGGCGCCCGCCAGCGGCGGCGGCGGCTCGCGCGGCAACTACGACCTCGACGACGACATCCCGTTCTAGGCCGCTCCCCCGAGAGGCCGGCCCCGGCCCGGATCGCGAGATCCGGGCCGTTTTTTTGTCCGCGTCCGGACACGGGGCGCGGCGGAACCGCGATGGCGGGCGCCCCGTTCCCGCCGCGCAGGGTGGAACGGAGCCGGGGATGGCGCGAGCGACGATCGATCTCAACGCCGCGACGGCCGAGGAGCTGGACGAGATCCCGGCGCTCAGGGGGCACGGGTTCGAGATCGTGCGCACCCGGGAGGAGCGCGGCCGCTTCACCAGCCTGCGCCAGCTCGACGAGGTGCCGGGCCTCGCGGGAAAGACCGGCGACCTCACCGCATCGCTGACCGTCGACGACCGGTCGCAGGAGCCCGGGTGAACCGCGGCGGGTTTCGCGTCGTTCTGGTGCTGTAGCGCCGCGAGGCGGGCGGAAGAGCCGGGGACGAAGCGTGACGACGAGCCGCAACATCGCGGGCCTCCTGTGCCTGGGCCTCCTCCTGGGACTTGGACCATCGGGGCCCGCCTCCGCCGAGGAGGGCGCGCGGCTCTCCACAGCCGCTCCGCGCTTCGTCGAGGGGCCGCTGCCCGGAGCGATCCGGGCCTCCAAGATCATCGGCCTGCCGGTGATCGGGATGGACCACGTCCGCGTCGGCAAGATCGAGGATGTCCTGGTCGACGGGAGCGGGCGCGTGCAGGCGGCCGTCATCGGCGTCGGCGGCTTCCTGGGCCTGGGCGAGAAATCCGTCGCCGTCCCGTTCGACCAGCTCGCCTGGAATTTTCGCGATGCCCCGCTCACGAGCGGCCCGAGCTCGGTCGTGACGCCCGAGACGGCGCCCGGCCCGCGGGAGGCCGCAAAGGCCGGTCCGGAGACGATGCCGGGCGCGGATACGAACCGCGACGTGCTCGCCGCGGTCCAGAACCAGCACAGCGGCCGCGTCACCGAGGCGACCGGCTCCGTGGAGCCGCGCGCAGCGGGCGATGCCCCCGCGACGGTCCTGGCAGGCGACGGGTTGTGGCACGCCGAGATCCGCCTGACCAAGGCGCAGCTGCAGGAGGCCCCGGCCTTCCGCTTCGACGCGGCCCGCCCCTGAGGCGCCGACGAGCGCCACCCCCTTGCGAGGAGACCCGATGCGCAACGCCGTCGCCACCGGCCTGATCTGGACCGCGAGCCTGCACGCGGCCCTGGCCCAGCAGATGAACCCGGCCCCGCCGATCCCCGAGACCGGCCCGGCCGGATCGAGTTCCGGCCCGGCCACGGGCGCGGCGATCGACTTCAACTGGGTCTGGCTCAGCCTCCTCGTGGCGGTAATCGTCCTGGCGCTCTGGTACGTCGCGCGGCGACGCCAGTCCGGCCCGCGGCGCTGACCGGGCCCGGCCTCAGCCGTAGGCCCGGGCGGCGTGGCCGCGCAGGAGGGCGGCGGCGGCGTTCACCACCACGACGAGGCTCATCAGCACGAGGCCGAGGGCGAGGGCGAGGCTCAGGTCTCCCTTCTGGGTCTCCAGCGAGATCGCGGTCGTCATCGTGCGGGTATGCCCGTCGATGTTGCCGCCCACGACCAGGACGGCGCCGATCTCCGAGATCGCGCGGCCGAAGGCCGCCAGCGCCGCCGTCACCAGCGAGAAGCGCACGTCGTAGATCAGGATGCCGGCCTGCCGCGGGGCCGAGAGGCCGAGCGAGCGCAGCTGCTCGCCGAGATGGACCTGCGCGTCGGACACCACCTGCCGGGTCAGCGCTGCGACCAGCGGCGTGGCGAGCGTCGCCTGCGCGGCGACCATCGCGGCAGGCGTGAACAGGAGGCCGAGCGAGCCGAACGGACCGGACCGGGACAGGACGAGGTAGAGGACGAGGCCGACGATGACCGGCGGCAACCCCATGAAGGCGTTCAGCAGCCCCGCCACCGCTCCGCGCCCGGGGAAGCGGGCGACCGCCACGAGGGCGCCGAGCGGGATGCCGAGGAGGAGCCCGATAGAGACCGCCGTCAGGCTGACCCGCAGCGACAGCCACGCGATCGCCAGCACGTCGCGGTCGAGGGTCCAGAGGCGGGACAGGGTTTCGTGGAGGATCGGCACGGACGGACTCACCAGAGGAGCGCGTGCGGGTAGTAGGCGAGGCTCTCGCCCGGCGCGACCGCCGTCGCGGCGTCGGGCAGTTCCACGAGGCCGTCGCTCCCGGTCAGCGAGGTCAGCACGCCGGCCCCGTCGCGGGGGAACTTGCGCGCCTCGAGGCCGCCGTCGGCGGCCCGCGCGAGGCAGACGCGCACGAATTCGCGCCGGCCGGCCTTCTTGCGGTAGGCGAAGGCCGAGCGGACCGGCCAGGGGAGCGGCGCCTCGGGGCTCGCACCGCCGAGGCGGGCGAGGAGCGGGCGCACCACGAAGAGCAGGGTGACGTAGACGGCGACCGGGTTGCCCGGCAGCCCGACGAAGGGCGTGCCATGGACGAGGCCGACCGCGACCGGGCGGCCCGGCTTGATCGCGAGGCGCCAGAGCACGAGCTGCCCCAGGGACTCGACGGCGCCCTTCACGTGGTCCTCCTCGCCGACCGAGACGCCGCCCGAGGTCAGGACGACGTCGTGGTCGCGCGCGGCCTCGGCGAGGCGGGCGGCGAGGCTCGCGGGCTCGTCGCGCAGGATGCCGAGATCGGACACCGCGACGCCGAGGCGGGCGAGCAGGGCACCGAGCAGCAGCCGGTTCGAATCGTGGATCGCGCCGGGCCGCAGCTCCGAACCGGGCTCGGCAAGCTCGTCGCCGGTCGAGAACAGCGCGACCCGCAGGCGGCGGCGCACCGCGAGCGCGCCGTGGCCGGTGGCGGCGGCGAGCGCGAGGTCGGCGGGGCGCAGGCGTCGGCCGGCCGGGATGGCGAGAGCTCCGCGGGCCAGATCCTCGCCCGCCGGGCGGGCGTTCGCGCCGGGCTTGAGCCCCGGCGGCAGGACGACCCGGTCGCCCTCGGCGCGCACGTCCTCCTGCATGAACACGGTGTCGGCGCCCGGCGGCATCGGCGCCCCGGTGAAGATGCGCACCGCCCCCGCGATCGCCCCGGCGCCCGCCGCCGCGCCCGCCGCGAGCCGGCCGCTCACCGGCAGCACGCTCTCGCCGGCCGGCGCCAGGTCGGCGTGGCGCACGGCGTAGCCGTCGACCGCCGAGTTGGCGAAGGGCGGCAGGTCGTGGCGGGCCAGGACGTCCTCGGCCGCGATCCGCCCGTCCGCCGCGTGGAGCGGCACGGTCTCGATCCCGGCCAGGACCGGCATGCGCTCGGCGATGAGGGCGGTGGCCTCCTCGATCCGCATCGGCCTGTTCCCGAAGGCGAAGCAGTCGTCCGTGACCTGTGCCATGGCTCAAGGGTGCTCCAGCCGGGTCAGGACCGCATCGAGGGGCTCGGCCCGGGCGAGGACGAGGTCGGCGATGCCGGCGACGTCGTCGAGATGCAGCACGGGCCGGCCGGCATCCGGGAAGGGCCGGTCGCTCGCGATCCCGACGATGCGGGAATCCTGCGGATGCAGCGGCTCGCGGCCGTTGGCGGCCCTGAACACTTCGAGCTTCGCGTGCGCCTCGCGCTTGAAGCCTTCGACGATCGCGAGGCCCTCGGGGGTCAGGCGGCGCAGCAGGTCGGCCAGCCTCGCCTCCTCGCCCTCCGCCACCTCGCGGATCTGGGCCCAGCGGCGGGCGGACGAGACGATGACCTCGCTGGCTCCGGCCTGCCGGTGGACGTGGGAATCCTTGCCCGGATGATCGAGGTCGAAGGCGTGGTGGGCGTGCTTCAGGGTCGCGACCCGGACGCCGCGCCCGACCAGCAGCGGGATGAGCTTGGCCATCAGCGTGGTCTTGCCGGCGCCGCTCCAGCCGGCGAGCCCGATGACGCGAAGGCCGCTCATGTCGGGCTCCCCGGGGCGCGCTCCGCCGGGGCGAAGCCGAGGTCGCGCAACGCGGCCGCCGCCTCGGGTGTGCCGAGGAGATCGAGGAAGGCCGCGAGCGCGGGGCTGCGCACGGTGTCCGCGCGGCAGGCGAGGTCGTACTGCTCCTCGGTGAGGGCCAGGAAGCCGAGGCCGTAGGCCTCCGCGACGCTCGCGATGGCGACGCCCCAATCGGCCCGGCCCTGCGCCACGGCGGCCGCCACGGCGTTGTGCGAGCGCGGCTGGTTCCAGAACCCGGCCGGCCGGGCGCCGTCGAGGAGGCCGTCGACGAGAAGGCGCGTGCCCGAGCCCGCGTTGCGGTTGACCATCACGGAATCCGGGTCGGCGAGCGCCGCGGCCACCGCCTGTGCGGCGCTCCGGCCCTCGAAACGCGGGTCCCCGGCGCGGAAGACCACGCCCTGCAGCCGGCGCCATCCGGGGATCAGGGCCATGCTGGGGTCGAGGAAGGGCGCGTTGTAGCGCCCGCTCGCCGGATCGAAGAGGTGCATGGCGGCGAGGTCGCACTCGCCTCGGCGCAGGGCGGCCAGACCGCCCGCCGAGCCGACCCACATGGTCCGGGCGCGGTAGCCGCGCTCCCCGAGAAGCCCGACCACGCGGTCGAGCCCGACGCAGTGGCTGCCCACGATGGTGAGGTCGGGTGGCCGCACGCCGCCTCCCAGGCGCACCACCGGCACGCTCTCCCCCGCCTCCATCCCGGCCCGGGCCGCCGGCACCGCGAAGAAGCCGTCCGCCTGCGAGAAGGCGGTGACGGAGCCCGAGCCCTTCGGCAGGGGCAGCGCCGCCAGTCCCCGCGGGCCGTGCACGAGCGAGGCCATCACGAACTCGGTGCGGCCGAGTTCGGAGGACAGCCGCTGCGGCAGCACCGCCGCGACCGTTTCCTCCTCGCGCGGCGGCAGGCCGGCGAGCGCGCGCACCAGCGGCACGACGAATTCGTGGAAGGTGAACATCGCCGAGGTCGGGAAACCCGGCAGCACCACGATCGGCCTGCCCTGCGCCGCCGCGAGGCAGAGCGGCTTGCCGGGCTTGAGGGCGACGCCGTGCACCAAGATGCCGGGCGCGCCGAGCCGCGTGAGGATCCGGTGGGAGACGTCGCCCGCCCCCTTGGAGGTGCCGCCCGAGAGGACGACGAGGTCGTGGTCGCCGAGCGCCTCCCGCAGGGCCGTCTCCAGGGCCGCCTCGTCGTCGCGCACGATGCCGCGCGGTACGGGCAGGCCGCCGTTCTCCGTGACGGAGGCCGTCACGATCGCGCCGTTCGAATCGTAGATCGCACCGGGCCGCAGGCGCTCGCCCGGTGCCACCAGCTCGTCGCCGGTGGAGAGGACCGCGACCTTCGGGCGACGCACGACCGCCACTTTGGCAAGCCCGCAGGCCGCCAGCATGCCGATTTCGCGGGCGGTGATCACCGTGCCCCGGCGCAGCACCGTCTCGCCCGCCGCCATGTCGGCGCCCGCATAGCCCACGAACTGGCCGGGCCGCACGGCGGCGGCGACCTCGACCGCGAGCGCGTCGGCGTCGAACTCGGTCTGCTCGACCATCACGACGGCGTCGGCCCCGCGCGGGATCACCCCGCCGGTGGCGATGGGCGTCGCGGTCCCGGCCTCGACCGCGCGCGACGGCGCCACGCCGCAGGCCAGGATCTCCCGGTTGAGGGCGAGGCGCCGCGGGCTCGCGGGGCCGGCCCCCGCGACGTCAAAGGATCGCAGCGCGAAGCCATCGACGAGGGCGCGGTCGAAGGGCGGCACGTCGATCGGTGAGGCGACGTCGGCGGCGAGCACCCGGCCCAGCGCCTCGGCCAGGGGCACCGGCTCGGCCGGCAGCGCCGCGTGCGGCACGGCGGCCCGGAAGGCCGCGAGCGCCGCCTCGCGGCTGACCACGGTGAGGAACTGCTCCTGCCGCGAGGCGGCGGCGAGCCGCCCGGCGAAGGCGGCGGAATCGTCGGACATCATAGCGGCCGGACCTCGACCCGTTCCCCGGCAGGATGGCCCTCGCGCTCGGGCGCCACCAGCACGAAGCCGTCCGCCCGGAGGAGTTGGCGCAGCGGAAGCTCGAAACCGCCGAGCGGCTCCGCGCCCTCCGGGTGGCGGCGGACGAAGACGACCTCGGCGAGACCGATCGCGGAGGCGATCTTGCGCAGGAGCGGGGTGGGCGAGCCCGGCGCCTCCGCCGTCCCCGCGAGACGCGCGAGCAGGGGCGCGCCGAGCGCCAGGAAGGCGGCGAGCGCCGCCTCGGGCCGTCCCGGCAGGACGAGGACCGGCCGGCCCTCCGCCTCGCCCAGGACCGCGGTCTCGCCGGGCCGCAGGGCGATGCCGTGGGCGCGGATCCGTCCCGCCCGGGCCAGCCCCTCGGCGCTCCGGTCGGTGCGGCCGTAGCCGCTGCCGCCGAGGACGAGCACCGCGTCGGCAGCGCCCGCTCCGATGGCGGCGGCGATGGCCTCGACCTCGTCCGGGACGGCGACGCGCTCGGTGGCGCCGCCCCTGTCCGCGATCAGGGCGGCGAGCAGCGGCGACGATCCGTCCGGCGTCGGGGTGCCGGTCGCGACGAGGCGCAGGCGGGGCGTCCGGACGGCGACCATGTCCAGCCCGGCCATCGCCAGGGTGAGGAGGTGGAGGGGACCGACCCGCTCGCCCGCCGCGAGCAGGCACGCGTCCGCGGCCAAGTCCTCGCCGGCCTCGCGCGTGCCCTCCCGCGCGGCGAGATCTTCCACCGCGCCGTGCTCCGCCAGCCCTTCGGGCGGCAGGACGGCGTCGGTGCGGGCGGGCAGCCTCTCACCGGCCTCGACCCAGGCCGGCCGGGACGGCAGGGGCACCGGCGCGTAGGGCGAGGCACCGGCGATCGCGGCGGAATCGATCGCGAAACCGTCCCGCAGGGCCTCGCGGCCGGCGGGCAGCGGGCGCGGTGCCGCGACCGCCCGCGCGGCGATCCGCCCCCGCGCCTCCGCGAGCGGGACCAGCCGCTCGGCGACCGGCGCGACGCCGGCACAGAGCAGGCCGAGCGCGTCCCCGAGCGGCGTCAGCGCCGCGGAGGCGGACCGGCTCATCGGCGCCCGCGCCCGTGGCGGGGTGCGGCGCGCGGCGGGCCCGGCGGCAGAGATGTTCCGGCTCGCATCATGGTCGGAGCGATGCGTCATCCGCGGGCGCGGATCAAGGCTTCGTGCGATGCGCGTCGGAGAACCGCAGGTCGGGAGCCGGCGACATCCGGACCGTCACTCGGCTATGCTTTGCCGTCCGACCGAGGATCATCCCCGATGACGTGTCTCCGCCGGCTCGCCGGCCTTTTGCTGACCGGGTTCTTCGTCGTCACGCCCGCGCTGCTGCTTGCCCTGCCGGCCTCGGCCCAGATGCGGGGGCATGGCGGCCCGGTCCGCGCCCTCGCCCTGAGCCCGGACGGGCGCCTGGCGATCTCGGGCAGCTTCGACCAGTCGGCCATCCTGTGGGGCCTCGATACCGGCACTGCGCTCGGCGTGCTGCGCTTCCACGAGGGCGCGGTGAACGCCGTCGCGGCGCTGCCCGACGGGCGCTTCGCCAGCGCCTCCGAGGACGGGCGCATCGCCCTGTGGCGGCTCGGGCGCGCGGAGCCGGAGCAGGTGCTCGACGGGCATGCCGGGCCGGTGGCGGGCCTCGCGGTCTCGGCGGACGGCACCGCGCTCGCCTCGGCCTCCTGGGACGGGACGGCGCGGGTCTGGCCGCTCGACGGGGGCACCCCCCGCGTGCTGGAGGGGCATCGGGGCAATGTCAACGCCGTGGCCTTCCTGCCGGACGGGCGGCCGGTGACGGCGGGCGCCGACGCGACCGTGCGGGTCTGGCCGCGCGAGGGCGCCTCCCCGGACGTCGCGACGCTGCCCACGGCGCTCAGCGCGCTCGCGGTGAGCGCGGACGGGGAGATCGCGGCGGCGGGCGCCGACGCGATCCTGCGCTTCCTGCGCCCGGACGGGACGGTCCGCGCCGCCGTGGAACTCGGGCCCCAGCCGGTGATCGCGCTGGCGCCGTCGCCGGACGGAACCCGGGTCGCCGCCGCGACGGCGGGTGGGACCGTCGCGGTCGTCGAGCGGGAGACGGCCCGCGTGCTGCTGCGTCTCGTCGGGCCGGGCCTGCCGGTCTGGTCCGTGGCGTGGCGGCCCGACGGGCGCGAGCTCGTCACGGGCGGCGGCGACCGCCTCGTGCGCCGCTGGGATGCCCGGAGCGGCGAGCCGATCGGCGCTCTTGCCATGCCACGCCCGGGCGATCCGCTGGCGGCCTATCACGGCGAGCGCGGCGCGGAGGTGTTCGGGGCCTGCGTCGCCTGCCACACCCTGACGCCGAACGAGGGCACGCGGGCCGGGCCGACGCTCGCCGGCCTGTTCGGCCGCCGCATCGCGAGCGTGCCGGACTACCGCTACTCCGAGCCGTTGAAGCGGATGGACATCGTCTGGACGCCCGAGACCGTGGCGCGCCTCTTCGAGGTCGGGCCGGCCCGCTACACGCCGGGCACGAAGATGCCCGAGCAGACCATCGGCAGCGCCGCCGACCGGGAGGCCCTGGTCCGCTTCCTGGAGAAGGCGACGCGTCTGCCCTAGCCGTCCGCCCGCTCGCGGAAGTAGTCCTCGCTCGTGCGCGGCTTGGCGCGCTCGGGCATGGCGTGCGGGTCGAAGCCCTGGTTGAGCGCTGCCTCGACGCGGCAATCGTCGCACATCGTCAGCGAGCGGAGGCGCTCCGCGCCGGCCGAGCCGGTGAACATCCAGTGCCGCTCGGCGAGGCGCTCGATCACCCGCTCGATCGTGGCGCGCGTGCCGAAGGGCTTGGCGCAGGCCGTGCAGCAGAAGGGCTCCTCCTCCTTCACGACGCGCCGGGGCGCCGCCCAGGCCTCGAAATCCACCTGCGGGATCAGCGCGATCACGTCCTCCGGGCAGGTCGCGGCGCAGAGGCCGCACTGCACGCACAGGCTCTCCTCGAAGGCGAGCAGCGGCTTGTCGGCGCTGTCGGTGAGCGCATGGGTCGGGCAGGCGCCGACGCAGGAGAGGCACAGGGTGCAGTCCTGCGTGCGGAAATCGAGGCCGCCGAAGGGCGCGCCAGCCGCCAGCGGGACCCGCGCCACGGGGGCGGGGGCCGCGACGTGCATCTCCCGGAAGGCCTGACGCAGCACGGCGCGCTTGGGCCCCTCGGGCACGAGGCCGGCCGGCTTCGCCGTGGGGGTCCCGAGCGGGGCCGCGCGCAGCGCCTCGCCGAGGGCGTCCGGGTCGTCGGTCTCGATCGTCGCGACCAGCGCCGCGCCGCTCTCTGCTCCGTAGCCCAGCGCCCGCGCCAGGGTGTCGGCGAGGTCGAGTGTGCGGTGGAGCGGCGCGATGTCGTGCTTCGGGCGCGCCCGGGTCAGCACGCGGACCGCCGCCGCACCGTAGGCGCACAGGGCCGCGATCGCCTCCGGACCGATCTGGGTGACTTCGTTGACCTGGACCGGCAGGACATGGGCCGGCAACCCGTCACCGTACCGCCCGAGCGCGTCGATCAGGGGCTCGCCGTGGTCGCCGTCGTGGAAGAGCACGAGCGCGCGCTCCCCGCCCGCCGCCCGGTAGGCCCGCATCAGGCCGCGCAGGCGCCGCATCAGCGCGTCGGCCGGGGGCAGCGCGTAGGCGGCGGCGCCCGTCGGGCAGACGGCCGCGCAGCTGCCGCAGCCCGCGCAGACATGCGGGTCGATCGCGACGGTGTCGCCCGCGGACGTGATCGCCCCGGTCGGGCAGACCTCGAGGCAGCGGGTGCAGCCGGTGATGCGCGAGCGCGAATGGGCGCAGAGCGAGCCGTGGAAGTCGATGAAGCGCGGCTTGTCGAATTCGCCGACGAGGTGGGAGGCCTCGCGGACCAGGCGCTCGACGGCGGCCGGGTCGCGCGGGTCGGCGCGCAGGTAGCCGGGGCGGACCTCGTGGGCCGGGAACAGGGGCGCGCCGCCCGAGAGGTCGAGCACGAGGTCGCAGGTCGAGACGGCGCCGTCGCGCGGCGCCCCGAAGAGGAGGTGGGTGCGCGACGACGGCGCCGGCAGGGCGTAGTCGTCGATGCGCAGTTCGAACGCGCCGAGATGCCCCTTCGCACCCCGGATCGTGCCCCGCAGCACCGGGAAGGTGTTGCGGTGGAGCGGCGCGACCTCGCCCGGCCGCGACAGGAGCACGGTGACGTCGAGATGCTCGGCGAGCCGCTGCCCGGCCTCGACCGCGACGGCGTCCCGCCCGTAGACGAGGGCGACGCCCCGGCTTACCAGCGGCACGGTCCCGGCGGGCGGCACCGGCTCGGCGGCCGCCGCGAGCAACGCCGCCATCTTCGGGCCGGCCGCTTCGGCCTCGGACGACCAGCCGGCGCTCTCGCGGATCTTGGCGTAGGTGACGCGCTCCTCGGCCCCCATCTCCTCGGCCACCTCGTCGAAGAGGGGAGCCTGGAGCGTGCAGGAGACCGTCACGGGCCCGCCCGCGTCCAGGGCGTCGCGGAAGCGGTCGAGCTCCCGGCCGCAGAGCTGGTCGGCCGTGACGAGGCGGGAGCCGCAGCCGCGGGCGATGGCGGCGGTATCGAGGGGCATCGTCCGCTCGCAGGAGCAGGCGAGGATGAGACGGTCGGACACGGGTGAACCTGAGAGGAGACGTGATACGCGGATCCCTTCGCCTGAAGGGTTACAGCCCTTATACTCGAAGCATTCGAAACTACGATCCGACATGCGGGCGCAGGCCGCGACGATCCCGCGACGCTCTCCTGCCGGCCCCGCCCCCACACACGCCATGCGATCGCCAGCCTCTCCCATCCCCGCGCCGCATCCCGGCCTCGTCCTCCCGCCGGGTTTCAGCCACCGCCCCACCGCCCGCGGTGCCCATGCGGAGGCCTGCCGGCTCGCCGCCTCGGGCGAGGCGGAGGCCGCGACCCTCCTGCTCGGCGCGCGTCCCGAGCTCCTCGACCTCGCCGTCGTGCTCGCGCCCGACGAGCCGCTGCGCACGGCGCGGCGCGCCTTCTTCGCCGGCATGGCGGCGCTCGCCGACGCGGTGGGGATCTTCGGGCCGCCGGAGATCCCCGTGCGGATCGTCTGGCCCGGCACCCTGACGTTCAACGGAGCGCGTCTGGGCGGCGGCCAGCTCGGCTGGCCGGACGACTGCGCCGAGGATGCGGTGCCGGACTGGCTCGTCTTCTCCGCCACCCTCATCGCCTCCAAGGCCGCCGCCGGCGATCCCGGCCTGACCCCGGACTCGACCGCCCTGGAGGAGGAGGGCTTCCCGCCGGACCTGCACGGCCCGTTCGCGGAGAGCTTCGCGCGCCACCTCACCAAGACGTTCGAGGTCTGGCGCGAGGACGGCTTCGGGCGCGTCGCGGCCCGCTACGGGGCCCGGCTCTCCGGCGCGGACGCGGCGCTCGACGGCGCGGCCGCGCGGCTGACCTATCCGGACGGGCGGACCGAGCCGGTCGCCCTGGCTGCGGCCCTCGCGACGGCCGCCTGGCGCGACCCCGAGACCGGAGACGTTCGCCTGTGAGCCTGAAGCTTCCCCGGACCCTGCGGCTCGACCCCTCCGACACTTTCGTCTTCGCGCAGGCCGCCGAACCCGGCGAATGGGCGGTGACGGGCTCGTTCCTGTTCCTCGACAGCGACGTGGCCGCGCTCTCCGGCAAGGCCCGGGCCGCCTTCCGGTCCGGCTTCGTCGGCGTCGGCTCGCTGGGCTTCTCCACCCTCGTCGTAGTGAGCGAGGCGAGCGAGGCCGAGCGGGCGGCGGCGGTCGAGGCCCTGGCCGAGCAGATCCACGCGCGTCTCGGCGCGCCGGACCGCGAGGCGGCCCGCGAAGCGGCGCGCGAGGAGATCGACGTGGCCGCCTCGCTGTGCAATCTGCCGGTCGGCAGCGTGGTGGCGATGCACCGGACCGCGGAGGGCGGCGAGATCCGCGAGGAGTTCCGCACCCTTTCCCAGCGCCCGGGCGCGGACCGGCTGCACGGGCGCGCCTTCCACTTCGTCGAGACCGACGAGGACGAATCTTCGGACGCGCCGGAGGAGCAGGCGGACCTCGTCGGCCTGTTGCGCGGAACGCCGACGGGACGCTGAGGATCATGACCGAATTCTGGGTCTCGAGCGGCCATCATCTCACCCAGCGCGATGCGGGCGGCGGTCTCGCGGTGACCGACGAGCTGATCCTCGCCTACCTGGCGCGGCCCGAGCTGGTCCCGCCCGAGGAGGCCTGCGCGGCCGAGCGGGCGCTCTACGCGAGCCTGACGGCCGCGCCGCGCCGCCCGGTCGCCGCGCGCGAGATCGCGGCGCTCGCCGACGCGGACGCCCGGGAGAACTGGGAGGTCATCCTCGCCTTCCGGGACCGCCTGCTGGGCGCGCGCTCGGTCGAGGCCGCCTACCTGTCGCTGGTGCGCGGCAACCTGCAGGGCGTGCCGTCGCTCTTCCTGAACCAGCTCGTCCACCTGATCCTGCGCAACGCGCTGGACGGCTGCGACGACCCCTTCGTGCTCCGGGCGGCCGAGCTGTTCTTCCGGCCCCAGCGGGTGAGCTTCCACGAGGGCCGCGTGCTGCTGGCCGACGCCGAGGTCATCGCCGCGCGCGAGGGGAGCGCGCCGCTCTCGCCCCTCGTGGCGATGCTCGGGCAGGAGGCGGCCACCGAACTCGACGTGCTGACCGAGGCCAACGCCTGGACCTACTGGAGCCGGTCCGACGCCTTCACCATGGCGCTCGACCTCGGCTCCGATCCGCGCAGCCGGGCCGGGCTGGCGCGGGTGATCGAGGTCTTCGTGCAGCACCTGCTGAACGCCGCGGTGCGGGTGAGCCCGCTCGACCGGCTGGAGGATTCCGACTGGCGCTGGTTCGTCGGGCTCGATGCCGAGGGAACCCGCATCGGCAACGCGCTCTGGCGCGGCGAGACGCTCGACGCGGCCGCCCAGGCGCGGATGCTCGTGGCTTTCAGCCTCGTCTTCGACGATCCGGCGCAGGTGGAGCCCGCGGTCGGCGCGCGGCCGGTCTACCTGCTGCTCGCATCGCCTCAGGACAGGACCCTGCAGGTGAAGCCCCACAATCTCATCGTCGGGCTGCCCCTGGCCGCCGGCCGGGAGGCGGGCTGACGGCAAGTCGGCTGACAGTAAGTCGGCTGACGGCAGGTCGGCGCAGGGCACCGCGTCGTCCCGATCCCGGATCGCCTCCCCGTCGCTCCGGGTCTTCCGCAGGTATCCGGGACGTCGGGCCGAGCAATCCCGCATCGGTGATCCCACATCATCCACGCGTCACCATCGAGGTCTCCGCAATGCCCGAGGATCGATTCGAGGTCGGCATCATCGTGGCGCGGCGGCGCCTGAAGGGCCCCTGGGCCGACCACGCCTGGCTGCCGGTGGAGGCCCTGCCGGCGGCGGCGGTCGCCGCGCCCGGCACCAAGCTCTCCGAGACCGAGAACGAGGCGCGGTTCTACGCCGGCTCCTACGAGGTCGCGCTGCACCCGGCCGAGACCGCACATTACCGCGACAACCTCGTCTCCGGTCGGCCGGCCCTGTGGGTGGCCCTCCGCGGCACGGGCGAGGAGGCCTACGCGGTGGCCGGCGTCACGGCCGATCCGTACGAGGGCGAATCGATGGCGGAGGGCATCGGCGAGATCGTCGAGGCGGTGCCGATGCCGCCTGAGGTGCAGGCGAAGCTGCTCGCCTTCTACGAGGCCTTCCACGTCGAGCGCAGGTTCGAGAAGCGCAAGCGCGACCGCGCCGACCCCGAGGCGCTCGCCCACCGCGTTCCCGCCGCGCGCGGGAGATCCGGGAGATCCCAATGAGCGACGGCTTCCTCAGCCGCTGGACGCGCCGGAAGCAGGCGGTCCGCGCCGCCGAGCAGGCGGAGCGCGTTGCCCCCGCCGAGGCCACCGCGAACACCGGCGCAGACGCCAGCGCAGACACCCGCGCGAACCCCGGCGCGAACCCCGGCGCGGGGGAGCCGGCGGCGTCCGAGGACGCGCGGGCCGCCGCAGCCGCGCCCGCGCCGTCCGATCCGCCGGAGAGCGACGCCCCGCTTCCGGAGCTCCCCGACCCCGGCACGCTGACGCGCGACAGCGACCTCGCCCCGTTCCTGCGGGCCGGCGTGCCGACGGTCCTGCGGAACGCCGGCCTCAGGCGAATGTGGTCGATCGATCCGGCCATCCGCGACTTCGTCAGCGAGGCGCGGGAATATGCCTACGACTGGAACAGTCCGGGCGGCGTGCCCGGCCTGGGTCCCCTCCTGCCGAGCGACGACGTCGAGGCGATGCTGCGCAGGATCGTGGGCGTGCGCCCACTGGAAGCCGGGACGCCCGACGGATCCCGGTCCGCGGCCGCGGAGGAAGCCGAAACCCCGGATGCCGCGCCGCCGAATGCGGCGCTCCAGAGCGCCGAGCCTCAGGTGGCCGATGTCCGCGATGCGCCCGTCGCGCCGGACCCGGAACACGCGGCCGGGATCGAGCCCGCCGCCCTGCCGGATCGAGCGCCCGCCCTCGTGGGAGCAGCCCTCGCGCACCCGGCGCGCGAGACCGTGCCCGCGGCCGTGCAGCCCACGCCGGAGACCGCGGCGATGGCGGGACCGCGGCTGCGACGACACGGCGGCGCGAGGCCGGCCTGAGAATATCAAATTCCAGTTGCGAGCGATCGAAATGCTTTTTAAGACCAGTCTAAAGTACCGCTCCTGAGGCGGGCTCGGGGAGGCCGATGGGTTCGGTAGCGTCTGCGTTGGAAGGTCCGGCCGGTGGCGCGTCGGCGACGGCCGAGCGCGTCGATGAGATCGACCTGCTGCGCGCCGAGCACTACGATCTGCTCGCGGTCCTGCTGGGCCGGGCGCCGGCGCAGCCGCTTCTCGACGGGCTCGCCGCGCTTCGTCCGGGGGAGGGTGCGCTCGGTGCCGCCACCGCGGAGCTGCGCCGCGTCGCGGCCGAGACCGATGCCGGGGCCGTCGAGCGCGAGTTCTTCGAGCTCTTCATCGGGGTCGGGCGGGGCGAACTCCTGCCCTACGCCTCCTACTATCTCACCGGCTTTCTCAACGAGCGCCCGCTGGCGCGGGTGCGCGAGGACCTCGCCGCCCTCGGGCTGGCCCGGGTCGAGGGAATGAGCGAGCCCGAGGATCACCTCGCCTTCCTGCTGGAGATCATGGCGGGGCTCGCGGCCGGGCGGTTCGGCGCGGAGGAGGGGGCGCAGCGGCGCTTCTTCGACCGGCATCTGGCGCCCTGGGCACCGCGCCTGTTCGCGGACCTCGAACAGGCCAAGGCCGCCCGCTTCTACCGCGCGGTGGGCGGGCTCGGCCGCGTCTTCCTGGACGTGGAGGCGGAAGCCTTCCGGATGGAGACCTGACGACCGCACCGGGCCCCGGGCCCGGTACGAATGGAATCGCGGCGCGTTGTCCCGATGGGCAAGCGCCACTCTAGGAGATGGATCGATGCGACAGGATCCGAAGACACTCGGTCGTCGCCAGTTCTTCCGGGCGCTGGGCGGCAGCACCGTGGCGGCGGCCGCCGCGGTCGCCTCGCCGATGGGCGCGACGGAGGCGCAGGCCTACGATCCCGGCAACGCCGAGACCAAGGCGCGCTACCGGGAGAGCGACCACGTCAAGGCGTTCTACCGGACCAACGGCTACGAGACGCTCCTGAAGAACCCCGACCCCGCTCCGGGCACGAAGTGAGTCTGCCATGCTGACGAAGCGCAAGAGCGGCGAGACGAGCCGCAGCAAGCACCAGGCGGTCGCGGCGGGCCTCGCCTCCGGCGTGCTCGACCGGCGCAGCTTCCTGCGCCGGTCCGGCCTGACGGCCGGAGCGCTGGCCGCCGCCGGCACGATCCAGCTCGGCGCGGTGCGCCGGGCCGAGGCCGCCGGCTCCTCCGCGGTCGGCCCCGACACGGTGGTCAAGAAGAACATCTGCACCCACTGCTCGGTGGGCTGCACGGTGACGGCCGAGGTCGTGAACGGCGTCTGGGTCGGCCAGGAGCCGTCCTGGGCGAGCCCGATCAACCGCGGCACGCACTGCGCCAAGGGCGCGGCCATCCGCGAACTGGTCTCCTCCGACCGCCGCCTCAAATACCCGATGAAGCTCGAGGGCGGGCAGTGGAAGCGGGTCTCCTGGGACCAGGCGATCGACGAGATCGGGACCAAGCTCCAGGCGATCCGCGAGAAGAACGGCGCCGACTCGGTCTACTGGCTGGGCTCGGCCAAGTTCACCAACGAGGCCGCCTACCTGATGCGCAAGTTCGGCGCCTTCTGGGGCACGAATTCGGTCGATCACCAGGCCCGCATCTGCCACTCGACCACGGTGGCGGGCGTGGCCAACACCTGGGGCTACGGCGCCCAGACGAACTCGTACAACGACATCCGCAACGCCAAGACGATGATCATCCTGGGCGGCAACCCCGCCGAGGCGCACCCGGTCTCGCTGCAGCACGTGCTGTCCGGCAAGGAGATCAACCGCGCCAACATGATCGTCATCGATCCGCGCTTTACCCGGACGGCGGCGCACGCCACCGAGTACGTGCGCATCCGCTCCGGCACCGACATCCCGGTGGTCTGGGGCATCCTCTGGCACATCTTCCAGAACGGCTGGGAGGACAAGGACTTCATCGCCAAGCGCGTCTACGCGATGGACGACGTGCGCAAGGAAGTCGCCAAGTGGACGCCCGACGAGGTCGAGCGCGTCTCGGGCGTGCCGGGCGAGCAGCTGCGGCGCGTGGCGGAGAAGTTCGCCAAGGAGAAGCCCGCCACGCTGATCTGGTGCATGGGCGCGACCCAGCACACGGTCGGCACCGCCAACGTGCGCGCGCTCTGCATCCTGTGCCTGGCCACCGGCAACGTCGGCAAGCCGGGCACGGGCGCCAACATCTTCCGCGGCCACACCAACGTGCAGGGCGCGACCGACCTCGGCCTCGATGTCACGACGCTGCCGCTCTACTACGGCCTCGTCGAGGGCGGCTGGCGGCACTGGGCCCGCGTCTGGGACGTTCCCTACGAGTGGCTGCAGTCGCGCTTCGACGAGGTTCCCGCTGCCGCAGGTCGTAAGGCCCGGACGCGCAAGGAGAACATGGAGGCGCCCGGCATCACCTCCACGCGCTGGTTCGACGCCGTCAACCTCCCCCCGGAGCAGATCGACCAGCGTAGCCCGCTCAAAGCCTTCATGATCTTCGGTCACGGCGGCAACACCGTCACCCGGCTGCCCGAGGCCATCGAGGGCATGAACAAGCTCGAACTGATGGTGGTGGCCGATCCCCATCCGACCACCTTCGCGGCGCTCGACGCCCGGCAGGACAACACCTACCTGCTGCCGATCTGCACCTCGCTGGAGATGGAGGGCTCGCGCACGGCCTCGAACCGCTCGATCCAGTGGGGCGAGCAGATCGTGCAGCCGGCCTTCGAGTCGAAGAACGACTACGAGGTGCTGTACCTGCTGGCGAAGAAGCTCGGCTTCGCCGACACACTGTTCAAGAACATCAAGGTCGAGAACAACATCCCCTCGGCCGAGGATCTCCTGCGTGAGATCAACCGCGGCGGCTGGTCGACGGGCTATTGCGGGCAGAGCCCCGAGCGTCTGAAGGCGCACATGCGCAATCAGCACAAGTTCGACCTCGTGACGCTGCGCGCGCCCAAGGACGATCCGGAGGTCGGCGGCGATTATTACGGCCTGCCGTGGCCGTGCTGGGGCAAGCCGGAGCTGCGCCATCCCGGCTCGGCCATCCTTTACAACACCGAGATGCACGTGAAGGAGGGCGGCGGCACCTTCCGGGCCCGCTTCGGTACCGAGCGCAACGGGGCGACCTTGCTCGCCGAGGACTCGTTCTCGAAGGGCTCGGACCTCACCGACGGCTATCCCGAGCTCACCTTCGGGGTGTTCAAAAAGCTAGGCTGGGACAAGGACCTTACGGCCGACGAGCTCGCCACGATCCTGAAGATCGGCGGCGACAAGCCCGACACCGTGAGCTGGGCGACCGATCTGTCCGGCGGCATCCAGCGCGTCTGCCTGGAGCACGGCGTCTCGCCCTTCGGCAACGGCAAGGCGCGGGCCAATGCCTGGAACCTGCCGGACCCGGTGCCGGTCCACCGCGAGCCGATCTACTCCCCGAGGCCGGATCTCGTGGCCAAGTACCCGACCCGGCCGGACGAGCGGCAGCTGCGCGTGCCCAATATCGGCTTCTCGGTGCAGAAGGCTGCGGTCGATCGGAACGTCGCCAAGGACTTCCCTATCATCCTAACCTCGGGCCGGCTCGTCGAGTACGAGGGCGGCGGCGAGGAGACCCGCTCGAATCCGTGGCTCGCCGAGCTGCAGCAGGACATGTTCGTCGAGATCAACACGGGCGACGCGAGCGAGCGCGGCATCAAGGACGGCCAGTGGGTCTGGGTCTCGGGCCCGGAGAACAGTGCCAGGACCAAGGTGAAGGCACTCGTCACCGACCGCGTCGGCCGGGGTGTCGCCTTCATGCCCTTCCACTTCTCCGGCTGGTACCAGGGCAAGGACATGCGCGACTACTACCCGAAGGGTACCGACCCAGTCGTGCTCGGCGAGAGCGTCAACACCGTGACCACCTACGGCTTCGATCCTGTGACGGGCATGCAGGAAACGAAGTGCACCCTGTGCCAGATCGCAGCGGCCTGAGAGGAGCGACCCGACCATGGCCCGCATGAAGTTCCTCTGCGACGCGGATCGCTGCATCGAGTGCAACGCCTGCGTCACGGCCTGCAAGAACGAGCACGAGGTGCCCTGGGGCATCAACCGGCGCCGCGTCGTCACCCTGAACGACGGCAAGCCCGGCGAGCGCTCTGTCTCGATGGCCTGCATGCACTGCACCGACGCGCCCTGCGCGGCCGTGTGCCCGGTGAACTGCTTCTACACCACGGCCGACGCCGTGGTGCTGCACTCCAAGGATATCTGCATCGGCTGCGGATACTGCTTCTACGCCTGCCCGTTCGGCGCGCCGCAATATCCGCGCGTCGGCAACTTCGGCTCGCGCGGCAAGATGGACAAGTGCACCTACTGCTCCGGCGGCCCCGAGCCCGACTTCTCGACGGCCGAGTACGAGAAGTACGGCTCGAACCGGCTCGCCGAGGGCAAGCTGCCGCTCTGCGCCGAGATGTGCTCGACCAAAGCGCTGCTCGCGGGCGACGGTGCGATGATCGCCGAGATCTACAAGCAGCGGGTGATCAAGCGCGGCTACGGCTCCGGCGCCTGGGGCTGGAAGACGGCCTACCGCGAGACCATCGCGATCTGACGAGACCGGCGCCGCGCAGGCCGCGGCGCTCTTTGACCCTCGACCCGAAAGGTACGCCGATGCGGCGGGCATTGACGCTTCTCAGCACGCTCCTCGTGGCCGGTACGCTCTGGGCCGCCCCGGGCGCGGTGGCGCCGGTCCAGGCGCAGAACCCGATCCAGGCCGACGGCCAGAACCCGATGGGCGCCCGGCCCACCGCCGACTCGGTCAACGAGGAGTTCCTGTTCAAGCAGGCCCCGAAGATCACCGGCCGGATCAGCATTCCCGACCAGAAGGCCGCCAACCTGATCCAACCGCAGGGGCGCGAGTACCAGATGTTCCGTGAGGGCTGGCTGCCCTGGATCGGGGCGCTCGCGATCCTCGGCATGCTTGGGCTCCTCGCCCTATTCTTTCTCTGGCGCGGCCGGATCATCACCGAGCACAGTCAGGAATCGGGCCGGAAGATCCTGCGCTTCAACGCCTTCGAGCGCTTCACGCACTGGATGACGGCCGTGTGCTTCATCATCCTGTCCCTGTCGGGGCTGAACTACATCTTCGGTAAGCGCCTTTTGATGCCGCTGATCGGCCCCGACGCGTTCGGGGCGCTGGCGCAATGGGCCAAGTACAGCCACGTCTATCTGGCATGGCCCTTCATGTTCGGCGTGGCGATGATGTTCGTGGTCTGGATCCGCGACAACATACCCAACCGGATCGACTGGGAATGGATCAAGGCCGGCGGCGGCATCATCGGCAGCGGACACCCGCACGCGCACCGCTTCAACGCCGGCCAGAAGGGTGTGTTCTGGATGGTCGCGGGCTTCGGCGCGGCCATGAGCGTCACCGGCCTGATGATGCTGTTCCCCTTCGCGCTCGTCGACATCAACGGGATGCAGGTGATGCAGGTGATCCACTCGCTGATCGGCATCGCGTTCATCGCCGGCATCCTGGCCCACATCTACATCGGCACGCTCGGGATGAAGGGCGCCTACGACGCGATGGGCAGCGGCGAGGTCGATCTCGCCTGGGCACGCGCGCACCACGACCTCTGGGTCGAGCAGGAGCAGGCGCGCACGGCGAGCGGCCCGCAGCTCCGCGGCCGGCCCGCGCCGGCCGAGTGATCGCCGCGCGCCGCACCGCAACCTGGGGCCCTCGCCCCGACCAGGATCTGCAACGATGAAAGCCTTTATCGCCGCCGTGGTCGCCGCGATCCTGTTGGGGGTCGCGGCCATGCTGGCGCTCACCAGCAACCAGAAATTCGCCTACCAGGCCTTTGCGACCTCCGGCGCGCGGGTCTCCGAGCCGGGCACCAACCTCGTCGGACCCCGCTGGAACGGTGACCCGGCCCCGGACGAGTTCGCCGGCGAGCCCCACGGCAAGGCCGAGGGCGCCGCGTCCCATCCGAAGCGGTCCTGACGTCCGCGCGTCTCCGCCAGCCGGGGTTGGCCGGGACCGATACCTCATAGGAGAGCCCGTCCGATGAAGACGCCCGTGACCGAATTGCTGCTGGCCGCGAGCCTCGCGAGCACGCTCCTGGCTGGCGCCGCCATCGCGCAGGACAGTGGAGCTGTGCCGGCCGCGACCGCTCCGGCCGCGCCCGGCCGCCCGGCCGACCTCTGCCAGGAACTGCTCGCCTTCGTGAAGCAGCCCGAGCCGGCCAAGCAGGCGGCCGCGACCCCGCCCCAGCAGGCGACGGCGGTCTCGAACCCCTCCGGCCAGAGCCAGGGCACGCCGTCGGCAGCCGGCGGCGCCGTGCAGCAGAACTCGGGGCTCAGCGGCCCGACCAAGAACGAGGCGCCGGCACCGGCGACGACCGATCGCAAGGCCGCGCTGGCGCAAGCCAACGCGGCCGCCAAGAACCCGCCGGCTCCGGGCGCCGCGGCACCGACCCCGCAGGCGCAGGCGGCGACGGTGGCGCGGATCGAGGCCGCGGCGGCGGCCGGGGACCAACCGGGATGCCGGGCGGCCGCGCGGGAGATGCGCGTGGGCGGCGTCGTGCTCCCGCCGCCGCTCCTGGCGCTGGCGGCGCTCGACCCGAAGTTCTTCGCCCGATAACGGGTGCCCATCCGGACCGGACGGTCGGGCGATGCCCGGGCGGAACCGGGCTTGCGGGGCGGAACGGGCCGGGGGGGGTGGCGTCAGTTGACCCCTCGGCCTCGACCAGCGCCGACGCGGCGCGCGATCACGCGCCCGACTTCCAGCAGGAACATGTCGACGAGGAGCCGGAGCGATGCGCTGCCGTCCTCCTCGACCGCCTCGCGGGCGGCGAGCGCGTGGCGGGCCGCCCGCTCAAGCGGCGAAAGGGCGGCGCCTTCCGGGGCTTCGAAACGGTCCGGCGCATGTCGGGCCGTGATATCGATCAGAACGCCGTGGCCGTGGGCCGGGACGCCGGGTTGGGCCCCGTAGATCCGGCCGTGACTCAGGAGCCAGCGGACGCCATCGGGCGTCCGCACGCGGTACTCCAAGCTGACTGGGCCGCTCTGATGGGCGTTCCGGCCGAGCGCCGCCCGCACGGCCGCGCGGTCGGCGTCGAGGACGTGGCGAACCAGCGCGTCCGCCGGCAGGTCGATGTCGGCGAGATCCTGGGCGCCCGCCAGGAGTTCGGCGGCGTCTCGATCAAGGACGTGACGGTCGCCGCCCCGCCACATCCAGGTCCCGACGAGACCGGCACTGCCGGCTCGAAGCGCCAGCGCCCCGAGCGTTCCGGCGGCATGATCCTGCATCTGCACGCTCCCCCCGACGCAAGACCGGACTACGCCAGCGCGATGCCGATCAACTTGCCGTCATATCCCGAATTTCACGCGCCATCGCGAAGCGGTCTGCGTATTAGATCCGTCTTGTCCGACCAGGTCGTCCACGCGATGTCTCGCCGGACCGGGCTTAGCCGACGCAGAACGTAGCGAGGGTTGCACGTGATCGAGACAGATGACCCGCGCTCGTCCGACACCTCCACCGCGTCTAGGTTCCGCGACGGACGGGACGGCTGTCCCCCGATGCCGGCTGCGGCGCAGCGCACGCTGGACGATGTGGCCGAGGCCCTCGGGCTTGCGACCGACCTCCTCGGCCGGATCGATCAGCGCGGGCCGGACCGGGATGTCGCGGCAGCGAGCCTGATGGAGGCCTCCGCCCTTCTGCAGGCCTTCATCCGGATCGAGGATCCGGAAACGCGCCAGCGCTGCCTGGCCTTCGTGCAGGCCGCATCCGCGCAGGTGCGGGGCCGCGGCTGAGACGACGCCCGGAACGCGGGTCATCGTGCGGGATGCCAGCGGTAACGCGGCGCGGCCGTCCGGTCCGCGGGCTCGCGGCGCGCGGGCCGGAGGTAGACCAGCAGTGCCGTGCCGGCAGTGAGCGCACTCGCGCCCACAGGAGCCGCCGCGACGGCCAGGACGGGTCCGCACGGCCCCCAGAGGGCCGCGGTGGTCAGGAGGCCGCCGACCCAGGCGGTGAACGCGTAGAGCAGCACCATCGAAGCCTCTCACGCAAGCATCTTGAGTTGCATGAGAACAATGGCGCGGCCCGCCCGAAGAGAAGCGGCGTTTCTGGAAATCTGTTTCCCGCTCGCGCTCTACGGCCTCGTCCAGGTCGCTCCGGGCCAGGATCGGCGATGGATCGGCCGCGGTCCGAACGGCTGTTCTGAAGTCGGGCGGCGGGAACGGACCGCATACCACAAAGCTTTGCGGAAAACATTGAGCAACGTACGCCCAGGTTGGCTGGCATACTCAATACTTCGTAGTCAGACCTCCGCGTTTACCAAGTTTTCGCCGAGATCAGCTTCGCATGTCGATTTCAACTTGAACGCGAGGCCGGCCTGTCTACCTCTGGTTGCGGGATGCCGTAAGGCGGGACACGTCCGCCCGGCCGAGGCACGGGAGTGAGCCGGCGAACGATGCCACATCCTCAGGTTCTGCGAGACCTCGCCCTCTTCGTCGAGGTCGCAAAACGGCTCAGCTTCAGCCAGGCCGCCGCCGCGCTGGACATGCCGGTCTCGTCGCTCTCGCGCCGCATCACCCAGTTCGAGGCCGCGATCGGCCTGCGGCTCCTCGACCGGACCACGCGCAAGATCGCACTGACGGCCTATGGCGAGGCCTATCTTGCCCAGGCGACGCAGGTGGTCGAGGAGGCCCAGCGCAGCTTCGACGAACTCGTCGCCCAGGCCAGGGGTCCGAGCGGGCTCCTCAAGGTGGCCGTCCCGACGGATCACTGGGTGGTGCGGCACCTGTCCGAGATCGTCTCCGCCTTCGCCCGCCAGCACGAGCACATCCACGTTCACCTCGACCTGCGCGCGAGCCAGGTGGATCTCGTCCAGGAGAATTACGACCTTGCGATCGTCGGCGAGACGCCGCGCGAGGCCTCCCTCATCGTGCGCAAGATCAGCGTCATCGAGAACGGATTGTTCGCCGCGCCATCCTATCTGGCGGCACACGGGCGTCCCACGCATCCGAGCGAGCTGTCCGGCCACGAGGTCCTGCTGTCGACCGCGGCCGAGGCCGCGACATGGCAGTTCCAGCGCGGCGGCGAGACCGTTTCGGCGACGGTTCGCGGGCGCCTCTCCTGCAACAGCCTCAGCTTCGCCCGGCGTCTCGCGATCACGGGGCGCGGCATCGCTGCGGTGAGCGTGGTCAACGTCGAGCGCGACCTCGACAAGGGGCGCCTGGAGCCCGTCCTGGCGGATTGGGCGATCCCGCCGACTAGCATCTACGCGGTGACGACGTCGCGCCTCATACCGGCCAAGGTGCGGCACTTCATCGATTTCCTGGCGCTGCACCTGGGCCGGACCTTCTCGGAGGTGCCCCGCCTCGCGGACAGGATCGCGCACGGGGGGAACGATGCCGCAATCGGCGAGCCGGGGCCGGTCGCCGAGGCGTGCTGGCGTCCGTCCGATCGACCCTATCGGCTGCACCGCGCCGCCGCGTGGGCGCCCCCTTCCGGGAACGATTGACCGCGCCGCCGGCCGCGCGGCCGGACCCGGCACGCGGCGTCAGGTCGCCCGCAGGGCCGCCTTCACCTTGGCGGGCGTGAACGGGACCGAGCGCAGGCGGGCCCCCGTCGCGTCGAAGATCGCGTTCGAGATCGCCGCAGGCACGATGGCCGCGGAGGGCTCCCCCGCGCCCCAGGGCTTCTCGGTCGGCCGGTCGATCAGGGCCGTCACCACCTCGGGCACGTCCGGGAAGGTGATGATTGGGTAGCTCGCCCAGTCGAGGCTCGTCACGCCACCCCGGTCGAAGGTCACCTCCTCCATGAGCACCCGGCTGACTGTCTGGATGACGTTGCCGTCGAGCTGGTTGCGCACGCCGTCCGGGTTGATGATCTGCCCGCAATCCTGTGCCACGAAGAAGCGCGGCACCCGGATGCGCCCGGTCCTACGATCGACCTCAACCTCGGCCACCCCCGCCACGTAGGTGCGGTTCAGTTCGTACTTCACGTAGGACAGGCCGCGCCCGCGCAGCACGTCCCCGGACATGTCCGCCGCCGGCGAGGGGCGGGCCTGCCACCCGGCGATCTCGGCGACGCGCTCCAGCACCGCGATCCCGCGCGGGTCTTTCAACGCGCGCAGCCGGTATTCCAGCGGGTCCGCGCCCGCCGCCGCCGCGCACTCGTCGAGGAAGGCCTCGTTGGCGTAGGTGTTCTGCATCCGCCCCGGGGTCCGGATCCAGGAAGGCCGGAACGGCGTCGAGGCGAGGCGGTGGCAGACGGTCCGCACGTTCGGAAAGGCGTAGGGGAGCGCCGAGTTCTGGATGACGTTGCCCGGCGCCATCGCGGTCTCGTGCGGCAGGCCGGCGAGGTCGGCGGCCACGAGCGGCACGTTGCCGGCCGCGCCCTCCGGCACGTGGAACTGCGAGGACCACGCGGCGACGTTGCCGTCCGCGTCGAGTCCGGCCTTCAGGTCGATCAGAGTCGGCGGACCCTTCGGGTCCCAGCCGTGCTCGTCGGCCCGCGACCACTGCACCCGCACCGGGCGGCCGACCGCGCGGGCGAGCAGCGCCGCGTCCCCGGCCGCGTCCTCGTGCCCGTTGCGGCCGTAGCAGCCCGAGCCCTCGACGTAGATGCAACGCACCGCCTCCGGCGCGAGCCCGGTCATCGCCGCGAGCTGCTTGCGCAGCGCGTGCGTCATCTGCGAGGCGGTCCAGCAGGTGAGCAGCCCGTCCTTCAGCTCCGCGACGGCGCAGGAGGGGCCGATCGAGCCGTGGGTGTGGATGGCGAAGTCGTAGGACGCCTCCAGCGTTCGGGCGGCCCGGCCGAGCGCCGCCTCGGCATCGCCCGTGCTGCTGGTGAGGTCGTCCTTCGTCACCTTCGTGGCGCGCACGTGCTGCCACAGCTTGTCCTGCTCCGGGAGCCCCTCCCACTTCGACCACGTCGCCCCGAGCTGGCCGGCCGCCTTCACGGCCGCCCACTCCTTCTCGGCGACGACGGCCAGGAAGTTGCCCTGGCGGACCACCTTGAGGACGCCCGGGATGCCCGCGACCGAGCCCTCGTCCACGCTCTCCAGGCTCGCGCCGATCGCGGGCGGTCGCACCACGCGGGCGTGCACCATGCCGGGCACGCGGACGTCCTGCATGTAGGTGAAGCGCCCCATGACTTTCTGGGGGATGTCGATCCGGGCGACGGACTTGCCCACGAGGGCGAAGCGGGCCGGGTCCTTCGTGTTGACCGCGGGATCGACCTTCAGGTCGAGGCGCCCGTCCGTCACCAGCTCGGCGTAGGCGAGCCCCGGCCCGCCGGCCTTCGGCCGCACGGCGCCGTCCCGGGTCTCGAGGGCGTCGACCGGCACGCCGAGGCGCTCGCTCGCGCGTTGAACGAGGCGGGCGCGGGCGGTCGCCGCCGCATGCCGGATCTCGACGCCGCCCTTCTGGATCGAGAGGCTGCCGTAGGTCGGGCCCTGGTCGGGGGTCAGCGCCGTATCGCCCTGAACCACGGCGACACGGTCGAGGGGAAGGTCGAGCTCCTCGGCCGCGATCTGGGCCATGGCGGTCTCGATGCCCGTGCCGAGATCGACCTTGCCGGAGAAGATCGTGGCGCGGCCGTCGGCGCCGAGCGCCAGGAAGCTGTCGACCTGATCGGGCGCGACCGCCTTCGTGAAGCCGTCGGTCGCCACCGGCGCGAAGGTCTGCGCCAGCGCGTTACGGCCGGCCATCGAGAAGCCGACCACGAGCGCGCCGCCCTGGAGTAGCAGGCTGCGCCGCGAGAGTGCGGGAGCGTTCATCCGGTCCTCCTCAGAGCGTGCCGGCGGCGCGCTGAACGGCGCGCACGATCCGCAGATGGGTGCCGCAGCGGCAGAGGTTCTGCGCCAGCGCCTGCCGGATCGCGGCCTCGTCGGGCTTCGGCGTCTCGTTGAGGAGGGCCGCCGACTGCATGATCATGCCGTTGATGCAGTAGCCGCACTGCGCGGCCTGCTCCGCAATGAAGGCCGCCTGGACGGGATGCGGCATCTCCGGCGTGCCGAGGCCTTCCAGCGTGACGATCTTCGCCCCCGGCTTCAGGCCCGAGACGGGCGTGATGCAGGAGCGCACCGCCTGCCCGTCCACATGCACCGTGCAGGAGCCGCACTGCCCGAGGCCGCAGCCGAAGCGGGGGCCGTGCAGGCCGAGGTCGTCGCGCAGCACGTAGAGGAGCGGCGTGTCGGGATCATCGACGCTCACGCGCGCGGCGCGCCCGTTCACGTCCAGCGACATCTGCTGCGCCATGGGGCGTCTCCCTGGAACTATTTTGCTCTGCTCGGCCTATACCCGGCGCAGATCCGGGGCAACGCGACCGCGTGATAGGTGCCGTGACGCCGCGCGCCGCCCGCCATCCGCAGGGAGGATCCATGCCCGCGCCCCGTCGCAGCCCCCTCGCGCTCATCCTCGTCCTGGCCGCATCGCCGGTCTGGGCCGCCGAGTCCCCGGCTCCGGACTGGCCCGAGCCGGCGCGCGCGGCGGCCGAGGCGATCGCCGAGCGCTACGGTCCGCCCCAGGAGCGGACCGCGACCCTGCTGATCTGGCACCGCAACGGGCCGTGGATCCGGACCGTGGTGCACAAGGTCGGGGCCGAGCACGACTTCCCGGCCAAGCACAGCGACGTTCTGGAGCAGAGCCTTCCCTACAAGGTGCCGCTCAACCTCTTCAGCGCGGTCGCGACCTTCAACGGGAGCGTGATCCCGGACCGGACGCGGGGCACGCTGACGGCCTACGGTGCCAGCGAGGCCGGGAACGTGATGAGCCTCAACCTCGCCCGCGCCGTGGCCCGGGGCGAGCTGAGCCCGGAGCAGGCGCGCGAGAAGCAGGTCGCGGCGGCGCGGGCGCTCGCGGAGGGTGTTGTCCCGGAGGAGGCGGCCGAGCTGACGCTCGAGCAGCAGCAGGAAGGGGACGTCGCCGATCCCGATACGGCGATGCTCCTGCCGCCCGCTTCCCAGCAATGATGCCCGGTCGCGGCGCCCTCGGCGCGGCCGATCGCGTCCGCGTGGCCGAAACGCGGCCAAGCGGCCGATGCGGGCGTGGCTTCCCAGATCTGCCGACACACCGGCGGTCCCCTTCAGGCGGTGGACGGTGCGTGATAATGAACCCGATCATTTTTGCTCGCGCGCGGAGGCGGTACCCGGCCGGTCACCGCGTCGGCCGCAGCACGCAACGACCGATCCCGCCCCGGACCGCCCAAGCGTGACCGGGCAAGGGTCCCGGAGGAGCCCGAGTGTCTGACGTCGTAGAGGAACTGAACGCGAGACTGGACGCGCTCGACGGGTGGCGCTTCAGCGTGGCGCCGATGATGGACTGGACGGACCGGCACTGCCGGGCCTTCCACCGCACGCTCAGCCGCCGCGCCCGCCTCTACACCGAGATGGTGACCACCGGCGCCGTCCTGCACGGGCCGCGCGAGCGGCTGCTCGGCTTCTCGGAGATGGAGCACCCGGTCGCGCTGCAGCTCGGCGGCTCCGACCGGGGCGAGCTGGCGGCGGCGGCGCGGATCGCCGCGGATCTCGGCTACGACGAGGTGAACCTCAATGTCGGCTGCCCGTCCGACCGGGTCCAGGAGGGGCGCTTCGGCGCCTGCCTGATGCGCGAGCCGGCGCTCGTCGCCGATTGCGTCGCCGCCATGCGGGCGGCCGTGCGGGTGCCGGTGACGGTGAAATGCCGCATCGGCGTCGATGACCAGGATCCCGAGATCGCCCTGGACGCGCTCGCGGATGCCGTCGTAGCGGCGGGCGTGGACGGGCTCGTGGTGCATGCCCGCAAGGCTTGGCTTCAAGGACTCTCCCCGAAGGAGAACCGGGATGTGCCCCCCCTTGATTACGGCCGCGTCGCCCGCCTCAAGCGGGCCCATCCCAACCTCCCGGTCGCGCTCAACGGCGGAATCGCCGGGCTGCCGACGGCGCGGGCGCTGCTCGCCGAGGTCGATGGAGTGATGGTCGGCCGGGCCGCCTACACGGAGCCGGCGCTCCTCCTCGCGGTCGATCCGGAGATCTTCGGCGAGCCGGCGGCACACCCCGACGCCTTCGCGGCCGTGGAGGCCTTCGAGCCCTACATCGCCGGGGTGCTGGCGCGCGGTGACAGGCTGCACGCGGTGACGCGGCACATGCTCGGGCTGTTCAACGGGCGCCCCGGGGCGCGCGCCTACCGACGCCACCTCTCGACCGCCGGGATGCGGCCGGAGGCCGACCTCGGCACGCTCCGTGAGGCGGTCGCACAGGTCGCCCGCGCCGAGGAGCGGCGCGCGGCCTAGAGCGCTCTTGCGCCGAAGCGGACGCCGGTTCGGCGCAAGAGCGCGCGTTGATACAAGAGGTCAGAGCCGTTCCCGATTGCGACGCGATCGGGAACGGCTCTAGCGCTCGGCCTCGGGCGGCGGCAGCGCCGCCCAGGCCGGATCGGGCTTGGCGACCGCGGTCTCGTGGTCGTCCTGCCAGCCCTCGACGCCCTCGGGAAACCAGTAGACCCGGCTGTACCCGGCCAGGACGAGACGGCGGCCGGCGTTCCAGCTGCCCCAGCATTCGGGACGGCAGAAGGTGACGACGGGCCTGGTGCGGTCGCCGCCGGTCAGCTCCGCCACGCGCCGCAGGAACACGGCCTCGCGCTCCGGGCTGAGCGGCGCGACGCCGGCGCCCGGCATCCAGACGGCGCCCGGAAGCGAGCGGTGGGTCGGCAACCAGGGCCGGTCGGGGGGGAAGTTTGCGGGCTTGCGGTCGGCCAGCACGACGTCGAGGAGCACCGGCTTGTCCGGCAGCAGCGCGGCAAGCCGCCCGGCGTCGAGGACCGTGGCGCCGGTCAGCGTGGCGGGGGTGTAGCCGCGCTGCGGCCCGGTCCAGAGGCCGTCCGGTTCCGGGACGCCGACCGGCGAATCCGCGGGCCCGGCCGCCGCCAGCAGGACCAGAGCGGCAAGGGCCGCCGCGCCTCTGTGCGGGAGCCGCACCGCCTAATTGCTCGCGCTCGGCACGGTGAAGCTGTGCTCCCAGCGCCCGCCCTGATTGTCGGTGGCCGTCACCTTGACCGGGCCCGCCGGCAGGAAGGCGAAGTTGATCACCGGGTTCGAGGCGATCGAGATATCGCCGTCCATTACGAACACGTTGCGGTTGCCGGTATCGACCGTGACCGTGTTGATGTAACGCGCAGGTGTATAGTCGCGGGTGACCTGGTTCATCTGCATCCCGGAGAAGTTCGGGTGGCGGATCATCAGGGTCGCCTCGACGGGCTTGCCAGCCTGCGCCTCGCCCGCAAACTTCATCCGCATCTCGCCCATGCCCTTCATGGCCTCCTCGTCGCTCATCCCCATCGGGGCCGAGCAGCCGCCGGAGGCCTTGACGAACTTCGTGGCCTCGTAGAGCGCGCCGTCCTTCGTCTCGGCGACCGCGTGGATGTTGGTGTAGTTGTTCACCCGCACCCGCAGGCGCAATTCACTCGGGTCGGCGGCCGGACCGAAGCGGAAATGGGCGGCGTAGGGCGAGGGGTTGTCGTCGATCACGAGGTGGACCGCCTGCACCCGGTCCTTCTCGGGCATGGTCAGGGTGATCGGCACGAGCGCGGCGTCCTCCGCGCGCTTCGGGGCCTCGACTTTCACGAGGGTCTCGGTCGGCTGGATCGTCCGGTCCTTGAAGATCGAGGCGGCGACGTCACGCCAGCGCGCCTCGCGCTCGGCATCGCTGTCGGAGGAGCCGGCGGCGTGGGCCACGCCGGAGGCGGCGAGCGCCACACTGACGGCGAGGGGGGCGAGCTTCGTTGCGAGCGTCATGGCGTTCCTCCTGAGTAGACTTATGTAAGCTCTCTTCCGGCTATTCCCACTCCAGTTCCTTGTAGGCGACGGTCACGTTTCGGGCATTGTAGTCGTCGAACAGGTCCCACTTGGCCCTCTCCGACTGCGCCACGGTGCCGACGGCCTTCTCGATCGGGACGTCGGCGGCGATCGCCCGGCGGGTCTCGTCGCGCAACGTGCCGAGGTAGCGGGCGAGATCGGCCAGCGCCGGTGCGAGATCGACGCTGACGGGGCCGTGACCGGGCACGGCGCGCGCTGCCCCGAACCCCTTCAGCCGGTCGATCTCCTTCAGCCAGCCGTTGAGGCTGCCGTCGAGGGAGGGGATGCGCCCGACCGAGAGCAGGTCCCCGGTGAAGAGGAGACCGCTGCCGCTGTCGATCATCGAGAGGTCCGTCGGCGTATGCGCGCTCGGATGGGCGGTGAAGCGCAGGGTGCGGTCGCCGAGGTCGATCACCGCGCCCTCCGTCACGCCCTGCGTCGGGTAGACGACGGAGCCGGCCTTGTCGGCTCCGAGCACGTCCGCCAAGCGCTTGCGGTAATACTCGCCCCGCGCCTCCAGCGCCGCCCCGAGGGCGTGGTGACCGATGAAGGTCGGCCCATCCTCCGCGAAGGCCGCCGCGCCGAAGCAGTGGTCCGGGTGGACGTGGCTCATCACCACGTGGCGGATCGGCTTGTCCGTGCGCTTGCGGATCTCGCTGCGCAGCCACTGACCGTCCGCGAGGCTGCCGCCCGATTCCGTCACCAGCACGCCGTCGCGGCCGACGATGAAGCCCGTGTTGGCGATGGCGTCGGCGTTGTCGGGAGAGGCCTCAGCGTTCGGCCCGCGTCGCACGAAGACGCCCGGGCCGACCTCCTCCAGCGCAAGGGCCTCGGCGCGCGGCCGACCCGGCAGGCAACAGAGGCAGAATCCGCCGAAGGCAGTCAGAAGGGCCCGGCGACGCGAGAGCGCGGCACGCGCCTCGAGCCCCGGGGCGGCGGCATCGCCCGCGCGCATGCGTGACCTCCCTGATCGTTGCCGACCATTGAGCCGCAAGCCCCCGCGGCGTCAAGCGACGGGCCGCGAGGCGCGCCGAGCGCTCGACGAGGCGATCGGCGCGCGAACCGGCCGGTCCGAACGCCGTTCGAAACGCACCGGGCCCGGCCCAAACCACGCCAGCCTTGAAACCCCTGATTACAAAGCAAAAAACCACAACTCTTAGTTGATAATATTTCACAGACTCTGGAATTTACCCGGCTTTAGTGCACGCCAGGAGATTAATTCGAAATAGGCACTGTGCCCGCCATCGAGGACGACGATGCGATTCCTGGACGACCGATCCTTCCTCTTCAAGCTTGCGATGCCATTCGTGCTGGTCGTGCTGGTCGGAGCTGGCCTGATTCTGTACGCCCAGGACGTGATGCAGCGCATCTCCGTTCGCAGCGCCGGGCTGATCGACGTTCAGGTCGCCCGGCAGGAAAGCCTCGCCCGCATCCGGTTCGGCCTCGCGGAGGCTGCGGCGATGGACCGCAACATGCTGCTCGAGCCGGATCCGCAGAAGAAGGTGCGGTTCAAGGCTCCGCAGGACGCGGCGATGCAGGCGGCGAACGGCGCGGTCGAGAAGCTGCTCGCGATGTCGGAGACGCCCGAACGCCGCACGATGAATCTGTCGATGCAGCGCGACATCGAGGCCTTCTTCTCGGTCCTGCGCCGGACGACGGCCCTCGGCCTCGAGGGTCGCCGCGACGAGGCGTTCCAGATCGCGCGCGACGTCGGCATGGTGAACCGCCACAAGCTCAACGCCTGGCTCGAGGAACGCGAGGCCCGTGTCGCGACGGAGCTTCAGGCGGCCAAGCTGATGACCGCCGAAGAGGTGACGGACGCGACGCGCACGTTGGTCGCGACCGGGCTCGCGGGGCTCGCGCTCATCCTCGCCCTCGCGGCGGCGATCGTGGTTGTGTCGATCGCCCGGCCGCTCGCCCGGCTCGTCGCGGTGCTGCGGCGCATGGCGGCGGGCGAGATCGACGCGGAGATCCGCGAGGCCGCGCGCGGCGACGAGATCGGCGCCGTGGGCAGGGCGGTCGAGGGCATCAAGGCGATGGTGGCGCGCAAGGCCGCCGAGCAGGCCGAGATCGCGCGTGTCGCCGACGCGGCCGCCGCGGCCGAGCGGCGGCGCACGATGATCGATCTGGCCGACAGTTTCGAGCACGCGGTCGGCGGCATCGTCGGCTCCGTTTCCGCCTCGGCCACCGAGTTGCAGGCCACCGCCCAGCAGATGACGTCGACGGCGAACGAGACGGCGGGCCGCTCGAGCACGGTCGCGGCCGCCGCCGGCCAGGCGGCCTCGAACGTGCGGACCGTCGCGGCCGCGTCGGAGGAACTGGGCTCCTCGGTGCGGGAGATCGGCCGGCAGGTCGCGGGCTCGGCCGGGCTCGCCCGCTCGGCGGTCGGCGAGGCGGAGGAGACCGCCGATCTGGTGAACACGCTGAGCCGCGCGGCCGCGCGCATCGGTGACGTGGTCGGGCTGATCTCGACCATCGCGGGCCAGACCAACCTGCTCGCGCTCAACGCCACGATCGAGGCGGCGCGCGCTGGCGAGGCCGGCCGCGGCTTCGCGGTGGTGGCCAGCGAGGTCAAGGAGCTGGCCTCCCAGACCGCCCGGGCGACCGACGAGATCGCGGCGCAGATCCAGCAGATCCAGGGCTCCACGCACGGGGCCGTGCGGGCGATCGAGGGCATCACGGATCGGATCCGCGAGATCGACGCGGTGGCGGCCCAGATCGCGGCGGCCGTCGAGGAGCAGGGCGCCGCGACCCAGGAGATCGTCCGCAACGTCGCCCACGCCTCGGCGGGGACCGGCGAGGTCACGGCGAACATCGCGGGGGTCGCGGGCGCGGTCGAGGAGACCGGTGCGGCGGCCGCCCAGGTGCTAGCGTCCGCCTCCGAGCTGTCGCGTCAGTCCGAGCATCTCGGCGCCGAGGTGCACCGCTTCCTCGCGACGGTGCGGGCGGCCTAAGCCGGCCTGACCGGGGGCCCGGGACGCCCTCGCCTCCCGGCGCGGGTGGAGGCCGGCCTCAGGCTGGTTGGTCCGGGCCCGGTCCGGCGGTCTCGGCCGCGACGAAGCGGGCGTGACCCTCCGCGCGCAGGCGGCAGGCCGGGCAGGTGCCGCAGCCGTAGCCCCAGGCGTGCCGGGCGCCGCGCTCCCCGAGATAGCAGGTGTGGCTCTCCTCCACGATCAGCTCGACGAGCCCGCGCCCGCCGAGGTTCTGCGCGAGCGACCAGGTCCGCGCCTTGTCGATCCACATCAGGGGCGTGTGCAGCACGAAGCGGCGGTCCATGCCGAGGTTGAGCGCCACCTGCATGGCCTTGATCGCGTCGTCGCGGCAGTCGGGATAGCCCGAGAAATCCGTCTCGCACATGCCGCCGACGATATGGCGGATGCCGCGCCGGTAGGCGAGCGTCGCCGCGAAGGTGAGGAAGACGAGGTTGCGGCCCGGCACGAAGGTGTTGGGCAGGCCCGAGGCCGCGTAGCCGATCTCGGCCTCGCGGGTCAGCGCCGTCTCGGAGACCTGGCCGAGCGCGTCGAGGGCGAGCGTGTGGTCCTCGCCCAGGCGGCGGGCCCAGGCCGGCACGAGGTGGGCGAGGCCGGCGCGCAGGCGGGCGCGGGCGTCGAGCTCGATCCGGTGGCGCTGGCCGTAATCGAAGCCCAGCGTCTCGACGCGGGCGAAGCGGTCGAGCGCCCAGGCGAGACAGGTGGCCGAGTCCTGTCCGCCCGAGAACAGCACCAGCGCCCGGTCGCCGCCGCTCTCGTTCCCGCGTCCTCGGCCGCCCTCACTCACCCGCATACTCCGCCCAGGACAACGGGGTCTCGTAGACCCGCACCGCCGCCAGGCCCGGCAGGCCCGCCTTCGCCCGATGCCAGATCCAGGCCGCGATGTGCTCGGCGGTCGGGTTCTCCAGCCCCTCGATGTCGTTGAGGGTGTGGTGGTCGAGGCGCTCCAGCAGGGGCCGGAAGATCTCCTCGATGTCGTAGAAGTCGATCACCCAGCCGGTCCGGGGATCGATGTCGCCCGCCACCGTCAGCTCGACCCGGTAGGAATGGCCGTGCATCCGGTGGCAGCGATGCGTCGCGGGCACGTTCGGCAGGCGGTGGGCCGCCTCGAAGGTGAAGGCCTGGGTGATCTTCATGGGGTTCGTCTTCGTCAGCGATGCCGGTTCGGGGCCGGCCTCCGGTCGGCCCCCATAGCGCGTTCAAGCCCTTCCGGGCAAAGCACGTTTCAGGACGCTGCCCTGCCCGAGACGCCGGCCTGCGCGAAGGTCGCCATGTCGCGGTGGCAGGCGAGCGCCCCCTTCAGGAGGCCGATCGCCAGGGCGGCGCCCGAGCCCTCGCCGAGGCGCATGCCGAGCGCGAGGAGCGGTTTCAGGCCGAGCCGCTCCAGCACCTCCGCGTGCGCGCCCTCCGCCGAGACGTGGCCCGCGAGGCAGTGGTCGAGGGCGCTCGGGTCGAGGGCATGCAGCACGGCCGCCGCCGCGGTCGAGACGTAGCCGTCGATCACCACCGGGACCCGCTGCATGCGCGCGGCCAGGATCGCGCCCGCCATCGCGGCGACCTCGCGCCCGCCGAGCCGGCGCAGGACCTCGAGCGGGTCGTCGAGATGCCCGGCATGGTGGGCGAGCGCCGCCTCGACCGCCGCGACCTTGCGGGCGTAGCCCCCCTCGTCGACTCCCGTGCCGCGCCCGACCCAGTGCGCGGGCTCTCCACCGAACAGGGCGGCGTAGATCGCCGCCGCGATGGTGGTGTTGCCGATGCCCATCTCGCCGACCCCGAGGCAGTCGGTCCCGGCCGCGATCGATTCCATGCCGAACGCCATGGTGGCGACGCAGCCGCGCTCGTCCAGCGCCGGGCCCTCGCAGATGTCGCCGGTCGGCACGTCGAGGGCGAGGTCGAAGACCTTGAAGCCGAGGCCGTAGGTCGCGCAGATCTGGTTGATCGCCGCTCCCCCGGCAGCGAAGTTGTCGAGCATCTGCCGGTTGACCGCGTCAGGAAAGGCCGAGACGCCCCGCCGCGTCACGCCGTGGCTCGCCGCGAACACGCAGACGAGCGGCCGGTCGAGGGAGGGCGGCGCCTTGCCCTGCCAGGCGGCGAGCCAGGCGACCAGATCCTCCAGCCGTCCGAGTGCGCCCGCGGGCTTCGTCAACTCGGCGTCGCGCGCCGCGACCGCGCCTGCGGCCTCCGCGTCGGCCTCGGGCATCGCGGCGACGAGGCGGCGGATGTCGTCGAAGGGGCTCTCGGTCATCTGTGCAATCCTGTGGGCGGCCCGCGCGGGGGCTGCGGCGGCGCCCGGTCCGCACGCTATAGTGCCGCCGGGGCAGGGGGTGAAGGCGCCGGCAGCGGTGGGGCCGGCTGACGGCACTCTGGCGAAGGGACGCGGGCTATGAACGGGCGACCCTCGGGCGGCGAGGCCGACTGGCCGGGCCGCTTCCTGCTGCGGGATCTCGCCGCCTGCCTGCGCTTCTACTCGCGCCTGCCGGTGCCGCATCTCGGCGGCGGCGATCCGCACGCGGCGCCCGATTTCACGACCGTGCCGCGGGTGCTGCCGGTCGCGGGCGTGATCCTGGCGCTCCCTTCGGCGGCCGCGCTGCTAGCCGCCTGGGGCCTCGGCCTCGGGCCCTTTCTCTCGGCGGTGCTGGCGCTCGCCGTCTCGGTCGGGGTGACGGGGGCCCTTCACGAGGACGGGCTCGCCGACGTCGCCGACGGGTTCGGGGGTGCGACCCCGGAGAGGCGCCTCGAGATCATGCGCGACAGCCGCATCGGCGCCTACGGGGCGACGGCGCTCGTTCTGGCGCTGGCCCTGCGGATCGGTGCCCTCGCGACCATGCTCGACCGGGCGGCGGCCTCGGCCGCGATCGCGCTGCTGCTGGCCGCCGCGCTCTCGCGGGTGGCGGCGCTCCTGCCGATGGTACTGCTCGGGCCGGCACGGCCGGGTGGCCTCAGCGCCTCGGTCGGCCGACCGACCCGGGGCACGCTCGGCACCGCGGCCGGCTTCGGCCTCGCGCTGGCCCTGCTTGCCCTGCCACTCGGACTCCCGGCGCACGGCGTCCTCGCGATGGTTCTGTCGTCCGGCCTCGCCGCCCTGGCCCTGACCCGGCTCGCCGACCGGAAGATCGGCGGGCAAACCGGCGACGTGGTCGGCGCCTGCCAGCAGGTCGCCGAGATCGCGGGCCTCCTCGGCCTCGTCGCCTGCCTGCCGGCCTGACGACCGGTGGCGGCCTGACGACCGGTGGCGGCCTGACGACCGGTGCCGGCCTGACGCACAGCAAGGAAAGCGCGGACCTCGGCCTTTCACCGCCATGATCCCGGGCTCGGCTGTGCGGCCGCGGGATGACGGGATCGGGAACGACACCGGACGGACCGTCCGGAACCGACGCGCGCCCCTGGCCCGATCCGCCCTTGATCTCCCGGCCGATCGGCGGACAAGTGGGGCCATGTCACAGAAGCCGTCGAGTCCCTGTACCAAGGTCTGCATCCTCGATGCCGGGACCGGCCTCTGCCAGGGCTGCGGTCGCACCCGCGACGAGATCGCCGCATGGGGCGGCCTCGGCGAGGCGCAGCGGCGCGCGATCATGGCGCGGCTCGAGGCACGGCTGCAGGCGGCCTACCCGGCCCCCGGGGCCGGGCGGGCGACCTCGCGATGATCCCGTACCTCGCGATCGCCGCGATCGTCGCCGTCGTGGCGCTCCTCGTCCTTACGGACGGGAGCGGCAGCGTGGGCGGCGTCGAGCCGGACACCCTGGCGGGCGTCGCATTCGGCGTCGGCACCCTGGTGCTCGTCACCGCCGGCTACTGGCGCCGCTTCGGCAGCGGCCTCGGCGTCAGCCTCCGCCACGCGCTCGTCTGGCTGGCGCTCGGCCTCGCCTGCGTCGTCGGCTACAGCTACCGCGAGGAGATCCAGGGCGTTAGTTCCCGGGTCGTCGGCGAGTTGCGGCCCGGCAGCGCCGTGGTCTCGGGCCAGACCGTCACGATCGTCCGGCGGCAGGACGGGGATTTCGAGGTCGAGGCCGAGGTGAACGGGCGCGTCCAGGCCTTCGCCTTCGACACCGGCGCCAGCGCGGTGGTGCTCACCGCCGAGAACGCCGCCGCGCTCGGCATCCGGCCGGCCGAGGCCGCCTTCACCGCCCGGGTCTCCACCGCCAACGGCACGGCCTACGCGGCACCGATCCTCCTCGACGCGATCGGCATCGGCCCCATCACCGAGCGGCGCGTCCCGGCCCTCGTCGCCCGCACCGGGGCCCTCGGCCAGAACCTGCTCGGGCAGAGCTTCCTCACCCGGCTGCCCGGCTACGAGGTGCGCGGCGACCGGCTGATCCTGCAGGGACGCTGAGCCGCCTACTGGCCCGGCATGGTCAGGACCAGCGGCCCGTTGCGGGTGGCGACGACCGTGTGCTCGTACTGCACCGTGAGGGCGCGCGGGCGGCTGTAGAGCGTCCAGGGATCGTCCCCGTCCTCGGCGAAATCGGCCCCAAGCGACAGGAAGGGCTCCACGGTGAGGACCAGCCCCTCGCCCATGATCCGGCGTTCCGAGGCGTCCGGCCAGGTCGCGATCGCCTTGGGCTCCTCGTGCAGCGACAGGCCGACGCCGTGGCTCGCGAGGTTGCGCACCAGGGTGTAGCCGTTCTTGCGGGCGAAGGCGCCCACCGCTCGGCCGATGCCCGCCAGCGGCTTGCCGGCGCCGACCTCGCGCAGGCCGGCCCACATCGCCCGCCGGCCGTCCTTGCAGAGGCGCTCGACCCGGCGCGTCGCGGGCGGCACGGCGAAGGAGGCGCCCGTGTCGGCGAAGTAGCCGTCCTTCTCGGCGGAGACGTCGACGTTGACGAGGTCGCCCGGCCGGATCGCGCGATCGCCGGGAATGCCGTGCGCGATCTCCTCGTTGACGCTGATGCAGGTCGCGCCGGGAAAGCCGTAGACCATCTCGGGCGCGGGGCGCGCGCCCGCATCCTCCATGACACGCCGCCCGATGCCGTCGAGCTCGCGGGTCGTCATGCCGGGCTCGATGGCACGTCCCATCGCCTCGAGCGCGTCGGCGACGATGCGCCCGATCATTTTGAGGGCCGTGAGGTCGTCCTCGCTCGACACCGTCATGTCCGCTCCTCCCGTGCGAAGATCTCAGCGCCGCGATGCCCGGAGACGGGCGACAAAACCAGGGCTTTCTCGGCCGCCCGGGTTTCCACGCCCGCGCGCGCTCTATAAGCCGCGCCTCACGCCGCGAGGCGGGCGCGGACCCGCCTCGGGAAGCCGTGCCAAGGACACCGTGCCAATGTCGCAGGTCGTGCAGTCCCGCCGCCTCCGGGCCACCGACATCGCCAAGGCCAAGGCCGAGGGGCGCAAGATCATCTCGCTCACCGCCTACCACGCTCACACCGCCTCGATCCTGGACGCGTACTGCGACTTCATCCTGGTCGGCGATTCGCTCGGCATGGTCATGCACGGGATGGAATCGACCCTGCCCGTCACCCTGGAGATGATGATCCTGCAGGCGCAGGCGGTGATGCGGGGCACGAGCCGCGCTCTCGTCGTCGTCGACATGCCGTTCGGCTCCTACGAGGCGAGCCGCGAGCAGGCCTTCATGAGCGCGGCGCGGATCCTGAAGGAGACCGGCGCCGGCGCGGTGAAGCTCGAGGGCGGCGCGCGCTTCGCCGAGACCGTCGCCTTCCTGACCCAGCGCGGCGTGCCGGTGATGGGCCATATCGGGCTCACCCCCCAGTCGGTGAACACGATGGGCGGCTTCCGGGTGCAAGGCAGGGGGCCGGACGGCGAGCGGCTCCTCCTCGAGGACGCCCGCGCGATCAGCGAGGCGGGCGCCTTCGCGATCGTGCTTGAGGGCATCGTCGAGCCGGTGGCCCGCGCCATCGCGGCCGCGCCCGAGGTGACCGCCGCGACCATCGGCATCGGCGCCTCCTCGACCTGCGACGGGCAGATCCTGGTCCTAGAGGACATGCTGGGCCTCTCCGAGCGCACACCGAAATTCGTCAAGCAGTTCGGTTCGCTGCGCGCCCATATCGAGGGGGCGGTGAAGACCTACGCCGAGGAGGTCCGCGCCGGTCGCTTCCCCGAGGACGCGCACACCTACGGGGATACCTGACGCCTCTAGCGATCCGATCGGGCCAGCCCGGCATTCCGCGGGCCCTTCTCCGCAAGCCTCCACGTCCGACGGTCGGCGGAAACGTGATAGGGTATCGCGCCGCGCGGGCCGATCGGCTGCGATCGACCGCTGCGTCATGGGCGCACGGACGCGCCGTCCGAATCCCATCGAGCAGTGCCGGGACGTGATGTACGGGAGATCCACCGCGACGACGTGCGTCCCAGGCTTCCTCCTCGGCGGCGGCGAGATGGGCTCCCTCATCCGTGCGCACGATTGGGACACCTCGGCGCTCGGGGCCCCCTCGACGTGGCCGCAATCCCTGGCGACGCTCGCGGGCGTCATGCTGGGCTCGGAACAGCCGGTCTGCGTGATCTGGGGTCCGGACCGACGATTGCTGTACAACGATCCTTACGCCCGCCTCCTCGGCGACCGGCATCCCGCCGCGCTCGGCCGAGACTACCTGGATGTCTGGCACGACCTCAGGGACGTCCTCGAACCCGTCCTGGACGCAGCCCGGGCGGGTCACGCCGTCCGGAGTGTCGATGTCGAGCACGTCCTGGGGCGGGGCGACGGCGGGCACGAGGCCCGGTTCCGGCCCGCCTACGCGCCCGTACGCGATGCGGCCGGAGATGTGGACGGGCTGTACGGCACCTGCACCGGTATCCCGGATCGGGCGCCGGCGGCGCACGACCGGGTCGAGCCGGACCTGTCGTTCCGCCCCAACGAGGAGAGGCAGTCGTTCCTGCTCGATCTCAGCGACCGGCTCCGGCCGCTGACCTCGTCGGCCGAGATCGTCGAGATGGCCTCACGTCGACTCGGTGAGCGCGTCGGCGCGAGCCGCGTCTTCTACGCCGAGATCGGCGGCTCTCTGATGAAGGTCGAGCAAGAGTACGTCCACGGCGTCGACTCGATCGTGGGCGAGCACTCGCTGGCGGCCTTCGGTCCCGACCTGCTCGCCGCCTATCGCGACGATGCGGTCGTCGCCGTCGAGGACGTGGCCTCGGATCCCCGCTTCAACGTCGAGGCCAGGGCCGGCCTGCGGTCGCGACAGGTCGGCGCCTTCGTCGACGTCGTGCTGTTCCGCGGGGAGGAATGGGTCGGCCTGCTCGCCGTGCAGAGCGCGGTGGCGCGCGCCTGGACCTCGAGCGAGGGGAACCTGATCCGGGAGGTCGGAGAGCGGGTCAAGGCGGCGATCGAGCGGGCTCGCGCGGAGTCCGCCCTGCGCCAGAGCGAGGAGCATCTCGCCGCGATCTTCGCCGGCGCCACCGTCGGCCTGTCCGAAGTGGATGCGGACGGTCGCTTCGTGCGGGTCAACACCGAGTTGTGCCGCATCCTGGGACGGCCGGCCGACGCGCTGCTGCGGCTCGGCATCGCGGATGTGACCGATCCCGCCCATGTCCGGCAGAGCCTGGAGACGATCGCCCAGGTCGTCGATGCGGGGCAGACCTCGGCGCTCGACAAGCTCTACCGTCGTCCCGACGGCACGCCGGTCTGGGCGAACAGCAGTATCCGGCGCCTGGACGACGCGCAGGGCCGGTTCAAGACCCTGCTCGTCGTCACCGTGGACCTCAGCCAGCGCCGGGAGGCCGAGCAGCGGCTGGCCGAGAGCGAGCGCCGCCTCCAGCATCTCAACGAGACCCTGGAACTGCAGGTCTCGGAGCGCACGGCGGAGCGCAACCTGTTCGCCACGATCGTCGAGAGAACCGACGTCATGGTGATGGCTGCCGATCTCGACTACAACATCCTGGCCATCAACAAGGCCAACGCGGACGAGTTCGAGCGCATCTACGGCGTGCGTCCGAGGGTGGGCGACAACATGCTTGACCTCCTGGCCGACCAGCCCGAGCACCAGGCCCAGGTCAGGGCGGGCTGGGGACGAGGCCTTGCGGGCGAGGAGATCACCTTCGTCCAAGAATTCGGCGCCTCCGAGCGCGTGCGCCCCGCCTACGAGATCAGCTTTCGCACGCTGCGGAACGCCCGCGGCGAGCGCACGGGCTGCTACCAGTTCGTCATGGACGTCACGGAGCGGCTGCGCGGCCAGGCCGAGCTGGTCCAGGCGCAGGAAGCCCTGCGTCAGTCCCAGAAGCTCGAGGCGGTCGGCCAGTTGACGGGCGGCGTGGCGCACGATTTCAACAACCTGCTCACGATCATCCGCTCGTCGGTGGACTTCCTGCGCCGGCCGGATCTGCCGGAGGCCCGCAAGCGCCGCTACCTCGACGCGGTGTCCGACACCGTCGACCGGGCGGCCAAGCTCACCGGCCAGCTCCTCGCCTTCGCGCGCCGCCAGGCTCTCAAGCCGGAGGTGTTCAGCGTCGGCCAGAGGGTGCGCGCGATCGCCGAGATGCTCGACACGCTGACGGGCGCGCGGGTCCAAGTGCTGATCGAGGTGCCGGACTCCTCCTGCCACGTCCGGGCGGACGTGAGCCAGTTCGAGACCGCCCTGGTCAACATGGCGGTGAACGCGCGCGACGCGATGGACGGCGAGGGCACGCTCATCCTGCGCGTCACCTGCGGCGCGGCGCTGCCGGCGGTGCGCGGCCATGCCGGCTCCGCGGCGCCGTTCGTGGCGGTGTCCCTGACCGACACCGGAACGGGAATCCCGCCGGACCGGATCGGCCGGATCTTCGAGCCGTTCTTTACGACGAAGGAGGTCGGCAAGGGCACGGGCCTCGGGCTCAGCCAGGTGTTCGGCTTCGCCAAGCAGTCGGGCGGCGACGTGGACGTGCGCAGCACCGTCGGCCACGGCACCACCTTCACGCTCTACCTGCCCGAAGTCGCGGTCTCGGACCTCTCTCCCGACATGCGGGTCCAAGATGTGGAGCCGGCCCCGCTGGGTTCCGGCCAGCGCATCCTGGTCGTCGAAGACAATGTTGGCGTCGGCCAGTTCGCGACGCAGATCCTGAAGGATCTCGGATATCGGACCGCGTGGGCCGGCAACGCCGAGCAGGCGCTGGACAAGCTCGGTCGCGACGGAGGCGGGTTCGACCTCGTGTTCTCGGATGTCGTCATGCCGGGGATGGGCGGCGTCGCGCTGGCGCGCGAGCTGCAGAGACGCCTGCCGCACCTGCCGGTGGTCCTCACGTCGGGCTACAGCCACGTGCTCGCCCAGGAGAGCGACCACGGGTTCGAGCTGCTGCACAAGCCCTACTCGGCCGATCAGCTCGGGCGCATCCTGCATCAGGCCCTCGGGATCCAGGCCCGGCTCGCCTCGCCGGCGGCCTAGCCGACCGCGCCTCCCGGCGGCGCCTCATGGGGCCTCACGAGGCAACCGTCATGGCCGCCGCGAGGGCGTCAGCCTCAGGCCCGGGGCCGGGCGCTCCAGCAGCACCTCGCGGCGGAAGCGGACGAGGCGGGCGGGGCGGCCCGCCGTTCCGCTGGTGACGTCCTCCGTCTCCTCGACCAGCCCCTGCTGCGCCACGAGGCGGCGGAAGTTCTGCTTGTGCAGCGGCGTGCCGGCCAGTGCCTCGACCGTGCGCTGAAGCTGGAGCAGGGTGAAGGCCGGCGGCATCAACTCGAACACGACCGGGCGGTACTTGATCTTGCCGCGCATCCGCCCGATCGCGGTGGCGAGGACCCGGCGGTGATCGAAGGCCATCGGCACCCCCGTCGGGTCGTTCGGCTGCGCCTGGCCCGCATTGCCCTGAGCCTCCGGAATCAGCCCGGCCTCGAACAGCAATTCGTAGCGCTCCAGAACCCGCTCGTCGCTCCAGGTGCCGCCGCCGAGCCCGAAGGTGAGCCCGAGCCGGTCGGCGCGCAGGCGGCGCAGCTTCGCCTCGGCCGGCTCCGCGGCCCAGGCCTCGAGTCGCGCCGCGATCGCGTCGAGTTGCGGCGGGCGGCTGCGGCGGAAATCCTCGTAGGGAAGGTAGCGGTACCAGTTCTGCCACGCCGCCTCGGCGAGCCCTGCCGGGCGCTCCTCGCGCACCAGGGCGAGGTAGGCGACGGAGAGCGAGTGCATGCCGCCGCCGCCGTCGCCTGAGCGGTCGCGGTCGCCGAAGGTGTAGAGCTGCTCGACATAGCCGAGGCGCTGGTGCGTCTGCCGCTCGACCCAGGCGCGCAGGCCGCGCTCCAGTGTGGCGTGTTCGGAGACGAGCGGACCGGCGGGCAGGCCGTCGCCGCGCCCCGGCGCCTGTCCGGGCACCCGGACGGTCAGGGCGCGCGGCTCGCCCTCGGTCGCCGCGACGATCACCGCGACGAGGCCGACGGAGGAGGGGTTCTCCACCGTGCGGGGAGGCTCGCGCCCCTCCGTGAACCGTACGCTCTCGACTCCGGACATGCTCGACATCGACAGGGAACGCGCAGGGCGAGACCTGCGAAGCTCTTAGCCGTACTTTGCCGGGTGGCGTCAACAAAGCGCAGGGCCAGCCTTGCAAAGCGCTCCCGCGCGAACCAAACCGCCCGAGGGTGCCGGGCGGCCGGGTCCCGCACGTTTCCCACAGCCAGCCCGCAGGAAGGCCGCGATGCACGTCAGCCCCCCCGTCGATCTGAGACTCTACGGGCTTCTCGACGTCGGCGTCTGCGGCGGCGACGGCGCGCGACTGGCCGCTATGGCGGCCGCCGCCGCGGCGGGCGGCTGTACCCTGCTCCAGTACCGCGAGAAGGATATCCCGGACGCTCGGGCCGCCCTGGCGCGGATCCGCGCGATCCGGGCGGCGCTCGGCGGCCGTGTGCCGCTCCTCGTCAACGACCGGGTCGATCTGGCGCTCGCGGCGGGCGCCGAGGGCGTGCACCTCGGCCAGAGCGACATGCACCCGTCCGACGCGCGGGCGCTCCTCGGCGCGGGCGCCATCGTCGGCCTCACCCTGAAGACCGCCGCGCAGGCGGACGAACTCTACCGTCTCCCGGTCGATTACGCCTGCATCGGCGGCGTCTTCGCGACTGGCAGCAAGGACAATCCCGATCCGCCGGTCGGCCTCGAAGGACTCACGCGCATCGTCTTCCGCGGTCGCCTTGCCCGGGGGGCCGCCTTCCCGCTCGGCGCCATCGCGGGGATCGATTCGAGCAACGCGGCCGCGGTGATCGCGGCGGGGGCCGACGGCATCGCGGTGATCTCGGCGCTGTTCGGCGCCGAGGCGGTCGAGGGCCGCGCGCGGGACCTGCGCGCCCGCGTGGACGTGGCACTCGCCGAGCGGGGCGCGCGATGATCGCCCTCACCATCGCGGGCTCGGATTCCGGCGGCGGTGCCGGCATCCAGGCCGACCTCAAGACCTTCTCGGCGCTCGGCGTCTACGGCGCCAGCGTGATCACTGCGCTGACCGCCCAGAACACGCTGGGCGTCCAGGCGATCCACGACGTGCCGCCGGATTTCGTCGGGGCCCAGTGCGACAGCGTCTTCTCCGACCTCGCGGTCGCCGCCGTGAAGATCGGCATGCTCGCGCGCGCGCGCGTGATCGACGCGGTAGCGGACGCGCTCGCGCGCCACGCCGCCGCGATCCCGGTCGTCCTCGATCCGGTGATGGTGGCCACGAGCGGCGACCGGCTCGTCGGCGACGACGCGGCGGCGGCGCTCCGGAGCACCCTCATGCCCCGGGCCGACCTGATCACCCCGAACCTGCCTGAGGCCGCAGCCCTCCTCGACGAGCCCGTGGCGAAGAGCGAGGCGGAGGCGGAAGCACAGGGCCGGCGGCTCGTCGGACTCGGCGCGCGGGCGGTCCTGATCAAGGGCGGCCATGCCGGGGGCAGCGAGAGCGTCGATCTTCTGGTGACGCAGGCCGGCATCCGGCGCTTCTCCGCGCCGCGCGCGCCCACGCGCAACACACACGGCACCGGCTGCACCCTGTCCGCAGCGGTCGCCGCCGGCCTCGCCCGTGGGCTCGCCCTGCCGGAGGCGGTCGAGGCGGCCAAGGCCTACGTGAGCGGCGCGATCGCGGCGGCCGACCGGCTGGCGATCGGCGCCGGGCACGGACCGGTCCACCACTTCTTCGCGCAGTGGCGGTGAGGCCGGCTCCCTCGCCTGGACGCCGGGGGGACGTTTGAACTATCGTACGTTCGTTCGAAGAACGGAACGAAGTGCGGGTTGTCGGCGGTCATGCAGGAACAGGCGGAACGGATCGAACGGGGTCGCACGCGCGACCTGCTCACCGGCGCCCAGGCCCTGTCGGGCCAGCTCGGCAAGACGATCCAGCGGCTGCGCAAGGCCTACAACCTCTCGCTTTCGGAACTCGCCGAGCAATCGGGCGTGGCGAAATCGATCATCAGCCAGATCGAGCGCAACGAAACCAACCCGACGCTGGCCACGATCTGGCGCCTGAGCCAGGCACTGGACGTCTCGATCGAGCGGGTGCTGGCGACCAACGACGAGGAGCCCTTCATCGAGAAGGCCTCCCGAGCGGACACGCCGATCCTCGTCTCGGAGGACGGGCGGGTGCGCCTCGCCATCATCGGCTGGGTCAAAACGATCGAGTGGCTGCAATGGTACGACGTCTCGGCCGATCCCGGCGGCGTGCTCGATTCCGACCCGCACCAGCGCGGCTCCGTCGAGTCGCTGTCGGTCCGCGAGGGCGTGTTCGAGGTCGAGGTCGCGGGCGTCGTGCAGACTGCGCGAGCGGGCGAGACCCTGCGCTACCGCTGCGACCGGCCGCACACGGTCCGCTGCGTCGGCGAGTTGCAGGGCCGCGCCACGATGGTGGTGATCATGAAGGCCGCGGTGATGGAGTAGGGGGCCCACCCCTCTCGATCGGGGCTCAGCGCCCGCTATTCACCCAGCGCACCACGTCGGCGAGCACAGTCCCCAGCGCCGCGTCGAGCGCCGCCGCGCCGTTGCCGGCATTGACCGCCTTGACGGGCACGCGCGCCGTGAAGACCCGGGCGGCGGTGACGCGGCCGGTGCCTTCCGCGATCAGCTTGGCCGAGAGATCGACCACCGCTTCGCCGGTGCCGGCGGAGACGTCGAAGGCGCGGATCTCGCTGATGAGCTGGTAGTCGGACGCCACCTTGTCGCTCGGCCGGCTGACCGAACGCAGGCGGCCGGAATTCTCCAGGCTCTGGATGAGACGCGTCTGGATCAGGCGCGGCAGACGGTCGGCCCACTGCCCGCCGCCGAGGAACGAGAGGGAGCCGCCGGGCTCGCGCACGATGATCCGGTCGGATTCGAAGGGCTGGATCCCGACGGGCTCGGCGACCACGATCGCGCGCCCCGCCATGGCGGGGCGGCCCGAAGGGGGGAGGGCGGCGAGATCGAAGGTGAGCGGCGCGCCGCCGCCGCCGCAGCCGCCGAGGAGCGGCGCGACCAGCGCGGCGGCCAGCGCGAGGGCCGGGAGGTTCTGCGTCATCCGGATTACCTAGCGGGATACCGGGGGCACCTGTGGACGGGCGCCGCACCGGCTGCAAGCTGTGCCATATAACGGCCCGGATTCACCGCCGGTGCCGTGCGTGCGGACACATGAGGCCGCACCGGGCCGGCTCTAACGGCCACCGTTGTATTCGGGCAACGACGGCTTGCCACCGAAGATGACCTGCGAGGGGTCGCGCTCGAGGCTCTTCACCGTGCGGTTCAGGGCGCCGAGCGTGCGCTGGCCGTCCGTGGACAGGGCCTCGACCTCGCGCCTGCCCGAGCCGGAGAGCCGGTTGAAGCTCGTCGCGATGTTGGCGGTGCGCTTGTCGAGGTTCTCCGATAGCGTCCGGAAGGCGCGGCCCGCGTCACGCACCGAGATCGCCGCCTCGCGCACCTCCGTGAAGGTGGAGGAGCCCTGCTGGCCGGAGGCCGAGCCGAGGAAGCCCTCGGCGCCCTTCAGCACGCCGTCGATGCGATCGGCCGAGGCACTCAGCTTGGCCGCCAGCGCCCGCGCGTCGTGCAGGCCGGCCTCGATGTCGGGGCTGGCATTCGCGAGCGCGCCCGAGAAGCGGTCGGCATTCTGGATGACGTGGTTCAGGCGCTCGCCGTCCACCGCCTTGACGAGGCCGGCGATCGAGGGACCGGCATCGGCCAGCGTCTTCGAGAAGGCCTCGACGTTGGCGAGCGTGCGGTTGATCGCGCCCTCGTTGCCGGCCACCACCTTGTCGAGGCGCTGGAGCACGTCGTCGGCGCGCTGGGCGATCTGCTTGGCCGCCGCCATCATGTCCTGGATATCGGAGGAATCGGCGAAGATCGTCGGCGGCTCGCCGTTCTGGCCGGGCTTCAGCGCGGGCGCGTCGGCGTTGCCGCCCGAGAGCGCGATCACCGAGACGCCGGTCAGCATCGCCGAATCGAGGCGGGCACGGGTGTCAGCGCGCAAGGGGGTCGCGGGCTCGACCTTGATCTGCGCGATCACGCGCCGCGGGTCCTGCGGCAGCAGGCTCACCTCCGTGACCTCGCCGACCTTGATGCCGTTGAAGGTCACGCTGGAGCCGCGCGACAGGCCGCCGACGCTGCCCGAGAACACGATCCGCACGCCCTGCGCGACCTGACGGGAGGAGCCGCCCGAGAGCCAGAACACGAAGCCGAAGCCGGCCAGGATCACCGCGAGGGTGAAGGCGCCGATGAGGGCGTAGTTCGCGCGCGTCTCCATGCTCAGCCTTTCATCCGAAGGTCGCGGACGGCGCGGTGCGGGGCCGCACGAAGCGCGGCATTCATCGGATCACACATGGACGTCACCCCCCGTGACGATCGCGCGGGCGCGCTTCCCGTGGAAGTAGGAGCGCAGCCAAGGGTGGTCGTGGGCCAGCATCTGGTCGATGGACCCCGCCGCGATGATCTGGCCATCGCCGAGCGCCGCGATGCGGTCGCAGGCGGTGTAGAGGCTGTCGAGGTCGTGCGTCACCATGAAGACGGTGAGGCCGAGGGTGCGCTTCAGCGTCGCGACGAGGTCGTCGAACTCGCCCGCGCCGATCGGGTCGAGGCCCGAGGTCGGCTCGTCGAGGAACAGGATCTCGGGGTCGAGCGCCAGCGAGCGGGCGAGCGCCGCGCGCTTGATCATGCCGCCCGACAGTTCCGACGGGTACTTGTCGGCGGCCTCGGGCTTCAGGCCGACCATCTCGATCTTCAGCCGGGCGAACTCGTCGAGCAGGCGCTCGGAGAGGTTCAGGTGCTCCCGCATCGGCACCTGGATGTTCTGCTTGACGGTGAGCGCCGAGAACAGCGCCCCGTGCTGGAACAGCACGCCCCACCGCTGCTCGACACGGCGGCGCTCGGCGAGGCTCATCCCGTCCATGTCCTGGCCGAAGACCCGGATCGTGCCGGAGCGCTTCGGGATGAGGCCCAGGATGGTGCGGGTGAGGACCGACTTGCCCTGGCCCGAGGGGCCGACGAAGCCCATGATCTCGCCCCGGCGGATATCGAGGTCGAGGCCCTTCAGGATCGTGCGGTCGCGAAAGCCCACGACGAGGTCGCGTACGCTGATGATCGGCTCGGGCTGTGGGGAGGTCGCCTGCACGCTCGCCTCAGAAATCGATGGCCGCGAAGAAGACCGCGAACAGGCCGTCCAGCACGATCACCATGAAGATCGACTTGACCACCGAGGCGGTGACGTGGCGCCCGAGCGATTCGGCCGATCCCTCCACGGCGAAGCCCTCGATCGTCGCGATGATGCCGATGACGAGGGCCATGAAGGGCGCCTTGATCAGGCCGACGAAGACGTGGTGCAGGCCAACCGCCGCCTGAAGCCGGGCGAGGAACTGGTCGACGGTCAGCCCGCCATAAAGCATCGCCGTCAGCCCGCCGCCGAGCAGCGCCGAGAGCGCGCCGATCAGCGTCAGCATCGGCAGCCCGACGACGAGGGCCAGGATGCGCGGCACGATCAGGACCTCGACCGGGTCGAGGCCCATGACGCGCAGCGCATCGACCTCCTCGCGCATGCGCATCGAGCCGATCTCGGCGGTGAAGGCCGAGCCGGAGCGGCCCGCCACCATGATCGAGGTGAGCAGCACGCCGAGCTCGCGCAGGATCAGGAGGCCGATCAGGTTGACCACGAAGGTCTGCGCGCCGAAGCGCTGCAGCTGGAAGATGCCCTGCTGGGCGACGATGCCGCCGACGAGGAACGAGATCAGCACGATGATGGGCGCGCCGCGCAAGGCGACCTGCTCGACCTGGTTGACGAAGGCGCTGGTGCGGAAGCTGCGCGGACGGGCCGCGACGCGCCCGCAGGCCGCCACCACCTCGCCCAGGAAGGCGACGCCCGTGACGAGGTCCTGGCCGGCGCCCACCACGCGCCGGCCGAGCCCGTCGAGGGCGCCGTGGATCCGGCCCATCGGCGCGCCCGCGCCTACCTCCGGCTCGCGCAGCGACATCTCGCCGAGCAGGATGCGGTACTCGGGCGTGGCGCCCGCGTAACTCAGGCGCCCGCCCGCGGCCTCGATCTCGGCCCGCGTCCGCTCCAGGACCCAGGCGCCCAGCGTGTCCAGCCGCTCGATCGGCGCGAGATCGACGACGACCGCGCGCCCGGCCGCCGCCTCGGCGATGCGCCGGACCGCGAGCTCGACGGAGGCACCCCGGTCGGCCGTCCAGCGGCCGGCGAGCGCGAGGCGGCCGTCCGCGACGTCCGAGACGCGCGCGGCCGAGACATCCTCGACGTTCCGGGTCCGTGCGACGCTCAGCACGCGCGGCCTCCGCTGGCTGCCCCTCGGGCTCTCGTGTTCATCACGCCGCCCTTCCTGCGCCCCTGTTATGACGAGATTAGGGTTACGCTCCGGTGTTCATTCCTGGGCCGCGCGTGCCCTGGCGCACATGCCGACGCGCGGCCATCGCCGTGAGCGCGAGCCCGGCGACCGCGAGCGGCGCCATCAACGCGAAGGCGAGGGGGCCCCCGGCCCGATAGGCGAAGCCGGTGAGGATCGTGGCGCTGGCCGAGACCGTGGCGTTCACGGCGCTCAGCGTCCCCTGGGCGCGGCCGCGGGCGCCCTCGGGCGCGAAGCCCGAAACCGCCGCCATCGCGCCGAGCTGGGTCGCCCCGAACGTGAAGCCGTGCAGCGCCTGGAGTGCGACGAGGGCCGGCAGCCAGTCGCCGAGGGCGTAGAGCCCCAACGCCCGCACCAGCGCGGCGGTCCCCCCCATGGCGAGCAGCCGGAACGGCGTGCGCCAGCGCCCGGGCAGGCGCCCGATCAGGGCGAAGAGCAGGATCTCCGAGAGCACGCCGACGCCCCAGAGGCCGCCCACCGTCGCGGTCGACAGGCCCTGGCCGGTCCAGTGGATGCTGCCGAAGCTGTAGATCGCCGCATGGCTCGCCTGGATCGCGGCGGCCGCGCCGATGCAGAGCCAGAGACGGCCCGGCAGAGGGGGCCGGGCGCCCCCGATCGCGCGTGCGGGCGCGGGGGCCACGTCCCGGCTCGCGTAGGCGACGCCGCTGGCCACGAGCGCGAGGCCGGTGAGCAGAAGCGGCACCGCGACCTGCCCGCCGAGCCCGCCGAGCAGGGCGCCGCCCGCGAGGTTGGCCACGAGAAATGCCACCGAGCCCGCCATGCGGATGCGGGCGTAGTCGAGCCGCGGCCGGGCGCGCACGGCGGCCAGCGTCAGGTAGTCGATGCTCGGCACGAGCGGCGCGCCGGCCACCGCGTTCAGCACCGTCAGCGCGGCGAGCAGCCCCCAGCCCAGAGGCGCGGCCGCCGGCATCAGCCCGTAGGTCAGCGCCAGCCCGAGGCTCCCGGCGAGCAGCAGCGCGCGGGCGCCGACGCCGCGGTCGATCAGGCTCATCAGCGGCGCGGTCGCGACGATGCGGGTGGCGATCGGCAGGGCGAGCAGCAGCCCGATCACGGCCGGGTCGAGACCGAGCGCGTCGAGCCAGACCGGCATGAACGGCATGGCGATGCCGATCTCGACGAAGACCACGGCGTAGAGCAGCGCGAGGCGCGGCGCGCCGGTCTCGGCGGGGGCGGGGGCCTGGGACAAGGGGTTCCGGGACTTCGGCGGGGCGGAGGCGGCGCGGGTTCGTAAGCGCGCGTTAAACCCACTCTGTCAAATGTGCGGGGTTCGCCGCGGCCGCTCCCGCCGCGCCGGGCTCCCGTGCGAGGACGCGTTCATGTCCGGATACCAGTCGCTGACGCCCTACGAGCCCGACGCCTACGAGGTGATCGCCCGGGCCATGGCCGAGAGCGAGCGCGGGCGCTGGTTCCTCGACGAGCACGCCCGGCGCAACCGCGGGCCCGACACCGGCACCCTGCTCGACGCGATCGCGCGGCTGGAGAGCGCCGTGACCGCGCAGCGCCCGCCCGACGACCTCGCGCACCTGCGCGGCAACCTGCTCGACATGGCCAACGCGATCAGCCGGACCAAGGCCGAGATCGCCGCGATCAGCGCGCCCGGCCAGGACCAGACCCGCCTCGGCTCGGCCTCCGAGGCGCTCGACGCGATCGTGCGCACCACCGAGCGTGCGACCTCCGACATCCTCGGCGCGACCGAGCAGATGCAGGAGGCGGCCTGGCTCCTGCGCGAGCGCGGCGTCGAGCCGGAATTCTGCGACCGGCTCGACCGGCACGCCACCCAGATCTACACGGCCTGCTCGTTCCAGGATCTGACGGCGCAACGCACGGGCCGCATCGTCCACACCCTGCGCTACCTCGAGGATCGGCTCGCCTCGATGATCGCGATCTGGGATGCGGAGGGCGAGCGCGTCCCGCAGGCGCCGGAGCGGGCGGAGGCTGCCGCCGACCTCTGCCAGAGCGACGTGGACCGCTTCATCGACGCGGAGGGGCCGGCCATCCCGGTCTCGCCGCTGCTCGGCGCCACCGCCCTGGACGACGACCTCGCCTTCGTGCAGGCGCCGGACTCCACCGAGGCGTTTCCCGCGGACGTCATGGACGCGGAGGCGGCGGCCGACGCGATCGCGTTCGCCGTCCGCGAGCCGGTCGTGTCGGAGACCGCCGAGGTCGCGCAGGTGGAGGCCGCCGAGGCCGGCCTTGAGGTGGCCGAGATCACCGTGACGGAGATCGAGGCGGACGTTGCCCCGAGCTTCGATATCGCCGATTCCCTCACGGCGCTCGAAGAGCCGATCCTCGAGACGCCCGAGCCGGCCGATGTGTTCGCGTCCGAGGGTGAGCCCGAAGGGATCGAAGCCCTGACCCTGCCGACAGCCCTCGAGGCGGAGGCCCCGGCGCAGGCCGAAGCCCGCAAGGAAGGGGCCGCCAGCCTCGACGACATCGACCTCCTCAGCATCGAGGAGAAGCTGGCGCTGTTCTCCTGAGCGGACGACGCGTCGCGGTCGCCGCCGCGCGCGGATCGGTCTATGGGGCTTGGCCCGGGTAGCACGCCCGGTCCGAGCCCCCGATCGTCTCAGCCCCGTGACCAAGCCCATCGCCCAGCCCGCTCTCCACCTGCTCAAGCTCAGCGTCGGCACGACCTCGATCGCCGACCTCGCCGCCTGGCAGGCGCAGCGCCTCCGGGAGGCCGCGCTCGCGGGACGCGCGCCGGCCCCGTTCCACGTCACCCGCATGGTCCCCTCGCGCCGCGCCGAGATCGTCGGGCGCGGCTCGATCTACTGGGTGATCAAGGGGACGCTGTGCTGCCGCCAGCCGGTGCTGGCGATCGAGCCCGTGACCGGCGCGGACGGCGTGCCGCGCTGCCGCCTCGTCCTCGGCGAGCCGCTGGTGCCGGTCGCTCCGCGGCCCTGCCGTCCGTTCCAGGGCTGGCGCTACCTCGCGGCGGCCGACGCCCCCGCCGACCTCGATGCGGCGGCGGCGGGCGACCTCGCCGAGATGCCCGAGGCCCTGCGCCGGGAACTCGTCGGCCTCGGGCTCCTCTGAAGACTGCCTATACGAAGATGAGAAGGGGGCGGGCCTGCCGCCCCGCCCCCCCGCACAGCGCGAATCGCTTCAAGCCCCCTCGAAGCGTCCGCTCGCGTGGGCCAGCAGGGTGTAGACCTTGCCGGTCTCCGAGGTGAGGTAGGCGTCGGCCCGGCGCGTGTCCGGATCGTTCTTCATCACGTCGCCGAGCAGGCGCTCGAACTCGCCGACGTAGCGATCGACCGTGCGGCGGAACTCCGCGTCGGACCGGTAGCGGCGCTGCACGTCCGCGAAGGTCTGACGGCCCTGCGCCGTGTAGATGCGCGGGTCGAACAGGTTGGGTTCGCCGCGCCGGTAGCGCTCCCAGAGATCGACCGCCGTGCGGTGCTCGATCGTCCGGGCGATGTCGTTGGAGATGCTCTCCAGCGTCCGGTTCGGCTCGCCCGCGGCGACGGGCGCGCGGGCGGCCGGCTCGTCCTCGTCGAGCGAGGCGCGGGTCAGCAGGTCCGAGAGCCAGCCGCTCTTGTCGCCCGCTGCCGGGCGACCGGCCGGCTTGACGGTCGCGGGGCGGGTCGCCGCCGCCGTCGCAGGGCGTCCCGCCGCCGCGTTGGCGCCCGTGCGCGGCGCCGCGGCCTGGGCCGGAGCGGTCGCCGGCACGGGCGCCGTCGCGGCCGGCAGGGAGGCTGCCGGGCGCGGCGCCGGCTGCGGCCGGGCGGCCGCCTCGGCCTCGCGGCGCGGCTCCGCAACGGGGGCCGCCGGCCGCGCCGCGGGTTGGGCGGCATCGACGGCGCGGCTCGACTTGGCGACCAGGGCCGAGAGCTCGTTGAGAGCCTTGATCTGGTCGGAGACGACACGGCGCATCTCGCCCGCCGCGTCCTGGGTCTCCCGCGGGAGTTCCAGCACGCCCTTGGCGAGGTCGGCACGGGTCTCCTCCAGCTCGCCCCGGATCTGTGCGGCCATCGCGCGCAGCGCCGTCAGCGACTCGCCGAAGCGGCCCTGCGCGGCCTCGAAGCCCGCGCGGATGTCGCGGGCCGCGGCGTCGAGGGCGGCACGCACCGCCTGCGCGGTCTTCTCGCCCTCCGCACCCGCCCCCGTGCCGAGGCCCGCGAAGGCCTCCGTGACGGCGTCGCCCGCGGCCTGGGCCGAACGGGCGAGGCTCTCGCCCACCGTGCGCGCCCGCTCCTCGGCGGAGGTCAGGCTGCGCTCGATCCCGTCCGCGAAGGCGCGGGTCCGGGCCTCGAGCACCTCCGAACGCTCCTCCATACCGGCGAGCGCGGCCTCGACGGCGCCCTCCCGGCCGTGGAGGGCGGCGGCCAGCCGCTCCTCGATGGCCACGAGCGCGCCCGCCGACCGATCGAGGTCCGCGACGTGGCCGCGGGTGATCGCGCCGAGCGCGCGGCCGCGCCCGTCGAGGGCCTCGGCGAGGCCGGCGGCCTCGCGCACGGCGCCCTCGGCCACGGCCTGGAGGGCGCTCACCTGGGCGGCGACGCCGTCGCCGGCCTGGCCCGTCTGCCGGGCGACCTCCGCCAGGGCCTCCTGGATCTGGGCGATGCGGCCGGCGAGCCCCTGCTCGATCGCGCCGAGGTTCTCGCCCGCGTTGCCCAGGAGGTCGCGCAGGGCCTCGTTGGCCGAGTCGATGCGCACGAGCACGCCGCCGAGGTCGCGGCGCAGGCGCTCGTTGGTCTGGCCGAGATTCTCGATGGCTCGCGCGGCGCCGTCCTCGACCGCCTCGCGCAGGAGGCGGGCCGATTCCCGCGACTGCGCGGCCAGCGCCTCCGTGCGGGCCTGCAGCGCCTCGATCAGCGGCGCGCCGCTCTCGGCGAGCGCCCGCTCGATCGCGGCGCCGCGCTCGCCCAGCGCGTCGGCGAGTTGCAGCACCGGCCCGTCGATCGTCGCGCGCAGGCGCTCGACGTGGTGCCCCATCGCGGACTCGACCGCGCCGCCGCGCTCGTCCACGCTGGTGATGAGGGCGCCGCCCTTCTCCTCGATGGCGCGCACGAGGGATTCGGCGCTTTCGGCGAGGCGGCGGGACAGGGCTTCGCCGCGGGCATCGACCAGCTTGCCGAGCGCGTCGGCCCGCCGCTCGAAGCCCATCGACATCTGTCCGGCGCGCTCGTCCATCAGCTTGGCGACCGCGGCGTTGCGCTCGTCCAGGGCGGCGGCGAGCGCCGCCGTGTGCGCCTCGGCGAGGTCGGCGTGGCGCTGCGCCCGCTCGTCCAGGTCCGCGACGAGGCTCGCCATGCGCTCGTCCACGAGGCTCGCGAAGGCGTCGTGACGGTCGTCGAAGGCCGTGGCGAGCGCGTCGCCGCGGGCGGCCACCAGCGTCGCGAACAGCTTCATGCGGCTGTCGATGCGGCTGGTGAAGGCCTCGCTGCGGGCATCGACCGCCTCGGTGAGCGCCGTGCCGCGCTCGTCCACGTGGCGAACCAGGGCCTCGGTGCGGCCCTCGACCAGGGTGTCGAGGTCGTTGAGCCGCGCGTCGAAGGCCTCGGTGAGCGCGCGCACGCGGGTCTCGACCGCGTCCGCGAGGTTGAGGGCCCGTCCGTCGAGCAGGCCCTCGATGGTGCCGCGCGCCTCCTCGAACAGGGTGCGCAGGGCATCGACCCGGGCATCGACCGTCTCGGCGAGGGCGCGGCCGCGCCCCTCGACGATCGCGTTGAGGCCGGCATGAGCCTCCTCGAACAGGGCACGCAGGCTCCGGGTGCGCTCCTCAACGCTCGCGGCGGCCTGGCGCTCCTGCGCCTCGACGAGACCCGCGATGGCGGCGGGCGCCTCCAGCAGCAGGCCGCGCAGGGCGCCGATCCGGCCCTCGATCTCGGCGGCGAGGCGGTCGCCGTGGTCCTGCGCCGCGGTGTCGAGCGCGGCGCGCGCCTGATCGAACAGGCCGCTCAGGCGGTCGGTGCGGGCCTCCAGGCTCTGCACCATCTGGCGCTCGCGGCTCTCCATGAGGCCCGCGATGGCCGCGGGGGCCTCCTCGAGGACCGCCCGCAGGGTCTGGACCCGGGTATCGACCGCGCCGGTCAGGCGGCTGCCATGACCCTCCACCAGCGCGCCGAGGGAGGCGTGCGCCTCGTCCAGCAGGCTGCGCAGTGACTGGATGCGGGCATCGACCGTGCCGGCGATGCGTGCGCCCTGCTGCTCGACGGCGGCGTCGAGGGCGCTGCGCGCATCCTCCAGCAGCCCCTGCAGACGCTCGGTGCGCCGGTCGAGGCTCTCGCCGAGTTCGCGCTCGCGGATGTCGAGCAGGCCCGCGATGGCGGCGGGCGCCTCGTCCACGAGGCTGCGCAGGGCGTGGACGCGTTCCTCGATCGCTCCGGCGAAGTGCTCGCCCTGGCGATCCGTCGCGGCATCGAGGGCCCCGCGCGCCTCCTCGAAGAGGGCGCGCAGGCGCTCGGCGCGCCGGTCGAGACTCTGCCCAAGCTCGCGCTCGCGGGCATCCAGCAGGCCGGCGATCGCCGCGGGGGCCTCGTCCACGAGGCTCCGCAGGGCATGGATCCGCTCGTCGATCGCCCCGGCGAAGTGCTCGCCCTGGCGCTCGACGGTGGCGTCGAGGGCGCCGCGCGCCTCCGCGAACAGACCCTGCAGGCGCTCGGCGCGCCGGTCGAGGCTCTGGCTCAACTCGCGCTCGCGCGTCTCCAGAAGGCCGGCGATGGCGGCGGGCGCCTCCTCCACCAGCGACCGCAATGCCTGGACGCGGCTCTCGACCGTGCCGGCGAGGCGCGTGCCCTGGTCGGCGAGCGCGCTGTCGAGGGCGCCGCGCGCGTCCTCGAACAGGGCGTGAAGGCGCTCCATGCGCTGCTCCAGGCTCCGGGCGAGCTCGCGCTCGCGGGTCTCCAGCAGGCCCGCGATGGCGGCGGGTGCCTCCTCCAGCAGGGCGCGCATGGCCTGCATCCGGTCATCGACCGAGCCGAACAGGGTGCGGCTGTGCTCGCCGACGGTGGTATCGAGGGCGGCGTGCGCCCGCTCGAACAGGGTCTCCAGGTAGCGGGTCCGGGCCTCCATCGACTGGCCGAGCTGCTCGCCGCGGCCGTCCACCAGGGTTTCCAGGTCGCCCAGGCGCTGCTCGAACAGGGCGGCGAGATCGCGGGTGCGGGCCTCCAGCGCCGCGGCGGCCCCGCCCACCGACGCCTCGATGGTGGTGACGACCTCGCGGCCGCGGTTGTCGAGAGCCTCGCGCAGCGGTCCGATCTGGCCGTCGAAGCTCTGCGCCACGCTGGCGGCGTGCTCACCGAGCAGCCCGCGGATCTGGCCGGTGCGGTCGTCGAGCAGGTCGTGCACCGTGCGCACGCCCTCGTCGAGCAGGCTGCTGATATCGGAGGTGCGCGTCGTGAGCGTCCGCCCGAGGCGGCCCTCGCCGTCCTCCAGCATGCGCTCGGCATCCGCGATGGTCTGCTGCAGGCGGGCGAGCACGCTCTCGCCGCGCTGGTCGATCAGGCTCGCGAGCGCGGCGCCGCCGCCGTCGAACAGGCGTCCGAGCTCCGTGATGCGGCTGCCCACCGCACCGAACACGGTGCGGCCCTTCTCGTCGAGCTCGCCCGCCATCGCGGCGACGCGCTCGTCGACGAGGCGCGCGAGCTGCTCGGCGGCGTCGGAGAAGGCCGCACGCACGGCCTCCGTGCGGGCGGCGAGGTCCGCGTCGGCAGCGCGGGTGCGCTCGTCGACCAGGGCGGCCAGCTCGCGCACCCGCCCCGCCATGGCGGCGTCGGCGCTCTCGGTGCGCTCGGTCAGCGCCTGCATCAGGCCCGAGATGCGCTCGGCGAGCGCGGCGTCGATGCCGCCGGTGCGGCTCTCGATCAGCGCGACCAGCTCGCGGGTGCGGGCCGAGAGGTTCTCGTCCACCGCGCCCGTGCGGCTCTCGATCAGGCGGATCGCCTCGAAGGCCTGGGCGCCGAAGCGCTCGTCGAGCAGGCGGCCGCGCTCCTCCAGCGCCGCACCGATCGCCTCCAGGCGACCCAGCACGCCCGTGTCGAAACGGCCGGCCCCCTCCTCGAGCTGACGGGCGAGTTCGGCGGTCTGGCGCTCCAGCCGGCCCGCGATCTCCTCGGCCCGGGCGGAGAGCATCGCGCCGACCCGGCCGCTGCGCTCCGACACCTCGTCGGCGAGGCTGCCCATGCGTCCGTCGAGGGTCTGCACGAGGTCGCGCCCGCCCTCCGCCATGATGCGTGCCATCTCGCCGGTGCGCACGATCAGCGCCTCGTTGAGCGCCGTGGCGCGCGCGCCCAGATGCCCGTCGATGTGGTTGACGAGGTTGGCGAAGGTCTCGCCGATCTCGCCCGACCGCTTGGCGGTGCGCTCCTCGAGGGCTGCCAGATGCGTGTCGACGGCGGCCTGGGCGTCGCGGGTCCGCTCGGCGATGCGGTCGGCGAGCGCGGGACCCGCGACGGTGACGATCCGGTCGATCTCGGCGAGCCGGGTGCCGACGGTCTCGCCGAAGCCCGCGGTGTCGCGGCCGATCCGGTCGGCCAGGATGTCGCCCTTGGCGATGGTCTCCTGCAGGGCGGCGAGGCGGTTGCCCAGCGTCTCCTCGATCGCCCGCACGCGGCCGTCCGCGGTCTCCGCGAAGGTGGCGCCGCTCTGGCTCAGGGTGTCGGCGATGCGCGCGCCCTGCGTGGCCACCGCCAGCACGATGTCGCGCCCGGTCCCCGCGATGCGGTTGTGGGTCTCCTCGGCGTGGCTGGAGAGCAGATCGACCACGCCGCGGCCGTGGTTGCCGAGCGCGGTCTCGATCGCCTGGAGGCGGTCGGCCAGCTCGCCGCCGACCTGCTCGGCGGTCCGCGCGAGGGTGCCGGTGGCGGCCTCGGTGCGAGCCGCCATCTCGGCTTCCAGACGCTCCATGGCGGCGCGCAGCGCCGCAACGGCGGCGTCGGCCTGGCCGCCGAAGGCCTGGCCGGTGCGGGCCTCGGCCTCGCCGAGCCGGCGCAGGGTGCCGGTGGCGCGCGCCTCGATCGTGTCGCCGACCTCCTGCGAGATGCCGCGCAGCGCCTCGATGCTGGCGGCGACAGCCGCGGTGAGCTCGGCCGTGCGGGCGGCGGTCGCGCCGTGCGCACCCTCCGCGCTGGCCCGCAGCGCCTCGGCGGCGGCGTCCGCGCGGGCGGTGAGCTCGCCCGCGAAGGCGGCGAGCCGCCGCTCGAAGATCTCGACGACCTCGACGGTGCGGGTCTCCAGCTCGCCCGTCGTGCCGGCGGCGGCACGGCGCAGGGCCTCGCCCGCCTCGGCGCCGCCGCTGCCGAGCGCCGCCGCCGTCTCGGCGACGTTGCGGCGGATCGCCTCCACGGTCTCGGCGGTGCTGGCGTCGAGCTCGGCCTTGAGCCCCTCGACCGAGCCGCGCAGCGATCCGACCGCTTCGCCGGCGCCGCTCTCGAACGAGCGGCCGAGATCCGCGAAGGCGGTCTCGAGCGTCCGGGCCGCGTCCTCGGAGCGGGCCGCCATCAGGTCGCCGGCGCGGGTCCCGGCGGCGTCGAGGCGCGTCTCGAGATCGGCGCCCTGCACCGCGATGGTGGCGTGGAGGCGGGTCGCGACCTCCTCCATGCGCCCGGCGATCTCGGCCCCGCGCCCGACGACGATCTCGCCCGCGCGCTCGGCCGAGCCGACGAGATCGTCGCGCAGGGCCTCGGTCCGGGCCGAGAAGCTCTCGACCACCGCGCCGGCGGCGAGCGCCAGGGCGGCCTGCGCCTCGCGCCCGCGGTTCTCGATGGATTCGGCGACGCCGCTGCCGGCCGCCTCGATCGCCCCGCGCAGGGCCGTGCCGCGGGTCTCCAGATCCTGCGTGAAGGCGGCCCCGGTCTCGGCGAAGCGAGCGGTGATCGCGCCGCCCGTGGAGGCGAAACGGTCGGCGAGCTCCCCGCCGGTCGCCGCGAAGCGCTCGGTCAACTCGCTGCCTGTGGCGGCGAAGCGATCCGTCAGCTCGCCGCCGCGGGCCAGGAAGGCGCTTTCCAATGCGCCGGCGGAGCGCTCGAAGCTCTCGCGCACCGCGCTGCCCTGGCGGTCGAGCGCCTCGGCGACCCCGGCGCCGGTCTCGGCCAGCGTGCGGGCGACGAGGGTCGCATTCTCGGACAGCCGCTCGCTCACGCCGCTGCCCGCGGCCTCGAAGGCCTGCGTGACCGCGTTCGCGCGGGTCTCGAAGGTGCGGGTCAGGCTCTCGCCGACCTCGCCGAGGCTGCCGCGCACGCCGTCGCTCGTGGCGACCAAGCGCTCGATCAGGTCGTCACCCCGGCCCGTCATGGCGCCGACGACGCGCTCGCCCGCCTCGCCGAGCGAGGCGGTGATCGCGTGGCCGCGCGCGTCGAGCGCCTCGGTAACGCGCTCGCCGGCACCCGTCATCGCCGCGACGATGCGCTCGGAGGCGCCCTCGAGTTCCTGGCTGAGGCTCTGATGCGAGCCCGTGATGGCACCACGCACCCGCTCCGCGTTGGCGACGATCGCCTCGCGCTGGGCGACCAGCTCGTCCACGAGCGCGCGAATACGGATCTCGTTGTCGGAATATGCGCGCTCCAGCGTGGCGATCTCGCCGCGCACCAGGGTTTCCAGTTCGCCCGCACGGGCGAGCGCGCGCTCGACGCCGTCGCCGACCGCGGCGACCTCGCGGCGGACCGTCTGCGACATGGTCAGCACGGCGTCGGTGGAGAAGCTCTCGGGTTCGGCCAAGCGGACCGCCACCTCGCCGACCGCGCGGGCGACGAGGCGCATCTCCTGGGCGCGCACCGCCAGCATCGCGGCGATGAGGAAGAGGAAGACCGGCCCGGCGAGCGCCGCGGCTCCCACCGTGGCCTGGAGGGGCGTGAGGTTGGCCAGGAAGCCCTTCAGCTCGCCGCCCGACTGGATCCAGGCGATCAGCAGGAGGCCGTTCAGCCAGAGCGCAGCGCCGACCGCCGCGAACAGGTAGGGCTTGCGCGAGGGCCGGACCCGCAGGGTCTGCTGCAGGATGCCGATGTTGCGCCGGTCGTCGTTGGCGACCAGCGAGCGGTCGGGCGGCAACAGGCCGCCCTCGCGGCGGGCGCGCTCGCGGCCGGGCGGCGGCAGGTCGGAGGGGAGGGGCTGGTCCAGGTCGAGGCGCGGCGGCATCTGCCGGCCGGCCGGGTCCATCAGCGGCTCGGCGTCACCGATGTCCGGCAGGCGCGGCTCGGCCCGCTGGTCAATCCCGGGGGGCGTCAGGGCGTCGAGGTTCAGCGCCTGCTCGATCGCAGAGAGCGCCGCCTCGGCCGGATCCTTCAGCTTCTTGTCCGTCGCCATGCAACGCGCCCCGTTACGCCTCGCGCCTGCGGCCAGCGGAAATCCGGCCTCCGGGCGCGATTACCCGTTTACCAATGAAGTCTAGACGGCGCGGCAGGGCCCGGATACCCGAGCCTCCCGGCCGCCCCCCGAAAACCTTAACGGAATGGTTACCACGCCGCATCGGCGCCCTGTCCGCCCCGCTAACCGCATGATGCCTCAAGGCATCGCCCGGCGCGACCGAGCGGCCACCGCGACTGTGGATAGCGGGCGCCGGCCGGAGACGAGGAGATCGCGATGACCGGCCCGAGACCCGAGCCCCGCATCGACCGGGCGCATCTCGCGGAGCAGACGGGCGGGGACGCGGACCTCGCCGCCGAGATCCTCGGCCTCTTCGCCGGCCAGTGCGACCGGCTGCTGCCGATGATCGCCGACACAGCGGCCGACCGGAGCGCGCGCGCCGACGCCGCCCACACGCTCAAGGGTTCGGCGGCCGGCGTCGGGGCGGGGGAGGTCCACGCGCTCTGCGAGGCGGCCGAAGCCGCTTTGCGCGCCGGCTCGGAGCCCGGGGCGGCGGCATTGCGGGAGGCGGTGGCCCGCGCCCTCGCCGAGATCGCGGACGCGGCGTGAGGGCGCAGGCATTCGTGAGGCGGCGCGGCATCCGGCACACTATCTGCCTGGCTGCACCCCGCGCGCGCTTGCATTCCGCGGTCCCTGCCGCCAAGCAGGCGCGCCGCCGTGCGACGGACCCTGGCGACAGACATCGGCGAAACGCCTGACGACCCCCGGAGCCTGAGATGCCCAAGATCACCTACATCGACGCCGCCGGTACGGCCCGGACCGTCGAGGGCAGCGTCGGTGCGACCGTGATGGAGACGGCGCTGCGCAACAACGTGCCGGGCATCGATGCCGAGTGTGGCGGCGCCTGCGCCTGCGCCACCTGCCACGTCTACGTCGCGGACGACTGGGCCGAGCGGGTCGGCCCCGCCGAGGACATGGAGCAGGACATGCTCGACTTCGCCTCCGACGTGCGGGCGACCTCGCGCCTCTCCTGCCAGATCAAGATCGCGCCGGAGTTCGACGGGCTCACTGTGCACACGCCGGCCCGCCAGGGCTGAGAGCCTCTCACGGAACTCCCTCTGTACCGTCGCGTGCAGAGGGAGGGCTCCCTGTATCGGGAGTTTCGTGAGGTGCTCTCAGGCGGCAGGCCTATCGCAGCAGCGACCGTGTCGCGCGGTCGATCCCGTCGGGCGTCAGCGGGAACATCCGGCCGCCGAGCAAGCGCTGCATCATGCCGATCGATTGCGTGTAGGCCCAGTGGCCTTCCGCCACCGGATTAAGCCAAGCCGCCTTCGGGAAGTGGTCGAGAAGGCGCTGCATCCAGGCCGCGCCCGGCTCCTCGTTCCAGTGCTCGACCGAGCCGCCCGCCATCGCGATCTCGTAGGGGCTCATCGAGGCGTCGCCGACGAAGACGAGGCGGTAGTCCGGGCCGTAGGTACGGATCACGTCGAGGAGCGGCGTGCGGTCGTCGTGGCGCCGCGCGTTCTCGGTCCAGACCGCCTCGTAGGGGCAGTTGTGGAAGTAGTAGTGCGCGAGGTGCTTGAACTCGGAGCGCGCCGCCGAGAACAGCGTCTCGGCGAGCTCGATGTGCCAGTCCATCGAGCCGCCGACATCGAGGAAGAGCAGCACCTTCACGGCGTTGCGCCGCTCCGGACGCAGCTTCACGTCGAGATAGCCCTGGCGGGCGCTCGCGCGGATCGTGCCGTCGAGGTCGAGTTCCTCGGCGGCACCCGTGCGGGCGAAGCGGCGCAGGCGGCGTAGCGCGACGCGGACGTTGCGGGCCCCGAGTTCCACGGTGTCGTCGAGATCGCGGAAGTCGCGCCTGTCCCAGACCTTGACCGCGCGGAAGTTGCGGTTGCCGTCCTGGCCGATGCGCACCCCTTCCGGGTTGTAGCCGTAGGCGCCGAAGGGCGAGGTACCGCCCGTGCCGATCCATTTCGAGCCGCCCTGGTGACGCCCCTTCTGCTCGGCGAGGCGCTCTTTCAGGGTCTCGAACAGCTTGTCCCAGCCGAGCGCCCGGATCTCGGCCTTCTCGGCCTCGGTGAGGTGTTTCTCGACGAGCTTGCGCAGCCATTCCTCGGGGATGGCGCTCGGCGCGACCGTCTCGCCGACGCTCTCGAGGCCCCGGAACACCTGTCCGAAGACCCGGTCGAAGCGGTCGAGATGGCCCTCGTCCTTCACGAGCGCCGTACGGGCCAGGAAGTAGAACTCCTCCACCCGCTTCGCGGCGAGGTCGCGGTCGAGGGCATCGAGGAGGGTCAGGTACTCGCGCAGGGTGACGGGCACCTTCGCGTCGCGGAGCGCGGTGAAGAACTGCAGCAGCATGGGCCGATAACGCGCGGGCCGGGCGTCCGGGTCAAGCGCCGCCCACGCGGCGTCGGCCCGCGTCGGGGCCCGACTCCCGGCCTCGTTTCCTGTGCATAGGCGCGATGACCTGTTGATAGCCCTCTATCGGCGCCGCAGCAGGTCACGAAAGCTGATGCGGGCATCACCACATTCGGTCGCGCGCTTTCTCGCGAGATACGGCTCCTGCGGAGGATCGGCGATGTCTGTTGTCCTGCGCGACATGCGCGACTTCAAGCGGTTCCTGGGGCGGTCGGGCGCGGTGATCGAGATCGTGCGCAACACCTTCATCGAGCGCCAGCCGGCGGCGACCCGGGAGGCCTACCGGGACAAGGGCATGCTGGCCCCACGCCATCTCCACTCAATGACCCGCAAGGCCGCGATCTTCCGGCTGGAGGGATATCCGGGCACGGTCTGGCTCTATTGGGATAAGGGCGCCCGCGGCTGGCGCTTCGAGGGCGACACGGTGACGGTTCCGCTGGACACCGGCCTCGGGCCGCCGGACGCGGTGACCTACCGCTGCCGCTTCGCGGACGGGGTCGAACCGGAGGAGCGGGCCGGGAAGACGGAGCGGCGCCGCGTGCCGACGGACCTGTTCGAGGCGGCCCCGGCCTGAGGCGCGCGACACGCTCCCTTCCCCTCTGCGGGGGAGGGGAAGCGGCCGCCGCTCACGCCGTCCGGCTGACCGGCTTCTCCTTCCCGTCCTTCGCCTCGCGCGCACCTTCCCGCGGCTCGGCGTGCTTGCCCACGGTCCGGCGGGCCCGGAAGACCGGCCGCGTGTCCGTCTCCTTCCGGCGCAGCATGGCGCGGTACTCGTCCCGCCGCTCGTGGATCGACGCGATGACGAGCCCCATCGGCACGCCGACATCGACCAGCACCGCTTCCGAGAGCTGGAGCGATGCCTCGATCGTCTCGGGCACCGCGTCGTCCACGCCCAGGTCGTAGAGGGCGGTAGCGTGGCGGGCGTCGCGGGCGCGGGCGACGATGGTCAGGTCCGGCCGCTCGGAGCGGGCGGCGGCCACCACCGCCTCGACGGCGCGCGGGTTGTCGAGGGTGACGACGAGGGCGCGGGCCGTGGCGATGTCGCAGCGGCGCAGCAGCTCCGGGTTCGCCGAGTCGCCGAAATAGACCGGGTTGCCGAGACGGCGCTGCTCGGCGACGCGGGCGGCGTCCGCGTCGAGGGCGAGGTAGGGGATCTTGTGCCGGGCCAGCATCTCGCCGACCTGGCGTCCGACGCGCCCGTAGCCCGCCACGATCACCCGGTTCTGCTGGCGGTCCGGCGGCGGCTCGGCCCGCGCCCGGCCGAGCTGGTGCTTCGCGGCCCGCTGCCCGATCCGACGGCCGAGGGCGGCCAGCCCCGGAATCATGATCATGGTGACGGTGGTGACGATGAGCGCCGCCGCCCCGACCTCCTCGGGCAAGAGCCCCGTGGCCACCGCGCCGCCGATCAGCACGAAGGCGAACTCGCCGCCGGGGCCGAGCAGGAGCGCCGTCTCCAGCGCGACCGGCCGCGCGATCTTGAGCGCGGGCGCGGCCATCAGCACCACCACCGCCTTGATCAGGAGGAGGGCGAGCGACAGGCCGAGGATCGCGCCCGGCGCCGCGACGAGCTGGGCCGGGTCGAGGTTCATGCCGACCGAGACGAAGAATACGCCGAGCAGCAGCCCCTTGAACGGGTCGATCGTCGCCTCGATCGCCCGACGGTACTCGGTCTCGGCCAGAAGAAGCCCCGCCACGAAGGCGCCGAGCGTCATCGAGAGGCCGCTCGCCGCAGCCGTCAGCGCGGTCGCCACGATGACGAGCAGGCAGGCCGCCATGAACAGCTCGGTCGATTTGGTGCGGGCGACCAGCTGGAAGAGCGGGCGGAGCGCCAAGCGCCCCGCCACCACGATCAGCACGATCGCCACCGCCGCCTGGGCCAGCGCCAGGGCCAGGGCGCCGCCCATGTTGGCTCCGTCGCTGCGTCCGAGCACCGCGATGGCGAAGAGCGCGGGGGCGACCGCGAGGTCTTGGAACAGCAGCACCGCGAAGCTTGCCCGGCCGGTCGGCGTGTTGAGCCGCTTCTGCTCGGCCAGCACCGGCAGGACGACCGCCGTGGAGGAGAGCGCGAGCCCGATGCCGACGATCGCGGCGCCCGCGAGCGGCACCTTCAGGCCGAACAGGATCGCGCCGATCACCAGCGCGGAGCAGATCACCTGCAGCGAGCCGAGGCCGAAGACCAGCCGGCGCAGCGTGCGCAGGCGCTCCCAGGACAGCTCGATCCCGATCATGAACATCAGGAAGATCACGCCGAACTCGGCCAGATGCGCGATCTCGGTCCGGTTGCCGATGGTGAAGAGCGAGACCCAGCCGTACTGCTCGGACAGCCGGCCGAGGCCGAAGGGCCCGAGCAGGGCGCCCGCGCCGATGAAGCCCAGCACTGGGCTGATCCGCAGGCGATGGAACAGCGGCACCACGATCCCCGCCGTGACGAGGAATAGGATCGCCTCCTTGTAGGAGCCGGTATGGACCTCTGGCATGGCGCTCCGGTTCCGGCCCCGCGTCCGGTCGTCGTTCGGCCGGGATCATGGGCGGACCCTCGGGCAACCGCAATCCGGCCCGGTCCCGGCGGGGCGCCCTCGAGCGCATCCCACGGATGGGGCGTGGGGACAACCCAGGCAGGCTGCTTGCCTGCCCCACGCCCGGGTGAGGCATATGGGTCACCGCACGGCTCTTTCGGTGGATCCCCCGGCCGCGGCGCAAAATCGGCACATTATGCGCATACCGCGGCCGGTTAACGAACGGTAAAGCTCCAGCCCTCGACGCCTCGTCCGAGCCCCGGGAACCCCATGTCGAAGACACCTCCGAGCCGGGACGTCCAGCGCGAGCGGCGCGCCTGGTCACTCGAGTCCCAGCGGTGGAAGCACGAGCGCGACGTCGAGAAGGGCTACCGGATCAAGTGGGGCTACGTCGCGATCGCCTACCTCGTCGAGTTCATGGTGATCGGCGCCTCGCTCGCGGGCGCGTGGCTGTTCGCGGGCGTCTACAGCGATGGGGACTGGCACGCCTTCTACTTCATGCTGCTGGCGCCGCTGGTCTACGCGGCGGTCGAGCTCTGCCGCGTGCCGCTCGGCATCCTGGCCCGCACGCAGCGCTCCTGGTTCGTGCGGGGGCTGGCCATCGTCGGCATCATCTTCGCGGCGGGCGTGACCACGAAGTCGGTCTCGCAGCTCGGCGAGATGATGTTCCATCCCCGCCTGATGGAGGCCGCCCGCACCAAGACCGCACTGAAGGACGCGCAGGCCGACCGCGACAGCCTCGACAACCGGATCGGCGCGGCAGACGCGCGGGTGCAGCAGTACACGACGGAGCTCGACCAGATCGAGCGGCGCTCGACCGAGAACGCCGCGCAGCTCGCGAGCCTGCCGGCCCAGCGCTGCGAGAAGGTGTTCGGCACCAACAGCCGCGGCGTGCGCTACCAGAACCTGAAATGCGTCACCGACCCGCGCACCCAGACGCTCGCGGCGAGCGTGGCCAAGGCCGGCACCGACCGCGCCGCGCTGACCAAGGAGCTGGAGGAGGCCCGCAAGGCGCGCGCCGCCCTCGACCGCGGCCAGGCCGACCGGCGCGTGGCCGACGCCGAGCAGGCCTACCGCACCGCGGTCAACCGCTCGCAGCTGCACTCCTTCACCGCGATGGTCTACGGCGTCGATCCGATCGACGTGACGGACGCGCAGGTCCACGCCTTCCTGCGCATCTTCGTGTTTGTGCCCGCGCTCTGCGCCGCCTTCGCCTCGACGATCCTCGCCCTGTCGGCGGTCTCGGTGCGCAAGACCTTCATGGACGAGGACGACCTCGGCGCGACGATCGACCCGGCCGCGAGCCCCTACCTGATCGAGCAGCTCACCGAGGGCCTGCGCCAGGAGATCGGGCTGGTGCAGGCCCGGCCGCAGCGTGAGGCGCCCTCCGGAGCCGTGATCCCGCTCGACCGGCGCCAGCCCACCCAAGCGGGGGCGCAAGGCCCCGCTCAGACTCCCGTCACCGCCAGCGCCGGAGCCGGTGCATGACCATCCACGCCGCGGGCACCCCCGAGAACATCGTGCTCGCCCAGCACGTCAACGGCCGCCTGCGGGCCGAGGCCCGCATCGTGGCGGCGCGCGCCTTCCTGTTCCGGGCGGCGGGCGCGGGGATCTTCGCGGCGCTCGCCGGCATCGGCGTCGGCGCGGGCGCCTACGGCTGGGCCTATCTCAGCCAGTACGAGTCGGCCGCCGAGCGCATCGCCCAGGCCATGCAGGCCGCCCTCGCGGACGTGACGATCAAGACCAAGGGCGAGGTCACGCTGACCGACAACGTGCTGAAGCTCGACCAGCCCGTGGCGGCCCCGCCCCAGACGCGGCCGGACATCGCCCAGGTGGTGGCCGCCCAGGCCAAGGGCGAGGACGGCAACGCGGCCGTGCGCACCACCTTCACGGTATTCAAGGCGGTGCCCTATCTCGACGGCAACATCGTCACCGGCTGGCAGTTCAAGGGCGACGAGAAGGTGCCGGAGTCGCAGTACTGCTACTTCTCCCATCCGCAGAAGTTCGGCAGCGACGTGCTGACCCAGGTCAACATCGCCATCAACGGGCAGGTGGCGCCGCAGACGAGTTCGCAGCTGAACCTGCAGCAGCTCTCGAAGAGCTGCATCTGGTTCGATCCGAAGAAGGTCTGACGCGGGCCGGGCGCGGCGGCATCGACGCGACGCGCGGCCGCGCATCCCGGGCAGGACCGGCTCTCCGATCCCGGGGTCTCGCGGACGTCCGGCTGTACGGCGGCCCCGAACGGCCGAATGCTGCGTGTCGAGGATTTGTTAACCATAAACCGCGGAGGATCGTCTCTATTGACCGCTCGACGCGGCATTTGGGGGCGGAGATGATCATTGTTGTGGCCCTCGTTAGCATGCCGGTCGCGCTGATGGCGGTGACGCTCGCGGCCGACGCGATGCTGAAAGCCCATCCGAGCAAGGACGACCTTTGGCGACTCCCAAAGGTGTCGTCCCTGCGCGCGTGACCCCTCACCCCCGAGACGGTACAGCGCTTGCTCCCGGCCCACGCGCCGCCTAACTCGGACGCGGACGACCAGAGCAGCAGGGACAGCCGGATGCGCTTCACCGGAACCGAGACCTACGTCGCGACGCCGGACCTGACCGCGGCGGTCAACGCCGCCATCGTGCTGGAGCGCCCGCTCCTGGTGAAGGGCGAGCCCGGCACCGGCAAGACGGTTCTCGCCGAGGAGATCGCCCGGGGCCTCGGCGCGCGGCTGCTGACCTGGAACGTCAAGTCGACGACCAGGGCGCAGCAGGGGCTCTACGAGTACGACGCGGTCTCGCGCCTGCGCGACTCGCAGCTCGGCGACCCGCGGGTCTCCGACATCGCGAACTACATCCGCCGCGGCAAGCTCTGGGAGGCCTTCGCGGCCGACGAGCGCCCGGTCCTGCTGATCGACGAGATCGACAAGGCCGACATCGAATTCCCGAACGACCTGCTGACCGAACTCGACCGGATGGAGTTCCACGTCTACGAGACCGGCGAGACGGTCCGGGCCCACCGGCGGCCGGTCGTCATCATCACCTCGAACAACGAGAAGGAGCTGCCGGACGCCTTCCTGCGGCGCTGCTTCTTCCACTACATCCAGTTCCCGGACGCCGAGACGCTCCGGCGTATCGTCGAGGTGCATTATCCCGGCATCAAGCACCGGCTGGTCGAGGAGGCCCTGCGCGTCTTCCTGGAGACGCGCGAGGTGCCGGGGCTCAAGAAGAAGCCCTCGACCTCGGAGCTGCTCGACTGGCTGAAGCTCCTCGTCTCCGAGGACGTCTCGCCCGAGACGCTGCGCGAGCGCGACGGCCGCAAGCTGATCCCGCCCCTGCACGGGGCGCTCTTGAAGAACGAGCAGGACGTGAGCCTGTTCGAGAAGCTCGCCTTCATGATGCGGCGCGAAGGGCGCGGCGGCTGAACCCTCGCATTCGCGAGACCTCGGCCCAGATAGGGGGCCGGACGCGGGGGCGACCGGAGCCAGACCATGAAGACGAAGAAGCTCGGCCTCACCGGCCTCGACGTGTCGCCGCTCTGCCTCGGCTGCATGACCTACGGCGTGCCGGAGCGCGGCCCTCATCCCTGGACCATGCCGGAGGCCGAGAGCCGGCCGTTGCTGCGCCGGGCGCTCGACCTCGGGATCAACTTCCTCGACACGGCGAACTACTACTCGGACGGCACCTCCGAGGAGATCGTCGGGCGCGCGCTGAAGGACTTCGCCCGCCGCGACGACATCGTGCTCGCCACGAAGGTCTTCTACCCGCTCACCGACGCGCCGAACGCGGGCGGCCTCTCGCGCAAGGCGATCTTCCAGGCGATCGACGCCTCGCTCAAGCGGCTCGGCACCGACTACGTCGATCTCTACCAGATCCACCGCTGGGATTACGGCACGCCGATCGAGGTGACGCTGGAGGCGCTGCACGACGTCGTGAAGGCCGGCAAGGCGCGCGCCATCGGCGCTTCCTCGATGTACGCTTGGCAGTTCGCCAAGGCGCAGTACACCGCCGACCGCCACGGCTGGACGCGCTTCGCGACCATGCAGAACCACCTCAACCTGCTCCACCGCGAGGAGGAGCGCGAGATGATCCCGTTCTGCGTCGATCAGGGCGTGGCGCTGCTCCCCTGGAGCCCGCTCGCCCGCGGCCGGCTCACCCGCGACTGGGACGCGGCCTCCGCCCGGCAGGAGACCGACGAGGTCGGCAAGAACCTCTACGACGCCACCGCGGAGGCCGACCGAAAGGTGGTCGAGGCGGTGGCGCGCGTCGCCGAGGCCCGCGGCGTGCCCCGCGCGCAGGTGGCGCTGGCCTGGGTGCTGGCGCAGCCGAACGTCGCCGCCCCGATCGTCGGCGCCTCCAAGCCGCAGCATCTCGACGACGCGGTCGCGGCCCTCGACCTCCGGCTCACGCCCGAGGAGATCGCGACGCTCGAAGGCCCTTACGTCCCGCACGCTATCGTAGGTTTCCGCTGATGCGCCGCCTGATCCTCCTGCGCCACGCCAAGTCCGATCGGCCCCCGGGCGTGGCCGACCTCGACCGGCCGCTCAACCCGCGCGGCCGGCAGGCCGCCCCGCGGATGGGCGCCTACATCGCGGAGGCAAGCCTGCGGCCGGACCATGTGCTGGTCTCGCCCGCCCGGCGCACCCTGGAGACCTGGGACGCCGTGCGGGGGCCCCTCGACGGCAATCCGGGCGAGACCGTGCCGGCGCTCTACGAAGCCGGCGCGGCGCAGATCCTCGAGGTCGTGCGCGGCGCGCCCGACAACGCCGGCACGCTCCTCGTCGTCGGCCACAATCCGGGCCTGCAGGATTTCGCCACGGAGGCCGTCGGCAGCGGATCGAAGGCCGACCGGCGGCGCCTCGCCACGCAATTCCCCACGGCGGCCCTCGCGGTGATCGATTTTGAGGTCGGCGGGTGGAACGAGGTCGCCTCCGGGACGGGGCGGCTCGAGCGCTTCGTCAAGCCGAAGGATCTCGGCGACGACGACGAGGACTGACACCGTCTTCGTCCGAGTGCCGCGAAGGCGATCGGATCCCCCCTCTCCCCGCCGTGCCGGGAGAGGGGGATCCTCGGTACGCGAAAGAGATCGACCCGGTGCACCATGGGCCGGATCATGGGTCGGACCAGGGGTCGGCCTGCAAGCGGTTGCCCGCGGGTCCTAACCCTCCACCGGGGCCACCCGCCTTGCCTCGCCCTCCACCCGCGGCACGGGGCTCCCCGGCACGAAAGCGTCGAAGGCTGCCCAGAAATCCTCCCGGATCGGGTCGCGCTCGTGCAGGATCTCGTGGCGCGCGTCCGGCAGGACCAGGATCGTGCCGGCCTTGAGCCGGGCGGCGAAGCGCTCGGTCGCCGGCGTGCCGCAGACCGGGTCGGCACCCGCTCCGAGGATCAGGGTCGGCGTCGCGATGCGCGCCGGCAGCCGCGGGTCGCGCAGGCGCGCCATGGCCCGGAAGGCGCCCGCGAGCCACGCCACCGTCGGATCGCCCACCGCTCCCGCACCGACCGCCCGCGCCGCGGCGGCGTTTCGGGCGTAGCGGGCGGGATCGCGCGAGAGCCGGTTGCCCGGATAGGGCATCGTGGCGATCGAGGCGCCGGGATCGTGCGGGACGTAGCGACGGCCGCGCAGCCGATGTCCCAGGCCGAGCAGTGCTCCGACGCCCGGCACGTGCGACAGCCGGGGCACGAAGGCGCGACCGAGGCGCAACGCCTGGAGCGAGCGCGCCACCGCCGAGGCCGCCGCCGGCCACGCGACCATGCGGATCGAGAGCATCGGCGCCACGGTGACGATGCGGCCGAAGGGCAGCCAGCCCTCCGCCGCGCCCGTGAGGGCGACGCAGCCGCCCATCGAGTGGGCGAGGCAGTGGTAGGGCTCGGGCATGAGCGGCACGAGCACGCTCTCCTCGATCGCCTTGAGGTCGAGACGGTAATCGTCGAAGCGCGCCACGTGACCCTTACGCGGATCGCCGACCTGCCGGCTGGACTCGCCCTGGCCGCGCCAATCGAAGGCGACCACGCCGAAACCCCGCGCGATCAGTTCGCGGATCACCTCGTAATACTTCTCGATGAATTCGGCCCGTCCCTGCAGCAGGCAGACCGTGCCCCTGCTGCGTCGGGCCGGCGCCCGCCAGTAGGCCGCCCGCAGGGTCAGGCCGTCCCGCGTGCGCACGCCGATCAGCGTGCCGCCCGGTGGGACCGGGTTGTCGGGCGTCGAATCGAGGGTCAGCATCGGCGGATCCGAGTCGTGGAAGGAGGTGCGAAAAAATCGCCGCGCGGTGGCGTCGAGCGGTCTTGCGGGCCTTGAAGGCAGATCGGGCCGCTCCGATATCCTTGTCGTGCCGGCCAGACGGCGGCACGACAACGGTCCGGCCCTCGGGCGGACCCTCTTGAATGCAGTGACGCATGTTGCTCCACGGAGGATATGTTATGCGCCAGTTCGATCTTGCTCCCCTCTACCGCTCCACCGTCGGCTTCGACCGGCTGTTCTCGGCCCTCGATCAGTTCGTCAGCGCCGACAGCGTCCCGAGCTACCCGCCCTACAACATCGAGCGCACCGGCGAGAACGCGTACCGGATCACGGTCGCGGTCGCCGGCTTCACCGAGGCCGATCTGTCGATCGAGGTCAAGGAGAACGCGCTGACCCTGAAGGGCGAGCGCAAGGGCGACACCGCCCGCCGGGTGGAAGTGCTGCACCAGGGTATTGCCGCCCGCGGCTTCGAGCGCCGGTTCCAGCTCGCCGACTACGTCCAGGTGACGGGCGCGGCGCTGGAGAACGGCCTCCTCCACATCGATCTCGTCCGCGAGATCCCCGAGGCGAAGAAGCCGCGCCAGATCCAGATCGCGACCGGCCAGAAGACCGCGACGATCGAGGGCGAGGTGCAGCAGGCGGCCTGATCCGCCGGCACCGCGTGTGGGAGCGCCCCGGCCACCGGCCGGGGCGTTCTCGTGCGCGCTCAGTAATCGCCGAACCAGTCGCCGACGCCGGGCTCGAAGCAGGTGTAGCCCACGAAGCAGCGCGGCGCGTCGCGCGTCGGCACGAAGCCGGCGCGGGTCACCTCGGTCGGTGCGCAGAAATTGCGGTCGCGGACGTAGCGGTCGTAGGTCGGCCCGCCCGTGCCCAACACGATGCCGCCCGCCCGCAATACGGTCGCGCGGGCCTGCGCGCAGGTCATCGTCGTGCTGTCGGGCCGACCCTGCGCGCTCGCGGCGGTCGCCGCGCAGGTCAGCAGAAGGGCAGTGTAGGCGTGGCGCATGGGTGATCCCGCTCCCGGTCGGGCAGGAGGGGAACGCCGCCACGGGCGCAGGTTTCCGGTGCGCCGGCCTTAGAAATCCCCCAGCGCGAGCTGGCCCTGGTTGCCCCGGCGCGGGGCGGGAGCCTTGCGCTCCTTCGCGGCGGCGGCCTTGCGCGGCTTCGCCTCGGCGCTCGCGGCCGAGCGCGGCGTATGCGACTTCGCCATCCGCTCCTTCGCCTTGTCGCGGGCGACCGCCTCGGGCGCCTGCGGATCGTCGCTGAGCCACTTGCCGCGCTTGATCACCTCGTTGACCCGGCCCTGGTTGACGCCGACCTTGAAGGCGATCTCCTGCTGGGTCATGCCCGTGGTCGCGTGCAGGTCGAGGATGGTGCGGGCGAGCTCCGGCGTCATCTTCTGACCCGTGAGCCGGCGGGCGGGCTTCACCGTGCGGGTGGCGCGGTCGCGCTCGCGCAGCCGTTCGAGGAGGGCGAGCGCCATGTTCATGCCGTGCTCGCGCAGGGCCTCCTCGAATTCCTTGAGCGTCGCCATCGACGGGTTCTCGCGTCACCGGGACGGGTGCGGGGCACCCGGAACATTCCTCGAACGTGCCGGATCCGACCCCGGTTGCGCAACCCGCGCGCGGGCGCTCCGCCCCGGGCGTATCGCGGATCGCTGCGTCATCCACCGCTAAATCGGCTCGCTGGCGCTGGAACGGATGCTCGGCTACATCCCGGATCCGTTCACGCGGTGTCACAGCGGCAGGAATCGTCCGGGACATGATCAGCCCCATCCTCACCGTCTCGCAGTCGGACGCACCGCACTCGCTGGCGTCGGCCCTGGAGGACGGCGCGGTCCTGCTCTTTCCCGATCTCGCCTTCCCGTTCAGCGATTTCGAGCGCCGCTTCGTCGAACGCCCCTTCGCGGACGGCAAGGCCAAGAACGTCAACATCCGCGGCGAGAACGCGGAGCTGCGCGGGGCGGCGGGCACCCCGGAGGAGCAGGAGGCCCTGCGCCAACTCCTCCTGCGCTACCGCGGCTTCGCGCAGGGGATCGTAGATCGCTATCTGCCCGATTACATCGGCCGGGTGAGCCTCGCCGGCACCTCCTACCGGCCCTTCGACGTGGACAAGCGCAAGCTGAGCTGGCGCCGCGACGACACGCGGCTGCACGTCGATGCCTTCCCGTCGAACCCGATCGGCGAGAAGCGGATCCTGCGCGTCTTCCGCAACATCAACCCGAGCGGCCAGCCGCGGCGTTGGCGCGTCGGCGAGGATTTCGGCTCGATGGCGGAGAAGTTCCTGCCGAAGCTGCCGGGCTACTCGCCGCTCTCGGCGCGGTTGCTGGCGGCCTTGCGCATCACCAAGGCGCGTCGCTCCGAGTACGACCACCTGATGCTGCACCTGCACGACGCCCTGAAGCAGGACGAGGCCTATCAGGCGGGCGGGCCCCAAGCCGACGTGAACTTCCTGCCCGGCCAGACCTGGGTCACCTTCTCGGACCTCGTGATGCACGGGGCGATGGGCGGCCAGTACATGCTGGAACAGACCGCCTACCTGCCGGTCGCCGCCCAGGCCGACCCGGCCAAGAGCCCACAGCGCATCCTGGCGGCCAAGCTCGGCCGCCCGCTGCTCTAGGAGACACCCGCTATGATCCTCGAGATCGCCCAGATCGACGTGAAGGCCGGAAGCGAGGCCGAGTTCGAGGCCGGCATCAAACAGGCCGCCGAGATCTTCCGCGCCGCGAAGGGCTGCGTCAGCTTCGCGGTGCGCCGCTCGGTCGAGAAGCCGCAGCGCTACCGCCTTCTGATCGAGTGGGAGACGCTGGAGGCGCACACGAAGGACTTCACCGGCTCGCAGGCCTGGAAGGATTACCGGGCCCTCGTCTCGCCCTGCTTCGAGGCTCCGCCGAGCGTCGAGCACACCGAGCTCGTGCTCCGGGCCTTCTGAGGATCGAGGATGCTGAACCGCCCCCTGCGCATCGGCACCCGCGGCAGCCCGATGGCGCTCGCCCAGACCGGCATGGTGCGCGACCGGATCGTCGCGGCCAATCCCGGGTTGGAGACCGAGATCGTCGTGATCACGACGGTCGCCGACAAGGTGCTCGACCGGCCGCTCTCCGAGATCGGCGGCAAGGGTCTGTTCACCAAGGAGCTGGAGCAGGCGCTCTTCGCCGACGCGGTGGACGTCGCCGTCCACTCGATGAAGGACGTCGAGACCTGGCTGCCGGACGGGCTCGTGATCGCCTGCATCCTGGAGCGCGACGATCCGCGCGACGCCTTCCTGTCGCCGCACGCGGACGGGTTCGCGGGGCTCAAGCCCGGCGCGCGCGTCGGCACCTCCTCGCTGCGGCGGGGCGCGCAGGTGCTGATGCGCCGGCCGGACCTGCAGATCGTGCCGCTGCGCGGCAACGCCAACACCCGCATGCGCAAGCTCGAAGCCGGCGAGTGCGACGCGACGCTGCTGGCCATCGCCGGCCTGCAGCGGCTCGGCCTGGAGGGCATGGCGCGCAGCATCCTCGAGACCGACGACATGCTGCCGGCGGTGGCGCAAGGAGCGCTCGGCATCGAGTGCCGCACGGACGACGAGGCGGTGCGGGCGCTGCTGGCGCCGGTCGCCTGCGCGCGCACCACGGTCGCGGTCGGCTGCGAGCGGGCGCTGCTGGCCGAGCTCGACGGCTCCTGCCGCACGCCGATCGCCGCGCTGGCGCGGATCGACGGGGATCGGCTGCAGCTCGACGGGCTGCTCTTCCTGCCGGACGGCAGCCGGCACTGGGCGGTGGCGCGCAGCGGCTCGGTCGCGGACGCGGACGCGATCGGCAGGGAAGCGGGCGCCGCGCTGAAGGCAGCGGCGGGCGAGACCTATACGCAGCACCTGCAATAGGTGGAGACCGACCCAGTCACGTCCCAAAGAAGGTGAGGCGCGATGTCCCTCCCCCCTCTGCGGGGGAGGGTGGCTCCTGCGTCAGCAGGGGCGGGATAGGGGAGCAACGGTGCCGGCCCGTGATCGGTATCGACGCTGGGCCTCTTCCGGAAACTGTCGTCCCCTCACCCGACCCGCTTCGCAGGCCCCCCTCTCCCGCGGGGGAGAGGGATGCGCGGACGGGTGGCGATTGATCGAGCAGTCGCACGGCCACCGCTCTTGATCGCCACACCCGCCTACTTCGACGTGGCGAACAGGCGCGAGACGAACCAGAGCGGCACCACCACCACGGCGCCGGCCAGGATCCAGCCGCCGAAATCGTGGAAGGTCGCGAGGCCGAGGTCGATCAGCGCGCGGGCCGAATCGTAGGCGTGCCAGAACAGCTGCCCTGGCGTCAGCCCGAGCATCGCCATCAAGGCGCCGACGAGGACCGACAGGAAGAGAAGCCGTAGGAACACCGCGGTCGGCGAGCCGCCGATGAAGCGGCGCAGGGCGTTGTCACGGCCGCGCGGGGGCTCGCCCGGATAGGCTTGGTACGATCCGCCCGCGCGGTGCCTGTCGTGCTCGACCATCATCTGCCTGCGACCTCAGGATTCAAGTCCGGTGCCATTCGGGATCCCTCGACTGAAGAGACCCCGAACCCGGCGGAAGCGTGACGCGAGCGTCACACCCCCGGCGAAACTCCCCTCCAACTCGGGCGTTGGGCGGTTTCACGGCTCGGCCGAGATGGCAACGCAAGCCCGGGCCGCCAAGATATCTGCAAGCAGCGCGCACGACAGACGCGGGCCGCACGCCCCAACCTGTGCGGCCGAACACACGGAACGACCGAGACGATGATCGACCACGCCCTGTTCGACCCGGCGACGATCGATCCGGAAACTCTGCGGCTCAACGCCGAGATCGTGGCCGCCCACGCGGCGCAGGCGGACCCGTGGACGCTGCCGATCGCCGAGGTGCGCGCGCGCCGCCGGGCCGGAACGCAGGCCTCGCCCGCGATGCCGCGCAGCGCCCGGGCCGAGACCATGCTGATCGACGGGCCCGGCGGCGCGCTGCCGCTGCGGGTGATCCGTCCGCGGCCGGGCGTGAAGCTGCGCGGCGCCTACCTGCACATCCACCGCGGCGGCTGGATCTGGGGTGGGGCGGACGAGCAGGACCCCTGGCTGGAGCGTATCGCCGACACCTGCGGCTTCGTCTGCCTCTCGGTCGAGTACCGGCTGGCGCCGGAGCACCCGTATCCGGCCGCGCTGCTCGATTGCGAGGCCGCCGCGCTCTGGCTCGCCGGGCCGGGCCGGGCGGAGTTCGGCATCTCCGCGCTCACCATCGGCGGCGAATCGGTCGGCGCGCACCTCGCCGTGATGGTGCTGCTGCGCCTGCGCGACCGCCACAACCTGCCCCGCGCCTTCCGGGGGGCCAATCTCAACGCGGGCTTCTACGACCTCGGACTGACGCCCTCCGTGCGCAACTGGGGTTCGGAGCGCCTCGTGGTGAACACCGAGGACCTCACCCGCTTCGCCGACGACTACGTGCGTGAGGGCATCGATCGGCGCCGCCCGGACGTCTCGCCGATCTACGCCGAGCTGAAGGGCCTGCCGCCCGCGCTCTTCACCATCGGTACGGCCGACCCGCTGCTGGACGACACGCTCTACATGGCCTCGCGCTGGGCGGCGGCCGGCAACGGCGGCCACACGGCCGTCTACGCGGGCGGCTGCCACATCTTCGTGCGCTATCCGGGCGCGATGAGCGAGCGCGCGCTGGAGCTGATCGACCGCTTCCTGATGGCGCTCGCCTGAGCGCGGATCGTCTTCCCCCGGCCTTCCGGGACTGGTTCGCGGGCCGCGGCTGGAGCCCGCGCCCGCACCAGCTCGAACTCCTGCGGATCGCGGGCGAGGGTCGCTCGGCGCTGCTCGTCGCGCCGACCGGGGCCGGCAAGACGCTGGCCGGATTCCTGCCGAGCCTCGTCGCCCTGAGCGGCACGAAGGCCGCGCAGCGCCGCGGCCTGCACACCCTCTACGTCTCGCCCCTCAAGGCGCTGGCGGTCGACATCGCCCGCAACTTGGAGGCGCCGGTCGCCGAGATGGGGCTGCCGGTCCGCATCGAGACCCGCACCGGCGACACGCCGGCCCACAAGCGCACCCGCCAGATCGCGAGGCCGCCGGACATCCTGCTGACCACACCGGAGCAGCTGGCGTTGCTGATCGCGCACCGCGAGGCGGCGGACCTGCTGGCGAACCTGCGCTGCGTCATCCTCGACGAGCTGCACGCGCTGGTCACCTCGAAGCGGGGCGACCTGCTCTCCCTGGCGCTCGCGCGGCTGCACCGGCTGAGCCCGGGGCTCACCGCGATCGGGCTGTCGGCCACCGTGCGGGAGCCGGACGAGCTGCGGCGGTATCTGGTGCCGCAAAGACCGAGCCTGACGCTCCCGGAGGCTTTCCCGTCCTCCCCTGCGGGGGAGGATGGCAGAAGAGCCGAGGCCATGGCCGACCTCGTCGTGGTGAAGGGCGGCGCCCGGCCCGACCTGCGCCTGCTCGAATCCAACCGTCCCCTGCCGCTCGCCGGGCACACCGCCCACCAGTCGATGCCGGCGATCTATGAGCTCATCCGCCAGCACCGCACGGTGCTGGTCTTCGTCAACACCCGCCTGCAAGCCGAGTACACCTTCCAGGAACTCTGGCGACTCAACGACGACGTGCTGCCGATCGCGCTCCACCACGGCTCCCTCGACGCGCAGCAGCGCCGCCGGGTCGAGGCCGCGATGGCGGCGGGGCAGCTGCGCGCCATCGTCTGCACCGCGACGCTCGATCTCGGCATCGACTGGGGCGATGTCGATCTCGTGGTCAACATCGGCGCGCCGAAGGGCGCGAGCCGGATCATGCAACGGATCGGGCGTGCCAACCACCGCATGGACGAGCCCTCGAAGGCCTACCTCGTCCCGGCCAACCGCTTCGAGATCCTCGAGTGCCGCGCCGCGCTCGACGCCGTCGAGGCGGCCGCGCAGGATACGCCCGACGCGCGGGTCGGCGCCCTGGACGTGCTGGCCCAGCACGTGCTCGGCATGGCCTGCGCCGACGCGTTCGATCCGGTGCACCTGTACGAAGAGATCGTCTCGGCGGCGCCCTACGCGGGCCTCGCCTGGGAGGATTTCGAGGCGGTCGTCGACTACGTGGCGACCGGCGGCTACGCGCTGCGCGCCTACGAGCGCTTCGCCAAGATCCTGCGCGGGCCGGATGGGCTCTGGCGGGTGCGCGATGCCCGCACCGCCCAGCAGTACCGCATGAACGTCGGCACCATCGTGGAATCCGCGAAGGTGAAGGTGCGCCTCGTCCGCTCGGTGCGCGCCAAGCCCGGGACCATCCTGCCGAAGACCGGCCGGGTGCTCGGCGAGGTCGAGGAGGATTTCGCCGAAACGCTCTCCGCGGGCGACACCTTCCTGTTCTCCGGCGAGGTGCTGCGCTTCGAGGGTCTGATGGAGGACGAGGCCATGGTCACGCGGGCGGGACCCGGCACCGACCCGGCGATCCCCTCCTATGCCGGCTCCAAGTTCCCACTCTCGACCTTCCTGGCCGCCCGGGTGCGGGCGCTGATCGCCGACCCGTTCGAATGGGACCGCCTGCCGAGGCAGGTCGCCGACTACCTCGTGCAGCAGCGCAGCCGTTCGGTGCTGCCGGGGCCGCGCGACCTCCTCGTCGAGACGTATCCGCGGGCGAAACGCCACTACATCACCGCCTTCCCGTTCGAGGGACGGCTCGCCCACCAGACCCTCGGCATGCTGCTGACCCGCCGTCTGGAGCGGGCGGGCCTTCGCCCGCTGGGCTTTGCTGCCAACGATTACGGCCTCGCGATCTGGACGACGCGGGACATCTCGGAGCGCATCGCCCGCGAACGGAATTTTCTGGCCGAGCTGTTCGCACAGGACATGCTGGGCGACGACCTCGAGGCGTGGCTCGCCGAATCCGCGATGATGAAGCGGACCTTCCGGCAATGCGCGGTGATCGCCGGGCTGATCGAGCGGCGGCATCCCGGCCAGAAGAAGACCGGGCGGCAGGTCACGATCTCGACGGATCTGGTCTACGACGTGCTGCGCAAGCACCAGCCCGACCACCTGCTCCTGCGCGCTGCGCGCCAGGATGCGGCAACCGGACTCCTCGACGTGAGGCGCCTCGGCATGATGCTAGAGCGCATCCAGGGGCGAATCATCCACCGGGCGCTCGACCGCGTCTCGCCGCTCTCCGTCTCCGTGATGCTGGAGATTGGGCGCGAGAAGGTCTACGGCGAGGGCGCGGACGAGATCCTGGCCGAGGCCGAGGCGCAGCTTCTCGAAGAGGCGCTGGGCTAGAGGCCGATGGCGCGCCCCGCTCCCCCGGATGAGGATGCGATCTTGGCGCTCGGCCAGAGACTTGAGAAGACGAGTAAGCCCACCGGCCTCACGCTCGCCGGCGAGGCGGCGGTGCTGGACCTGTCCGGCGCGCTCTGGCTGCCCGCGCACCGCACGCTTGTGGTCTCGGACCTGCACCTGGAGAAGGGCTCGGCGTTTGCCGCTCGCTCGGGCCAGTTCCTGCCGCCCTACGACACCCGCGAGACCCTGGCGAACCTGCACGAGGCTGTGCTGCGCCACGAGCCGGAGCGCGTGGTGGCGCTCGGGGATTCCTTCCACGACGCGCGCGGGCCGGAGCGCATGGAGCCCGGCGACCGGGCGATGGTGGCGGCCCTGCAGGCGGGGCGCGACTGGGTCTGGATCGCGGGCAACCACGATGCGGCGGTGCAGGAGGGCGTCGGCGGGCGCTACGCCGAGACGCTGACCCTCGGCGCTCTGACCCTGCGGCACGAGCCCGTCCCGGGGCCCGCGCCCGGCGAGGTGGCCGGCCACCTCCATCCCTGCGGCAAGGTGGCGATGCGGGGCCGTGCCGTGCGCCGCCGCTGCTTCGTCTCGGACGGTGCCCGCCTCGTCATGCCCGCCTTCGGCGCCTTCACGGGCGGGCTGAACGTGCGCGACAAGGCCTTCGAGCCGCTCTTCGCGACCGGCTTCACGGCACATCTCCTCGGCGACGGCCGGGTCTTCGCCATCGGCCGACAGATGCTGGCGCGGGACTGAGATCCAGGGGACCCCGAAGGATCTGCGGGCCCTTAGGCGGGGTTCGGGGCAGCGCTCCGAACCCTCAGGCCGCGGCCGGCCGGGCCGCGAGATCGAGCTCGGTGAAGTCGCAGTTGTCGAGCCAGATCCCCGTCAGATGGAAGAAGAACGTCCCGTGCCCGACCACCGCGATGGTGCGCTCGGGGCGCTGCCGCAGCCACGCCCGAAAATCCGCGACGCGCGCGTCGAACAGGTGGCGCGGCTCGACCGGATAATCGCCGACCTGCGAGCCGGCTTCCGCGTGCCACCACACCTCCGGTAGGTGCCCGACATCGAGGTGCGGGAACTCCGCCGCGATCTCGGAGGCCGCGCGGCCGACGTCGCAGCTGCTCTCCTGGCACTCCCGGTGCAGCACCTCCACCAGCACGCGCGGCGCGCTCGGATGCTCGCCGAACACGATCGCGCTGGTCTGGATCGCCCGGGTCAGGGGCGAGGTCACCACGAGGTCGAAGGGCACGTCGCGCAGGCGCTGGCGGGCGGCCTCGGCCTGGGCGTGGCCACGCTCGGTCAGGCGGGCATCACGGTGGCCGGGATCCCGGCCGGTGGCCCGGTGGGCGGCGTTGAAGGTCGATTCGCCGTGGCGGAGGCAGACGATGCGGGTGGGGCTGCTCATCGGGTCTCGGGATCGCGGGGGAGGGCGCCCCGGCGCGGCGGCCGGGGCGGGAAGCGTCAGGCGAAGCGGCCGCCGCGCTGGATCACCTCGATCTTGTAGCCGTCCGGGTCGGTGGCGAAGAAGAAGGTCGCGAGCGCCCGGTCGCCGTGCTTCAGCGTCTTCAGGTCGGTGGCGGGCAGGCCGGCCTCCTTGAAGCGGGCGTGCTCGGCCGCGACGTCATCGACCGTCACCGCGAGGTGGCCGTAGCCGTCACCGAGATTGTAGGCCTCGCTCCGGTCCTTGTTCACCGTGAGCTCCAGCTCGAACGGGGCTTCCGAATTGCTGAGATAAATCAGCGTGAAGTCCGGAAAATCGAGCCGCTCGGCCACGTCCAGCCCGAAGGCCGTGCAATAGTAGTCCACGGAGCGCGCCTCGTCCCGGACGCGGACCATGGCATGGACGAGCTTCGACATCGGATCCTTCCTGCGCGGGGGCGGTGATACGCCTCATGTGGCGCAGGAGACCGGAAGCGGAAGGGCCGGGGTCGTCGCAGGCGCGATCATCCCTCCGCCGCAGAGGGGGGGACGCTCGTCTCACGCCACGCTCCGCTCGATCTGCTCCTCGTCGCAGATCACGCCCGCGCTGCCCTCGAACTCGGCGGTGATGTCGGTGGCGGCCTGCGCGGGAGCCGGAGCGGCGCGATCCTTGGCGAAGGTCTGCAGGAACAGGCGCATGACGTGGCGCACGCCCGCGTCGTTGATGGTGCGCTGGTCGTCGTTGTAGTAGCGGCCAGCATTCACGTTGCTGGTGACGATGTCGTAGGCCGGGAAGTACACCGCCCGCGGGTCGCCGGTGCAGGCCTCGCCGGCGGCCACCCGCAGCACCGACTTGGAGTAGCTGTTCGACTCCATCACGTGCCGGTCCATGTAGGTGGCGATCATCGGCACGGGCGAGACCGTGAAGATCACGCGCGCCGCCGGGTTCACGCTCCAGAGCCGGTCGAGGAAGCCGCGCAGATCCCCCAGCACCTCGGCCGCGCCCGCGTTGACGCATTCGTAGAGGTCGGGGTCGAAGGTGCCGCCCGCCACGCCGGGCGCCAGCGGCAGCGCCGCTCCGTCGGCGCGCCAGCGCCAGCCCTCGGTGAGGCCCAGCGTCAGCACGAAGACGTCCAGCGTCTCGAAGAGGCGGCGCACCTCGGCGAGATGCGCGTCGCGGGCGGCGATCACCTCGGCCTCGCTGGCGAAGCCGTCGGGCTCGACGGTCGGGCGGAACGGATCGACGTAGCGTCCGTCCTCGCGCAGCCACGCCGTCAGCTCGGGCTCGAAGCGGCCGTAGGCCCGGTCGAAGAGCTGCACGAACTGGCGCGTGTAATAGAGGTTGCCGTAGCGGGCCGAGAAGGTGCCGAACTGGCGGGCATTGGCCTCGTTGCCGCTCATGCCGGGCGCGGGCGCCTCGGTGAGATAGTAGTTGAACCCGGCCTCCCGCAGGGCCTCGGCGACGCGCTGGGCGAAGCAGGAGCCCCCGGTCGCCACCTTGTCGGTCCGGGCGATCGCGAAGGTCTCCCTCGGATGCGGGTTGACCGCGAAGGGCGGCACGTTGGTGACGACCTTGCGCCAGAATCGCTCGGCCGGTAGACCCGTATACGGATTTGAAGCCAACTTCCCGATCCTTCGCCCGATGCGGTAAGAGCGTCTCGCATAGACCGCGAAACCCGCTCCCGCGAGACCCCCGGCACAGCCTTGGCCATCAGCGATCTGCCCCGGCGCGCCCGCAGCGCGTTCTCCTTGTCGGCGCCATCCTGGGCAAGACCGTGGCGTGCCAAGGCTGCGGACGACGGCCGCAAGGGTCCGAGCATCGCGGTTTTGGGCAATTGCCAGGGTCGCGGCGTCGCGCAGGCGATGCGGCTGCTCGCGCCCGGGAGCCCGGTCCGCTACCTCTCGATGGGCACGCTGCGGCGCGACCACGGCACGCTGGACGGGCTGGCGGCCACGCTCGCGGGCTTCGACCACGTCTACTCCCAGGCCTTCCCGGGCGGCCTGCTGCCGGGGGGCGACAGCGGCACGCTGTTCGCGCGCGAACGGCGCCTGAAGATGTTCCCGACGATCGTGTTCTCGGCCTTCCACCCGGACATGGTCTATGCGGGCCGCACCCAGAACCTCGCCGACCAGAAGCTCGCCGCCTCGCCGCTTGGGCAGTACCACTCGGCGATCGCGCTCTGCGCGCATCGCCTCGGCCTCACCGTGGCCCAGACCGCGGGCCTGTTCCGCGAGGACGTGTTCCAGCGGCTCGGCTACTTCGACCACTGGGACCCGGCAGTGCGCGAGCTGGTCGGCAACTCGGCGGCGGTCGGATTCGGCCTGGAGCGCGAGGTCGGCCGCTGGAGCCGGCGCGGCGCCTTCATGCACGTGATCAACCACCCGAAGGCCTTCGTCATCGGCGACATCGCCCGGCGGCTGCTGGCCGAGAGCGGTTTCACCCCGGAGCCCGTCGCCGTGGAGGACTATCTCGGCGACGAGCTGGTCCACGACGTGGTCTGGCCGGTCTACCCGCCCGTGGCGGAGCAGTTCGGCATCGCCGGCTCCTACCTGTTCAAGCGCAAGCCCCGCGGGGCGGCCTTCCCGGTCCTCTACGATCTCGAAGGGTTCATCGCGGCGAGCTTCGCGCTCTACGACGCCGCCGCACCGGGCGACCTCTCCTGCCCGCGCGTCGAGACCTGGGCGACCTCGCCCTGGATCGCCGAGATCTTCCTGGCGGCGAAGGGTTAGAGCGCTCTCCGCCGAAGTGGACGCCGGTTCGGCGCAAGAGAGCGCGTCAAGGCAAGAGCTCGGAGCCGTTTCCGATCGCAGCGCGATCGGAAACGGCTCCGGGGCTCAGCCCGCCGCCCGAAGGCCGTCGTCCGACACGCCGTCGCGCATCATCCGCACCAGGGCGTTGACCTCGCGGATCTGGAAGGGCTTGCGCAGGTAGAGGCTGCCCGGCACCGCCCGCGGCGGCAGCTTCGCGGCCGTCGAGGTGTAGACCACCGGCCGGTCGGGATGGGCGGCCCGGAAGGCCTCCGCCACGGTCCAGCCGTCGATCAGACCCGGCAGGTTGATGTCGGTGAACAGCCAGTCGATCGTCGCGCCGCGCTCGCGCAGGATCGTCAGCGCGGCCTCGCCGCTGGACGCCTCGATGACCCGCGTGCCCTGCGAGGCGCAGAGCTGCGCGATGATCTCCAAGAGCATGAAGCTGTCCTCGACCACGAGGACGTTGTGTACCGGGCGCATCGTTCGAACCATTCCGTCGATCCGACCGAATTCGCGTCCGTCTTGGTTGAGGAAGGGTTAAACCCCTCGACGAGGACTGTTCTCCAGCCCCTGTACTGTAGCGTCGGCGCAACGCTCGACCCGTGTCGAGACGAGAGAGCGCCGCGCCGCCGCCGCGATGCCGCATTCGGGGCCTGTAAGCGCGGCCGTGATGCGCCGCCGAAGGGCCGGCGACGCGCTCCGTGCCGGACGGGGTGCGCGGGCACACGGCGGAGCGCCGCGAAGCCTGATCGAAAGCTCCTGTCAAGGTTGACGGAACCTCTGCTTAACCGGGCCGGCCTATGAGGGTCGGGAGACACACGCCGCGGATGCGCCTTGGAGTCCGGCTGCCGGCCTCGGGTGCCCGCCTCAAGGAGTTGAGACCAGCCATGACCGTTTCCCCGCGCCTGCGCGCCGTCTCCCTCGGCCTCGCGCTCTGCGCGGCGCTGGGCCTCGGCGCCTGCTCGAAGGACTCGAACCTCGCCGACGCCTCGGGCTTCGGCGCCGGTGCCGGCGGGGCGGGCGGCGCGGGCGGCGCGGGCGTGCCCGGCAGCGCCCAGGACTTCGTGGTGAACATCGGCGACCGCGTCTTCTTCGAGTCGGACTCGACCGACCTGACGCCGACCGCGACCGCCACCCTCGACAAGCAGGCCGCATGGCTGCAGCGCTACCCGCGCTACAGCTTCCTCATCGAGGGCCACGCCGACGAGCGCGGCACGCGCGAGTACAACTTCTCGCTCGGCGCCCGCCGCGCCCAGTCGGTGACCGACTACCTCGCCTCCCGCGGCATCGCGGCCGGCCGGATGCGCACCGTGTCCTACGGCAAGGAGCGCCCGGTCGCGGTCTGCAACGACATCTCGTGCTGGTCGCAGAACCGCCGCGCCGTCACCGTGCTCGACCGCGGCGCCGGTTCGTAGGCCAGGCATGCAAGCTTTGCCGCGCCGCCGCATTTTTGCCGCGGCGCCACGCATCTGCTACCGGCAGGCCGCGCCGGCGCGAGATCGCCGCCGCGGCCTGCCGCAACGTCCGGTGCCGACATCCATGCTCCGCCGCCTCCTGCTCTCGACCTCGCTCATCCTCGCCACCGCGCTGCCGGCCGCGTCCCAGGACGCCTCCGAGTTCGTGGTGCGCCTCGGCCGGCTGGAGAACCAGTCGCGGATGATGGCCGGGCAGATCGAGACGCTCCAGTACGAGAACCGCCAGCTCAAGGAGCAGCTGCGCAAGTTCCAGGAGGACGTCGAGTACCGGCTGAACGAGAAGAGCGGGGCCAAGCCCGCGCCGTCGGGCAATACGGGCCCGGTCAACGGCACGAATCCCGGTGCGGGCAAGCCCCAGAAGCGCGGCGACGCCTTCGACCCCGACCAGAACCCCGGCCGGCCCGGCGCCCCGCGCCAGCTCGGCTCCACCGAGCCCTCCGCGCCGATCGCCGCTCCGCCCGCCGCGCAGCAGCCCGCGCCGGTCGCGCGCCGCATGCCCCAGGGCGCGATCGACGAGGCCGAGGAGGCCGAGGCCGCCGCTCCGGGCTACGACGAGCCCGTCGATCTCGCGCCGCCCGGCCGTGTGGGGACCACCGGTGCCCTGCCGAACCGCCCGAGCGCGAGCGTGGCCGCGACCGGTTCGGGCGATGCCCGCTCGGACTACGAGGCCGCTTTCGCCAACATCCAGGCCCGCCGCTACGAGCAGGCCGAGATGGACCTGCGCCAGTTCATCCAGTCGCACCCGCGCGACACCCACGTGCCGGCCGCCACCTACTGGCTCGGCGAGAGCTACCTGCAGCGCAACCGCAACCGCGAGGCGGCCGAGCAGTTCCTGAAGGTCTCGACAGACTACGCCCGGTCGCCGCAGGCGCCGGAAGCGATGCTGAAGCTCGGCGTCTCGCTCAACGCGCTCGGCGCCCGCGAGCAGGCCTGCGCCACGCTGGCCGAGCTGGAGCGCAAGTTCCCCGCCGCCGGCCAGGGCGTGCGCCAGGGCGTGGCGCGCGAGCAGAAGCGCGCCCGCTGCACCGCTTGAGCCGCGAGGGGGGCGACGCCCTCCTGGCGGCGCTCGCGCCGCACCTGACCCAACCCTGCCTGCTCGCCGTCTCGGGGGGCCCGGATTCGACGGCCCTGATGCACGCCGCCGCCGCGCGCGGGCCCGCCGCCCTCCATGCCGCGACGGTCGATCACGGCCTCCGGCCCGAGGCGCGGGACGAGGCGGAGGCGGTCGCCCGCCAAGCCGGCGCCCTCGGCATCCCTCACACCATCCTGACCTGGTCCCCTCGCGGCCCGCATCCCGGAACCGGCATCCAGGCCGCGGCGCGCGCGGCGCGCTACCGACTGCTCGCGGCACACGCCACGGAGGTCGGCGCCGCGCGGCTCCTCACGGCCCACACCCGAGACGACCAGGCCGAGACGGTATTGATGCGGCTCTGTGCCGGCAGCGGCCCGGCCGGGCTCGCCGGGATGCGGCCCGAGCGGGACCTCGGCGCCGGGCTGACGCTCGCCCGGCCCTTCCTCCGCCTCGCCAAGGCGTCCCTTGTGGCGTGGTGCGACGCCCGCGGCATCGCCTACCTCCGCGACCCTTCGAACCAGGACGAGCGATTCGCCCGGGCCCGGCTGCGGCGGATGCTCCCGCTCCTCGCCGCCGAGGGCCTGACCGTCGAGCGCCTCGTCCGGCTCGCCGAGCGAGCCGCCCGCGACGACGCGGCGCTCGACCGGTTGGCCGCGGACGCGCTCGCCCGCCTCACGCGGGCCGGTGAGGGCGTGATCGACGGCCGTGCCCTCGCAGTCCTCCCGGAGGCGATCGCCCTGCGGGTGCTCGATCGCGCGCTCGACCAGGCCGGCGCACGGCCGGGGCGCCTCGAGCGCCTGGAGCGCCTCGCCGACGCGCTTCTGTCCGCGCTCCGGGAGGGCCGACCGCAGCGCCGTACCTTCCGCGGCTTCCTGATCGCGGCCGATCCGCAGGGGACGATCCGGCTCGCTCCGGCGCCCCCGCGGGTCGCGATCCGCGGCGACGACTTACTTGGCAACGGATAGGCCTCTGCCTACATTGGGCGCTGAGTGCCGGATCGCCCGCAGCGCCGGGCGAGGGGGCCCGCACTCGCTAAGGAATGGTCGATGAACCCGAATTTTCGCAATTTTGCCTTGTGGGTCGTCATCTTCCTGCTCGTGCTCGCCCTCGTGACCCTGTTCCAGAACCCGGGTCATCGCGGCGGCGGTAGCGAGATCGCCTACAGCCAGCTTCTGAACGATGCCGATGCCGGCAAGATCCAGTCGGTGGTGATCTCGGGGCAGGATGTCAGCGGCACCTACGTGGGCGGCGGCAACTTCACCAGCTACGCGCCGAACGACCCGAGCCTCGTCTCGAAGCTCCAGGGCAAGGGCGTGCAGATCACGGCCCGGCCCCCGTCCGACAACACGCCCTGGTTCATCCAGCTTCTCGTGAGCTGGCTGCCGATCCTCGTCTTCATCGGCGCCTGGATCTTCCTGTCGCGCCAGATGCAGTCCGGCGCCGGGCGCGCCATGGGCTTCGGCAAGTCGAAGGCCAAGCTCCTGAACGAGGCGCACGGGCGCGTCAGCTTCGACGACGTCGCGGGCGTGGAGGAAGCCAAGGAGGATCTCCAGGAAATCGTCGAGTTCCTGCGCGACCCCCAGAAGTTCCAGCGCCTCGGCGGCCGCATCCCGCGCGGCGTGCTCCTCGTCGGCCCCCCCGGCACGGGTAAGACACTCATCGCCCGCGCGGTCGCCGGCGAGGCCAACGTGCCGTTCTTCACGATCTCCGGCTCGGACTTCGTCGAGATGTTCGTCGGCGTCGGTGCCTCTCGCGTGCGCGACATGTTCGAGCAGGCCAAGAAGAACGCGCCCTGCATCATCTTCATCGACGAGATCGACGCGGTCGGTCGCCATCGCGGCGCCGGCCTCGGCGGCGGCAACGACGAGCGCGAGCAGACCCTGAACCAGCTCCTCGTCGAGATGGACGGCTTCGAGGCCAACGAGGGCGTCATCATCATCGCGGCGACGAACCGTCCCGACGTGCTCGACCCGGCGCTGCTGCGTCCCGGCCGCTTCGACCGCCAGATCATGGTGCCGAACCCGGACGTCACCGGCCGCGAGCGCATCCTGCGCGTCCACGTGCGCAAGGTGCCGCTGGCCCCCGATGTCGACCTCAAGACCATCGCGCGCGGCACCCCGGGCTTCTCGGGCGCCGACCTGATGAACCTCGTGAACGAATCGGCTCTTCTCGCGGCCCGTCGCGGAAAACGCATTGTCACGATGCACGAGTTCGAGGACGCGAAGGACAAGGTGATGATGGGGGCGGAGCGCCGCACCCTGGTCATGACCGAGGACGAGAAGCGGCTCACCGCCTACCACGAGGGCGGCCACGCCATCGTCGCCTTCAACGTGCCGGCGACCGATCCCGTCCACAAGGCGACGATCATCCCGCGGGGCCGGGCGCTCGGCATGGTCATGCAGCTGCCCGAGCGCGACAAGCTCTCGATGAGCTACGAGCAGATGACCTCGCGGCTGGCCATCATGATGGGCGGGCGCATCGCCGAGGAGATGATCTTCGGCCCCGAGAAGGTCACTTCGGGCGCGCAGTCGGATATCGAGCAGGCCACGCGGCTCGCCAAGATGATGGTCACGCGCTGGGGCTTCAGCCCTGAGCTTGGCACCGTCGCCTACGGCGACAACAACGACGAGGTCTTCCTCGGCATGTCGATGGGCCGGCAGCAATCGGTCTCTGAAGCCACCGCGCAGACGATCGACGCGGAGGTGCGCCGCCTCGTCGAGGCGGGCCTGGAGGAGGCGCGCCGGATCCTCGCGGAGCGCAAGGACGACCTCGAATGCCTCGCGCAGGGCCTGCTCGAGTACGAGACCCTGAGCGGCGACGAGATCCGCAATCTGCTGAAGGGCCAGCCCCCGGTCCGCGACGGCGGCGACGTGCCGCCGACGCCTGCCCGCGGCTCCTCCGTCCCCTCCGCCGGCCGCGGCCGGCCGCGGGAGAACGACGGCGGGCTCGAGCCGCAGCCGCAGGGCTGACGAACCGGGTCCGCTCACGGACAGCGACATCAAAAGGGCGCCTTCGGGCGCCCTTTCCTTTGGGAGGACAGGTGGGTGGCCACACGCGGCCGTTCACCCTGAATCGCAATCCATCGACCGGGCACGGCCGGGATCCGGTACCGTGCGCGTTCAGGAATCCGGTCGCTTGCGCGGAGTAGGACGTGCGGAAATATTTCGGGACCGACGGCATCCGGGGGCGGGCCAACGGTGTGATCACGCCCGAGCTGGCGCTGAAGGTCGGCCAGGCGGCGGGCCTCGTCTTCCAGCGCGGCGACCACCGCCACCGCGTCGTCATCGGCAAGGACACGCGGCTGTCCGGCTACATGATCGAGACCGCGCTGGTGGCGGGCTTCACCTCGGTCGGCATGGACGTGCTGCTGCTCGGCCCCGTGCCGACGCCGGCCGTGGCCATGCTGACCCGTTCCATGCGGGCGGATCTTGGGGTGATGATCTCGGCCTCGCACAACCCGTTCGAGGACAACGGAATCAAGCTGTTCGGGCCTGACGGCTTCAAGCTCAACGACGAGGTGGAGCGCGAGATCGAGGCGTTGATCGACGGCGACCGCAACAAGAAGCTCGCGGGCGCGAACGACCTCGGCCGCGCCAAGCGCATCGAGAGCGTGCACGCCCGCTACATCGAGTTCGCCAAGCGGACCCTGCCGCGCCACGTCACCCTCGACGGCCTGCGCGTGGTGGTCGATTGCGCCAACGGCGCCGGTTACCGCGTCGCGCCCGAGACCCTGTGGGAACTCGGCGCCGAGGTGATCGCGATCGGCACCGAGCCGGACGGCTTCAACATCAACCGGGCGGTGGGATCCACGGCGCCCGCGGCCCTGGTCGACATGGTGCGCGAGCGGCGGGCCGACATCGGCATCGCGCTCGACGGCGACGCCGACCGGGTGCTCATCGTGGACGAGAAGGGGCAGGTGGTGGACGGCGACCAGCTCATGGCGGTGGTCGCCCGCTCGTGGAAGGAGGACGCGCTGCTGGCCCAGCCCGGCATCGTGGCCACCATCATGTCCAATCTCGGCCTGGAACGGTACCTGGGCGGCCTCGGCCTCTCGCTGGCGCGGACCGCGGTCGGGGACCGCTACGTGCTGGAGCACATGCGTGAGCACGGCTACAACCTCGGCGGCGAGCAGTCCGGCCACATCATCATGTCGGACTACACCACGACCGGCGACGGCCTGGTGGCGGCGCTCCAGCTCCTCAGCGTCGTGCAGCGCCAGAACCGGCCGGTGAGCGAGGTCTGCCACTGCTTCGATCCGCTGCCGCAGATCCTGAAGAACGTCCGCTACCGCTCGGGCGAGCCGCTACGCCAGGACAGCGTGGTCACGGCCATCGAGCACGCCCGCGAGCGTCTCGGCAATGCCGGCCGCCTCGTGATCCGGCCCTCGGGCACCGAGCCGGTGATCCGCGTCATGGCGGAAGGCGACGACCGGGAACTGGTCAACGAGGTGGTGGACGAGGTGGTGGACGCCGTCGCGAAGGCCGCCGCGTAGAGCCGTTCCCGATCGCGTCGCCATCGGGAACGGCTCCGACCTCCTGTCGTGACGCGCTCTCTTGCGCCGAACCGGCATCCACTCCGGCGCGAGAGCGCTCTGGCCGGCCTGTCGGCTCGCGACGGGCGGACCACCGTCGCGAGGCCGTGGACGCGCCTCAGACCTCCACGATGACGCGGTTCGGCAGTTCGTCGACCGCGTCCGGCCCGGCCGGCACGTGCTCGGCGAGGCAGGCGCCCAGGCGCTCGACCGCCTGGGTCAGGCCCGCCTCGATCTCGCCGCGGGCGAGCGCCGCGGTCAGCTCGGAGAGGGTGCCGCACCAGGATTGCGAGCCGACGCGGGCCACGATGCCGGCGTCGGCCACGATCTCGGCGTGGTGCTCGGCCAGCGCCACGTAGAGGAGGAGCCCTGTCCGGGCGCGCGTTCGGTCGAGCCCGCGCGCGTGGAAGGCGCGCACCGCCGCATCCCGCGCCCGGGCTCGCCGTACGGGACGCGGCACCAGGGCGAGGCGCAGCCGCTCGCTGAGGCCGGCGGCCAGCAGGCAGGCCACGAAGGCGCCCTGGGCGAGCAGGATCGTGGCCACGCTCCACCGCGTCAGCCAGAGCAGGAGCCACGGCAGGACGAGGCCGCCCACGAGGGCCGCCGCCAGCGGCGCCGAGCGGTAGAGCCCGGCGCGCGCGCTCACCAGCACCACGATCTCGCCGGCGGTGCCGCTCTCCGCGCGGGCCACCGCCTCGGCGATGCGGGCGCGCGCCGCCCGGGACAGGCCGACCTCACCAGTCACCGGACGCTCCTCCACCACCCGATGAGCCGCCCCCGCCGGAGAACCCGCCCCCGAACCCACCCGATCCGCCGCCGTCGCCCCAGGTGCCCCCGCTCCAGCCGCCGCCCACGGGGCCGGGCAGCACCACGATGCCGCCGCGCCGGCCGCCCCGGTTCGTGCGCCAGACCACCCACAGGACGACGAGGAACAGCGCGATGAAGAGCGCCACCTGAGTCGGATCGACCTGATCCTCGCGCACCTGCGGTTTGCGCTGCCACTCGTCCGCATCCTTGGAGAGGATCGACAGGATCCCGTCGATTCCGGCCGCGATGCCGCCCGCGTAATCGCCCTGCTTGAAGCGCGGCGTGATCGCGCTCGCGATGATCACCCGGGAGAGCGCGTCGGTGAGCGACCCTTCGAGCCCGTAGCCGACCTCGATGCGCACCTTGCGCTCGCTCGGCGCGACGAGGAGCAGCACGCCGTTGTCGGTCTTCGCCTGCCCGAGCTTCCAGTGCCGGAACAGGCGGTTGGCGAAATCCTCGACCGTGGTGCCCTGCAGGCTCGGCACGGTCGCCACCACGACCTGATCGGAGGTCTTCTCCTCGTAGGCCTTCAAGCGCGCTTCCAGCGCGGCGCGGCTCTCGTCCGGGATGACGCGCGCGGCATCGACCACGCGGCCGCCGAGTTCGGGAAAGGTCAGTTCGGCCGCCCCGACGGGCAGGGCGGCGAGGACGAGGGCGGCGAGCGCGAGGGCGACCGCCCCGAGCAGGGCCGCGAGCCGACGGCTGGGACTGCATGAGGCGTACGGCACGCCGGTCGCGGGCCTAGAACTTCACGTTCGGCGGCCGCTCGGCGTTCGGCGTCGCCGTGAAGGTCTCCATCGGCTTGGCCTCGGGGTAGAAGACGCTCGCGATCCAGCGGCCGGGAATCGTGCGGATCTCGGTGTTGTAGGCCTGGACCGCCCCGTTGTAGTCGCGGCGCGCCACCGCGATGCGGTTCTCGGTGCCCTCGAGCTGGGATTGGAGCGCCAGGAAGTTCTGGTTCGACTTCAGGTCCGGGTAGCGCTCGACGGTGACGAGCAGGCGACCGAGCGCGCCGGAGAGCTGGTTCTGCGCGTCCTGGAATTCCTTCAGCTTCTGTGGGTCGCTCACCGTCGAGGCATCGACCTTGACGCTGGAGGCCTTGGCGCGCGCCTCGGTGACGCCCGTCAGCACGTCCTTCTCCTGTTGGGCGTAGCCCTTCACCGTCTCGACGAGGTTCGGGATCAGATCGGCACGGCGCTGGTACTGGTTCTGCACCTCGCTCCAGGACGCCTTGGCCTGCTCCTCCAGGGTCGGCACGCGGTTGATGGCCCCGCAGCCGGAGAGGCAGACCGCCAGCACGAGCATCGCGAGCGCGCTCGCGAGCCGCGCCGCCACGGAGGTCGGCCCGACGGTACCCTGGATCGACGGCATTCCACGCTTCCTCGACACCGCGGCAGCCACTTTGCCGCACCCTCTAGATAGGCGCGGCCGCCGCGGATCCAGGGCCGCGGGCCGGCCTTCGGGGCTCAGAGCAGGTCCTCGCAGCGGATCGGGAGGCGGCGCAGGCGACGGCCGGTGGCGTGGTGGAGGGCGTTGGCGATCGCCGCGTTGACGCCGATGATGCCGAGCTCGCCCAGGCCCTTCACGCCGAGCGCGTTCACGCCCGCGTCGTCGTCGCGCACGAGGATCGCCTCGACCAGCGGCGGCACGTCCGCCGCCGTGGCGACGAGATACTCGGCGAGATCGGCGTTCGGATAGGTGCCGCGGTCCACCAGCGTCTCCTCGAGCAGCGCCGAGCCCAGGCCCCAGATCATGCCGCCGGTGAGCTGGCTCCGCGCGGTGAGCGGGTTGAGCACCCGGCCCGCCGCAAAGGCTCCCGTGAGCCGGGCGACGCGAATCTCGCCCGTCTCCTCGTGCACCCGCACCTCCGCGAACTGCGCGCCGAAGGCCCAGGACAGGGCGGCGCCGCCCGCGCTCAGCGCGATGTGGCCGGCCCGCACGGCCGCGAGGTCGTCCGGCCCGCCACCCTCCGGCACGAACTCCGCGACGGTCTCGATCCCGGCGGGGTCGAGGCCGGCGACCGCCCGGCCGAGCGCCACCGCGCGGCCGTCCGGCGTGGAGAGGGCGCCGCCCGCGAGCCGGACCGCGGCCGGATCGCAACCCGCGAGCGCCCCGCCCTCCGCCGCCACGCCGGCCGCGAGCCGCCCGCGCAGCGCGCGGCAGGCCTGATCGAGCGCGCTCATCAGGCTCGTGGTGGTGGAGGAGCCACCCGAGAGGCCGGCCGGCGGCAGGTCCGTGTCGCCGAGACGGACCGTCACGGACGCCGCCGGCACGCCGAGCCAGTCGGCCGCGCCCATGGCGAGCAGCGTGGTGATGCCGTTTCCGATCTCGTGGTGGGCGCTCTCGACCGTGACCGTGCCGTCCGGCGCGATCGCCACCCGCATGACAGCGGGCGCGATCTTGACCGGGCGCACCGCCGCCGCGCAGCCCAGGCCGATCCGCCACGGCCCGTCCCGCGCGGGCCCCTGGCGGCGCCGGCCCCAGTCGAAGGCCTCGGCGCCGGCCTCGAAGCAGCGGATGAGCGGGCGCGTCGTGAAGGGCTTGCCCGAGACCGGATCGGTCGCGGTGTCGTTGCGCCGCCGCAGCTCGATCGGGTCGAGCCCGAGAAGGCCGGCCATCTCATCGACCGCGCTCTCCAGCGCGAACAGGTAGGGCACCTCCGGCGGCGCCCGCATCGGCCCCGGCGTGTTGCGGTCGAGGCGCACCGCGCGCTCCTCCGTGCGGATCGCCGGGCAGGCGTAGAGGCTCGCGGTGACGTCCGTGCCCTCCATGGCGAAGGGATCGAAGCGCGAGGCGCCCATCTCGGCCTCGTGCACGAGCGCGGTGAAGCGGCCGGCCCGGTCCGCCCCCAGATGGATCTCGTGGCGCGTCTCGGGGCGGTGGTTGGCGATGGTGAAGCATTGCCGCCGCGTCGGCACCAGCGAGACCGGTCGCCCGAGCCGGCGGGCGGCGAGCGCGACCAGCGCCGTGTGCTGCGACAGCGCCAGCTTCGAGCCGAAATGCCCGCCGATCGGCCCCGACACCACCCGCACGTTGCCCGGGTCGAGCCCGAGCTGCTCGGCGAGCCCGTGCCGCAGGGCGCCGACGTAGCGGGTCGGCTCGTGGACGACGAGGCGCTCGCCCTCCCAGATGCAGGTGGTGGTGAACAGCTCCATCGGGTTGTGGTGCTGCACGGGGGTCCGGTAGAGCGCCGTGACACGGTGGGCGGCCGCGAAGAGCGCCGCGTCGGCATCGCCCCGGCGCGGGTCGGTGTGCTTGGCCTTGAGGTCGGCGAGCCGAACGGTCTCGGCGCCGGGCGCGTCGAGGCTCGCCGCGTAGGCCTCCGGCTCGCAGGTCACCGCGACCAGGGAAGCGGCCGCCCGCGCCGCCTCGACCGTCTCGGCCACGACGAGGGCCACGATCTGGCCCGCATAGGCGATCCGGTCGGAGCCCAGCGGCAGGTGCGAGCTGTTGGCGTAGCCGCCGGCCATCAGGTGCTTCACCGGCCGGACTGCGCCGGCGAAATCCCGGTGCGTGAAGATGCCGAGCACGCCGGGACGCGCGGCCGCGACGGCGCTGTCGATCCCGGAGATGCGCCCCCGCGCGATCGCGCTGGTCACCAGGGCGGCGTGCGCGCGGTTCGGGAAGCGGCGGTCCGAGGCGTAGAGCGCGGCGCCCGTGACCTTCTCGGCGCCGTCGAGGCGGACATGGGCGCGTCCGAGCAGCGCGGGGTCGGCCGAGGGGGCGGAGCGGTCCTGTTCTGCCATGGCGGGTCTCCTCGTCGGAGACCGGGAGGTGTGGCCGGTCGGCGCCCAGACAATCCCCGCGACAAGGCGCCCCGATCGGCGGGCGCGTCGCCGACGGGCCGGATCAGAACCGCGGAGGATGGGCCGTTTCGCCGGCCGTCGAGCGGTCCCGGCCCGGGCGTGGCGGGGCCGGCGCGGGGCCGGGGAGAGCCGCGCGCGATCCCGGGCCGCCCCGCCTCAGCGAAAGCCCGCGACCCGGCGCTCGCGCTTGCGCTCGGCGGCGGGCTGGTAGGCGATCTCGGCGTGGTGCGTGCAGTAGGGCAGGCCGGTGATCGAGCGCGCGCCGCAGAAGCGGAAATCGGGCGTGGTCGGATCGCCGAGCGGCCAGCGGCACATCGAGTCCCGCAGGTCCATGATCGTGACGCGCTGCGAGACGGCGAGCGCCACAGGGGCCGCGGCGGGTGTGGGCAGGGGCAGCGGGAAGTCCGGCGCGGGGCGATGCGACACGATGGCGACGGGCTCGGGCGCCTCGGCCTCCACCACGGCGATCGCGGTCTCGATCTCGGCGACGGGCGGGCGCGCCGCGCGGGCGGCGCTCTGCGCCTCCTCGCCGGGCTTGGCCCGTCCGGCGAGGCCGAGCCGGTGCACCTTGCCGATCACGGCGTTGCGGGTGACGCCGCCGAGCTGGGCCGCGATCTTGCTCGCGCTCTGTCCGTCCTCCCAGAGGCGGCGAAGCAGCGCCACGCGCTCATCGGTCCAGCTCAGGCCCGCTTCCATCGTCCCCCTCCCAGCCCTGCGCGCATGCGTGCCGCCCGTAGGGACGGTCGGCATGGGTGAGCGCGCGAAGGGCCGCGTCTTCCGGCCCGCACGCCCCGAGCGGGCCCGCGGAACCGGTGCGGAAAACCTCTACGCACGCCGGTGGTCATGGTCGGCGAAGGCGGCTCGCCTGCGCCGACCACCGAACCCTACAAGAGGGCTCGCGGCGGAGGCAAGGGTTGCGAAACGGGGCCCGCGGCCGGTTCCGGAGGCTGTCCACCGGCAATGGCCGGGCCGCGGCCGGAGGACGGGCCGGAGCCCTAGAAGCGGCCGCCGACGCCGACGCCGCCGCCCGGCGTCAGGGCGGGACCGACCGAGCCGGAGCCGGATCCGCCCGCGGCGTTGCCGCCCTCGATGTCCTCGCGGCGGATGCGCCGCTCCGCCTGCGCGGAGGCGCGCGCCTCGCCGCGCGCGTTCTTGGGCAGGTCGAGGGAGCGGGTCGGCGCGGTCTGGAGCGGACGGCCATCCTCGTCGATGTTGGCGCTGCGCACCGGCCGGTTCGGCAGGCTGCTGCGGAGCGAGGGCGGCGGGCCGACATCGCCGGCCGGCATCACGCCGCCGCTGCCGCTGAGCGCCTGGCAGCCCCCGAGCGCGGCGAGGCAGGCCGCCAGCAGCGCGGCGCGCGTCGGCGTGAGACGGGACGGCTGCGCCTGGGAAACGGGCGACGGTGACATGGCAGATCCTCGGGATCACGGCCGCACCGAGGTCGTCGCGGCCGCATCGTTGCTTCGGCCTGTCTATGACCGAGATTGCGCGAAAACCAAGACATCCTGGGACATCTGTCGCCATCGTCCTGCGCATTTTGATGCCCGGCGTTGCGGCCGGGCCCGGATCCTGCGTCCGGACCGCGCCGGGACCGCGTCCTCCCCGCGCCGGGCGGCCGATCCATAACTTCGCCTTGGTCGGCGTGCAGAGCGAGACCGCCGGCGGACCGGAACCCGCCGGAACGGCCGCGGTTGTGCCGGCAACCCGAACGACCCCGAGACTCCGAGGCCTCCGCGTGTTCAGACTCGACCGGATGATCGCGACCGCCACGATCACCCTCTGGGCGGCCGTCGCCGCGGCGCAGACGCCCCCCGGCGGCGAGGGACCGGCCACGCAGGCGCCCGGCTCACAGGCGCCCGGGGCACAGGCGCCCGCCACCCCGCCGCCGGCAGCGCCGATGGCGCCCGCGGCGCAGAACCCGCCGGCCGTGCCGGCTCCGGCCGGCCCCCAGCCCCAGGCCCAGCAGCAGGGCACCCCCGCCACCGTGCTCGACACGCAGGACTACGAGAGCCTGCTCGGCAAGGGCGTGCGCGGCGCCAACGGCGACGAGTTCGGCCGGATCATCGACGTCGTCATCGACAAGGACGGCCGGCCCCGCGCCGCGATCATCGATTTCGGCGGCTTCCTCGGCGTCGGCTCGCGCAAGATCGCCGTCGACTGGCGGGCGCTGCGCTTCAACACCGACGGCAAGCCGGGCCGCATCTCGCTCCAGCTGAGCCGCAACCAAGTCCGCGTCTCGCCCGAGTACAAGGCCGGCGAGCCGATCGTGGTGCTCGGCCCCGCCAGTCCCGCCACCGCCGAGGGCGAGCCGGCAGCCCAACCGCAGCCGCAATCGCAAACCCAGCCCTCCGCCGCGGCGCAGCCCGCGCCGGCGCCCGCCGTCCAGACGCCGCCCTCAGCGCCCGAGAAGGCGCCCGATAAGTGACGGCGGTCCGGACGAAGAACCGACGGGTGATCCCCCACCGCGAGCGCGAGGCGCCGCGCCACGAGGTCCGTGCGCGAGCCGTCCGCCTCAAGGACGCCGCGGCCGAGCCGGCGCCGTCCGCGATGCCGGAGCCCGCCCCCGCACCCGGCGCGGTCTCCCGCGGAAGCCGGCGCGGACTCGATGCCTTCGCGTTCTTCGTCGCGAACCTCCAGACGGGCTTCGGCCCCTTCCTCGCCGTCTACTTCTCGCAGGCGCAGTGGACGCAGTCCGACATCGGCTTCGCCCTCACGGTCGGCAGCCTCGTCAGCCTGTTGGGGCAGGTGCCCGGCGGCGCCTTCGTGGACGCGGTGCGCTCCAAGCGCTTCGCGGCCGGCGTCTCGGTGGTGGCGATCTCGGCGAGCGCGCTCGCCCTCGTGGTCTGGCCGAGCTTCCTCATCGTGCTGCTGGCCATGGCGGCGCACTCGGCGGCGAGCTGCATCCTCACCCCCGCCATCGCGGCGATCAGCATCGGCCTCGTCGGCCATGCCCGCGCGGGCGAGCGCCTCGGCCGCAACGCCAGCTTCCAGGCGATGGGCAACGCCTGCGCGGCCGCCGTGATGGGCGCCTGCGGCTACTACCTGTCGAACGGCGCCGTCTTCTACCTCACCGCCGCGCTGGTCCTGCCGACGATCATCGCGCTCTCCTTCATCCGCGCCGACGAGATCGACGCGAACGTGCGCACGCAAGGTGCCGCGGCGCCCGCCGAGAGCGGCGGCCTGCGCGCGCTGCTCACCAACCGCGGGCTCCTCGCCTTCGCGGCCTGCATGACGCTGTTCTTCCTGGCCAACGCCGCGATGCTGCCGCTCGTCGGCAGCGCCCTGACGCTGCGCGCCAGCGAGACCGCGACCGCGCTGGTCGCCGCCTGCATCATGGTCCCGCAGGCTGTGCTGGCGGTCTGCGCGCCGGCGGTCGGGCGCGCCGCCGAGCGCTACGGGCGCTATCCGGTGCTGCTCGTCGGCTTCGCGGCCCTGCCCGTGCGCGGCCTGCTCTTCGCCTACACCACCGACCCGTACCTGCTGGTCGCGATCCAGGTCCTCGACGGCGTCTCGGCCTCGGTGCTCGGCGTGATGGTGCCGCTCGTCGTCTCGGACCTCACCCGCGGCACCGGACGGTTCAACCTCGCCCTCGGGGCGGTCGGCACCGCCATGGGCATCGGCGCGGCGCTGTCCACGTCGCTGGCCGGCGTCATGGCCGACCGGCTCGGCAGCCAGGCCGCGTTCCTGGGCCTCGCCGTCGTCGGGCTGGCAGCCTTCCTGCTCGTCGCCCTCGCCATGCCGGAGACCCGGCGCGGTCCGGAGCCGGCGTGAGCGCGGCGCGGCACCGGAATCGCATATCGGTCAAGCGCCGTTCAGATTCCGCGGTTAAAACGGGGTAGGGGGCCTGCTCGCCGCGGCCGCGTGCAACATATGGTAACGCTGTCGCGTTGCCGCCTCGTGCCGGCCCGCCCTCGCCCGTGATCATCCGCACCGCAACACCCTGTCCGCCGCGCATCAGCGTCGTTCGAAATCGAGATCTCATCGCGATGGAAGACCTCTGCCAATACGCCGACAGGCCGTTCGCCTTCGTGGGGCGCTACCTCCGGCGCCGCTGGCTGCCGCATCTGGTGATCCTGGTCTCGGTGCTGGGCGCCGTCGGCTTCTCGGTGAGCACCGATTACGCGCTGAAGGGCGTGGTCGACGCGCTCGGCAAGGGGCCGGAGGCCAACCTCGTCTGGGGGGCGCTCGCCGTCCTCATCGCCTTCATCGCCGCCGACAACCTGCTCTGGCGCGTGGCCGCGCTGGTGGGCGCCTTCACGTTCGTGGGGGTGACCGGCGACATCCGCCGCGACCTGTTCCGGCACATGACCGGCCACTCGCCGACCTTCTTCTCCGACCGGCAGCCGGGCACGCTGGCGTCCCGCATCACGGCGACCTCGAACGCGATCTTCACGGTCGAGAACATGTTCGTGTTCAACGTGATGCCGCCCTGCGTCGCGGCCGTGGGCTCGCTGATCTACATCAGCACCGTCAACGTCACGATGGCGGCGGTGCTCGCCGCGGTCTTCGCCTCCGTCGTCGTGCTGATGTTCAAGATGGCGTCCGCCGGCAAGCCGCTGCACCACGACTTCGCCGCCAAGGCCGCGAGCGTGGACGGCGAGATGGTCGATCTCGTCGGCAACATGCCGCTCGTGCGCGCCTTCTCGGCCTTCAAGCGCGAGGGAATCCGCTTCGAAGGAACGATCAAGACCGAGATGAGCGCGCGCCGCTCGTCGCTGCTCTATCTCGAGAAGCTGCGCATCGTGCACGCGGTGCTCACCGTGCTGGCGATCTTCGGCCTGCTCTACTGGGCGATCTCGATGTGGCAGATCGGCCAGGCCACGAACGGCCAGGTCGTGCTGGTCTGCACGCTCGGCATCCGTATCCTGGCCGCGACCCGCGACCTCGCGGTCGCCCTGGTCGATGCAACCCAGCACACCGCCCGCCTGTCTGAGGCCCTGCACACCCTGCTGCAGCCGCACGATCTCGTCGATCATCCGGAGGCGAAGGCACTCACCGGACAGGGAGCCCGGATCACCTTCAACCACGTCGCCTTCGATTACCCGGACGGCCGCTCGGTCTTCACGGATTTCGACCTCGGCATCGAGCCGGGCCAGAAGGTCGGCCTCGTCGGCAAGTCGGGCGGGGGCAAGTCGACCCTGTTCTCGCTGATCCAGCGCTTCTACGACGTGAAGGGCGGGCAGATCCTGATCAACGACCAGAACATCGACCGCGTGACCCAGGAATCGCTGCGCGAGGCGATCACGGTGGTGCCGCAGGACGTGTCGATGTTCCACCGCTCCCTGCGCGAGAACATCCGCTACGGCCGGCCCGACGCGACCGACGAGGAGGTCTGGAAGGCGGCCGAGGCCGCGCACTGCACCGACTTCATCAAGGCCCTGCCGGAGGGCTTCGACACGATCGTGGGCGACCGCGGCGTGAAGCTCTCGGGGGGCCAGCGCCAGCGCATCGCCATCGCGCGCGCCATCCTGAAGAACTCGCCGATCCTGCTCCTCGACGAGGCGACCTCCGCGCTCGACGCCGAGTCCGAGGAGGCGATCCGCCACGCGCTCGCCAACCTGATGGAGGGCCGCACCGTGATCGCGATCGCCCACCGCCTCTCGACGCTGAAGGACTTCGACCGGATCGTCGTGCTGGAGGGCGGCCGGATCATCCAGGACGGCTCGCCCGAGAAGCTCACGCATCTCGACGGCTTCTACCGCGAGTTGATCAAGAAGGAATCGATGTCGCTGGCCCAGGCCGCGGCCTGAGCCGGCGCGTCGGCGCGCTGTCCGTCGGGGGCAGTGCGGGCCATCCTTGCCGCCGTCATCCCAGGGCGCCGAAGGCGAACCTGGGATGACGGCGGGGAAGCCGGACCGGGGCGGTCGGCCCTCGGCTCAGGCCGCCCGCGCAGCAGCCAGCGTCGCGTGCTCGGCCTGCACCAGCACGTCGAGGGCGCCCCAGGGCTTCTGGATGAAGACCGCCTCCTTGGGCATCCGAGCGTCGCCGCGCGCATCCTCGCCCGACGTCACGACGACCCGGACATCCGGCCAGCGGTCCTCGACCGTGCGGGCGAGCGAGATGCCATCCATCGCGCCCGGCAGGCGGACGTCGGCGAAGAGCAGGGCGACGTTGACGTCGCTGCGCTCCAGGATGGAGATCGCGTCCTCCGCGCTCGCGCAGGCGATGACGTCGAGGTCGGTCTCCTCCAGGACCGCGGCGGCGAGGTTGCGGACCGCGTCGTCGTCCTCCACCACGAGGGCGACGGGACAGTCTGGCAGTGCTTGACCCATGGGGTCTCCTTCGATCTTCGAGATGCCTGTCGGTAGCCTCCACGGTGCGGCCTCGTTGCTGGGCCGCTGATTCCCCGATTCGGCGATGGTGCGCCGCCTGGAACGCAGGAACAAGAGTCGTGCGCGGCCGATGCGCCGGAGGCGGGACCGGTCGGCGCGTTCGACCGTGCGTGCGGGTTGCCCGCTGTGCCGGCAACGCACCAGGCCGGCACCTGTTGCGCCGCGTTAAGAACCTGTTCACCCTGTCAGGCTGTAAATGACCGTTCCATGACGGCAGGTGCCGTGACGGTACGCCCCTTGCGTGTCGGATGGGCTCGGAACGGAGCCGCGGGCCGAATGGGCGTCTCGATTGCGCCGCACCCGCGTCACGCGGTGGGCGCGAACGGCGTGCTCCATCACGGATCGCGCGAATTGGGGGTGTGCGTCAGCCATGTGCCGCTTTCTCGCCTACAGCGGTGAGCCGGTCTTCCTGTCCGAGCTGGTCTGCGCGCCCGCGCATTCCCTGGTGCACCAGTCGCTGCACGCCGACGAGGGGAAGACCGAGACCAACGGGGACGGCTTCGGCATCGGCTGGTACGGCGAGCGGGCCGAACCCGGCGTCTACCGGGACATCTCCCCGGCCTGGTCGGACGAGAACCTCGTGAACCTCTGCGGGCAGGTCCGCGCCCGGACCTTCTTCGCCCATGTGCGCGCCGCTACCGGCACCGCCACCGCGCGGGCGAACTGCCACCCCTTCGCGCACGGCCCCTACCTGTTCATGCACAATGGCCAGATCGGCGGCTACCACCGGATCAAGCGGCGCCTGGAGGCGCTGATCCCGGACGCGCTCTACGACCGCCGCCGCGGCAGCACGGATTCCGAGGCGATCTTCCTGCTGGCGCTCGCCAACGGGCTGGCCGACGACCCCGTCGGCGCGATGGCGGAGACGCTGGCCCAGGTGCGCGGCCTGATGCAGGGCGCGGGCGTCTGCGAGCCCCTGCGCTTCACCGCGCTCCTCACGGACGGCGAGACCCTGACGGCCTATCGCTGGGCCTGCGACGGGCGCCCGCCGAGCCTGTACTACCGCGAGACCGAGACCGGGCTGGTGGTGGTCTCCGAGCCGATCGACGGCTGCCGGGAGGGCTGGACCGTGGTGCCGAAGGGCGGGACCCTGCGAGCGCGCCGCGGCGGACCGGTCACGGTGCAGGGCCCCGAACTCGGCGCGTCGGCGGCGCGGGCACGCGTGGCGGCCTGATCCGGCGCGCGGGCCAAGCGCCGCACCCGGCAGCGTGAACGGACGCGGCGGCGGCGCGTTCCCCCGGCCGGAGACGGAGGAACCCCATGCAGCAGACCGAGTACGGCCGGACCGCGGCCAACGCCCCCACCCACCGCGTCGGCGAGGACGTCAACGAGGTGGATCAGCTCTCCAGCGTCACGCTGCTGGGACTGGCCGTCGCCGGAGCGGTGGTCATGCTGCTGCTGGTGCGCCTCGCGGGGGGCTGAGGCGTCCGTCCGCGGACGCCCGATGCTGCCGCGCTAGTCCGCCCGGGCGATGCAGTCCGCGATCGCCTCGAGCAGGCCCGCATCCTCGCCCGCCATCGCGTCCATCGCCGCCATGCGGCGCAGCACGGTCGCGGCGATCGCCTCCTCCACGGTATCCTCCGCGTAGGCGTAGTGGATCACCGCGGCCTCGCCGTCGCGGTGGCAGCGGCCCTCGATCTGGGCGAGCTGGATCGCGCTATGGCGCATGTCGTGGACGACGAGCGCGCGAGTCCGCTCGCCGCCCGGCAGCTCGTTCCGGTGCAGCGAGATCGATTCGGTGACCGTGAAGACGACGGCATCGAGCGCGCCCGTCTGGAAGGCGAGGCGGGCGGCCTCGTTAGCCTCGCTCGTGCGCGTGCCGTCGATCGCGTCGACCCGCCAGCCGCGCCCGCGCAGGGTCTCGGCGAGCGCCGCGCCGGTCTCCAGGAAGGCCACCGAGAGTGCGACCTGCTCGCCGGCCTCCAGAAGGATCTCGGCGAAGTCACTGGTACCGGCGACCCGCAGCAGGCTCGCCTTCTGACGGAAGCGCAGGTCGGCGGCCCAGCCGGCGGCCCGGCGGGTGCTGCCGCCGGCCAAGCCGAACTCCCGGCGAAATTCCCGCCAGGTCGCGTCGTAGAGGCGGCGCTCGTCGGGCTTCAGAGCGGTCGGGGCCAGCTCCCGCTGCACCTCAGGCCAGCCCGCGATGTCGGCCGGGCGGCGGCGCAGGCCGATCGCGTCGGCGCCCGTGTAGAGAAGCTCGGCCATCACCGCGCAGTCGCGGGCGTTGGCGCTCCACGACCAGTTCACCCAGCGCCCCTTGGCGCGCCCGATGCCGAGCCGCTGCATCAGGGCGCGGAAATCGGCGAGCGTCTCGGTCGGGCTGCCGACCGCGTGGCCGAGCAGGCGCCCGAGATAGCCGAGTTCGTGCGGCGCCTGTCCGGCGGTCGCGCTCATGTAGATTGTGAACGTCGCGGCGTCCGCGAGCTGGCGGCAGACGAGGGTCTGCTGGGCGTAGGGGTTGCGGAGCCTGTGGCTCTCGTCGAACACCACCAGCGGCCAGGCCCGCTTCAGGCTGCCGTGCTTGGCGAGCGCGTTGTTCCGCGCCCGGGTCGAGCGGCGGCGGATCGCCTCCGGGGGCGCCATCAGCGCCTTGGTGCGCTCGTAGTTCACGAGCGTCACCTCCTTGGGCGCCAGCCCCGCATCGCGGATCGTGCGGCGCCATTGCGGCATCGCTCCCTTGGGGCAGACCACGAGCACGGACGCCTCCGGCATCGCCGCGAGCGCCGCCCAGACCGAGAGGGTCTTGCCGAGGCCGGTCATGTCGCCGAGCAGGAAGCCGGGCCGCCCGGCCGCCCGGGCCGCCAGGATGGCGCGGGCCGCCTCCGCCTGATGCGGACGGGGCACGAGCGGGCCGGCTGCCGGCACGGCCGCGGGCCGCGAGGACGCGGCGGGGCGCGGGGTCGCCACGCCGCCTCAGGCCGCGCGCAGCTGCGCGATCTCGTCGATCACCGCCCGGCGCATGACGTGCAGGCGGGCGAGGATCGCCGCGTAGCTGCGACGCTCCTCGCAGGCCAGCTCGACCTCGCGGCAGAGCACGGCGAACTCCGTGAAGCCCAGCACGCCGCTCGCGGAGATCATCGCGTGGGCGTCGTGGGCGAGCTGCTCGCGGTCGGGCAGGGCGCCCTCGGTCCCGAACCGCTCGGTGAGTTCCTTGGCGAGGGTGGCGAGGAGCTGGCGCATGCGCTCGGGCCCGACCACGGCGGCGACCTCGCGATAGGTGCCGAGATCGAGGGTTCCGGTCACGGCCGGCGCGGGCAGGTCCCGGGGGGTCCAACGGTCGATCATCGCGTAGAGGGCCGCGCGCTTGAAGGGCTTGCCGATATGGTCGTTCATGCCGGCCTCGCGGAACGCGACCACCTGCTGCGGCAGGACGCTCGCCGTCATGGCAACGATCGGCACCGCGGCGCACGGCTGGGCGAGCGCGCGGATCGCCCGCGTCGCCGCGAGGCCGTCCATGCCGGGCATCTGCACGTCCATCAGGACGAGGTCGTAGGTCTCAGCCTGGACCGCCGCGATCGCCTCGGGACCGCTCGACACGGCATCGACCCGGTGGCCGGCATCGCGCAGCACGGCGAGCGCCAGCTCCCGGTTGAGTGCCACGTCCTCGACGAGAAGGAGGCGCCGCGCGCGCCGGGACTGTGCATGCTCCGCCTGGGCGCGGACCGGCTCGCACGGTTCGGCCACGGGCAGCGGCAGGCGGAACCAGAAGGTCGAACCCTGGCCGGCCGCGCTCTCCAGCCCGATCGCACCGCCCATCAGCTCGACGAGCTGCTTCGAGATGGCGAGCCCGAGCCCGGTGCCGCCGTATTCCCGCTGGATCGTCCCGTCCATCTGCGAGAAGCGCTTGAACAGGGACCCGTGCTTCTCCGCCGGGATGCCGATGCCGGTATCGCGCACGGCGAAGCGCAGGTGCGGCCCGCCCGCGAGGCCATCCGCGCGCGCCACGCTCAGGGTCACGCTGCCGGCCGCCGTGAACTTCACGGCGTTGTTCAGGAGGTTGAGCAGGACCTGACGGAGCCGGTCCGGATCGCCGACGACGCGCTCCGGCAGGCCGGGTTCGACCGTGACGGCGAGGCGGAGCCCCTTCTGCTCGGCCCCCGCCCGCATGATCGCGACGGCTTGGTCGGTGACCTCGCCGAGTGAGAAGGGCTCGGCGGCAAGCTCGACCTGCCCGGCCTCGATCTTCGAGAAGTCGAGCACGTCGTTGACGACGGTGAGCAGGCTCGCGCCGGCGCCGCGGATGCGCTCGGCATGGAGCCGGGCCACCGTGCCGGGCTCCAGCTCGTCGACCAGGAGGTCGGCGTAGCCCAGCACGCCGTTGAGGGGCGTGCGGATCTCGTGGCTCATCGTGGCGAGGAAGTCGCTCTTGGCGGCGCTCGCCCGCTCGGCCTCGCCCTGCGCGGCCTCGGCCGCGGCCTTGGCGCGCACCAGGGCCGCCTCGGCCGCCTTGCGGGCCGTGACGTCGATGTTGAGGCCGATCACCCGCTGCGGCCTGCCGTCCGCGTCGTAGAGGGCCCGGCCGGTGCCGTGGATCCAGCGGACGCCGCCGTCGGGAGCCGTCACCCGGAACTCGATCGAGAAGCTGGTGTGCTGCTCGGCGGCGGCCGCCGCCGCGGCGAGCGCCGCCTCGCCGTCCGCGCGCTCGACCATCGCGAGCCACGCGTCGGTGCTCAGGGTGTATCCGTGGGGGGCGTCGATCCCGTGGAGCTTCGCGCTCTCGGCCGACCACGTGATCCGCTGGGAAGCGAGATCGAAGTCCCAGGTGCCGGCCCCGGCCGAATCCTGCGCGAGTTGGAGGAGCTTGCCGGTCTCGGCGAGCTTGCGCCGGGCCGTGATGATGTCGTCGATGTCGAGCGCGGTGCCCAGCATCGCCACCATCTCGCCGCGCTGGCGGATCGGGATCATCACGAGCCGGTGCCAGCGGTAGACCCCGTCGTGGCGGCGCAGGCGCCCCTCGATCTGGTAGGGGCTGCGGGTCCGGATCGCGGTCCGCCAAGCCCGGCTCATCCGCTCCGCGTCGTCCGGATGGTTGTTGGCGAGGCGCGCGGCGCGGGTGGGGCCGATCGGCCCGTAATAGCGCTCGAACTGCTGGTTGACGTAGGCGTTCTCGCCCGTCTCGACGGAGAAGATCCAGATCAGCTGGGGCAGCGCGTCGGCGAGCGCGCGATAGCGGGCCTCGCTCGCCTCGCGGGCCGCGATCTCCTGCTGCTGGCGGATGTTGGCCTCGTGCAGGCGCAGCTGGCCCACCACGATGCCGGCCAGATCCTGCAACTGGCGGCGCTGCGCCTCCGTGAAGCCGCGCGGCCGCGTGTCGAGCACGCAGAGGGTGCCGACGCGAAGCCCCGGCGCGACGATGAGCGGCGCGCCGGCGTAGAAGCGGATCGCGGCCGGGCCGACCACCAGGGGGCTGTCGACGAAGCGCGGATCGCGCAGGGTGTCCTCGACCACCAGGGGGTCGTCCGACTGGATGGTGTGGGCGCAGAAGGCGCCCTCCCGCGGCATCGGGTTCGTGTCGGTCCCACAGGCGGCGGCGGGGCGCAGCTCCGTCCTCTCGACCAGCGGCACGACCGCGATCGAGACGTCGAACAGGCTCGCGGCCGTCCGGCAGATCGCCTCAAGATGGAGCGCCGCCTCGCCGCCGAGGTCGCCCAGAGCCTCCAGCGCGGCGAGGCGCCGGGCCTCGTCGGCCGCGACAGGAACCGTCATCTCGCCCGCCCCTTCCGCTGCCCGCCGCCGACGCGGCGCGCGCCCGCGCCGGGCGCCCGTCGTGCGGAGCAAATCATGAATCGAGCCTTAATACCGCGCCGGGAGCCGGAGCTTTGCGTGCTGGTGTATCGAAAGGACGACCGCACGGAGGAGGAAATCCAGATCTGGGAAAGATGTCGCGATCTCGATCCTCGATCCTGGCCCGCGCGCCGGCCCGCGCCATCTTCGGCCGACCCTTGCGAGCACGAGGCCCGGCCGGACGGCATACGCGTCTTCTTCACCGCCGACACCCATTTCGGGGATGCCCACATCCTGCGCCAGCGCGGCGCGCGCTTCGCGACGATCGAGGCGCACGACGCGGCCCTGATCGCGCGCTGGAACGAGACGGTGGCGCCCGAGGACTCGGTCTGGCACGTCGGCGATTTCGCAGCCCACGCGGACCGGGCCTATTGCGCCGCCGCGTTCGAGCGGCTCAACGGGGTGAAGCGGCTGGTCAGGGGCAACCACGACAGCAAGCGGGTGCTCGCCCTCGCCTGGGCGGACCCGCCGGTCGAGAGCGCGCGCATAACCTTGCCTGACGGGGCGGGCGGCCTCTGCCGCCTGTTCCTGGCCCACTACGCCCACCGGGCCTGGCCGGGCCTGTGGCGGGGCACGCGCCACCTCTACGGCCACACCCACGGCACGCTCGCGGACACGCGCCGCTCCTGCGACGTGGGCGTCGACGCCTGGGACTACCGTCCGGTCGCGCTGCCGGCGATCATCGCCCGCCAGGAGGCGGCGACGCTCCTGCCGGAGGAACTCGCCCGGGACGCCGCGCGCGCCGTCAGCCGGCCGGATGCGGGATCGGATCACCCGGCGGGCTTGGAAACCGCGGGCCGCGCTGCAGATTGAGGACGGACGCTCCGAACCGATCGACGAGCCGAATGCTGAACGCCAACCGCCTGCACAGGCCAGAACTCACCGCGCCGCTCGCCGGCGGCGACCGCAAGCTCGACGCGCTGACCGCGCCGAACCCGCGCGCCTTCCCGGCCGGCGGGACGATCGTCGAGCAGGGAACGGAGCACGGCTTCGTCTATCGCCTGCGCACCGGCTGGGCCGGCCGCGTGCGCGCGCTGCCGGACGGGCGCGCGCAGTACCTGATGGTGTTCCTGCCCGGCGACCTCTTCGCCATCAAGAGCGCCTTCGTCGCGGCCCATCCGGACGCGGTGGTCGCCCTCTCCGACGTGACGGTCGAGCGGCTGGAGCAGCAGCGGCTGCGCGAGGCCTTCCAGACCGATCCCGAGATCGCCCTGCGCTGCACGTGGCAGATCGTCGAGGAGGAGCGCCGGCTGCACAACTGGGTCGTCAGCCTCGGCCAGGGCAGTGCCGAGGAGCGCATCGCCCACGTGCTCCTCGAGTTCAGCCTCCGCCTGGGGCCCGCCCAGGGCACGTCCCGGAGCCTCGAATACGGCATGCCGCTGACCCAGGACCAGCTCGGCAACGTGCTCGGCCTCACCTCCGTCCACGTCAATCGGGTGCTGCGGCGCCTGCGCGAGGACGGGCTCGTCAGCATCCGCAACCGCGTCGTCGCCATCCACGACCCGGAAGCGCTCGAGCGCCTCGCCGAGCCCCTGCGGGACGCCACGCTCAAGGCCAAGGCCCGACCCGAGCTCGCCGTCGGCTGAGGCGGCCAATCAGGCCGGGATCTCGGCCAGGATCTCGGCCAGGATCTCGGCGATGATCGGCGGCACGACGGCCGGGATCTCACGCGCCAGGAAGCCGACGCCGCCGAGGCCGAGCCGTCGTCCCGCCGCACCGTGCAGGTAGACGCCCCAGAGCGCCGCCTCGCCGGGGCCCGTCCCCCGCGCCAGCAGGCCCGCGATCAGGCCCGCGAGGACGTCGCCCGAGCCCGCGGTGGCGAGGCCGGCATGACCCGCCACGTGCAGGTAGGCGTCGCCGTCCGGCACGACGATGTGGGTTTGGGCGCCCTTCATCACCGTGACGGTCCGGAAGCGGGCCGCCGCCTCCCGCGCCGCCGCCAGCGGATCGGCCTCGATCGCGCTCCGCTCGACACCGAGCAGCCGCGCCATCTCGCCCGCGTGCGGCGTGATCACCGCGGGCCGCTCCAGCCGGTGCGTCCGCGCCGGATCCCCGGCGAGCGCCGCCATCGCGCCCGCATCCAGCACGAGGGCCCCTGCGGGCGGATCGGCGAGCAGCGCGCGCACGAGACCGGAGGTCTCGCCATCGTCCATCATGCCGGGTCCGATCAGCGCCGCGTCGCAGGCCCGCGCCTGTTCGATCACCACGCCGGCGGCCTCCGCCGAGACGCGTCCATCCGGCGACTGGGGCAGGGCGAGCACGCGCGCCTCCGGCATGGCGAGCCCCACCGGCACCGCGAGGTCCCGGCAGGTCGCGATCCGGACCTTGCCGGCGCCCGCCCGCAGGGCCGCCTCCGCGCTGAGCAGGATCGCGCCCGGAACCTCGAGGCATCCGGCCACCACGAGGACGCGCCCGCGCGCATCCTTGCTGTCGGCCTCCGGCGGCGGCAGGCCGCGTTCGCGCAGCAGGTGCGGGGTGACCGGAATGCACGCATCCACGCCAGGGATCCTCCGAGGGCCGGCCGAAGCCTTCCCCCGGCCCGCCTCACGAGAACCCGCCCCGGGCGGAATCGTCCCCTGGATTCGTCCCCTGGAATCGCCTCGTGGCGCGCGCCCGGCGATGGAAGCGGCGGAGACACAGGGTTAACACTTTCCCGGCTAGTCTGCGTCCCGTTCAGCCGGAGTAAACCATGACGCTGCTGCTCGTCGTCCTCCTGGCCCCGCTGGTCGCCGCCATCGTGCTGGCCGGCGGGCGGCCGGGCCCGATCCTCGGCTGCCTCTGCCTGATGGGGATCGGCTGTCTGATCGCCTGTTCGGGTCTCACCCGCCTGGTGCGTCAGCGGGCCTGAGCGAACCGCTCAGCGCGGCGCGGCGGAACGGGACGCGGCCTCGGGCGTCGCCTCCGGCGGCGGTCCGTCCTGGGCCGCCGTGGCGCGCAGCATCACGCCCCGCAGTTCGCCCGCGGGAACGTCGATGCCGTTGGCGCGCAGGTCCGCCTGGACGCGCTCGATCAAGTCCTCGTCGTGCTGCCCCTCGATCATCGCCGCGATGAGCACCCGCGCGTAGGCCTCGGCCGTGCGGCCGTCCACGCCGAGCTTGGCCATCGCGAAGATCGCGAGCGCGCGAATGCCCCCGCAATGCGCCGCGAAGCGCGCCTCCTCGGTCCGTGCGAACAGGTATTCCGCCGCGCGCTCGCGGTCCTCGAACGCCTTCAACATGCGTCTGGCTCCCTGATCCCGGGTCCGCGCGCCGCGCGTCCGGTCGGGGGTCAGGTTGCGCCCCGGGCGCGGGCGGCGACAACGTCATATGATAGAGGCCGGTCCCCGGCGGAGCCCCCGAGCCGCGGCCTTCCCTCGCTCCGCCCGGCAGGCAGGGCGATCGCATATGCCGAGCGGGCCTAACCCCGGTCAGGCGCGGGTCCCCTCTCATGTAGGGAGAGGGACAGGGTGAGGGGTATGAGGCTTTCGGATAAACGCGGTGCTGAACGCGCGTCGATGGCGTGCTCAGCTCTGAAAGGTCATACCCCTCACCCCAACCCTCTCCCTATGGGAGAGGGGGCGCGGGGCGGTTCCAGTGGCGATCTCGGAGACGACCCCCGTCATATGCGATCGCCCTGGCCCGGCAGGGCGGCGATCAGGTCGCGCAGCGTCGTGATGGTCGAGGCGTCGGCGACGCCGTCCACGCGGGCGGGGCGGAAATGCCGCTGGAAGGCGGCGACGACCGCTTGCGTGCGGGCGTCGAACACGCCCGTCACCGGCTGGTCGTAGCCGTAGAGGCCGAGCATCGCCTGCAGGGCCTCGATCGGCTGGCCGGCATCGCCCCGGGCGAAGAAGCGCCCGTCCCGGATCGGCACGGGCGGCACGAAGTGCCCCACGCCCTCGGCCGCGAGCCGGGCCCAGGGAAAGACCTCGCCCGGATCCTCCTTGCGCTCGGGCGCGACGTCGGAATGGGCGAGCACCCGCTCGGGCGGGATGGCCCAGCGCGCACAGAGGTCGCGCGCCAGCGCGGTCACCGCCGCCACCTGCGCCTCCGGGTAGGGCGGCAGGCCGCCGACATGCCCGGGATGGACGATCTCGATGCCGAGCGAGCGGGAGTTGACGTCGCGCTCGCCCTTCCAGGCGGCGGCGCCAGCGTGCCAGGCGCGGCGGGCCTCCGGAACCATCTGGGCGACGGCACCATCCTCGAACACGAGGTAATGCGCCGAGACCTCGGCGCGCGGATCGCGCAGCCGGGCGACGGCGGCCTGCGCGCTCTCCATGCCGGTGTAGTGCAGGATCAGCATGTCGGGCCGTGGGACGGCCGCGCCGTCGGGCCCTCCGCCGCGGCGCTCGCCGTGGTTCGGCGAGGGCAGGACGCGCCGCGCAACCGGGCTGTCGGGCGTCACCGGAGGCCCCGCTCGGCCGCGATCCGGTCGTAGGCCGCGTTGATCGCCGCGAGCCGCCTCGTCGCGATGGCGATCGCCTCGGGCGGGAGGCCGCGGGCGATGGCGCGATCCGGGTGGTTCTCCGCCACGAGCCGGCGGTGCTGCGCCTTCACGGCCGCGTCGTCGGCGGCGTGCTCCAGGCCCAGCACGAGATAGGGGTCGTCGGCGAGCCGGACATGGCGGGCGGCGATGCGCCGGAAACCGGCCTCCTCCAGGCCGAAGATCGCGGCGACCGCGCGCAGGTAGCGCTCCTCGCCCTCGTGGATCGCGCCGTCGGCGGTCGCGATGTGGAAGAGGCCGTCGAGCACGTCCTCCAAGAGCGCCGGCTCGTCCCGGAAGGTCGCGGCGAGCTGGCCCGCATAGGCCTCGAAGCCGGCCGTGGTCGTCTTGGCGAGGTCGAAGAGCCGCTCGACCCCGGCGCGCTCGGCCGCCTCGACCCGCACCACCCGGCCGAAGGCCTCGATTTCGGAGGGGACCACCACGCCGTCGGACTTCGCCATCTTGGCGGCGAGCGCCACAAGTCCCGTCGTGAACACCACCTCGCGCGGCGTGCGGCCGAAAGGCGCACCCTCGCGATCGAACAGGTAATGCCCGGCGACGCTGCCCGCGAGCGCCCCGAGCGGGCCGCCGACCGCCATGCCGATGCCGGCGCCGCCGATCTTGCCCCAGAGACCCGAGGTCATCGCGGCGGCGTCCGGGAGAGGCGGGAAGGGGAGGGCATCGTCGGGGCTGCGCGGGCGAGGGGGCCGCATGCGATAGCGGCTCGCGCCCCAACGGAAAAGGGCCGGAGCGTCGACGCTCCGGCCCCCGACCATGCGGCCCGCGCAGGGTCGATCAGGCTCGCTCAGCGGCAGTACACGTCGCCGTAGGCGTCGCGGTAGGTGCCGTAGGGGCAGCGGGGCGCGGTGGCGGCACCCGCGATGGCGCCGCCGGCGCCGCCGATCGCCGCGCCCGCGAGCGCGCCGCCGGCCCGGCCCGTGGCGAGACCGCCGACCGCCGCGCCGAGGCCCGCGCCCAGGACGCCGCCGCCGAGCGCGCGATCCTGCGGCGTGTTGCAGGCGCCGAGCGAGAGGGCCAGGGTGCCGGCGAGCGCCGCGGCAACGAGCTTCTTCATCATGGGGTCTCCCTTGTGCGGTCCGGCGTTCCGCCGCGACGATGGTGCGGAGCGAGCTTAGCCGTTATGGTCCTTGAACGCGAACCGAACGGCCAAGGTTCCGCCCGGCCCGAGGTTCCGCCCGGCATAAGCTTCCGGACGAGCCAGGGCTCAGGTCGCGCGGGCGGCGCCCGCACGGCTTCCCTTCGGCCGTCCGCGTTCCGACATGCGGAGGACCGCGCGTCCCCGCGCGGACCGACGCGATCCTTCGAGCCCCTTCCGAGGACCCCATGCAGAGAGCCACGACCCTGGTGCGCAAGCCCGCCGTGCGGCCGGATGCCGTCGTCGACACGGTCGTGCTCGACCATGCCGCCCGCGGCCGGACGAGCGGACATCTGCACGCCCAGGGCGGGCTCGCCTTCGACCTCGCCCTGGCGAGGTCGGCCACGATCGAGGACGGCGACGCCCTGCGGCTGGAGGACGGGCGCCTCGTGGCCGTGCGCGCCGCGCCCGAGGCGCTGCTGGAGGTGCGGGCCGAGAACCCGGCCCGCCTGATGCGCCTCGCCTGGCAGCTCGGCGGGAACCACGTGGCCACCGAGGTCGCGGCGGACAGGCTCTACGTGCCCGACACGCCGGCGAATGCCGAGCTGATCCGGGGCCAGGGCTGCGCCGCCGCCGCGGTCTCGCGCGCCTTCCGCCCGGAGCGGGAGGCCCACGACCACAGCACCTGCGGGCACGACCACGGCCATCAGCACGCGCACGCTCATCACGAGCACGACCACGCCCATTCGCACGATCATGGACACGACCATGGACACGGGCACGACCACGATCACGGCCACGAGCACGGCCACGAGCACGGCCACCATGTGCACGGTCCCGGTTGCCGGCACGGGCACTGAGCGCGCCGGCCCCCTCCGCGCCGCCGGCCTCGCGGCGGCGCCTTGAACCCGGGGCCCGCGTCCCCATTGGTCCTGAGGACCCCCGAGAGGACCCGAGAGGACCAGCCAGCCCCATGTCGGCCCCGCTCCCCTTCGACAACAGCTACGCCCGCCTGCCCGACCGCTTCTTCCGGCGGCTCGCGCCGACCCCGGTCGCGGAACCGAGCCTGATCACGCTCAACCGCGACCTCGCTCTGGAGCTGGGGCTCGACCCCGGCTGGCTCGGCGGCCCGGAGGGCCTCGCGATGCTCGCGGGCAACCGCCTGCCGGAGGGGACCGAGCCGCTCTCCGCGGCCTATGCGGGCCATCAGTTCGGAAACTTCGTGCCGCAGCTCGGCGACGGGCGGGCCATCCTGCTCGGCGAGGTCATCGACCGGGCGGGGCGGCGGCGCGACATCCAGCTCAAGGGAGCCGGCCCGACCCCGTTCTCCCGCCACGCCGACGGCCGGGCGGCGCTCGGGCCGGTGCTGCGCGAGTACCTCGTCAGCGAGAGCATGGCGGCGCTCGGCATCCCGACCACCCGGGCGCTCGCGGCTGTCAGGACGGGCGAGCGCGTGGTGCGCGAGACCGTGCTGCCGGGCGCGGTGCTCACCCGGGTGGCCGCGAGCCATATCCGCGTCGGCACCTTCCAGTTCTTCGCGGCGCGCGGCGACACCGAGGCCCTGCGGGCGCTCGCCGACCACGTGATCGCGCGGCACGATCCCGAGGCGGCCGCGGCCGGGAATCCCTACCGCGCGCTGCTGGAGGGCGTGATCGGCCGGCAGGCGGAGCTCGTCGCGCGCTGGCTGCTGGTCGGATTCGTCCACGGGGTGATGAACACCGACAACATGTCGGTGGCGGGCGAGACGATCGATTACGGCCCCTGCGCCTTTCTGGATGCCTACGACGCCCGCGCGACGTTCAGCTCGATCGACCAGCACGGGCGCTACGCCTACGGCAACCAGCCGCGCATCGCCCTCTGGAACCTGACCCGGCTCGCCGAGGCGCTGCTGCCGCT